>OBAG01000075.1_pt1 | contig 127177 bp, 110 predicted proteins | sample 1517701 | NCBI WGS metagenome assembly OBAG01 (sample SAMN04571702, study PRJEB22368) | human gut metagenome | biome: human gut; material: stool | host: Homo sapiens | place: Luxembourg | collected 2012-09-07 | reverse complement strand
TTTCAGACTGAACACGGCTTATCAGCCCTTGATTTTCCATTCTTTCCAGCATCGTAGTAAGAGATGTTATCGCTAATCCGCATTTAGTCGAGAGTGACCTGATTGAGATACCATCCTCCTGCCACAGCACATAAAGAATGCGCCCCTGGGCTCCATTGAACGCATAAATATTCTTTTCGCTGAGAATCTTCTCAAAAATCCGGTCTCCAAGTTGTTTTATTTTGGTAACAAGAAATCCGCCATTCATTTCCATGTAAAATCTCCTATATAGTAGTTTGTTTTATATTGTACCATATAGGAGATTTTTTGTCAAGAGTTTGTATGTCTGAATAAAGGTAAATACCGATTTATCGGGCAGATTAACCGCCCTTATAAACTTATTATACCACGCATTTCCACTTTATGCAACCGATTTTCCTATCAAATTGCCATTGGGCTGACATCGTAAACCGCATAAAAAAGAGCCTTGCGGCTCGGGGATATAGGAAAAGGAGCAGCCGTGCGTGGTCGCTCCTTTATTGTATTAAAGTGCGATGAATTGGAATTTGTCAATAAGCAATTCAGTATAATTAATTTTCCTTTATTCGTCCAAGGTATTATAAACTACCCTTACACCTTGTACGACATCATTTTCAGCATAAAACACCACGGTGAACATTTGGCTATGCTCTATGAAAAATAGTTTTTGATTGCTGTCTTGAGTGCCGTAAATATACCTATATAAGCCCCTATCCTCAAAATTATTTATTTTTGACGGCTCTCCGTATTTCTTCAGCACATCAGCCTTTGTTGAAACATTTGGCGTTATCCCCCCAATTGAGCAATCATCCGATTCAAGAGCGATATCGTAAATAAACCCATTCTCTTCCTGTCCTTCTATAAAGTCACCGATTCCCGCTACAAACATTTCTTTTCCGTTAAAATAAAAATCAGCCAATCCTGTATCGTCAACATAATGCGTTTCACGCTTTTGGTATGTCCACGCATCATCCAAATCGCCAATTCTCTTTGGCAATTCAAATGGCACCCCTTTTATAATGAAACTTTTCCGGACACGTTCTATATCAAATTCCGTTTCATCAGCGTTATTTGAATCGATGTCAGAACTTAAATTATTGTTTCCTGTTGGTCCTTTGGCACAGCCTGTCAAACTGCAAAGTAATGTCGCTGCAATCAACAACGCAACTGTCCGTTTTATTCTTTTGCCAACACAATTAATTATAGACATAAGCACACGACCTTTCAACGAAATGGAACTGAGTTATCTACCAACATATACATATTCCGATTATCGGGCAGATTAACCGCCCTCACAGACTCATTATACCACGCATTTCCACTTTTTACAACCACTTTTCCAGTCAAATCCCCATCGGCACAGCCTCATCAATTTCCGCTTCCCGCTTAGGCTTTGCAACCCCATAAAAACTTGAAGTAGGATTATAACAGTTTTTCTAATTCTATCAGTAACTTTTCTTTCATATCTTCTAATTCTGTCTTTGAAGGGCGGTTATTATCATTGTACATTTTTTCCATAGGATACCACCAAACAGGTCCTTTTCCGTTGTTGCCATAGTTTTCTATATCTCCGCTTTTCCTTGGGAATAGGTGCCAGTGCAGATGTGTATCGCCATTACCTAACAATTCATAGTTCATTTTTTCTGCTCCAAAAGCGTTTGAAACTGCTTCGGCGACTATGGACATTTCCTCTAAAAACTTAATCTTTTTCGTATGTGTTAATTGAAACAGTTCTGTTTTGTGTTCTTTGCAAAGAAACAATGTGTAGCCCTTAAAATGCTGATTATCACCAATAACTACATAACCTGTTTGCAATTCTTTAACGAAGTATGGATTCGTACCATTGTTGATCATTTTAATTCTGTCGCATATAAAGCACATACTCTAAACCTCTCATTTTCTGTTTGTCCGGAATAATAACTACTTGTCCAAGACTATTATAGCATAATCCTTTATGTCAGTCTGCTTTATAAATGAAAAAAATTATAAAATCTTTTCCATATACCCACAGGTAAAAGGGAAAAAATCATATTTTTTGGTTCCTGTATGTGTAAATCCGAATTGCTCATACCAATTTTTTAATTTTTTGTTTTCCTCGACTATTCCGATGTTGATTTTTACGCAATTTGTTTTTTTGGCAGTATTAAAGGCATGAAATAACAGCTCTTGACCGATTTTTCTGTGTCTGTATGTCGGAAGTACACACAAATTGCTTAACTCACACTCATTATTACTCTGCAATAGCAATGAATAGTAGCCAACAATTTTCCCGTTATCCCAAAAGGCATACATATGTCTATGCTCACCGAATAAATGCCACTTTAATCTTTCTTCCGTCGTTGCGAATGCTGTGAATTTAGGTGCATTTTCAGCGGTAAAGCCAAACTCGTCAGCAACTGTGGCAAAGCTGACTCTGATTACATTTACACATTCGCAAATATCTTTTTCATTCACTTCCTCTATCATGGTAAGTACCTCCGTATTTCGATTTAGGAGCAGTGCGTTGGTTCTTAAATAAATTGTATCATATAAAACTTAGTAATTCAACGGATATTTGCAAAAAGGCTCAACAATCACTTGATGATATATGAGAAAGAATTTCAAGCGTTCACGCTCACTGCTCATCAAGCCTTTTAACAGCTTAAAATACACGGACAAACAAGCCGTGAATATTAAGCTCTCGTATTAGGCGGATATTATATAAATTGTAATGTCTGTCTATTGTATTTTGTTGCCGGATTGCGCAACCAATCAAAATATGATAAAATAAATTCCGACATAAAACAGGATTTAAGGATTATTTAATAATTTCTATGCTACAATGTAATCACAACGATAAAAGGAGCAAGGAAATGTATTTAAACATACTGAAAAAAGACCTTAAAAGCAAAAAAACCATGAATATGATACTGCTGGTGTTTATTATACTTGCGACGATGTTTGTATCTTCAAGCGTAAACAACATTTTAAGGGTTACAACGGCGCTGGATGATTATTTTGAAATGGCGAAGGCACCTGATTATCTGGTGACAACAATGAACAAAAACCTTGCCGTTGACATTGATGAAACAATAAGTTCAGCGAAAGCGGTTGACAGCTATGCTGTGGAAGATGTGCTGTTTTTAGCACCTGACAATTTTATCTTCGGGGACAAGGACATAACCGCCAAAGGCGGCACGAATATAGTTCAGAGTGACATAGGTATGAATTATTTTCTCTCTGACGGCAGTATCCTTGAAAAAGTAAATCCGGGCGAATTATATATAACAGAAAATAAAGCAGCCGCTATCGGCGTTGAAATCGGAGATAAGCTTACCATAGAATTGAACGGCATCAACTGCGAGTTAATATTCAAAGGCAAGATAAAGGACGCACTTTTCGGATCAAATCAGCTTACTATAACCCGTTATATAATCAGTGTTGAGGATTATAATGCACTGACTTCAGCTGAAAACGCAGAGGAGTTTTACGGCGGCTCTCTTGTTTACATACATTCCTCTGATATTGATACACTTGTAAAGCAGATAAAGCCTCTTGCGGATAACAGCATTCTTACATTTGACAGGGCTTCTATGGAATTCTGTTATATTTTTGATATGATAATTGTGGGGCTGCTCATTGTGGTAAGTGTTATTTTTATTGCAGTCGCTTTCGTGGTGCTGCGTTTTACTATCACCTTCACGCTATCGGATGAATTTCGCGAAATCGGCGTTATGAAAGCAATAGGTATAGGCAATTTCAAAATCCGTGGGCTTTACCTTGTAAAGTATCTGGGGCTTTCTGTAATCGGCGCAGTAATCGGACTTGTATTTAGCTTTCCATTCGGTGAAATGCTTATGAGCGTATCATCGCAGAATATTATCGTAAGTAATTCAAATCCGATATTTGTAAATATTCTCTGCGCAGTGCTTGTGATTGCGGTAATTCTGTCGTTCTGCTATGGCTGTACGGGTAAGGTCAGAAAAATGACTCCGATTGACGCAATCCGAAACGGTCAGACAGGTGAACGTTTCCGAAAAAAGAGTGTAATGAGCCTCGCTGAATCAAAGCTCCCTGCAACACCTTTCCTTGCTCTTAATGATATTGTAAGCAGCCCAAAGCGTTACAGCATTATTACATTCACATTCTTCCTATGCCTTTCCCTTATGCTTATGCTTTCGGCAACCGTTTGTACTATGAACAGCGACAGTCTTGCCGCAACTTTCGGCTGGGCAAACTGTGACATATATCTTGACAGCAAAATGGTTATGGAATGTATGCAGGAAGGCGGCGATAAAAAGCTGGAGAAGCACCTTGACGATATGGAAAAAACTCTTGCTGAAAACGGTATTCCCGCAAAGTGCTATCAGGAAATGATGTTCTCTCTGCCTGTTGTTCACGGAGAAAAGAAAAGTAATATTACAATCTATCAGGGTACAGGCACAACAATGGATATGTACGAATATACCGCAGGTACTGCACCGCAGAACACAAATGAAATTGCAATAACACGAATTTCTGCAAAAACACTTAATGCGAATATCGGTGATACTGTTACAATTAAAACTGTTGACGGGGATAAGGAATATATCATTTCGGCATTCTTTCAGTCAATGAATATGCAGGGCGTCGGTATCAGGCTGCACAGCGACGAATATATAAATTACGTTCAGGCAAACGGCGGTAACAACACTCAGATTAAGTTTACCGATAATCCCGACAGTGAAGAAATACAGCGGCGAATAGGTGAAATTCAGAGAATTTTTCCCGATTACGAAAACATAAAGACTTGCGCTGAAGCGGTAGCGGATATGGTGGGAGTAGCCGGAACTCTTGACACCGTAAAATCACTCGTAGTTATGCTTACAATCGTTTTATCGGCGCTCATAACCGTACTTATGGAACGTTCCTTTATCGCAAAGGAGCAGGGCGAAATTGCTCTTATGAAAGCGGTGGGAATGAGAAACGGCAAAATTTACGCATATCATACATTACGATTTTTATTCGTTGGAATTATTGCGGTAATTATCGGCGAAGTTTTAGCGCTACCGTTAACGCATCTTTGCATTGACCCGATTTTCAAAATGATGGGTATGGAGCTTGCGGTCGGTTATGTCATAAACCCTGCGGAAATGTATCTTTTATTCCCTCTCGTAATTCTTCTGACAACAACCGTCAGTGCATTTCTCACTTCCCTTTACACAAGAAAAATCAAGTCCTCAGACACAGCCAATATAGAATAAGAAAGGAAACCGCTATGAATATCTTAGAAGTAAAAGACCTGTGCAAAACATATATCGTAAACAAGCGCCAGAACAATGTGCTTAAAAATGTCAGCTTTACTGTAGAAGAGGGCGAGATGGTAGCCGTTATGGGACCGTCAGGCTCGGGTAAGTCAACTCTTCTTTACGCCGTTTCGGGTATGGATGGCATTACCGCAGGCGAGGTGCTGTTCTGTGGCAGGAATATCGCAAAAATGGGTGAAAGGGAGCTTGCCGATTTAAGACTTGACGAAATGGGATTTATCTTTCAGCAGATGTATATGCTGAAAAATTTAACGGTGCTTGACAATATCATACTCCCTGCGGTACAATCGAATAAGAATACCGAAACACTAAAAGAAATCGTTCGGCGTGGGCAGGATTTAATGCGTAAGCTGGGCATTATCGAAATCGCCGACAACGACATTAACGAGGTTTCGGGCGGACAGCTTCAGCGTGCCTGCATCTGCCGCAGTATGATTAATAATCCGAAAATGATTTTTGCCGACGAACCGACAGGCGCACTCAACCGTACATCGTCTGACGAAGTTATGGAAGAACTTGCAAAGCTAAACGCTGACGGTACGACAGTTATGCTTGTAACTCACGATGTTAAGGTTGCGGCAAAATGCACAAGAGTTATGTATATAGTTGACGGCAATATCAGGGACGAATATAATCTCGGCAGATGTGAAAGCAATTCTCAGGTGAGAGAGCGTGAACGTGCGCTGAACAACCGGTTACTTGAATTAGGGTGGTAATATGACCGATATTTTAATTGTTGAAGACAGTGAAGAACTTGCCGATATACTGTGTGATTTTCTCCGTGCGGAAAACTACACAGTATCTGTTGCCAAAACAGGTGAAAAAGCCTTGTCGTTGTATGAAAAATACGGCGCAAGGCTTATCGTGCTTGATGTAATGCTACCCGGAATTGACGGCTTTGCGGTGTGCAGAAAAATTCGTGAAGAAAGCGACACGCCCATACTTATCGTAAGTGCAAAGGTCGACAAGGAGGATAAGCTGAACGGGCTTATTCTTGGTGCTGACGATTACATTGAAAAGCCGTATGACATTGACATAATGCTTGCAAAAATTGCAGGTATTTTCAAGCGTCGGTACGCTGTTGATGAGCTTATCGACGGGGATATTCGTGTCAATAAGGTGAGCAGAACGGTATGCAGAAACGACATACCTATTGAAATGACTGTAAAGGAATTTGAATTACTGGTATTGCTTATCGAAAATAAGGGCAGGATTCTTACAAAGGAGTATCTATTTAATCAGATCTGGGGCAGTGACAGCTTTTCGGAACAGCAGACTCTCACAGTGCATATAAAGCGGCTTCGTCAGAAAATCGAGGACGATCCGAAAAATCCGAAGCATATACAGACGGTATGGGGAGTAGGCTACAAATATGAAAGCATTTAACAAAATTTTCGCCTTAGCGGTGGCAGTTATAATTACGGTTTTTGTTACAGCAAATGCGATACTTCTTAAGGATAGCACCGGCGGCAGACCATATCTTGTAGAGGTTTCAAGGCTTGTAAACGAAATCGAAAACGGGAACGCTTATGACATTTCAGATTGCAAATATGTAACGGGCGTAAGCGAGTACGCTGAGGGCTTTTACAATTCACACAGCGACTATGTTATCAGAGAGATAAACGGCGAGTTGTACCGTTTTGATTATACCGCTGACGGAAGCGTTGATAAGGCGGAAACAATAATTGTTGTTAACGTAATCCTTAGCATAATGTCTGTGGTAATCATTGCGGTTATGATTTACATAAGGGCAAAAATTCTCGCTCCGTTTGAGAAGCTCTCTGATATTCCTTATGAGCTTTCAAAGGGTAATCTTACTGCACCTGTAAAGGAAGCGAAAAACAGGTTTTTCGGGCGATTTGTCTGGGGCGTGGATATGCTCCGGGAGAATATGGAACAGCAGAAAGAGCGTGAATTAAATCTGCAAAGGGAGAAGAAAATGCTTTTGCTGTCCCTGTCGCACGATATAAAAACTCCCTTGTCGGCTATAAAGCTGTATTCAAAAGCACTCTCAAAGGGGCTGTATACCGACAAGGAAAAACAGCTTGAAATTGCCGAAAACATCAATGCCAAAGCTGATGAAATAGAGGGATATGTTGCTGAAATCATCACCGCTTCAAGAGAGGACTTTTTAAGTCTTGATGTGAATATGGGCGAATTTTATCTGTCGGAGCTTGTAACAAAAATCAAGCTTTACTATACCGAAAAATTGTCGCTCATAAAGACTGGTTTTTTTGTCGGAGAATATGGTGATTGCCTTATAAGCGGAGACCTTGACCGAAGCGTCGAGGTGGTTCAGAATATAATGGAGAACGCCATAAAATACGGTGACGGCAAGAAAATTTCAATCAGCTTTTCCAAAGAGGAGGGCTGTATTCTTATTGCTGTGAAGAATAGCGGCTGTACGCTTCCCGATACGGATCTGCCGCACATCTTTGAAAGCTTCTGGAGAGGTGCAAACGCAGAAAACCTGAAGGGAAGCGGACTTGGACTTTACATCTGCCGACAGCTTATGCACAAGATGAACGGCGAGGTATTCGCACAGATCAAGGACGGAGATATGTGCGTAACGGCGGTGTTCGGGAAAACATCTCGCGACAGGCGGGTTTGAAGAATATCTACAGGCAGAGCAAGTAAAGGATTGCTGTAAAGCAATTGTGTCCGTCAAAAAAGGAGTTGCTCATAATCAACAATGCAGTGCATACGCCCTTCCTTGATGATCCGGAGCGATTTTGAGGTAAAGGAAACTTGTTTTCTAGGGCAGGCAGACAAGCCCCGGGTGCCCCGGTCGGTATTGGCGTGTGGGCTCAAGTCCCATTTTCCGCACCGGTATAAAGGATATAAAGGACATTCGTTTTTCGAGTGTCCTTTATTTTTATATCTAAGCAAATCATTTTGTATACAGTTAAGCAGAATGTAAATTCACTCGCAATATATTTTATTAAAATGCATAATCCTTGACACAATTCATTATCTGTGATAGAATGAAAACAGCAGATACAATCGAATTATCAGGCAGCACTTCACGAAAAGAGGATAACATTATGGCAACACCTGACCTTTTATTCCCGGCAGACGCAAAGCAAAAAAGATACAATCAGCTTGCTAAAAGTGCGGTGGCTGATCTGCAGATAGAATATCTTGCAATGACGCTTTCGCCATACGACACCGAGTATGCACAGCGGATATTGTCACAGCTCGTGACAGATCCCGAGGTTATAAGCTACAGACAGGATATTGTGGACGATTTTATAAATGTACCTGAGCTTGAGGCAATTCTTTATAAAAGCCTGCATACCATTTACGCTAACTCAAAATCGGTCTATGCAAAGGCGGGCTCTACGCAGTCATTCTTTGAGCTGACGGAGAATACGGCGCTTATAGAGTCGTTCATTTCCTGTATGGAGGAGTGCCATGGATTTTATGAAAAATGCTGTGGAAAGCTTGTTTCCGAAGGTATGCGTGCCGTAGTGCAGGCTATTGAGGATAAATACAGATCGGAAGAGTTTGCTACGCTGAAGGTCGAGATTGCCGAGCTTAGAAAAACACTGGCAACGGGTTTTCGCAGTGTGACATTCGGGGTAAATCTTGACGAGCTTATGCGCCCTGAGGAAATAGCGCTGATAAGTGTCAGCCGTGAACCTTTCAGGGAGAAGAAACTGTTTGATAAGCTTCTCGGCGTGCAGAATTCGGTAGAACCGCTTACTAATGTCTACGCCAGAAAAAGCAAGGATGGTGCAATCTCGGCGCTGAACGAGAGGTTATTCAAGGAGCTTGACGCACTGGGCGGAGAATATTCAAAGCATTTAAACACGGCGCTCAGGGCTTATTATGACGCAAGCATAGATTTCCTTATCACGCTTGAAAAGCAAATAAATTTCTACATAGGAGCGGCGAATACGGTCAGCCGTATGAGAAGTATGGGGTTGCCGATGTGCAGACCTGTCATACTGCCGATGAACGAGCGCAGAGCGGATTATAAAAAGTTATATGACACCGCATTTGCCAACAAGATGTGTACAAGCTATGTCGGAGTGAATGACAACACTGTGAAGCAGAATGACTGCTGTATGGACGATGACGGTCGTATTCTTATACTGACAGGACCGAATAACGGCGGTAAAACGACCTTTACAAGAGCGGTAGGAATAGCGCAGGTGTTTGCTCAGTGCGGACTTTATGTTTCGGCGGAAAGGGCCGAGATATCGCCTGTCGACAATATCTTTGTTCATTTCCCGAAAGAAGAGGATATCGGCATAAATGCCAGCCGTTTCACCGAGGAATGTAAGCAGTTCCGTGATACCATAGGCTCGGCTACCGATTACAGTCTTGTACTTATGAATGAGAGCCTTTCGAGCACAACTCCGACCGAATGCCTTATCATAGCAAGAGAGCTGATGAGAATATTTGCCGACATCGGTGTAAGGCTTATCTATACAACACATATCAAGGAGCTGACCGACAGTATTGACGTAATCAACAAGATTGAGCCGAAAAGTAAGCTTGCCAGTCTTACAGCCGAGTGTGATGAGGGCGGCAGACCTACTTACATAATAACAAGACGTATGCCCGATAAAGCAGGAAACGCGGAGTATATTTTCAGAAAATTCGGTATATCATACGATGAATATATAAAAAACAAAGGTTGACATTATTACTTGCAGGTGAGATAATATCCGTATAGAGCAAAGAAAGCGGGGATTATTCTGTGAACGAAAACGAACTCAAAGAACTATTTGAAAGAAGAAATATTTCTGAAATCAGACATGCTGTGGATAACTACCGGGAAATAAAAGAGCGTGTGCTTGCGTGGGCGGTTGAACGCGGAAATGCCGAACTTGTGCATTATGTGATGAACAGAACAACGCCGGAGGAATATGACAAGTACGAAAATACTCCGCTTGAGTATGCGTGCCTTTGCGGTAATTACAGCATGGTAAAATTTATTGCGGAGAATGAGAAATCGCCGTATTTTTCACAGGACAATTCGCTTTTCTATGCGGCGGCATACGGTGACAGGGGAATTATCCGCTGTCTTATCGAAAACGGTTACGATATCAATATGAAAGACGGTTACGGCGGAAACGCACTTGAATGGGCGGCGCAGGAAAACCGCATTTCAAACGCAAAAATGCTGATAGAAAGCGGCTGTGATGTAAATAATCTGAACGGCGAGGGTATGACGGCACTTTATACCGCATGTGCAGAGGGCAATACCGATATGGCAAGGTTACTGCTCAATAATAACGCAGAGCCTGACAGAACGGAGGACGCAACACCGCTTATAATCGCAAGCTGTTACGGAAAGATCGAGTGCGTCAAGTTATTGCTTGAACACGGTGCTGATGTAAATACGATCGATAACGAGGGCAGAACGGCATTGTTCTATGCTGTAGTGTACAGGCAGGACGAGGTTGAAAAACTGCTTTCGGATAACGGTGCTTCTTATGATATCTGCGACAAGGACGGGGTTTCACCCACACAGCTAAAAGATGAGAGCGTCAGAGAGCGGGTTTATAGTGAGCTTATGGGGGAGGAAAAATGAATTACGAAAAGGCGGAAAAACGACTTTCCGATATGAGTGAGAAAGAAGCTCTCAGTGATTATGATTATGAATTTCTGAATGAAATAGCACATAGTGATGATATGTGCCTTAAATGCGATACGGCAGATCTACTTATTGATCGCACAACAAAGCAGGCTGTTGAAATATTGAAAACGCTCAGCAACGATAATGATGCTGCCGTAAGGGCAAGTGCTTACGATAATATGTGGGTGTTTGAAAAACAGGATTTTGACGTGATACTCAGGAATGCTGTTGTCTGCGAAAGGGACGGTACAGCAAGAAGCTATGCTATATGCTCTTTATACGACTTATATTCGGAGAACAGCTGTGATACAGCCGGGCTTATTGCTTTTATGCACAAGCTTTATCGGACGGAAAAAGACAGAAGATGTAAACTTCAGTATCTCAGAAACTTTTATCTTTCTGGAGAAACCGACAAACTCAGTGAGATCATCGGATATCTTGAAGATAAAGATTACAGAATGAGAATTACCGTTGTAAATACAATTTCCGAGATGTTGAATAAAGAGAATAAAGAAGTTCTGCTATCGGTTGCAAAGAAAAGATTGAAATCAGAAAAAAGCGTGGCAGTAAAGGCGTCACTTGAAAAGTTTGTGAGTGACGCAGAATATATGTAATAAAATAAGCGGTGAACGCATAATACGTTCACCGCCTGTTTTATATCAGCCGTAAAATCACTTGAAATATTCCTCGCCGAGTATTTCGACAAATCTGGGCTTGACGCCTGTCTTATTATCGATATGACCGTAGTTCTGGCACATATCGTAGCTCGGCAGGGTGTTGCCCTCTACAAGAACAGGTCTTGTGGGAGTTATCGCAACGTCCCAGCCTATGTAGCCGACCTGAGGTACTACAAGAGCCGCCTTTTTGCACATTTCAACCGCTTCTTCAAACATCGGAATTTCAAAGCCGTTGAACCTTGTGTGCGTGAACGGGTGTTCTTCATAATAAACACCGGTAGCGTCGCAGTACGCATTCTTGTGTATCACGCCGTCTGCACCTATCGAAACATACATACCGCCGCTACAGATATTGTCAACACAGTTAGTACCGTTGCTCATACGGACAAGGGCATACATAAAATGTACCTTTCCGTCATGCAGGAGCGTTACCATACGGATCGTATTTATAGACGAGGGGCTGAGCTTGTCCATCTGTTCGTTCTGCTTTATTGTTTCTTCAACAAGATACTGCTTGTTGTCGCAAAGACGCTTGTAAAGTGCCTCATAATCGGTATCCGGGGTCACTGTTTCTTTGGTTATTCCCTCGCCGCCGAACTGGTTTACCGGCTTTGCAAATACCGTTTCACGTCCCTTGCAGAACTCACGCAGGTCGTCTGCTGTTGCTTTTTCAAGGTTCAGAAAATCTCTGCCGATGTATTCTCTGAAAGCCTCGTCAAATTCGGATTTGTTATCAAATATATGAAAATATGTCCTGTCATTGCAACGCTTTGAGATGGTTATATTATCGTTCATTGTCATAAACGTGCGTCTGTTCTTACCTTTAATATTTGCAAAGCCGAACACACGGTAATCCATATAGCCGACAGAATAGCGGAAAATGCACCATATCATATCAAAGAACATTATGAATCTGTTCTTGCCGGTTTCTTTATGGATAGTTCCGATATAGCCGAACATACGTTTAAAGCTGCCTGCAAACAGTCTGCGGAAGAATGTCTTTAATTTTGTCATTTATATAACCTCTTTATCAGAATCTCAGTATCTTTGACACTATCTTGTATATCATACGCTTGAGCGGAGTTGAAACAAGCTCTTTTTCTCTTGGAGTAAGTCCGAGCATCCATACAGATATTACGAAAATCACAACGTATATCAAACCCCAGAGCAGTATTCCGAGATAACCGGAAACGTGAGCCAGACACGCTATAAGTATCGCCGTAATTGCAGGAACTACAAGAGAGGGGAGCAATGCGGTAATTCTCCGCCAGAACCGTGGAATGTCAAGTCCGATATACTTGTTGTAGTACCAGTTCATTATGAGCCCGTTGCCGACAAAAACGGGTATCGCCGTACCTACAGCAACGCCGACAGAACCGAACAGGGCGCAAAGCGGTATGCTGATCACTATATTAAGTACCGCAACAAGCACATATACGAACGAGCGGAATTTATGCATATTCTTTGCTCGCTGTATTTCTATACCTAGGTTCTGTATACTGGGAAGAATAGTAGGTATAAACAGCAGAAGCGCTATAACGAATGCGTTGGCGTTGGCTTCGCCTGCCCACAGCAGAACGAAAGGATAACCTACCGCTACAAATCCGAACAGGATCATTGTAAGGATTATAAACTGGAAACGTCCGACGCGGATAAACAGGTCGCTTATCTGCTTGTTCGGAACTTTGTTTGCCACCATCTGATGAACCCTCGGAGTGAGTATTCCTGAGAATGTGGTCGCCATCGACATATAGTAGATATTGAGCTGTGACGCTACATTGTAGGTTGCTACCTCATTTGAGCCGTGCATCCAGGCAAGCAGGAACTTGTCTACGCTCCAGTTGAGCTGATCGACCACGATTCCGACAAATACCCAACTCGTGAATTTGAACATTGATTTAAGCAGTTTGAAATCAAAGTCGCGGAAGTAGAAGCGTATAGCAAGCTTCTTTTTACAGTAGATGATATTGAGTACACCCGAAAACAGCGTGAACGCAAGGCTCATATACGCTATAGCCTCGGAGCGGAGTCCTATCATCAGAAGAGGAATTATCAGCAGAGGATTGATCACCGACTTTACTATGGCAAGCAGTTTGAGAAAGATGTACCGCTCGTTTACCATAGTGTTCGATTCAAAAACGCTAAGCGGGAAACTTACCGCCGCCGTGACGGTCATGATGTACATAAGCTTTACGGCAAGGTCAATTTCCTCATCGGTCAGTTTCTGTCCGAATGCAAGGCGGGGATTTGCAGCAATAGTAAAACCGACTATCAGAACGACAATACCGATTATCGAATATATGATAAGGAACATACCGTTCAGCTTAGCCATATTATACTTATCGCCGGCTTCTTTGTACCTTGTATAGTATCTTGTGTAGGCACTGCCAAGTCCGAAGCTGAAAAGGTTCAAGTACGATACCATAGGGAGAACTATGGAGTAAACGCCGTATTCGCTCTGTCCGAGCCTTTCAATCATTATAGGCGTGTAGACAAGCGAAACGACCGTACCGAGTATCAGCGACAGATAGGATAGCAGTGAGCCCATTTTTATCTGGTCAATTTTCATTCGCAAATTTCCTGTAAATTCTGTTTATATTATAAATAGTATTCCAAAATCATATTTTAACATATTTTATGGGGTTTGTAAAGAAAAATTACGGTTTAATTATTCGGCTTTGCGTTTTCTGACGATAAATGTGAAAATAAGTGTGCAGATTACGAGAATTACAGGGAAAAATACAGAGAAACCAAGTCCTGTTTTCATTCCTGACGATTCGTCCGCACCGTTTGCGGTGACAAAGTTACAAATCATACCTGCAATGAAAGGACCCGACGCACAGCCGAGATCGCCTGCAAGAGCCATAAGGCTGTACATTGCCGTACCGCCCGATTTGTATTTTGCGGCAGCTAGTGAGAACGTCCCCGGCCACATGACTGCAACGGATAATCCGCATAGTGCGCAAGCGGAAAGCGAAAGTGCGGGGACATCGGAAAAGGCAACGATGATATAGCACACTATACATAAAATTCCGCTTGCAGTCATAATTTTGTACAGGCTGATTTTATTTGCAAATACAGCGTAAAGCGCTCTGCCGGTGCCCATAAGTACGGCAAACAGGCACGGACCGAGCAGATCGCCTAGAGATTTGCTTATCATAAGACCTTTCTGGGCAAAAAGCGACGACCACTGCGACATGGCAAGCTCGCTTGCGCCTGCGCAGAGCATAAGTATCAGTATAAGCACAAAGCCTTTTTGCTTAAAGAGAGCCGAGAGTTTTACGTTGTTGTTTTCCGAGAGTGACGGTGCAAGCGGTACTTTAGTAAAGAATATTGCGTTGAATATCGGAAGTATCGCCCAGATCACAGGGAGCAGGAACCATAAGTTTTCACCGAAAGCGGCAAGAAAGCCTGTTGACAGAAGTACAACGGCAACCTGTCCCCAACAGTAGAAGGAGTGGAGCAGGCTCATCGCGGCGGCTTTTGCGCTGCCTGCAGTATCGGGGATTGCTTCTATTATCGGGCTTATCAGCACTTCGGTAAGACCGCCGCCTACAGCATATACGATAACGGACAGTATCAGCACAGTGAAAGTGTTTTCTGCGACAAGCGGAAGAACGCCCATCATTATCAGTCCTGCGGCACACATGATATGTGCCAGTATTGTCATTGACCTTACGCTCATATGCTTTGACAGCTTTACCGAGCCTAGATCGACAAGCAGCTGAGTTATGAAATTTATAAGTATCAGCATACTTATCTTGTCATAGCTCATAGAGTAACGTGTCTGAAATATTATAAACAGCAACGGAGCAAGATTATTTACCGCCGCCTGACAAACATATCCTATATAGCAGGCGCTCACTGTCGAGCGGTAAGAAATTCTTTTGTTCATAAAAGCCTCCTTTCGTTTATGTGCCTGTCGGATCAAAACCGTGAATCGCCGACAAGAATTCAGCGTCGGCACCGCATAATTATAAGCGAAACATCAATTTTTTTCAATCATTGAAACGGTTATCGGTTAAACGATTACATAAATTCGCTTTTTTGCACAAAACAAACCGCTTTATATTAGTTAAATCTAATAAAATCGCTACAAACGCTTTACTATCAGACAAAAATATGATATAATATCCTGAGAATTAGTATGACCATCGTCCGTTAAGGATAGGAATATACCGTAAAGACGAGGGAAAGGTTGGTTATTTTTTTATGAAGATCAAAAGCTTATTGATCATAGTGCTCGCTTGCTTTGTGATCATTCCGTCTGTTGTATTTGCGTCTGTTGCAAACGTTGAGATGAACAAGCTTGCGCTTAAGAATTACAAACAGACAGCGCAGTCAATGACTGAAAATCAGACCTATAATATTTCGGAGTATTTCCGTATAATATCGGCAAGCGCAAAGCAGATAGCCGACAACCCGGATATACTGGAATTCAACAGCGAGAAAAATCCAACATCTACAGATGCGCTTGACATCTATTCGGCTATTGCTTCTTCCGATAATGATAATGTCAGAATCGACCGTATCATGATCGTCAATAAAAGCGATTATCTCCCCGTTGTTTCTACAGGTGACCTTTCAGGTATTTCAAAGGACGATACACTCAGCAATACGTTAAAGAGCATCTGTTCAAAGAAGGACGGCGAGGTAACATTCTATACCTCCGACGTATATACTTCTTTTAAGGATGGTGACAAGGAGCATAAGGATCCTTTGCCTGCCAGGAACGGCGACAGCCTGCGTCTGGTTGTAAAATATGCTGTTGGTGACTACTATGTTGTTACCTTTTTCAACAACACAGCGCTCAACTCTTTTGCAACTTCTTCACAGTTTGCAAACAACAGTAAGCTGATACTTATAGATCCCAACGGTTCGATTATGCATGGCGACTATATGGGCAATACTTCAGACGCAAAAAACAAAGCTTATCTCAAGTTTACAGAAAATGCCCAGGTCGGCTCAGTGGTTGAGGTCGATAATTTCAAGGGTACAGACAACGGCACTATCCCGACAATAGGTTTTGCATCCAAGATGGCGACCATCAACGAGGGTGAAGAGGGTAACTGGACGCTCGCTATCATAGCCGAAACAGATAAGGCTTATACTTTATCCGGCGAAGCTATGGGAAGCATAATCGGTATAATAGTATTTGTATCGATTGTTCTTATAGCGGCGGCTGTTGTTCTTATATTTATAATTACAAAGCCTATCAAGGTTATCGAAGAAACACTTGTAAAGGTGCACAGAGGCGACCACGAGGCAAGAATAAACGTAATCGCAAATAACGAGTACGGTCAGATAGCGCGTACATTCAACGATCTTATAGACGATATCGTTGTAAGCGAAGGCAGATACCGCACGATCATAGAAATGTCGGATAACATAATCTTTGAGTGGAACTTCAAGACAAATGATGTTATCTTCTCGAATAACTTCAATAAGAAGTTCAGTTACCGTGCACCGTCAGATCATTTCGGCGACAGCTTCCTGCTCAAGGTTAAGGTTCATCCTGAGGATAACGAACGTTATCACAAGGATCTTGAAAAGCTATCAAAGGGCGAAGAATTTGCAGGCAATGAGTACCGTTGGAAGAACATCTACGGCGACTACATCTGGATACTTATGCGTACCGCAACTATCCGTGACAGAGATGGAAATATTGCTAAGATAGTCGGCGTTATCGTTGATATCGACCGAGCAAAGAAGAGTGAAAAACTCCTCACTGAAAGAGCAAGCTATGACAGCCTTACAGGTCTTTACAACCGTGAGTCTATCGAGCGTACAATTGATAACGAAATAGAGCTTATCAATGTACGCAAGAGCGAATTTGCTATTCTGTTCATAGACGTTGATGACTTCAAGATCTACAACGATAAATACAGCCACGCTACAGGCGACCAGGTACTGAAGTTTGTTGCAAATACGATAAACTTTGTAATCAAGGGCTTCGGTACAGCCGGACGTTACGGCGGCGATGAGTTTGTAGCTTGCGTAAGAAATGTTGAAACAAACGATCCCACAAGAGTTGCCCGTGATATTCTGTCGGGACTTAAGGAAGGCTTTACATCGGATAACGGCGACAAGCTCAGCGTCAATGCAAGTATCGGTATTTCAATCATCAAGGATTCTTCAATGCACGTTGACGAGATAATCGGTATGGCAGACGACGCAATGTACAAGATCAAGAAGAACGGTAAGTCGAACTTCGGTATTCTCAATAAGGAAACAGTCGCTAAGCCTGCTTCTGCTGAGGTTGAGGAAGAAGATATTATCGGCACAGCTGAAGAAACAAATGCGCCCGCAGATGATACTAAGTCTGATGCATCTGTACAGGAGTAATTCATGACCCAAAATAAATCGGCTATAAGTTCAATAGGAGTGCTGTTTCTGACAGCACTCCTTGCTGTATCGTCAAGCGGTTGTAAACAGTTTGTTCAGACGGTAAGTTACTTCAGATACAGACATGAATATGATAAAGCGGCACTTGAATATTGCAGAGAAGTATACAACGCATTTTTACACAAAGACAGCAGTGCTATAGAAAAGCAGATAGCAAAACCTGTTGCCGAAAAGCATGATATAAAAGCTGAAGCGGAAAAAGCTTTTGCCTTTTTAGACGGTGAGATCGATAAAGACAGGACTTTTGAAGAAATCAACGATTTAAAGTCGTGGTCGCAGTTCCACAATATCGACAGTATCGACTATACAAATAACTATACTGCCGGTTGGTCGATAGAAGACGTCGTTACCGATAAAGGTACGGTGTATGATATTGATATGCGGATATGCTTTGCGTATAAGCAGAATGAAGATAATGTCGGTATTATGGATATTGCCGTTGTACAGCGTGATGATGATTACGAAAAAGAGGACAGCAAAGTAAGAATAGGTGAGTTTATAGAATGCTTGAGTCCTTGTAAGCTACCCTCGGAATATACTGAAATGCCTGATAGAGAAGCGTTTTCGTTAAGCGTCAGAGAAGCATATGCCGATAATATGCTTTGTGCATTGGGAAAAGGCGACAGCGAATGGCTGTACGGACAGTTCAGAAATTCTATGAAAAATGATGAGCTGAAAGCGAAAGTATCCGATGTTTTTCAGTTTATCGGCGGAAGCGCCACAGGTTATTCATCAGTGTATAATAAATTTGCCACAAAGAGGGTAAATTACGGAACAATAGAGCAAATGACTGATGAAATGATAATATATGATGTTATCGGTACAAATGGGAATGTGTATCAGATAAAATACGAAATGACGTATTTTGATGATGATTCGCCTGAAAAAATAGGAATAAACTATTTCGCAGTCGATCGTGTCGGCGGATATGATTCATCGTTTGACCATATAATTATGGATAGCATAAAAATAGGAGAAAACGATGATACGTGAAGTGCGTGAAGATGAATACGAACAGCTGATGAGCCTTTATTGTCAGCTGCATGAAACAAATGTACCCGAATATTCGGGCAAAACCAAAGAACTGTGGCATAGGCTTGTGTGTGATCCCGATTATCACTTTATTGTAGCAGAAGAGGACGGCAAAATAGTATCTACCTGTACCTGCATAATAGTGCCGAATATGACGCACGGACCACGTTCTTATGCGTTTGTCGAGAATGTAGTGACAGACAGTGAATATCGTGGCAGAGGGCTAGCTACTGCGTGCCTTGACAAGGCAAAGGAGATAGCGAAGGCTGAAAACTGCTACAGGCTTATACTTATGACAGGTTCCAAGCTTGAAAGCACTCTGAACTTATACAGACGGGCAGGGTATGACGATAAGGAAAAAACGGGATTTATACTGCATCTGGATTAACAGAAACGCAAATGACCTGTGTACTCAGTACACAGGTCATTTTGCATATAACAAACCCCTTATCTTACGATAAGGGGTCAAGCTATCATATATTCAGATTAGCCAAAGATGTTAAGCAGAACACCTGCGGCAACGGCTGAACCGATAACGCCTGCAACGTTCGGTCCCATAGCGTGCATGAGAAGGAAGTTTGAGGGGTTTTCCTTAGAGCCGACTGTCTGTGAAACACGGGCAGCCATAGGAACTGCGGATACACCGGCTGAACCGATAAGAGGGTTTATCTTGCCGCCTGAAAGCTTGTTCATGAGCTTTGCAAGTAACAGACCGCCTGCTGTACCGAAGCAGAAAGCGATAAGACCGAGAACAACTATCATTATTGTCTTGAGCGTGAGGAAGTTAGCCGCTGTTGCTGTAGCGCCTACAACCGTGCCAAGCATGATTGTGATAATGTTCATCAGTTCGTTAGAAGCTGTCTTTACAAGTCTGTCTACAACGCCGCTCTCTCTGAAGAGGTTACCGAGCATAAGCATACCTACAAGAGGAGTAGCATCGGGAACGATGAAAGCAACGATAAGTGTTACGGCTACAGGGAATATGATCTTTTCTCTCTTTGAAACGGGACGTAATCCGTCCATTACAATGGCACGCTCTTTCTTTGTTGTAAGGAGCTTCATTATAGGAGGCTGAATTACAGGAACGAGTGCCATATAGGAATATGCGGCGACCGCTATAGAGCCGAGCAATTGCGGAGCCAGCTTTGAAGTAAGGAATATTGCGGTAGGTCCGTCGGCACCGCCTATGATACCGATCGATGCGGCTTCCTTGAATGTGAAAGCAACTCCGTCAATACCTGTAAGGCTGAGTGCACACGCACCGAGGAAAGTTATAAAGATACCGAGCTGAGCCGCTGCACCGAGCAGTAAGCTCTTGGGGTTTGCTATCAGAGGACCGAAGTCTGTCATACAGCCGATGCCTAAGAATATCAGCGGAGGGAATATCTGAAGCTTAACGCCGAGATACAGAATATCGAGCAGACCGCCGTTGTGAAGTACTTCGCCGTAGTTAACGCCGTCTTTTGCAAACGCTTCCGCTATTGCGGGATCCGGGCTGATACCGAACATTTCCGGGTGGAACATATTCGCACCGGGAATGTTGGTAAGCATCATACCAAAAGCGATAGGAAGTAACAGCAGAGGCTCAAACTTTCTTACTATAGCAAGATACATAAGTAAGAATGAAACAGCTATCATAAGTCCCTGCTGAGGGGTTATGTTACAGAAGCCCGATTTTTGTGCAAGCGCAACAAGGGCATTCCAGAAAACGTCTAAAATTTCCATCTTGTTCTCCTTTATTTAGTCTGAGATTTAAAACGAACGGGTATTTTCGTTTACGCCCGCATTGCCCCAGCTTGAACGAGGCTGTTTTTCGGCACGTTTGATTCTCTTGATTGCATAGGTCTTTCCGTCGCCTGCTGTGTAAGCGGCGATAGCGGCTGAAATAACAGCTATAACCTCATCGTCGTTCTCGTCCTCTTCGATAATTTCTACAGGAGCGGGTGCGGGTGCAGGTGCAGCAGTCTTTTCATCAGCCTTTGCATCTTTTTTCTTCTTGTTTCCCAGATTGCAGAAGAAGGAAATGATGTAAAGCAGTCCTATAAGCAGTCCTAAGATCAGGAAAACAACAACCATACCGGTAATAACCGTAGCCCACATACCGCTTATGCTTTGAGCGGCGGACTCTTCGGTGATTATCGCCATAGTACGCAGTAAATTATCCGTCATGCATGATTCTCCATTCTTAATTGTTCTCGCTTTGCTGTGCCGTTTTTGCCTGTCAGGGCACAATGCGACATAGCATAAAACTAATATAATTATACCTTATTTCAGGTGCAAATTCAACGCTTTTCTTTGTAGATTTTTTAACAAATTTTATTGATGAATTATGTGTATTTTTAGCGTAAATTTAGATAAAATCACAAAAGGCGTGTGAAAAGTAATACCGATGACTGTTAATGGTGATGAATTATCATCTGTGTAAACTGAAAGAAGCTGTCTGTTACGACAGCTTCTTTGCTTAAAATCAGTATTTATCGTTTACATCTTCTTTGAAATCGCCGTCTGACTGAACTGCCGTATCGAAATGTGCAATTCCGATTGGCTTTGTCTTTTGAGAAAGTGTATTGTCATTGGCTTTTTCTGCTTTGGGCTGTTTGGCGTTTGCTAAATCAGCGGATAAAGGCTTGATCGGAGATTGTTTTTTATCGCTTTTCTTTATCGGCTTATCTGCAATTTCCGATTTGTTTTCTTTATCGGCAACATTACTTTCATTCTTTCCGACGGATTTATGACCTATGCTTTCATTCTTTCCGACGGATTCATGTCCTATGCTTTCATTCTTTCCGACGGATTCGTGTCCGATAAATTCAATCGTTTTGATTTCGTTGTTTTCTGTCGCTTTTTTATTAACTGCGGTTTTATCAGTTTTCTTTGATGCTCTTATTGCTTTTTCTTCAGCAATTACCGGTTCGACATTTTTTTTGATTTCATCTTTTTCGTTTTCTGTAAAGATTTTTTTGACATTTGTATCTGCATCGGGTTCTTCGTTTATGGTTTCGGATTCTTCTGCGTCTGTGATTTTTTCACTCAGTTTGAACTTGCTTACCATGCTGTCAAGGATCGCCGCCTGTGACGAAAGCTCTTCTGCGGAAGCGGCACATTCTTCGCTGGTTGCGGAATTTGTCTGAACAACAGACGAAATCTGATCGACGCCTGCTGTAATCTGTGATATTGCATTTGCCTGTTCTTCGCAAGCTGTTGAAATATCAGAAATAAGCGCAGTTGTCTGGGTAGTGGTTTCTACTATAAGGCTCAGTGTCTGTGCGGTTTCGTTTGCTATAGTCGTACCGTCTTCAACCGCTTTGATAGAATCACCGATAAGTTCGGTTGTATCGCTTGCCGCCTGTGCGACCTTGCTTGCGAGGTTTCTTACTTCGTCTGCCACTACAGCAAATCCCTTGCCGGCTTCGCCTGCTCTTGCGGCTTCGACTGCCGCATTGAGAGCGAGAATATTTGTCTGGAACGAAATATCATCGATAGTTCTGATGATATTTGCAATCTGCTTTGATGTATCGTCTATCTTGAGCATAGCCTCAAGCAGAACTTTCATCTGATCATTACCCGAACCTACAAGCTCGGCGGCGTGTTCTGAGTTCTTTGCGGCATCGCCTGCTCTTGTGGCATTGCGGTTTACCTTTTCGGAAACCTCGGTAAGCGAAGCTGAAAGCTCTTCTACCGATGCCGCCTGTTTTGTAGCGCCCTCGGAAAGATTTGCGGCGGCAGAGGATACCTGACCGGCACCGTTTGCAACCTGCAGCCCCGCTGTGTTTATTCCGCTCATAGTCTTGTTGAGCGACGTCATTATACGCTCATATGAAGCTTTGAGCGGAGCAAAGTCACCGAGGTAAACATCGGCAGGAGCGTATGTAAGATCGCCGTTGCCGAGTGCGGCAAGCATATTGTCAAGATCGGATATTACAGCATTGATATGCGTTGTGATGAGATTTGTACTCTCACTGAGCTGACCTATTTCCTTATCAATGTTATTGCCAAAGTCGAGCGGCGCCGAATGAAGGTCGCCTTGTGACAATGTAACTATTCTGTCCGAACAGAGTTTTACGGGCTTTATTATCTTTTTGACGATTGTGAGTATAAGAAGTACGGAAACAATAAAGCAGAGTATCGAAACAACAGAACCGAACGCTATTGACTGAACAATGCTTCCGGTATACTCGGACGGTGTAGCTACAACAAGACAGCTCCATCCGTCGGTATTTTCGATAGGTGCGTATGTAACATATTTGTTTACGCCGTCAAGATTTACTTCGGCAAAGCCGTTTTCACCTCTTACGGCTTTGCTTATGCAGTCAGCTATGCCCTGATATGAGCTGTCCGCCTGTGCAAGCGTTTTATAGTTTATACGTTCTGTGAGTTTTTCTTCATCGGGATATGCAATGATTGTACCTGTCTGGTCGACAGCCATTGTATAGCCGGTTTCACCGATTCTGGTCTGACCGATGACGGCGGAGAATGTACTCATATCGACGCTTGCCATAAGCACACTGCGCAGTGTGCTGTTATCGGATTCAAACATAGGAATTGCAACGTCCATAAGTACTTGTTTGAGATCCTGTGTCGCATACGGCTCGCCGCTTGCGGATTTTTTGGTTTCAACTGCCTGTTTGAAGCTTGCGTTTTCTGAATAGTTCAGTGTTTCGGCATAGAAACACTTACCCTCTGTATTGACAATCTTGACGTCCGTAAGCATGGGATTCTTCGTCAGTATCGAAAAGCACTTTGTTGAAAGTGCGCCGGTATCCGAAAGGTTATCAAAGCCTGAATCGTTGGATATCTGTTGAAGCTCGGCGGTAATTGAACTGAGCTGATTTGATATGGTTTTAGACGACATATCCGCAACTTCTGTAAGCTGATCTTTAAGCGACTGCTTAAGGAAGTTATAGTTCATACTTATATTCACGCCGCCGACGATAAGAAGCGAACTGCCTACCGCAAGGCACATCCATTTGAATATCTTTCCGGTGAGCGATTTACGTTTTTTGCGTGCTTTTTCAACGCCGTCCGATAATTTTTCAAGTTCTTTCGATATATTTTTTTTTGATGACATCAGCATTTCCTCCCGATATTTATGCGGTCAGAACCGTTATTATTTAATAATACCACATTGTTGGGATAAAGTCAAATATCACAATGATTTTTCACGTCATATTCAACAATTTAAATAAATATGCAATCTGAGATTTGTTGATTATAGACAACGCTTTAAAAATGAAACTTGATCTGATTTTTATCTCATTTTTCTTGACTTTTTTGCTATTTTCTGATAAAATTTTATATTGGAAAGATATATATATTATTTTTATAGGTGCTATAATACACATTTGTGAAGATTTGAAGGAGATGTAAAATTTTGAAAATCAGAGTGTTGATCAACAGCCGCAGACCGTCGCTGTTCAAAGATTTGCTTGCTTATCCTGATGACAGATTTGTTTTTCTGAGCACACCGGGCTATCCCGATGACATAAAACAGCATATCGCAATATTCAAACCCGATATATTTATTACGGTGTTTGAGGATTACGATGAAGAGATGATACAGCAGTATTATCTTATGAAGCGCAATGAGTCGACCTTTGACCTGCCGTTTATGCTGATTGCAAATGCGGACATCTGTGAAGAATGCAAATTGAAGAATGCTGATCTTTTTGACACTATGCTAAGGCGTCCCGTTACAGTACCGGCGATACTCACCAATGTGTTTGAGATAGCAGGTCCGCTTTGTGAAAAGCGGCACGATGACACCGACAATAGCTGTTCTGCAAGAGGTAAGCATATGCGTACTGCACAGAGCTTTTCGGCAGGTTCTTATGACAGGATAGGTGATCTTACTTCGGTGGCTGAGAAAATCAGCAAGAAGCATATTCTTGTTGTTGACGATGATAAGGACATACTGAGAATGCTGAAATCGGCTCTTGAGGATAAGTATGATGTTACGACAGTTTCAAGCGGCAAAATGGCAGAAAAGTATCTTGAAACAAAAATATCGGATCTGATACTGCTGGACTACCGTATGCCGGGTGAGAGCGGTGCTGATGTACTCACCAAAATAAGAGAAGACGGCAGACTTGCAAATATACCTGTTGTGTTTTTGACGGGAGTTACTGATTCTGATAAGGTACAGCAGGTTTTATCAATGAACTTACAGGGATATTTATTAAAGCCCATAAATATGGACAGACTGTTCCTGCTTATCAGAAGCCTTATCGGCTAAGGGGGAAAGCGGATTGACAGACATTACTGAATACATATCGGCGCAGACGCTGAAACAGTTTGAAAGTTCTCTTTCTTCGGTATTCGGTGTAGCTTCGATAATACTCAATCAATTTGGTATGAGCCACTCGGGTGGAACGGGTTTCCCAAAACAGATCAAAGAATGTATGGACACGGACGCAGGTATCGTTGAATATATGAGATGCATGATCCCGACCATTGTAAGGCATTCGGAACCCGGCTATTCTTCAAAGGGAAACTGCTTTGACGGACTTACAGTTTATTGTGCGCCGATTAAACAGGGTTCGCAGACAGTCGGATATCTTGCGGCAGGCTTTGCAAAAATCGGAGAAAAAACAATACCGGAAGAGAATATAATATCGGAAGAAACAGCAGACAAGCTTTCAAAGGCTGTATACGAAATTGCAATCAATATATCGGCGAATGTGGCAAAATCAGCCGAGATGAAACAGATGACAAATGCCGCGCTTAAGATCGCCGAGCACCGGTCAGACTTTCTCGCAAATATCAGCCATGAGATGAGAACGCCGCTTAATGCTGTTATCGGCACTGCGGAGATCGCACTCAGACGTGATATGAGTGATGAGATGAGGGAGTATCTTCATCAGATAAAATCATCGGCACACCATCTTCTGATGATAATAAACGACATACTGGATTTTTCAAAGATAGAAACAGGCGAGATGTCGATAGTGCCTGTCGATTATGAACTGCTGTCGCTCATAAACGATGTGGCAGGTATTGTAAACAATCAGATAGGCAGTAAGAATATTGAATTTACTATAGATGTACCGCCGGATCTGCCGTTCAGTCTGAAAGGCGATAACGTGCGTATCCAGCAGGTACTTATCAATCTGCTGAACAATGCAGTGAAATTTACGAAAAGCGGCAATGTATCGCTGAAAATCAGTACACGACCGATATCGGATGAAAATGTTATGCTGATTGCGTCTGTATCGGATACAGGTTGCGGGATATCTCAGGAGAATATCGGCAGGCTTTTCAAGATGTTCAGACAGATAGACAGCAAGAGAAACCGTAATGTCGAGGGTACCGGGCTGGGGCTTGCAATATCAAAGAAGCTTCTCGGTCTTATGGGCGGTACGATATCTGTTGAAAGCGAACCCGGAAAGGGCAGTACATTTACGTTTGAAGTTCCCCAGGAGATAACAAGAGAAGAACGCTCCGTTGCGCAGAGCGCTCCCGCAGGGACTGTTGTGTGTCTTCTGCTTGGAAATCAGTACCTCAGGCAGAGCGTTGAAACGGCAGTAAGGGAGATAGGCGCAGAGACCGTCAGCATTGATAACCATTTGCTCGGCGATAAGGCGTATATTATTGCGGATTACGAACTGTTTGATGACGCTAAGGAGCTGATAGTAAGAAATCCGGGGCTTAAGTGCATACTGATAGACAGATTTGACAGTACGGCGTATTCCGATAACGAGAATATAACTATTATCAGAAAACCGGTATATTCGTTTTCTCTTTCGGCGGCAATGGGGATAGGTGAAAAGTTCGTGCGCAGCGATGATGCCGAAAGCAACGTCAGCTTTACAGCTCCCGAAGCATATGTACTTATAGTAGATGATAACGATATAAACCGTGCGGTTGCAAAAGGCGTTATCGAACCGCTTGGTATGCAGGTCGATTTAGCCGCAAGCGGTGCGGAATGTATTGAGAAAGTGCGCAATTTCCGATATGATATTATCTTTATGGATCATATGATGCCGGAAATGGACGGCATAGAAGCGGCGCATATAATAAAACAGCGTTTTCCTTCATATGCGGACGTGCCGATAATAGCACTGACAGCAAACGCCGCCAGGGGCGCAAGAGAAATGTTCCTGCGGGAGGGCATGAGCGATTTTATTGCAAAGCCTATTTCGCTGAGGACTATTGCAAATAAGATAAGGCACTGGCTGCCGTCAGAAAAAATAATCCCTGTCAGCAAGTCGGAGAATAAGGCTCAGCCTCAGCATATACTGTCTGATATACCCGAGCTTGACCTTAAGAGCGCTAAGGAACTTATTGGCAGCGAAAAGCTGTTGCTCAATGTTATAGAACAGTATTACAGGTCTGTCGACAAGAATATTGCAAAGATAAACGCTTCTTATGAGAACGGTAACACCGAATTACTTACAATTGAGTTTCATTCGCTCAAGAGCACATCAAAGCAGATAGGAGCGAACAAGCTGTCGCAGATGGCAAAAGATCTGGAGATGGCAGGTAAAAACAATAACAACACTTATATAAAAAATAATATAGAAAAGTTCCTTGATGAGTACAAGACTATGAAGAATGTACTTTCTGCATATTTTGGCAATAAGGATAATGAAAATACGGAAAATCAGGATATAAAACCTCTGCTCGACGAGCTGTCCGATGCACTGTCGGATATGGACGCCCTGCAGATTGACGATGTTCTGGAGAAGATATCGCAGAATACGAGCGATTCTGACAAGACGTATTTTGACGGTATAAAGGCGGCGATAGATGACTGCGACTTTGACAAGGCGGAAAGTATTTTATCAAAGTGGAACAGTACATTGCAAGGCTGATGACGCTTGTGTGTTAGTGTCAGGAGAAAATATGACAGAAGGAATAATGAAGCTTACAAAAAAGCAGGCTGATTTGCAGGTAGAGTGTTTCTCGACACTGTTTGCCTACGCAAGACTATTGAGCGAAGAACAAATCAGAAACGGCAGAATATGTACGCAGGAGGACAGGGATAACAATCTTTTTCTGAATGTTGACGAAGATGAAATCTATCTTGACGGAGTTGAGCTGAAAGCGCTTGAAACGAAATCCCAGACAGAAAAGCTGGAACTTGCCGGCAAAGATATTTTTCAGGTTATTGCAAAGTATGTCGAAGTTGACGGCAAACCGTGCGTAATTGAAATGATGAAGCCGATAGACAAAAACGCAGTATTCAGTCGGAACGGCAGGGAGAAACTTGTAAGCAAGCTTGCCCAAAACAACGAAGAGGTTTACAATGACACTCTGACCGATACATTCAACCGCAGATATTTTGAAGAAACGCTTAAAAATACGATATTCTCCGGTGGTGTTGTTATGATAGATCTTGATGATTTCAAGATCTATAACAATACGCAAGGGTATGATACCGGAGATGCGGTTCTTAATGCAGTTGTCAGTGTGATAAAGGGCTGCATAAGAGGAACTGATACTCTTATCCGTTACGGCGGCGATGAATTTTTGCTGCTGATGCCGGGTGTTGAAAACGAAGATAATTTCAACAGAAAGCTTAAAGAGATAAGAAGAAAAATCCGCAGAACAGATGTATCAGGATATTCAGGCATACATTTATCAGTCAGCATAGGCGGTATAATTGCGGACAAAGAACCTTTGCAGAATGCTGTTATCCGCACGGATAAGCTGATGTATACCGTAAAGTCACACGAAGATACGGTAGTTACCGATAAGGATAGACAGGATTATGTTCTTGAAGATAAGCTTAACATTCTTATAGTTGACGATTCTGAGCTTAACCGCAAGATACTTTCGTCTATGCTTGGCATCGGGTTCAACGTGCTTGAAGCTGAAAGCGGTGAAAAGTGCATATCTATGATTGAACAGTACGGTACAGGCATTTCTCTGATACTGCTTGATATAGTAATGCCGGGTATCAGCGGATTTGACGTGCTGAATTATATGAATGACAATTACTTTATCGATGACATCCCTGTAATTATGATATCAAGCGATAATTCGGCTGATTCGGTGCGTGAGGCATATGAGCTCGGTGTATCGGATTTTATCAGCAGACCGTTTGACGCAAAGGTAGTACACCACAGAGTTTTCAATACGATAAAGCTGTATTCCAAACAGCGCAGACTGCTGATGCTCCTTACCGATCAGATAAATGAAAAAGAACGCAATAACGATATGATGACAGGCATATTGAGCCAGATCGTTGAATTCAGAAACGGTGAGAGCGGGCTGCATGTAGTACATATCAGGACGCTTACCGAGATGCTTTTGGATCAGCTTGTTAAAAAGACCGACAAGTATAAGCTTGACAGCAATACAAGACACCTTATCACAATGGCATCAGCGCTTCACGATATCGGCAAGATGGGTATCGACGATAAGATATTAAACAAGCCGGGCAGACTTACCGATGAGGAGTTTGCCATAATGAAAACACATTCGATGATAGGTGCGGATATGCTCGAAAAGCTCGAACAGTATAAAAATGAAGAGCTTATCAAGGTGGCGTATACCATATGTCGCTGGCATCACGAGCGTTATGACGGCAGAGGTTATCCCGACGGGCTCAAGGGCGATGAGATACCGATAGCCGCACAGGTCGTATCGGTAGCAGACGTATATGATGCGCTTGTCAGCGAACGTGTATATAAAAGGGCGTTTCCGCATGAAAAGGCAATAAGTATGATACTCGGCGGCGAATGCGGTGCATTCAATCCGGAACTTCTGGAGTGTATGCTTGATATACAAGATGAGATCAAAGCAAAATTCAAAAGCTGATTTACAGAAAACTGAAATCATGGGCATTTCAACAATAAGAATTATATGAAAATGAGAATTTTACAAAAGATTTTTAATTGCGTTATAGTTGCTGTAACAGCCTCTTTGTTTGTCGGCTGTGCGCAGGACAATTCATATTCATCGATAAACGACTTGCCGGTCATAGTTATAGGGAGCGATGAATATGAACCATACAATTTCAGCGATAAAAACGGCAATCCTGCCGGCATAGATGTTGAAATTGCAACAGAAGCTTTCGCCAGAATGGGATATAAAGCTGCGTTTAAAAATATTGTATGGGATGAGAAGGACAAATATCTGGCTGACGGAGAGGTTGACTGCCTGTGGGGTTGCTTTTCAATGAACGGCAGAGAAAATATGTATAAATGGGCAGGACCGTATATGAACAGCAGGCAAGCGGTTGCGGTAAGAGCAGACAGCAATATTTATAAGCTGTCAGACCTTGCCGGCAAAAGAGTTGCGGTACAGTCAAGCTCAAAGCCTGAGGAATTATTGTCAGATAAAAACAACGGTATGCCGCAAGTCGGTAATTTATATTGTTTTGTAAAAATAGATTACATATTTGCGGCGCTGAATAAAGAATATGTAGATGCAATAGCAGGTCATGAATATATGCTCCGTCAGCTTGTCAATGAAGTAAACGGAAAATACAGATTGCTAGATGAAAATCTGCTGATATCAAAACTCGGCGTAGCTTTTTATAAAGAAAATAACACAGAAATTCCGGAAAGGCTTAGATCTGTGCTGAACGATATGATGAAAGACGGAACAATTGCCAAAATTGCCGAAAAATACGGACTAGATGCCGATGCGGCATTCGGAGGAATAGCGATTGAATAATAAGAATAAAAAACTGCTTTTTCCTAAACAAATTTTTGGAATGGTCATAGTCGGTATTGTACTGGTCGGCTGTGTTTTCACAATATTTTCGTACAATAATACGGAAAATGCAAAAAACGTTACTGCCGAAACGATAGGGTATATTAAAAATCAATGCATACGGTATGATGAGATAACATCGTCCGACCTTGCCAAGAGTCTGTTCCGCATTATCGATAAGACAAAGGAAATAAGCCGTGATCTGTACGAATTCAATGATTATTCGGATGATACGATGAAGCGCTTTATCGCTAACCACAATCTTACCGGAATTATGGTACTTGATGAAAAAGGCGGGATTGATAACGAAATTTACAGCGATGACACGGGATATAACGAATGGAAAAGTTTTATTCAGCAGGACAATATACTCAGCATTGTCGACGAACCGATCAAGATATATGCGGACAGAATGCACGCTTCTCCGTCCGGTACGGAAAGCAACAAGGATTATTATTACGATTTTGCGGCGGTTGCACGCACAGATAAAAAGGGTATAGTATTCACATATCTAAGACAGACAAAGGCTGTAATAGACAACGGTCAGCCGACGCTTGATTTGTTGCTGTCAGGGTTTAAGCTTACGATGAACGGAACCATTATCATTACTGACAAAAGCAGCGTAATAGCGTCTAATAATGAAAAGTACAGCGGGAAAGCAGTTACAGACTGCGAGATCCTGAACAGCTATGCGTCAAAAGGCGATAAAGCAAGTGATTTTTTACATTTAACAGACAGCGAAGGTTCCTACTATGGCGGAATGGATAAGTGCAAGAGCTATTACATATACGTCTATTATCCGGCAGGCGACGTCTATATCAGCCGTTGGACGGCAACTTCGTTTGCAATTACGATTTATATAATAATATGCTCTGCGGCAATTCTGCTTTACAGGACAATACAGGAAAAGCATATTCGTGAAACCCATATTGCGGAAGAAAAATACAATGAAAAACTGCTTCAGTCGGCTGAAGAAGCAAAACGTGCGAATGCTGCCAAAAGTGATTTTCTGCGGCGCATGAGCCATGATATTAGAACTCCGATAAACGGAATACGCGGTATGATAGAGATAGCGGAGAAAAATGCCGATAACCCGGAAAAGCAGAGAGAATGCCGCCGGAAGACGTGGGTAGCGTCAGGATATCTGCTTGATCTTGTCAACGATATTCTTGATATGAATAAGCTCGAATCGGGCGAAATAGCGCTTGAATATAAGCCGTTTGATATATACGATATATTTGATGATATAGTAACGCTCAATGAGCAGAACGCTTATAAGCATAACATCTCACTGACTGTCGAAAAGTGCGAGAATATACATAACAGGCTGATAGGCAGTCCGCTTCATGTCAAGCGGGTGCTGATGAATATAATCAGCAATGCTGTCAAATACGGAAAAGACGGCGGATATGTCAAAGTGTCCTGCAAAGAACTCTCGGTTACGGATAACGGAAAAACCGCGATCCTGAGCATAATATGTGAAGATAACGGTATAGGCATCGGAGAAGAGTTCCGGAAGGTTATGTTTGAGCCGTTCCGCCAGGAAAACGAAAGTGCAAGAACATCATATCAGGGTACTGGTCTTGGTCTTGCCATAGCTAAAAGACTTACAGACAAGATGGGCGGTACTATCGAGTGTGAAAGCGAGAAAAATATCGGCACAACTTTTACGGTAAATCTCCCTCTGGATATAGACACGACAAAGCAGGCTGAAACAAAGCAGGAAATAGTAGTCGAAAACCACTCGCTTGACGGTGTGAATATTCTGCTTGCAGAGGATAACGAGCTGAATATGGAAATCACCGAGTTTATGCTTAAAAACGAGGGTGCAACGGTGATAAAGGCGTGGAACGGAAAAGAAGCCGTTGAAGCCTTTGAAGGTTCTGAGCTTTATTCTGTCGATGTGATCCTGATGGATATTATGATGCCTGTTATGGATGGACTTGAAGCGGCAAGAACAATACGCACCCTCAACCGTCCGGACGCAGTATCTGTTCCGATAATTGCACTGACGGCAAATGCTTTTACCGATGACAAGATAAAGACCCGACAGGCAGGTATGAACGAGCACCTCGCAAAACCTGTAGAATCGAAAAAGCTTAAAGCCGCAGTGTTCGGGTATATCGGTAGAAAAAATCTCACTATGAGAGAATGCTATGAACTGCTCGGAGAAGATTATGACAGTGTAATACAGCGCCTTGAGTGCGATGAAGAAAGTGTTGAACCTGCAATATGCGAGTTTCTGTGCGATGAGCACTTTGCAGGGTTTGTTAGCGCAATGAATGAGCATTCGGTTGAAAAGGCGTTCAGAGCGGCTCATACTATGAAGGGAATAGCAGCAAATCTCGGCTTTGAAAAGTTACGTTCTGTATTTGATGAAATTACCGAAGATTTACGCAGAAGCGATTATGACAGTGCTCAGAAACTTCTTATTGCCGCAGGAAAGGAATATATAAGAGTAATTTCCGTTCTTAAAAGATATAAAGGATAAAACGGTCAGCGCAAATTGAGCCCGTCTGTATAACAGACGGGCTCATACTGTTGATAAAAGCTACAGCTATCTGTGATATTTCACAGCCGTATTTTTTCGGCAAGCTTAGCAACGCACTTTACAGTCCTGCTTTGCCGAAGTTCATACAGCCAAGGCGGCCCCTTGATACCTTGATGTCGGTGTTTTCTGAAAATGCGTATTCCATAGGAAAACTCCTTATTTTGTATGTCTGTTTATGTACTTGCTGTGAAGCTTTGAATACATTATCTTCTGACCCGTGTAAAGTCCGTAGTAACCTGACAAGATATAGCTTACCGAGCATGCAGCGGCAAAGAAGATAATTCCCTCTCCGCCGAACAGTTCGATACTGAGAAGAAGAGAAGTTACCGGGCAGTTTACCACTCCGCAGAACAGCGAAACAAGTCCCAGTGCGGCGGTGAACTGCGGCGGCAGACCGAAAAGCGTTCCGAACAGATTGCCGAACGTTGCTCCGATAAAGAATGACGGTACTATCTCGCCGCCTTTATAACCGCCTGCTATAGTGATGACGGTAAATACAAGCTTCAGTGCGAACGCTTCGGGGCGTGTAGTGCCTGTCATAGCGTCCATTATGATGTTCATTCCCGCACCGTTATAATCCGTGCCGAATATCAGCGTCAGTATCACGATAACACAGCCGCTGGCAAAAATTCTGATATAGCTGTTCTTTATTTTCGATGACAACAGCTTTGACAGCTTGTGCAGTGAAAAGCAGAATATTATGCTGAGCAGAGCTGTACCTACGCCCAATATCATAGCAAACGCTACATTTACGATGTTGACCTCAGGTACCGGGATTTTATAAACAACCGGTACAATTACGAACAGCCGTGATATGCCCAGTGCCACAACAGCGGAGAAAAAGCACGGAACAATAGCGGAGTAGTAGAATACTCCGACGCTGATTACCTCCATCGCAAAGAAAGTTGCGGTGACCGGTGTTCCGAAAAGAGCGGAGAACAGTCCGCTCATGCCGCACATAACAAGAAGATTTCCGTTGCGCTCGTCCATCTTAAGAAGCCTTGCGATTTCAGCAGAAAGTCCGCCGCCTATCTGTAATGCCGCACCCTCACGTCCTGCCGAACCGCCGAACAGATGAGTGATAAATGCCGAGATAAAAATGAGCGGTGCCATTCTGACGGGAATTTTACCTTCGGTTCTTATCGATGTGATTATTATGTTAGTACCGGGATCGTTTTTCAGTCCGCAGATACTATAAAGGAATACGATAGCAAGTCCGGCTACCGGCAGAAAGTACACCATAAATGAATGCCCTGTGCGGAACTCTGTGGCAAATTCCATACACAGATGGAACAGCGAGCCGATAACACCGCAGCAAAGTCCGGTTATACCCGAAAGAACAAGCCACTTGAAAAAAGTTTTCAGCGTTATGTATAGTCGTTCGCTGCGTATACGCAGATGATTCAATAATTTATTCATTATAACCCCTGTCCCTCCCTGACCGAAACCTCGGCAGAGGATAATGTATGTGCATTTCCTGTGTTATCTTTTACTATAAGCCGTGCGTTTGTGTCTATATCAATAGCGGTAGCATAGTATTCCTCATTTGATGAAATAACCTTTATCCGCTTTCCGAGTACTACCGAATAACGCTTGTATTCCTCTATCAGCTTTTCTATCGAAGTATGGCTATAGATGTCAAAGAAGTTGTTCAGAATTTCTGCCGACAAGGAGCATTTAAGCTCGTTTCCCGCAACCTTATCTGAATAAAGACTGGAGGCAATGTCGGAAATCTCTGACGGGAAACCGCCCTTTGGACGGTTGATATTGATACCAAGTCCCATTACTGCGTATTGCAGGCTTCCGCTTTCAAAATCCGTTACCGCTTCTGTAAGAATACCGCAGACCTTTTTTCCGTCAAGCATTATATCATTGACCCACTTTATACCTGCGTCTATTCCGCATATTTTTTTGATTGCTCTCACGACCGATACAGCCGCACCTGCGGTTATAAAAAAAGCCTTATCGGCTTTGAATTCGGGGCGGAGAAGTATCGACATATAGATACCGCTGTCGGCGGGAGAGTAGAAGCTCTTACCGTGTCTGCCCCTGCCCTTTGTTTGCTCGTTTGCGATAAGTACTGTCTTATCGGGAGCGCCGTTTTCGGCAGAAGAACGGAGAAGCGTGTTTGTCGAAGTTACTTTGTCTTTTATTGTTATGTCGGCATCGGCGGCTGATTTTTTCAGAAGTTGTTTTATCCTGAGTGTGCCGTAACGGGTGAAATCATCGGTTTCTCCGCCTGACAGCAGATAGCCCTTGTTCTGCACGGCGTCAATTATAAATCCGTCTGCCCTTAAAGTGTTTATAGCTTTCCAGACGGCGTTACGGCTGACGTAAAGCTGTTTTGATATATCCTCGCCCGAAATATAGTCGCCTTTACTGCTCATAAGTATCAGCAGAACCTGTTCTTTTAATTTCATATTGAGAATTACCTTTCACTGTCAACCAAAAGCGATATGCGGTTGACAATACGGATATTTAAAACCGCAGAACGTGTCTGCGGTCATGATGTTAAAAACGGATTACAGCTTTTCGAGCATATCTGACGTTTCATCAAGCCAATCGCCCTCGTAAAGCTCGATAAGACCTTTATCGCAAGCCGCCGCTAATTTCGGGTTGATCGGCATTCTCGCAATATTTTTGATATCGTACTTTGCGGCAACTTCTTCAATGTGGCTTTCACCGAAAATGCTGTGTCGTGACTTGCAGTCGGGACATTCATAGTATGACATATTTTCTACAATGCCGAGTACCGGTACGTTCATCATTTCAGCCATTTTAACAGCTTTGCCGACGATCATCGAAACAAGCTCCTGAGGAGAAGTTACAACGATAATTCCGTCAATGGGAAGTGACTGGAACACCGTCAGCGGAACGTCGCCTGTTCCGGGCGGCATATCAACAAACATATAGTCAACATCGTTCCATATTACATCAGTCCAGAACTGCTTTACTGTATTGGCAATGACAGGACCTCTCCACACAACAGGGTCTGTTTCATCGGGTAAAAGCAGGTTTACTGACATTACTTCAATGCCGGTCTTTGTCATAACAGGGTAGATGCCTGTGTTGTCGCCTGTTGCCTTTTCGTGCAGATCGAAAGCCTTGGGGATAGACGGACCTGTTATATCTGCGTCGAGCACAGCGGTCTTGAAGCCTTTTCTCTGCATGGTTACAGCCATCAGTGAAGTAACCATTGACTTGCCTACGCCGCCCTTACCGCTTACTATGCCTATTACCTTCTTTATATGTGACAGCTCATGAGGCTTTTCAAGAAAGCTCTGAGGTGTCGTTCTTTCGCCGCAGTTTTGCGAGCAAGAACTGCAGTCGTGAGTACATTCGCTCATAATTTTGTTTCCTTTCGATCAGCAAAAGCCGTTTATGTTGTAAGTATACCACTATTATGCCGAAAAATCAAGGCAGGATGCTAAAAAAGACTTAATTTGTCCGATTTTGAGATGCAAAAATAACCGCCTGCCGTACAGGCAGGCGGTTACTGTCAAATCTGATTATTCGTGGTCGTGGTGGCAACCGCAATCGCATTCCTCGTCCTCTAAGCAGCTGAGGTCAAACTCAAGTGTTTCACCACAGTTAGGGCAGGGAATTTCGCCTGACTGGATAACATCAAAGTCAACCGTTATGGTGTTACCGCAGCTGGGGCAGGTCACTTCGTACATATCATCATCGAAGTCCTCGTCACAGCAGTCGTCGCAATCACAGTCATCGTAATCGTCCTCATCTTCGCCGTAAACAACATCTTCGAGGCAGTCAACGCTTTCTTCCATATCTGTCATAACGTCAGCTACATCGTTCAGTTCTTCGTCTATATCGCCGAGTGTCAGCGCAATATCGTCAAGTACGTCAACGATAGCGGCGAGCACTTTGCCTTCCTTTGTTGAATCATCTACACCCAGACCTTCTGCAAGTCCCTTGATGTATGATACCTTTTCTGCAACTGTCATAGTAAAAATCCTCCTTTTACTTTCTGTAGTTACATATAGTAATCACGTTCTGCGATTACTTGTTTGTAACACGCTCCATATATTCACCTGTTCTTGTATCGATACGGATAATATCGCCGATTTCAACGAACAGAGGAACACGGATTTCAGCGCCTGTTTCAAGAGTAGCGGGCTTAGTTACGTTTGTAGCTGTATCGCCTCTGAAACCGGGGTCTGTATCTGTAATTTCAAGCTCTACAAAGTTGGGGGGCTCTACGCCGAATACCTTACCCTTGTAAGAGAGAATTTTACATACCATATTTTCCTTAACAAACTTGAAGTTGTCTGAAAGCTCTGCCTTGTTTATCGGTACATCTTCGTAAGTTTCGGAATCCATGAAGTGATAAAGGTCACCGTCGTTATAGGTGTACTCCATATCCTTTCTCTCAACGTATGCTGTGGGGAACTTAGCTGTGGGGTTGTAGGACTTTTCAACTACCGAACCAGTAATTACGTTTCTGATCTTGGTTCTTACGAAAGCGGCACCTTTACCGGGCTTTACGTGCTGGAACTCAATGATCTGCATTACGTTGCCGTCCTCTTCAAAGGTCATGCCGTTTCTGAAATCGCCTGCTGTGATCATATTTTAAAATACCTCCGTATATTTTATCGGGTTTATGCGGAAAATACCGCCGCTGAAAGTCGTTTTTTGTTTTTAATCTCTCAGCCCCATATTCTATCTATTATATTTTACATTATTCCGACCGTAATTGCAATACCTTTTTGAAAATTTTTATCAATTCGTGCTGTGCATTCTGTTTTCTTTATTACCTTGACAGTTTTGAAGCATCGCATTTCAACGGAAGAAATTTTCAATTAAGCAAATTAAGCTATTATTTTGCCTAAATTTCTGTGTAACGATGTTACAATAGGTCAATATGTGGAAAATGCGTGGTGATGTTTGTGCATTATCAACAAAAAAGCAAAGCTGCTTTGTTGAGTTTGCCTATTGAATATAAAAACGTTTTCATTTATAATGAAGATAGCAAATTTTATATTTGTGCAAACGCAAAACGAAATTAATGGAGGACATTAAAATGAAGTTAAGAAAAATTATGGCAGGCATTGTTGCTGCATCAGTAGCAGGTACGATGGCTGTTGCAGCATCAGCACAGTATGATGCATCCGTTATGTACGCTGACGCTGACTGGTATCCCTCAATTATGGATGCTACCGGCCACACAGAAGGCTCAGACGGTACAGTCACAGAGTGGACAGCAGGCACTGCAGAAGTTACTAAGGACGGTACATACACAGTATCTATCGCTGACATCAAGGCTTCCGCTGTTGATGAAGAAACAGGCGAAGAAACAATGGCTGCTGTAACAGCTGAGGGTGCTATGGTTTTCAATGTTGATATTGCTGACCTCGCTAAGGATTTAGGCATAGGCGTTGACGCTGAAGGCTATGATGGTCTCAAGACCGGCGCTGAGAAGATGGAATTCGCTAAGTCAAAGGGTGTTAATGTAACAGACGTTAAGATTACACAGGTTAAGGACGGCGAAACAACAGAAATCGCTGTTGATTCCAGCAAGGTTCTCTTCGGTGATATCGAAGGTAAGGGCAAGTTCCGTATTGAACTTTACAACGAATACGGTGATACAAAGAATGATGCTCCTTTAAAGGTTTCGGACATCTACTTCAATGAGGGCCTGAATGTTACATTCACAATCTCAGGTATCGACGCTATCCTGAACGGCGGTAACACAACTCCTGATGAAACAGAAGCTCCCGCTACAGACGCTCCTACAACAGGCGATTCTTCAAAGCCCAACTCAAACACAGGTGTTGAAGGCGTAGCAGCAGTTGCAGGCGTTGCTGTCGTAGCTGCAGGTGCAGTTATCGTTGCTAAGAAGAGAAAGTAATTTCTGTTAACGGTAAAGTACATTAAAATGTAACATAAGCCCACGCATTTCGGTGCGTGGGCTTTTTGTATATGATTTTTCATAAAGCAACGGGAGTGGTTGTGATACAATTCCTCAGCTTATCATGTTTCACTGAAATTGCAATGCAACATATTGTAAAAAAGTCAGAACAATAAATATTGTGCTAGCATCGCTGAAAACAGTTTCCGTGCCAATAAGCTGTTAATAATTCCGTGAGTTTATCAGTGCAACTGCACTGTCACCGACTATCCAAAAAGAACGCTGCTATCCTGAGATATCTGTACTAAAATGGAACTAAGTGAGCGTCAGCGACCCGCTTATACAAACGTTTAAAACTCAGTCGTTTGTGTGTCTTATCGCCAACACAGTTCTTGGCTTATGAACGCTTTGTTGGTTTCGCATCCTAGCGAAACTTTGGGCGTTCAACTTCGGGCATCCTTGCCCGTCCCTTGCTAAAGGGAGCTGGCTTGCGGCAAAGTTATATCGTCATATTTCGCACCAACATTTGCAATATCATTAACGTTAAAATCAATTCATCTTTATTTGCCGCAAGACTGAGGGATCGCTTGCTTCTACCCTCATCGTTACAATGAACATAAGAGAAACTTTATTACATTTTATACTGAGAAGTGCTACCAGACAAACAGCACAATCGGTAGCTTGCTATCAATGTTAGAACCCGTCTTCACAAGCATATGCGCACGTCTTTTCGGCAAATTTTGCCGCAGACTGTGTTAAAAATCCTTGACGGGCGAAAGCCCGTCTGCGGATTTTTGCCTACTCTGCAACAAAATTATGCTCGAAAATCCGCACACATTTCTTATGAAGACAGGTTCTTAATTACTAAAACGGTATATCAAAAGTCCACTAAAAACAACATACCAAAAAAGTGAGCCGCGCGCACTATTTTTTGCGCTTCGACTCACTTTTTCTTTTTCTGGTTGTGTCACAGCCCCGAACTTGTTTACTTATTATCCTTGCCGAAAGGTGTTGATAAAGCACTGAGCGGGAAAGGCGGATTTGCAAGCGGTTTGCAGGCAAGCGATAACAGCAGATATTCGTTATCGTCAGCCGCTATCCTGTTTATTTTAAGCTCGCCGCATTTCTTACAGCGGTGTATCAGCGCCCATTCACCGTCGGGACGGACATAAATGCTGATAGGCTCCATTATCCCTCCGCAATCGGCTGAGCGGTCGCCGGGTATGTTGTCAAGATGTATGCTTGATAAGCAGTGGGGGCAATGATTACGGTTGTTTGTGCCGCAGTCCCTGACTGTAATGAATTTTCCGCAGGCTTTGCAGTTAAAGCCCTCGTCCTGCATTCCGTCATCGGTTACTACAGTGTGATATTCGGTTTCTTTGTGTATATTCTTTACGGGTTCGTCTGTGCGTCTGCGTCTGTTCATATTTCCGTCCTTTTCAGATTATTAAAAACGGCAGGTGTATTTCAACCTGCCGCAGTTAAATTAAATTATACGGGCATTACCTTGTTAGCTTTATCAGCGTGTTCAGCGTCAATGCCAAGCTGTTTGTCCTTACGCTTTTCAAAGAACTTTTCAGCTACCTGACCGAACATAGCGTAGCTTAATACGTCCTCGTCCTGCTGTGACCACTTAGCACATTCAGCCTTCAGCTTTTCAAGCTCAGGCTCGATAAGGTCTGCGGGACGGCAGTCGATAGGCTGTTCGTCACCGAGAATCTTCTTTCTGAACTCAGGATCGATGGGAGCAGGTGTCTTACCGTAGCTACCCTTTACAAGACCCTTGAATTCCTTTGTTACAGTCTTGTAACGCTCACCGAGAATTACATTGAATACAGCCTGTGTACCAACGATCTGTGATGTAGGTGTAACAAGGGGAGGGAAGCCTGCGTCGGCTCTTACACGGGGAACTTCCTTAAGAACTTCCTCAAACTTGTCCGACTTGCCTGCCTGCTTAAGCTGAGAAAGGAGGTTTGAAAGCATACCGCCGGGAACCTGATATATAAGAGCGTTAGCGTCAACTGCGAGGAGCTTGGGATCAAGCAGACCGCTGTCGATGTACTTCTTACGCAGAGTCATAAAGTAATCTCTTATCTCTGTGAGGAGCTTTAAGTCAAGTCCTGTATCGTACTCTGTACCCTGTAATGCGGCAACCATTGACTCTGTGGGAGCGTGCGATGTGCCGAGCGCTAAGGGTGACATTGCTGTGTCGATAACGTCAACGCCCGATTCGATACCCTTTAACAGACACATTGAAGCAAGTCCTGATGTGTAGTGTGTGTGAAGCTGAATCGGGATATTTACAGCACCCTTGAGTGCCTTTACAAGTCTTTCTGTTTCATAAGGAGTAAGCAGAGCTGCCATATCCTTGATACAGATAGAATCTGCACCTGCTTCTTCAATTCTCTTTGCATAGTCGATGTAGTACTGTTCTGTGAATACCTCACCGAGTGTGTAAGAGATAGCTATCTGAGCGTGTGCGCCTTCCTTCTTGGCAGCCTTAACGGCTGTTTCGAGATTTCTTATATCGTTGAGCGCATCGAAAATTCTGATTATATCAATACCGTTTGCTACAGACTTCTGAACGAAATATTCCAGTACATCGTCAGCATAGTGACGGTAACCGAGCATATTCTGTCCTCTGAAGAGCATCTGTAACTTTGTGTGAGGCATTTCACGTCTTAATATACGCAGTCTGTCCCAGGGATCTTCATTCAAGAAACGTAAGCATGCGTCAAATGTAGCACCGCCCCAGCATTCAACCGAATGATAGCCCACCTTGTCCATTGTGGAAAGGATAGGGAGCATTTCTTCAGTAGTCATTCTGGTTGCGATAAGCGACTGATGAGCGTCACGCAGTACGGTTTCGGTAATTCCTACTTTTGCCATAACCTTTATTATTCCTTTCAGTCAAGAGTTACGCATTGATTGTTGCAATCAGTGTGCCTGTTTCAACAGACTGACCCTTTGTAACATTGATGCTTGCAATTGTACCATCACAGCTTGCTACAACGTCGTTTTCCATCTTCATAGCTTCGAGAACTGCGATTACTGTACCGTTAGTAACCTTAGCGCCTACTGCGAGCTTAACGTCTACGATAGTACCGGGCATGGGAGCGTTTATCTTAACGCCGCCCTGTGCGCCTGCGGGAGCAGCGGGAGCTGCAGCCTTCTTGGGAGCGGGAGCTGCTGCGGGTGCGGCAACGGGTGCTGCACTGCCGTCTGTTTCTTCAACGGTTACATCATAAGCGGTACCGTTTACTGTGATATTGTATCTTTTCATAACAAAAATCCTTTCCTATGTCGATTAATATACGAAGTTAACGTGCTTTTTAGCAGGAGTAACAACTCTCTTTGAAGAAGCCGCTTCAATTGCAGAAGTCAGTGCGGACTTTGTATCCTCGGCTGTGATAACTCTGTCAACATAGCCGTTAGCCGCAGCTGTGAATGCGTCAGCCTCGTTTTCTGCATATTCCTGAGCCTGCTTTGCATTGTCTTCCGAAACACCGTTTAAGAATACAACTGCCGCTTCAGGAGTTGTGGGAGCGATAACAGCGTCTTCCCATGCAAATGTGAAGTCGCTTCCTGCCGCTGTGCTTGCGAGTGCAACATAAGCACTGCCGTAAGCCTTGCCTGTTACAACTGCAATCTTTGCCGTTGTAGCTGAAGCATAAGCCTGTGCGAGCTTTGCACTGTCACGGATGCTTCCTGCAAGCTCAGCCGCACTTGACTTTTCAAAGCCTTCACTGTCAACGAATGTAACAACGGGAATCGAATAAGCGTCGCAAAGAGTAACGAAACGTGCAATCTTTGCGCTGTCGTCGGCTGTAAGCTTTGCACCGTTGTTTGTACCAACAAAGCCTGCTGTTCTCCAGTTGAGGCTTCCTATTGCGGTAACCGCAGATGTACCGAACTGCTTGTAAAGCTCAATAACGCTTTCCTTGTCGGCTACCGAGCTGATAAGCTCGATGCCCTTGAGGTCTGCCGATACAGTCGCATCGTTTTCCATATAATAATCGTTTCCTGCTGTTTCAAGATTGTTCGCAGGGAGAACGGATAATAACTGCTTAGCCTTAGCTATAGCTTCATCGCTGTCCTTTGCAAGAATAGCCGCTACACCTGACTTTGCAGCATTCTCGGCTGTACCCGCACCTGCCGTCTTATCATCGGCTGTAAAAGGTGCTGTCATGAACAGTTCTGATTTTTCTGTCATAATGACCACATCAGCCATACAAGCTATCATAGCGGCTGTGCCTGCGCAAAGGCCGTCTACTACAGCTATCTGGGGAACAGCACCCGAAAGTGCCGCACTCATCTTGGCTATCTCGCCGTATGCACCGAGTGTCTTCATACCTTCCTTGATATCTCCGCCCTTTGAGTCAAAGATACCGATAACAGGAGCGCCGTTCTTAAGTGCCAGCTCGTAAACTTTCTTGATTTTGAGAGCTGCCGCAGTGTTTACCGCACCTGCGTTAACGCTTGTGTCCTGAGCGTACGCATATACGACTGCTCCGTCAACATAGCCGTAACCGCTTACAACGCCTGTCTTTTCACCGTTTGCTCCGACAAATTTGCCAAGCTCGACAAAGCTGTCCTCGTCAAACAGAGAGATGAGCTTGTTTGCAGCTTCGCTTGCGGCTGTCTGCTCCATTTCAGCAATTGTTTTCTTCATTGCCAGAATTCCTCCGTTCTCGCTTTTCTGTGAAGCGGTAAGCTGCTGAAACAAGCGCCGACCGCCGTTGTATAATTATGCCCGTGGGCACATCATATTCGAGTATAATTATAGCGCATTTCAGCTTTAATAACAAGCGAAATTCGCTATTTTTTGCAACTTTTATGAGATGTGAAAAAATTATCAATGTCTGAGATGTGATTATCGTTGTTTTGCACAAAACCACGTTTTAAAAGTTCATTCCATACCGTTTCCGACTGCATATTTACGGTACACTTATTTATATAGTGATTGAGTGCGTAGTTCATAGCCGTTCTCATAAGTCCGTCAACAAGCATTATGTACGGTGTTTCAAGAGTTTCTACAAACAGCGTTTCACCGTCTGTGGTGCAGGTAATAGCTCCTACCGGAGCGCCGTCATCCTTTGCCTCAAACACCAGCTTGTCGGAAATGTCCTTGTTTCTCAGTATCGTTATCATTTTCTTGCCGTTCTCTTTGCTGATTTATCGCTTGAAACCAGTGCTTTCAGTCCCTTTAACTCTTCTGCGGTAAGGTCTGCCCATTCGCCTGGCTTCAGCATACCGAGCTTTACGTTTCCGACAGCGTTTCTTTTAAGACGCACTATCTGCAATTTAACCGCTTCGCACATCTTTCTTATCTGTCTGTTCTTGCCCTCTGCAATTGTAAATTCAAGCACGGTCCTGTTTTCTTCTTCGGTCAGAACCGCAACAGTGCAGGGAAGCGTAATCCCCGTGTCAATCTTTACGCCTGACGCAAGCGTTGTCAGCTTGTCATCTGTTACCTCGCCCCTTACTGTAACACGGTAACGTTTCTTTATATGACGGGACGGGTGCATAATGGCGTTTGCAAGTGCGCCGTCATTTGTGAGTATCAGCAGTCCCTCGGAATCCTTGTCAAGTCTGCCGACAGGGTAAACACGCTCGTCGATATCGTCCAGAAGGTCGGTAACTATCTTTCTGCCGTGCGTATCCGCCATAGTGGTCACATAGCCTCTCGGCTTATACAGCTTTATGTATCTCAGCTGAGTGCCGGATGAAGCTATCTTTTCGCCGTTTACCGTTACTATATCGTTTTTGGGATCTGCCTTGTCGCCAATGGAAACAGGTCTGCCGTTTACCTTTACACAGCCCTGTTCGATATATTCCTCGGCTTTTCTGCGTGAGCAGTAGCCGCTGTCTGCTATTATCTTCTGTAATCTCACTTTTTCCATTGTTCCTATAGTCCTTTCATATTCCGTTCAAGTGCAGTCAGCGTGTAAGCAGTCCTGCAATGAATTTATATATCACGGTAAAAAAATCCGTTTTCTGTTCAGTCTGTACACGGCTTTCAGTCGCTCTGAGGTCAGCCGTTGCAATAGCCTTTCCGTTCAGCTCATAGCATATTTTCCCGACTTTATCGCCTGCGGATAATCCTGCATAAATAAATCCGGGCAGATAAATCTTGACCGTTACTTTTTCTTTCTGCTCATCGCAAAGCGGCAGTTTCACACTGTCGCACTTTACGCCGACTGTTTCCTTATCCGATCCGATCACAGGCAGTACAAGCCGTGACGAATCATAAGTAAAATCGCACATCTTTACCTTTTCAAAGCCGTAATCCAGCATTTTTGTGTGGTCGCTCCAGTCGTTCGGGGCATTCAGCGTTACCGCTATAAGTTTCACACCGTCACGCTCGGCACAGCTTACAAGCGTTCTTCTCGCACTGTCGGTAAACCCTGTTTTTACACCGATACAGCCGTCATAGCTTGTGAGCAGTTTGTTGGAATTTACAAGCCACCGCTCGTTTACCGGGTTTCCGAATGCCACCTTTGCTTTTGGCAAGCCACATATTTTTGCAAAGTCTTTATTGTTCATCGCCTCCCGTGTAAGCAAGGCAAGATCATAGGCACAGGAATACTGACCGTCTGCGTCAAGCCCCGACGGTGTGACAAAGTTCGTATCGTTCATACCGATTTCTTCGGCACGTTTGTTCATAAGTTTTGCAAATTGCAATTTGCTTCCGGATATATTTACCGCCGCCGCATTTGCCGCATCGTTTCCCGAAGGCAAAAGCATACCGTAGCATAAAGCTCTGCGTGTTACAATATCGCCTTCCCGAAGTCCCATAGAGGTTCCTTCGACCTTTATGGCGGTCGGGTCTACCTCGAATTCCTTGTCGGGCTCTCCTGCCTCAAGGGTCAGCAGAGCTGTCATTATCTTGGTCGTGCTTGCTATCTGTCTGTGTTCTTTTTCGTTCTTTGAAAAGAGAACCGTACCTGTATTTGCTTCAATCATTATCGCACTGACAGCCGATACTCCGATTCCGCTTTTATCGGTATTTTCAAGATAACACAGTTTTTCTCCGCTCTCGGCATAAACTGTCACAGTCGCAGTAACGGTAAAAATCACGGCAGCTGCGACAGATAGAATCTTTCTTTGCATAGCGTTGTCCTTTCCGCATAGTTTTGGTATATCTTATGCGAAAAGGACAGATGTTATTGCTTATTCTTCTGTTTTTTCTTCGGATTCTTCGTCATCCTTAGAGAAGATAGCCTTGATCTTGGAAATAAGGTCGGGTACGCCGCTGATTATACCGTCGATAGCACTGTTGCCGGTTGCACCAAGCTCAAGCATTTTAACGTCGCCGTCACGCTGTACTACGATAAAAGCCTGTGGATTTATCGTGATGCCTGCACCGCTTCCGCCTGCAAATACTTCCTTGGGAGCTTTTGTGGGCAGGTCTGAGCCGCCGGCAACGAAGCCAAAGCTTACTTTTGATACGGGGATAATTATTGTTCCGTCGGGAGAAGTGATAGGGTCGCCTATTATAGTGTTTACGTCAACAAGCTCTCTTATCTTCTCCATAGAAGTTCCCATAAGTCCGTTGATTGGATGCTGTTCTGCCATTTTGATTTCCTTTCCGAAAGCTCACGCTTTCTCTGCTTTTGGCTTTGTTTTGCTTTCAGCCGTTGCAGTTTTATTTACATTCTTTGAATTTATCTTCAAATATAATTTTGCTGTTCTGAATAAAAGCCATAAAGCGCAGCCTATGGCTGTTCCGAGCCTCAGTTTTACTTTGCACGAAAGCTCGTACTCCGTTTTTCCTGAATTGAAATCTGCTGAAATGTCTATCTTTTTAACGTCAAGCTTTACCGCTTCATATAGTAGTGCTATTGCGGTATAAACGATCCAGTTTATCTTGCCGTAATTCATCGCCGCCTGCGCCGCATCCTCGCCGCTTGCCGTTATAAACAGATAAAAGTTGGTTACACGGATATGGCTGATAAGCCGTTTAACGGGTTTTGAAGCAGATGAGATGAGCTGTTTTACAAATTCAATCGTTTCGCCGATGTCGCCGCTCAGCCCGAGCTTTGACAAAAGACCGCCATCGTTGTTGTCTGCATTTTTTTCGATTTTACCCGTTTTTTTTGCAGAGCTGTTCTTGCCGGATTTGTCAGCGTCGTTTTTATTTGTTTTTTCAACAGATTTCGCGTCATCTGTTGAAACAGACTTTCTTTTATTGTCCGTATGTTGCTTTTGTTTTTTCTGCTTTTGCTTTTTCTGCTTTTCGTCCTCCGGAGAAACAGAGAAAATCGTTATACCGGCGTATTTTATTTTTATCCTTGTTTCATCGTTAAGGTGCACGTTTACTGTTACCGACAGCATGAGAGCAAGTACGATGATGAGCAATATATCTATGAAAATAAGCCAGCCCATAAGCCCTCCGTTTTTGCCCGTATCCTGTCGGTAAAAGTATCCGCAGAGAAAAGCAATTTATTCCTCGTTTGCGCCGATATCATCAGCGGTATCGTCACCGTAATCGATATCCTGCTGTAATGCGCCAAGCTCATTCAGGTTCAGCTGACCGTCCTCATCGGGAAGGCTCGGAAGCTGTGCCAGACTTTCAAGCTTGAAGCAGCGCAGAAAGTTGTCTGTTGTCTTATATGTGATAGGTCTGCCGGGCAGTTCAAGTCTGCCTGCCTCGTATAAAAGTTCACGGTCAACAAGAGTGTTTATAACGCCCGAACTGTCAGTACCTCGTACCTGTTCGACAAACGCTTTTGTAACAGGTTGATTGTACGCAACGACTGCTAGCACTTCAAGTGCCGCAGGAGAAAGTCGTGACTGACGCTTGTTTTCCATTGCACGTTTTATATAAGGTGCGTATTCTTCTCTTGTCGCAAGCTGATACGAGTTTTCAAGCCGCAGTACTCTTATCGCACTTCCGGACACATTGTATCTTCTTTCAAGCTGGTCGATAAGCTTTGATACCGTTTCCGGCTCGATGCCGCTTGCTTCGCTCAGCCTGTCAAGTGAAATCGGTTCACCCGATGCAAACAGCAGAGCTTCGATTATACAAAGTGATTCGTTGTAATTCAATTATCCGCCGCCTCGCTTTCATCCGGTTCTCCGAAAGAGAATTCTTCTTCTATTTTATCCTTAGGCACAAAGTGAAGATATTTGTTGTCATCGGTAAACTTTATACGGCTGTTCTTAGAAAGCTCTAAAAGTGCCAGAAACACAGCTACGCAGTCCGATCTGGACTGACCCTTATATAACGAATTTACTTCAACCTTATGACCGTCATTTATACGCTTTAACACATATACTATTTTTGTGAATACGCTGACAAAGCTCTTTGCAATGGCAGGCTTTACATGAGGCACGGCTTTTCGTACCGCATCCTTGTAGTTTAAGTTCGACATTGCCAGAAAAAGCTCGTCCGGCTCGTGTATGCCGAGATATGCCTTGTTTTCTTCCACCTGTACGGGCGGACGCACGAACACATCATCGCCTACCCAGCTTTTCTGTAGCTGCAATGCTATCTGCTTGCACATAGCGTATTCTATCAGTACGCCCTGAAGCTCTTTCTTCATTTCTTCCGCTTCGTGCTTTGGCAGAAGTGCGGCTGACTTTATGTAGATAAGCCTTGCCGCCATTTCGAGAAATTCGCCCGCTATTTCTATATCGGCCTGCTTCATACGGTCAAGATACAGCATAAACTGTTCGAGCAGAAGGGAGATCTCTATATCGTAAATATTCAGCTTATGCTTTGCGATAAGGCTCAGCATAAGATCGAGCGGCCCTTCATAGACCTCCAGCTTGAATTTCAGTTCCTGCATTTCTTATGCTCCGAGAGGTACGAGCGGAACGAAAGAGGTTGTAAAATCAAGAAAGCTCATAACCGCATTGTCAAGGAAGTTCAGCGGTGCATTAAGTACACCTGTCCAGCAGATAGCAAGTACGGCAAGCATTATATACTGCTCGTACTGCATCAGCTTGAAATATGTTCTTTCCTTTAAGAATACGAGCATTATTCTTGAACCGTCCAAGGGCGGTATGGGGAGCAGGTTGAACACTGCAAGCGAAACGTTGATGCTTGCCGCCATATCAAAAGCGTAGTAAACATATGCTACAACATCGGGATTTGAAGCACCGAAGAAGAACCATACAAGCTTTCCGATAAGTACGAAAATGTATGAGAGTATAACATTGGATAAAGGTCCTGCCGCCGCAGTCAGTGCCATGAACGTTCTTGCGGAAACCTTTCTTGCTCTGACGGGGTTTACGGGTGCGGGCTTGCCCCAGCCTAGTCCGACAGTAAGCATACCTATAGTACCCCAGAGATCCCAGTGCCTTATCGGGTTCAGCGTGATTCTGCCCGAATGAAGTCCTGTATCGTCGCCCAAAAGATATGCTGCAAAGCAGTGCGAGCATTCATGTATCGGTATGGCAATAAGCAGAATTACCGCATAAGCGAATATAGTGATGATAATGCTCCGCTGATCGCCGAGACTGTTCATTATATCAAGTAACATAGATTTTCCTTTCACATTTGAAAATTACCGCTATTAAGGCAGTATATTCATATTCTATTATACACTATTACCGCCGCATTTGCAACTGTTTTTTGCTTTATGTCTTATTTTCGGCTGTCATACGGCGGTTATGCGATAAATTATTATAGGGGATAAAAATAAACCGCTCATTAAGAGCGGTCGGAATTACTTCTTATCTTTCTTTACATTGATTTCGGGAATAGCCACATTGTCGTAATTTACCGGCTCTTCGTCTGTTTCCTCGGTATCGCTTTGTTTTTGCTCTTTTACGTATACCTCCGGAAAAGCGAGATTGTCATAAAGAACATTGTAGTTTTCCTCCGAATGTCCTGCTTTACCATTCATTTTTTCTTTTTTCTTTTTCTGCTTGTCTTTATCTTTACCGAACATATAAACCCCTCCAAAAGTAAACCGCCGTAGGTTTACAGCATATTTATAAAGAACGTGATGGTGATACTGTTGAGAAAATCCGCAAACAGACTGCCTATAAGCGGAACAAGGAGATACGCCTTTACAGACGGCGCATACCTCTGACATATAGCTTGCATATTGGCCATTGCATTTGGTGTTGCGCCCATACCGAAGCCGCACATACCGGCTGTCAGTACTGCCGAGTCATAATCTCTGCCCATAATTCTGTATACGACAAAATAGGAATACAGGAACATCAGCAGTACCTGTCCGCCGAGCATGATTATCAGCGGTAATGCAAGGTCGGCAAGCTGCCAGAGCTTCAGTGTTATCATTGCTATTCCGAGAAATAACGACAGGCATATACCGCCGAGGTCGTTTATTTCGCCCATATGAATAGTGATCTTGCCCGTGTATTCGCCGATATTACGCATAAGAGCGGCAACAATCATCGCACCAATGTATATCGGGAACGTCATTCCCGTCATAGTCAGCAGGTAGGAGATTACCGTGCCTGCGCCGACAGCGAGTACAAGCTGATATACGGCAGGAGCATACATAGAGAAGTGACGCTCGTGCTTCTTGCTTTCTTCGACAAGCAGGCTGTCATCTTCGGGTACGACTGTCTTTAATAGGTCGTGCTTTACTATAAGCCGTCTGCCGATAGGTCCTCCGATAAGGCTTCCTGCGACAAGTCCGAATGTAGCCGCCGCAGTACATAGGGTGGTAGCGCCCGATACTCCGAGATCCTCAAGAACAGGACCGAACGCACCTGCCGTACCGTGACCGCCGACCATAGGAATCGAGCCTGTACACATACCTATAAGAGGATCGAGTCCGAGCAGATTTGAAAGTCCGAGTGCGGTGAAGTTCTGTCCGATTATCAGCAGTATGACCAGTATCAGAAATACTATCATCGACTTTCCGCCGCTTTTGAGGACTTTAAGGTTTGCCTGGAAGCCTACAGATGTGAAGAACAGTACCATACAGACTTCTTTCAGTGTATCATCAAAGCTGACGTCTGCAAGACCCGTGCCGTGCAGGATGCAGGTGAGTATCGCAAACAGCAGACCGCCTATAACGGGTGCGGGAATGCAGAACTTTTCAAGGAAATGTATCTTTTTGCGCAGAAATGCGCCAAGCATCAGGACAAGCACAGCTATTGCTACTGTCTGATACATATCAAGTGCTATGCTCATCTTGTTACTCCGTTTCTACGTTTATTCCGTTTTCGCCGTAATACTCGGCGGCACCCGGATGAAACGGGATATTGATGCCGTTGACAGCTGATTTTCTGTCGGTTACGATATTTACGGGAAGTGCGTTTTGTATGGTTTCCGAGTTGTCGAAAATCGCTTTTGTTATCGCTTTCACTGTGTCCTTAGGGCAAGAATTTCCTGCAAGCAGTACAGCGGTAACACCTATAGTCTTGACGTCTTCTGTCTGACCGTTGTAAGTGCCTGTCGGTATCGTGCAGGCAGAGTAGTAGCCATAGGAGCTTACAAGGTCGTTTATTCTATCACTGTCAAGCGAAACAAGACGTGCAATGCCCTTGTCGCAGAGTGATTTTACAGTGGGATTAGGTGCGCCGATAGTGCAGAAAAATGCGTCAATAGTGCCGTTTTCAAGCTGACTTGCGGCATCCTTGTAATCAAGGTTTACCGTCTTTATCATATCCTCGGCAATGCCGTATGAAGTCAGAATCTGCCTTGCGTTATGCGCAGTACCCGATTCTTCTTCGCCGATGCTTACAGTCTTTCCTTTAAGATCCGAAACGCTTTTTATATCACTGTCACTGCGTACAGCGATCTGACAGCTTTCGGTGAACAGTCCTGCTACTGCGCCGAAATCATGGTATTCTTCGGTAAAGCCGTTTCTGCCGTTCCACGCATCGTCTATTATGTCGGTCTGAACCACTGCCATCTGAAGATAGTTTTCCGAAAGCAGACGCATATTTGCGGCAGAGCCTGCCGTTCTTTTGATATTGATATTGTAGCTTTCGAGCGAATCTATAGCGTTCAGTTCACTGCCGAAAATGTAGTAATTTCCGCCCTCAGCCGCCGTGCCGATTCTCACTTTGTCGCTTAGGTCGCAGCCGCCGCATAAAAGCAGTATTGCACTGCATAACAGCGGTATCAAGAATTTTTTCATTTTTCACCTCAGGTTATATTGTATAAAAGATATTGTAGCAAGAATTTATTGTAATGTCAAGTAGAAGAAGTTGACGGTTGAGGGGATATGTGGAAGATGTTTTGATATGTTTATTGAATTCGTAAAAATCACAGTAAAATAAACCCAAAGACCTCTACAAATTTTTGCTGAGATGTCGGTTATTAGTTTTCATCCCCCGAGATAAACCCTGAAATTCCTCTCAAGCAACGTTTTCACGAGCTCCTTGTTGCTCTTTATCCTGTGCTGTGTTTCTATTCCGTAGGCACTGTCAAAGTCGGTGCTGTGCAGATCGCTTCCTGCGGTGATAACCGTATCTTCGTTGCCGAAAAAACGGATTGCTTTTTCGTTTTCAATATCACGATTTCCTCTGTTGTAGCCCTCAATTCCGTCAACTATCGAAATATCCGGTACTTCATCTGGATTTGTTATGTAATCTCTGTCACGGAAAGGGTGAGCGTAAGCTATAAATCCGCCGACTGAGTGGATCTCTTGTGCCCATATATTCAGATCGGCATTTCTCAGAAACGGACGTGATAAAAGAAATTCCGGCTCAAAGCCGTAGGCTAAAAATTCCTTGCCGTTACCGTAGCCTTCTTCAATGCCGAAAAACAGGTCAAAATCAAGCTCCTCGGCAATTTTTTTACCGTCAGTGTACGCCTTGGCATATTGTTCTATAAGTTCTTCCCACGGCAGAGAACGTGAAACGCAGGTGTTGCCTCTTATAAAATGGTTTGTTACAACAGCACCCGAAAAACCGATTTTAACATACTGCTTTATCATATCTTCTATCGTATCAACTGCGCAGGCACTGCCTTCTTTGGTGTGCATATGCAATTCGTATCTGTATTTCATAATGTGTACTCCTTTTGTTTTGCAATTTGTTATAGGTATATTGTAGCACATTTCGGCGGATTTGCAAAGGGAGAGAATGTGCGGGTTAAGTAAAGTCGCACAGCAGAAATGAATAATACAAAAAGAAAAGTCCCTCTTACGAGCGACTGTATGAAAAAAAGCTTTAAAAGGAATCAAGTATGATTTTTGGATTTTGCTGTGTTGATCGAAGCTATAAGGATACGTTTTATTTCAAGGCAGTCTGTAAGCAAAGAAACGCTTGATTTTTCATCGATATATTCTGATTTATAAAGTAATTTAATCCAATATTCAGTTTCTGCTGTTTCTTTTAATGCTATATGCATTTTTGAAATAAAGTCCGCTTTACTTTGACCATAATTTGCTTCGTTTATATTAGCACCTATGCTCGTTCCGCTACGGACGATTTGCTTTGAAATAATTGTTTCTTTTTTGTTTTTTATCAGATACTGATTTAATTTTACTATTCTAGCCGCAAAAGAAATAGACTTGTCGATAAGTATGTTTTCTTTCATTGTACCACAACTCCTTTTTAATTATTATAACAACATTCCCCCATTTCGTCAATTATTCATTATTCATCAGCGAAGCGACTTCATTATTCATCATTCATTAAGAAAAGTCGCACAGCAGAAATGAATAATGAATGATGAATAATGAAAAATGAATAATACAAAAAGAAAAGTCCCTCTTACGAGCGACTTTTCTTTTTGGCACCCCCTGCGGGAATCGAACCCACAACTAACCCTTAGGAGGGGTTTATTATATCCATTTAACTAAGGAGGCGTGCTTGTATATTAAATTAACAGATAACATTATACACTATCCGTCTTTAATTTGCAAGCACTTTGTAAAATTATTTATAAAGTTTTCCGTCACAGACCGTCAGTATCCTGTCAGCGTAAGCGGCGTCGTTAAGATCGTGAGTGATAAGAATTACGGTTTTACCGCATTCGTGACGTGAGCGCAGAAGCTCCATGACCTCCTTGCTTGAGCGGCTGTCAAGGCTTCCGCAGGGTTCGTCTGCGAGGATAAGCTCGGGGTCGGCGGCTATTGCTCGTGCAATTGCTACACGTTGTTGCTGTCCGCCCGAAAGCTCATACGGCTTGTGCGACAGCCTTGCGGATAATCCCACAGCTTCAAGCGCCGCTTTACTGCGTGCTATACGCTTTGCGGACGGCATACCCCTGTAGTTAAGCGGCAGAGCAACATTTTCGAGCACGGACAATGTCGGGATAAGGTTGAACGCCTGGAATACAAAGCCTATCTTTTGATTCCTTATACGGCTGAGTTCGCTGTCGGATAGCATTTTTGTATCAAGTCCTGAGAACATATATGTTCCGCTGTCACAGGTGTCGAGCAGTCCGAGAATATTCATAAGGGTGGATTTTCCCGCACCGCTCGGACCTGTAATAGCTATAAATTCACCTTTATTAACTGTAAGATCAACGTTGTCAAGCGCCTGTACCGTACCGTCTGCCATTGTGTAATGTCGTGAAATATCAGTTGCTTTTATCAGCGCTTCGGGGATTGGATGAGCGTTTTTCACTTGCGTATGAATCTACCTCCTTCGGTGAAAAGTATCGGCACGCTGATACGGATGTGTTGGTTATTACACCGGCACCGTGAAGTCCGCAACAACCGTCATGCTGATGTATGCACGGCTCGGTGCATATTATCATATTCATCTGCACACCTTCTTTTTGAGAAATTACAAACCTATTTTTAGCGGCTGTATCTGTAATATTCACAAAATATCAGTAATATTTTCCGCTGCGGCAGTCAAACTAAAGAAGTAAAAGCCAAAAAGGAGAATTAATATGAATTACCGCAGTATATATAGAAAGAAAAAACGCAGAGCGCTCCATATAACAATAATTTCGCTGATCGTTGTCGGAGGTCTTTATCTCAATATGGTACTGCCTGCGCTGATAAGAAATTCTGTGCCGAGAGTTGATGTAATTTTCCCGGAACGTACCGAATATACGCCGTCTGTTACTTGCAGCGGTACTGTAGAATATTCGGAAGTGAAATCGGTAAGGGAAGAGATGCCGCTTATAATAAAAGAGTACCCGGTGAATGTCGGTGACAGGGTCGATCAGGGTCAGACTATAGCAATTGTTGACAAGGATGCTGTATGTGAGATGTTAGCCGGTATGTATGCAGGCTCTGTATCCGATGCGCTGACGTTTGCGGAGCTTACAGACAGCATTCCTCAGAATATATCGTCGCCGGTATCCGGAACTGTTTGTGCTTTAGCCGCAAGCGGAGAGCTGATCAATGCAGGTGCAGATATTGCGCAGATAGGCGGAAAGGGCGCACTTGTACTGAATGTTGCGGTGCCTGAGCGAAATCTCACAAAAATAAAAAGCGGTCAGACAGCAAAGCTCAGTGTTTCGTCTGCGGAAGAAACTTTAAGCGGTAAGGTGCTGAAAATCAGCGAAAGCACAAGAAAGCAGTATCTCGGTTCAGTGGAAGAAACGGTAGCCGATGTGACTGTAAGCATCGATGATCCGTCTGAAAAACTTAAAAGCGGTGACAACGGATACGCAGAAATTCAGACCGGGATTAAACGTAATATAGTTACACTGCCTTACAGCGCAGTAATGCAGGACGATAAAAGCGAATACGTTTATGTCATTGAGGACGGAAGAGCGGTAAGGCGTGACGTTGTAACGGGACTCGAGATGGCGAAGGTAACACAGGTGTTCGGGGTAAGCGTTGAGGAAGAGGTTGTTAAAGATACAACAGGAGTAGCGGCAAACGCAGTGATTATGCGAAACCGAAAAGACAGCTCCGACAGCGGGAATATATCGGCAGAAAACGGTAAAACTATGACGGATTGAAAGACGGAGGTAGCGGTATGGGTTTTACATCGGTAATGGCTGATATATGGAGAAGTAAAAGCAGGAGCGCACTTACAATGAGTGCGGTTGCTATAGGAATATTTTCGGTGACGGTTATATCGGCGGCAGGTCAGATAGGTACCACAAAGATAAACGAAAGCCTTGACGATATGGGCGTAAACTCTGTACTTGTTGAGGCTCAGGAAGCAGGAGTTACGCTCGGAGATAACGATATTAAAAAGCTCGGAGATTTGAGCGGAGTGACAGGCGCTATGCCGCTTATGGCGCAGGTCACCAAGTGTGAGCTTATCGAAAGCAATGTTTCGTGTATGGTGTGGGGCGTAAATGAAAAAGCCGATGAGATAATATCTATGAAACCGATACACGGCAGGCTTATCAATGAAGATGACGTGGAAAAAGCGGAGAATATCTGCGTTATCGATGATAAGATAGCACTCGAAACATACGGCAGGACGAACATAGTCGGAAAGACGGTGAGCGTGAATTTCGGCGGCAGGTATAACGATTTTACGGTTATCGGTGTTGCAGAGTCGGGGCTCAGTCCCATACAGAATATGATGAATGACGCTATGCCGTACTTTGTGTATATTCCTTACACGACCGCTCAGAACATCTGCGGCAAGACAGACTATGACAAGATAGCGGTACTGCTTGACAAGAGCGGTGACGGAGAAACGGCGATAGACGGAATAAAAGCCTGTATGGCTGATGTAAAGGGCGAGGGCAGTATAAAGATCAGCGAGCTTCAAAGTCAGAAGAAACAGCTTGACGGAATACTGACTGCCGCGACCTCTGCATTGTCGTTCACGGCGGGAATATCACTTGCGGTAGCGTCCGTGTCGGTTATGACAGCTATGCTTGTAAGTGTAGGTGAGCGCAAGCGTGAGATAGGCATAAAAAAATCCCTCGGAGCAAGGAATATAAGAATAGTCGGCGAGTTCTTAGCCGAAAGCACGATGATATGCGTTATCGGCAGTATCGTGGGCATTGCGGCAGGGTGTGCGGTGGCGTTTGTCATAGGGCTTGCGGTCGGCGAGAGCTTTGTTATGCAGACGGATATAATGCTTATTGCAGTTGCGGTGTCGGCAGTGATAGGTATGATTTCAGGGAGCTATCCTGCATATAAAGCGGCAAGGATGAAGCCGGTGGATGCGCTGAAGATGTAGAAAAGCTATTGTGCCAAGTACGAACGATCTGTAGGAGAGCGGCAGAGCAGATAGGCAGTGTCTGTTCGATATCTTAAGCTTGCAGTAACGATCCCTCAGTCTTGCGACAGAAAAAGTTTAAAGAATTCTGATGTTGCGGGTATCGTAAAACCAAAATATCGGATAAAATTGGTGCGTGCTTGTCGCAATCCAGCTCCCTTTGGCAAGGGAGCCAAGTTTATATGGCGGCAAGGATGAAGCCGGTGGATGCGCTGAAGATGTAAAGATTCAAAAAATTCCCCTACCCCCTTGACAGCTAACGATTATTAGCTTATAATATAGCTAACGATCGTTAGCTTTTTTATATCGAGGTGAATATATGAAACAAGCCTCCAAAAAGGAAGACACAAAACAACGCATACTTGACGAAGCGTTGCGGCTCTTTTCACAGAGCGGTTATGATGCTGTAAGTGTTGAGAGAATAGCTTCGGCGGTGGGGATAAAAGCGCCGTCACTGTACAAGCATTTCAAAAGCAAGCAGGAGATATTTGATGCTATCGTTGCGGAAACGTACCGCCGTTATGATACATTCACGGACGGCATTGATGTGCACGTTTCCGAAAGCAAAGCAGACGAAAAGGTGTTTGACGGTATTTCCGAGGAAATGCTTGCAAAAAAGGTAAGACAGCTTATAGAATATTCACTGCACGATGAGTATGTCAGCCGATTCAGGCGAATGATGACAATAGAGCAGTTCAGAAACGCTGAGTTTGCGGCTATGTATTCCGAACGGTATCTGGAAAGATTGGTGCGTTATCACGCAGGACTTTTCAGAGCGCTTATCAAGTCGGGAACGATAATCGGAGAAGATCCCGATACGTTGGCACTTGAGTATGTTGCGCCTGTTGTGCTTATGGTTGAAATTTGCGACAGACAGCCCGAAAGGGAAGCGGAGTGCCTGAAACGGCTTGAGGCACACGTCAGAAATTTCTACCGCACATATTCACCTCATATGGTGAAAACGGCAGAGAAAAGAGGCGGTAAGCGTGACGGATGAAAGTCGTTTTATACTGTGTCCTCACTGCAAGGCGAAAACAAGGGTAAAAATTACACAGGACACGGTGCTGAAGAATTTTCCGCTGTTTTGTCCGAAATGCAAACAGGAGAGCGTTATAAACGTTGAAAATTACATAATTAAGTTGATTCAGACAGACGCAAAGACGCAGTGCTGACCTATTTATCGGGGCGGTACTGCGTTATTTTTTTGAAAAGAGGTTTTTAATATGAAATTATATTTCAAGGACGGGGTCACAATTGCGACTACCGTAATGATACTTATCCTTATAGGCTACATAGCATTCTGTATTCTGACACGAAAACAGACACAGCACTGGGGGCTGAGAAGCCTTATACTGCTTGTGTACGGCCTTGTTGTATGCTGTTTTGCCGCAACCCGTGACGGACTTGACAAGACTATTCAGAATGCTATAGACGGAAGCTGTGATCCCGGATTGTTTCAGCTTATCAGCATACCGAACATAGTCGGCTGTATCGGTGCGCTTGCGGTAATTGTCGGAATAATCGCAACGCCGATAGCTAAAACGCAGGCAGCCCGTGAGGTATGGTTTTATATTATGTCGGGCGGAATAACGCTTAAGATTCTTACGGTGGAAATTGCAAGGATTATAGCAATGCTCAGATAAAAGAGGTATTGATAAATATAAAAACAAAACGGACAGCAGGAAAATCTTGCTGTCCGTTGTTTTGTGCGGTCATCTTTATGACCATAGGATATAGAAAGTGTTGAAATCAAATTTTTTCATAGCCTCGGCATCTACGCTGATAAATCCGTACAGAATGAGGAGCGCAACAGCTAAGTATATAAGCGAAACGAAAAAGCAGGCTATGCCGTTTTTGATAATTCTGTTTATCGAGAATGTCATAAAAGCACCGCCGTAGAAGAGCAGAGATGAAAAAATGACGCTGAGTGCGGCGCTTAGCGTTTCACCGAAAACCATTATGGGAAAGATATAAGCGATTGTAGCGGTAATCGGTATTACAAGCATTGTAAGCGTTGAAAGCGCATAGAAAAACATATATTTCTTTCTTGTGTGCCGTGACTGCATAATAATCAGAATTACCACTCCGACAGCATACAGCACATATAACAGCATCATATGATCGCAAAGCCATCTGACAACGCCGAAAAGAGCAAGTGCAGGTATCGCAACAGCGGCAAATATAAGGAAAGCGACCACCGATGTTACATAAGTACCGTCAACATAATATACCTCGGCATATTCGTCATAGAATGGGTCAAGCGACTTTCTGTGTCTTATAAAAAGCACCGTTAATCCTCCAGCCCCTGATTAGCCTTCTTTACAAGCAGATAAATAAATCTGCCTATACCGAGAACAAGGGTGATAAGACCGAGAACCGCACTCAGTAAAAAATACACTACCATAATGACTACACCGAATACGATATTTCCGGAGAATAAAGCACCTAATGAAGCAAATCCGAACATGGATTTCAAGAAGTGCCAACCAAATACAATAGCCGAAACAGCATATAACAATGAACTGATATTCATGCAAGTGCGGGAAAATGGCTCTATTCCCATAAAGTGAGTAACCACCCCGACTAATAAAACAGCTACAAAGACAATCACCAATATAATCCTCGGTTTGAGGTAGTTTAATTGTTGTGTTTCGGTTTCTCCAAACAGTTTTCTAAACATGAAAATTTCCTCCTTGAAAAGCATAAAATTCTGCTTTCGATTAATAATATACCAAAATGGGATATTTAGATTATACCATAATGGTATAATCTTGTCAAGGGGGCGATCAACATTTTTCGACTGAAAGAGCTTCGTAAAAAGCGAAAGATTTCACAGCTGAAACTGGCGATAGATCTTGACCTTAATCAGAATTCCGTAAGCCGTTATGAGAATGAGCAGCGTGAAGCTGATTATAAAACGCTTATACTTTTTGCAGATTATTTCGGCGTATCTGTTGATTATCTTCTCGGCAGGACCGATAATCCCGAAGTGAACAGATAGTACAGCGTATAGAAAACGGACAGCAGTTCTTTCTGCTGTCCGTTGTGTTGTATCTATGATTTACGCAATTATCTTATCCGAGATTATCTCCCCGTCCGAAAGCTCAACTATCCGCCTGCACTTTTCTGCCACTGTCCTGTCATGTGTTACTATAACTATGGTTTTTCCGATAGAATTGAGCGACTTCATAACCTCCATTATTTCGTCTGCCGTTGCTTTGTCAAGTGACGCTGTCGGTTCGTCCGCAATGATTATGTTCGGTCGGTTTACAAGTGCACGGGCAAGTGCGACACGCTGCTTCTGACCGCCCGACAGCTCTTTTACGGGCTTTTTGAGTAGATCACCTATCAGCATTGCGTCGGCGGTTTTGGTGATAAGCTTTTTCATCATCTTGTATTTAACGGCAGGATTGAAGATAAGAGGATATGAAATGTTCTCATATACTGTCTTGTCGGCGAGAAGTCCGAAATTCTGGAGCACGAAGCCGATCTCCTCGTTCCTTATCACCGCAATGTCATTATTGCTGTACTTTGTGACTTCATATTCCCCGAGAAAGTACTTTCCGTATGTCTGCTTGTCAAGACAGCCGAGAATATGTATAAGGGTAGACTTGCCTGAGCCCGATACACCCATTACAGCGACCATCTCGCCCTTTTCTATGGTAAGATTTATGTTTTTGAGCGCGTGTACCTCGGCATCTGTGCCTTTGTTGTAATATTTATCGACATTTTCAAGCTTCATCATACGTTCTCATATCTCCTTATTGTTTCAAGCATATTACTGCGTACCAACGTTACAGAGCCTGCAATGCTGACAATTACGGAAATTGCAATCAGATATACTGCAGTGAACAATCCGCTTTGCGCATTGATGATTTCTATAGCAAAAATGCTGTTTATTGCGAGCAGGATAAGTGTAGCGGCAAGCACAGAAATAACCGTTACAGCCGTGTCGCAGACAAGCTCGAGTATTATCACAGAGCGGATTTTACCGCCGCACAGACGGAATACCGCCATTGCTTTTGTGCGTTTTTCGGCATTCAGCAGAATATTGGCAATAACTCCGAGAGTGCCGACTATGGCTATCATTATGAATACAGGCATTAACTGTATCAGCAGCATATTGTCACGGTACAGCAAGTCGGGGTCTGCGGGATAGCGTATATTCATGTACAGATCACCTTTTGCGTCATCACTGTTTGCGTTCAGTCCGTCAATTATACGAGCCTCGGTTTCGGCGAGTGAAGAATTGTTGTTTTTCAGAATTATCACATATTGATAGTAACGCTTATCCTCGCTTTCGCCGGAATAGTCCTTCTGATTTTCGGGAGCGGTGGCAAGTCCGGAGTTGTAGAGAATATCCGCATCGGTATAGAAAGTCGTACCCAAGCTTTCGGTGTCTGCATTATACAGTATTACGCTGTCGAGATAGTTATCGGTGTATTTTCCGACAACAATAAGCTCGGTAATTCCTTTCCCACACTTGTATTTTATTGTGTCTCCGATATTGTACCTCGATGTATAGTTTGCGATTACAGGGATCTTGCCGCCGTAGTCCTTTGACTTGTCCGGTCGTTCTCCCGAAAGTCCTATATCGAGATATTCGCTGTATTCGGTCGAATATCCGAGCAGAGTTCCGTTTATATCATTATAAAACCGATAGAAAGCGTCATCGTCCATATTATTTATCTCGTTGTCGGTTATTCGGCTGTTTACGGAGAAAAGCTCCAATATGGTTTCATGGTAACGCTCGACACGGCAATTTATTCCGTACTTTTCAAACTGTGAGGCTATCTTTACATCGGTTATAGGTGATTTTGACGAGAGTGTACCGTGCAGTATCTTCTTATCATAGCGGTGACTTGTCATGTACGCTTTTTCGGTTAGATAATCCGAAGACGCAGTGATTGCAAAATTGAACAGCAGAGTTGAAAAAATGATACATATCATCATAAGGATAAAATTGCGTTTTTTTGCTCGAAGCAAGGATAATGCAAGAGATAACAGCTTCATATTGCACCTCCGTTTGCGTATGTGGCTGAGGATATGCGCTTAAAGCCGGGCAGTAACGATATTATGATTATAATGCTGTATATTACAAATGACAGCAGATAGTCAAAAGCGGTAGGTACATATTCCATTCTGAGCTTTACCATAAGTGCGGTAAAAATCGGACTCAAAGCAATAGCGCAGATGAATGAAACAGCCGTGTATGTAAGAGTGACTGCCGATAAAAGCAGTGTTATCGGCATTGACTTGCAGCCTGTGACCTTCAGCACATTTATCTGTTCGCTGCAATTATCCGTCAGGTGAAGCATAAGCGTCAGCAGGAGCAGAGCGGTGAATATACCTGTTACCATGATTCCTCCCATGATGATAGCGTAGATTATGATAACAGATTCGGTATCCTCTCTGTTCGGCGGCTGAATATAAACCACCTTGCCGAGAAATTGCTCAAGTGCCTGCAGTTCATCGTCAGACAGATCGGAAGTAAAGAAAAAGCGTGCGCCGTTGTATTTTGTCGGAGCGGTATTCTTCATCTCATTTTCAAAATCTTCATCCTTTACATAAATTCCGCTGTTGTTGTGATATAAGAAAAAAGTGTACGGAACAATAAAATCATCCGCTGTTCCTATTACAGTAAGAGTGGTATCGCCCTTGTCATCGGGAACGATCAGCTTGTCACCGACATTTATACCGCAATTGCTTTCGGCGATAATTACCTTGCTGTCACCTGTCAGCTCGTCGTCGGTAAAATATCTGCCGTCGGTTATGTTATAGTCGGATTGTATGTATCGGTAAAGCTGCTTCATACTGCTATCAAATGCGACTTTTACAATTTCTGTGCATATATAATTGTCGTTTGTGCGGTAGCTTATAAGTGCTTTGTCTGCGTCGGCAGAATAGACAGCAGGCAGATTTTCTCTGAAAAATGTGGGCGAATCTTCGGGCATAATACCGTCAAAACTGTAGCCTGAACGATCCATCATATTGTGATATGCCGCATTACCGCTGTTCAATGCACAGAACAAAGAAATAAATGTAAAGACAGCCGAAACAGAGATAAGAAAAATAAGTATATTCAGCTTGATATCGCTTTTGAGAAATGTTTTCAGCATACTGAAATAAAGCTTTTGATATTTCAATTATTCTTCTCCTTTTCATAATATATTTCCTTTAAAATTGTCAGCAAGCGGTAAACTAACTGTACTATCGAAATTAGTACAGTTTCAGTATAGCACAGAATACCGGAAATGTCAATAGCAGGCGGAAAACCGCCTGCCTTAATAATCACAGAACATCACAGTTCATAATGCCGAAAACGGATATTTTAGCAAAATCATTATCCGTGCTGTCGCAGGCGGTTTCTTCCGAGCTTTCGCTACCGGTATCATCGCCGCCGAAAAGCCCCTGCAACGCTTCAAATATCGCAAACTTTATTTCATAATCACGGCTTTCTTCAACCCGCTTGCTCTGTTCTTCGGTAAAAAATTCACCCGATGCGGCAGGCAGGCACAGCGGCGGGAACATTACGCACCACCAGTTCCTACCCTCTGCATTTCCGATAAGCAGGCGGACGGATGTGTATTCTCCTGCCGGTAAGGTTATATTCTCATACTTTCTGGTGGTGAAATATGTTTTTGCGACCTCGCATTTTACATTGTAGCTGTAGCCTTTGGAATGTACGAATTCGTTAGCCTTTTCTTCGATTTCGGCTCTGCGTTCATTTGCAACGGCTACCGATTGACTGAAGCTGTCACAGTTTCCGAATACATCTGAAAACGTTGTCAGCATATAGTCACGCAGATCGTATTTCAGCGTCTGGTCGTCCTTACTATCCGAGTTTGCCAGTATATGAAGCCTCAGCACCTCCTGCGGCTTTTCCTCGCAATCCTCCGCAAATGCCGTGAAACCAGTTATTACAAGGCTCAGCACCGCACCGAATATCATAACCTTATCAAGAATATTACGTTTAAAAAAACCTGCCATAATTACCTCCGTAGCGTTTAGCTTTGTGAGGTAATTATTGACAGGTTGGTTTCATTTATTCGCAGATAAGACTTTATTTCAGATTTTCTATCTGACTTAACCACAGCGTTGCACAGGCATCGCTCGGCATTCTCCAGTCGCCTCTTGGCGACAGCGTTACCGATCCGACCTTAGGACCATCGGGCAGGCACGAACGCTTGAACTGCTGTGAGAAGAAACGGCGGTAGAAGGTTTTCAGCCATTTCAGTATTGTTTCACGGTCATACGCACCGTCAAAAGCGTACAGCGCAAGCCTGAATACTTTTTCGGGGGTAAATCCCCATCTTATGCCGTTGTACAGGAAGAAATCGTGAAGCTCGTAAGGACCTACAAGGTCTTCGGTTTTCTGCGATATTTCTCCGTTATGTGCAGGCAGAAGTTCGGGGCTTACAGGCGTATCAAGTATATCCTCAAGCGATTCTTTGAGCAGCTTGTTATCTGTCGTCTTGCTGTAGTAGCTGACAAGATGTTTGATAAGCGTCTTGGGTATCGAACAGTTCACGCCATACATAGACATATGATCGCCGTTGTAGGTCGCCCAGCCGAGAGCAAGCTCGGACAAATCGCCCGTGCCTATTACAAGTCCGCCCGTCTGATTGGCGATGTTCATAAGCACCTTTGTGCGTTCTCTTGCCTGACCGTTTTCAAATACCACGGACAAATCATTTATATCGTGTCCGATGTCCAGAAAATGCTGTTTTACGCTGTCGGTTATGTCAATCTCACGCAGGGTGACGCCTATCGCCTCGCATATCTTCACAGCGTTTGATTTTGTGCGTTTTGTTGTGCCGAAGCACGGCATTGTCACCGCTACAATATCAGTCATAGGTCTGTCGAGCAGCTTCATGGCATTGGCGCATACAAGAAGTGCAAGCGTGCTGTCAAGTCCACCCGAAATTCCTATAACGGCGGTTTTTGCGTAAGTATGGGCAAGGCGCTTTTTAAGTCCGTGTGCCTGCATCGAAAGAATAAGCTCGCATCTCTTGTCGGTTTCATCGGCAGAGTAGGGGATAAACGGTGTGCGTGATACAAAACGTGTTATCTTTGTATCGGTGAGCGGTATATCAAACCATATAGTTTCCGTATCGCATTTGTCATTTCTGAATGATGTGTTTTTTCTGCGTTCAAATGCCAGCTTGTTTACGTCTATTTCGCTGATAACATAATCGTTTGAGAAAAGCTCGCTTTCGGCAAGCGTTGCACCGTTTTCGGCGATTATGTTATGCCCTGAGAATACAAGGTCCTGCGTGCTTTCGCCTTCTCCTGCGGAGCAGTAGATATAACCCGAAATAAGCCTTGCAGATTGATTTAAAACAAGCGAACGGCGATATTCCGACTTTCCTATCATCTCGTTGCTTGCGGAAAGATTAAGAATGATATTTGCGCCTTCCTGTGCAAGATATGTCGAGGGAGGGCAGGGTGACCACAGATCTTCGCACAGCTCGATTCCGAAAGAAAAATCGTGCATATTGTTACAGCAGAATATAAGTCCCGCACCGAAATACGCACTCAGCGAATCGTCGCATTCGCCGTCGGCATCCGTGTCAAACCGGTTTAAAAAATATTCGCATTTACTGCCGTCCCAGGCGGTAAAGTGGCGCATCTCATAAAATTCGTTGTAGTTCGGCAGGTACTGCTTAGGCACATAGCCCAGCACTTTTCCGTGATATGTCACAGCCGCACAGTTATACAGCTTGCTGTCAAACTGCATCGGCAGGCCGACTACAGTTATCATATCAAGCTCAGACAGTTCTTCCAGAATCGTTACGAGCGCATTCTTAGCACCGTCAAGGAGCGTTGTCTGATAGAACAGATCCTGACAGGTGTAACCCGTGATGCACAGTTCCGGAAAAACTGCGAGCTTTACATCTTTTTTAGCAAGCTCCTTTGCCAGAGAGATTATTTGCTTTGCGTTGTGCTTACAGTCGGCAACCTTAATCTCAGGTGTTGCCGCCGCTACTTTTATAAATCCGTCTTTCATATTGTTCTTTTCGGCTTAAGGCTTAAAATTCGTAATTGCCTGTCATTCCGCCGACCTTTCTTTCTATCCAGGTTAAAATATCGTCGAAAACTATTTCCTTCATAGTTTCGTTTACAAGCTCGTGACGTGCGCCGGGGTACAGCTTGATATCAACGTTGCAGCCCTCGTCAATCAGCTTTGCGTATACGTTTCTTACGCCCCTGCCGTATCCGCCGACAGGGTCTGCCGTTCCTGCCATGAATATAACAGGCAGCTTTTTAGGCACCTTTTCAGCCCACTGCTGACTTGACACTCTGCGAAGAAGGGTAGTAAGGTCAACAAATCCGCTTGCCGTAAACACAAAATTGCTCTTTTCATCGTCGATATACTTCTTTACAACATCTCTGTCGTGAGTGAGCCAGTCATAGATAGTCTGACAATCTTTGATTTTGTCGTTATATACTCCGAAAATGAGAGTGTTCAGCTTATCGCTGCGGAAACGTTCGCCCTTCAAGGAAACAACGGAGCGTGTAGCTCTTACTCCTATTTCGGAAAGTGCCTTGTCATCGCCCGTACCCATAATTACGGCGCAGGTCAGCTCGTTAGGAAAGCGTGTGAGATACAGCCTTGCAACAAAACTGCCCATACTGTGGCCTATAAGTATATACGGCAGTGCAGGGTACTTCTTCTTCATTATCATCGTCATACGGTGCAGATCGTTTACAAGATGACTCCAGCCGTCCTTTTCGGCAAAAAAGCCGAGATCGTCGTTTGATCTGACGCTGTTTCCGTGGCCGAGATGGTCGTTACCGCAGACGATATATCCGTGTGAGGTAAGAAAATCCGCGAAGTGTTCATAACGCTCAATATATTCACACATACCATGTGAGATCTGGATGATACCCTTATATCCGCCATTTGTAAGAGCAGCGGGTACATAGATGTAATAGGCACAGTTATCGGTGCCGTTCGAGGATTCAAAGGTTCCGGTAATCTTTTCGTATGCCATAGACTTTCTCCTTTCATCGGACGCAGTAACGTATTTTATATACTATTATATCAAATGATGCCCGGAAATACAAGCACAACGAAAAAAACAGAAAGAGTGAGATACCTGAAATTCTTAATAAGACCGAAAAGAAGAAAAAATTTAAAAAAAGTCTTGACAATGTGATTTTGCTGTGTTATAATATACAAGCGTCAAAGAGATATGTGCAGTTCGATAAGCATACTTTGACTTATATGCGGGTGTAGTTCAATGGCTAGAATCCCAGCCTTCCAAGCTGGTTGTGTGGGTTCGATTCCCATCACCCGCTCCATAGTTTTCACGAAAGTGAAAACTTATTTATTTTGATAAATATGAAAATGCAGACCATGCGCCACTAGCTCAGCTGGATAGAGCAACCGCCTTCTAAGCGGTAGGTCACAGGTTCGAATCCTGTGTGGCGTGCCATTTATGGTGGGTGTAGCGTAGCTGGTTAACGCGTCGGATTGTGGTCCCGAAGATCGTGGGTTCGAGTCCCATCTCCCACCCCATATTTATTACGAACAAATGCCGCCTGCGCTGGGCTTAAGTGCCGGCGGCATTTGTTTATACTGGGATATAGCCAAGCGGTAAGGCAACGGACTTTGACTCCGTCACTCGTGGGTTCAAATCCCGCTATCCCAGCCAAATAGCGTTTAAACCGCATAACAATGCGGTTTATTTTTTTACTGACCGAAATTTACACGAATAGGCGATGCTCCCGGCATAAAGTCGGGAGCTTTTGTTATTTAAGTTTATTTCCACATTCGGTACATTCATCAGGAACATTCCCTTTTGTGTAGCTTGCACCACATTCATTGCAGTAAATAATATCATCTGCCGTCAGTTTTGAATGTAGCTGTATGTTGCTTTCTGGCACTTTAGGAGCTTTACGAGCCTTGATTTTACTTGATACTTTTGCTATTGGAACAACAAAAATTGCTATCGGAGTGTAAATTCCCAAAGTAAGTTCCACTGTGGAACTTACTTTGGAAATTTACGTTATTAAAAAAATTTTCAATTGTAAATTTTTGTGCTTGACAAGTGTAAAAATTTCTGCTATAATAAATAAGCTGATTTGCGGGGATGCTGGAATCGGCAGACAGGCAAGCTTGAGGTGCTTGTGTCAGTATTGGCGTGTGGGTTCAAGTCCCATTTCCCGCACCAGTGTAAAGGACATTCGTTTTTTCGAGTGTCCTTTATTTTTATATCCGGCAAATCAGCAAATTACTATCATCAAAAACAGTCACGCTGGAATCGCACGAAATCTTTGATTTTGTGGAAGCGGAACTTGTTCCGCAGCGTGAAATCTTTGATTTTGCGGAAGCGGAACTTGTTCCGCAGTCAGACAGGCAAGCCCCAGGTGCCCCAGTCAGTATTGGCGTGTGGGTTCAAGTCCCATTTCCCGCACCAGTGTAAAGGACATTCGTTTTTCGAGTGTCCTTTGTTTTATATGCTCTATAATATTGAAATAACATATTCATGTCACAGATAACAACAATTACTGCTATGTTGTTTGAAAAATCATTATATAGTAAAGGTGCTTCAGTGGCTTTGAAGAACGTTCATCTCAAATTTCTACTGTGGAACTTACTTTGGAAATTCACGTTAAATTATCTGCAACAAGAAGATAAATAATACCAGTTGACAATTCAGAATAGATGTGATATAATATTTAAGCTGAAAACACATTAGATTTTATCGAGGTGTAGCGCAGGTGGTAGCGCGCCTGCTTTGGGCAAAAAACGCGAGCGCTGCCGGTGGCAGAAAAAGCGAGCGTTTTTAGGCGCAGCGGTCGGAATGTCAAGGCTCATTATTGAGCCGAAGAGATTACGGAAACCGCAAGAGGGCGGACAAAGCAGGGAACATAACCGAGTATAAATAAAAATTACATATAACAATATCGAGGTGTAGCGCAGGTGGTAGCGCGCCTGCTTTGGGAGCAGGATGCCGCAGGTTCGAGTCCTGTCACCTCGACCATAGTCTTTATAAACCGCATCGTTATGCGGTTTATTTTTTTATTGACCGTTTTCTGACCGTTTCATTTCATAAAAATTTTGTTGAGTACACTTACAGCACGTTCTTATTTGAAAAAATTGCGATTCTGACTTGCATAAGCGCAATTTATTGAGCAGAAATAAGTTCATATCTGACTGTCGGTGTTTTTGAGTAAAGCAAATCATCCCTGCCATGCCGACAGGGATGATTTTTTGTATATAACCTATTAAAGACGAGGTCGCAAGCAATTATTCAACAGATTTTTCACTTCCGAATTATCAACATAATATGCGGTTTTATCGTTCTCGCTTACTACAATAAGCATCAGAAACTTTTCCGACCAGTCGATAAGTTCTATTCGTTTTGCACCTAGTTTACGCAGTGCATCGTCTTTCTGCGTCCTTATCCAGCCGTATATTCTGCCGCTTCCGGACACCTTGAAATCAAGCTTTCCCGCAAAAGGTTTTTTAACGTCTATAGTTACCTCGACCTCGGATATTCCGCCCGGAATATCCTTGTATTCACCGGGAACTATCCTGAATCTCTTTACGGGGAGATAGTCTTCAAGTGCCGCATATTCTGCATCTTCATATAATTTTTTATTGCTCATATGTTACTCCCCTTATCTTAACGGATATTCTTCTTTTGATGCCGTAAAGCGCCAGAGCTTGTCGTCTGCACCCACGCAACGGCGGTATGACTTATCGATATATCTGAATATCTCATCTGACAGCGGCAGGATCTTACGATAATTCTCCATAAATTCGCTGTGCATTTCCCTGAGTTCAGCAAGCACTGCGCGCTCATCTATTGTTGTGAATTCACCGTTTTTCAGTACCATATCGCCGCCTATCATAACGTTTCTGATATGACTGCCGTTTTCACAGTATACAATGTGATTTTTGATATCGTTCAGCGGCGTGAATGCGTATGAACCGAGGTCGAACATTAGCAGATCAGCCTTCTTGCCCTTTTCTACCGAACCGATCTCCTTTTCACGCATAATACTTCTTGCGCCACCCTTTACCGCACAGTCGATGATCTGTGATGCAGTGGGCCATTTTGTGTAATCCGGCTGAGTTACTTTATGGATAAGCGCCGCAGTCTTCATGACTTCCATTATATTCTGGCTGTCGTTGCTGCTGGATCCGTCAGTGCCAAGGCATATATGAACTCCTGCGTCCCTCATCTTTGCAAACGGCATTATACCGCTTCCGAGTTTCATATTGCTGACAATGTTATGTACAACGTTTGCGCCTGTTCTTGCCATGATTTCAATATCGTTGTCATCAAGCCAGTTGCCGTGCGCTATGGTTGTTCTTGGTGACAATATTCCGAGTTCCTCGCAGTGTGCGATTATTGTCTTGCCATAGAACTCAAAGCCTGTTTCACGTTGCATTCTGGTTTCGCATATATGTGTGTGATAAGGAAGATCGTACTTTTCGGCAAGCTCGTATACCTTTACATTGTAGTCATCGTCACAACGTTGCGGCGCTATAGGCGACAGTGTAACCTTGAACTTACCCTTGCCGTTCCACGCCTTGATAATTCTCTCGGCTTCCGCAAGCTCTTCCTCGGCGGGCAGTGGGTCTGTAAACTTCTTTTGAAGTTCTTCAGGTACGCTTTCTCTCAGATACGGAATTGTATCAAGAAAGTTCTTGTGAAGGCAGGAGGTTGAAATGTTTGCTCTCATTCCGATATCTTCGTATGCCTTGAATATTATATTGTGCGTTTCAAGTGTTGTGCGGGGGTGTCCGGATACGTCGTCCTGACAGCTTGTAACGCCGCTTCTTATCTGTTCAATCGCACCTGCAAGCGTTCTGAGATATACCAGCCTGTCGGAGAAGTTTCCGTACTGTCCTGTCGGAGGATATGAATACAGCATCCACAGTTCAAGCGGCATATTATCATAAAGACCTTTGAACATATTTTCATCCGAATGAAGATGCGCATTTACAAAACCGGGTGTAACAAGAAGATTGCTGCAATCGGTAAGCTGCATATCAGCTTCAGGCTTTATGTTCTTCTCTATTTTTACTATCTCATCTCCGTCAATGAGTATATCGGTATTTGTCAGTATCTCATCTTTTTTATTGAGTGTGAGAACAGTTGCATTTTTCAGTAATTTCTTTTGCATAATCATAACCTCGGTTCTCATATAGTTTCCGGAGTAGTTCTTACCTCTCCGCCGTTTGTCTGCAATATTTGTCCGGAAAGATAATCTGCGCCGCCGTTTCCGAGAAATGCTGTCAGGTATGCAACATCTGCGGCTGTGCCGAGCCTGCCGAGCGGTATATCTTTCCTGTATATATTCTTTACTTCATCGATCGTAACCCCAAGGTCATCAGCGTCTGCCCTTAGTTGCGAAGTGTCGATAACGCCGGGAGATACTACCGAAACGGATATTCCGTATTCGCTGAGTTCGCGTGAAAGATATTGTCCAAGCCCTATCATTGCAGTTTTCGTTCCTGCATAACTTACGGCATTTTTCCAGCCTGCCGTGCCGAACATTGAAGAGAAAAGGATAATTCTTCCGCCGCCTTGCTTTTTCATTATTTCAATTATCTTTTCAAGGCAATTAAGATGCCCCTTTATGTTGACCGATATGTGACGTTCAAGTTCTTCACAGCTGAGCTGTTCAAACGGACGCATATGCATGAATGCCGCATTTGCAACAAACACATCGATCCTGCCGGACTTTTCTGTTATTTCGGAAATGAAGCTGTCGGTTTTTGACTTGTCCGAGATATCGCCTATTGCGGGAGAACCGCCTGTTTTATCAATTACATTTTTTACATTGTCGGTAAGTGCAATATCGTTCACAAAGACATTGTATCCGAGCCTTGAAAATTCTTCCGCAGTTGCCGCACCTATTCCCTGACCGGCACCTGTTATAAGCACGGTCGGTTTGTTTCTGCCGATGTCGGGAACTTTGCGCAAAAAGTCGGGTCGTAATATCTGAGCGGTCATATATGCACGGCTGTCTGCAAAGAACGATACCAGACTGGCGAGCTTTTCATCGCTTCTGTCACTGCATTCAATGCAGTTCACTATGCTTCCGTTATTTGCAAGCTCGCAAGCAAAGCTCTTAAGCATTCCTTTTATAAGATATAGATAAGTTTCGTCCTTGTATCCGAGCCCCGATGGGATTATTACGACCGTTGAGGTGTGACTGCCGCTTTCGGTGCTTTCAGTATAATACATAACGGACTTGAAAAATGCAAAGAGTTTTTTATATGCCGATGAGAAACTTACCATATCGTACAGGTCGAGCACATTCATGTCGGCACCGGAAAAGCCTGCGCTTACGCTCTCATATGTGGTGTTGTATTCAGGCAGGAGTTCTGTCAGCGTTTTCGCAAACGCCGCAGAGCCTGTGTATACAGCCGCTGTTTTCATTTTCAGCTCAGCTCCTCTATAAATTTACTGTTGATAGCCGCCTTTATCTTGTCGGCAGAGGGAACGCTCTCAACGCAGTCAGCATTCTTCAGAAATTCTGCTACATCGGTTATAAGAGCCGCCATCTTTTCACCGCCGTTTGCAAACATATCCTTGTTATAGTCAAGATCTGCTATGCTAAGGCCTGCCATAAGTTCGTAGAATTCGTCCTCCGAAAGATCGGTCTTTGAGCTGATCGTCTTTACAATCGGCGCAGGGTCTTCATTGTACTGTTTCTGAATGTCGTACCATGCCTCGATAATGCCTTTGACATCATTGCTTCTGTTTTCAACACTGTCTTTGCTGAACAGCATAACGTCCGAAAGCTCACCCGGCAGATCCTTTGAAGAGAAGATTATCTTACCGCCGCTTTCCTGAGCGGCTTTTGTCATCTGCGGATCGAATATGGATGCCGCGTCTATCGAGCCGCCTATAATAGCTGCTGTTGCGTCGCCTTCTGACATATTTGTGATAGTCACATCAGACTCTGATAATCCTGCCTTCTCAAGCGCAGACAGCAAAAGCATATGGTTCATTGTGCCTATGTTAGTTGCAATCGTCTTGCCTTTAAGATCGGCAACGCTTTCAATTCCCTTTGCTGCTACAATTCCGTCCATGCCTGCCGAGTAGTCAGTCATACATACGACTTCAAGTCCGAGGTTGTTTATAATAGGCGCTACCGCTTCGGTGATGCCCATTATCGATCCGTCAACACTGCCCGTATCAAGTGCCTGTATTACATCTGTGTACTGTGCAAATTCTACAAGCTCTACATTTGCGCCGTACTTTTCAAACAGCTCCTGTTCATCCATCGGATATTCAAAATACGGTGAAGTAAGCGGGTATACGGCAAGCTTCAGCGGTGCGGACTTAGAACTTCCGTCCGATGACGATGAACATCCCGATAACAGTGCTGTTGCTGTAACGGCACACGCCGTAAGTAATGCAGCAAGCTTTGTACTGTGTTTCATAATTATATCCTTTCTTTTCACCCGCCGTCAGTGGAGCAGGGAGTGTATATGTCTTCTTATCTTTATAAATTCGGGGGTATCCTTAAGATCGAGATCCCTGCTGTAAGGAAGGTCAATATCAATAACTTCCCTTATCTGTCCGGGGCTAGCCGACATTACATAAACCTTTGTGCCGAGAAATACCGCTTCTTCAATATCGTGGGTTATGAATACTATCGTTGTTCTTTCCCTCTGCCACAGCTCACGCATCATAAGCTGCATCTGTGACTTTGTGAAAAGGTCAAGCGCACCGAACGGCTCGTCCATCAGCAGTACTTCAGGGTTGTTTGCCAAAGCCCTTGCGATAGCAACACGCTGTTTCATACCGCCTGAAAGTTCTTTGGGTCGGCTGTTTCTGAATTTTTCAAGGCCTATAGCAGTAAGATATTTGTCCGTTATCTCCTGCTGTTCCTGCTTTGTCATCTTTTTAAGTTTAGGACCGAACTTTATGTTGTCTTCAACCGTCATCCATGGGAAAAGCGTATATGTCTGGAACACCATACCACGGTTTGCACCGGGTCCGATTATCTTTTCACCGTCAATTGTTATCTCACCCGATGTCGGGAAGTCAAGACCCGCAAACATTCTGAGAAGTGTTGATTTTCCGCAGCCTGACGGACCTACCATACATACAAATTCGTTTTCGCAGACTTCAACATTAACATTGTCTATAGCCTTGAATGCGTTCTTTTTGCCTGCGTTGTATATTTTGCATACATTGCTGGCTACCAGTTTTGCATCAGCCATTTGAAACACTCTCCTCCCACGGGAAAATCTTTTTGATGAGGAAACCGAGCACAATGTCAGTTATAAGTCCGAGAAGACCTATTACTACTATACCGACGAATATCGCATCGGTCTTAAGGAATCTCTGTGCCTTGAGTATGCTGTATCCAAGTCCTGTATTTGCTGCAACAAGTTCCGCTACTACAAGGTATGTCCATGCCCAGCCTATCATCATTCTGAGCGTCTGCATCATCGAAGGTGCCATAGCAGGTATCAGCACCCTGAATACCGTTGTCCTGTTATTTGCACCGAGCGTGTATCCTGCCGCCAGAAGGTCGTCTGAAACCGAATTGCAGTCGTCTATTATCATCAGCACAAGCTGGAAGAAAGTACCGATGAAAACTATCATTATCTTTGAGAACTCGCCGATACCCATCCACACCATCAATAACGGCACAAATGCCGGAACCGGCATATAGCGTATGAACTGGCACAGCGGTGAAAATACTGCGGATACCGACTTGAAGCACGAACAAAGTATTCCTATCGGTACGCCGAGGACGGTTGCAAGCAGGAAGCCCATCGAAATACGATATATACTTACGCCCATATCAGTCCACAGGCTTCCGTCACAGGCTGTTTCCCACAGCTTTTTGAGCACGTTTATCGGCTCCGGAAGGAAAAGCGGATCTACCATCTCAAAGTGGCTTGCCATCGACCACACGAGTAACAGTACGGCAAATGTAACAACAGATATCATCATATATCTTGCTTGTTTCATTTTCCTTCTTATCATAATTTTCGTTTGCATATTATCGCCTCTTATCAGCTAGCCATGAGCTCGTTAATGATTCTTCCGTCTATAATTTCATTGATCTTTTCGTCCGTCAGTTGTTTCTCGATGAGTTTTCCGTCATAGAGAAAATCACCGACAGTTCTGAGCAGGACGTTCAGGTTCTTCATATCGTTCGTGCCTTTTTCAAACTTGACCTTGTTGTCGGAAAGCGAAAGCAGATTTGTTACATCCATGATCGAGTAGAACTCATCAACTGTAAGATTTCCCTTCTTTGCGGCACTCTCTGCAAACTTTGAGGGGTCAGCCTTATATTCGTCTATACAGCTGTACCATGTCTTGAGTATTGCCTTTGCGTTGTCATACTGTTCGTCAAGTACTTCTGAATGAACAACGAATACATCTGCGATAAGATCCGGTGCTTCTTTTGTTGAATAAAGTACACTGCCTGTCTTTGCAGCTGAGCTCAGCTGAGGTTCCCAGGTGCTTACTGCGTCAAGAGAGCCGCCTGCCATAGCTGCTACGGCATCTCCTGCACTCATATTGAGAAGATTGATATCATTTTCAGTCATACCGTTTGCGGCAAGTGCTTGCTGTAACAGCAGATGATCTACAGAGCCGATCTCGGTGGCTACATTCTTGCCCTTGAGATCCTTTACCGAGTTGATGCCGTCTACTGCGGCAATTCCGTCAAGTCCGTATGACGTATCAAACACACCGATGATCTTACAGTCGATACCGTTTACCGCAGGTGATACCGCCTCGGCGCAGGCGTAGCATATCATATCAACATTTGATGTGTTGAATGCTGTCATAGCGTCCGAATATACCGGGAAGTACTCGAACTTTACGTTTGCACCGTTATCCTTGTAGTAGCCCATCTCATCAAATGTCTGCATAAGATAAAGCGTACCCATATCGAAAACACCTACTGTAATGCCCTTTTCCTCTGTACTGCCGCCTGAGCCTGTCTGTGATGAAGAACATCCTGCAACTGCTCCTACCGCTACAGCAAGTGTTAAAAATGCCGATAATAATCTTTTCTTTCTCATTGTTTTTCTTTCCTTTCTTCCTTTGTACCTTATTTGGTATTGATTTTTGCGTCAGATGAATACTGCTCCGCCGTTGGGGCTGATAAACTGTCCGCAGTAGAACTCACCGTACTTTGATGCCAGCAGAACTGTTACAGCCGATATATCGGTGACACTGCCGAGCCGCCCGAGCGGTATGTTCTTTTCTTTTTCTACCCATTCTGAACTCATGTCCTGTAATATCATATCGGTTTCGATCGGTCCGGGTGCTACTGTGTTGACCAGAATGTGCGGCGCAAGCTCCAGTGCCAGCGAACGCGTCATTGCGTTTACCGCACCCTTTGCCGCCGTATAATGGGTGTAATTTGCACGACCTTTTACCGAAAGCTCCGAAGATATGTTGATTATCTTTCCCGTCCTCTCTTTATCAAACAACGGAATCAGATATTTTGTTGCAAGGAAAACGCCCTTTACATCTACTCTCATTATTCTGTCCCATTCATCTGATGTAATCTGTGTTATCGGTGCCTCTTCTCCTATGGCTCCTGCGTTATTTACAAGAACATCGATGCTTCCGAAAACTTCTTTTATATAATCGGCAAGCCTCTTTGTATCTTCCTCATCGCCTGCATCACATCTGAACGAATAAGCGTTGACACCGTATTTCTCCATCTCGGCAACCGTTTCATCAGCCTTTGCCTTGTTGCTGACATATGTAATAAGAACATCAGCTCCGCACTTTGCAAATGCTTCGGCAATTGCTTTACCTATACCTCTTGACGCACCTGTCACAACGCATCTTGAGCCTTTCAGTAAGTCTCCTTTCATGTTTATACCTCCTTATACGACACAAGGCTGCTTTACAACGCGTTACGTCATTGTAAAGCAGCCTTGATATTTTCGCTTTGAAGTAAGTCTTTTTACTTCTCTTTTTGTTACCCTGATTATAAACCTTATAGTTACACCAATGTCAATAGCTTAATGAAATTTTGTGGTTTTTACACAACATAATTGCATTTTAACCCCGAAAAACAATTAAATTATAGCTATTTATGCAATTTAGCTTGACACAAGTTGCAAAATGTGATAAAATCCAATCAAAACATTGTACTTGCTCAAAGGATTGGTGTTTATTTATGGAAGAAGAAAAACTGTATACGATAAAGGAATTTTCTGCACTGACCGATGTTTCGACCGACACACTGAGGTATTATGATAAGATAGGTTTATTCTCGCCGTCAAGACGTGATGAGAAAAACGGATACCGTTATTATACCTTGAATGAATTTGAGCGGATAGGCGAAATACAAACCTTACAGCAGTTGGGACTTTCACTTGACGAAATTAAGACATTTATGTCTGATAAGACATTTCTGAGTTCGTACAAGTTATTGAAACGGCAGTATGAGCATATCTGCGGAAAGATAGATGAACTTAAACTGCTGAAAAGTTATCTTGGAGAAAAGCTTGCACATATAGACAATATAATTTCGGGACAGCTCTCGGAAAATATATCCGTCAGATACTTTCCTGCCAGGACGGGGTATTGTTCGGACAGAAATTGTCACGATTACAGCCAGATAAAAAGCGAGTCCGCAAGGATAATAGAAAAGTACGATAAGAATCTTTTTATAAGCAGCTCGTACGCTCTTTATATACCTGAAAACGAACTGCACAGCGGCGAGTACCGTAATAATTACTATTGCGTAATTTTAGACATTACAAAAGATAAGAATACAAAATTCAGAAAGATTGAATTTCCTGCCGGAGAATATGCCATATGCAGATATGTGGGGACTTCATTTGACAGAAACAGGACGATTGAAAAACTGCTTGCGTACATTTCAGAAAACGGATATGAGGTGTGCGGTGAGGCACTGCAACTGTGTGTCATTGACGAAAATCTGACTAACATAGACAGCGAAAAGATAAATGAAATTCAGATCGCGGTCAGAAGAGCAGAGAAGAGTGATATTTAGAATGCGGAAAATCCCCGCTCATTTTTGAGCGGGGATCGAATATTAGATTTTATCTGTCCTTCTTAAGCATTGAAACACCGATCGAAATTGTAGCGATTATTGAAATTGCATAGCCGATTCCAAGGTCGCTTATAAATCCACCGGTCATAGAATCTATACCTTCAAGACCTGTATGAAGGTCAACCTGTTTCATTAGATCAAAAAGTCCGAAGAACACGCCAAAGAATCCATTGTAACCAAGCAGGGAAAGGGCTTCTTCCATTCCCGGTTGGCTGAGCAGCTCCCAGGTGTAGATGAACATATTGCTGAAAAGAACCATAAGCAATACTATTACTATACTTACGATAAGTCCGAGAACGTCAAATTTCTTGCCGAACAGGTGGTAACCGAAGATTGTTGAGAAAGCCATTGCTATGCCGCCAAGATATGATACATAACCGAGTTTGCCGATAAGTATCCATACGGCACAGCCTATAAGCGAGAAGACGATAGCGCCGAGTATACCCATAACAGGGTTAGCAGGCTGTGATATAGCGGTTGGTCTTCCTGCAACGAATCGTCCGTCATTGCCAAAGCTGTTCATCGGCTGCTGAACAAACCCGCCGTTCATCGGCTGTTGTGTAAAACCGCCGTTTACAGGAGGCTGTGAATAACCGCCGTTATTCATCGGCATTGGAGCAGGCTGTGAAAATCCTCCGCTGATAGGAGGCAGATTGCTGTTTGACGGAGGCTTTAGTTCAGCCAGCGACTGAGCGGTTGAATATCCCGTACTTTCGGGCGCTGTTGCAGGGTCGATTGCCGCCATTGCGTCATTGCCCGATTGAGAAGAGGGAAGCGGAGTACCGCCGATAGCCGGCATAACATTTTCCGTCTGATCGTTATTCGTAACAGGCGGTACAGGTGCGCCGCCTATAGGCACTCCGTATATTCCTGTATTAGGCTGAGGTATGGGTTGAGCCTGATTAAATTCCTGCTGATTATTCATCTCAGACTGCGCAGGATTGAATGCCGGCTGATTGTTGATAATAGGCTGAACAGGTGTTGTCTGTTGAGTTGATACCACATTTTCTGCTGCGTCCTCTTCACTTTGCACGCACATCTTGCATAATTGCTTTAAACTGCCGTCAGAAGCCTTTGCAAAGCCTAGTCCGATTGACGAACTACACTTGGCACAGGCATTGCTGTAGTAGTTTGCGGAATAATACTTTACCATATCGGTAATGAAACGCTTTATATCCGTTGCCGACTGAGCGTCATCGTTTCCGACAAAAAGCACAGCCGATATATTGGGTTCGCCGGCTTTATATGCTTTTACAAAGCTGTTTTCAGGCTTTGCCATATATTCAGTGAAAAATCCGTCTGCCGTCTTGGTCGTAAGCGCACTCTTCCTTACCCATGAGTTGAATATGATACAGCTCTTGTCGCTCAGCGCCCTGAGAGTAAATCCGTATCCGACATAAGTACCGCTTGCATAATTCTCACTGTGGAGAGTTAGTGCAAGTTCCGGTTTTAAACGTAAAAGTACGTCAGTTGTCATTATATTTCCTCCAAAATTTGCTTTAGCTTGATTACAAGGCAAAACCTTACCAATTAATTTTACTATAATTTAGTTATTATGTCAATAGATAAAAGCGTACGGACGAGTAAAATCCATGAATATAAATAAAAAATGCTCCCCATATGGGGAGCAATCTTTATCGTAACATTAACCGAAATCAGTTAGCACGCTCAACCTTACCTGAACGAAGGCAACGAGAGCAAGCGTGTACTCTGCAAGGAGTACCGTTTACGATAGCCTTAACCTTCTGAACATTGGGCTTAAAAGCTCTGTTTGTACGTCTGTGTGAGTGAGAAACCTTAATGCCGAAAGTTACGCCCTTTCCGCAGATATCACATTTTGCCATGGGGTTTGCACCTCCTTCAATACTTGCTTTTATCTTGCGGCGGATAACGAGTCCGCCATTCACTATTTAACATATAGCGATACAACATTAATATTTTAACAGAAAGCCGAACAAATTGCAAGTGTTTTTTTATAATTTCTTGAAAAAATTTTGCTTATCAACAACTTGTACAATTATATCGACTGTTTTAACACGCTTTTGTGCAATCAGAACACAAGAGCATATGTGTTGCCTGCAACGGTTTCAAACGAAACAATACCGTCGCTTGACAACATAGGAACTGATTTGCCTTCACAAAGTATAGCCTCGCAGCCCGACTTGATACGGCAGATACCGCCGATAGTAGATTTAATTGTGACAGCCGTAGGTTTGAAGTTTTCCCACTTTGCATCGATTATAAATCCGTGTCTTGCACAGAGTCCCGTGAACGCACCGTTCCTCCATGCGTCGGGTGCCGCAGGAAGAAGCTCTATATAACCCTCATGGCTCTGTATCAGCATTTCCGCAATTCCTGCGCTTCCGCCGAAGTTTCCGTCAAGCTGGAACGGAGGATGGAAATCAAACAGATTGTCAAACGTACAGCCTCTCAGCAATCCCTGTAAGATAGAGTAGGCACGGTTGCCGTCCTTTACTCTTGCCCAGAGGTTGAGTTTGTACGCTCTTGCCCAGCCTGTTGATTCATCGCCTCTGTCGTTGAGCGTGTTTATTGCCGCAGTCATAAGCTCGGGTGTATTCGAGTTTATCGCCTTGCCGGGATAAAGTCCGAGCAGGTGCGAGATGTGACGGTGATTCTTCTGCGTCTTGCTGTTGTCGAAGTTATCATCGTCCTCCTCAAACCATTCCTTGAGAAGTCCTGTTTTCTTGCTTACGCTGAAGGGCTTGAGCTGAACCACCTGATTCTTCACGATATTACGCAGTTCTTCGTCAGTACCGAGTGCCTCACTCGCCGTAATAAAGTCGTTGTAAAGCTGTTCTATAAGGCTCTGCTCATAGGTATTGCCTATTGTCACAGGTCCGTGTTCGGGTGAGTATGTCGGTGATGAAACAAGACGCTTCTGCTTATCGTCATATATAAGCCACTGCGTATAGAAACGAACGCTTTCACGCATTATCGGATAGATATGCTCCGCAAAATATTCCTTGTCGCCTGTAAATTCAAAATGCTCGTAGATATTCTGCATAAGCCATGCGACAGCCGCTGTAGACCAACCCCAGTAGAAATCCCAGCCGGGAGCTGTCCAGCCGAACGGAGTGCTTTGCGTATGAGCACACCAGCCGTTTTCGGGATGTTCTTCATCCGACTTTATGCCGTAATATGCTTCGGCGGACTTTCTGCCGGACGGACGCATACTGTCAAGAAAATCAACCAGAGGAGGAACAGTTTCGCTGAGATTTGTATTATATGCTCCCCAGTAGTTCATCTGGAGGTTTACGTTTATATGATAGTCACAGCACCACGGAGGACAGTTGCTCTCGTTCCATACGCCCTGAAGGTTTGCAGGGAGCGAGCCTGCTCTTGACGAACTTATAAGCATATATCTGCCGAACTGGAAGTACAGGGTTTCAAGACGGTTCGCAATGCTCCGTGAGCCGTTTTCCTTATACTCGCTTATCAGCTTGTCGCAGGGAATAACATCGTCCGTGTCCTCGTTTATTTTCAGCGTAACTCTGTCAAAAAGTGCCTTGTAGTCTGCGAGGTGTTCCTTGTAAAGTGCGTCAAAGCCCTTGCTTACGGCATTTTCGATACGCTGATTTACTGCGGCTGAAGGGTTTACGCCTGTTCTGAACGTCGGATATTTATTTGAATAGTCGGTTGACGCTGTGAGATAAATATAAACCTCATCTGCGTGTTCGACCATTATGCTGTCTTTTGCGTCAATAAGCTCTCCGCCCTTGTTTACTACCTTGAATATAGTGCAGTAGCGAAGTCCGTTATCCCATAACGCACCCTCATATGTGAGCGTATCGCCGTTCGCCGTAACGCTTCCGCACTGGAGATTGTCAAGCGACAGCTTTACGCATATCCTGCGAGGCTTGTCAGAGCTTAGCTTAAGGCATATAACATTTGAAGGATAGTTTGCAAAAGTCTCTCTCTTATGAACTGCGCCCTGATATGTAAACTGTGTTGTGAATATAGAATTGTCAAGGTCGAGCGTTCTTGTATAATCGGTCGCCTGAGTTTCGTCTATGTTGGAGAAGGTTAGCATCATATCGCATAAAAGCTGATAAGCACCGAATCCGTCCGTTGCACCTGTCAGATGTGGAAGAAGCGCAACCGCCTCGTCATACTTTCCGTCATGGAGAAGCTGCTGTACCTGCTTTACATACTCATAGCTGCCGTCTATAATACCGCTGTTGTAATCCGGACGGCTTTCCGAAGGACCGCCTGCCCACAGCGTTTTTTCATTCAGCACTATTTTTTCCTTTGAAATGCCGCCAAAGAAACTTGCGCCCATATAGCCGTTTCCGATAGGCTGGCATTGCTGCTCCCATTTGTCAAATTCGCCGGGAGCTGTAAACAGTATTTTGTTTTGCATAAGATTCCATACCTTTCTATAAGCGTTTTTAACGCTTAAAACCGCATAGGCAGAAGCCATGCGGTTTATAATACCACTATTATACATTAACCTGACACGAATGTCAACAACACATTGCCGATCGGTGTGAGTTAATCGAGTAAATATCGTGTTTCAAGCACTTTTGCGAGAAGCTCGAAATAATCCATTCCAGCCGCCTGTGCCGTCATAAGCGTATTGTATTTCTACCGTATAAGTCTGTGTACCTTTCTCCTCAGCCATTTTTCGTAAACGTAGGAAAGCTGGCTCAGGCACACATCATAGCAGACAAATGTAAAGTTTCCGATAAGCCAGAAAGCAAGCACCGCAAACTGTCCGAATCCTGCGAAATCTTCAATAAGCTGTCCCATACCAAGCACATTCAGAAGCAGTGCGTATATCGCAACAACAGGGACATTGAAACAAATAAAACGCAGAAGGAATGACAGCACAGCAGGCTTTACTTTGGTGAGCAGGTCACGGATAACGGGATAATATCCGAAGAATCCCGTGAATAGCAGCTTTGACTCTATATCCGGTGTCAGAAGCAGTGCAAGTAAAGCCACAGCCGCATAGCAAAGAAGCGCCCATTTCCTGCTTATTTCACGGTATATTATCCATACGACAAGACCTGCTACCGCAGGCAGTATATATACGCCTATCGGGATAAATCCGGTGCAGAACATAAGCACGATACATATAGCGCTCAGTATTCCGCTCAGCGCAATGGCATAGCTTCTTGTCTTTTTCGTTGAAGGCATATTATACTTTTCTCCTTGCATGTTCTGCGTAAAGCTCATTGCTCTTTTCTTTACGCTCTCTGCCGTCACGGAGTATATCACGCAGTGTATCTATATCGTCGTCATTTATAGCATCTCTGTATTTGCACAGATTATCAATAATTGTATTCAGCTCAAACAGCAGAGCCTCCTTGTTGCACAGAAACAGACTGCTCCACATATATTCGTTCAGCTTTGCGACACGGGTGAGATCCATAAAACTGCCTGCCGAGAATCCATCTGCGTTGAAAAGCGACGGGCTTTTTACATAGGCGTTTGATACAACGTGCGCCAGCTGTGAGGTAAAGGCTATGTTTATATCGTGCTGTTTCGGCGTTGCGGTTACGACCTTGCCGAATCCCATACAGCAGGCAAGCGTTGACAAAAGATCGATTGCCATTTTGGGAGTATTCTCGGAAGGGGTGATTATATAGCTTGCGCCTTTGAACAGATCATCCGTTGAATAGTCAAAGCCTGAGAATTCACGTCCTGCCATAGGGTGACTACCGACAAATATAACTCCGAGCGGTTCAAGCACCTCGGTACAGCGTGTAACTACATATTCCTTGATACCGCAGGAGTCGGTGACGATAGAGCCGGGTTTGAACCTTTCCTTGTGCTGCCTTACAAATTCAACGATAGTTTCGGGATAAAGGCAGAGCATAGTCATATCGGCGTCATTAAGCTCGTCCGCTGTTATTATCTCGTCTATTGCGCCGCTGTCAAGAGCTTTTTTGCATACCTCTCCGTCAGCGTCAAGTCCCATTATATGATGAAATGTACTTTTTTTAAGCGCTTTGCAGATAGAACCGCCTATAAGACCAAGACCCACTATTGCTATTTTCATTTATATCCTTCTTTCAGTGCGTTTAAAACGTATATTGATTATTATATCTTATCGCACGTTTAATTTCAAGTCGGAATGTGAAAAATTGCTGAAAAAGCGTTGACCTCTCCTAACTGTTTGTTGACATCACGGAAAAGAAAAGTGTATAATTTATTTGATATTATAAGTAGAACAAAGGAGAAGAAAAGATGAAGGTACTAAGGTACTTGAAACCCTATTGGTTTTTTGCCTTGCTTTGTCCGCTCGCTATGATACTCGAGGTAAGTATGGATTTGTTACAGCCCACGCTTATGTCCGACATAGTGGATAACGGCATATTAGGCACGGCGTCTGCCGATGAAAACCTGCGATATGTTCTGGTAACGGGACTTAAAATGCTGGTTTTCTCGCTTATCGGCTGCTTCGGCGGTATAGCGTCGGCGGCATTCGGCACGGCGGCGGCTCAGAAAATGGGCAACGATTTAAGAAAAGACGCTTTTGCAAAGGTAATGCATATGTCTTTTCAGCAGACGGACAAGTTCACGACAGGCTCGCTCGTTACAAGACTTACAAACGATATAACGGCGATACAGGAGTTTGTGGCAATGTCGCTGAGAATGTTTGTAAGGACGGGAATGCAGTTTATAGGCGGCATTGCCGTTATACTGACGCTCAATGTAAATTTCGGTTTGGTTCTTGTGATATCACTGCCTGTTCAGCTTATTGCCGTGGCAATAATTATGAAGAAAGCCTCGCCGCTTTTCAGTATCGTTCAGTCAAGACTTGACAAGGTGAACAGCGTGGTACAGGAAAACGTTTCGGGAGCGAGAGTAGTAAAGGCTTTCACCCGTGAGGAATATGAGATAAACAGGTTCGACAACGCAAACACCGACCTTATGACGACCAACCTCAAGGTGCAGAAATTACTTGCCACACTGAATCCGATACTGATGATAATAATGAACGCTTCTGTCATCGCTATTATTATGATAGGCGGTTTTCAGGTTGAAGCAAAAGCTATGCAGGTCGGAGAAGTAATGGCGGCAGTAACCTATATAACACAGATACTTATGTCGGTGATGATGGTAGGTATGATGTTTCAGCAGGTTTCGCGTTCCGCCGCATCAATGAAGCGTGTAAACGAAGTGCTTTCAACAAACCCCGTTATCAGTGACGGACATAAAAGCGCCGACAGCGACAACAGCGGTACCGTTGAATTCAGAAACGTCGGCTTTTCGTATCCAGGCTCATCGGGAAAACCCGTTCTTTCCGGCATTGATTTAAAAGCCGAAAAGGGTCAGATGATAGCTATACTCGGCTCTACGGGCTGCGGTAAGACTTCTCTTGTAAACCTCGTTCCGAGATTTTACGATGCGACTAAGGGAGATGTGCTTGTTGACGGCGTAAACGTTAAAGATTACGATGTTGACACATTGAGAAGCAAAATAGGCGTAGTATTGCAGAAAAGCGAACTTTTTTCTGGAACTGTTGCGGAAAATATCCGCTGGGGCTGTGAAACGGCTACGGACGAAGAAGTAAAGACAGCCGCCAAAATAGCGCAGGCGGAGGAATTCATAGACGGCTTCAATGACGGATATGATACTATGATAAGCGAAAAGGGCGCGTCGCTGTCGGGCGGTCAGAAACAGCGTATGGCGATAGCAAGAGCTATCATCAAAAAGCCTGAGATACTGATATTTGACGACAGCACATCTGCACTCGATCTTAGTACAGAGGCAAAGCTGCACAAGGCTCTGCGTGAAAACTTAAGCGGTGTTACCGTTATAATGATAGCTCAGAGAATAGCAAGCGTTATGCGAGCCGATAAGATAGCGGTACTGGAAAACGGCTCAATATGCGCTTTCGGCACACATAAGGAGCTTATGGAAACAAGCGATGTCTACAGAGATATCTATTATTCACAGATGAAGCAGGGAGAGGAGGAAGCGGTAAATGGCTAACGAACGTCCTCCTATGAGAATGATGGGCAGAGGAGGCCCTCCGCCCCACGAAAGAATGCTTATGGCTGAAAAGCCCAAGAACACAAAAGGCACGCTGAAAAGGCTTGTCGGCTATATCGGAAAGAACAGATACCTTATGATACTGCTTTTATCCGTTATGCTGATAATCACTGTACTGAACCTTGTCGCTCCCTATCTTCAGGGTCTTGCTATTGATAAGATAACCGTTTCAAATCAGAGATTAAACGTAGATATAAGCGGTATGATATACTGCCTTATAGCGCTCGGTTGTGTGTATCTTGTAAACTCACTGCTTACATATTTTCAGGGTATATTTGCGGCAAAGCTGTCGCAGACGACAGTAAAGGCTATGCGTAAAGACCTGTTTGACAAGATTTCATACCTGCCGATAAAGTATACCGACACTCATCAGCACGGCGATATTATGAGCCGTATGACAAACGATGTAGAGAATATCTCAAACACTGTTTCTCAGTCGATAGCCTCGCTGTTTTCCGGCGTTCTGACGCTTGTCGGCTGCCTTGTGTTTATGCTTTATTATTCGCCTATGCTGACGCTTGTCAGCCTTACATCTGTCGTTCTGACGCTTGTTGTTACGAAGAATCTCACAAAGTTTATGAGAAAATACTTTCCGTTACAGCAGACGCTTTTAGGCAGACTTAATGGACATATAGAAGAAATGGTATCCGGTTACAGAACGGTAGCGGCATATTCAAAGGAAAAGAAAGCCTGCGAGGAATTCGGTGAAATCAGCGATGAGCTTCAGACGGCGGCGATAAAGGCACAGATATGCGGCGGCATAATGGGACCGTGTATGAATGTCATATCGAATATCAGCTTTTTGCTTGTTGCGGGCTTCGGCGCATATTTCCTTATAATCGACTTCAATCCCCTTGCACTGAAAGGCGTTATGACGGTCGGCACGATTCAGGCATTCTTGCAGTATACAAAGAACTTTACCCGCCCCATAAACGAGATAGCACAGCAGTATTCTTCGATACAGACGGCTATTGCAGGTGCGGAGCGTGTATTTGAAATAATGGATACAGAGCCTGAAAGCGACGAAGGCACGGATAAGGATTTCTCGATCGATAACGTGAAGGGCGACCTTATGTTCAAGGATATAGACTTCTCCTATGTCCCCGGCGAAAAGGTACTGCACGACTTCGACCTGTGGATAAAGAGCGGTCATAAGCTGGCTATTGTCGGCGCTACCGGTTCGGGCAAAACCACAGTCGTAAATCTGCTCACAAGATTCTATGATATCGACAGCGGAAGCATCACGCTTGACGGCGAAAGCATATATGATATTCCGAAAAAGAAGCTGCGTGGCTCTATAGGTATCGTACTTCAGGATACGGTTATTTTCAACGATACGATAATGCAGAATATCCGTTACGGCAGGCTTGACGCTACAGATGAAGAGGTAATTGCGGCGGCAAAGACAGCAAAGGTAGCCGACTTTGCGGAAAAGATGGCTGACGGATATGATACAATGCTGACCGAAGGCGGCGGCAATTTAAGTCAGGGACAGCGACAGCTTATTGCTATCGCAAGAGCGGTGCTTGCCGACCCGAAGATACTTATTCTTGACGAGGCGACATCGAGCATCGACACCCGCACAGAAGTACATATACAGGAGGCAATGCTTGCACTTATGAAAGGCAGGACAAGCCTCATCATAGCGCACAGACTGTCTACTATCCGTGACGCAGATAAGATTGTCGTAATAGACGGCGGCAAGGTAGTTGAGGCAGGAAACCATGAAAAGCTGCTCAGCGAGAACGGCGCTTATGCAAGACTGTACAATACCCAGTTTGCAGGTATAAAGACGTAACAGCGTACCGCACAGTTTCTGCTGTGCGGTATTATGCTATTAAGGAGTTTGCTATGCACTTTGTAGACGCAAAATCAATACTATCAGCCAAAAACGGAATGAATATCTATCGGGGCTGTACTCACGGCTGTATTTATTGCGATTCACGTTCTGACTGCTATAATATGCGGCATGATTTTGAAGATGTTGAGGTTAAGCGGAACGCTCCGGAGCTTCTTGAAAAAGCACTTGCTTCAAAGCGCAGGCTGTGTATGATAGGCACAGGTGCGATGAGTGACCCGTATATGCATTGCGAGGAAAAGCTAAGGCTTACAAGGCGGTGTCTTGAGGTCATTGACAGGCACGGCTTTGGCGTTACAGTGCTTACAAAGTCGGATATGATTTTGCGTGATGCCGATTTGCTTTGCAGTATTAACAGCAAGGCAAAGGCGGTTGTACAGATGACGCTTACAACATACGATGAGGATTTATGCCGAATTTTAGAGCCGAATGTATGCACGACAAAACGGCGGTATGAGGTGCTTAAAGCAATGCAGAAAAACGGTATACCAACTGTCGTATGGTTCACCCCCGTTCTGCCGTTTATCAATGATACGGAAGAAAATCTGCGTGGTATCCTGTCGTACTGCTTTGACGCAGGGGTGAAGGGCATTATCTGTATGGGGATAGGCACTACTTTGCGTGACGGCGACAGAGAATATTTTTATTCTGCGCTTGACAGGCATTTTCCGGGCATGAAACAGCGGTATATTTCACAGTACGGCAATGAGTATATCTGCAACAGCGTTAACAACGGCAGACTTATGAGCATATTCTGTAATGAGTGCGAAAAGTACGGCGTTATGTATGAACCTGCTAAGGTGTTTTCATATCTTTATGAGTTTCCTGAAAAGAATGAACAGTTATCGTTTTTCTGACGTGATTTTTGTTAAAATAAGGTTAATATTTGTTCTTTATAATGCTGATACAGAAAATTGAAAGGGTGAACAGTATGACTATCAGAAAACTGACAAATGAGGAGCTTTCGCAGTGCGTTGACGTCATTCGCAAAAGCTATGAAACGGAGGCTGTCGCATTCGGCATTACAGAAATGAATTGCCCGCAGCACGCCGCCTTTATTACGCTTGACCGTTTACAGATTTCAGCGGAGTGGGGTTATGTTTTCTACGGAGCGTTTGAGGAAGATGAGCTGATAGCCTGCTTTGCCATTGAGAATAAAGATGACAGCGTTTATGAACTGCACTTGTTCTCGGTGCTTCCCGACAAGCGATATGGCGGTGTCGGAGCAAAGTGCCTTGAATTTGCCAAAAACGAGGTATTCTCGATGGGCGGTACGGAACTTAATGCCGGTGCGATACATCAGAGTGTAAGAGTGCGTAACTGGTACGAGAAGAACGGCTTCAAGCAAAAAGAGATACACAGGGCGGCATATCTGCCGTTTGCACTCGGAATAATGAGTTGTAATGTCGGAGAGTGATTACAAGGATACATAAGCATAATTAAAGCCTGAGAGGAATTTTCCTCTCAGGCTTTTGCGTTATTAAAAATACCTTGCGCTCTCTTTTCTGTAAGCGCTCGGACTTTTGCCTGCGTAGGTGTGAAAGCATCTGCTGAAATAAAGCACGTCCGAAAATCCCAGCTTATCCGCTATTTCACCTATGCTCATAAGCGTTGAACAGAGCAGTCTGCAAGCTTCGTCCATTCTTACCGAGTTATGATACTGCTGCATCGTCACGCCCTTTTCTTTCTTGAACAGATGCGCCATATACTTATAACTCAGATAAAACCGCTTTTCGATATTTTCAGAGTTGAAAGGCACACCGATATTGTCCGACAGATAACGGCATATCCTGTCGCTCAGCGTAAGATTGTTTGAAAATCCCTGTGTGCTTACGGCAAGCGAGGATAACAGCAGAAACAACCGCTGATTGATAAACCATTTCTTGTACGCATCGTCCGATTGAGCATATTCGATAAACGTTTTCAGTTCCTTTTCAAAGCGGGCGGAAATGTTGTGAAGAAATTTCGGCAGGGTAAGAATGCTTTCGGCTGTAGCGTCATAAGCACCGAGCGGAGAAGCGTCCGGATAAAACGGCGAAGCATTACAGTCTGCGTTTATTCTGAAATGCACAAATATCCACTTTGTACCTTTCCGTATTTTTTTCTTACCGAAGTGGTGTACGCCGTTTTTGAGTATCAGCAGTTCGCCGGCATTTACCTCATAGTCCGTATCACCTTCGGTAACGTAGATACACCCGTCAATTACATATATCAGTACGCAAAAATCCGGCACTCTGTCAGTGTGAATAAAGCTCTCTGATGCGGCAAACAGACCGCATCCGCACAGCTGTGGCAGAGAATTATTAGCGATAATTATCTCGTTCATGAATATTCTCCATATTTTTATCCGTTTTATCTATTTTAATAGCTTGCTGATAAGATTATAATACATATCAGAGAGTAAGTCAAGCGCAAGCTCGGAGAATGGAGAATTGTTATGATAACACAGGAGAATATAAAGGTTACTGCTTATAAGTCGGACGGTTTCATAGGAAAATACCAGAAGCTGATAAGGGATACGGTAATTCCATACCAGTACAGTGTATTATGCGATGAAGCGCCGGATACGGAAAAAAGCCACGTTGTGAAGAACTTTGAGAATGCCGCAAAGGCGCTTCACGGGGAAGATGTCGGTGACGGCTTTTACGGAATGGTGTTCCAGGACAGCGATGCGGCGAAGTGGATAGAAGCGGCGGCGTATTCGCTGGCACTCTATCCCGATGAACAGCTTTCGGCTACCGTAGATGAACTGATTGACAAAATCGCCGCCGCACAGGACGAGGACGGCTATCTTGATACATATTTCACGATAAAGGACAGGGAAAAGCGCTGGCAGAACCTGCTCGAAGGTCACGAACTTTACTGCTCGGGTCATATGATGGAGGCCGCCTGCGCCTATTATGAAGCAACCGGCAAGAAAAAACTCCTTGACGTTATGGAGAAGAATGCGGAGCATATTTATAAGCACTTTATCACTGAGAATAACGAGGGCGTACCCGGTCACCCTGAGATCGAACTTGCTCTTATGAAAATGTATCGTACAACAGGCAACAAGAAGTGGCTTCTGTTAGCCGAGCATTTTATAAATAAGCGTGGAGAAGATCCTCACTTCTATGAAAAGGAAGCGGCAAAGCGTGACTGGTCAGTGTGGGGGAACAATCCTACGGAACACGACTATCAGCAGAGCGGCAAGCCTGTAAGAGCGCAGAGTGACGCTACGGGTCACGCAGTAAGAGCGGTATATCTTTATACCGGTATGGCACAGCTTTCCGCAAAATGCGGCGATAACGCCCTGTATGATGCTTGCAAAAGGCTGTGGGAAAGCATCACACGCAGAAGAATGTACGTTACAGGCGGTATAGGCTCTACCGTCATTGGAGAAGCGTTCAGCGTTGACTATGACCTTCCGCCCGATACCGCCTATGTAGAAACCTGTGCTTCTATCGGCCTTATGTTCTTTGCAAATGCAATGCTCAAAAATGAGCTTATAGGCGAATATGCCGATGTAATGGAAACCGCATTCTATAACACTGTTCTCGGTGGAATGCAGCTTGACGGAAAGCGCTTTTTCTATGTGAATCCTCTTGAAGTTGTACCCGGAATATCCGGAGTATCGCCAACTCATCGCCATGACCTGCCGGTAAGACCGAAATGGTACGCCTGCGCCTGCTGTCCTCCAAACGCAGCAAGGCTTATAACCTCATTCGGCTGCTATGCTTACGGAGAAAACAGCGATATGAGCTTCTGCCATCTGTATGCAGACGGAGAGGTTAAGTTTGAAAACGGTATGGAGCTTATTTGCCGCACAGATTATCCGTATGATATGACCGTAAATTATTCGGTTGTAAAGGGAGGCAGGCTGGCTGTAAGAATACCCGGCTGGAGTGATACCTTCACCCTTGTTCAGAACGGCGAAAAACTTGATATAAAGCAAATCAACGGCTATGTTATACTTGCAGTGAAGGACGGGGACGAGGTACAGCTTACGCTTTCGGATACTCCTCACTTTGTATATCCTTCCGTAAAGATACCTGCTGTAAGCGGTATGGCGGCAATAAGAAGAGGCCCGCTTGTATATTGCTTTGAAGATGCGGATAACGGCAATGTGCTGTCTTTAGCACTTAAACGTGGCGGTAAAATCACGGTATGCGAGCCGGACACGGGTGAGCCTGACGGAATTACAAGGCTGAAAGTCGAGGCGGTAAGGTTTGAAGACAACAATAAGCCCTACAGCTTTGATGAGCCTAAAACGACTGATACTCCTGCCGTAGCCGTTCCTTATTATACATGGGGCAACAGGGGAGAGAACGCAATGAGAGTGTTCATGCCGCTTTATTGATAGTAAAAATGTAAAAAGAAACACCGTATGGAAGTAAAAATCCATACGGTGTGTTTTTATATCCGTTTAGACAGGACAGCTTATCAGTCCATATCCCAGTTATGCCATACGTTCTGTACGTCATCGTTGTCTTCGAGCGTTTCAAGCAGAAGCCCCATCTTCTTTATCTGATCCTCATCAGTAAGAGTGGTGTATGTAGAGGGAACCTGCTCTGCTTCTGCGGAAACTACGGTATAACCCATATCTCTCAGCGCATTTGCAACATTTTCAACTTCCTTGGGATCGGTTGTAATCTCAACACAGCCGTCCTCAAAGCTGAAGTCATCTCCGCCTGCTTCAAGAATGTCTTCCATAGCCTTATCTTCGTCAATGGTGCCTTCTTCGTTATCAAGAACGATAATGCCCTTTAAGCTGAACATGAACGATACACAGCCGCTTGTACCCATATTGCCGCCGAACTTGTCAAAGTAGTGACGGATTTCGCCTGCTGTTCTGTTTCTGTTGTCGGTAAGGCAGTCAACGATAACGGCAACACCGTTAGGACCGTAGCCCTCGTATACGCAGTTTTCGTAATCGTTCTTTTCTCCGCCGCCTACAGCCTTCTTTATAAGTCTGTCGATATTATCGTTGGGGATATTGTTTGACTTTGCCTTCTGTATAAGTGTAGCGAGCTTGGCGTTGTTGTTGGGATCTCCGCCGCCTTCCTTGATGGCAACGATTATCTCACGGCTGATCTTGGTAAATACCTTAGCTCTTGCGCCGTCCTTTTCGCCTTTTTTTCTCTTGATGGTGCTCCATTTTGAGTGTCCTGACATATCACTTTTTCCTTTCTGTTATATCAATTGATCTCTTTGAAACCTTTTCCGAGTACCTCTTTGGCACTTGTGATTATCATAAAAGCCGATTCATCGACTTCTTTTACATAACGTTTGACTTTAACATAGTCATTCTTTCTTACCGCACAGCATATTACCTGTTTTTCGTCACCGCTGTATGCGCCTTTTCCGCTGAGGAATGTAACACCCTTGCCGGCGGTCATTATCTTCTGAGCAATCTCTTCGGATTTGTCGCTGAATATAAGCAGCATCTTGCCCTCGTAGTTTCCGTATACGATAATATCTATCATTTTGGAAGAAACAAAGATTGCAATGATGGCATACAGCGCAGATTCAATCTTTCCGAAAACACAGGTCGCAAATACAATAACCGCAAAATCCGTGGCAAATGTTATAGCCCCTATGCTGATTTGCGGGAAACGCTTATATATCAGACGGTTCAGAATATCCGTGCCGCCGCCCGTACCCTCACGGGAGTAGCAAAGACCAAGCCCTGCGCCGATAAGCAGTCCGCCGAATATGGCGGCAAGCATTTCATCACCCTCATAGTGAGGAAGATAAGCAAACACATAGTCTGTCGCAACAGTAATGGTCATAATCGAAAGCAGCGTCTTGAACATCAGCCTTTTGCCGAGAAATATAAAGCCTATAACAATAAGCGGAACGTTTACAATGAAGTACAGAACACCCTCGCTCAGTCCTGTGAGATGAGCCACGGCAACGCATATTCCCGATGCGCCGCCCGGTGCTATATCGTTTGGAGCAGTAAAAGTCTTAAGACCGCATGAAAATATAAAGCCTGAAATAATAATGACCGCTATATCGATCAGCGTGCGTTTTGTTGTTGCCTTCATTGTAATCCTTCTCTCGTGAGTTATGTACGCTCGCTTGTATATATCTTTTCAAAAAGCTCTTTGATCCTGTCATTCTGTCCCGTAAGGTACAAATATCCGAAAAGAGCCTCCATTCCTGTTGCTCTGCGGTAATCCTTAGGATTTGATGAGCGTGGAACGTTGTTTCCTGTGGCATTTCTGCCACGCTTGAATATTTCCGTTTCTTCTTCGGTAAGCTCATCTGCTATCACATCGTATGCATAGGACTGAAATCCTGCATTTACATATTGCACAGCTTTTTTGTGGAGCTTGTCAACAGGCATTGTGCCGAGCTTTACTATCTGCTCACGGACATATACCTCGTAAACGCTGTCACCGAAGAACGCAAGTGTAAGCCCTCCGAGAGCTTTCGCCTCGGCAGGTGTCATAATTTCATACATCATCTCAGATACCTGAATTCAAAGTCGTAGATAGAAACGGTGTCGTCTTCCTGTACACCCATTTCTTCAAGCTTATCAATAATTCCGCTGAAACGCAGAACTCTCTGGAAATACTGAAGGCTCTCGTAGTCCTCCATATTCACCATAGAAAGCACAGGAACCATAAACGGTGCATCGACAATATATATGCCGTCCTGCTTTGTGATAGTGAACTCCTTCTTCTTAAGCTCCTGCTCGTCAAGCTCTCTTGCTGTGAGCGGTTGCGCCTCGAATCTTATCGGCGGCGGCAGCTTGTCAAGCTCGCCTGCGATATACTCGATAACCTGTGCCGTACCCTTTGTGGTTGCCGCACTGCACTCAAAGCAGGGAAGTCCCTTGTCCTCAATGTACTTTCTGAATTTTGCTATCTGCTCCTCGCTTGCAAGGTCGCACTTGTTCATAACTACTATCTGAGGCCGCTCGGAAATCTCTTCCGAGAAATTCTTAAGCTCGTAGTTTATCTTCTCGAAGTCATCTTCGGGATCTCTGCCCTCAATGCCCGAAACGTCTACAACGTGAACTATAAGTCTGCATCTCTCAACGTGTCTTAAGAACGAATGTCCAAGACCGATTCCCTCGCTTGCACCTTCGATAAGTCCGGGAATATCAGCCATTACGAATGACTTTTCTCCGACCGTAACAACGCCAAGTACGGGTGTTATAGTAGTAAAGTGGTAGTTTGCAATCTTCGGCTTTGCGGCACTCACAACGCTTATGAATGTCGATTTGCCGACATTCGGAAAACCGACAAGCCCCACATCCGCAAGCAGCTTTAATTCAAGCGTTACGTTGAATTCTTCCCCGGGATAACCGGGCTTTGCAAATCTGGGTATCTGACGTGTGGGAGTAGCAAAGTTCATATTGCCCTTGCCGCCTCTGCCGCCCTTTGCAACTACAACAGGCTCATTGTCGGAAATATCCGCAAGTATCCTTCCCGTGTCGCTGTCCTTGACAAGCGTACCTCTCGGTACACGGATAACGGTAGGTTCTGCACTTTTTCCTGTACAGCGTCTTGCACCGCCGTTTTCGCCGTTTGGCGCTATATATTTTTTCTTGTATCTGAAGTCGATAAGCGTTGACAGGTTATCGTCGGCTACAAAAACTATATCCGAGCCTTTACCTCCGTCACCGCCGTCCGGACCGCCCGCATTCACATATTTTTCTCTGTGAAACGATACGGCGCCGTTGCCGCCGTTGCCGGCTTTTATATAAATCTTTACAATATCAACAAACATTTTTACCTCTCTTTTGCCGACAGGGTAGTCTTATCTGCATATATTCTGCACCGAATCGCACAGAAAATGCAAATTCGTTTAATACACAAAAAAGGCGGGGAATATACCCGCCTTGATTGATTTGAGATTAGTCAGCGTAAACGCTAACCTGCTTGCGATCCTTGCCGAGGCGTTCAAACTTTACCTTGCCGCTTGTAAGAGCGAATAATGTATCGTCAGAACCACGACCTACGTTGTTACCTGCGTGAATGTGTGTGCCTCTCTGACGAACGAGAATGTTGCCTGCGAGAACGTACTGACCGTCTGCACGCTTAACACCGAGTCTCTTGGATTCGCTGTCACGACCGTTCTTTGTAGAACCCATACCTTTTTTATGAGCAAAGTGCTGTAAGCTGATTTTAATCATATCTGTTTTCCTTTCATCGTGTGTAATCAACACTGTTCGGTGCGGACATCTATATGCCCGTATTCTTCTTCAAGAATTGTAAGATGCGTGTAAAAGGATTTTATCATTGTGCAGGCATCGTCCATATAAGGAGCTTTAAGCCTGAACTTTGCGTAGCCTTCATTATCCGGACGAATGTCCATGTCTGCGGCAACACTGAAAAAATCCGTAATCGTATTTACCGTCAGCATAAGCGCACTTGATACGCCTGCACAGATTATATCGTTTCCGCTCTCAGCATAACCCGAATGACCTTTTACGGTAAATCCGATAAATTTTTCACCCTTTACGGCGAATACAGCCTTAATCATAAGACTTAAGCGTTGATAGCTTCAATCTTGATCTTGCTGTAGGGCTGTCTGTGACCCATCTTGCGCTTGCTGCTCTTCTTAGGCTTGTAAGTAAATACTGTAACCTTCTTAGCCTTGCCGTTCTTGATGAGAGAAGCCTTTACGCTTGCACCGTCAACATAAGGAGCGCCTACTACTGCGCCGTCGTCCTTACCAACCATGATAACCTTGTCGATTGTGAACTCGCCTTCAACGTCGAGCTTTTCAACGAAGATCTCATCGCCTTCTTTAACCTGATACTGCTTTCCGCCTGTTTCAATTATTGCGTACATTTTTTCAAACCTTTCTTGCCCTTAGGCATCTTGTAAAATTCTCGCTGCTTGAGGTGAAACCGCTTATTGAAGCCGTTTTCTTTGTTACCCTGCACATGCGGCGATATTATTATATCAGAAAGAAACCGCTTTGTCAAGCGTTTTCTTCCGATTTTTATAAACTGAGCCGAAGCACAGCAGATTTGTGCTTCGATTTAACTTATTATACGTTGAATCTGAACAGTACTACGTCGCCGTCACGCATAACGTAGTCCTTGCCTTCAAGACGGACAAGGCCCTTTTCCTTTGCCGCCGCCATACTGCCGCAAGCCATAAGATCGTCAAACGAAACGATTTCCGCTCTGATAAATCCCTTTTCAAAGTCGGTGTGAATCTTTCCTGCCGCCTGAGGAGCTTTAGTGCCGTTTGTTATAGTCCATGCACGGACCTCCTGAACGCCTGCGGTAAGATAAGATATAAGACCAAGCAGGCTGTAGCCCTGCTTTATTATACGGTTAAGACCGGATTCCTTAAGACCGAGTTCGGACAGGAACATTTCCTTATCCTCAGCCGACATATCGGCAATTTCAGCCTCAATCTGTGCGCAGATAGGAAGTACAACGCTGTTTTCAGCCTTAGCTATTTCACAAACTGCTCTGTACTGTTCGTTCTTTTCGATATCGCCCGTGAAATCGGATTCTGAAAGATTTGCGGCATAGATTACAGGTTTGTTCGACAGCAGGGGAGAAGCTTTTACCATTTCAAGCTCAGATTCGGTATAAGGATACGATCTTGCGGATTTACCTTCTTCAAGGTGAGCCAGCAGCTTTTCGAGGAATTCAACCTCGGAAGCAAGGCTCTTGTCGCCCTTCATCTGCTTCTTTTCTCTGTCAATTCTGCGCTGGATTATTTCTATATCCGAGAAGATAAGCTCAAGGTTAATTGTTTCTATATCTCTTGCCGCACCTATCTTGCCATCAACGTGAATTATATTGTCGTCCTCAAAGCAACGCACAACGTGAACGATAGCGTCGACCTCACGGATGTTGGAAAGGAACTTGTTGCCGAGTCCCTCACCCTTTGACGCACCCTTTACAAGACCTGCAATATCGACGAATTCAAGAGTTGCGGGTGTGAATTTTTCGGGGTTGTACATCTTAGCGAGTGCGTCAAGACGTTCATCGGGAACAGATACAATGCCGACGTTCGGTTCTATTGTGCAGAAAGGATAGTTTGCAGATTCTGCTCCTGCGTTTGTAAGTGCATTGAATAAGGTACTTTTGCCTACGTTCGGCAGACCGACCATTCCAAGTTTCATTTATGTGTCAACCTTTCTTTAAGCGGTAACCGCTGTCATAATCCAGTACAGTATAACACTAAATCCGATTTTTTTCAAGTGGTAAACGATAATTTGTTGACTTGAAGGTCAAATTCCTGTATAATATAAGCAGTTTCAAGGAGGTGGTCTTTTGCCCGATATATATAAGCACGGCTACGACAATTTCAAAAAAATTACGGTTTTGTTTATTCTTCAGATAATACTTGGCGTGCTGCCGGTCGTACTTCTGGTGATCTATATAGGCTTTTCGCTGTATTCAAATATTGTACTGGGCTATACATTCATAGTGATAATGGCTATTGCGGCGGCACTGAATTTCACTATAACAAAACGATATAACGTACTGCTTTCCGGTTTTAAGGGCGAAAAATCGCTCATGAAAACAGTAAAGAAGCTCGGAAACGAGTATACCGTATTTGCAAACGTACCTGTACGGTACAAGAAAAACAGAAGCGAGATAGATTTGTTGGTGCTCTGCGAAAGATACATTATTATAATAGAAGTAAAAAATCACTCCGGCTACATATACGGCAACCATAAAGACGAAAAATGGACACAGAGAAAGATTTACCGCGGCGGTAAAACTACTGAAACAGATATGACAAATCCAATCCGACAGATGCGCCGTCAGCGCGATATCATAAAGTCGATACTCCGTGCAAACGATCTTGACCAGTGGGTGGATACGGTACTTTACTTTTCCGCTCCGACCGTCCATCTCTATCTTGACCTGAACGACAGCGACAATGTGTGTTCCAGTGAAAAAGAACTGCTTGAATTTCTGCGTACCTACCGTTCGCCCAAGCCTATTGATCCGGGCAAGCTCGAAAAGATCAAACTGCTTTTCAAAGAGATGTGCTCAAATAAATAATACTGTATTCCCGATGCTACCACATCGGGAATTTTTATATTGTATATTTCAAGTAAACGTTTACTGTACTCGTTTTTATTTACAGTAAAATTATTGCAATAAAATGTCAGTAAACCGTGAAATTTCAAATGTTTGTTGTGCAATATGTACAAAACAAAGCCAATGTCTTATAAAATTTTCACAATTTTTGCGTTTCTACACAAAATACAGCTTGCGAACGATTGACAAATTGGTAAATTTGCGATATAATAAAGCCATCGTAAGACACATGATTAAGTGCTTACGAGGTTTTAGTTTTTTAGTTGTCTCCTTTCTTTTGTTCTACACATTATACATTATTTGATTTGAGAGCGTGAATTTGTCACGCTCAATTTTTTTGTCCTTTTTATTCACATTGCGGAAATATTTCTGTGCTATTTTGAAGCAGAACAGCAAAAGTATTGTATGTCCGATAAGAAAAAATCTGTAATTAACGCTTATTTGCTCTGCTTTACCGAAAGAAAGCAGATTTTAATTATAAAATGCAGTGAATCCCGACTAACGTTCAATCCCGCCGTTTCGCTAACCGTAGCAAAGAAGTATTGTTATCGTAGGCGAAATTTGGAGTGCCGCATCGGCTTGATAAAATGCAGTGAATCTTGTCTGACATTCAATCCCGCCGTTTCGCTAACCGTAGCAAAGAAGTATTGTTATCGCAGGCGGAATTTGGAGCGCCGCATCGGCGTAGGCGGAATTTGAAGCGCCGCATGAATATTTTGTGAAAAGTGTGGAATTTGTATTCAAAATATGGTATACTATAATTCAGTGTTTGAAACCTAGAAAGGAATGAACAGATGAACAATATAATAAACCGCAGGAAAATAGCCGACGGCGTATACTTCAGCAGTATTACCGATAAACGCTATAAGAAGAATTTGATTTCAGTGGCATTTTCAACACAGCTAAGCGAGGAAACGGCAACCGAAAACGTGATAGTTCCGCTCCTGCTTACAAAATGCAATTCAAAGCTTCCTTCATATAAAGCCTTTAACAATAAGATGTCAAGGCTGTATGCCTCCGGAATAGGCGGTACTACAGGCAGACAGTATGACTTGCAGACGATCTCGTTCGGTGCATACTATCTTGATGATGTTTACGCTCTGGCTGGCGAAAAAATGACGGAAATAATGACGGATATTTTTATTGACTGCTTAACATCTCCCGTGACTGAAAACGGCGTGTTTACGGCAAAATTTGTCGAGCTTGAAAAGAAGACTGCTATTGACAACATCGAAACGGCCATCAATGATAAGCGTTCTTACGCAATAGAACGTGCGATGAAGACTATCTGCAAGGGCGAGCCTGCAAGCGTATGCTCATACGGCACGGTAGAAAAGGCAAAGCTGATAACTCCCGACAGTGCATATAAGGCTTATCGCCGTATGCTTGAAACAATGCCGTGCGAAATTATCTGCACCGGCTGCAGCAACTTTGATGGAGTAGCGGAGAAGTTCGCCGCCGCATTTGAAAAAGCCGGCAGACACGATATTGAGCACACAACGATAGCTTTAAGCCCAGTAAAAACTCAGACGGAAGAGGTTACCGAAAGGCTGACGGTAAATCAGAGCAAGCTTGTCCTCGGCTTCAAGTCGCATTCCGATGACGATGCCGCTCTTGTACTTTTACAGAAGATCTTCGGCGGTACAACGTCATCAAAGCTGTTCCAGAACGTAAGAGAAAAAATGTCGCTGTGCTATTACTGCTCAGCTGCAAGAAACGACCTCAAGGGCATTATGCTTGTCAACAGCGGCGTTGAAAATGAAAATATCGAAAAGACAAAGAACGCCGTTGTAGATCAGCTTGAAGAAATAAAGAACGGCAACTTTACCGATGAAGATATCAACTTTGCCGAAATGGCTATAAAGAACGATTTCAATAGCGTAGCCGACAGTGCGGGAAACGTAAGCAACTGGTACTTTGATTGCATCAGAAAGAACGATATAGTAACCCCCGAAGAAAAGCTTGAACGTTACCTCGGCGTATCAAAGGAACGTATAATCGCCGCCGCAAAATCTATGGTACTTGACAGCGTCTATGTACTTACAGGCAACGAAAATTGAGAAAAGGAGCTGTCATAATGGAGAAAATCACTAACGCACGAATCAAGGAAGAATATCTCAGAATAAAGCATAAGAGCGGCGCTACTATCCTTTTGTATCCCATGAAGGGCTATTCGACCGCTTATGCACTGTTTGCTACCAAGTACGGCTCGGTGGATACAACATTCAAGACAAACGAGGACCCCGATTTTGTAACAGTTCCCGAAGGCATTGCGCATTACCTTGAACACAAGCTGTTTGAGAATGACGAGTGTGACGCATTTGATCTGTACGCAAAGACGGGTGCAAACGCAAACGCATATACCAGCTTTGATAAGACGGCTTACCTGTTCAGCTGTTCACAGAAATTCGAGGAGAATCTGCGTATATTGCTCGGCTTTGTGCAGGAACCTTATTTTACCGACGCTACCGTTGCAAAGGAGCAGGGGATCATCGGACAGGAAATCAGAATGTACGAGGACGATACAGGTTGGAGAGTATTTTTCAACTGCTTGCAGGCAATGTACGAAAAGAACCCCGTAAGAATTGATATTGCCGGCACTATCGAAAGCATAGCAAAGATAGATAAGGATCTGCTTTACCGTTGCTACAACACGTTCTATAACCTCAATAATATGGTCATCGCCGTTGCAGGTAATTTTGATGTTGACAAAACGCTTGAGATATGCGATGAGCTGCTGAAGCCGTCAGAGGATCACGGACTTAAGGTTATTGTTCCCGATGAACCGCTTACGGTTCACGAAAAGAGAAACGTGCAGAAGCTGTCCTGCGCTATCCCGCTTTTCAATATCGGCTGGAAATTCCCCGCATATTCGGGAAAGGAACAGCTTGAAAAATATATCGTCTATAATATCCTTATGGAGCTTTGCCTCGGCAAGACCTCAGACTTCTATAACAGAATGTACGAAGACGGATTGCTAAACGACGCGTTCAATGTCGGCGTATTCTGCGGCAGAGGATTTTTCAGCGTAATCGCAGACGGTGAATCCACAGATCCCGACAAGGTGCTTTCCGAGATTGAAAAAGAGCTTCATCGCCTGAGAAATGAAGGACTCGATGAGGATGAGTTCATTACTATCCGCAACAAGACTTACGGCGAACTTGTGGCAGGCTTCAATAATGTCGAATCTGTCGCAAATGCGATGATTTCCCAGGAAATAAATGACGTGGGAATTTATGACGGTATAGAAATTACGGCAAATACCACATTTGCCGATATAAAATCGGCTCTTGACGATTTCGACATTGAGAATAATTCAATTTCGATAATTGAACCTGCCGATGAGAATTAAGCGAGGAATTTTAACATGAGCGGTTTATTAAACATTCTGACTGAATCGGTGAACGAAGTGCCGAGAATTGAATTTCCAAACCTGTTTGATAAGTCTATTATCGTAAACAGGGTAGCGTTCAATCTGTTCGGCGTTGACATCTACTGGTACGGAGTTATTATTGCGGTAGGCGTGATTCTTGCGTTTATTTACGCTATGCACAAGTGCAAGCAGTTCGGGCTTATCCCCGACCACGTTTTCGACGTAGCCTTTGTAGCCATAATTTTCGGCTTTATCGGCGCAAGAGCCTACTACTGTATTTTCATTGATACCGATATAAATTTCTTTGACCTGCGTCACGGAGGACTTGCAATATACGGCGGTATTATTGCAGCGGCGATTGCGGCGGCGATTACCTGCGTTATCCATAAGGTAAACCTTCCCGCAATGTTCGATGTGGGCGGTCTCGGACTTCTTATAGGTCAGTGCATAGGCAGATGGGGCAACTTTGTAAATCAGGAGGCTTACGGCGCTCCTACGGCAGGCTCGCTCCCGTGGGGCATGACAGGTACAACTATTATAAACGATCCCGTGGTTATTGCAAAACAGGCAGAGCTTGATGCGGCAGGAAACGGACTGTTTGCACTTGTTCACCCGTGTTTCCTTTACGAGAGCCTGTGGTGCCTTATCGGCTTTATCGCACTTCATTTCTACTCAAAGAAGCTGAAAACCTTTGACGGCGAGATTTTCCTGCTGTATATAACATGGTACGGCTTAGGTCGATTCTGGATAGAGGCACTGCGTACAGACAGCCTGTTCATCGGACCTTTCAAGGTATCCCAGATAGTAGCCGGCGGTTGTGTTATAGTCGGACTTGCATTGTTCATACTCGGCAAGATTTTCAAGACAAAGAAACGCGGCTATGTAATGTATAAGGACAGCGAAGCGTGCAAGGAAAAGAACGAGGCGTATTATGCCCGTCAGAAGATGCTTGAAGAAAAGGCTAAGGCTAAGAAGGCTATGAAGCAGGCAGGCGAAGAATCACCGAGCATAATAGTCGATAACGAAGCTTCCGATAACGAGGAAACATCGGCTGAGACCGAAAAGGAAGAAGAAAAGACGGAGAAATCCGAAAGCAACGAAGAAAATACCCCTGATAAAACGGAGGAAGAATAATGAATCTTATTGACGGAAAAGCAGTATCTGCAAGCGTTAAAGAGCAGATCCGTGCCGAGATAGAGCGTGACAAGCTCGATATAGGTCTTGCCGTAATAATAGTAGGCAACAATCAGGCAAGCCGTGTTTATGTGAACAACAAGAAAAAGGCCTGCGAGGTATGCGGAATAAAGTCATACGAGTACGCACTGCCCGAAGATACAACGCAGGACGAGCTTATGGAGCTTATCGACACACTGAACAAGGACGATAAGGTAAACGGCATACTCTGCCAGTTACCACTTCCGAAGCACCTTGACGAAGAAAAGGTCATAGAGGCTATTTCACCGCTCAAGGACGTTGACGCATTCAACGCCGTTAACGTCGGAAAGATAATGATAGGAAATTACTCGTTCCTTCCCTGTACCCCCGCAGGCGTTATGGAGCTTATTCACAGCACGGGCGTATCGGTAGAGGGCAAGGAGTGCGTTGTTATCGGCAGATCGAATATAGTAGGTAAGCCTATGGCTATGCTTTTACTCCACGAGAACGCAACCGTAACCGTATGCCATTCAAGAACAAAGGATCTTGCAGAGGTTTGCCGCAGAGCAGATATATTAGTCAGCGCAGTAGGCAGAGCGGACTTTGTTACAGCTGATATGGTAAAGGACGGCGCAGTGGTTATTGATGTCGGTATGAACAGAAACGCAGACAATAAGCTCTGCGGCGATGTTAAGTTCGATGAAGTCGCACCGAAATGCTCATACATAACACCTGTTCCCGGCGGAGTAGGCCCTATGACGATAGCAATGCTGATGAAGAATACGCTTATGGCTAAGCGTATACAGTCAAAAGTATGAATAAGCAGGTAAAAAATCCGTTTAAGAAAGCAGGGCAGGGCGGAAACAAGCGTTTCCTTATAAATGCCGCAATTCTTGCCGCAGGCTGTCTGCTTGTTATATTCAGAATGCAGACGTGGGGCATCGCACAGGTGATAGTTCTTGTACTGTTTGCGGCACTCGCCGCATTCCAGGTGGTGCTTTATTTCAAGTTGAAGTGAAATTGCGCTGTCAGCCCCAAAAAACACAAAAATTTAATAAACTCCTATTGACAAACCTATCATAATGTGTTATGATTATAGTACCTCATTAGGGGTTTATTTTTTTGTGCAATTTTTTAATTCACAATAAACCCTGCCGAAGAAAAAGTCTGAGGCAAAGAGGGAGGCTAAAGCCCCAAAGGGCAAAAAAATAGGAGGTGCCGAAAGTGAGAGTTAAAATTACCCTTGCGTGTACTGAGTGCAAACAGCGCAACTACAACACCAAGAAGAACAAGAAGAACGATCCTGACAGAATTGAAATGAACAAGTACTGCAGGTTCTGCAAGAAGCATACTCCACACAAGGAAACTAAGTAAGGAGGTTTATGATGGCTAAAGATGCAAGCTTGACTAAAGAAGCGGCGAAAGCGAAAAAGGCCAATGAAAAGAACAGTAAAAAAGCTGCTCTTGCAAAGAAGCCTAAGAAATCCATCGTAAAGTACTTCAAGGATTTAAAGTCCGAGTTCAAAAAGGTTGTGTGGCCAAGCAAGAAGACAGTATTCAACAACACGGTTGTTGTACTGGTTGCCCTGATAGTATCGGGTATCTGTGTTTGGGGCCTTGACACTCTGTTCGCTACTCTGTTAAGATTAGCGCTTAATATGAGTGCCGCAGGCTAAGTATTTTCAAGTAGGAGGGACTAAGGAATGTCTGAGGCAAAATGGTATATTCTCCATACCTATTCCGGTTACGAAAACAAGGTTGCCGGCAACATTATGAAGGTCGTTGAAAACAACAACCTGCACCATTTAATCGAAGAAGTTATGGTTCCTACCGAAACAGTGGTTGAGGAACACGACGGCAAGACGAAAACTTATGAGAGCAAGCTCTTCCCGAGTTACGTTTACGTTAAGATGGTACTGACCGATGAGTCGTGGTACATCTGCCGTAACACGAGAGGCTGCACAGGTTTCGTAGGTCCCGGATCAAAGCCCATACCGCTGACAGACGAAGAGGTAAAGAACCTCGGCGTTACGACAAAGGTCGCAGAGATTTCATTTGCAGTCGGTGATACTATTAAAATCACATCAGGTTCTCTTGAAGGCTTTGAAGGAACAGTTGATTCCATCGATGAAGAGAACGGTACTGCTCAGGTTACGGTTTCCATGTTCGGAAGACCTACACCCGCAACGGTTGAGATATCCGCTGTGCAAAAAGTTGAAATTTAAGTTCTAATTGTTATTTTGGAGGTTGAGTAAAATGGCTCAGAAGGTTACAGGATTTATAAAATTACAAATTCCTGCCGGTAAAGCAACGCCGGCTCCCCCGGTTGGTCCTGCATTAGGTCAGCACGGTGTAAACATTATGGCGTTTACAAAGGAATTCAACGAGCGTACAAAGAATGACGCAGGTCTTATTATCCCTGTTGTTATCACAGTTTACGCCGACAGAAGCTTTTCATTTATTACAAAGACTCCGCCTGCTGCCGTTCTTATCAAGAAGGCTTGCGGAATTGAAACAGCATCAGGCACACCCAACAAGACAAAGGTTGCCAAGATTACTAAGGCTCAGGTTCAGCAGATTGCTGAAACCAAGATGCGTGACTTAAACGCAGGTTCTATCGAAGCTGCTATGTCTATGATCGCCGGCACAGCTCGTTCAATGGGTATTGAAGTAGTTGACTAATTAAGACGGTGGGAGGATAATTTCCGTTATACCACAAGGAGGATAATGAATGAAACAAGGTAAGAAATACGTTGACAGCGTAAAGCTGATCGACAGCACTAAAGCATACGATTCAAGCGAAGCTTTCGACTTAGTTTGCCAGACTGCAAAGGCTAAGTTCGATGAAACAGTTGAGCTTCACGTTAGACTCGGTGTTGACTCACGTCACGCTGATCAGCAGGTAAGAGGCGCAGTTGTACTGCCCAACGGTACAGGCAAGACTGTTCGTACACTGGTTTTCGCCAAGGGTGAAAAGATCCAGGCTGCTATCGACGCAGGTTCTGATTTCGTTGCTGATGATGATACAGTTAAGAAGATTAACGACGGTTGGATGGACTTCGACGTTGTAATCGCAACTCCCGATATGATGGGTGTTGTAGGACGTTTAGGTAAGGTTCTCGGTCCCCGTGGTCTTATGCCTAACCCCAAGGCAGGTACAGTTACTCCTGATGTTGCTAAGGCAATTTCAGAAGCTAAGGCAGGTAAGATCGAATACCGTCTTGATAAGTCTAACATAATCCACTGCCCCATAGGCAAGGCATCATTCGGTAAGGAGAAGCTCGAGCAGAACTTCAACACACTGATGGACGCTATAGTTAAGGCTAAGCCCGCCGCTGCAAAGGGTGCATATCTGAAGAGCTGCACAGTTTCTTCAACAATGGGCCCCGGCGTTAAGGTAAGCACAGCTAAGTACGGTGTTTAATTAACACGATTACGACTAACGATACAACACAAGTAAAGCCGATGAGAAATCATCGGCTTTTTTGTGTTGTCATATTTCAATCCCGATTTTACCGGCTATTCTCATCGTCGCCTCAATGTGCATGATAAGGTGCCTTTGTAAAAAATTGCCCCCGAATATTCCATCGGGGGCAGTATGATTACTTGTTCATTATTTCAAGATTCTTTTTTATAAGCTCGCATCTCTGCTTTACACAGTCAACCGACCGGAGCGGATCGGACGGAGTGTTGAATGTATAATCCATCAGCTTGTCAATTGTTGTAGCCGCAACGTGAAGTCTTGTATCGGAAGAAGCGTAGTAGATATATACATCGTTGTTTTCGGTAACAACCGCACCGTTTGTAAAGCACACGTTCGATACATCGCCTACACGCTCTGATTTATGCGGAGCGATGAACAGACCTGAGGGTGACGCAATCAGCTTTGACGGGTCATTTAAATCGGTAGCGAATACATAAATTACATATCTCAGACCTGCCGCAGTGTTACGGACACCGTGAGCAATGTGTATCCAGCCCTTAGGTGTCTTGATCGGAACAGCGCCTGCGCCGTTCTTGACCTCTGTGATAGTGTGGTACTGTCTGGGCGAAATAACAACTTCCTCTGTGCAGATGACGGGATTGTTGATATCCTCGCACAGACCGAAGCATACACCGCCGCCGGAGCCTGTCTGAATGAAATCGTCCTGAGGACGTGTATAGAAAGCATACTTTCCGTCAACAAATTCGGGGTGAAGAACTACGTTTCTCTGCTGGGGTGATTTTGACTTTAAGTTAGGTAAACGCTCCCATGTCTTTAAGTCCTTGGTACGAACAATACCTGCCTGAGCTACAGCGGCGGAAAGGTCGTTGCTGTCCTTGTCCTTGCTCTCTGAGCAGAATACACCGTAAATCCATCCATCCTCGTGCTGAGTAAGACGCATATCATATACGTTTGTTTCTTCCTTTTCCGTATCGGGAAGTAAAACAGGGTAGTCGTGGAAACGGAAGCCCTCTGTAGGCTTGTCGCTCTCTGCAACGGCAAAGAACGACTTTCTGTCGTTACCTTCAACTCTTGCTACAAGATAATACTTGCCGTTCATATAAAGCGCACCCGAGTTCAGTACAGCGTTGATGCCAAGACGCTCCATAAAGTAAGGGTTTGTCTTTGGGTCCATATCATACTTCCAGAAGTAAGGCGCATGATCGGCTGTCAGAACGGGATTCACATATCTGTCATATATGCCGTTATAGCAGTCGGCAACGGCGTTCTTTCTGTTGATAAGACGCTCGTAATCGTCTATCACTCTCTTCTTGTTATCTTCAAATAAGCTCATTTATTAAGTACTTTTCCTTTCGGTTTAGTTGTGTTAGCTAGCGGAAATAGCCTTTGATATGATTATACAACAGCCACACGGAAAATGCAATACTTTTTCTTAAATTTACTTAAAGAAATTTCGGTTTTAAGTAAATTATTCGTTTTCGGCTTTTTCTGACGTTTCCGACACCGCTGCATAGGTATAATCCGAAATATTTGACTTGAATATCGTTATGTATATGCCGGCTGCGCACACACAGCAGAACAGAATGTTTACGAACATTGCAATTTCTGCCGCTGTATCGCTGTAGGTCAGAGCCGAGCTTAACTGCATTACGGTTATCAGCAGATTTATAACCTCTGCAAGTATAAACGATACAGCCGCCGCAGGTCTTGCACCTTTTTTCTTTGCGGCACAGACGTTGGTGGCTATCGCCATACCGATATTTATGCACAGGATAATGAATATTATCATCGTCGTGATAAACATTATCGCCGACTCGGGCAGAGCAAAATCATCTACCTTTTTGGGGTCGGTTATAAAGAATATAGAACGCAGAAGATTTCTCAGGTACAGCGGATACAAAGCCGCAGTGATAACCGCATTAGCATACAGTGCGATTACGCTTGCTGTCAAAAACAGCCTGCCCTTATGCAGTTCTTTCTGCTGACGCTCGAAAAACTCCTGTTCCAGCTTTTCTTTCTGCTCTTTTGTGAGTGCATCATCTGAAATTATTATGTCCTGCTTTTTCAATTTGCCCTCCGTAGAAATGTATGTATCTTATTCGGTAACTGTTTCAGGCTCTTTTTCTTCTTCCTCACATTCTGCTTTCACTGCAGATTTGCCTTTAAGAAGGTCACGAATCTCGGTGAGAAGCTCTATCTGAGGATCGGGCTTCGGTTCTTCTTTAGGCTCTTCCGCTTTCTTTCTCTTGAATGCGCCGAGTACCTTTATCAGTATGAATACCGACAGTGCGATGAGTAAAAAGCTGATAACGGAATTGATAAATGCGCCGTAGCCGATAGCGACTTCAGGCTCGATAATCTCCGTACCCTCTTTCACAGCCGCCTTGAGTACGATTTTGAGATCGGAGAAGTCTATCTGACCTGTAATCATACCGAGCGCAGGCATAAGAATGTTGTTTACAAGCGAGGTAACTATTGCTGTGAATGCCGCACCGACAATCATACCTACTGCCATATCCATTACGTTGCCCTTGGATATGAAGTCCTTGAATTCGCTTATGAACTTGATTTTTCCGACCTTTTCAACACCCTGACCTACCGCCTTGAATGCCTTTGCGTCACGAATGTCCTTGTGCTGTGTTTTCTTTTCTGTTGACATTTCAATATTTCTCCTTTATTATTCGGCTTTATCGTCGTTTGATGCGTCCTCGTAAACCTTGATAAGCTCAAAGTCAATCTGCCCTAAGTTAACGTTTGCGTTGATGCACTTTACACGCACCTTGTCGCCTATAGTATACATAGTGCCGGCTACACCGTCATAAAGAGCGATGCCGTTCCTTACCTCGAAGTAATTTTCCGACAGTGAGCGTACATCTATTTTGCCCTCTACCGTGTTTGGAAGCTCAACGAAAAGTCCGCTGCCGATAACGCCCGAAATAATGCCGTCAAATTCCTCTCCTATGTGCTTTTTCATATATTCAGCCGCATAGAAGTCCTCACAGCTTCTTTCCGCCGCTACTGCGGAAAGCTCTGTCTTTGTTGCCTGAGCCGCCGCTTTGACAGAGAATTCGCCGTATTTCTTTTTCAGCTTGTCCGCACCTTTTCTTGAAACATAGTCGGTCAGGATACGGTGGATAGAAAGGTCGGCGTAACGTCTTATCGGGGAAGTGAAATGTGCGTATTCCTTCATTACAAGTCCGAAGTGACCGATGGGCTGTTCGGAATACTTCGCCTTAGCCATAGTACGCAGTACGATTCTGTTTATGATTATATTCTTAGGATCGTCTGCAGTTTCTTCAAGCAGCTTGGCAAAGTTTTTCGCTTCTGCCTTTTCGTTTATTCCGAGCGGATTTACGCCGAGTGCCTCAAGAGTGGTTTTCAGCGATTCGATCTTTTCTGCGGGCGGATTTTCATGCACACGGTAAACAAAGGGGATTTCCTTTTTCATACCTACCTTAGCGGCTGAGTTATTCGCCATCAGCATAAATTCCTCTATAATGCCCTCCGAAACACCCTGTATTCTCGGCTTAATGTCAATACAGATGCCGTTTTCGTCACAGATGACCTTGCTTTCGCTTGACTTTATATCGGGAGCGCCTCTGTCCTTACGTTTCTTTATAAGTATCTGTGCAAGCTCGTTCATAACGGGTATGCAGTCGATGACATCCTTGTATTTTCTCTTTATCTGTGCGTTTGCGGTGCCGTCAAGTATAGAGTTTACCTCGCTGTAAACGCCTTGTACACGGGAACGGATGACCGTTTTTGCAAACTTGTATTTCTTCACTGTACCCTTGTCGGAAATTTCCATAAGGCAGGAGAATGCGAGCCTGTCCACTCCGGGATTAAGAGAACATATACCGTTGCTGAGTTCCTTCGGGAGCATAGGTATTACCTTGTCGGCAATATAAACGCTTGTGCCTCTTTCAAAAGCGTCATTGTCAAGAGGCGAGCCTTCGGTAACATAGTGGCTGACATCGGCGATATGAACGCCGAGCTTATAACCGCCTTCTGTCCGTTCAATGCTTATCGCATCGTCAATATCCTTCGTATCTGCGCCGTCTATGGTGAATATGGGCAGGTCACGCAGGTCAAGCCTTTTAGCCGTCTGTTTTTCGTCAATAACGGCATTTACATACTGCTTTGCCTGATTGAGTGCTTCCTCAGAGAAATCGACCGGTATATTGTTCTGGATAAGATAAGCCTCGGTGGCGGATTTTGCGTATTCGCTTGAGCCAAGCACCCTTACTATATCAACGATATGCTCGGAGTGATGCTCGCCACGCTTTCTTATTGAGAAAAGCACCTTGTCGCCCTCTTTTATCTGCTCCTTGACTTTAAGAATTGTGAGGGGAGGACAGCCGAGCGAATCGGGCAGAACTTTAAGCATCATTCCCTCTTTTACGATAACTCCGCCGAACAGCTCCTCCGATACGTCAAGCACCGCAAGCACCTCGGCGGTCGCACTTCTTTGTTCTGTCTTAGCGGCTATCTCACGGGCGATGACCGTATCGCCGGGAACAGCGCCCTTCAGCTTTCCGCCGCTTACAAAGCAATCTTCACCTGTTGCAAGATTTGTAACAAAGCCGAATGTGCGTGACAGCGTCGCGACCTTTCCTGTGAATACGGTGCGTATGTCGCTTATATAATACAGGTCGCTTTTGGCTTTGAATATAGTCCTCTGACGTATCATTGACTTTGCTGTGTTTTTCAGCTTATCAAGATATTTTTTCGGCAATTCGTTCTTGTTTGCTATCTGCTTTAATGTCATTCCCCCGCCGTTTTCAAACAATGTGGCGATAATAAGTGTTTCTAAATTCAAAATGTTTTCCTTTCTCAGTGCGGTTTTTCGTTACCGCTGTTCTTAACTTCTTTATTTCCTTTAATCTTTATTATTATAATACATTTCACGCTTTTTTTCAATAGGTAAGAAGCGTTTTATCTTAACTGTCACTGCATACTTGAAGCGGTTATAGACAAAGATTTGAAATCCCTGCCGCCTGAGTAAAAGGCACAAATGCAACGGGATAATATTAGGGCACTAAATCAAGAATATGCGGAAAAAAGCGGCAAATCAAGACGTGCTGTTGGATTAAAAGTTGACAATAACGGAAACGATGATATAATAAATATCAATGATAGCTCTTCGGGCAAACATTGGGTTGAAGAAATTGGACAGATTGATTTTGCAGATAATGACGCTATAACTAGAGCTCTTTCCGATTTTGAGAACACATATGCAGATAGTACTATCGAGCATTGCCAGGTAATCGCAGTTGAAGGAAAAATATATGATGTTCATGGTGATAAGTGGAGTATTAATACTGATCTTCTTGGAGATGAAATGCGTGGAAGCATTAACGAACATAATCATGTGACAGGAGAAAGTCAGTATTCATTTAGCTGGGAAGATTTATCTTCAAGTGCTATGGACGGTTCCACTATATCGAAAGCATTTGACGAGAAATATCGTTACGAAATGGTTTTACTCGCCAAATCTATAGAAGATGATGTTGTGTATTCAGCTTATCAGCAAGCAAAGGAAGAAGTAGAAGACATAAATCTTTCTGCTTATTTAAATGGTCAAGCTACAATTTCTGACGAAGATGAGCAACACGAAATAATAAAGCGAGCGTGTAAAAAGGTGGGAATTAAATATGAAAGAACTATCAGATAATGATAATAAAAAGAAGTTTATAGCTGAAGCAAAAAACGTATATCGTGAGTATTATGAGGAAGTTGAAAAAGTTATAGCTCAAAAGAAAGCTTCCGGCATTACTGGTAAAGATGTTGGGGTAAAAGAAGAAAACGAATTACGGAAGAAAAGAAACGATAAATTGAAAAAGCTTGCAGAACTACATTTAAATCATTAACAAACAACAAAAAATTATATAATTACAATCAAATATCGGAATGAAGCACCTTAACGGGTGCTTTTTTATATACAAAATCAGAAAGGAGGACACTGATATGAACAATATCGAAAAGGCAATCGAGATAAGAAACGCAGGAATACGTTTTGTGTCACTTGTCGATAAGGCGGCAAATCTTCAGAGCTTCCTTGTTACCAAAAACAAGGACGGCGAAGCAAGCTTTAAATAACCCCTTGACAAAACGCTAAAACAGGCATATAATATAAAAGTAATCTGTTTCAGGGCGGAGTGAAATTCTCCACCGGTGGTAAAGTCCACGAGCGCAAAGTATTTGTGCCGATTCGGTGAAATTCCGAAACCGACGGTATAGTCCGGATGAAAGAATCAGAAATGCTTGACCGCAAATCCTTTATTTAAGCGGTACGACACTTTTGAGATAAGGTAAAGCCCCGAAAATACGGGGCTTTTATTTTTTGGCGAACAGCTGAAAGTCACCTTTGGAGCAGATATAGAAAGGATGATTTTTATGCAGACACAAACAACAAATCCAAGCGGAAACAAGGCACATATCGTATTCGATGTGAGAAAGCTCGTTTTCACGGCGCTCCTTGCGGCTATTTCTTCGGTGCTGATGCTGTTCAGTATCAAGGTACCGCTGATGCCGAGCTTTATCTCGTTTGATTTTTCGGATTTTCCGGCGGTAATGGCTTCGCTAACAATGGGACCCATAGCAGGCGTTTTCGTATGCCTTGTAAAGAATATCATCAACCTGTTTTCGAGTATGACAGGCGGTGTAGGAGAGCTTTCAAACTTTATTCTTAGCTGTTGCCTTGTCATACCGGCAGGCATTATAGGAAGAAAGATAAATACTTATAAAGGCGCTGTAATCGGCTGTGTTGTCGGAAGCGTTGTAATGGCTCTGCTCAGCATAGTATCCAACTATTTCCTTGTGTATCCGATATACGAGAATATTATGCCTATCGAGGCAATCATCAATATGTACAAGGAGATAAACCCGAATGTAAACGGCCTTCTTGAATGCCTTATCGTGTTCAACTGCCCGTTCACACTGATAAAGGGTCTTGTTGCGTCGGTGCTGTGTATGCCGCTTTATAAGGTGTTAAGACCGGTGTTCAACTCATATTACAGAAAGTGATTACAGACTGATAAATCGGCGTAAAGCCGTTAAGAAAGCCCTGTGATGCGGTTGCGTCACAGGGCTTTTTCGTATGTCGGGGTACATTATTCCTCGTTTATTGCGTTGTGGATAAATCTGCATATCGGGTACAGTGAGCGGAAGCCTTCAAGAATGAGCGGTTGCAGTTCCTTGGTGAAAACCGTTTCATTTTCGTATGTAAAGCTCGCAGTACAGCTTATGGATTTTCGGTTGTACCAGCCGTCAAGCAGGGGAGAAACCTCGCCTTTTTTCCGCTTGTAGAAGTCGCCCTCAAGTGTGAAAATCTTCTGCTTGTCAAATGCACGGGCAAGCCCGGAAAACGTTTTGGGGTCGGAATCTATCGCATTTCTGAGCCTTTGCATTGAGCCTGCACTGGCGCTCCACATACCCATTCCGTAGCCCCAGCCCTCGCAGGAAAGTTCAAAGTAGAACGCAGGTGCGACCCACCAGTCCTTGCGTGTTTCCTTGAAAGTAAACCAGTAGTTATCACGGTACGGGTAGGCGTGAGGGAAACGTGCGTCCTTTACTATCCTTGAAACAGAGCTTACGGTTTCATAGCCTATCTCACTGTAAAAATCGCAGAAAAGCTCATCGCAGAGCGATTTCATGGGCTTTGCAAGATTTTGCCTGTATTCATCTTTATGATTTTCGTACCAGTTTTTATCATTATTCAGCCGTATTCCCCACAGGAAATCTATAGCCGACCTGTCAAAACCTTCAAACATAATATTGATCCTTTCATATTGTTTCAAAGTATATTTTACACTGTTTACGGGCAAAATGCAAGTGGTAATAAACGGACGTAAAGGGCATACAATTATTGTGAAATACGTTGTTAAACGGCTTAGCAATGCGAAAGGTGATAATATGAAGCGTAATAATAAATGGCTTGATCTTGTGCTTTATATACTGTCGGCAGAGGTCATCGGAATGTCATCGGGACTGCTTGCAGGCAGTTTTAATGAATTCTTCCAAAAGTATAACAAACCGCCGTTGATGCCGCCGTCGTGGGTGTTCCCGGTGGTGTGGGTGATACTATATGCGGTAATGGGAGTATCGGCACATATGATACATTACAGTGATGCGGCGGTGAGTGTGAAAAGAAAATTGCTGACGATATACTGGGTTCAGCTGATAGTGAATTTTCTGTGGAGCATAATATTCGTGCGGTTTGAGCTGTTGTGGCTTGCTGTGGCGGATATAGTGCTTCTGCTTGTTCTGATAGGGATAATGATACTCGGATTCGGAAAAGTAAATCGCATTGCAGGCGATATAAACATACCGTATTTTCTGTGGGTGGCATTTGCGACATATCTGAATATTGCTACGATTTTTGTCAACTGACAGTGGTTGACGATACACAAAATCAATATAAACGCATAGTGGTTCATTTGTATGAACAGTGGTACGTTTTTTGTTTGAAAGACAAAAATTGTAAAATTGTGAGAGCTTGTGCTGAACGTTTTAAAAAACGCAATTAAGTAAATTCAGATGAAGTTTGCGTCATATTAAGTGATGCTGTAGCAAAGCATTAATTCGATTGTTTTAATAATGGATGAAATTCCATTTGCTTACGGGGTAATGAAATTTGATGTGTCAAGTACATTTTAAATGTTTTTGTATTATTTTTTCAAAAATAGTGATAATTTTGCAATTGGGGTGACGTAATCGAATATCAGTGGTATTATTTTACTGTGAACTTGTGAAATCAAGAAATTAAATGATAGGAGAGTAAATTATGATGAGCAAAAAAATAGTCGCCGGCATACTTGCTGCGGCGATCACGGTAAGCTCGATAGCGCCGGAAGCATTTGCGGAAATAAGCGGTGTCGGTGTCGGCGGAACATCTACTGTTAATGAGTCGACAGTCGATACATCGACAGATCCTGCGTCCGTTGGATCGGATAAAACTGAAGAGCCGGGCGAACCTGTCCCCAGAGATTCAAACGGTGCTGTGCCCGAACCCGGGGAGGACGAAAGCGTCTATACGTATAATGCGCTTGACGACGGCACTATTGAGATCACGGGTTATAGCGGCAGTGCAGAGAATATTGTTATCCCGGCTCAGATCGATGGGAAGAGTGTAACGAGGATAGGAAACAACGCATTTGAAAAATCAAGTGCAAAAGAAATAGTTATACCGGATAGTGTTACTGATATAGGCAGCCAGGCTTTTTCAGGTTGTGGAAAGCTTACAGGCGTTTCGATCCCAAACAGCGTAACTATGATCCGGGATAGAGCTTTCTTTGACTGCAATAGTCTTGCAAGTATAACAATACCCGATAGTGTAACAGATATCGAGCTGCAAGCATTCTGTAACTGCACATCGCTCAAGTCGGTTACTATTCCCGCAAGCGTGACTGATATCGGTGATGAAGCTTTCGGATATTATTTTAATGATATAGATGAATCGGAAATAAAGAAGGTCGATGGATTCAAGATAAATTATGTCAAGAATACATACGGACATTATTATGCTACTAAAAACGGCTTTTCTGATGAAGATTGTCTCCTCACCATTGAGCTTAACGACGGTACACTGGAAATAAGCAAATATGTCGGAAACAGTGCGACATATGAAATTCCCGGTGAAATTGACGGTAAGAAGGTCATCAGGATCGGTAACAGCGCATTCATCGATTGTACTGAGCTGACAAGTGTTACTATACCTGATGGTGTGACAGATATCCGCTGGCGTGCATTTTACAACTGTGTATCGCTCAAGTCGGTTACCATTCCGAAAAGTGTGACATATATTGACAGTTATGCTTTTGGATATTACTATGATAGTGATAGCTTTGCAACAAAGAAGATCGATGGATTCAAGATAAATTATGTCAAGAATACATACGGACATATGTATGCCCTCAAAAACGGTTTTACCGATGAATCTTGTCTCCTCACCAATGAGCTTTACGACGGTACACTGGAAATAACCAAATATGTCGGAAACAGTGCGACATGTGTAATTCCTTCGGAAATAGACGGTAAGAAGGTTACCGGAATCGGCTACAACGCATTCAACGGTCGTACTGAGCTGACAAGTATAACGATACCTGACGGTGTGACATGTATAGGTAATAGTGCATTCTCTGATTGTACATCGCTTGAAACTGTTACTATACCAAACAGTGTGACACATATATACCCCAGAGCATTCTATAACTGCACATCGCTCAAAGAGGTTACTATTCCGGCAAGTGTGACAGTTATCCGTGATGAAGCTTTTGGATATTACTATGATATAGATAGCTCGGAAACAAAGAAGGCAGACGGATTTAAGATAAACTATGTCAATAATACACGGGGACACTGGTACGCAATTAAAAACGGATTTACCGATGGAGCTTGTTTTGTTGTTAATGAACTTGGCGACGGTACGGTAGAAATAACCGGATACGCAGGAAACAGTGCGACATGTGTAATTCCCGATGAAATTGACGGCAAGAAGGTTACCAAAATCGGCGAAAATGCATTCAGAGACCGCACCGAGCTGACAAGCGTGACGATACCTGATGGTGTTACATATATAGTTGATTGCGCATTCTTCGGTTGCACATTGCTTGAAACGGTCACTATTCCAAACAGTGTGACAGATATCTGCTGGCGTGCATTTTACGACTGTGTATCGCTCAAAGAGGTTACTATTCCCGCAAGTGTGACAAATATTCAAGATTATGCTTTTGGATATTACTATGATAGTGATAGCTCGGAAACAAAGAAGGTCGATGGATTCAAGATAAACTATGTCAAGAATACATACGGACATTATTATGCTACTGAAAACGGTTTTACCGATGAAGCTTGTCTCCTCACCAATGAGCTTAACGACGGTACACTGGAAATAAGCAAATATGCCGGAAACAGTGCGACATGTGTAATTCCCGGTGAAATTAACGGTAAGAAGGTTACTAAAATCGGTGACAACGCATTCATCGATTGTACTGAGCTGACAAGCGTGACGATACCTGACGGTGTGACAAGCATAGACGAGGCGGCATTTTTGGGCTGCACATCGCTTACAAGCGTAACAATTCCGGATAGTGTAACGAGCATTAAAAGTAAAGCTTTCTTTAACTGTACATCACTCAAATCTGTAACTATTCCCGCAAGCGTGACAAATATTGGAGATTACGCTTTGGAATATTATGAAATTTATAATACCGATTCTTGCGAATGGGAACAGTATAAGGTCGATGGATTCAAGATAAATTATGTCAAGAATACATACGGACATATGTATGCCCTCAAAAACGGTTTTACCGATGAAGCTTGTCTCCTCACCAATGAGCTTGACGACGGTACACTGGAAATAACCAAATATCTCGGAAACAGTGCGACATGTGTAATTCCCGGTGAAATAGACGGCAAGAAGGTTACTGAAATCGGTGACAGCGCATTCAAAGGGTGCACTGAGCTTACAAGTATAACAATACCGGACGGTGTGATCGGTATAGGCAATAAAGCATTCTCTGATTGTACATCGCTTGAAACAGTTACAATTCCCGCGAGTGTGACATATGTAAGAGATAGCGCGTTCTATGGCTGTACATCGCTCAAATCGGTTACTGTCCCTGAAAGTGTAACTTATATAGGCGGCTATGCTTTTGCTGAGTGCTATTCACTGAAATATGTCGATATACATGCAAATGTAACCGGTATAGGCACATCACCGTTCTGCAATTGTCGGTCACTCGAAAATATAAATATAGATGAAGCGAACAAATGGTATACTACTGTAGATGGCGTTCTTTACGATAAGGATAAGACAGAATTGATAAATTATCCGGCAGGAAAAAAAGACAGCAGTTATGTTATTCCTGAAGGAATAAGAACCATAAGAGAACAGGCATTTTACGGATGCTTAAATCTTTGTGAGCTTACAATTCCTGATAGTGTTACTGAAATTGAATCCGGCGCTTTTGAATGTAGTTCTTTAATTTCAGATGAGTACGGAACAATAAAATATGTAGACGGCTGGGTCGTTGGCAGCGGTCATACTGCGAACGTAGTATTAAAAGACGGAACACGTGGAATTGCTTTCGAAGCTTTCTCATGTGATGAAATAATTGAAAAAGTAACAATGCCGGATACGGTTAAATATATCAACGCCTATGCTTTTGAGAATTGTACGAATCTTTCTGAGGTCTTATTGTCAAGCAGTTTAGAGAATATCGAAAGCGGTGCTTTCTTTAATTGCATGAAGCTTGCAGATATAGTAATACCGGACAGTGTGATCAGTATAACATCGGATGCGTTTCTTAACACAGCTTTACTTGATAAGCAGAACACACCGGTAAAATATGCGGGCAAATGGGTAATTACAGCTGAAGATCGTGATAAAATAGTTATTAAAGATGGTACAAAGGGTATAGCTAATAACGCTTTCAGCGGCTGCACAAGCTTAACAGATATTACGATACCTGACAGTGTGACAATGATCGGTGATTATGCTTTCGGTACTTGTAACGGTCTTACGGAAATTAAAATACCGAACAATGTGAAGAGCATCGGAAGGTGTGTTTTTTGGTTTTGTGGAAGCCTCAAGAATGTAACTATACCTGACAGTGTGACAATGATCGGTGATATGGCTTTCTTTGGCTGCACAAGCTTAACAGATATTACAATACCCGACAGTGTGACAATGATCGGTGATATGGCTTTCTCTGGCTGCAAAAGCTTAACAGATATTACGATACCCGGCAGTGTGACAATGATCGGTGATGCTGCTTTCGCAAATTGCACAAGCTTAACAGGTATTACGATACCCGGCAGTGTGACAATGATCGGTGATCATGTTTTCGCAGGTTGCACAAGCTTAACAGATATTACGATACCCGGCAGTGTGACAATGATCGGTAATGCTGCTTTCAGCAGTTGCACAAGCTTAACAGATATTACGATACCTGACAGTGTGACGAGTATAGGTGGCTCTGCTTTTTATAATTGTCCGAAACTTTTAGATGTAACGATACCAGACAGTGTAACGAATATAGGTGATTATGCATTTGGATTTGATGAGAACGATGAAAAAATAGACGGTTTCAAAATTTACTGCTACGGCGGCACAGCCGGAGAGCAGTATGCCAAGGACAACGGCTTTGAATATAAGATACTTGAATGCAAAGTGCATAAATTCGGCGGATGGAAAACCACAAAGCCTGCAACCTGCACGGCTACAGGTACAAAGACAAGATCCTGCTCGGTCTGCGGTAAGGTTGAAAAACAGACAATAGCAAAAACGGCTCACAAGTATGTGAATACAGTAGTAAAGCCCACATATGCGGCACAGGGCTACACGCTCCATAAGTGCTCAGTTTGCGGAGCAAGCTACAAGGACAACGAAACGTCAAAGCTCACGCTTGCAAAGGTTACCGGCTTCAAGGTTAAGTCATTAACCAGTACGAATGTAACCTTGCAGTGGAACAAGAATGCAAATGCAAGCGGTTATGAGATAGAGCAGTACAAGGACGGAAAGTGGGTCAATGTTGCAAAGATAACAGGTAACGCAACGACTTCATATACCGTCAAGGGATTAAAAGCCGGAACAGCAGGTTATCAGTTCAGGATAAGAGCATACAGGACTGAGGGCAAGAATAAAGCTTACAGCGGTTATTCAGCTACCGTAAAGGTAAATACCAACCCCTACGGCGTAGGCGGATTCAAGTGCTCGTCAAAGTCGAGTACCTCCGTTACATTAAAGTGGAACAAGGGTACGACAGCAAGCGGTTATCAGTTACAGCAGTACAAGGGTGGCAAGTGGGTAACTATCTACACCGGCACTAAGGCTACCAATACAAGCTATACTGTTAAAAAGCTCAAGGCAGGTACAGCCGGCTACAGATTCAGAATCAGAGCTTACAAGACTTACGGAAACACTAAGCAGTATGGCTCGTGGAGCAGTGAGGTCAAGGTTAACACCAATCCTTATGGCGTAGGCGGTTTCAAGTGTTCTTCAAAGACAAGTACCTCTGTTACATTGAAGTGGAACAAGGGCACGACAGCAAGCGGTTATCAGTTACAGCAGTACAAGAACGGTAAGTGGGTAACTATTTATACAGGTACTAAGGCTACCAACACAAGCTACACTGTAAAGGGCTTAAAGGCAGGTACGGCAGGCTACAGATTCAGAATAAGAGCGTACAAGACCTACGGAAATACTAAGCAGTACGGCTCGTGGAGCAGTGAGGTAAAGGTAAACACCAATCCTTACGGTGTTGGTGGATTTAAGGCTAAATCCACAGCCAAGAATTCAATAACGCTCGGCTGGAACAAGGGTACGACCGCAAGCGGTTACCAGTTACAGCAGTACAAGGGCGGTAAATGGGTGACTGTTTATACAGGCACAAAGGCTACTTCTACAAGCTATACGGTAAAGAGCCTGAAGTCAAATACAAGCTATAAGTTCAGAATAAGAGCATATAAGACTTACGGAAATGCTAAGCAGTACGGCTCGTGGAGCGGCACGCTGACAGTCAGGACGAAGAAGTAAGCAATAAAAATCCAATAGCTATAACGGGCATCGGTGTGAAAATCGATGCCCGTTTTTTATGGTGCGTGAGGTATGTGGCAAGCGGTGTTTGCGGGAATGGAAATAATCGTGGCGACAGGTGGTAAAATAGCTCTGTATGATTTATATTGAAATCCGGCGTGGATTGTGCTATACTTGTAACTAATAAATTCTGAAATTCAGAATGTGGAGAACGGAGAGAACATTATGAAGAAAGCTACTATAGAAACAGCAGTACAGTCGCTCATTGACTATGCGGTTGAAAAAGAGCTAATAACAGCTGACGATGATATCTATGTAAGAAATTGTCTTATGGATATTTTGAAGCTTGATAACTGGAGCAATCCAAAAGGCGGTAAATACGGATCGGTTGATGAGATTCTGGATGATATAGTCGACTATGCGGCAGAAAAGGAAATAATTCCGGCATCGAATGCGTGGAGGGATCTTTTTGACACAAAAATAATGGGTGTATTCACAGCTATGCCGCATGAAATTATTAAAAAATTCCGTGAAAAATACAGCGAAAACCCTAAAGCAGCTACCGATTGGTATTTTACATACAGTGAAGATACAAATTATGTCCGCAAGGGAAGAATAGCAAAGGATATACGCTGGAAGTACGACAGCGAGTACGGACAGCTTGATATTACCATTAACCGTTCAAAGCCGGAAAAGGATCCCAGGGATATTGCCGCCGCAAGAAATGCGGTAAAGGTTTCATACCCTGCGTGCCAGCTTTGCATGGAGAATATGGGATTTGCGGGTACGCTTACTCACCCTGCAAGGCAGAATCTCCGTCCGATACCTATGATTATTCACGGCGGAAAATGGGGATTCCAGTATTCGCCGTATGGCTATTACAATGAGCATTGCATAGTATTCAACAGCGAGCATATACCGATGAAGATCGACGCAGATGTTTTCGGCAAGCTGTTTGATATCATTGATATGTTACCGCACTATTTTGTCGGCTCTAATGCCGATCTGCCGATCGTAGGCGGTTCTATCCTTTCTCACGAACACTTCCAGGGCGGACGCTATACATTTGCTATGGAAAATGCCCAGGTTGAACACGAGTTCAGTCTGAGCGGCTTTGACAGCGTAAAGGCGGGAATTGTCAAGTGGCCTATGTCGGTTGTCAGATTGAGCGGAAAAAACAGGGCTGAGCTAGAAAGTGCTTGTGATAAAATTCTTGTTGCGTGGAGAGCGTACAGCGATGAAAGCGTCGGAATATATGCGTTCACAGACGGTGTACCGCACAACACGATTACTCCTATAGCAAGACGACACGGCGATGAATATGAATGCGACCTTGTGCTTAGAAACAACATCACAAGCGAAGAAAGACCGCTCGGCATATTCCACCCGAATCCGTCATTGCACCACATAAAGAAGGAAAATATCGGTCTTATTGAAGTAATGGGTCTGGCGGTACTTCCCGCAAGACTTGCAAATGAGATAACAGCACTCAGTGCGGCATTGGTAAACAAGACGGATCTTTCAAGCAATGAAAATCTTTCAGGTCACGCCGAGTGGATGACCGGTCTTTATAAGAAATATCCGGATGTGAAAGCGGAAGACGCCGAGAAAATCATTAAGCTTGAAATCGGAGCTGTGTTTGAGCAGGTACTGCTTGACGCAGGCGTTTACAAGCGTGATGAAAAAGGAAGAGAAGCGTTCAGAAGATTTATTGACAGCGTAAAGTAAATCTAAAAGCCGCCCGATATTGTTGTCGGACGGCTTTTATAGCAACTGAACTTTAATTGCTTAGTACATATTGCACAAAAAGCAAGGCTGGTTTACATACAATGATGATATAATTTGTTCAGGACGGTTGATTTTTATAACGAAATGTGATATACTCTTATTTAAATAAGTGCTTGTTTGTTTAAGAACGATCAGATGGGAGGAGGATTGCTATGCCGAAAATGAAATATAAAACGGAAGTATTGTCAGTTGTAGCTGGCGTAATGATAGCGATCTTCGTTGTATTTGCTTCCGTCTTTATGGTACATACCATGGACGCACTTGATGACGAGGTTAACAAGTATATAGACCGTACCGTAACGCAGAAATGTGAGATAGTCGAGAGGGCAATCGATAGTGATATCAGCACTGTCAAGAATTTTGCTGCGTGCCTCAGCGATTATAAAAGCACAGATGAGAATGTGCTTATCCGCAAGATAAAAGAGCTTGAAAACAGCAGCGAAACGATTGAATCATTTATTATAGCAGATGAAAACGGCGATGTAATAACAAGCAAACGCATTGAAAAGAATATATCCTCACGTGATTATTACGAGAAGGCAATAAACGGTGAAGTAAACATTTCAAGAGCTATTTTCAGTGAACCTGACGGAAAAATGGTAAATGTCATTGCGGTTCCGATATACGGTGATTATCGGCGGATCATCGGTGTAACTGCCGGCATATGTGACGCAAGCAGCTATGACTCGCTTCTTGATATGTCTTTCTCAGGTAACGGAAGCGACAGTAACGGCTATGTTCTGAATTCCGACGGCGAGGTCGTTATATCAGGTAACAATGCGCTGGGCGACAATGTTCCGATGGGCGATCTGTTATTCTCTTCTGATCTACTGGCTGGCGTGGACGAAAACACCAAAAGCACGGTAAAGGATAACTTTGCAAAGGTGAGCGGCAGCGGAATAATCAAGAGTTACTGCAAGGGTGAAAAGTATATTGCTTATTATTGCGGTTTCACAAACTACAACGACCTACACTATCTTCTTATTTTCAAGGAGAATGTGGTAGCCGCACAGCAGGATTTTTATGCAGTGGCGAACATATTGATGTATATATTCTTTGTTGTGATACTGCTTGTAGTAATTGTGGCATATATTGTTATAGTAAGGGTTTCGTTCCGCAGACTGGAAAAAGCCAATTCCGAGGTCAGCCGTATTGCATACACAGACAGACTGACAGGATACAGTACCTGGGATAAATTTGTTATTGATTCCAAGAAGCTTCTTCAGCATGAATATCGCAGATATGCGCTGGTAAGCTTTGATATTGATAAATTCAAAGCGATAAACGATATGTACGGACACGAGGAGGGTAACAGAGTACTTAAGCTTATTGCCGATACAATAAACCGCAATCTTCAGGACGGCGAGACATTCTCAAGAATAAATTCCGATAATTTCTATATATTTATGATCTACCACAGTGACGATGATATCTTGCAAAGAGTAATTTCACTGATACAGGCTATAGAGTATGAGGTAACGGAGTTTGTGCCGGTACTTTCATTCGGCATTTACAGGATAATCGACAAGAACGTTTCGATAAGACGTATGGGCGACCTTGCGGATATTGCAAAACGCACGGTAAAGTACGGCGATGACAGCGCTTATGCTTTCTATAATGAGAGTATGCTTGAAGAGATGCGCGAGGAGAAGCGCATTGAAAACGAAATGCAGGCGGCGCTTGATACTCATGAGTTCTGTGTGTTCTATCAGCCTAAGGTATCGCTTGACGGCAAGGTGAATCTTACCGGTGCGGAGGCTCTTGTAAGATGGATAAAGGACGGAACGGTCATTTCTCCCGGAAAGTTCATACCGCTGTTTGAAAAGAACAGATTTATAATTAAGCTCGACTTCTACATAATGGATCAGGTTTGTCAGAAGATAAAGTGCTGGCAGAAGTACTACAATGATCTGCTGATTTCGGTCAATATGTCGAGAGTTCATCTCAAAGATCCGCAGTTTGTCGAAAAGCTGAATGATATCTGCGTATCCCACGGCGTTTCGACTTCAAGCATTGAAATTGAGATCACAGAGAGTGCGGCTTATGAATCACTTGATGTGCTGACGACAGTATTCAAGCAGCTCAAGGACTACGGTTTCCATATTTCGATCGATGATTTCGGTTCGGGTTATTCTTCGCTCAATATGCTGAAAGATCTTCCTGCCGATGTGCTGAAAATTGACAGAGCATTCCTTGCGGAATCAAACAGCAACAAGAGAGCCAACGATATACTGGGTTATGTTATCAGAATGGCAGGCTCGCTTGGTATGCATACAATATGCGAGGGTATCGAAACCGATGAGCAGGCAAAGCTGCTCATCGGTCTTGGCTGTGAGATGGCACAGGGATTCTACTTTGCAAAGCCTATGCCGAGTGATTCCTTTGAAGAAATTCTTAGAGGCAACAGCAAGACTATCAATATTCCGAGTAATGATCCCGAGGAGGATAAATGAGCATTTCAAATGAGTCTTTTCCGATAATTGCAGGCATTATTACCAATACGGCAAGGTCGATGACAACGGTTATGAGATATATCTATACCGTGTCGGACAGCGATTTTTACAACATAAATATCAAGGATGTTTTCAGAATTGCCCTTATGGACGTTACAGAAACGTCAAGGCTTGAAAACCTCGGAATCAGGATAAAGACGCCCGAAAATGACGCAATGTTTGAAACAACTGAGTTCGGCAGAGTACAGCATCTTATCATGTACAGCCTGGCGGCAAGACTTCCGCTTATTTCAAGGCAGATAGAGGATTTTCCGCTGTCGGATAAGCAGCTTAAGCAGGTATTTGAATTGCTGATAAAGAGCGGTGCGGATAACTTCGGTGATATAATTTATGAAAGCTATGAGGAAAATCTGAAAGTACGAAAGCAGAAAACACCGTTGCCGTCATATTCATCGGACTGGTTCAGACGTTATGTTTACACATATATGCCGAAGTTCGGTGAGATAAATAACCGTAACCTTTATTTCCTCGGCTGTGTTGAGGCTATGTTTCCGCTGTATTATTCGGCGATGACGGCACAGCTTAAAAAGGTCATGTTCCTGCTTGATAAGTGAATTAAAATCAAATCCCACAAACGTTTTAAGGCGGTTGTGGGATTTTGCTAATCGGAGATCAAATACAACATTGTTTAAAAGACAATTGCGGCAAGCCAATCCCACACGAAAGTCCATTCAATAGCCGATAGAAGAGTAGACATAATGCAAGCGGAGGATAATATGAGAGAGATTGAAACAAAAAGGCTGTTACTCAGAAAACTGCGAAAAGATGACGCAGAGAGTATTTTCAGAAATTGGGCGAGTGACAGTGAGGTTGCAAAATATGTCACATGGAATGTGCATAAGGATATAAACGAAACTAAGGCGATTCTTGATATGTGGCTTGCGGAATATGATAACGACAAATGTTACCGTTACGGCATTGAAAATAAGGCTGACGGGGAGCTTATAGGAATGATAGATGTAGTCGGTTATCATCACGAAAATCCCGTGATAGGATATTGCTCCTGCCGCAGGTACTGGGGCAACGGATACATGACCGAGGCTCTGGGTGCTGTTATGAAAGAGCTTGCTGAGGACGGATTTGATACATTTGTCATTGAGGCGGCGGATGATAATGTGGCAAGCAACAAGGTTATTTTAAAGAACGGATTTCAGCTTGTGGGGAAGAGAGAGGACAGGCTGTCGGAAATAAAGCCGCAGGTCGTTACGATAAATTCGTATAGGTATTATGTTGACAGATAAATCAAAACCACGCGTTGAACGCGTGGTATGCACTTGCCCTTCAAGGGCATAATA
>OBAG01000070.1_pt1 | contig 131884 bp, 127 predicted proteins | sample 1517701 | NCBI WGS metagenome assembly OBAG01 (sample SAMN04571702, study PRJEB22368) | human gut metagenome | biome: human gut; material: stool | host: Homo sapiens | place: Luxembourg | collected 2012-09-07 | reverse complement strand
GTACTTCACCGTTGTATACCCAAGCTTTTACACCAACTTTTCCGTAAGTTGTGTCAGCTTCTGCAAATCCATAATCAATGTCAGCACGAAGTGTCTGAAGCGGGATTGTTCCCTCGCTGTAGAACTCTGTACGAGCCATATCAGCTCCACCAAGACGTCCGGATACGGATGTTTTGATTCCCTTTGCTCCTGCTTTCATTGTTCTCTGCATTGTAGACTTCATAGCACGTCTGAAGGAGATACGGTTCTCAAGCTGAAGTGCAATGTTCTCAGCAACAAGCTGTGCATCTCTGTCAGGTCTCTTAACTTCTTTGATGTCTACGATGAGTTTCTTATCTGTGTATTTCTGTAATTCAGCTTTAACTTTTTCGATCTCAGATCCGCCCTTACCGATTACGATACCCGGTTTAGCAGTGTAGATGATGATCTTAACTCTGTCAGATGCTCTCTCGATCTCAATCTTGGAAACACCTGCGCTGTATAATTTCTTTTTAAGGAATGTTCTGATGTTGTAGTCTTCTACCAGGTAATCAGCGAAGTCTGCATCAGCATACCATCTTGAATCCCAATCCTTGATAACACCGACTCTAAGGCCATGTGGGTTAACTTTCTGTCCCATGCTTTTCCTCCTTATCTTTCATCCAGCACGATGGTGATATGGCTTGTTCTCTTTTCGATTCTGTAAGCTCTACCCTGTGCTCTTGGCTGAATACGTTTCATTGTAGGTCCTTTGTTTGCATAGCACGCTGCAACGTAGAGGTTATCTGCGCTCATTCCGTTATTGTTTTCTGCGTTTGCGACTGCTGACTCAAGCAGTTTCTTCAGAACGCTGGATGCGTATCTCGGATTATATGTGAGGATACCAAGTGCTGTCTGCACGTCTTTACCACGGATTGCATCTAATACATAGCAGGCTTTCTGAACAGAAATTCTTGCATAAGATAATTTTGCAGACGGTCTTGTCTCTCTATTACTCTCATTTCTGGCTCTCTTAATCTGGCTTCTATGTCCCTTTGCCATTTTAAAGTGCCTCCTTTCCAATTAATCGATATCTGGTAACACCGCCTTGCTGCCCCCTTGCGGGACAACAGGCAGATTATTTATTTTAAATTAATTCTAGCGAACGCCGGATTTCTTTTCGTCTTTTCCGTGTCCTCTGTAAGTTCTTGTAGCTACGAACTCACCAAGTTTGTGTCCTACCATATCTTCTGTTACATATACCGGAACGTGTTTTCTTCCGTCATGTACTGCGATTGTGTGTCCTACGAAGGACGGGAAGATAGTGGAACGACGTGACCATGTTTTGATCACAGATTTATCATTTGCAGCATTCAGAGCGTCAACCTTTTTAAGCAGGCTTGCGTCTGCGAAAGGTCCTTTTTTCAATGAACGAGACATTCTGTACCCTCCTTATTATTTTGATAAAGCTTTTCCATCGCGTCTTCTTACGATGAGCTTGTTGGACTGTTTGTTTTTCTTTCTGGTCTTCAGACCAAGAGCAGGTTTGCCCCATGGTGTACACGGACCTGGACGACCGATTCCGGTCTTTCCTTCACCACCACCATGCGGATGGTCATTCGGGTTCATTACGGAACCACGAACTGTAGGTCTGATTCCCATGTGACGTTTACGTCCAGCTTTACCAACATTGATAAGGTTGTGGTCGCCGTTACCAACAACTCCGATAGAAGCGCGGCATACAAGCGGAACCATTCTCATTTCACCTGACGGTAATCTTAATGTTGCGTATTTGCCTTCTTTAGCCATAAGCTGAGCACCATTTCCAGCGGAACGAACCATCTGTCCGCCCTTTCCAGGATGAAGCTCAATGTTATGAACCATAGTACCAACCGGGATAAGCTCCAGCGGCAGGCAGTTTCCTACACGGATTTCTGCTTCCGGACCATTCATAACTTTCTGTCCGACTTTCAGTCCTTCCGGTGCAAGGATATATGCTTTCTCGCCATCAGCGTAGCTGATCAGAGCGATGTTAGCTGTTCTGTTTGGATCGTACTCAATTGTTTTAACTGTAGCAGCAATACCATCTTTTCTTCTCTTGAAGTCGATGATTCTGTATTTTCTTCTGCTTCCGCCTCCGCGATGTCTAACAGTGATTTTACCCTGGTTGTTACGACCAGCGTTTTTCTTCAGAGATACGACTAAGGATTTCTCAGGGGTGCTTGCTGTGATCTCAGAGAAATCAGATCCAGTCATATGTCTTCTGGAAGGTGTATATGGGTTATAGGTTTTGATTCCCATGATGTTTCTCCTTTCGAATTTCTTATCGTGCTTTCGTGCACATAGTCATTTGAGAAAGCGCGGGGATTAAAGTCCCTCGAAGATCTCGATGTCTTTGCTTTCTTCTGTAAGAGCTACGATCGCTTTTTTGGTTTTAGCTGTTTTTCCAACAACTGCGCCACGGCGTTTTTTCTTACCATCCATGTTCATGGTATTTACGCTCTTAACTTTTGTTCCTTCGAACATTTTCTCAACAGCCTCTTTGATCTGAGACTTGTTTGCTTCCGGATGTACCAGGAATGTGTATTTCTTTTCTCCCATGGCGTTCATGGATTTTTCTGTGATAATCGGTTTCAGGATCACATCATAATACTTAATATCTGCCATTATGCGTACACCTCCTCGATGGATGCTACTGCATCTTTGGTAACTACTACTGTATTGTGTTTCATAACATCATATACGTTCATAGTATTTACTGTTGCAGTCTGTACATCTGCGATGTTTCTTGCAGAGATTGCTACGTTCTGGTCATCAGCTGCTGTGATAACAAGAGCTTTGTCTGCTTTGAGGTTTGTAAGAACCTTCTGCATTTCTTTTGTCTTAGCTTCTGCAAGTGTAAGGCTGTCTACAACAACCAGTTTATTGTCCTGAACTTTAGAAGTCAGAGCTGATTTCAGAGCTGCTCTTCTTTCTTTTTTGTTCATTTTTACTTCATAGTCTCTCGGTACCGGAGCGAATACTACACCGCCGCCAGTCCACTGTGGTGCACGGATGGAACCCTGTCTTGCATGACCTGTTCCTTTCTGTCTCCACGGTTTTCTTCCGCCGCCGCTTACTTCAGAACGTGTTTTAGCTTTCTGAGTACCCTGGCGTTTATTTGCAAGCTGACGAACAACTGCGAGATGAACAAGATGCTCGTTGATCTCAACACCGAACACTGCATCGTTCAGTTCCATTGTTCCAACTTCATTGCCTTCCATATTAAAAACTGTTACGTTTGCCATTCTGATGCTCCTCCTTTCTCAATTATAAAGACTTTACTGTCTCTTTGATGGTAACCATGGATTTCTTAGGTCCTGGAACAGCACCTTTCACTAACAGTAAGTTGTTTTCTGTATCTACACGAACGATTTCAAGGTTCTGAACAGTTACCTGTACATTTCCCATATGTCCTGGCATGTGTTTTCCTTTGAATACTTTGCTCGGATCGGAGCAAGCACCGTTGGAACCTGCATGACGATGATATTTGGAACCGTGAGCCATAGGTCCTCTGGACTGTCCATGTCTCTTGATAGCTCCCTGGAAGCCTTTACCTTTGGAGATTGCAGTAGCATCGATGTGATCTCCTGCTGCAAAGATGTCAGCTTTGATTTCCTGTCCTACTGTATATTCAGCAGCGTTTTCGAATCTGAATTCTTTAACGAATCTCTTAACAGCAACTCCAGCTTTGTCGAAGTGGCCTTTTTCCGGTTTGTTCACCAGTTTTTCTCTGATGTCGCCGTATCCTACCTGAACTGATGCGTATCCGTCGTTTTCCTCTGTCTTAACCTGAGTTACAACGCATGGACCAGCCTGTAAAACGGTTACCGGAATTAACTGTCCGTCTTCATTGAAGATCTGAGTCATTCCGACTTTAGTAGCTAAAATAGCTTTCTTCATTTCTTTCTTCCTCCTTATAGCGGATTACCATAAAGGCAATCATATAGTTTTTTGAAATGCCCGATGGACATTTAAAAACGAGTTAAATTATTTGGTTTTCATCTTGATATCGATGTGAACACCTGCAGGCATTTCCAGTCTGGAAAGTGCATCTACTGTTTTCTGAGTTGGTGTCATGATATCGATGAGTCTCTTATGAGTTCTCTGCTCGAACTGTTCTCTGGAATCTTTGTATTTGTGAACAGCTCTTAAGATTGTAACAACTTCCTTCTTTGTCGGAAGCGGAACCGGTCCGCTAACAGTTGCTCCATTCTTTTTAACAGTATCGATGATTTTTGCTGCGGATGCATCTACTAACTGATGATCGTAAGCTTTTAAAGTGATTCTCATTACCTGATTTGCCATAAAAAAAGTCTCCTCCTATTCGTACTCAATTATGCAGTACGACAAGCGGCGACTGTACACATCTCCGTGTGTGTCATGCGACATTTATCCACACGTCCATCCCGATGATGGTTTCTGAACTTGTACAGTGACTTGTCGTCAGTTTCCTAACTTGACATTCGCTCCACGGAAAACCTGCCGGTAACTGGCAGCAACCTCGCGCTTCATAGCTATCATGTCACAGCAGATATTAGTATATACGATGATTCCGAATTATGCAAGTCTTTTTTTTATTTTTTTGAAGAAATTTGTGCACAATAATTCAGGGCACTTTTTTCTTATTATAGTGCAAAATGCAGTGAAAGGATTCTGTATCCCCTCACTGCATCTCATTTAACATTTTTCTTCCTATATAAATAGGATATTATTCAGTTATTCTTCGGATTCCTCGTCACCACCGATGATGTCGGAATAGTCAAACAAAGTGACCTTAGTAATGGAATCTCTTACAATGTCCGGAGCATCGCCGGCCTTTCTTGCTTTGTCAGCGAGCTGGGAAGCAGAGTAACTCGGGATCGCCATTTTCTTGATCTCTACTGGTTTCTCTTCTTCCGGTTCTTCCTCAGGTTCCTGGATCTCAGGAAGTTCTTCTGTATATCCTCTCACAGTATCGTATTCCTGATCATCCTCAGCAGTAGCCGCTGCAATCTCTCTCTTAAGGAGTTCATGCGCCTCGCTGGTCGCCATCTGAACATTTCTTACCGGACGCATTGGCTTCTGTGTAGGCTCTTCCTCAAGATCATCCTCATAAATTTCATCTACAAATCCACCTGTGCGAATCTTCTTGCGTTTCTTTTCTTCTTTCCTGGCCTGCTTGCGACGTGCTTTCTCTCCATAAAGAAGCTCTCTGTCTTCTTCATCCATGCGTTTCGCACGCTCCTTCTCTTCCATCCGGAGTTCCTTTGCAGTCTTGACATGTCTGCGTTCCCCGACAAGATCCTCATATTCATCTTCTGGCTCTTTCTTAAGAAGTTCTGCCACAACATAAAGGATGATAAGGAAAAGGACAACAAGTCCAAGAACGATCAGTCCCTCTGTACTCTCTGTCGCAGTCAGGATATATCCCACAAAAGGAATCGTAACAACAACCTTCGGCACCCAGTTCTTAACCGATACCATAATATTGCTCTGTGCGGACGCACTTGGATCTATCACTGTACCTGTATTGTTACTTGTGTCTACGTTTATAAGATTGTAGCGATATGTCATAGAATCTTTCTTTACCAGGATCGGTGTTCCCGCTACCTTCATCGCTTCTTCTGTCCTTACCGGTATCGCGTATGTCACAGAGCCCATTGGCAGGTTGCTGGCCTTATCTGCACTGTCCACGATCACAGTCGTAACTCCGAAAAACGGCGGCAGCGCCATACCGAGTATCAGTACGATCGTACATACGATCACAAAATGTACAATAAATTTCAAAAATTTAGACATTGGTATCTCCCTCGCTTTGGTTTACATTCATTAACATTTTAATATTATACCTTGTTTTTGTTTTATGGTCAACTTATAATCTTGTATTTCGATAATGTCCGGGATACAAAAAAAGCATTACACCGGGCTGGTCTTCTTCCGGGCAATGCTTCTTATGATTCTGTTATGATCCTTTTATTACTGATTGTCGCTTAAATACTTCTCTATGCTTGTCATGGCTGCTTCTTCGTCATCGCCATTTGCAGAAAGTGTGATCTCTTCACCTGCGTCCAGCCCTAATGTCATCATTCCCATAATACTCTTGGCATTTACTTTCTTTCTTCCAATCTCAACATAGATCTCGCTGTTAAACTGACTTGCAACCTGTACCAGTTGTGCAACCGGACGTGCTTCAAGTCCTGTAGACAGTTGAATAGTGATTGGTTTTTTAATCATAATAACTCCTCCTCGTTCACCCGCAGTCCGTCAGCAATCTGGCTGAGCTTTCTTAAGCGGTGATTTACCCCCGACTTCCCAACCTGCGGATTTAACATCATACCTAATTCTTTTAGTGTAGCTTCCGGATACTGCAGTCTCAGCTCCGCGATCTCAGCAAGGCCTTCGTTCAGATTGTGAAATCCCATCTTTTCCTGAATCAATCTGATGTCCTCTGTCTGCTTCACTGCTGCATTCACCGTTTTGTTGATATTCGCTGTTTCACAGTTTACTTTCCTGTTGACAGTATTTCGCATTTCCTTGACGATCCTGATATTCTCAAGGTTCATCAAAGCCACATTTGCTTCCATAACTGCCAGCATATCTACGATCTGCGCGCCCTCTTTCACATAGACCACATATGACTTCTTGCGCATGACAATTTTGGCATCAATCTCAAAGCTGCGGATAAGTTCTCGAAGCTGTCCGGCTTTCTGCTCATCTGAACAGACGATCTCAAAATGATACCCTTTCTCCGGATCACTGATCGAGCCGGATGCCAGAAACGCCCCGCGGATAAAAGCCCGCTTACAGCAGCTCTGCTGTATAACGAGCCCATTACCTGCATATAACGTTTCTCCGCTACATTTATCTGCAGAAAGTTTCGTCCCCTGAAGTACAGTCTCTATCTGTGCCGGGTCTGCAATTTCGACAAAATATACTTTTCCTTTTTTCATCTGACAGCTTTCCCGAATAGCTATTGCTGTATCTATATTAAAGGTTTTTGTCAACAATGTAAAGTACTTTCTTACAACAGCATAATTTTCGGTCTGAAAATGCAGTATCCCATCTGCTGTCATTCTGCCACAGGCGCTCAAAAGTGCAGCTATTTCTGCGATCCTGCAGTGTCTTGCTGTGCTAACCTGTCTGGAAAGTTCTTCTTTCACCATCCCTGAAAAAGACAATTCCCGTTCTCTCCTGTTCTTATATTACTTATTTTTTGCGAAGCGCATCCTTACCGATGTCCCTGTGTTCCAGGCGGATCCCATATCCTCTTTCTGCATGAAGGCGATCATAAAGGACACGCGCCAGTGTAACAGAACGATGCTTACCGCCTGTGCATCCGACTGCGATCACAAGATTGGTCTTGCCTTCCTTTGCATAATTCGGAATCAGAAATTTCATCATATCTTCCAGTTTGTCGGCAAAATCCTGTGCCACCTGGTTCTGCATCACATAATTGTAGACGCCATCATCCATTCCTGTCTGCGGCCGCAGTTCATCCACATAATAAGGATTTGGAAGGAATCTCACATCAAACACAAGATCCGCATCCTCTGGGATCCCGTACTTGAATCCGAACGACAATACAGAGATCATCATATTGTCGAATCTGCCGTTTTCTACAAAGATCTTGTCCAGTTCTTTCTTAAGTTCTCTGGTAAGAAGATGTGTCGTATCTATGATATAGTCGGCATGTTCTTTGAGAAAACTTAAACGTTCCCGCTCCTTCTGTATTCCTTCATCCACGCGCCCTGTCATAGCAAGCGGATGTGTTCTCCTTGTTTCCTTGTATCGTTTGACCAGTGTGCGGTCATCTGCATCAAGAAAAAGGATCTCGAACTTATATCCCTCTGCTTTAAGCTGGTCAAGTACTTCTTCCAGCCCCTCCAGATATCTGCCGCTGCGGACATCCAGTCCAATTGCTGCATTCTGAACATCCTCTCCCTGGTTTGCCGACACCAGAGAGACAAATTTCCCCACCAGCTGGATCGGCAGATTATCCACACAGAAATACTGTGCGTCTTCCATCATCTTCATCGCCGTAGATTTGCCCGCGCCGGACATTCCTGTAACAATTACCAGTCGCATCTCTTATCTCCCGTTTCTCAACTGCTTTGCAGTTTAGTTAAAATCCCCCAAAAATTTCACTTCCGGTTCCAGAGTCACTCCGTATTTCTCACGGACTACCTCTGTCACATGATCCATCAGTGCCACAACATCCTGCGCTGTTGCATCTCCTGCGTTGATTACAAAACCACAGTGCTTGTCAGATACTCTCGCTCCTCCGATCTGATATCCGCGAAGACCGCTGTCCATGATCAGCTTGCCTGCAAAATATCCTTCCGGACGTTTGAATGTACTTCCTGCGCTTGGAAATTCAAGCGGCTGTTTCGAAGTACGCTTCTCACTGAGTTCTCTGGTAAGCGCTTTGATCTCTTCCAGATTACCTTCCTTAAGTGAGATCGTTGCGCCGAGCACAAGATAACCTGCTTTTTTGATGATGCTTGTTCTGTAGCCCATCTCAAGCTCTGATGCCGGGATCACACGAATTTCGCCGTCTCCTGTCATCACAGTGACTTCTTTGAGTACATCCTTCATTTCTCCGCCGTATGCACCCGCATTCATCACAACAGCTCCTCCAAGTGTACCCGGGATCCCTCCTGCGAACTCAAAGCCTGCAAGAGAAGCTCTTCTGGCCGCCACAGCGATGGAAGAAAGAAGCGCCCCCGCTGCTGCACGGATCTCTGTACCATCTACTGTGATCTCCTCCATATTGCGGTCCAGCTGTATGATCACGCCTCTGTACCCCTGGTCGCTGACCAGAAGATTGCTTCCGTTTCCAAGTATGAAATATGGCAGCTGTTCCTGTCTGCATATCTCAAGCGCCTTACTCACTTCTTCTATTGTTCTCGGCATCACAAAAACATCTGCCGGACCGCCGATGCGAAAAGTTGTATGTTTCTTCATCGGCTCATCAAAGAGCACCTGCTCTGTTCCTAATTCCAGGCAAAATTTCTGTCTGATCTGCTCATTCACAAATACTATCCTCTATCTTTCTATTTATTTTAAACCTCAGGCTTATTTTCCTGATCTTCATATTATTTTTTGTGTTTTTCTGACAAAATATCCCGTACTACTTCTCCTGCTGCCATAAGTCCTGCAACCCCCGGCACAAAAGAAATGCTTCCATGGATATTTCTCTCGATATTTTCTTTATTTCTCCTGAATTCAAAACCTCTGCGTGAATGTTCTCTGGAGCACAGTACCTTCAGCCTGCGTACTCCCTTCCTGCGAAGTTCCGCACGCATTTTCTTTACTGCCGGATCTGCCGCAACGCGTGAAATGTCCATGATCTCCAGGCTTGACGGATTCAGCTTATTCCCCATATCCAGGCATGAGATAACCGGAACCTGATATTTCTGAGCCTGTTCTATCAGAAGAATCTTGGATGAAACAGTATCCATTGCATCCACAATATAATCATAGGCTTTCAGATCGAATAACCCCATAGTGTCTTCATTATAATATGTTTCATAGGTGTGAACCAGAATATCCTCGTCTATATTATGGACCCGTTCTTTGGCTATCTGAACTTTCTTATGACCGATCGTAGGCTGCAGCGCATAAAGCTGCCTGTTGATATCTGTGACCGTTATTGCCTCATGATCCACAAGTGTAAGACTGCCAACCCCGCATCGTGCCAGTGCTTCCACTGTATAGGAGCCTGCACCTCCCAGACCGAAAACAGCAATCTTAGCTGTACTCAGACGGTTAACTCCCTTCTGACCTAGCAGGATCTCCATTCGGGAATATGCGTCGTACATGCAAAACCTCCTCGTAACATCCTTATAAATAATATTGAAAATGCCGTGCATTCCCATTCCTTTTAATTATACTATCCAATCAAATAAAAGTACAGGTTTTCATATTTTTTTAAGAATTAATGTATGATTCTCTCAGATTTTCACATACTACTCATCAAAATCAATAAAAAAGGAGTTCTTTTGTATGTGGCAGCAGATTTTTCTTGGCTTTGTAGGAATATGTTCAGGGGTCATCATTGCCGGCGGTGCTGTCGGACTGATGATCGGACTTTCCATTGTTCCAAGATATGCCGGGATCACACATACTGCAGATTCTCTCCTGCTTTACGAGGATATGACCCTGCTTGGATTCGTACTCGGAAATCTTTTCTGGATCTTTGAGATCTCTCTGCCGCTTGGAGTCCCGTTTCTGATACTGTATGGTGTCTTTTCCGGGATATTCCTCGGAAGCTGGATCCTGGCGCTGGCGGAAGTCGCTGACGTCTTCCCTGTTTTTTCCAGAAGGATCCGTCTGACGGAAGGCTTTCCTGCCATTATCATAGCGATCGCTGCCGGAAAATGTACCGGCACACTTCTTTTTTATTTTCTTGGCTGGCAATAAGCCTCATTATTATATGCATAAACCAGACAAAAGTCAAACAGAAAGGAGATTTCATGCCTTCAGAACAGCAAATAAAAAAGCAGAAAAAATATGAGCAGTATGTCAAATCCATCACCCCCACTCACAGTCTCCCTGTAAATATGCTAAAAGCCTTTGTCACAGGAGGCCTGATCTGTCTTTTCGGACAGTGGATCTTAAACACCGCTCAGACCATGGGCGCAGACAGAGAGACTTCCAGAAACTGGTGTTCGCTTATTTTGATCTTTCTGAGTGTACTTCTTACCGGATTGAATCTGTATTCCAAGATTGGAAAGTTCGGAGGCGCCGGAGGACTTGTTCCGATCACCGGTTTTGCAAACTCGGTTGCCTCTTCTGCGATCGAATTCCAGGCAGAAGGGCAGGTCTTCGGCATCGGCTGCAAGATTTTTACGATCGCTGGTCCTGTGATCCTGTACGGGATCTTAAGTTCCTGGCTTCTTGGCATTGTCTATTATATTCTCAAACTTATGGAGGTGGTCGGATGAAACCAGCAGTTCAGACCGGAAAAGCAAGTCTCGCTTTTCAGGAGCCGGTCTATATTCAAAGTGCGGCTTCGATCGTCGGCAAAAAAGAAGGCGAAGGGCCGCTCAGAGACTGTTTTGATATGGTGAGCGAAGATCCACGCTTCGGGACAGATACCTGGGAAAACGCCGAAAGCACTCTCCAGAAAGAAACTGCTGTACTGGCGATCGGAAAAGCCGGTCTTAAGCCTTCTGATATCCGAATGGCATTTGCCGGGGATCTTCTTGCACAGACGATCGCATCTTCTTTTGGCATTGCTGATATGGGGATTCCGTTTTATGGGCTGTATGGTGCCTGCTCCACGATCGGTGAGTCCCTTTCTCTCGGAGCCATGTCCGTCACAGCCGGTTACGGTGCACATATCCTCTGCGCCACATCCAGTCATTTTGCTACTGCCGAAAAGGAATTTCGTTTTCCGCTCGGCTATGGAAACCAGCGCCCACTCTCTGCAACCTGGACAGTGACGGGAAGCGGAGCCTGTGTCCTTGGAAACAATCCGCCAGTTCCGGAAAACACAGAAAATGCCTCTCCCCTCCGGCACGAAAACGGCTGTGCGGCAGTCACTGCGCTTACTACCGGAACGGTTGTCGATTTTGGTTTTCGTGATTCCATGAATATGGGCGGCTGCATGGCTCCTGCTGCCTGCGATACGATCTGCCGCCATCTGACCGATTTTGACCGGAAGCCTTCCGATTACGATGCCATTATCACCGGAGATCTCGGCGTGGTCGGACAGAGGATCTTATTTGATCTGCTCCGGGAAAAGGGTCTTTCCATCAGTTCCATCCATCATGACTGCGGACTTCTGATCTTTGATAACAAATCACAGGATACGCATTCCGGCGGAAGTGGCTGCGGCTGCGCCGCCTCCGTGCTGGCTGCGTTTATCCTGCCGCGCATCGTTACCGGCCAGTGGAAACGTGTCCTGTTCGTGCCTACCGGGGCAATGCTCTCCAAAGTAAGCTTTAATGAAGGAGAATCCGTTCCGGGAATCGCCCACGGAATCGTTCTTGAACACATTCAATTATCCTGAAAGGAGTTTTTTATGGATTATTTTAATGCATTCTGGGTCGGCGGTGTGATCTGTGCCCTGGTCCAGATTCTTCTTGATAAGACCAAGCTGATGCCCGGGCGGGTCATGGTCATTCTGGTCTGCTCGGGTGCTCTTTTGAGCGCGATCGGAATCTATCAGCCATTTGCCGACTATGCAGGTGCCGGCGCTTCTGTTCCGCTTCTCGGCTTCGGGCAGGTTCTCTGGAAAGGTATGAAAAAAGCCATCGACCAGGACGGTTTCCTCGGACTTTTTACCGGGGGATTCACAGCCTGTGCGACTGGAGTTTCTGCTGCGCTGATTTTTTCCTATCTCGCCAGCCTGATCTTCAAACCCAAAATGAAAGACTGACCTGCGGTCTTTCAGAAGGAGATTTTTATGAGTGATACTTTATATTTGCAGCTTGACATGAACATACAGGTACAGCATCCCCATGTGTATCTCCAGGATATCGCACGGCTTTCCTGTACCAATCCCAAAATTTTGAACAGGCTCCGTGTCCTGCCTGTTGCGAACCTGGATTCAGAAAAGCCGGGAAGGTATGTCATGTCTGTCATGGATCTTGTCGACATGATCCAGAAAAAAGAACCGGAACTTACGATCACACCTGTCGGCGAACCGGACTTCATTCTTACCTATAAAAAAGAATCCACTCCCGGCACGCTTTTCCGCTGGCTCAAAGTGATCCTTGTCTGCCTTGCCACGTTTTTTGGCGCGGCATTTTCCATCATGACCTTTAATACGGATGTGGATGTCGGCACACTTTTCCAAAAGATCTATTTTCAGGTAACAGGAAAAATCTCCAGCGGTTTTACCATACTGGAGATTTCTTATTCCATTGGGCTCGCCATCGGAGTCCTGTTCTTCTTTAATCATTTCAGTCATCTGAAGTTTTCTGCTGACCCCACACCTATGCAGGTACAGATGCGTAAATACGAAGATGATGTCAACACCACGATCCTGGAAGATCTTAACCGCGAAAAATAACTGTTTATGGCAAAAAACACAGGGCAGAGAACGCCATGCCGTCTCTGCCCTGTATTTGCCAAACACTTTACTTTCCCTGACTTAACGATCAGTCCTCGAAGCAACTGATCACATAGCCTTCATTTTCGATGACTACATCTGAAACATTGTCTCTGTCCCAGATCGCATCACTGATGATAGATCGTAAGCTCTCATCCATCTGAATATTAAACGTCTCCTCAATAACCTGAAACGGAACGTTTTCGTGCTCCTGTGCGTACTCCATGATGAAATCAAGAATCTTCTCTTCCATATCTGTAAATCTGCCTTTCTGTAATTACTGATATTGACATCAGCCTGTATCGTTACTGTTCACAGCAACCTTGTATCATCTTACCGCAACTTCCAAAATATGTCTACGAAAATTTATGATTTTGTTGCACTATAAGCATTTTTCGTTTATAATATGCTTTATTAGTGTTTTACCATATTAAAGAGGTAAAAGGAAAGGGAGTAAACAAATGAAAAAACTTTGGACCAAATGGACTGAGATCGCACTGGTCAAGCGAATCCTCGTAGGACTGATCCTGGGAGCCATCCTGGGAATCGCTGTACCGGGAGCTTCTGCAGTCTCTATTCTGGGTGACGTATTCGTCGGAGCCCTCAAAGCGATCGCACCGCTTCTTGTATTTTTCCTGGTTATCAGTTCTCTGTGCAATGCCGGAAAATCTCACGGCGGTGTTATCAAAACCGTAATCATACTTTACATGTTCAGTACCGTTCTTGCCGCTGTGATCGCAGTATTTGCAAGCATGATCTTCCCGGTTGAACTGACACTGACAACTGCTGCTACTGATACTGCTGCACCACAGGGTATCGCAGAAGTCCTCAACAACCTTCTGCTGAACGTCGTTGCAAACCCTGTTTCTTCTCTCGTAAATGCAAACTATGTTGGAATCCTGATGTGGGCTGTCCTGATCGGACTTGCTTTACGTGCTGCCAACAACATGACCAAGAACGTTCTTGCTGATGTTGCAAACGGACTTTCCACAGTTGTTACCTGGATCATCAACATGGCACCATTTGGTATCTTCGGTCTCGTGTTCAACACAGTATCTACAAACGGACTGGATATCTTTACTACTTACGGTAAACTGCTTCTTCTGCTGGTTGGCTGTATGCTGTTTATCTATTTTGTTACCAACCCGATGCTCGTTTACTGGTGCATCCGCAAGAATCCTTATCCGCTGATCTTCCATTGCCTGAAGAGAAGCGCGCTGACTGCATTTTTCACCAGAAGTTCTGCCGCCAACATTCCTGTAAACATGAAAGTCTGCGAGGAAATGGGACTTGACAGAGATACTTACTCTGTAACTATCCCGCTCGGTGCAACGATCAATATGGATGGTGCAGCGATCACGATCACGGTTATGACAATGGCCACTGCCTTTACACTTGGTATCCATGTAGATATCCCGACTGCGATCATCCTGAGTCTCCTGGCTGCACTTTCAGCCTGCGGTGCTTCCGGTGTTGCCGGTGGATCTCTTCTTCTGATCCCGATGGCATGCTCTCTGTTTGGTATCTCTGATGATATCTCCATGCAGGTTGTTGCAGTTGGTTTCATCATCGGTGTTATCCAGGACTCCGTAGAAACAGCCCTGAACTCTTCTTCCGACCTTCTGCTCTCTGCTTCTGCTGAGTTCAGACAGTGGCGTCTGGAAGGACAGGAAATTAAATTCTGATTTTAAAACTGATATTTTTATGTATCTGATATTTCTAAAGAATATCGCTTCTCTGATTGTATTTCAGGGATGCGGTATTCTTTTTTTCTTGCATTTCCTGTGTTGTTATGCTATACTCATTACCGCTATGAAGCCCTCAGAATCAGCGGATGCGCCGCTGGCGTTTCCCCGATATGCAATACACCAAGGTCTTACAGGGCTTCCCGCCGATTCCCGGCGTAAAATGAATCATGTGTTCGTGACCTTCCACATGTAAAACAAAACTAAAGGAGAACTAAATAATGAAAAGCAAAAACACAATGTTCCTTGTGCAGGCAGCCGCTATCGGTGCTATCTATGTAGTTCTGACTCTGCTGTTTGCCCCATTAAGCTACGGCGAAGTACAGGTTCGCTTCTCTGAGGCACTGACGATCCTTCCGTACTTCACACCTGCTGCAATTCCGGGATTATTTGTAGGATGTATCCTCTCCAACCTGCTTGGCGGTGCGATTCCTGTAGATATCATCTTCGGAAGTATCGCAACACTGATCGGTGCAGTCTTTACCTACAAACTGCGCGGTTCCAGCAAATGGCTTGCTCCATTACCGCCAATCGTGGCTAATACGGTTATCGTACCTTTCGTTCTTTACTACGGATACGGTGTAAACCTTCCAATCCCGCTCATGATGCTGACCGTCGGTGCCGGCGAAGTCATCTCCTGCGGAATCTTCGGAATGATCGTCCTCACCGCACTTTCCAAGGTGAAAGGATCTGTTTTTGGGAAAACAAGTTATTCTAAATAAAAATCAAAGCGGCTGCCGGGTGATTTCCTGGCAGCCGTTTTTTATATAAGACTTATTCCGTCTTTCCTCTCATTGACTTTCCTTCTGAAAATCTTTATAATAAACTAAAAAACAAAGAAACCAAGCGCAAAGAGAATATAATATTCTGTTTTTACATAAGCTAGAAAGGAGTGAATCTTTATGTCTGCCACTGTACTTGAAAGAAGGATGCCAAACATGGAGCGAAAAATTCTCAGTATTTCTTCCAAAAGACAAAAAATTAAAATCTCTGTATCAGGAAGCCAAAACAGGTGACCTGAACGGCTTTTATGGCTACGATATCTATTACAACAAAACCAATTATGAATTAGCGTACACGGTTGAATGCATCAATGGAGAATTAATCGTTGTCGTTATGGCCGGAACCAGAGAAAATTTCCTGGCTGCCATATCTCTCTTGTCTTTTCTTGTTTTAAGCCGCGTTGTCCATTTTAACTTCTTCAAGTGCTTTTTCTACTTCTCTTGAATTTTTATCGACCTCAGTCTTATTAACTGTATTCAAATCATTTTCTGATTTCAATACCAATTTAATTCTGCACATTCTATACAGCAATCCTACTAACATCACCAGATTTTTGGTCATCAATTTTTCTTCAACAGAAAACTGATTCCAATCAGTCTTTCTATTATATATCAATATATTTTTTAACTTTTCAAGACGAATTTTATAAGCACTGGTAACACTTTCCAAATTTCTTTTAAACGTTCTTGATGTCACACATAATTCTTTCAGATAAGCAAGAATCTTTTCTACTTCTCTTTCTGTTTTTTTCGCCTGTGCATAAGCCTCATCTGCTTTATCAGATAGTTTTGATCCAGTCACATTAAAGATGACACCTCCTACCAACAAGCCTACTCCTAATGTTGCTCCTCCAAGAATTGCAGACCCAAGCGCCATACCACCACCGCCTGCTGAAATCGCTCCACCTCCCAGTGCAGCCAAAGTTGCATTTGTTGCAGCCGCACCACTCAAAGTACTGATAGCGGTTCCTGTTGAGGCGGTTCCAAGTGCCATTATTGCAGATGTAGTCGCTCCTGCCGCTGCAAATCCTCCTGCTGTTCCAGTTGCAGCTCCGCCTAATCCTCCAAGTAATACCGCTGCCCCTACTGAAACATCTTTTAATTTTTCCTCTTCATATGCAGGAAGTTTTACCCCATCTATTGAGTACTCTTTGAATTCAGGTTTATTTTGAATTTTCTCCATTAATTCAGAAAATTCTTTAAAACTGGCCAGTACCTTTAATTCTTTCTTTCCTACTTCGTCCATAAGTGTATTAGTTTCTTTGTTTTTTCTCTCAAAATCATTAATTGCTCTTTCCTGAATCTCTTTTGCCAGCTTCATCGTGTCATTGGCTTCTTTCATCTTCATTCCACCATGAATTCCTGATCCAACGCCTCCAATCGCTGCCGCTGCTGCTAATCCTCCAATAATAAATGGTAATGGCATAATTATTCCTCCTCTTTCAGTTTCTTACAAGCTTCATAGTTTAATCTGTAATACTGTTCTTTTGAATATAACTTTTTAAAAAACAATTCATAGCTTTCATCCACCCTGCATATAACAGGTCGTTTTTCATATATACTACATTTATTCCCTGTTAAATACCTGCATGTCCCATCCCCCCTGTCTATCTCTTTGTAAATCTCAGAACGGTCCAAATGCCTGCAGCATTGTCCGCACATATCACATTTGAACATCATTCAAATACCAGATAATTTGATTTGTCACTCATAAATTCATCAAAATCTCCTTCCCACGGTTTCTTTATTCCAAGTTCTTCAAATGTATTTACTAAAATAGCATTTAACTCTTCTTCCGATGACACCATTCCAATAGTATCATAATATTTCGTATACTTTTCTACTTCTTTCTTATATGCATCAATATCAATTCTCTCCAGTTCATTTAAATAAAGAACCATAGCCTGATTTACTCTTCTGAATGCCTCCAGTTGTTTCTGAAGTGCACTTTTTATTCCCAATCTGATGCAAACTTCTTTTAACGCCATTGAAACAAATTTAAACCATGCAATAAAATTTAGTCTTGTAAAAAACACAAGAATATTTCCTCCAGAGCGAATAGCTGCATCCATACCATCTATCGCACATAATGTTCCATTTCCAAGTAATAACATTATTCGCAAATCTGCATGTTTCATTGTCGGTATACATTCTTTAACTTCTCTACCATATTGAAAATGTCTTCTAAATGCCCATATTAATCTAATACTCAAATTTGTAATTACTACAGGAATTGCCGTCGTAAGACCAAATCTAAAATCATATCCTTCCTGAAACGCCCGTACCGCTATCGTTGCTAAATCCTGTTTATCGTTCCCTACAGAAAACTTTCCAAATTTACAGAATTGAAAAAGTTCATAAAAAGGCAATGCTACACCTGCTCCGCGTCCTGCACTTCCCCTGCTTCCAGAACTTCCTGCTATGTCAGACATAATATGTCCAAACCAATTTGCTATACCGCAAAAAATTTTGCTTATAAAATTTCCACCTTGCAATTCGTATGTATCTGTAGCAATTGTTATCAATTTTCCATCTGCAACAAAAGTAGCCGTTGAAGTAAACTGATTTAATATTGAAAAAAACAAACCAATAACATCTGGCGAATGTGCCAATGACATCAAGTGATGATTTCTTGTATTCATATCAAACAAATCATTTACATCTGAATTATATCTCTGGTCATAATTAACCTTGAATTTCTTTTCCAGAAATCCTATCGCACTTGCTACATTATCTTTTTGTCCATCTTTTGGATTCCAGCCGGAAATTTTCGCAAATTCTTTTACCGTTTTGTCCACCTGTGTATCGGTCCATTTTAAGAGTTTACTATCTTTGGGAGATCCTACCAGAAAAACATCTATCATTCCTCCGATAGCCCCACATCCAACAGCTGTAAGATAATCGTACTTATCGCATTTATCTGCACTTTTTAACAAGTCAATATTTTCTGACATGTTTTCATTTAGTAATTTTTCTGCTTCTTTTTCCATAGTTTTCTCCTTATTCAGTTAATCTTGCTTTATCCTCTCCACAAAGCTCCCCTGACTCCGCAGCCACATATCAATTCCCTGCCCGAACACCTCAGCTTCCACTATATACACTTCATCCTCCTCACTCAGCACTTTTGCAGTTGGCAGGCGATCCAATACTGCATCAATATCATATCCAGAATACCGGAATTTCACTTTCTGGAGTTTGCCTCCGTACATGAACTGGATCCGCTTCCGGAACTCGCCTTCCTCAAAGCGGCTGCTGTACGGGATATGGAATCTCTCATCCAGTACGGCCAGTTTCTTGATTCTGTCCAGACGATATATGGTCGGAAAGGCATCGTTCAAAACCTTGAAATTCTCCTGGACTTTCTCATCGTCAATGAATGCTGTGAAGTAAAAATAAAACTCCGAGAACATAACTGCTACAGGTCTGAGTTTTCTTGTGACAGTGATTTTATCTTTGCTTCTGGTATATTCGATTTCTATGCATCTGCATCCATTAATAGCAGTTCCAAGCTCCCAGAGCTTATCCATAAATACGGTTCTGTGTTTTGGTTCTACATAATGGAATTCTTCGTTGCGGATCAGTTCTTTCAGCATTCTCTGATTCGTTTCCGGGACACAGCAGGAAATCAGCCGATCCAGCATCTGTGTCATTTCTGTTTTTGTAAATGCTCTACTGTCCAGAAGGATCTTGCAGAGAGCCAGTACTTCACTGTTAGAAAGTTTCATCTTGCATACCTTCTCCAGACGATAACCTTTGCTGCTCCGGTCATAAATCACATTGTTTATGCATCCTACTCTCTCACCGTCCAATTCGAGGTAATTACGGATGTCATCAATATCTCTCTGAATACTGCGTTCGTTCACACCATAATTTGCCGCTTCCTCAGATTTTTTCACAATGCTGCCATTCAGAAGCCTGGTGTAAATTCCCAGGACCCTTTCGATTTTATTATTTTTTTCTTCTGTCATACTTTCCTCCATAACGCGCATTCTCTATAAGAGATATTATAAATCTCTTAAAGCTAATTTTCAATAAATCTCAGAAACTTTATGCTATAAAAAAGGAGCTGAAAGAGACTTATGGAACCAGGATTATTAGGAAATACTATCCGTCAGGCAAGACTTAACTGCAAAATGACTCAGGAAGAACTGGCTGAAGCTGTTCAGATCACTCCTACGCATCTGAAACATATCGAAAGTGAGCATCGTAAGCCTTCTGTTGAAGTTCTGTTTTCACTTGCCTCGATACTGCATTTTTCTATAGATGCACTTCTTCTGCCAGATATTAATCGGACACGCACACAAAAAACGCACGAAATTCTTTCTTTAATTTCATCCTGCACTGTCAGTGAAATGGATGTCCTGCTGGCTGCGCTTCATGAATTAGAGCATCAGAAACAGAAAACTCTTTAATTTTTTAATAATGCTCTGATGCCATCTGCTTCCTCGCAAATGGCATGCATGCAGCATTCGAATGATTGAGAGCCCGGGCATTCTCTAAAATTTCCAAAACACATTTCCATGATTTCTGCCATGCTCTCAATCTTTCTCACTCTGTCCAGAATCCTGTCTTTTATCTGTTCATCCATCCCCGTCACCTTTTATAAAGTTTCTTACATTTTTTTCTATCATACACTTTCAGAGGGACAGATTCTGTCAATCTGAATATTTTGTTAAATTTTGTCTCAGCTTCCCCAATATTCTCTTCTCCATCCTCGATACCTGCACCTGAGATACTCCGAGTCTTTCTGCGACCTGGGTCTGGGTCATGTCCTGGAAGTAGCGCATGTAGATGAGTTTGCGGTCAGAGGATTCCAGTTTCCCGAGGATCTCTTCGAGAAAGATCCGGTTCAGGAGATGCTCTTCGGCGTTTTCTTTTTCCGGGATCTTGTCTATGAGGGAGATGTCGGTTCCCTCGCTCTGATAGACGGTTCTGTACAGGGATTCTACTTCTGCTGCTGAGTCCAGAGTCATTGCGACTTCTTCGGGCGGCATTCCGAGCATTTCTGCGATTTCTTTGAGGCTCGGTTCCCTGCCCAGTTCTTTCTCTATCTTTTCTCTCGCCAGATAGACTCTGTGCTGGTTTTCTTTGATGGACCGGCTCACCTTGATCATTCCATCATCCCTGAAAAAGCGTTTCAGTTCTCCTAAGATCATCGGGATGGCATATGTGGAAAACCTCACTTCAAACGCGGGGTCAAATTTATCCACCGCCTTGAGGAGCCCGATGCTTCCTATCTGAAAGAGATCTTCCATCTCCACACCTCGTCCCAGAAAGCGTCTCGCCACGCTGTAAATAAGTCCTGTATTCTCTTCAAATAACGTATCTCTTGCCTCTTTATCCCCCTGGTGCGCACGCCCAATCAGGGCAAGAGTATGTTCCATAGTTCCCCCTTATCGTCCGATAATCTTCTTCATCCACACCCGGGTTCCTGCGCCGACCTGCGATTCTACTTTCAGATCGTCCATAAAAGCCTCCATAAAGGTAAATCCCATGCCGGACCGGTCTGTGTCTGCCTTCGTGGTGTACATCGGCTCCATGGCCTTCTGAATGTCCTCTATCCCCTTCCCATGGTCTGTGATCTCCACACAAATTTCCTGATCGGTAATACATAGTTTCATCTCTATCTTATGTATCTCTCCCGCATAAGCATGGATAATACTATTGGTAACTGCCTCAGAAACTGCTGTCTTGAGATCTGCCACCTCTTCTAGCGTTGGATTGAGCTGTGTGCAAAAAGATGCCGCTGTAATCCTTGCCAATGCTTCATTTACCGGCCTGCTGTCAAATACAAGTGTTACTTCATTTGCTTTTTCCATAATCTTCTCCTTCTTCCTCTGCCCTCTGAATCTCCATATATCTGTGGACTCCTGATAAATGGAGCAGCTTGTCAATATGACTGCCTGCATTGACTGCCATGATACACTTCTGCCCCATCCCCAGCGCCCGGTATCGCCCCATGATCAGTCCGATACCGGAACTGTCCATAAACTCCGTATTCTCAAAATCAAAAACAATCCTTTTGACATAGGTCCTGCTCATGATCCTGTCCGTCTCCTTTCGGATCCAGTCCGACTGCGGATGGTCAAGATCCTGCGGAAGATGTACCGTCAGGATCGCGTCTTTGAATTCAAACAGCTCATTCATTTTCATTCCCCCTGCAATTTATTTTTACTATTCCATTCAGGCATCCTCAATATACAAATACAAAAAAAGGAGATGTGCATCATACACATCCCCTTCTCCGAGGTTCCTCTTATAGCGTTTTGTCCCTGCATTGCCTGCAGCTATCACTAACTGTTCACTATAATATTATTCATCGTAATCTGATTCATCGTAATCACCGCTGTCATCGCTTCCATCACCAGAAGTATCATCTGATCCGGTATTTCCAGAACTCACAGCCTGGCTGATCGTATTATAGATCGTTTTCTGCGCATCCGAAAGAACATCAGCCTGTACATTCTGCAGTTCCAGTGCAGCATCATCGAGATTCTTCTGCTGATAATCTGCGTATGCCTGCAGAAGTGCCTGATAACTCGTACTCTTTGCCTGTTCGGAAGTCAGCTGCTGCGTAACTTCATCTGCTGAATTCGTAGCTTCCTTCGCATCATTCTGCGCCTTGGTAAGCTCTGCCGCCTGGCTTGCAAGTGATTCGCTGTATTGCACGATCTGCTGGTTCGCTTCCTTGTAAATTCCCTGACGGATCGCCGGGACTGCCAGCAGCCAGAACGCGCCCGCTCCTGCCACGATCCCTGCCATCAGGATAAAGAACAGAGAAATCCTGGAACGGCTCCTGTAAACCGGCTGCTGTACAACCTGCTCTGGAACCAGTATATCTGTATCCTGTTTCTTTGAACCACCCGAATGAAAAAATCCCTTTTTCCCCTTCTTTTCAAGATTGGTCGTAACTCCTGTCTGTTCATCCACTTCCCTCAGGAAACGAAGCGTTGTCGTATTCGTCTTATCAATACGAGCTGCTCTCCGAAGAGTCCTTCGCGCTTTGTTCCATTCGTGATTTTTCATCTGGATCAGTGCAAGAAGATGGTATCCCTTGATCAGCTTCGGATTCTGCGAAAGGATCTTGCGAAGCTGGATCGCAGCCATATCCTCATGCCCCTCACGGCACATATACAGCGCATGATTATATTTCTTGATCGTTTCATTGATCGCGTTCAGACGGTTTCTGTTCGCCTGAAGCTTATTGATGTATTCTGTTGCAAGGTTTCTCGTCGGCTGCAGGTTCTTGCTGATCACCCATTCACTGAGTGCTGAAACCACCTCGCCTGTCTCAAAATAAACGAGTCCAAGGAGGTTTCGCGCCTTGATATTTCTCTTATCATAGATCAGGCTCTGTTTCAGACAGGCGATTGCTCCGGAAAGATCACGGATGCTTGCCTTCTCCAGACCCTGATTGTAAAAACTCTTGGACAGATAATCTACTTTTTTCTGGATCAGTACATTATATCCGCAGTTCGGACAGTAGTCCAGATCCATGTCTGTAAGAAATGCCCCACAGTTCACACAATTCATTCACTATTTCTCCCTTTGTGTACTTCGTATGCTTTGTCTTATCTTGTGCGTCGATTGCTTTTTGCCTCTCTTAAGACCTCCTGAAGGACATCCAGAATATCAGTCAGCTCTCTGTCATAGATCGCACCCTCTGCGTCTGTGACATCCAGACAGGGTTCAAATTTCTTCAGTTCCTCTTCATAATCGATCATAATAAATTCTCCTTATTTTCCGATTCCCTTAAGGATGGCGGTCTTGATCTCGCCTACCAGATACAGGGAACCTACGCAAAACAGCAGTCCATCTTCGCCCTTGACCACAAGTGCTTTCTTAAATGCCTCCTCCGCGTCATCACAGACTTCTGCGGAAGGACAGCCATTCTCACGGAAGATCTCTGCCAGATGTTCTGCAGGTACTTTACGGTAACCGCCCACCTGGGTAACTACCACATGTTTGAACTGGATCTTGTCCAGGATTGTACGGATCATATCTGTATAATCCTTGTCATCAACTGCCGAAAACAGCAGCGTAAGCGGATACTCCTTCTGAAAATGCGCTGCTGTCTCCACGAATTTGGCAACTCCATCCTCATTATGTGCACCGTCTACGATTACGCCCGGCAGTACAGTTTCCATTCTTCCCTGCCAGCGTGTTTCAAGAAGTCCCTTCTTTACTGCATCCGCAGATACCGGAATGACGTCCTTCAGCACTTCGATCGTTTTGAGGGCAAGAGAACTGTTCATCACCTGATAAACAGCAATAAACGGAATGGAAAATACTGTGTTACCATAATACTCATTCTTAAATGAAAAATCAATGCCAGAGCGTGTATTTCGGATAATTTCTGTATCTTTCCTTGTCACTTCATAATATGGGCTGTTCAGTTCCTGTGCCTTTGCTCTGATCACTCCTGCTGCCTTTGGATCGTTTCCATCGTAGATCACAGGCACTCCCGGAACAATGATCCCGGCTTTTTCCCCTGCGATAGCCTCAATCGTATTTCCCAGATACTGCATATGGTCAAAACTGATCGATGTGATCACGCAGGCAACCGGATTTTCTACTGCTGTTGTTGCATCCAGTCTGCCGCCAAGCCCTGTCTCAAGCACTACATAATCCACCCCGGCATCTGCAAAGATCACCATTCCCATCAGGAACAGAAATTCAAAATATGTCGGATGATAATTTCCTTCTTCTACCAGTTCATCTGCCAGCGCTTTGACCTTGCAGAATGCATGCAGAAACGTCTCATCATCGATATTTTTCTCATTGATCTGAAAACGCTCGTTGATCACGACCAGATGCGGAGAAGTAAAGAGTCCGCAGGAATATCCTGCCTCTCTCAGAACAGACGTCAGGAATGCACAGGTACTTCCCTTGCCGTTTGTACCTGCCACATGGATCACGCGGAATTTATCCTGCGGATCACCAAGACGTTTCAGACATTCCTTCGTATGCTCCATCTTGTTCTTGGTCGTAAATTTCGGGATTTCTTCAATATAAGCAACTGCCTCTTCGTAATTCATAAAAAAATTCACCACTTTATCCTATAATGTATTCGCAGCAGCAAGGAGCCATACGCTCCTTAACTACTACGATATTCATTATATATGAGTGGTGAAAGATGTCCAGTACCAATCGTAATCTTTTATTCGGCAAAATCTTTAATTTTCTGCCGGAAGTTTCCATTTATTTTCGTTATACAACATATAAGCCGAGCGGTCGTAACTCTTGCTCAGTGCTTTTCTGGTAGAACTGTTACTTCGCTGAACAACAGAAACCCGGTCAAAATCATTGATCTCTGTTCCCGAAATCATCAGAGTGGTCGGATTTACATAGACTGTATCATACCATTCTCCGTTCAGTTTGACCTGACTGGATGGCGTGAAATTCGTTCCCTTGATCCGGTAGGTATGATCCACTGTGGATATCTCTTCCATGGAATCCAGTGTCACATCATAAAGTCCCATCCGCATCTTGGTCCTCTGGAACGGGCTTCCTCCATCATAGGAATATTTCTTGCCGTAAAGCACGTCATACTGAAGAGTCTCCATATCCACCTGGTAATTCCTTGTATTTCTTCTCGCCTGATGATAACGGAAGATCGTGCCTTCATGGATACCGGCACGGTCCATGACCTCTGCTGCCATCTGATAAGCTGCAAGGTTTTCATCTTTTTTCTCCAGGCCGAAGTTATCCCACATAACGTACTGCGTCTGGAACAGATACTTATTCTTGAGATCTTCCACAGTAAGTCCCATGGTCGGAAGATGATCGCCATACATAACAAGGATCACATCCTCCGGATAATCTGCAAGCGCATCTGTAAGTTCCTTAACAAAGTTATCCATCTCATGGATCTCATTACAGTAGTATTCCCACTGATTGTTCTGAGCCTCTGTCTCGGCTCCGGAAACTGTGATCTCCGGATCGTCGATCAGCTGTTCTTCCGGATAGGCTCCATGTCCCTGCGTGGAAATCGTATAAATGTAATCCGATTCCTCCGTAGAATCCAGACATTTGATAATTTCATCCGTCAGAACTTCATCCTTGGTCCAGCCAAGCGGATTCTTGTTCTCTTCCTCCGACATGTATTCTGCAGAAGTAAAGGTATCAAATCCAAGATTCGGGAAAATGCTCCTTCTTCCATAGAAATTCGCCTCATTATTATGTACTGCATGAGTCGAATATCCAAGATTCTTGAGCACATACGGTGCACTTTCGCAGGTGGTTTCCTTGAGAACGCTCTTGTATGGATACTCACCCGGTCCGAAATAATGAAGGCTCATACCGGTGATAGATTCAAATTCTGTATTGGCAGTTCCTGCTCCTACAGACGGAACCTTGTAATATCCCGAAGTGTATTCTTTCATGATTTTACGGAAATTCGGGATTGGATCCTCTGAGATGTTCAGATACTCTACCAGCGTCGGATCAAAGAAGGACTCAAGCTGTACAAAAATAATGTTCGGCTTGCTGTCCTCGTTTGTTGCCGGAAGATTGTCTTCTGTCTTTTCGATACGGGTGATCTCCTGCTCAGAGTAATCTCTCGGACAGCTGATCCCTGTATCAAAGATCGTTACTGCGAGGCAGTAAGGATATCCATAATCCTCATATGCAAACGCAATATTTCCAAAATAGTTGGACAGGACCCTCTTCTCAAGTGCAAGCTGTGTCGCTCCCGCAAAAAGAGCCGCTCCGACAACGACAAGGAGAAGGTCATAGCGGAACTTCACCTTACGTTTGTACTTCGGTGCCTTGATCAGAAGGATCAGAAGCAGCAGTGCAAAAAGTCCCAGAAGAATCAGTGCAAGCACTACGCCCCATGCCGGCAGATATTTATTCAGGACTGCCATTCCGTCTGTCAGAAGATGAAGATCCGGTCCGGTAAACGGAGTAACCCTGTTGGACAGGATCACTCCATTGATAATACCAAGCAACAGCCACAAGATCGAGATCAGAACTCGCCAGAAACATCTCCTGCGGAAAAGATACACGATCAGTGAAGTTGTAAAAATCAGTGCAGCATTGTATGCAAAGACAAGTGGTTTCGTGGTCATATATGTCCATGCTGCCGAAAAAGAACGGCGGCTGATCATCTCGATCAGGAAATAGCCAAGTGCACTGCACAGTGCATGAAGCAGCAGGGAAATCCGGTTACACACTTTATACCATTTCATCTGAATGCTCCTTTATTATTTTTCCATCTGTTTCAGCTGTACGTTTACCTTTTCCATCATTTCTTCGTATTTCTGAAGTTTTTCTTTTTCTGCGTTTACTTTTGCTTCCGGTGCTTTGTTTACAAAGTTCGGATTGTTGAGCATACCCTGGCATCTTGCGATCTCTTTGGTGAGACGCTCCTGCTCTTTCTTGAGGCGTTCCATCTCTTTTTCTCTGTCAACAAGGTCTTCCAGAGGCATGTATACAACTGCATCAGATACAACAACGGATACTGCGTCCTCGCCAATGCCGTCTTTATTTTCCTGTACGTGGATCTCTTTTGCAAATGCGAGATTTACAAAGGATTTCTTGCAGGCTTCGTATCTTGCACAGGTGTCTGCATCCTTACCTACGATGTAAAGATGTGTCTTGCGGTTCATCGGCACGTTCATTTCTGTACGTGTGTTACGAATTCCGCGGACAGCTTCCTTGAAGCTCTCTACTGCTTTTTCTGCTTCCGGGAATACCCATGCTTCCTGGAATACCGGCCAGTCAGAGATCATGATGGACTCTTCTTCCGGAAGAAGTGTGCAGTAGATTTCTTCTGTGATGAACGGCATGTATGGATGAAGCAGTTTCAGTCCTTCTGTCAGGGCTGTACGCAGTGTCCAGAGTGCATCGTTGGCTGCCTTCGGATTCTCGTCTGCCTTCCAGAGACGTACCTTGGCCATCTCGATGTACCAGTCACAGAGCTCATCCCACAGGAAATCATAAACTTTCTGTACGGCGATTCCAAGTTCGTATTTATCCATGTTGTCTGTTACGTCACGGATCACGGTGTTGAGTTTGGAAAGGATCCATTTGTCCTCGAAGCAGAGCTCATTAAGGTCTGCCGGTTCGGTGACTGTCTTGCCTTCCAGGTTCATCATGATGAAACGTGATGCGTTCCAGATCTTGTTTGCAAAGTTACGGCTGGATTCTACACGCTCCCAGTAGAAACGCATGTCGTTTCCAGGTGCATTACCTGTAATCAGAGTCAGACGAAGTGCATCTGCGCCGTATTTGTCGATAACTTCAAGAGGATCGATACCGTTTCCGAGGGATTTACTCATCTTGCGTCCCTGAGAGTCACGTACCAGACCGTGGATCAGTACATGATGGAACGGAACTTCTCCTGTCTGCTCCAGTGCGGAGAATACCATACGGATAACCCAGAAGAAGATGATATCGTATCCTGTTACCAGGACATCTGTCGGATAGAAGTATTCCAGTTCCGGTGTCTTGTCCGGCCATCCAAGTGTGGAGAACGGCCACAGAGCGGAGCTGAACCATGTATCCAGAGTGTCCTCATCCTGATGGAGATGTGTACAGCCGCATTTCGGGCATTTCTCCGGCATTTCTCTTGCAACGACTACTTCACCGCACTCATCGCAGTAGTAAGCCGGGATCCTGTGTCCCCACCAGAGCTGACGGGAAATACACCAGTCACGGATGTACTCCAGCCAGTGCAGATATGTCTTGCCGAAGCTTGCCGGAACAAATTCCAGTTCGCCCGGTTTCAGAGCGTCCATAGCTGCTTTTGCCATTTTGTCCATGCGGACGAACCACTGTGGTTTGATCATTGGCTCTACAGTTGTTCCGCAGCGGTCATGTGTACCAACGCTGTGGTTGTGTGGAACAACTTTGACCAGAAGTCCCTGTGCATCGAGGTCTGCCACCATTGCCTTACGTGCTTCGTAGCGGTCCATTCCTGCGTATTTGCCGCCAAGGGAATTGATGGTAGCGTCATCGTTCAGGATGTTGATCTCTTCGAGATTGTGGCGTTTACCTACTTCGAAGTCGTTCGGGTCGTGTGCCGGTGTGATCTTAACGCAACCTGTTCCGAATTCTTTGTCAACGTACTCATCTGCGATAACCGGGATCTCACGGTCCGTCAGAGGCAGTTTCAGCATCTTGCCGATCAGATCCTTGTATCTCTCATCCTCCGGGTTTACTGCCACTGCGGTATCACCGAGCAGTGTTTCCGGACGTGTGGTTGCGATTTCTACGAATCTTCCTTCTTCGCCTACGATCGGATAGTTGATGTGCCAGAAAAATCCGTCCTGGTCCTCATGCTCAACTTCTGCATCAGAGATGGAAGTCTGGCATACCGGACACCAGTTGATGATCCTGGAGCCTTTGTAAATGTAACCTTTCTCGTAGAGACGGATGAAAACTTCCTGTACTGCCTTGGAGCATCCTTCGTCCATGGTGAAACGTTCTCTCTCCCAGTCAGCAGATGCACCGAGCTTCTTGAGCTGGTTGATGATCTTTCCGCCGTACTCTTCTTTCCATGCCCATGCATGTTTGAGGAATTCTTCACGTCCGATGTCGTGTTTGTCGATTCCCTCTTTTTTCAGCTTGTCGATGACTTTGACCTCTGTTGCGATCGCTGCGTGGTCAGTTCCCGGCTGCCAGAGTGCTTCATATCCCTGCATTCTCTTGAAACGGATCAGGATATCCTGCATGGTCTCATCAAGTGCATGTCCCATATGAAGCTGGCCGGTTACGTTCGGCGGCGGCATAACGATGGTAAATGGTTTTTTATCTGGATTTACTTTTGCGTGGAAGTATCCGTTGTCCATCCATTTCTGATAGAGACGTTCTTCCAGCCCTTTCGGGTCATAAGTCTTTGCAAGTTCTTTGCTCATAATGTCCTCCTATTATATAGGCTAATTCCTTTATTGAAAAAACAGCCCCTCACACTGCTTGTGTGAAGGGCAATGTTTGCCTAACTCTGAAACTACTATAATTGCATTTTTCGACCTTGTCAAGAAGGATTGATGAAAAATCACATATATTCCAGAATTTTTATTATTCGACAGATTTCAGAGATTCTACCATGTCGATCTTCTTGAGTTTCCTGTGCATAAAGATATTTACGATGATCGAGAAAATACAGGTGATCACCGCACAGTATACGAAGCTTATCGGCCGGATGTTCCTTCCGAACATGACTGCGTCAACCTCTACCGTCACGATGATATAGCGGTGCAGAAGAATACCAAATCCCGCACCGAAAAGGATTCCTGCGATGGTGAGAATGATATTTTCCCTCAGCACATACTGTGAAACCTCCCCGTCAAAAAATCCCAGCACTTTGAGTGTCGCCAGCTCTCTCTGGCGTTCCGTGATGTTGATATTGTTCAGATTGTAAAGGACAACAAACGCCAGCATTCCAGCCGATACGATCAGCACAATGATGACGATCCCCAGTGTACTGAGCATACGGTTTACCATATCCATGGTGCTTGCCGTATAGCTGATACTCAAGACTGCCGGAGATTCCATGATCTTCTGTCCGATCGACTCTGTCTGATCCTTGTATTCATCTCTGACAGCAAAAACAATATCTGCATAATCCGGATCTTCACCAAAGGTTTCCTTATAAACATTCGGTGTCATATAAACATAATGTCCGGCATAATTCTCTGTGATGACAGCAATTTTCACCTGATATTTCCTGTCGTCTTTTTTGACGGTCAGTTCGTCTCCCACTTTGAGGTCCAGAAGACTGGCTGTTTTTTCACTGACTGCCGCACCTGCGTCTGTCAGCTCATATTCTTCCTTCGTCTTGCGGTTTCTGAGCGTAACATCCTTTTTAAAGTTGTCCAGATTTTCCGGGACATAAACATATACGCTTAAATTTGACTTGCCATTCGGTGCTGTGAGTTTGGAAAGCTGGATCTTCGTGTAGTGCTCCAGTTTTTCATTCTTATCCAGTTCCTCTGTAAGTGCTGTCTTTTCCTGCTCCGTCGCATCGTCATCGGAGATGATCGTACCGTCATAATGCTGGATATTTGCATACTGGAGATTGACGATATCCGAAACAGAATCCTGGATTCCATAACCCACCAGCATCAGTGCCATACTTCCTGCAATGCCGAAGATCGTCATAAACAGTCGTTTCTTGTAGCGGAAAAGATTTCGAAGCGATGATTTCCATGTAAAGTTCAGATGTTTCCATAGAAATGGAATCCTCTCCAGAAGGATCCTCTTGCCCTCCTTCGGTGCCGGCGGGCGCATCAGGGATGCCGGTGTCTCTGCCAGTGCCTGACGACAGGAAAGAATCGTTGCCCCTACCGTACATACAAGCGCCGCAACAGAAGCAGTCAGCGCATATTTCCACTCATAATGGATCTGCAGGCTGTTGGAAACATTGTGATACATCATCCCATATGCCTTGATAATTATATATGGAAGAATTTTTTCACCGATGAGGATCCCTGTCACGCTTCCTCCTGCTGTTGCAAGGAATGCGTAACTTAAATACTTGGAAGCAATATCCAGTTTCTTATAGCCAAGCGCCTTCATCGTTCCAATCTGTGTCCGCTGTTCTTCGACCATTCGTGTCATAGTCGTAAGGCTGATGAGTGCTGCAACCAGGAAAAAGATCACAGGGAATACCTGACCGATATTTTTGATACGGTCTGCATTGTCTCCGTAATCGGAATATTCCGGAAGGCTGTTGCGGTCTGTGATGATCCATTCCGGTTCTTTGAGGTCGTTCAGTTCTTCTTTCGCATCGCTGATCTTCTGCTCACCGTCGCGGATCTCATCTTCCGCTTCCTTCTTGCCATCTTCGTATTCTTTCTTTCCGTTCTTTAATTCTTTCTCGGCATCGGCAAGTTTCTGTTCGGAATCTTTAAGTTTCTGTTCGTTTTCTGCGATTTCTTTCTCGCCGTCTGCAAGCTTCTTCTCATTGACCGCGATCTCTGCCTCTCCGGAAGAAAGCTTCGCTTCATTAGCCTCGATCTCCGCCTGACCACTCTGTAATTTCTCGCGGTTTGCATTGATCTCAGCCTGTCCGCTCTGAAGCTGTGCGAGGCTTGCATCGAGTTTCTTCTTGCTCTCTGTCAGGGTTTTCTCATTCGCCTGAAGTTCCTTTTGCCCTGATGTAAGTTTAGCCTCCTGACTGTCAAGCTGTGCCCGCTTCTGGTCGATCGTCTTCTGACTTGCATTCAGACTTTGCAAAGCCTGCACCAGTTCTATTTTCTTTGCCTGTGCCTGGCTGAGTCCTCCCTGGGCTGCGCTTAAATTATTCTGGAGTTCTGCTTTCTGATTTGCAGCCTGCTGACAGGCATCCAATGCCGACTGAGCCTGACTGAGAGCTCCATTCGCTGTTTCCATCTGTCCCTGTGCCTCGTCAAGAGCCTGCTCATATCCTGCCAGTTCTTCCTCGGAAAGTTCTCCTGCCTCAACCTGCTGCTTTGCCGCATCGTAAGCTGCCTGTGCACTGTTTACAGCTTCCTGCGCTGCCTGCACTGCGCCGCTCGCCTGATCGTATGCCTGCTGTGCCGCGGCAAGCTGATCTTTTACACCAGAGAGCTGCTCCAGTCCCGCCTGAATCTGTGCGATCTGGCTTTCCAGCTGTGTAATCTGCGCATCCACCGCTGTCTGGCCATCCTTTACCTGCGCGATTCCTGCCGTCAGCTCCTTCTGTTTCTGTTCAAGCTGGGCTCGTCCGGCTGCGAGCCGTTTCTTGCCGGATTCTATCTGCTGTTTTGCTTTGTCGAATTTCGCTTTGCCTGCATCATACTTTTTCTTTCCTGCATTATACTGCGCCCATCCGTCATCCAGCTTTGCCTGTGCCATAGATAACTGGGACTGACCATCAGAAAGCTTGGCTTTCGCCGAAGCAAGCTGTTCCCTTCCATCGGCGAGCTGCGCTTTGGCATCTGCGATCTGCTTCCTGCCGTCGGTAATTTCTTTCTTTGCATCTTCGAGCTGTTTCTTGCCATCCTCGTACTGCTTTCTGCCATCGGCAAGGTTTTTCTCGCCGTCATCGAGTTTTTTCTTTGCATCAGCAAGCTTCTCGTCGGCTTCTTTCTTGCCATCGGCAAGTTCCTGCTCTGCATCAGAGATCTTGTCCTGTGCCTCGGAAACGATCTCGTCGTAACGGATCTGGCAGCGTTCCTCCTGAATTGCCTCAACTTTGGACTGGAGTTTCTCTATCAGGTTGTCATAAGCATCTGTATAGCTGATCACCTGATCGGTTCCATATGCCCGGATATAGATCTGCGTAAAGATCTCCTGGTCAAAATTCTCCGGCAGCACATAGGCAAATCCATTCACTTCACCGGAACCGACCGTCGTATTTCCTCTGTTGAATGAAATGTACAGCGGACTTTTGCCAAGTCCGACTACCGTATAGTTTTCTGTCAGCAGAAGCTTACTGTCCCCGTCCTGGCGCATATTGATCGTGCTGCCGATCTCATATCCCTGATTCGCGGCAAACGTCGAGTCCAGAAAACATTCGCCGCTTTTTTCCGGAAGACGGCCTTCTGTTACAGTAAGCTGATTGACCTTCTGATTCATAGATTCGATATGAAGAACTTTCTGTTTCTCATTCTCTCCACAGATGACATCCGTCGAGTACGCACCTTCCGCGCTCTCCACACCATCGATCGACTGGATCGCTTTTACATCATCTTCGGTAAGACCCAGAGTTCCCATGACCTTGAGATCCATGAGGCTGGCTTCGTTATAATAAGCATCTCCCGAAAGACGCATATCCGGCGATGCCGCCTGAATCCCGGAAAAGAAAGCAACACCCAGTGCCACGATACAGAAGATGGAAATAAAACGTGCTCTGCTCTTTCGGATCTCCTGCCAGAAATCTTTGTGTAATGCTTTTTTTCTGCGTTTTCCTACCATTCGATCTCCTCCACCGGTGTCGGATGGTCATTCAGTTCCATCGAAGAAACGGTTCCATTTTTGATATGGATCACACGGTCTGCCATAGGTGTCAGCGCGGAGTTATGCGTGATGACGATCACCGTCATTCCCTTCTCCCTGCACATGTCCTGAAGCAGTTTGAGGATTGCCTTACCGGTCTGGTAATCAAGTGCACCTGTCGGCTCATCACAGAGAAGGAGTTTCGGGTTCTTTGCAAGAGCTCTTGCTATAGAAACACGCTGCTGTTCGCCACCGGAAAGCTGTGCCGGGAAATTTCCCATTCGATCCTTAAGCCCGACTTCTCTGAGGACCTGTGCCGCATCCAGAGGATTCTTGCAGATCTGCATGGCGAGTTCTACATTTTCCAGCGCTGTCAGGTTCGGAACCAGATTATAAAACTGGAATACAAAACCGATGTCATCACGGCGATATGCCGTAAGCTGTCTGCCACTATAATCTGTGATATTCCTTCCATCTACCAGAACCTTTCCCTTCGATGCAGTGTCCATGCCGCCGAGAATATTCAGAACAGTCGTCTTGCCGGCCCCACTCGGTCCTACGATGACTACAAATTCACCTTTGGAAATCTCAAAACTGATCTCATCGACTGCACGGATCTCAATTTCTCCCATCTTGTATATCTTGGAAACTTTATCTAATTTTACGTATGCTTCTGTATTATCCATCCACGTCTCCCTGTCGTTATACCGTTGTAGTTACTTTTAAGTATAACACAAAAAGCACCATCCAGAACAGCGTCCGGACAGTGCTTTTGTCTTAAATTTTTCTAAAGTGTGGAATCCTTTTCTTTCCTGCGGCCGGTCATCAGGCCTCCGATCCTGCCGGTTTCTTTGGCCGAAAGGCTTTTCCAGCCGCTCTCGAGGACCTTGTCAAGAATCCCCATTTCTTCTGCGATCTCATACTTGATCTTTTCTTCTTCGGGAAGTTCGCCCCGCAGATATGCCTCCACTTCTTTCTCCTTGTTCATGTCCTTTCACTCCTTTGTTGCTTTTCTTTTGGAGTATGGACAGTTTGGAGAAAATTTATTCACTCAGGATCAGCCTTTCGGAATAATGATGGCTGCAATGATGTACGCCCAGATCCCCGCGCCGCCGAAGCAGGTAAAGATGATCCATGCAAGACGCACCAGTGTCGGATCAATATCAAAATATTCAGCGATGCCTCCGCATACACCGCACAGCATATAATTTGCGGAAGATTTGTAAAGTCGTTTGTTATTCATAAAATCTGCCTTCTTTCTCAAAAAAACTTATTTACTAAAATTAACTGTAATATTACCAACGCCGCAGTTCAGTTCCATATCTCCTTTGGCATTTGGATTCGTGATATTTTTGTCGTGGCCGATGCCGCTGTACGAGCTGTCACCGATGTCAACATTTCCTGCCGCACAGGAAATCTCATAATTATAGTCCGCTTCTTTGCCAAGGATGTCAAGGTCAACATTTCCGATACCGCAGTCAACTTCCAGATCATGCATATCCAGTTCTGATATTTCTACATTTCCGGTGCCGACTTCAACCGAGATATCGTTAGCTACGCTGATCTTCCCTGTATTTGTAAACTCGCCTGCTCCTACAGACACATCCAGGTCATCTGTTCTAAAATCATCACACATCGTAACAGTACCTGCTGCAACCTCTATGGAAGTGTCCTTAAACCTCAGGTCCTTCGGATAACTCACAGTGATCTCACGTTCCTGTGTCCTGCCAAGTGACTCGATGACCAGGCTGTCATCGTCTGTACCAATCCTTACCTTGTCTTTCTTCGAACCGGACACTTCTACACGGATCTTGTCTCCGTCACAGCTCTGAAGCTTAAGTGCATCTCCACTCAGGGAAAAATCCAGATCCGATACCGGATCGATCTCAAAGATTTCTTTGTCATCCTCTGTCGTGACCGGCTTAAGCTGTGTGATCTCATCCCAGTCTTCGTCCCAGGAATCATGGCTCTCCTGTAAGGCAGAATTCGCAATTTTCCTGATATTTCCATTCAGTCCATATTTCGTAAGATTGATACCTGTGATCGTCGCTCCCATGGCAACGCCTCCTATGCTGAGTCCCAGCCCGACAACGGCAAGGACTAATGCCAGTTTAAGAATCCGTTTGGAAAATTTTCTCATAATCCCGCCTCCTTCTTCTTACTTCCTCTGTTTACAAGCCGACTGCAAAAATCTACAAATTTCCGCAGGATCGCCGGAAGTACTTTCGTTGCTGCCCAGACCAGAAATACAAGTCCGACCAGTGCAAATGCAAGGATCAAGAGTCCGACCCCTATCCCAAGGATCCCAAATCCGATGCTGGCAGAAAAGCATGCCCCGATCCCTGCTCCAATGGCTGCGATTCCTGCTGCAAAAAGCCCTACGACCGCTGCCCCGATCCCAAATACGATCAGAAACGGAAGAAGTGCCAGTGCAACGATAAATCCGAGGACTCCTCCGACTGCACCCTTGATCAGCGGTGAGATAAATACCAGCAGGATCAGTACCAGGATCACTCCTGCATTACTGCCCTTACGCTCTGCGTGGTATCCACGCTCCGCACGGCTGCCTCTCTGCTCCGGCATCTGCATATCCTCCTTTACACGGTCATCCTGAAATCCATTCTCCGTGTATTCTCCGTAATTCTGTGAGCTTTCCCTGAGGTCTGCCTTGATAATGGCAGCTACCTTGCCCGGACTTCCAAGCTCCCTGATCACATTTGCCTCCTGATCCTCTCCGGCGTCGTCGAAGTAACTCTCGTAATAATCAAGAGCCTCCTGCCTTTCCTCCTCAGAGATATCAGAAAGCAACTTCTCCAGTTGTTCCATAAACTGCGCTCTGTTCATAACTCTATGCCTCCCTCAAACAGTTTCGAAATCTTGGTTGAATAGTTCTTCCATTCAACTCTGTAAAGATTAAGCTGTGCCATTCCTTTCTCTGTGATCTTGTAGTATCTGCGGTTCCTGCCTGCATATGCCATGTCATAGGTCTCCAGGCATTCATCCTTCTGTAATCTCCGAAGGACCGGATACAGCGTGGACTCAGATACCTCCAGCACACTCCGCACATCCTGGGTGATCTTGTAACCGTAGGTTCCCTCCTCTTCCTTGGAAACTACCGCCAGCACGATCGCATCCAGGAGTGCTGCACCTGTATTAAATACCATGCTCTCACTTCCTGTTCATATATTCTATAATATTATTATTTTGTATAATATTATTTCATTAGTAATACTATATATCATATAATATAGTTTTGTCAATAGTATTTTCTATTTTCCATGCCTGATTTATACTTTTAGTTGCTGTTCACTCCGTTCACAGCAACTTGGTCAAAATCCATTCCAAATCACCTACGGTGATGGGATTTTGCCCCGTATGTCTCGGGATTTTGCCATTATTCATGGCAAAACGCCTCGCGGGATACTACCTGTGAACAGTAACAACTTTCACAATAAACCATGTTTTATAACTTACACAGAACAGGAGATTTTCATGTCAGAACAGAATATCACAGAACTTCTTCATCCGGCCTTTCTCGCCCGCATGAAGGAAATGCTCGGAGAAGAATATGATTCTTTTATAAAAAGCTACAAAGTACCCAGAACTTACGGACTTCGTGTCAACACCGCCAAGATCAGCTGCGAAGAATTTGAAAAACTTGTTCCGTTCCCGGTGACACCGATCCCGTGGATCCCGAACGGTTATTTTTATCCGGAAGATGTCCGTCCTTCCTACTGCCCGTTTTATCAGGCGGGGCTCTATTATCTCCAGGAGCCAAGCGCGATGACACCGGCTTCCTGTCTCCCTGTCACTCCCGGCGAGAATGTACTGGATCTCTGCGCTGCACCGGGCGGCAAAACGACAGAACTGGGGGCGCGTCTGAACGGAGAGGGACTGCTGGTCGCAAATGACATCAGCGCTTCCCGTACCCGTGCCCTTCTTCGAAATGTGGAGCTTTTTGGCTTCACAAATGCATTTGTTGCCAATGAGACTCCGGCACGTCTCAGAGACCGCTTCCCGGAATTTTTCCACAAGATCCTGCTGGATGCGCCATGTTCTGGCGAAGGAATGTTCCGTAAAGAAGAAGCACTTGCCAGAGACTGGACTCCTGAGAAATCACAGGAACTTGCCGCGATCCAGAGAGAACTGATTCTTCAGGCAGCTGACATGCTCCGTCCGGGCGGACAGTTTCTTTATTCTACCTGTACCTTTGCGCCAGATGAGGATGAGGGCGTTGTTTCCTGGCTTCTCGAAAACCGTCCGGATATGGAACTGATCGAACTTCCTTCTTATGAAGGTTTCACGCCGGGCGTTCCAGAATGGGGCAACGGTGATCCGCGCCTTACGCGCTGCGTCCATCTCTTCCCGCACACCATGCAGGGCGAGGGACATTTCATGGCATTGTTCCGCAAAGAAGGCAAAACGGATCTGATCGGTACCATGTCCTCTGCAAAACCGAATGCCGACACACGCAAATGGCTGGAACTTTTCCTTAAAGAGATCGGGCTCAAAACCCTCGGCGGAAAACCATTCGACTGGAACCGTGTGGAAACACGTAAAGATAAAGTCTACTATCTCCCGCCTCTCACCGGAGATTTCCGCGGACTGGCCTTCCTTCGAAACGGCCTTTACCTGGGCGACCTCAAGAAAAACCGTTTCGAGCCGTCAGAACCTTTTGCACTGGCTCTGCATAAGGGTGACGCTGAGGCAGTCATCTCCCTTCCGGTATCGGACGAGCGCCTGACCCGTTATCTCAAGGGCGAAACACTGAATATCGAACCAGAAGAAGCAGTTCACACCAAAGGCTGGCATCTTCTCTGCGCGGACGGCTATCCCATCGGATTCGGCAAGCTGGTCGGTGCGACACTCAAAAACAAATATCCCGCAGGATGGAGAGTCTGATACTCTCCTTCCCACGGGATACTACCCTGTGAACAGTAACCTTATATTTCTATTGCTTTCTGCAGGGCAAATGAATAAATATATTTCTGCTTTACTTTCTTATGAAGCATCCGTTCCAGTGCCAGTGCATAATCTTCAAGCTGTGTGCGGTAGCGTTCGATCAGTTTTGATTCTTCTCCCTGACCGATCCTGTCTGTCTTGTAATCCACCAGAACGATCTCTTCTCCTTCTATAAAATACGCATCAATGATTCCCTGTACAAGAACCGTCTCATCTCCATTCCAGGAAGCATCCAGATTTTTCATATCCACTTTCATGACAAATGGCTGCTCTCGGTGAAGTTTCTTGTCCTGTGCCGCCCTTTGCATCCGCCTTCCCAGTTCTGAACCTGCAAAAGCCAGGATATCCTTTCTTCGGATGCATTCGCCTTCTTCCGGCAACATCTTGTGGCTTTCGACAAGTGTCTGTATCTGTCTGTCGATCTCCTGATAGGTTTTTACCTGCGTATAATCAAGGCATTCCATCACACGATGGTAAGCGGTTCCCCGCGCAGCCCCTCGCGTTACTTCTTTCTCACCGGAAATAAACGCCGGGACGATCTCCTCTATCTCCGGTTCCGGATAAAGTGCAGATTCTATCTCCTCTTCGTCTGCATACTTGCGTTTCTTAAGTTCCGAAACGCTGACCTTGACCGGAAGCTCTTCAAGATATGCATACGGATACGCAAAGCCGAACTTCGCCTCCAGCGTCTGACGGATCGTTTCGTCGTAAATCCTCTGACTGTCCCATTCTCTGAAAAATGCTTCTCTCATCTGTGCATCCGTCTGTCCCAGGATCTCACCCTGCACCAGTTCCCCAAGCGTTACCCTGTGGATCAGGAAATCTGCATTTTCTTTCTCACAGATCTTCACCTGTTTTCCAAAGATGCCGTACTCCGCCAGAAGTTCTTTCACTGCCGGATGGCGCACCAGTGCCGGAAGGATATAGAACCAGTAACTTTTTGCCTCGGAGCGCACGCCCAGTGGAAGTAATGTTTCTTCACTGTCCATATACCGGGACACAGAACGCAGAGCTGCTTCTATGTTCCCCATAGAGCCTGTGATGATGAGTTTTTCCTTCGCTCTTGTCAGCGCAACGTACAGAACTCGAAGTTCCTCTCCAAGACTTTCTCGTTTCAGTGCCCTTCGGATGATCTGTTTCTGCATTGCCGATACGATCAGTCGTCTTTCCGGGAAGATCGCATCCACGCCGAAACCAAGTTCCGGATGGATCAGAAACCTGGCATTGATGTCCTGAAAATTGAACTGCTTACCCATTCCTGCCGCAAATACGACCGGAAATTCCAGTCCCTTGCTTTTGTGGATCGTCATGATCTGCACCGCGCCGCTTCCTGCATCTGCCAGATTGACCTCGCCAAAATCCACCTCATATTTCTGAAGTTTCTCAATATAGCGGATAAAGTTAAACAGTCCACGGTAACTTGTCTTCTCATAATCCATCGCTTTTTCGACCAGCATATGGAGGTTTGCGCCTCTCTGTGCACCGCCCGGGAGCGCCTTCGCATAAGTACCGTAACCTGTCTCTTTGAGGATGTACATGATAAGCTCATGGATCGGTGTATACGTCGCCATATCCCTGACCTTACGAAGCTGTTCCAGAAAAGTGCGGAGTTTTTTTCTGAGCCGGATCTTCTCCTCATCTTTCTCCGCATAAGCGCAGATGCTGTCGTAGATCATCCCTTCCGGACATTCACTTCGGATCATTGCAAGCTCCTGTGCATCACATCCGACGATCGGGGAATGCAGAACGCCTGTCAGCGGGATATCCTGAAGCGGATTGTCGCAGACACGCAGATAATTCAGAAGCGTCACCACTTCCTGCGCGGAAAAATATCCCGTCCTGGATGCCGAATAGACAGGGATTCCTCTGGAGCTCAAAACCTGGCTGAACGTCTCTGACCATCCCGTCGTACTTCGCAGAAGGATCACGATATCGCCATATCCGATCTCGCGGTATTCTCCCGTTTCTTTGTCCAGGATCCTGTCGTTTCCGACCATCTTCTGGATTCGCTGTGCGATCGCCAGTGCTTCCAGCTCCTGTGCATTCTTCTGTCCCTGTTCGTCTTCCAGTTCCTCGCCGTCTTTTTCTACGATAAGGACCTCTGTCCGGGTAAATTCCGGGTCCGCTCCTTCCGGAAAAGACGCTCCCGGATACAGTGCATTGTCATCATCATAAGTGATCCCGCCCAGATCCTCGCCCATGATCTGGTGGAAAATATAATTCACCGAGGTAAGCACCTCTGCCCGGCTTCGGAAGTTTTTGTGCAGGTCGATCCTCTGCTCCTCGCTGTCTTCCAGAGAATAGCTGTGGTATTTTTCCATAAAAAGCTCCGGTCTCGCCAGACGAAAACGATAGATGCTCTGCTTGACATCTCCTACCATAAAGATATTTTTGCGCTTCTCTACCCATCCGGACACCATCGTTGTGATAAGTTCCTGCACAAAGTTACTGTCCTGATACTCGTCCACCATGACTTCCTCGTATTTCTCAGACAATTCTCTTGCTGCCTGTGTCGGGATCAGTTCTCCATCCACTTTCTCCACAAGGATCCTGAGGGCAAAATGCTCCATATCTGTGAAATCCAGAAGATTCTTCTCTCTCTTCTTTCTGGCAAAAGCCTCCTTAAACTGCAGGGTCAGTTCTGCCAGTCCTTCCAGCGGCACTCTTGCACAGGCGATCAGCTCCAGAAGGATTTCCTCTTTCTGATTAAAAAACTTCGTCGAAAGATCCTTGCAGATTTCTTTTTCCTCATCTCTGAGTTCTTTTGCCTGTTCTTTTTTGACCGGATTTATGGAGCTGTCTCTTTTGGCAGAAAGTTTCGCAAACGTATGTCCGGACAGGATATCCGCAACCTTATCATAATCTTTGGTTTCCCTGCATCGACGTACTTCCCGCCAGAAATTCAGGTCATCAACAAGTGCTTCGTCATAAAAATAAGGGCCGTCCGGCTCATTGCAGATTTTTCTTGCACTCTCTGTCAGTGCCTCTGCCTGATCCAGTTTTTCATCCAGCGTTTCCCAAAGGAGCTGTATCCAGCTTGTTTCACGGAGTTCTTCGATCGTCTGCACGCGGTAGACTTCCATGCATTCTTCCAGCCATTCTTCCGGGTACGGATGGCTCATTGCCGCCTGGTAGAGTTTGTATACCATATCACGGATCTCATCATCGGATTTCCCCGATGCATAACATTCTACCAGACTCAGAAACTTCGGATCAGCCTTTTCGTATGCTTCTTCGAGAAGGTCTTTCATGACATCTTCCTGCAGAAGTTTCAGCTCACCCTCCTCCGCTGTCCGATATCCCGGATCAAGTTCCACCATGTGAAAATAGTTCCGGATGATATAAGAACAGAAACCATCGATCGTTGTGATCTGTGCGTTATGGATCAGTGCTGCCTGTCTCTGGAGATGTTCATTGTCCGGGTTTTCGTACAGTGCCTGATCGATCGCATTGGAGATTCGCTCCTTCATCTCGCCCGCTGCTGCCCTGGTAAACGTCATGATCAGAAGCCGGTCAATATCCACCGGTCTGTCGGGGTCCATGATCTTGCTCAGGATCCTCTGAACCAGCACGGCTGTCTTACCGGAACCCGCTGCTGCACTGACCAGAATATTGCGGTCCCGCAGGGTGATGACTTTGCTCTGTTCTTCAGTCCATTTCATTCCCATATCACTCTGCCTCCTGTTCAAAATTCTTCCAGACTTCTTCATCGGCAAACTGTTTCAGTCTCCGGAATTCATAGCCCGGGATCTTGCGGTCAAAGCCGCAGCTTCCCTGATATGCACAGTACGTGCAGGCATTTTTGTTCCCCATCTCATACGGGGAAGCATCTGCTTTTCCTGTGAGGATCGCATCCTGTACTTCAGTGATCTTTTTCTTCACATAGTCATTCAGAAGACGGAACCGCTCCGGGCTTGCGACAGACGAGCCTTTGCGCAGCGCACCCTTTGACGTGTATGCCAGCGGAAGGGATGCATACGAAGCGTCCAGTTTCCGAATCACCTCCGGGGCAGAAGATACCAGCCCGTTCATCTTGAGTTTCTTCATGATCTCAGGATCAAGTTCATCCAGATCCTCCTGAAGCGTTTTCTGGATCATCGGGTCCTTGACATTGTAATAAAAAATCCCCGCCGGTTCTACTTCACAGTCCGGATATTTCCGCTGCTCTGCCTGCACCGCCGCATCCATATAAACGACAAGCTGAAGCTGAAGCCCGTGATAGATACTCACCAGGTCAAAAGAAGTATTGCCCGTCTTGTAGTCAATGATCTTGACGTAAACTTTGTTGTCTTCTTTGAGGACATCCAGACGGTCGATTCTGCCGCCGCCAATGGAAACTTCAAATCCCTCCGGATGGAACTCGCCATTCTTAAGCTGTTCCTGCAAAGCCCAGACCGTTCTTCTAAGGATCCTTCTTGTACGCTCGACCATGTAATGATTTCTGGCACTGCTTTTAAGGATTGTGTTCCCATAGTCTGCCGCCACCTTGTCCAGACATTCATCTGCGATCTCATCACGGATTTTGTCATCCAGGTCACTCCAGTCCAGTCTCTTTCTTCTCAGTTCGACAGCAAAATTTTCCAATGCCTGATGGATGACATTTCCCATATCCATCGCCTTGAATTCATATTCCACACGCTCTGTCACAGCCAGACCATATTTCAGGAAATGCGCAAACGCACACGCAGAAAAACGTTCCAGTCTTGTCGCTCCATGCGGAGATACTTCTCCGTACAAAGCTTTCGCAACACTCGCACTGACCTTGTCCTCCGGCTTTCGTAAAAATGCGGCATCTGTCAGTTTTTCTGCCAGTTCCCTGTATTTTTGACTTCTCAGATACCAGCTGTACAGTTCCTCAAAAACAGGATCCAGCTCATCTGTATTTTCCTCTGAAAGCCCCTCAAGCAGATATTCCAAGGAAGTTCCCGGTGTCTCCAGAAGTTCCATCTGGCTCTCTGGCTGATCTGCACGTGTTTCTTTGAGTTTCGGAAACAGCCTTTTGATCGTATGGATCAAGAACGCAGGGCTGCATGCCTCTCCCCTTCCATTTGACTGACTGTAGGAAAGGCTTAAGAGTTCCCTCGGCTTAGTCAGATTCAGGTAAAGATAAAACCTCTGCATGTTCATCAGTTCTTTGGGACCCGGGGCAAGTTCCATTCCCTGATCCTTAAAGAAATCCCTGTCCATCTCTGTCAGGATCCCGCCGGACTGCGTGTTCTTTGGGATATTTCCCTCATTTACGCCGACAAAAAACAGTGCACGCACGTCTTTGAGCCTGGTACGCTCCATATCACCGATCAGCACCTGATCCATACTCGGCGGGATCAGCGCAACTTTCGCCTGTGTCATTCCCGTTTCCAGGATCTGCCGAAACTCCTCCGGCGAAACCACCTCGTCCCCAAGGATCTCTGCCATCTTATCCAGAAGTTCCATCATGATACCAAAGATCTGCGCGTATTCCTTTTCCATTGCCTTGTTTCCGTTCTCATGGAAATAGAACTCCTGACCTTTCAGTTTCTGCTGGATCTGGCTCTGTACGATAAATTCATACAGATACCGGCAGTACTCTTCCACTGTTTTCTTTTTTCCGGAAAAACCATCTGCCAGGATTCCTGTCTCTCCGACAAAACGCTCCCGGATCTCGTTGATCTCCTGGATCTGGTCCGGATCCATACCTCTGTAGATGCGGACCCATTTCTCTCTCCATCTGCGGATTCCTCTGATTCCAAGCGCGATCACATAATTTTCCAGTTTATCCGCTTCACTTCTGGAGATATCAGACATCCCACAGCGGAGATAACGGAATACACTCTCATAACTGAATCCCTGAACGACCATCTCAAGTGCCGCGCGAAGATATTCCACAAACGGATTCATAAGGATCGAATGTTTTTCATCAATAAAATATGGAATCCCGGCATCTTCAAAAACCTGTGCGGCTACGCTTCCATATTCCTCAAGATTTCCTGTGATGACCGCAATCTGTCCGTAACGATGATCCTTTTCTCTGACCAGCCGCAGGATCCGTCGGGCAGTTTCCTCCATTTCTTTCTCCGGATCTCTCGCCGAAAAGATCTGTATCTCCTGCTGCTCCCGCTCATAGACAGCCCTGTGGTAACGGAACAGATGCTGTTCCAGAAAATCAAGTGCCGGGGCATCCGCAAACCGTGACTTTCTGCCCGGCGCGACCCAGACAGGCTCTTCGATATCCTTCGTAAGTTCCGCAAGAGAGCGGATCATCTTATGGCTCATATAAAAAAGCTCGTGCGGTTTTCCCATCGCAAGAAACTGTTCTCTGACATCCATCGTCACCGTCACGGAAACTCTCTCACAGACAGCCAGAAGTTCCCGCAGGACTTCAAGCTGTACTGGTGTAAATCCTGTGTATCCATCCAGAAGAAGGACACTTCCCTTAAGTTTCTCAGAAAACTGGATCTCTTTTGCCAGAACCTCAAGAACTTCCTCCGCTGTCATAAAATGTCCGGAAAGATATTCACGGAACGCCTGATACAGAACTTTCACATCCTGGAGTTTCATCTGGAGAAGCGTCTTATCCTCGCTCTCACGGATCATCTCATCCAGTTCCTCTTCTTTGATCTCGTACTGCATGAACTCCGAAATAAGAGACTTTACCTCATCCAGATAGCCTGGTTTCTTCATCTGATTTCTGAGATAGACCAGATCCTTCTGGTTCATCTGTACCAGTTTCTGGAGCACCATGTTTTTGCCTGTTTCTTCCATGATCCGTCTCGTATCACCGCCAACTTCCTCAAAAACGCGGTACGCAAGACGCTCAAAACTTAAGATATCAATATTGAGGATTCCCCCATCCGGATGCATTTCCACCAGAGTTTTCTGTGTCTGCATCGTAAACTGCTCCGGGACGATCACATAATAAAGTCTGTCGGGATTTGCTGACGCTTCCCGGATGATATTTTCATATGCGGTGCCGGATTTGCCTGCACCGGAATTTCCTATAATAAACTGCAGGGACATATCTTACCCCTTTCAACATTTTTTCTGAATAGCACCTCGCGGGATATTTCTGACATAAATCAGGACAGAGCCTAATAGGATATAAGGAAAGTATACCGGGGAACCGTAACCGCGAATCAGGAGGCGCAGACTATGAGCTCCAAAACAAAAATCATCGTTCTACATATGAAAGAGGTGATCTACACCTGTATTTTCCTTCTTCTCCTTGTGATCCTGGGTGTACTGGTCTTTTTTATGTTCGGTCCCGGAAAAGCACAGAATACCGCTCCAAAGACCGATTCCAGATATACCCCCGGCATTTACCGCACGTCTGTCCAGCTCAACAATAATTCCTTTGACCTGGAAGTGACCGTCAATGCCGACAGTATCCGTTCCATCCATCTGGCAAACTTAAGCGAGAGCACTGCCGCTATGTTTCCTCTCGTAGAGCCGGTCCTGGACTCTCTTGCAAGCCAGATCTATTCTACGCAGTCTCTGGAAAATCTCGATTACGCCAGCGACCAGAAATATACAGCCCAGATGCTTATTCAGGCCATTAAAGAAACTGTCCAGAAAGCGGCTTCTTCCTGAAAACAGTTACCCAAAAAATACATTGAGGTGTGATAAATCACACCTCAAAAAGTTACCTTAATTTCTTACCTCAAGTTCCTCGATCTGCTTCAGCCAGAGTTTCGCACATGCATCACTCGGCATTCTCAGGTCTCCTCTCGGAGAAACTGCCACACTACCAACCTTCGGTCCATCCGGCAGGCAGGAACGCTTGAACTGCTGCATGAAAAATCTTCGGTAGAAAGTCTTAAGCCATTTCAGGATCGTCTCATCATCATACTCGCCCGCAAACGCATTCTGTGCCAGACGGAAGATCTTTTTCGGCGGGAATGTCCAGCGGAGCATGTAATACAGGAAGAAATCGTGAAGCTCATACGGTCCTACAAGATCTTCTGTCTTCTGTGAGATCACGCCATCCTTCGGCGGCAGAAGTTCCGGGCTTACCGGTGTATCCAGGATATCCAGAAGGATCTCTGAAAGCTTCGCATCCTCACAGGTATCTGCATAATATCTCACAAGATGACGGACAAGCGTCTTCGGTACGGATGCATTGACTGCATACATGGACATGTGGTCGCCATTGTAAGTTGCCCATCCAAGTGCCAGTTCCGAAAGGTCACCGGTTCCAATAACAATACCACCGGACTGGTTTGCAATATCCATCAGGATCTGTGTACGCTCACGTGCCTGACCATTCTCATAAGTGACATCATGTACTTCCGGATCATGTCCGATATCGCGAAAATGGAGATTTACCGCCTCGCGGATGTTGACTTCCTTGAGGGTTGCACCAAGACATTCACTTAACTGGCAGGCATTGTTATAAGTTCTGTCAGTTGTTCCAAAGCATGGCATTGTTACGGCTGTGATCTTTTCTCTCGGCATTCCAAGCATGTCAAATGCACGTACTGTCACAAGAAGTGCCAGTGTGGAATCCAGTCCGCCGGACAGTCCGATCACTGCATTCTGGCAGTGGATATGTGCCAGCCGCTTCTTAAGTCCCATTGCCTGAATATTCAGGATCTCATCGCAGCGGCGTTCTCTCTCTTCTTTGATCCCCGGTACAAATGGTCTGGAATCAAATTTGCGGGTAAGCGGTGTTACTCCTCTGCCTGCATTAAAATAAACTTCGTTATAAAAAACATCCTGTCCTTCCGGTGCAAGATCCGGTGCAAAGCGGCAGGTCGTCATCCTTCTTCTCTCATTATCCAGTCTGTGGATATCCAGATCCGCATAAAGTGCGCCATTGACAAAGCGTCTGCTCTCTGCAAGGATCGTGCCGTTTTCTGCGATCAGATTGTGGCCGCCGTAGACAACATCCTGGGTGGATTCTCCCTCTCCTGCTGTCGCATAGATATATCCGCAGAGAAGTCTTGCTGACTGTGCACTTACAAGGCTCTTACGATAAGAATCCTTGCCTACAACTTCATCACTCGCAGACAGGTTCACAATCAGGTTTGCTCCATGATATGCATGTCCTACGCTCGGAGGATTCGGAACCCAGAGGTCCTCGCAGATCTCAGCCGCAATCTTGAGTTTCGGCATTTCCTGACAGATGAACAGGATATTTGAGGAGATCGGGACATCCACTTCATCAAACTCTTCTGTTTCATCCTCATCAATATAATCCGGTTCCTCATCGATCTCTTCCAGTTCCTCAAAGGAATCTTCTTCCTCCAGAGCCTCGAGTTCTGCCTCAAGTCCAAATTCCACGTCCTCATCCGTCATCTCTTCGTCATGATGTAATCCATACTCAGACCTTCTGATTGTCACAGTTCCGTCTACATCCTCTCCGGAAGTGAAATATCTCGCCTCATAAAATTCATTATAATTCGGCAGATAAGTCTTCGGCACAAACCCAAGGATCTCACCATGGTTCAGTCCGGCTGCCACATTATAAAGTTTGCCCTTGTATTCCAGCGGAAGTCCTACAAAAATGATCGCATCTACATCTGCTGTCTCTTCTGCAATACGCACAAGCTGTACTTTGGCTTCCTCCAGAAGATTTTCCTGCCAAAAAAGATCTCCACAGGTGTATGCTGTGATACACAGTTCCGGGAAAACCATGACTTTGGCTCCCTCTGCTTCCATCTCACGGACCATTTTGATAATTTCAGCTGCATTGAATTCACAGTCTGCTACCTGCACATCCGGCGTTCCTGCCGCTACTTTGATAAACCCGTCCTTCATGTTCCTGCTTCTCCTTTATTTGCACTTTCTGAGGATTTCTTTGAGTTCTTCTACACTGAATGTATAATTGGTGTTACAGAAATGGCAGTTCAGTTCTACTTCCTTGCCTTCCTGGATCATCTCATTTAATTCTTTTCTTCCGATGCTGATCAGGGCTTTTTCTACACGTTCTTTGCTGCAGTTACAGTAAAATTCTGTCGGGATCCTGTCGTTGATCTCAATATCAAATCCATCCAGTACCTGCTCCAGAAGACTCTCAGGAGTGTGTCCCTGCTCCAGAAGTGTAGTCACAGACTGGATCTTCTGTACGTTTGCTTCCAGTTTCGCGATCGTTTCTTCCTCTGCAAACGGCATGACCTGAACGATAAATCCACCTGCCTGACGCACGGTATTATCTTTGTTCATCAGAACACCAAGACCTACAGCGGACGGAACCTGTTCACTTGCTGCGAAATAATAAGTCAGGTCTTCTGCGATCTCACCTGTCTGAAGTGCCACCTGTCCCACATATGGTTCTTTGAGTCCCATATCCTTGATGACCTGAAGGAAACCGTGTCCAACAGCACCGCCAACATCCAGTTTGCCCTTGGCATTTGCCGGGATGATAACATCCGGTTCAACGACATATCCCTTGACACGGCCTTTGGAATCTGCTGTAACCGTGATTCCCTGAAGCAGTCCGTCACCCTTGACCTGAAGTGTCAGGATATCCTTATCGCCCTTCATCATCACGCCCATCATCGAACCTGCTGTCAGAAGACGTCCAAGTGCTGCTGTTGCAACCGGGCTGGTGTTGTGATCCTTTCTTGCTGTCTCTACTGTCTCTGTTGTCACTGCTGCAAACGCACGGATCTGGCTGTCTGCCGCAATTGCTCTTACTATATAATCACTCATGAATTTACCTCGTTTCTTATTTTGCTTTGCCTTTTTCTCTTGCGATGAAGAATAACCGCTCGCTCTCCTCGGATGCCGCTTTGCCTGTGTAGGCATCGTATACAGCGAGAATATCCATTCCTGCCTCGCGGATCAGTTCTTCGATCTCTTCTCTCGGATATGCTTTCTGGCAGTGGACTTCCTCTGCCTTCTCATACAGTCCGTCCTCTCTCGGAAGAAAAACTGCCAGTTCATAATAGTTCAGTCCCTCTTCCTCATCGTAGCTGTTGTCCCAGATGAAACTTCCCTCATCACGGTTTTCTGCGATCGTCGTATCCCCAAGGATATCCCTGTACTTATGTACGGTATTCATATCAAACAGGAAGATTCCCTCCGGGTCAAGGTAATTATTTACCAGTTCAAAAACATGACGCAGTTCATCCCTGTCTGTAATATAATTGAGACTGTCGCAGACACTTACAACGGCCCGCACCGTTCCGTACAGTTCAAACTCCTGCATGTCCTGCAGAAGATACAGGATATCCTGTCCGGATTCGACTCTTTTCTCCATTGCCTCCGCAAGCATCTCCTCGGAATTGTCCACACCAATCATATCATAACCCTTGTCCGCAAGCAATCCCGTCATCGTTCCTGTTCCACATCCAAGTTCCAGTACCAGACCATCCTCGATCCCATATTCTCTCAGATGATCGGTGATATAATCCGCCCATTCTTCATAATCAATATTATCCATGAACAGGTCATACACCTGTGCAAATTTCTCATATGCTCCCATCGTCGTCCCCCTGTTTATATTTTGTGAGTAAAAAGGCAGATGATCGCTCACCTGCCTTTCCTTCTTATCTCATGCTGACGATAAATCAGATCGTGTTCTGTTGTTACTGAACAGGCATATAATATACGTCTGCTCCCTCACCATGCCAGTAGTAGCTTGTTCCGTTCTCGTCGTAAGCGTCCTCATCGCTGGTAAAGTTGTAGGTATTTCCGTCAAAGTCAACCCAGCTTCCGTTTCCGTCCGGTGTGATCACAAGCGGATGTCCGTCAGAATTACGATAGATGGTTCTTGTCTCATCTGTGTTGGAAAGCTGCTCATCTGTGAATCCTGCAGAGTTGGAAATTGTTGTAGAGCTGGAATCACTGGAGCTGTCATAGCTTTCGGATCCGTCGCTGCTACTGTCTGTGCTTCCTGTTGTATCTGTGGCTGCACTGCTGTCTGTTCCTGCCGCAGAAGTATCTGCTGCTGCGCTGCTGTCTGCTGCATTTGCGTTTGCATCAGAAGAAGCTGCGTTTGCATTGTCGGCTGCCGGAGTGGAAGCTGCTGCCTGCTTCGGAGCTGCTTCTTTCAGAGAAGAATCACCAAGGATCTGGAAAGAATCTACGGATGATTTCACTGCGGAAAGAACATCTTCTTTGTTAACAGATGCTTCGATGCTGTAGTATTCGGAATCGTTTGCGATAACCTTGTGGATCACATACAGACTTCCGTTGCTCTTCTCTGTGTTCAGCATCTTGGTTGTGTAGGTGTACACGCCAATGCCATTCACATCTGTAGAAGTGTAGTCCTGAATCTCAAAGTCTGTTCCGTCAACCTTGTCTCCGTCTGCCTGCTCAAGAGAGGTAGCCATGTCCTGTGTGCTCGGGATCACGGTTGAAGCCATGGTGTCTGCTCCCTGTCCGTGAAGGATCAGGATCTTGCCCTCGTCAGGAGATTCAAAGCTGAGTGTGTCTGCTTCATCTGTCTTATTTGCCCATGTTGCGTTTGGAAGGTTGATCGCTACGGATTTGTCTGCGGATGTATAGGTAGTCGCCTGTACATTCGGAGCGATCGTGGCTGTCGGAGCCGGTGTCTCGGTTGCTACCGGTGTCGGTGTCACACTTACTGCAACAGACTCATCCGGGTTACCGCCGCCGAAACTGCAGGCAGCCATAAATACAGATGCTGATATGGCAATTGCTGAAATCGCAAGAATTCTTTTGTTTCTCATAACATCCTCCTTAATATCGGTTATGATATAGTTCATTTAAAAACCTTTGTGCTATATTTTACAATTTTATTACAGACATGTCAATGAATTTTCCCTGATGGTTTATGAAAATCCTGTAAAATATTGTGAATTTTCTGTGTCGGATATCTTCTTTTCTGTAATCTTTTATCTGCGTTTTTTCCTGAAAATATACGGGTTTCAGAGCTTTTTGTAATCATACATATGCAGCTCATGAAGCGCCCTTGTCGCTGCAATATATTTCGCCTGTTTACTCAGTCCGTCCTCTGCATCTGCCGCAAAAACTCCGAATACCTGATCGAATTCCAGACCCTTTGCAAGATAGAACGTGGTCACTGTCAGACCTTTTTTGAAATTCTGGCTGTCGCGGTTCATGTACGATAACTGGTACTCTCCGTCCGGGTCCAGTTTTTTCAGTTTCTCTTCTATATAGAGATAAGCATGCTCTGCCTCTCTTTCTGTAAAAAGGATCAGCGCTTCTGTCTCATAGTCTGCTCTCTTTGCTTCCCAGTCTGCGATCACCTGATCCAGTGCTTCCTCAAGCTTCGCAAAAGACCGCTCCTCAACCGGCTCGCCGTGGCGTTCGAACAGTTCCATATCCTGAATCCCGGTAAGTTTATTGGCATACTCCGCGATCTCCATCGTGTTTCGATAGCTTCTGTTCATAACGATCTTGCGGATATCCCTGCCAAAGATCTTCGGCAAAAATTTCAGTACATCCTGCTGCTGTTCTTCCATCGTCTGTGCTTTATCTCCGAGGATTGTCATCCTGCACGGGAAAAGTTTCCGAAGGAGCACATACTGGATCCAGGAATAATCCTGCATCTCATCGACCACGACATGCTTGATTCCATGATGATTTTTGCAGCGGAAAAGAGAATATTTCAGGTAAAGGATCGGATAAACGTCCTCATAACGTAACTTACGCTTCTCCAGTGGAATACGCGGCAGCGGATCGTAACCTGCTTCCTCAAGAAAACGGCTGTACAGAATATAGCAGTCTCTCGTCTCGTACATACGCAGAAAACGTTCCGTCAGTTCTTCCTTTTCTTCATCTGCGAGGTCTCTGCCCCTCAGTGTCTCCACCTGGTCGATGAAATATTCTGCCACTGCCTCCATTCTGGAAAGAAGCGGAATATCCAGGAACTTAAAGTAAAACAGATCAATGATCTCCTTCTCGGAAAGCGTACAGCCCTTGTACTCTATGTCCTTGAAATTCATCAGTTCATCTTCCAGCCCAAGCATGTAAGCATCCATCTGACCGGCAAATCCTGCCGACTGTTTCTCCCTGCACAGTTCCTGTGATTCCGGAATAAGGACAGAACGCTCGATCTGGTCATACCTGTCCTCACAGTCAGAAACGATCCCCTTAAGTTCACGGTAGGCAAACAGATCAAAACTCATCTCGCGGATATTTTCCTCTCCCAGTTCCGGCAGGATGTGTGAGATATAATCTGCAAACACACCATTTGGCGAAAGGACCAGGATATTGGAAGATTTCAGATTTTCTCTGTCGTGATACAGAAGATACGCGATCCTGTGAAGTGCAACAGAAGTCTTACCACTTCCTGCCGCTCCCTGGATCACCATAATCTTATCACTTGTGTTTCGGATAATTGTATTCTGCTCTTTCTGGATCGTCCGGACGATGTTTTTGAGCTGGACTTCACCCTTGCTTCCAAGCTCTGCGCCCAGGATCTCATCATCGATCTTGACATCGCTTTCAAACTCGTAGATCATTTTTCCATCACGGATCTTGTACTGCCATTTGGAAGTGATCTCGCCTTCGAACACACCGGAAGGTGCTTCATAGGACGCAGGCCCCTTGTCATAATCATAAAAAAGTCCGCTGACCGGAGCACGCCAGTCATACACCAGCGGCAGGCTTCCCGCCCGCTCCGAAAGATTTCCGATCCCTATATAAAAAAGCTCCGGCTCGTCATCTCCGTCATACTGAAAATCCACTCTTCCAAAAAACGGAGAATCCATCATCTTCTTGAATCTCTTGCGAAGAAGGAACTGTTCTTCATTCGCATTCATCTGACGGAAAAGTGCCTGCTGGTTATCAAAGTTTTCATAACCGTACTCATCCATCTCTGTATAGTTTTCCCAGTAATATTCGTGCATATCCTCGATCTCTTTCTCACCCTCAAGGATCGCAGCATCTGTCTCGGCAAGACGTTTCTTCAGACATTCCATTACTTGCAGCAGGTACTCTCTGCCATTTTCTATATTGCCGCTCATCATAAATACCTCCCTTTCCTGCCAGACTTTTTATTAAATATAATTTTCTTATTATACTCAAAAAGACAGCCGTTGACAAGAACTGTCTCCTGCCAGCGGCTGCCTTTTCGTTACTGTTTACAGGGTAACTGTGAACGTAGTGAACAGTAACGCCTTTTCGTGGCTTAAAATTCTGGTTTTATTTCTGGCTTTATGAGCAAAGTTCTGAAGAACCATTGTCAAACTGGCTGTTGTAAAGGTCTGCATAGAATCCTTTGGCTGCCAGAAGTTCTTCATGATCGCCCTGCTCGATGATGTCTCCGTCCTTCATAACAAGGATCAGGTCTGCATCCTTGATCGTGGAAAGTCTGTGTGCGATAACGAAACTGGTTCGTCCTTTCATCAGATTATCCATCGCTTTCTGGATCTGCATTTCTGTTCTTGTGTCGACAGAGGATGTTGCTTCGTCAAGGATCAGGATCTTGTTGTCCGCAAGGATCGCCCTTGCGATCGTAAGAAGCTGCTTCTGTCCCTGGGAAATATTGCTGGTCTCTTCATCCAGTACCATCTGGTATCCGCCTGGCTGCTGCATGATGAAGCTGTGGATATGCGCTGCTTTTGCTGCTGCGATCACTTCTTCATCCGTTGCATCCAGCCGGCCATAACGGATGTTTTCCATGATTGTTCCGGAGAACAGCCAGGTATCCTGGAGCACCATACCGAACATCTCGTGAAGTTCGCTTCGGTTGAAGTTTCTGACATCGTGTCCGTCTACCTTGATTGCACCCTTATTCACATCATAGAAACGCATCAGGAGTTTGACCATGGTGGTCTTACCTGCTCCGGTCGGACCTACGATTGCGATCTTCTGTCCGTCATGTACATCTGCGGAGAAGTCATGAACGATGATCTTATCCGGGTTGTAGCCGAACTCTACATGCTCGAACTGTACGTTTCCGTTCAGTCCTTCGATAGAATCCGGATGTTCCGGCTGCTGTACTTCTTCCTCTTCCTCGAGGAATTCAAATACTCGCTCGGATGCCGCTGCGGATGACTGCAGGAGGTTTGTTACCTGCGCGATCTGCTGGATCGGCTGTGTAAAGTTACGGATATACTGGAAAAATGACTGGATATCACCGACTTCGATGGAACCTTTGATAACAAAGACTCCTCCAAGCAGTGCTACCATTACATATCCGAGGTTTCCTACGAACTGCATGATCGGCATCATCATTCCTGAGAAAAACTGTGATTTCCATGCAGATTCATAAAGTTTCTTGTTGTCTTTTTCGAATTCTTCCAGAACATCGTTTTCTTTGTTGAATACTCTTACTACGTCATGTCCGCCGAAGTTTTCTTCGATCTGACCATTGACTGCACCAAGGTAATTCTGCTGTGCCTGGAAGTATTTCTGTGAATGCTTCATCACTGCCTGGATGATAAACATGGAAACCGGCAGGATCAGAAGTGCCGCCAGTGTCATCCACACATTGATGGAAAGCATCATGATAAATACACCGATCAGAGTTGTCACAGATGTGATCAGCTGTGTCAGACTCTGGTTCAGACTCATCTGCAGTGTATCAACATCGTTTGTTACACGGGAGAGGATCTCACCGTTTGTCCTGCTCTCGAAATAATTCAGAGGCAGTTTGTTGATCTTCTTTGAAATATCTTTACGGAGGTTGTAGGTCACGTCATTGGAGATACCAGTCATGATCCAGCCCTGGATAAAGGAAAAGCATGCGCTTGCCACATAAAGTCCCAGTGTCCACAGAAGGATCGTGCCGATCTTCGTGAAATCAATGCCTCCGGTTCCGTTTACCTTTGCAACCAGACCTGTATAAAGTTCGGTTGTCGCTTTACCAAGGATCTTAGGTCCTGCAATATTAAAGATTGTTCCTGCGATTGCAAAAATGAACACCATCACAAAACGCAGTTTATAGCGTCCCATGTAGCAGAACAGTTTGCCCATCGCACCTTTGAAGTCTTTTGCTTTTTCTGTCGGGCGCATTCCTCTGCCGCCCATCGGTCCACGTCGTCTCTGTCCACTCATGCCAATTCCTCCTCTGACAGCTGACTCATTGCGATCTGGCGGTAAACTTCACAGTTCTTCATCAGTTCTTTGTGAGAACCGATACCAGCCATATGTCCGTCATCCAGGACAATGATCTTGTCTGCATTCAGGATCGTACTGATACGCTGTGCAACAATGATCGTTGTCGCATCTTTTGTATGTGCTTTGAGTGCTTTACGCAAAGCACTGTCTGTCTTGAAATCCAGTGCGGAAAAGCTGTCGTCAAAAATAAAGATCTCCGGTTTCTTGGCAATCGCTCTCGCGATCGAAAGTCTCTGTTTCTGTCCACCGGATACGTTGGTTCCTCCCTGTGCGATCGGGGATGTGTATTTCTCCGGTTTTGTCTCGATAAACTCCGTTGCCTGTGCAACTTCTGCTGCTTCTTTTACTTCCGCTTCTGAAATATCAGTCTTGCCGTAACGGATGTTGGAATCGATCGTACCTGAGAAAAGGACTCCCTTCTGCGGTACGTATCCAAGTCTGGATCTGACTTCTTTCTGTGTCATATCACGGACATCAACTCCATCCACGAGGACTTTACCTTCTGTCACATCGTAGAAGCGAGGGATCAGGTTTACAAGAGTACTCTTGCCGCTTCCGGTACTTCCGATGATGGCGATTGTCTCACCCTTCTCCGCCTTAAAGGAAATGTCAGTCAGGACATTCTCTCCTGCTTCCGGATAAGCGAAGCTTACATGGTCGAATTCAACCGTTCCTTTTACATTTTCGGCTGGCTGAACCGGATCCTCCGGGTCTGTGACGCTTACTTTTGTCTTGAGAACGTCATTGATACGAAGTGCTGCCACGTTTGCTCTCGGAAGCATGATGGACATGGCTGTGATCATCAGGAAGGACATGATGATCTGCATTGCGTACTGGATGAATGCCATAACGTTACCTACCTGCATGGTTCCGTTATCAACGGCATAGGAACCGCTGTAAATAATCAGTACGGAAACGCCATTCATGATCAGCATCATAGTCGGCATCATAAAGGTCATGCATCTGTTGACGAACAGGTTTGTCTTTGTCAGTCGCTCGTTTGCTTCCTCAAAACGTTCTTCTTCGTGTTTCTCACGGCTGAATGCACGGATGACCGGGATACCGGTAAGGATCTCACGTGTTACCAGGTTCAGTTTATCGACCAGTGTCTGTAATGCGGTAAATTTCGGCATTGCCACCTGGAATAAAACGATAATGACAACCAGGATCAGTCCGACTGCCAGACCAAGAATCCAGGTCATGGAAGAATCGGTATTAAGTACACGGATCACACCCCCGATACCAAGGATCGGAGCATAAAGAACAATACGGAAAAGCATTGCCATTACCTGCTGCACCTGCTGGATATCGTTCGTACAGCGGGTGATCAGAGATGCTGTGGAAAACTTGTGGTATTCACGGCTTGAGAAGGTGATAACCTTGCGATACACGGCATTTCTCAGGTCATGACCAAGTGCTGCTGCCACTCTGGATGAAAGGAACACAACACAGATCGCGCAGAGCATAGTTACCAGTGCCATGCCAAGCATCTTGACACCTGAGATCTTGATGTAATGCATCTGAATCGCATCTACGTCCTCTCCCAGTGCCTCATATTCGCTCTTCACATAAGCGACACCTGCCTGGGTGATGATGGAATCCTGCATGCTGTCGATCTTCTCGCTGATCTTCTCAGTCATCGCGTCAAGTGCTTCCTTTGGCATCATGGCGATTGCCTGCATCGGGTCTGTTCCCTCCGGAACACCCATCTGGGAGAGCATGGCTGTAACTTCTTCGCTTCCGGATGAAAGACTTGCCACGATCATCATCGGTTTGCCGAAGATACTGTTCAGTTCGTCTCGTTCGTCACTTGTTATATCATCTTTGAGTACGAGATCGTCTCCGTCTTCTTCATAAAAAGAATCTACGGTTTCTTTGTCATCGTCATCCATAAACAATTGTAAGCTGTCCCTGGACGTCTTTCTGATCTTTTCAGGGACGCTGTCTTCGATTCCGCTCTGCTGGATACCTACATTCACGATCTTGGAAGTGTAGTCCGGCAAAGACAGATCACAGTATGCCTGAAGAAACAGAAGGGCTATGATCAGGATGATATAGCCTGCTGATTTTTTCAGATACTTCATCAGTTTGATCACTTTTATTGCCTCGCTTTCTTTGTGTCATTTTTTCCGGAATTTCCCGGTATCTTATCAATATTCTCCGTGATCTGCTCCAACATTCTTCTCAAAAGGCAGAGTTCTGCATCGCTGAGACCGCTGAGGAGGATCTTTTCATTCTCTTTCACTTTCTTCATGCCATTTTCCTTCGCCTGTTTGCCTTTCTCTGTCAGGTAGATTCTGGAGATACGCTGATCTTTTTCATCTGCTTCTCTGTAGAGAAATCCAGCCTTTTCCAGTCGCTGGACGGTCACGTTAACGGTCGGCGGCTTGATACGTAGCTTCTCTGCTATTTCTCGCTGGCTCAATCCGTCCTTGTATGCCAGAAGTCCCAGCACCGGAATCTGCCCCGGATAAATCCCCACTTCCTGCATCTGACCAAAGCATTTAGCCATAAAGCGGCGGTCGATCCGCATGAACATTGACAGAAAACTCTGGCTGTGTTCCTGGCAAAACCCTGGTTCTTCGTCTATAAACACATCTTCACCTCCGTTAAAATATCTGTTTTATTTCGTTAGCCAGCTATTGATTAGTTGACTAATTATTTATTATATGTATTTGCACAAAAAATGCAACTGTTTTTTGTAGATTTCACACTTTTTTAGATTTTACGAAGGAATAATTTCCTGACAATGAAAGAAATTTGTTTTGTCAGGCTAATCATCTGGATAATCAGCAGACACACTGCTTGTGTTTCCACGATATGATATGCAATGCAACAAAAAAGACACCTGCCTCCCACTTCATATTTGTGGAAAGACAAATGTCTTCTCGTATTATTGTTTTATACAAACTGATTTGTCACTGTATCGTACTGATAATCAATCGATGACAGTTTCTCTACCAGTTCTTCTCTGGATATGTCTTTGTCTTCACAAAAAGCATCCAGAGAAGAATAAAAATCTCTGAGCTGTGTGTTGACGTAGCTCAACAGCATCACCGGATCTCTTGGTATCATATTTTACCTCCTGTGGTATCCTGCCGCTGAGCACTTCTCACACAGCAGCAATTTATTTCGTATTGATCACAAACTCGCCGTCTCTGACATCGAGCACAAGGGTGTCTCCCTGATGAACGTCACCGGAAAGGATCTTCTTGGCTGCAAGTGTCTCTACATAATTCTGCAGATAACGTTTCAGCGGACGTGCACCGTATACCGGGTCGTAGCCGTTCTCAATTACCTGAGTCCTTGCTGCGTCAGTCAGTTCCAGAGAAAGCTCCTGGTCTGCCAGACGGTCACTGAGTTCGCGTACCATAAGGTCTACTATGCCGCCAATGTTGTCTTTTGTCAATGGTTTGAACATGATAATTTCATCCAGACGGTTCAGGAACTCCGGACGGAAATGTCCACGCAGGTCGTTCATGACCAGTTCCTGTGCATCCGGTTTGATGTCTCCGTTCTCATCGATTCCGTCGAGAAGATATGGGGAACCGATGTTGGATGTCATGATCAGGATAGTATTCTTGAAGTCTACGGTTCTGCCCTGAGAGTCGGTGATACGACCGTCATCCAGGACCTGCAGAAGTACATTGAATACATCCGGATGTGCTTTCTCGATCTCATCAAACAGGACTACGCTGTACGGTTTACGACGAACAGCTTCTGTAAGCTGACCGCCTTCTTCATATCCAACATATCCCGGAGGCGCTCCGATCAGACGGGATACAGAATATTTCTCCATGTACTCACTCATATCAATTCGTACCATATTCTGCTCGTCATCAAACAGAGTCGCTGCCAGAGTCTTGGCAAGTTCTGTCTTACCAACACCGGTAGGTCCGAGGAACAGGAAGGAGCCGATCGGTTTGGATGGATCTTTGATTCCTGCTTTGGAACGAAGGATCGCATCTGTAACAAGACGGACACCTTCATCCTGTCCGATCACACGTTTATGAAGTTCGTCTTCCAGTCCGAGAAGTTTGGTTCTCTCGCCTTCGGTCAGTTTCGTTACCGGAATGCCGGTCCAGCGGGAGATGATCCTTGCGATTTCATCATCTGTGACAGCTTCGTGTACCAGACTGCGGTCGCTTTCTTTGACCTGTTTTTCCTCGATCTCAAGCTGTTTCTGGAGTTTCGGAAGTTCCCCATACTGCAATTCGGCAGCTTTTTCCAGATCGTAGTTCTGTTTTGCTTTCTGGATCTGTTTATTGATATCCTCGATCTGCTCACGTAATTTCTGGAGCTTCTCTACGGAATGTTTCTCATTGTCCCACTGTGCTTTCTGAGTGTTGAAGGTGTCACGCATCTCTGCAAGTTCTTTCTGCAGCTCTGCAAGACGTTCTTTGCTCAGATTGTCAGTTTCTTTCTTAAGAGCAGATTCCTCGATCTCAAGCTGCATGATCTTACGTCTCTGTTCATCCAGTTCAGTCGGCATGGAATCCAGTTCAGTCTTGATCAGGGCACAGGCTTCATCGACCAGGTCGATGGCTTTGTCCGGCAGGAATCTGTCTGTGATGTATCTGTGTGAAAGGGTTGCTGCTGCTACCAGTGCGCTGTCTGTGATCTTGACGCCATGGAAGACTTCGTATCTTTCTTTCAGTCCACGAAGGATGGAAATGGTATCTTCTACTGTTGGCTCATCTACCATGACTGGCTGGAAACGACGTGCCAGTGCAGCATCTTTCTCAATGTACTGACGGTACTCGTCCAGTGTAGTTGCACCGATACAGTGCAGTTCACCTCTGGCAAGCATAGGTTTCAGCATGTTTCCTGCGTCCATCGCGCCGTCTGTCTTACCGGCTCCGACGATCAGATGAAGCTCATCGATGAAGAGGATGATCTCACCCTCGCTCTTCTTCACTTCTTCGAGAACGGCTTTGAGACGTTCCTCGAATTCACCACGGTACTTCGCACCTGCAACCAAGGCTCCCATATCCAGGGCAAAAATCTTCTTATCCTTCAGTCCTTCCGGGACATCACCTGCGACGATTCGCTGTGCCAGGCCTTCGATCGCTGCTGTCTTACCGACACCAGGCTCACCGATCAGTACTGGGTTGTTCTTGGTCTTACGGGAAAGGATACGGACAATGTTACGGATCTCCGCGTCACGTCCGATAACCGGATCAAGTTTCTGGTTTCTTGCCTTCTCGACAAGATCTTCGCCGTATTTGTTCAGGGTATCGTAAGTTGCTTCCGGGTTGTCGCTGACAACTCTCTGGTTGCCTCTCACGGTAGAAAGTGCCTGGAGAAATCTTTCTCTGGTGATACCAAATTCGTTGAAGATCTTCTTCATGCTCGGGCTTGGCTGTGTCAGCAGAGACAGGAACAGATGCTCAACGGAAACATATTCGTCTCCCATTGCCTTTGCTTCGTTCTCTGCATTTACAAGAGATTTGTTCAGATACTGGCCAAATCTCAGATCACCACCGGATACTTTTACCTTGGCATCCAATGCTTTCTTTACTACGTTGATAAAATACTCTTTATTGATACCCATCTTCTCAATCAGTTTGAGAATCAGGCTGTCCTCCTGTGTTAACAGTGCATACAAAAGATGCTCCTGCTCTACTTCCTGGTTGCCATACTCATAAGCAACCTTCTCAAGGTCCTGAACAGCCTGGATGGATTTCTGTGTAAATTTACTGATATTCATAGGCTTTCCTCCTCTATATCGTAGGAAAAGGATACCGAAATTTCTTTCCGTACCCTTTGGGTTATCTTTGTTATACTGGTAATATAACACATGTTGTTAGCACTGTAAAGAGGTGAGTGCTAATTATTTTGTGAAAATTCTGTGAACTTTCCATTTTCGTTTATACAGAAAACGCAAGGCTGACAGTTCTCAATTCTTGTCATAACTGCCCGCCTTAATCTCATTAATTTTCAGGTATGTACTTTTCTAATTCAGAATATATCTCATTATCCCAGATCAGCCATCTTTTAAATGCAGTAAACGCTGAACTGTCTTTGAGTTCTTTCCTTATAAGAATTTCTGCATCTTCCTTCTCTTCTTCGTCCTCTGCCTCCTGATATTCTCGGACGTACTCTTTAAACTCAGCAAGTTCTTTTCGCAAAGTTTTCCGTATGATTCTTGCTTCTATTTTCTTCTGAGGAGTTGTACCATAGTATGCGTCTTTCAGCAGAGAAACTGTATTTTTCACTGCTTCACTGTCCTCAACAAGCGATACAAATTCTAACGTTTCATCAGTTCCGAAGTATCCTTTTTTTCGAAAAGCAATCAATCTTTCTACATTTTCTTTTGTGCAATCTAAAATCGGCTTATATTTAGCTAATTTTATATTATTGCAATGCGCACAGCTCCAAAACAAATTCTGCCAATCATATTTTAATTCTTTATTTTCACGATGAGGAATCAAGTGCTCTATCTGATACGAAGTTATCGCCTTATTCTCACAGATATAACACTTCCCATGAAACATTTCCTTAAATGCTACATTTACATTATCTGTATTATACGTTCCTCCAGACTTATAGGCTTTTTGTAAATCGGCAATCGCTAACTGTGCTTTGGGGGTATTTTTTCTTTCAATTCTGATCATTCTGTTTCCTTCTCTGCTCAATATCCTTAAACTTTTCTCTGGCATCTCTTGAAAGCTCTGGTGATAAGTTCTTAAACTTCGTTCTAAGCTGTGCTCGTTCCGCACGCTCTTCTTCGTTAATATTCTGTTTGAAGCAAAGTTCCTCATAACGTTTAAGCAGTTCCTTCAGTTCATCGGAATATGCATCTGCCTCAAAGTATCCCTCCGCAAGATCATCCGATGAAAATGCAGACAAGTTATCCAGTTCTATATGCTTTTCCAGATCATATGCTCTGGCATTCGAAATAGAATTCAGAATATACGGCGAATGCGTTGTAACTATAAACTGCAGATTCGGGAAAAACTCTGTCAAAAATGGAAGAATCTTTTTTTGCAATTCAATGTGCAGATGTGTTTCCAATTCATCGATCAAAACAATTCCCTGACCGTCATATTTGCTGATTTCTTCTCCCATCAGCCAGTTCTTGTCCATTCGCAGAATCAAATCTGAAACGATATAAAGCACCGATGAATAACCATCGGACAGTTCATTAAAGCTAAAAGGTTCTCTTCCTGCCTGCTTTATTTTAAAGTTGTATTTTCTAAAATCATATTCCAGATGAATAGATTTATCGTCTAATAAAGTCTGTAGCGCAGATTCAAAACGATCAAACCAGTCCTGAATTTTCTTTGCTGTGCCTTCTTCTCCTTCATTTCGAGCAAATGCCTGCTGAGTTTTCAGATGCACCATATATTTCAGCAATATATTTCCTGCATCTCTGTCTATTCTATACGAATCATTTAATGTAATATTTTCTACACCTTGTGGTACAGCAAACTGTGCTTTTCTTTCTGCTGGAAAATATGCTGTTATAAAGTTTCCAGTTTCATATGCCCTCTCAATTCCATCATATTGATTTAATACAATATTTACTCCTCCACCATATTTTTTCAGTTCAGCTGACCAACGTTCATACTCTTTTTCATTTTCAAATCTTTCAGTCTCATTAGAAGCTGATATCATTTTTTCTTTTGCATTTTTTATCCATGCAGGATAATCTTTAAATATTCTGGAAAGTCTGCCTTCATTAATTGCACTCAAAAATCCTTCTAGTTTTAACAATAATGATGTCTTTCCTGAGCCATTTTTTCCAGTAAGCAACAAATGCTGGCGTTTTGTTGAATCCAATCTTATTTTTATATCTGACAGGTGATATAACTTTTCAATATCTATTTCACTGATAAAATATTCTTTCACTCTATACAGTCTCTCTTTCTATTCTAATGTCCGATTTCTGTATTTCTATTTTAAGTCTATAACAAATAGAAAATATGGTCAACTGGTACTTTCTGCATTTGTCAGACGTAAAAAGCGCAAGCCGTATAATGTAGGTCTGCGCTTTTTCGGTGATTCTTTTGAGTTGTTGTTTTATGGTGACGAAATGTTATTTTTTACATCTCGTCTTCATATGCTTTTATTCGTGAGTCAGCCAGTTTCTCACTGTTTCTTCATCTTCTCCGAGAACCTGAGCGATTTTCTCCACAGGCATACCTTCCTTGTTAAGTGCTTTTGCCGTTTCCTTTGCTTTTTGAGCTACTTCTTCTTGAACAAGTTTCTCCAATGCTTCACACATACATCTGGATACTGTTTTCTTAATTCATTAAGTTTACTATCAAATTCAGATTGTGTCATTCCAACTGAATCACTGTCGCCATCATCCACCACAGCATCAATATCCTCATCAACATGATCCGAGAACAACTGCTCATCACCATTTTCTGATGAAATATCATCTGCCACTTCATCAGTCACATCGGAATCTTCAATGACAGCTACCTCTTCGTCAGAAAAATCACTGCCCTCTTCTCCATCCACAACCACCTCCGGTGCATCCTCATTTTCATCTTCTACCGAGATTTCCACACCATCGCCAAAGTCACTGGCAAGGATATTGGTCGGCAGGTTTACTGTGGACATTACCATTGCGGCCGCCATCATGCAGCTAAGCCATTTTTTCATTTTCCTTTTCATGCTTTAAGGTCCTCCTTCTTCATTTGATCAAGCATCTGTGTCATCTTGTAGATTTTCTACAATTTGCGACAGATTATGATTTAATTTTAGTACAAATATTTACTATTTGCAATAATAAACATCTTTACTATGGTAATGTTTATCCAAACCGAAGCAAAGGAGGACTTATTTGAACTACATACAGCGTATTCGGGATCTTCGGGAGGATGCGGATCGTACTCAGACTCAGATTGCAGAATATCTGGGAACTTCTCAGACTATGTATGCCCGCTATGAGCGCGGTGCCAATGAAATGCCTATTCGACATCTGATCGCATTATGTCAGTATTATCACGTTTCTGCCGATTATATTCTCGGCTTCACCAATCTCAAAAAACCCCTCCCCAACGAAAAACTTCCTAAATATAATACTCTCCAAATATGAGCAGTAATTCTGATACCTCTCCACACAGAGCCTGTCAGTCTTACTGTCTTTTAATAGATTATTTAAGAACTATTTGTTCTTTATTATAATATATCTTTCCTTCCAACGCAAGTATTTTTTAGCTCTTATGTAATAAAAATGGCGAGGTGCTTATTATAACATCCCGCCAAATATCCTATTGCACAAAATTTATGCAATCAGATTACATTTAATTCTTATACTGTCAACTAAAAAAAACAGAGCCAACAGTCGTCACATCACAGACTGTCAGCCCTGCTTTCATTCACACATATCCAAAATTCAATATTACCTTATTTCGTCAAAACCCTATAATTCTCTTCCTTATTATAATCCTTATGGATTCCGTCATCTTCGTACAGAGTATAGCTGCTGCCTTCATAGCCAAGCATCTTAAGGTGCTCTGTATCGATATCTTTCACGCACTCTGCTACTTCTGCGATCGGGATGCATTTGCCGGTTCTGATGAAGAGTGGTACTTCATTGAGTGCCACGTCTACGTAGTGAACTCCTTTTGCGAGGATTTCTTCGGAAATGGTTCCGTCTGGCAGGAACTTGATGAATTTCATTTCTTCCGGCAGGTAAACGTAGCGGCCTCTTGCGTTCTGCTCGTAGACCGGAGCGATCATGATCTCGTTTCCGAGGATGAGCTGGTCTTCTACGCGGATCGCCATCTTGTCGTCCGGGTAAACGAAGCCGAGCGGTTTGAAGTACATGTCATCGTTCAGTGCGGCTTTCATGTACTCGCTGTACAGATACGGTACGAGACGGTATCTGACACCTATGACATTGCGGAAATCTTCGATGTTTTCGAACTGGTAGCATTCCTGTTCTCTTGTTCCGGCTGCTGCATGGTTACGCATTAACGGGGTAAATACGCCTAAAGCAAGGAAGCGGAGCACCAGATCTCTGGTCGCATCTGCGCCAAAGCCGCCGAGATCGGCGCCTGTGTACATGAAACCGCACATATTCAGGGACGGAAGCATCTTGAGGTTCAGAAGGATATGTGACCACCAGGATTTGTTGTCTCCCATCCAGATTCCACCGTAGCGGTGCATTCCGATATAGGAAGATCTGGAGAACATCAGGAATCGTTTTTCCGGATCAATCCGTTCAAAAGCTTCTCCTGCTGCTCTTGTCATGTTGTAGCCAAAAAGGTTATGCACTTTGTCGTGGCGGATCTTTTTGCCATCAACATTATGATAAAATCTTCTGTAATCTTCCGGATTGTTTGCGATGTCTTTCATCTTGGCCTGCATAGCCCACGGATGGATCTTGCCCTCTGTATCTTTTGCGAATTCTCCGGCAAGTTCTTTTGCTTCTGACAGACCTTCAGAAGAATAAAAGATTGCCGGTTCGTTCATATCATTCCAGAAGCCATCGATTCCCTGCTCAATAAGGAAACGGTATTTGTCTCCAAACCATTTTCTGGCATCCTTATTCAGCATATCCGGGAAGTGTGTATCTCCCGGCCATACGGCTGCAACGAAATCACTTCCGTCCTCACGTTTACAGAAATAGTTGTTCTTCACGCCTTCTTCGTAAACATCGTATCCCGGCTCAACCTTGACACCGGCATCGATGATCGGGATCAGACGAAGATCCTGGTCTTTCATTTCCTGTACAAATTCCGGAAAATCCCGGAAGTTTTCTTCACTCAGTGTGAAGTCCTTGAATGACTGCATGTAATCGATATCCATATAGATCATATCGATCGGGATATGGTTCTCGCGGTATCCTTTGGCAACGGTGCGGAAATCTTCCTTTGTGGTGTAACCCCAGCGGCTCTGTCCGAAACCAAAAGCAAACTTCGGCGGGATGTAGCTGCGCCCGATCACATGGCGAAACTGTTTTACGATATCATAAGCATTTTCGCCCTCGATCACATAAATATCCACATCCGCATTTTCGCAGGATACTTTAAGGGTATCCATTCTGGCATATCCGATGTCAAAGGTCAGTTTTGACGGATAGTCAAAAAATAATCCAAACGTCGTCTTGCCGCTCACGATAATGAAGTTGTGAGCTCCGTACAGAGAACGCTTGTCCTCTGTATGCTCCGGATCATCTGTGCAGTTGCTGATGTAGCAGTAGCCTCTTTTGTTGATTCCGCGGTTGGATTCACCCAGGCCATAGACGATATCATCTTCGTCCATGATATAAGTAAAAGCAAATCCCTCTTCCTGACTGACCTCTCCATATGGAAAAACGCCCTCAGTTGTTTCAATTTTTTCGGTCAGTGCCTCCGTGTCAAACGGAGTTCCATATCTGTATTTTCTGATCATCTCTGTGTTACCTCTTATTTATATAATACAAATGCCTCATATGGTTTCAAAACAATTTTACCTTCAAATACAGTTCTGTCAAGATTTGTGATCAGACATTCTGCACCTTTGAATTCTTCCGGAATCTCCATCTCTGCATTTCTTTCACTGAAATTGCAGACTGTCAGAAGTTTTTCCTGATCCAGTTTTCTTGTGTAAGCAAAAATCTGCTCGTCGTCACGATAAAGCGGTTCAAACTCACCATAAACGATGATGTCTTTTTCTTTACGCAGGCTGATCAGTTTCTGATAGTAATGGAAAATAGAGTTCGGATCTTTGAGCTGCTGCGCCGCATTGATCTCTTTATAGTTCGGGTTCACTTTGATCCAGGACTCACCGTCTGTAAATCCTGCCTGCGCGGAAGTATCCCACTGCATCGGAGTTCTCGCGTTGTCACGACTTCTCAGCATCAGACATTTCATCATGTATTCCGGAGTCATAAGTCCTGATTCCGTAAGTTCTGTAAAGAAATTGATACTCTCAATATCACGATAGTCTTCCAGTTTATCGAAGTAGACATTTGTCATACCAAGTTCTTCACCCTGATATACATACGGCGTTCCCTGCATCATATGAAGACAGGTTGCCAGCATTTTTGCGGAAGTCTCTCTGTATGCCGGATTGTCATTTCCAAATCGGCTGACACTTCTCGGCTGATCATGATTTCCAAGAAACAGGCTGTTCCATGCTTTGCCCTGAAGTTCTTCCTGCCATTTGATCATGATGCGCTTGAACTCTTTGAAATCATATTTCTCAGTTGTCCACTTTCCGTAATCACCGCTTCCATTATCCACATGCTCAAACTGAAATACCATATTCAGTTCTTTTCCGGCTTCTCCCGCATATTTCTGTGCCTCTTCGATAGTAACTCCTGAAGTTTCACCAACTGTCATGATATCATATCTGGAAAGTACTTCTCTGTTCATTTCCTGAAGAAATTCATGAACCCTCGGACCATGTACGCAATATGGTCCAAAATCGCCATAGAGACCATTGTTCATTTCTCCGTCCGGAAATGCCTGATCTTTGGAAATCATACTGATAACATCCATACGGAAGCCATCGATTCCTTTTTCACACCAGAATGTCATCATATCATAAACTTCCTGGCGGACTTTTTCGTTTTCCCAGTTGAGATCCGGCTGTTTCTTCGAGAACAGATGCAGGTAATACATTTGGGTCTGGGCATCATATTCCCATGCGGAACCGCCGAATACACCGCCCCAGTTGTTTGGTTCTTTTCCGTTGACCGGTTCTTTCCAGATATAGTAATCACGGTACGGATTGTCTTTGGACTTGCGGCTTTCGATGAACCAGTTGTGTTCGTCGGAAGTGTGGTTGACTACGAGATCCATCAGGATCTTGATGCCACGTTTGTGTGCCTCGGCAAGCAGTTCTTCGTAGTCTTCCATTGTTCCGTAGTCTTTGTAGATCTTCTGATAATCAGAGATATCGTAACCGTTGTCATCCTGTGGAGACTCAAGCATTGGAGAAATCCACAGCACATTTACGCCAAGTTCTTTCAGATAATCAAGTTTCTGTATGATTCCTCTGATATCTCCAATACCATCTCCGTTGCTGTCATTAAAACTTTTCGGGTAGATCTGATATACGACGCTTTCTTTCCACCATTTTTTCTCCATGCTATAAGCCTCCTGTTTATTATTGTTTTATTGACCGATACCTACGAATTACTCTGCTGTTGCACAGCTCACGTAATTCTACAGCCATTCGGAATCCGCAGATTTACTCCGAAAATCGCTACTTCCTCATGTCTGGCGGGTTCCAAGTTCAAATGTCTTATCCTGCAAGCAGGAACGACATTCTGAACTTTTAACCCTGGTATCTCACTTAACCGCACCGGCAACCACACCGTTCATGATCCATTTCTGGCAGAAAAGGTATACAATCAGTACAGGGGCAAGGACCAGCAGGTAGGATGCGAATGCCAGGTTGTAATCTACAGAGAACTGTTTTTTGAATACGTACTGCGCAAGCTGTAATGTCTGCTGACTCTCATCACTCAAAAGTACCAGTGGCATGGTGAAGTCGTTCCATGTCCACATAAATGAAAGGATTGCTACGGTTGCAGTGGTAGGTTTCAGTACCGGGAAAATGATCCGGCTGAATGTCTGGATCGGGTTTGCACCATCGATCATTGCTGCTTCATCCAGTGCCTCCGGGATTGCTTTGACAGCACCTGTATAAAGGAAGGTGTTCATCGGCAGACCGAAGATGATATACAGGAATGTGATTCCGTAGATGTTGTCCAGATGGAAAGTATTTGCCTGTACAACTAACGGAAGCATGATTACCTGAAACGGAATGAACATTGCACTGATAAAGTAGTAATACATGATTGAGAAGAATTTACTCTTCTTTCTGTTTCTTGTGATCGCATATGCTGCGAATGAGTTTGTGATCAGGGTAAAGATCAGGTTGATCACGGTGATAAAAGCTGTGTTAAAAAATTTCCTCGGGAAATTTGTCATATTCCAGGCATCAACAAAGTTCTGAAGACGAAGTTTTGTCGGAAGTGCCAGGATATTGTTCATGTCTGACGGATCTTTGATTGCGATCATCAGTGCCATATACAGAGGCAGAAGGATGATCAGCACGATTCCTGCGATCAGAAGAATGGTCACAGGCCAGTTGTAACGTTCTTTTACGTTTGCTGTACGACGTTTCATCCTAATTTCTCCTCTCTCTTTTCAAGTATACGTAACTGGAACACGGAAATCAATACTACTACGATGAAAAGCATGACTGCGTTGGCTGACTGGTAAGCAAACTGGCCGCCGCCGAAGCCTTTCTTATAAATAAGTACTGCGATAGAAGTTGTACTGGTTCCCGGTCCACCTTCTGTCATCGCCATGATCTGGTCGTAAACCATCAGGTATCCTTTTGCAGAAAGTACCATGTTGATGGTAAAGGACGGTGCCAGAAGCGGGAAGGTGATCTTGGTAAATCTGCGGAAGCCGGTTGCTCCGTCGAGGTCTGCTGCTTCGTACACATCCGTATCAATAGACTGCAGGCCTGCGATATAGATCAGGGTGTTGAATGCACATCCGGTCCATACAGCAACGGCGATGATTCCCCATATCGCATGATTGGTACCAAGGATGTTTACGCTTAATGCCTGGATCCCGAGGCTCTTTCCGAGCTGTGGGATCAGGTTTGCAAAAATATAGTTAAAAATAAATCCAACGATCAGGCTTCCAAGCATATATGGAAGAAAGTAAAAAGCTTTGATCGTGTTTTTGAATTTGATCTTCGCATTCAGTGCACACGCAAGGATCAGACTGATCACATTTACAAGGATCGTTGCGATCACTGCAAACTTGAAAGTGAACAGGTATGCATTTCCTGTATCTGCATCTGAGAACATGTGCAGATAGTTGCGCAGACCAACAAAGTTCCAGTCTCCATATCCTTTCCAGTCCGTAAAGCTGTACAAAACGCCTCTCAGGAACGGAATCGTATGGAAGATAAAGAATAATGTTGCAAGGATTCCTACATAAATGTAATAAACTTTATTAACAGCAGGTCTTTTGCGGGCTGTTTTTTTCTTCATGGGATCATCTCCTCACTTAATCTACATTAGCGATGTCGTATTTTTCATCACACTGTTTCAGGAACTGGTCCATATTTTCCTGATTGTCCATTCCATTGGAATAGTTCAGGCACATTTCAGAAATAAGTGCGGAAAGATCAAATCCTGACGGATAGTAGTGATCCGGGAAGTTTGCTACTTTGCCGTTGGCGATATCTTCTTTGACACCAGCAACTGTTTCATTGTTCTGCTCTACACCTTTGATAGCGGAGAATGCGAACTGATCGTCGATATAGGTCTGTGCGTTTTCCGGCTCCATCATGAAGGAAACGAATTCTTTTGCCATATCTTCGTTTGCGCTGTCTTTGCATACGCCAAGAAGTACGTCAACACCTGATGTTACATAGTTTTTGGATTCATCATTGGATGCCGGAAGTGCAAACATGTTGACATTCAGATCTGCATTAGCACTCTTGTACTGATTGATCGCCCAGTTTCCGTTGATGATCATGACTGAATCACCGTTTGCAAAAGCTTTGTTTCCATCGTCATAAGTCAGACCCATGAAGTCATCCTGTGCATAGTCAAGGAGTGTCAGATATTTTTCTACGATCTCTTCGTGAGTTCCCACGAATGTTGTTTTGCCTTCTTTACGGTCGTCTGTGAATCCTTCCGGCTGAAGGTCAGGTGCCATGCTGTTCCATGGGCAGAGGCTTGTCCATGCATCTTTGTAAGTCATAAGGAGCGGCTGCTCTCCTGCATCTTTGATCTGGTCAAGTACGTCAATGAACTCATCCCATGTCTTTGGAATTTCAAGCCCGAGTTCTTCAAATTTGTCTACGTTATAGATGACACCAGATGCGTTTGTTGCATATGGAACGCCGTATGCTTTTTCTTCTTTGTCTTTGTTTACGTCATAAACCATCTGCATATAAGAATCCTGGATGTTGGAGATGTAATCCTGATCACTTAAGTCAACCAGCATTCCTGCACTCTCTACTTCTGTATAGTTGTTGTCTCCACCCATCATTACGATGTCAGGCATATCGTTCTTTGCCATTCTTGTCTTTAATACAGTTCCTGCATCTGCCGGAGCTGTGATCTTGATCGTCACGTCCTCATGTGTTTCATTGAATTTATCTACAAGCTGCTGAAGAACGTCTTTGTTTTCTGCTTTACTGGAAAACAGTTCCAGCTCTGTTTTTCCACCCTTTGCAGAAGAATCCCCGTCGGAAGATCCGCCGCATCCAGTTACAGTGAGCATACCTGCCATTAAGGCACCAACCATTAATACGCTGATAATTTTTTTATTTTTCATCTTTTCTTTCCTCCATGATGTTTGTTTACAAGTATGAAGGCTGCGCAGCACCAGAAGTTTACGAAACATTACCCCGGACACGTCTGTCCTGTTCCCTTTTGGTGAGTTTATCATAACCCCACTGCCTCTGTAAAATCAATAGGTTTCTCGCGAAACTTAAATTGTAGACAAAGTTTAGCTTCTGTTTTTATGCACTTTGAACAAAAAAAGAAGGACTCTGTCATTCTTTGACAGAATCCCTTTTGACCAGATAGACCGGACTTTTTACATTTAGTTCTTTCAGGGTTTCTCCCTGGATCAGTTTCATTAGACGTATCAGTGCCAGATGTGCTTTTTGCTGGATATCCTGATGAACTGTTGTCAGCTTCGGCCGGACCATGCTTGCATATATACTGTCATCGTAACCCGTGATGGAAATCTGATCTGGAACACTGATCCCCTCATCAAAAAAGAAGTTCATCGCCTCGATCGCGTCATAATCTGAGGAAAAAGCCAGTGCTTTTGCTTCAAGGAAACGTGGAAGGAGTTCTCTGTATTTCCGAAGACGTGGATTTTTGTCACCCGGGACGACGATATACCGGGAACGGCTACAGAATTTCCCTTGCTTCTCCATCGCCTGTTTGAAGCCCATCCAGCGGTAATAATCGCTGTCCTGATCGGTTTCTGCGATGAACAAGGCATTCTCATAGCCGCGGGAATAGAGGTATTCCCCGATCTGATAACCGCCGGAGTAATCGTCTACACCAACATTCTGGAAGGTGTAAGCTCCCTTGGGGTAGGCATCGATCAGGATCATTTTTTTGTTCAGCTTGCGGGAAAGTCTGCGGTACTGATCTTCGTCATAACCGAGGATGATGAGACCTTCTACGTTCCATTTGGAAGCAATGTCCACTACATTCTGGATGTTTTCTCCGCCGATGAGCATGACGTAGTAGTCTTTTTCTTCGGTTTCCTTCTGGATAGTTCCGATCAGTTCGCCTACGAACGGGTCCTGAAGGGACTGCATGCCGTGAGCATAGGAAAAGCCAAGTACTACGCCTATGATCCTGGAACCATGACCGGAAAGCATCACGGATCCCATGTGGGGAACGTAGTTCCGCTCTTTGAGGATTGCCGTGATCTTATCAATGGTTGCCTGGGAAACCCTCTTGGTATTGCCATTTATGACATTTGATACAGTGGTTCGGCTGACACCTGCCATTTCTGCGATGTCCTGAAGACGGATCATTGTTGTTCAGCCTCCTTTTGTATGTTTTGGTGTGTGTTGCAGCGTTATAAATGTTATGCGTTTATGAACCTGACGGGATTCGGATAAGGAGTTTCTGTCCGTCTTTTTCTGCTGCTGTGAGAACCGGGATGTGTTTCTTGCGGAGTGCATGTACGATCGGGTATGCTGCGAAAAGATTTTCTCCGACGAAAACAGCTTCCGGCTTGTATTTGAGGATTTTTCTGACCTGATCTTTGATCCGGGCTTTCCATTCCTGTTTTTCCATGGCTGTTTCGGCATAGATTCCCTGGATTTCCAGTTCCGGAAGGGCTGGGAAATCTATGTGGATGATCTCTGCTGCCTGTAATTTAGGGAGCTGGTGGAGAAGTTCGTCGTATTCTGCTGCTCCACCAAAGCTTACGATTACAGGTTTCTCGTGAAACTGTTCCATACTGAGCTTACATGCCTGTACTGCATCTGCAAGTTCACCGGTAGTCATAAGAAAACCGCCTTTGTGGCAGAAATTTGCTGTTTTGAGGCCGGTTGCCGCTTTGAGTTCTTCGTTTTCGAGACCGAGCCATTCTGTCGGAAAGCTGCATTTGTAATTCATGGAATATTCTTTTTTCTGAGGCTGAATGCAGTAGCCACCTCTGTTAGATGGAAAGATCACGAATGCGATCTGTGTCTCGGAGAGGAGTTTCTGGCAGGGAACAAATTCCGGGAGGATGAGGATTCTTGCGTCATCTCTGTGCTTTTCTCTGTCGTGAAACGCCTGCTGATGTCTGGCATAGATTTCTTCTACTCGTTTGTCGGCACGTTCGTTGCCTCTGTATCGTTCGAATTTATTTTCCAAAATCATCCCGGCAACGCTGACTGCCTGGAAAAAAGCTTCGTCGTTACCACCCTCAGCATCCCAGGTCGGGTTGAAGTTTCCGATTAGAATTGCAAGTTCGTTCTTCTCACCGGTATTATCGTTGTTATCAAGCGGCTGCACAAAAGCTTCATCGAATTTCTGCGCCAGTTCTTCGCCAAGGATCTCCGGCCCAAGTTCCTCCCACAGAAGTCCAAATGCTGCATATGGGACGCCATTTTCACGGATCCTGCTGTCTTTCTGGTGGTGATCATATTTTCCTCTGCCGATATCAAAAACAATCCCGTCGAAGTCATCCGGCACACGATTGCCACGTGTGATCGTGATCTCCGGGTTCAAATATAATAACAGCGCAGATGAAAAAACGTCATCTGCGTGGAATTTGCCACTGTGGGTGAATGCGGTGGCGGATTGGGTGCGGATTTTATTTAGTAGATCATTCATGTTGTGTGGTGCTCCTCTTATTGTAAATAAAATACTATGTTTTTCTTTTAGTTCATTTCGTTCTGTGTTATAATCATTATGTTGTCCACCCGATACCCGATAGCGGGAGGAGGTGAGTCCCCATGGAAATTATCATTTCTTTTTTTGTTTCCTGCACGGCAAGCATAGCTGCCTATTATTTTTGCAAATGGCTAGACGGTAACAAATAGGGCAACACTAACCTAGTGGTTTCTTGTCCACTATAATTAAACAAGAAGAAAGCCCAAGGAGTTGCACCTCCAAGGGCTTTCATTCTTTTTGTCCCACATGGACTTATCATTTCTTTTTCCTAATGGCATTATAACATATGCATTCTTGCTTTGCAATAGTGAATTAAAAACTCTATCCTCACATGACTGAAGTCACGTGCTTCCAGACGCTTTAGGCGTCAGACTAAATATCGGCGGATACGCCTGTAACTTAGGTGCGCAGTTATGCGCATTTTCCATGCCGGATACGGCAGGTTCCCACATAACAGGTAGTCCTCTGTATATCTGCCTGCGTTTATGCTGCTCTTAAGTTCATTTCTGAACTGAGTTTTCTCAAATCCGCATAAACACATGAGGTTCTACGCTTTACTGCAGGGACTTTTGCCTCCAGCAAAGACCTTTCCGTTACCGGAAGGGGTTTTAAAAGTTCTCTGATAAAATATCTTGCTCCAATATTGTACGATGCTGACAGGTCGCAATTATATCGTTTTCCTGTCTGAAATACACACAGGCTGTGATTTTTTTGATCACGGGCAACCGCCCCTGTTCCATCATATGCAAGCCTGCTGGTATTCCACGCACAGATCCTCGATATCCGCATCCCATTTCTATGTGCCTGATGTTCACAGCGTTTCTGGATATCCCGTTTTCTCCACAGATGCAGTTTCTGTTTCTTTCTCCCGGATATCTTTCCTTTTGTCTCCAGGTATTCGAAGACAATTATATCTGCATGGTTCTCTTTTGCATATTTTGTAACTGCTCCTGCAATTTTTCTGCCCAGTTCGATATTCAGACGTTTTGTATAAGTCCATCTGCTTTTTGCCTGTGCAGATCCATGTTCTCTCTGGAATCTCCGTATCCTTCCCAGTACACGGTACATCCGGTCTTTTTCACTGGAAAAATCGATAAACTTTCTTCCCAGGACAGTTCCGTCTGACTGCATAATGGTACAGACTGCATCGGTGTTAATTCCCAAATCCACACTGCAGATGATCTGTTCCTTGGCTGGTGCTTTTGTGAGTATCACATCTTCTGTATAAGAAAAACGTAGAAAGTATTTCTTGTGCCTTTTCTCCAGCGTCGGGGCAGATGTCTTTTTCCCGGACCAGTTCTTTCTCAGATACTCCATGTCGGTATGACTTAATCGTACATGGAACCACTTCCAGTCATGACCGTCATATAATTTCAGATAAACAGCATCCTTCCCTCCTTCATCCTCCCGGTACATTACATCACGGTAAAAAACCGGCATGGCATGGCTCTCATATACAAGTCTCGGCTTCCCTTTTATCTGCCCCGTTTTTTCCCACAAGCCCAGTCGGGTTTTGTAAGAGGATACGTTTCCCAGGGCATGCTGGATGGCTGCCCTTCTTAGATATGAAGGCATCTTTGGAAATCGAATATCAAAATCAAAACGGGCCTGATTCTTTTTCGTTGCATGTATCAGGTGTTCTGCTTCATTGAATCGTTTCTTCGCTTCCAGAATCCCTTCCAGTTCTTCCCATACCCGCGCGTAAATCTCTGTCAGATAACTGACAGCAGACCTATAGACATCCAGTGTCTGGCGAATCGGGATATTCTGTTTTCGTAATTCTACGCCATAGCTGGATGTTATCTTCACAGTTGCTTCCTGCCTTTCTGACTTGTGCTGGCATAAATAAGTCCTATTTGTTCTTTCCTATTCTATTATAACTCTTTTTAGGTCCAATAAAACTCCCTTTTATGTTTTTTTGTAAAAAATTTGCGCGTCTGACTCATCACTAAAAGTAACGAGAATGCGACGCGCAGTTATTCAAAATTTTTTAGCTGCTTTATCACTATATGTACGATCATATTCATTAAGATCTGGGAAAATAAAAAATAGCCGGATAAATATAACTCATGACAGTACTCCTTTCAATAATTGACAGACTTCCTTATGTAAATTTTTGAGATCCCTGTACGTCAAATATAACCGCCTATTATATTTGCAAATGGCTAGATGATAACAAGTAGGACAACTCTAACCTGGTGGTTACTTGTCCACCATAATCAAACAAGAAGAAAGCCCAAGGAGCTGCAACTCCAAGGGCTTTCATTCTTTTGTCTTTGCCAGACTTATTCTTTCTTTTTGCCTACTGGCATTATAGCATATGCACTTCTCATTTGCAATATACTTTTTCACACCATCTCCACATACTTTCCCCCTGCCGCCTTCGCAATCTTTTTGGCAAGGCCCATGCCAAAGACGCTGTTTTCTGTATCGACGACCAGCACAGGCAGATGATTTCTTTTCAGTTCGCCAGCTTCGTTCAATGCCAGTTTAAAAGGTGTTCCCTCTTTGCTGTCATAGTTGCATTTTCCATCAGTCAGAAGTACCATCATCTGAAGGCTTTCCGGGTATTTTCTTTTTTCCTGTATAAGCGTGGTGACTGCCAGACGGATTCCCTCTGCGAGCGGAGTATTGCCTTTTGCAGTGAGCTGTTCCATCTGTTTTGCTGCAAATTCCACACTTTTTGTAAAAGGCAGGGCTACCTGTGCCTGTTTGTTTCCGAACACAATAACTCCTGCTTTACTGCATTCCGTATAAGCTTTTTTGAGGATTTCCAGTACCGCACCCTTTACAAACGCCAGTCTTTCGCGATTGCCCTGAGAGCGGCTGGCATCTACCACGAACAAAATGCTCATCTGCTGTTTTCTTCGATATCGCTTCAGACGGATTTCCAGCGAATCTATATTTTCCCGTCCTGTTCTGAAATATCCCGAATTTGCCCTGATCGTTGCTGCCAGATTAACATCCGACATCTGCAGTTCTGTTTTTTCTTCCAACGGAAGATTTCTGGAACCACTGTGTTTTCCTTTTATTTCTTTGAATTTCTGCCCTGCTCGGTTTTCCAAAAGCAGGTTTTCCTTTATTTCCTGCAAAAGTTCCAGAATCGACTGCTCCCGTCCCCCGCACCGCACAGGCAGATAAATTTCTTCTTCTGCCTCTGTATTCCAGGACTTATCTAGTCTCCCTCCTTAGTACACTTTGGTTCCTTCTGATTTCCCTGCTCTCTCTTTCTGCCAAGGATCTGTTCGATCGCATTCTGATCCAGATTTCCACTGTCCAGAGGATTTTTGCGCATCCTATGCGGCAGGACATAGTATGCAGCTTTCTCGATATCTTCCCTCTGTACTTTTTTTCTCCCGGAAAGCGCCGCCAATGTCCGGGCAGTCTTGATCATGCCAATGTCTGCACGATGTCCGTCCGTTCCACATTCGATGCATATTTCTGCTGACAGCCGCAGAAACTCTTTGCCCACTTTGACTTCAGGCAGAAGTTCCCTTGCTGCACAGATCATTTCCCTGAGTTCTTTCTGCGCTCCTGCATATTTTCTGCAAAAACTCTGCGGATTTTTTTCATAGGAAAGTCTTTTCTCGATGATCTCCACCCGGCGGTCTACATCCGTCTCTGCCTGCACATCCACCACCATTCCGAAACGGTCCAGAAGCTGCGGGCGCAGATTTCCCTCCTCCGGGTTCATCGAGCCGATCATGACAAATTTTGACGTATGACTGTAAGAGATTCCCTCACGTTCCACGGTATTCATCCCGGTCGCAGCAGCATCGAGCAAAAGGTCTACGATATGATCATCCAGAAGATTGATCTCATCCACATATAGAATATTTCCATCCGCTTCTGCCAGAAGTCCCGGTTCAAATTTTTTCTCGCCATTTTTCAATGCGGCTTCCACGTCGATTGTTCCCGCCACGCGGTCCTCGGTCGCATTGGCTGGGATCTCTACCACCCGCATTTCCTTCATCAGCCCGGGGATGGCCCTTACGGCTGTCGTCTTGGCGGTTCCTTTCTGGCCCCGGATCAGGACACCTCCCAGGGATGGATCAATGAGATTCAGAATGATTGCTTCCTTCATCCGTTCCATCATCTTCATATATTCCCAGCGGTTGCTTTTCTGCATGCGGTGACGCAGTTCTTCATTGACTGCATAGCACCGGGTAAGGTCCGAAAATGTCGAACTCTCTATCGCCTCTGTCGAAGCAGCAAATCCCATAACGTTTTCAAAACGCTTCGCGATCTGGCTGACACCGTGATATTCATGCTGCATCATTCCCTCGATCCATTTTGGATTGCAAAGTCTTGTGACGATTCCCTGCTGCAGTGCTTCCTGAATATTCTGCACGCGAACCTCTTTTCCTGTCGTGTCCGCTACCAGCATCACAGGCTTTGAACCTTTTTCATTCTCGATTGCTTTTGCCAGACCGCCATAAAATTCATAATAATGATCCAAGTCCGTTAACTCGTACTCTACATTTTTTCGTACCTGAGACATACTTTCGACCTGCCGGTACTGCCATTTCAGCAGTTGATCTGCTTTGATTCCCTGACTTCCCGCAGAATATGCAAAGGACAGATCTTCCACAAAAGAAGTTCCCAGTTCTGATGCTTCTTTCCAGTCACCTTTTCTCACCACTTCTGTCAAACGTGTGCCATATTCACCTTCTTTTGGTCCGAAGATACGGCAGGAAGCGAGTTCCCATATCTCATTTTCCCTCATCGTAGTTTTGTTTTTTTCATTTTCCAGCCGAAGTTCTTCTGCCAGCATACGGGTGTGCTTCAGAAAAAAGTTTTTCTCTTCGGCTTCTCCTGAGTGCAGCAATTTCTGAAGCATTTCGTTCAGATTTCGCACAAGATTCGGGTACATATCCCGGAAAAAGCCGCAGATATGGATCACTACATCCACACGCGGACGATCCAGTTCTTCTTCCGGAATGACTTCCAGACGGTCATCATAACTTGCTTTATCTGTTTTGAGGCGCAGTCCCAGATAATACAGGATCTGTCCGATGGTCTCACCCTGACTTCTGGATGTCTCCAGTCCCCACAGAATGACCGCCATTGTCTGCGGGTACTCTCCTGTCTGTTCCAGATAACGTTCCAGAGAAAGTTTTGCGGCTTTCGCTCCCCGTTCATACGCGGTTCTTGTCGGAACCAGATGTGGGTCAAACTGGACCCGATTCCGGCCTGTCGGCAGGATATCCGGATTTTTTATGACATCGCCCGCTGTGCCGACCGGCATATAACCTCCGTCAAGCGCATGAAAAAGTCCCCGGATCTCGTCTTCATTGATCGTATGAAGCCCTTCTGTGCTCAGACTGTTTTCATAGGTATAAAGACAGGATTCGATTTTGTCCAGATCTGATTCTGGCAGATTTTTGTCTGTGGATTCCCCAGCATATTCCAGATGGCACCTGGAAACAAATCTGCCGATCTGTTCCAGCAGATCCTGAGAACGTTCCGGTGCGCTCTGAAGACTCTCCCGGTATTCCGCGATCGTTTCTTTTAATTCCTGATATTCTCCGTACAGACCACTCTTTTTAAGAGGCGGTGCCTGATAACTGATAAGTGTTACAAAAGACCGGCGTTTTGCGATCATCGCTTCAGAAGGATTTCCTACATAATAATAGTAAAAATGTGGAAGATTTCCCGCCATGCGGTCTGGTCAGCAGTCGCCCGTCATGCCATTTTCTTTTCCCGGCAGGAATTCCAGGGTTCCATGTGTTCCAAAATGGATCAGGGCATCTGCTCTGAATTCCTTCTGTATCCACTGGTAAAATGCCTGATATTCTGCCCTCGTTTCCCTGTTCCTGTCATGGTATTCATTCGGATTATGCACCGGCTGCAATCCCAGAAAGATATTTCCGTTCAAGATCCCGCGAACCGGGCAGATCTCACCATCCAGTTCATAAGTAAACCTGGCTTCCGCCTGCTCGCTCCATTCCGGACAGTTACAGTTCCCGCCGGTCACAAAAGCCTCCTGAAGTTCTTCCGGCGACATCTCATCCACCAGATATCCCTGCTGTTTCAACTGGCGCAAAAGCTCAGAAGCTGACGCGAATGTATCCAGAAATGCCCCGCCAAAAACATTGCTCTCTCCCGGTGGATAATTATAGAAGACCACAGCAAGTCTTTTTTCCTTATTCGCTTTCTGCTTCAGATCTAAAAGTGCGGATACCCTTCTGCTTAAGGTTTCAATTCTCACCGGCAGTTCCAGTTCGTCTGTGGAAGTTTTTTCCGTCTGCATCATTCCGACCGGAAAGCTAAGAATCCCGCCGTCCAGTTCCGGGAGCAGGATGCTGATCAGAAATTCACCTGGGTTGACCGCATCTGAATACTTCCATTCTTCCTCGGATACTTTTGTCAGGCAGAATGGTTTCAGGTATGGGACATCCAGTTCTCGCAGGATCTCCACTGCCCGGTCTGCGTTTCCTCCCATGGGACCTGCACCGAGGCGAAATGGCATAAGGTTGATCACAGCTGAGACAGGTGTAGCTTTCTGGCACAGATACTTCTGAAGTGTTTCCAGATCCTGGTCCTCATTCTGAGAAAATGCAACTGGAAGTATATTGTATTTCTGACCGAAACATTCTGCCATTTTCTGTACTACCGGAAGGAAATCGTTCGGATAGGAATGTCCGTAAAAAAGCAGGGCAATGGTTTCTTTCTGCCTGTCAAATCCTGTTTTTTTCCAGTATTCTTCCACCGTATCCATGCATTCCAGCGAAAATGGATCTTTCAGATAGATTCCGTAACGCATTGTGCATGGGCGTTCTTTTGGCAGCCATTTCTGCCCTCCATAGCGGCGCAGAAGCAGGGCAAAAAAAGACTCCATGTCTGTTTCTATTGCCTGCTGCCAGTAATCGATCAGCAGAAATACATTTTTCATGTCCTTTGTGATTCCAAAAGAAAGTACATTTCCGATCATCAGTGCCATACGACGCATCCGGTGCATCCGACTGACGGATGGCATCTATGAGGATATGCGGTTTCAAAAGATAACGCTGTTCCATACCTGCCACATAAAAACAGGCGATCTCGATCTCATGTTCCTGACATTCTTTCTCATATTTCGTCTTAAAATGCAGCACCTGCCGCAGTGCAGGCACAGATACTGCTACAAACGTAATCTTCATTCGTTTTCTCCCGGATAAAATCAAGTCAGTTTACTAATATTTGTTATTACCGTTCCCCGCCAGTTAGCAAGTAGTATCTATTTTCTTTTCCAGTTTGCAAAAATATCCGAGGATTCTTTCAGGAACTCATAGGAAATCTGTATTTCATCCTCTGTTGCTGTTTTATCATCATCCAGGATCGGATATGGATTGCATCCTCCTGCTGTTTCTCCGACCTGATCCATCGCAAAAGAATTACCGCAGTTCTGGCAGACCAGTTTGTCTCCTTCCTGCTTGTAGTAGCCATTGCCCGAATCATAACAAATCTGGCAGGTATTGAATGCAGTACGAACGATTCCTTCTGCATCTTTTACCGCGATCACTTCCATCTCTGTTCCGTCCACTTCGATTGGATAAAATGCTGCATCTTCAGATAAGTCATCTGTTTTAATGGTCAGACTGTCGCCTTTTTCTATTTTGGTTGTTTCTTTTTTATCTTCTTTATCGTCGGTTGCTTTTGATGCTTTTTTCTCTGTTGTCTTTGTTGTGCTGGAAGCTGCTGCCATTACATTTTCTACCTTTCCATACGCTGTCGCTGTTGTCATTAACATGGCTGCCATTGCTGCTGTTATCATAAATCTTTTCATTGTTTCTTCCTCAACTTTCTACATAAATCTTTCCTGTGATCATCCCCATCCAGCAAGTGTAAGTGTAAGTACCTGCTTTTTCCGGTGTGAATTCGATTACATTTTCGCCCTCATCAAAAGCATATTCTATTCCCAGATCCTGCTGGATGATTTTATAATTGCATCCGTTGACACTTCCATCCGGGGCCTCGACCGTCCACTTTACAGGCTCGCCTGCCTTGACCGTAATGTCCGGATAGCTCCTGCCAGACTGTAAGGTACTGGTGATGTACTGTGTCTCATCTGTATTTCTCTTATCAACGTCTGTATTTTCTGCCATAAGTGTGCCTGTAACTTTACTGTTCAGACCTGATAATATACCGCCCTGCACCATCATAGAGAGGCCCATGACCACTACCAGAATTGCGCCGGCTTTCAGAACCTGCCTTGTGAATCGTTTTCCAAGCATGGATACTGCGGAACCGAATCCAAGCATCAGTGGAACAGTTCCCAGGCTGAAACAGAGCATGGACAAAGCTCCCGCCAGCGGATTTCCAGATACCAGGGCAACAACCTGCATGGACTGCAGCGGACCGCACGGCATGAGACCATTACAGAGCCCGATGAAAAATGGAGTTCTGGGTTTTCTGCCTGATTTTTGTTTTGTTTTTTTATTGAAGTTCGGAATGTGTATCGTCAGCCTTCTAAGTCCCGGAAAAATCCCAAGCATATTTACGCCCATGACTACCATGATAATCCCTGCGAATAATTTAAGGATTCCCTGAAAAAGTGTAGATGTCTGTAAACTACTGCCGATTCCTGCCAAAGCTCCGACTGCTCCAAGCACGCCGCCGATCACTGTATAGGAAACCACACGTCCGATGTTATATTCCAGAGTATTACGGAACATGACCTTTGAGATTTCTGTCGACGTATCTTTCTGTAATGTCTGGGACAAGTTGATTCCGCCGCACATGGCAATACAATGAACGGAAGTGATCAGTCCGATCACAAACAACATTCCATACCCCATCTCGCTGTCCGCCAGAGAATTCGGCACAAGCCTGTTCAGAATCCCACATCTCTGTAACAGGAAAAACAGCACCGCAATGATCACGATTTCCCGCACAGCTCTCAGGATGACTTTCTTTTTGGAAGTATTCTGTGCCGATGTCTCGTAACCTAAGTCATCTATCATTGTTATGATCCGATCCAGTGAGACCATCTCCGGATCATAGGAAAATTCTGCCGTACCGGTTTCATAACTGACAGAAACTTCTGTGATTCCACTTCGATTATTTAATGCTGATGCTATTCTGGTTTGACAGTTAATACAGGTCATGCCACTGATGTATAGTTTCTCGTGTTTCATGATTTGTTTCCTTTCTGCTGCTGCATCTCATATGAATACTTTTTCATAATTGCAAAACAAAAGACTGTCACAATAGATTTTACTTCTACTGTAACAGTCTTGTTTATCCTACTTTTATGATAGGTTTATTGTAATAATTATTTGTTTCACTGTCAATGCCTTTGAAAAGCATTTCACAGAATCTTCATTTTTTACGAATTTCTAATAGTTCCTTTGCTGTTTTTCACTGCAAAATGCCAAGATCCAATGAATAAATATAATCTTCTTTCGTTTCTTTTTTCAACATCCCCGCCATATATACCGGCATGTAAACTATTTTATTCTTTTCATGAATATTTTCGTTGCAAAAAACAATAGCCTGTTCTATATGATATCTCGGCGTTGACATGACATTATCCAATGCATTATGCCTCGTATAGCTTTTTCCTGATTTTACTTCTATAGGAAGTACATTTCCCTTGTATTCAATTACAAAATCCAGTTCTCCCTGTTTCTTGCTGTTGAAGTAATACAGTTCAAAACCCTGCGTCTTCAATTCCTGTGCAACCGCATTTTCATATATCGAACCAAAATTGATATCTTTTTCTTTATTTAAGATCTTTATCTGCAAACCATCTGCATACATCGCCGCAAGCAAACCGACATCAGATAAAAAGAGTTTAAACAGGTTTGTCGCTTTTGACAAAAGCAACGGTACTTCTGGCTCCTGAACACAATATACCGGCAAAGCAACTCCTGCTTCTTTCAGCCATATGAAGCTATGTTCATATCTGGAAAAACGAAAATTCTCATTCAGATTTTTTAATATAAATCTTTTATTCTTGCTATTCAGCTCACTTGGAATAAGATTAAAAATTTCTTCCAGATATAATTTATTCTGAGGATCATATTTGGCGATATCTTTTTTGTATAATTGCAAAATTCCCTTTTGAAGCCGGAATACTTCCTGCAGATTTTTGGTTCGCAAATATCCTTCAACCACTGCCGGCATCCCTCCCACGATCAGATATAAATGAAACAAATCTAAGAGTTTCTCATGAACGATCTGATCGATTGCCTTTTTTTCGTTCCAGCACATCTCCAACATATCAAATATTCTCTGAGATACTTTATTTGCACGACAGAATTCAAAGAAATTCAATGGATACATTTCCATTATCGTCATATAACCTACAGGTACTGACCGTATATCTTTTAATTCTACTCCCAGAAAAGAGCCACTTAATATATACCGATATTTTCCGTCCTCCACAAGAAATTTTATCGCTGTCACAATTTCCTTACATTCCTGTACTTCGTCAAAGAAAATAAGAGTTTTTCCCGGAACTAACGGCACATCGGTAAATGCAGATATACGCAGCAAGATATCTTCGCTGCTTTTGGCATTCTCAAACAGCTTGATAGCATCTGGTCTCTCTATGAAGTTAATTTCAATCACATATTCAAAATGTTTCTTTGCACATTTTCTGATAATAAATGTTTTTCCTACCTGTCTTGCTCCGGTAATCAGAAGTGCTTCTTTCCTGTTGGACATAAAGAAACTATTCTGCTTTTATCGCCCAGCGCATCTTGGTGGAGCGGGCGCGACCGTTCTGGGCGCATTCCTGGGCGGATGGACGGATGACATCTTTGGCGTAGTCGGAATAGATTCCTGCTTTGTATCCGGCTTTGAGGGCTTTCTTGACCAGTTTGTCCTCGCCGGAGTGGAAAGTCAGGATTGCCACACGTCCGCCTGGCTTGAGAGCATCTGGAAGTTTTTCCATGAATTCGTAGAGAACTTCAAATTCACGATTCACATCAATACGCAGTGCCTGAAAAACTCGCTGGCAGGTTTTGCGGATGGTATCTTTCTTTTCTTTCTCTGGAAGAAAATCCAGAGTTTTCTCTATGATCTCGCGTAATTTCGTCGTAGTATCCACACGGTTTCCCTTGCGGATCTCATCGGTGATGGCTTTTGCAATTTCTTCGCAGTACGGCTCGTCGGAATTCTCATACAGCATTCCAGCAAGCTCATCGCGGCTGATCTTGTCCAGCCGCTCGGCTGCGCTGATTCCTTTTTCCTGATTCAGCCGCAGATCCAGCGGTCCGTCTGTACGGAAAGAAAAGCCTCGCTTCGGGTTATCGATCTGCATGGAAGATACACCAAGGTCAGCAAGAATGAAGTCAAAACCTCCTGCTTCCTTCGCGATCTCATCAATCGTACAAAAATTCTGAAGTTTCACTGTCAGGATATCCTCACCAAATCCCTGGTCTTCAAGACGTTTGCGGGTTTTTGCTGATTCTTCCGGATCTACATCCGTCGCATACATATGTCCTTCTCCATGCAGGCACTCCATCATTGCTTTTGTATGACCGCCATATCCAAGTGTCGCATCAAATCCGGTCTCACCTGGCTGGATCTTGAGGAAATCAAGGATTTCGTTTACCATGATCGAAATGTGCATTCCCGCAGGTGTGTTTCCTTTGCTGATGACATGCTCGATCGTGTCCTTATATTTCTCCGGATTCAGTTCTTTATATTTCTCCTCGAATTTGCGTGGATATTTCCCCTTGTATCGTACTCTTCGTTTGTGTGGTGTCTGTGTTTCCTGTTCCATTTCTTTCTCCCTGTCTTTGTATTATAAAAATTTTTTCTTTATAAATTCTTCTACTATATCTAATGCTGTCTCACTCATAAAACCACCCCATCCATGTCCGGCGTTCTTAAGCTTGACAAATTCCGCTTCCTTATCCATCCGTTTCAAAGCCTCGTATAAAATGCAGGACTGGTTAAACGGAACCAGTGGATCGCTGCCGCCATGCATAATAAGGATTGGCGGTGTCTTACGATTGCGGCGCAGATGTACCACGGGATTTGCCGGGTAAGCATCCTCTGGATGATCGTGAAGTGCTTTTCCACCGATCAATACTCCTGACGGACTGTCTGCGGAATCATGATCGATCGCAGACGGATACTGTGACGCTGCCACAAGATTGGTCGGTCCGAACCAGTCTATGATACAATCTACTTCGGTTGTTGTCTGCGGATATTTTTCCGGAAGATATTCTGCATCTCCGGTAATTCCTGCCATCAGGGCAGTATGCGCTCCGCTGGAATCACCCCAGAGTGCCACCTTACTCGCATCAATCCCATAATGAGCTCCATTCATCCGCAGGAAACGAATGGCTGCTTTGGTGTCTATTACCTGAGCCGGAAACGGTGCAAGCTCACTTTCTCTGTGCTCCACGATCGCCACGGCATATCCTCTTTCACACATCCGCACCAGTGTCGGAAGGCTCTGAAACAATTTCTGCTTATGCCAGGAAGATCCCTGCACATATACGATCAGCGGCCACTTCAGATCCTGTCCGTAGACCAGCGGTGTCATGATCTGAAGGTGAAGTTTCTTTCCACTGTGTTCCGCATATTCTACATCCGGATAAAGTTCTGTGCAGTATCCGAAGGTGTCCTTTACTTCGATTTCTTTCACTCCCTCCGGAAGCTCCTCACTTTCCGGGAATCGCATTTTTTCCATCGGGGACAGTATTTTTTTCACGTTTTTCCTCCCGTATGTCTATTCTTACTGATTTTAGATTATCATACCATGTCGTCCTGCTCATCACAACCTCAAATACAACGAGTGTAAACTGTCCCCTTATTTTTTCTTTAAATTGCCTCTTTATTCATGTACAGTTCTGTTGTAAAGTATACCCAATCAAAAAACATAGTTAAAAGGAAGGTTAAGTAATCAATCATTACCTTCCGGGAAAGGAAACTTTATCATGGCAAACACAAATGTACAGACAGCAGCAAACGACAGGGAGTTTACTTCTTCCGTTCAGTTTCTTACTGTAACAGCAATCTTTGTAGCACTTACTTACATCTTTACAGCATTCATCAACGTTCGTCTTCCGATCGCAGCAAACGGAGGACTCATCCATCTCGGCAACGTTCCACTGTTCATCGGCGCGATCATCTTTGGCAAAAAGACCGGTGCGATCGCTGGCGGTGTTGGAATGGGACTGTTTGACCTGCTTTCCGGATGGACTTTATGGGCTCCATTTACTTTCGTAATCGTTGCTCTGATGGGATTCACTGTAGGAAAACTTACTGAAGACGAAAAACACCAGAACTTCAAATGGTATGTGATTGCAATCGCAGCAGCCTGTGTGATCAAAGTTGTAGGATACTACATCGCAGAAGTTGTTATTTACGGAAACCCGTTCTCACCTGTTGCTTCTATTCCTGGAAACCTGGTACAGATCGGTGTTGCAGCAGTCATCACACTTATCGTGATCGCACCGCTGAATGTTGCAGCTAAACGCACTGGTTTAAAGAAATAATTAAGAAAAAGGACTTGATCTTATGTATAAAATTATGACACCGGGTCCGACGCAGGTTGCCGAAAACGTGCGCCTCGCCCGCAGCAGAGAATGTACAAACCCTGATCTCGATGAGAGCTTCGTAGAATTTTACAAAGAAACCTGCGAAGAGATCAGCCGCCTTCTCCACACCGACAACGAAACTCTTATCCTCGGCGGAGAGGGAATCCTCGGACTTGAAGCTGCCTGTGCTTCCATGACGGAACCTGGCGACCGTGTCCTCGTACTGGATAACGGTATATACGGCAGGGGATTTGCTGATTTTGTTTCCATGTACGGAGGATGTCCGGAACTCTATTCCAGAGATTACCGTGAAACTCTCGATATGCAGAAACTCGAAGCTTTCCTCAAAGAACATCACGATTACAAATATGCAACGGTTGTCCACGGCGACACTCCAAGCGGAATGCTGAATGATGTTTCCGCGATCTGTCCGCTTCTCAAGAAATACGGCATCATGACAGTTGTCGATTCTGTATCTGCCTCCTTCGGTGAGCCGATGCGCATCTCCGACTGGCAGATTGACATTATGTGCGGCGGTTCCCAGAAGGTCGTCTCCGCACCTCCAGGACTTACTTTTGTAGTTATCAGTGACGATGCAAAGAAAGCCATGACAGAGCGCAAGACACCGATTGCGTCTTTCTATGCAAACCTGACCACTTTTGCACATTATTATGAAGAAAAATGGTTCCCGTACACCATGCCGATCAGTGATATCTACGGACTTCGCGCAGCGATCGACAATATCGCCGCTGACCCGGATATCCTCGCACGACATGAAAAGATTGCCGAGGCTTCCCGCAAGGCGATCACCGGGTCTGGACTGAACCTTTATCTTAAGAGCGGATTTTCCAGCACAGTGACCGTATTTGAAGTACCGGAAGGAACTACTGCAGCCGCTATCCTCGATGGTGTCAAAAAGGATTACAATATCATGCTTGCAGGTTCTTTTGATGTACTTGCAGGCAAAGTCATCCGCATTGGGCATATGGGAAACAATGCTGATTTTTACAATGTTCGTGAAGTTTTTGCTGCATTGGATGGAACTCTTGCAAAACTCGGCGTTCCGCTTAAAGCAAGCATGGAAAAAATCTTCTGCGACAGCATGAAATAAAGAGCGTCCGAAACACAGATATCGATAGAAGCAATATGAAATCAGAAATTCTGTTTTACAAAATGTTCTGTAAAGAACTGAAAGAAAAGAGGCACTTTTACTATGAATAACAACCTGAAAAAATTAATCCTCGCTGCTTTATTTGCAGCACTTTCCTGTGTGGCAACCATGTCCATCCGTATCCCAACTCCGGGAACAGGCGGATACATCCATCCGGGTGATGCTATTGTCATCCTTTCCGGTGTGATCCTCGGACCTGTATGGGGATTCCTTGCAGGTGGTATCGGTTCTGCACTTTCTGACCTGATCGGCGGATATTTCGTTTATGTACCGATCACTTTCATGATCAAAGGACTGGTTGCACTGGCAGCCGGACTTCTGTATCAGAAAGTCGGCAAAACTCAGAAGAGCCGTTACGCTGCAGTCGTTCTCGGCGGTGTCGCAGATATCATCCTGGTTGCAGGCGGATACTTCGTATGTGAATACTTCATCTACGGCGCAGGTGCTGCTGCCAGCATCCCGGCAAACATCATCCAGGGTATCGGTGGACTTGTTATTTCCTGCATCCTTTATCCAATCCTGATCTCCATCCCGAATGTACGTCAGATGAGCGTCGCAACACGGTAAAAATGCAGATTTTGGCATCGAAAAATCTTCACCATGTAAAATCCGATGCTGGTAAATCAATATAGCATATGCAACAGGCATCGAGGAACAGATTGATCATCTGTCTCGATGCCTGTTAACAATTAACTTAAACTTTGTCTACTATTTTGGGGATTTTAGTTCCATGCTTTGATGCTCTTGGCATCTTCATGGAATTGAAATCCTTTTTATATTGCAATCAGATAAAGTACTCGATGACTTCCTCCGGTACGGTTCTGGTCTTTTCGTTATAGATGAGGACTGCTTCCCGCTCTTCCAATGGACCGAGGGAATAGATTTCTTCGTTTTCCTGGTTAAAGTATTTGAATGGAACAATACGGTTGTAAGCTCTTGGATGATCTTTATCGATCAGGATGTCTTTCTGCTCATAGGGTTCATCCCAATAATATGGATCAAAAAGAAGAATATTTTCATTCTCCACTCCGGTCATCAGGACATAGTGCTCTTCGTCCAGATACAGACGGACAACTGCCACGCCGCCGTGGTTCAGTGCATGATTGATGCGGCTCTCCTCACTTATGTAGACACTTCTTCCTGACAGGTATTCACTGCTCACAGACATGATCCCCAGGTCTCCATATTCATTCAGCCAGTTGCTCAGGAACATCATCGCAGCTCTGGATGTTCCCCTTTTCCCCGGGATGCCTTCTTTACTGTGGCAGTCCAGGCAGTAGAGCATGGTATTTCGGATTGCCTCCGGCGGGATTTCCTCCCGTTCAAATAAATAGGCGATCGCATTCATCATGGATGTCGGCCCACAATCGTATTCAGATAACTGGTAATGTAATGGATTTTTCATAATAAAATCCCTCTCTTCGGTAAAGTTTCAATGCAACCAGTTTATACCAAACCGCTACATTTGTAAACCGATGAGAGGGATGATTGTGTTGCTATTCACTTTATTCACAGCAACTTGATCAAAGTGTATTCCAAATCACCTTCGGTGATAGCATTTTGCCCCGTATGTCTCGGGATTTTGCCATATATATGGCAAAATTTAATCCCCTGGGAATGCTTCCGGAAATGGTGACTACATCACTGTCGCGGATGATCTCCGGGAATTTTTTCATAAAATCCTGTTCTTCTTCCGGTGCCACTTCAAAGCCTGGCTCCAGATATTCTGTAGATCCATAACCCTCATCCAAAATGTTGATGCAGCTTCGTGTCTCTCCCTTAACGTGCCCAAACTGATGTGGGATCTCATCCTTGTCAAGCAGGGATTCCAGATACTGTCCATTAAATCCACCAACAAGCCCGGTTGCCTGGACATCTGCTCCACAGATGGAAGCCGCCCTTGCTACGTTTAATCCCTTTCCGCCTGCCGTCGTGCGGCATTCCTGTACCCGCATAACGGTTCCGTTTTCGATAACATGATTCATGAAATAGGCTTTGTCCAGTGCCGCATTCATTGTTACTGTTGTGATCATAACTTTCTCCTTGTCTGCTATGTCGTTTGTCGTGTCCATTTACTGTCTCTCACAGCAACATCCGGTTTACTGTTCACTGTCGATCAGGATCTTTCCTTTCACAAATCCAGGTGTCTTGTACATTTCAAACGCATCTGCGATCTGGCTTAACGGAAGTTTCTTAAAAATGAAGGACTCGTCAAATTTCAGCTCGCCTGTCTTGAAGTAATGTGCGACAAGTTTCCACTCTTCTCCCGGGAACGGTGCGCTGTAGGACATCCAGGAACCTGTCAGGTTGAATTCCTTACGATTCATGTTTTCCCATTCCTTAACAGTGAAAGTCAGGTCTTTTGTCGGAGTTCCTACGAAGCAGACATTTGCTTTATTCGCCGCAAGTTCGAATGCCATGCGCATGGTGATGGTATTTCCTGCTGTCTCAAATACATAATCAAAGCCCTGTCCTTCGGTCAGTTCCATAGCTTTATCCATGAAGCCTTCTCCCAGTGTGTTGATCCCTGCTGTTGCCCCAAGGCGTTTGCCAAGTTCCAGACGTTCGTTATTGATATCAAATACAACAACTTCTCTTTCACCAAAGATCTTTGCCCACTGCATCACGAACATTCCGATCGTACCGCCGCCAAGGATAGCTACGGTCTTGCCGCCGTTCCATGGCACACGTTTCAGTCCGTGAAGAGCTACGGTTGCCGGTTCGAAGAACGCACCCTGTTCGAAAGATACTTCATCTTCAAACGGAACCGCATTCTGCTCCTGAACTACAACGTATTCTGCAAAACTTCCAAATTCTCTGGAACCGATGAAACTGTAATGTTTGCAGAGAGAATAGTTTCCTTTCTGGCAGTCCGGGCATTTCATGCATGGTACCAGCGGAACACCTGCAACTCTGCTGCCTGGACGGATCTTTGTTACACCTTCGCCGACTGCTTCCATAGTTCCGGAAAACTCATGTCCGAGAACATTCGGGAAAAAGTGGCAGGCATCTCCGTTTACTCTCGGTACATCGGAACCGCAGGTTCCTGTATATTTTACTTTGATCAGTACCTGTCCCTTTTTCGGGACTGGTTTCTCTATTTCTTCAAATCTGACGTCTTCTCTTGCGTGTACAACTCCTGCTTTCATGTTACTGTCCTCCATTTATGTTTGTTCCGGCGAATCTTTACAATCCGCCAGATTATTTACTTATAGCTGTATTTTATTTCGCAGATCATTCCGCATTGCGTTTCATGAGATCTTTCAGATTCTCATACAGCGCCAGATACGTCTCATAATTTTTTCCATATACGTTATCGTTTGCATGATTCGGTTCATACCTTCTGGTGATCTGCACGGTCTGTGCAACGGCATCTTCAAAACTCTCATACATTCCGACGCCTACACCTGCCAGGATCGCGGCGTGTACGACTACTCCGAGGATTCCAACTCCAAAGTTTCCTGTTACTGTGTAAGCGATGTCTCCTGTAAAAGCCATGTGCCAGATGTTCCATACGTCGATGTTCACGGTCTTTGTAAGCTTTGTGAGAAGCATGACCACGTTTACCAGAATTGCCACCGGAATGGATTGCTTTTCCTCCCTTTACATTGTTCTTGTTTTTTTGTTTCTGTTTGTTCGTTCCTTTTGATGATTCTATGCTAACACGACGGCCTCGTGAAAAACAGTCAAAGGTCTTTCCCCTTTTTTTGCAAAAAAATGGAATGGTTGAAAGCCTTTCCAGGATTTTGGAAAAGTTTTCAACCATTCTTATAATATTCTTCTCTTATAATGTAGCATCTTCGCTCCGGGCTTTTTCCGCTCTGGAATATTGCACCGACACTGCCAGACAGACGATATAAATGCAGCCTATGACCAGCAGTCCTGCAAAATTATCACGCTGAAACAGCTCCACAAAAATGTACGTGATCGGGCTTCCCCCCTGATCCATCGCTGCCGCCAGCCCATCTCCGCTCAGCGCACCGGTGCTTTTTGCAAGTGCGGTTACCCATGGGATCGTCTGGTTCGTGATCCACAAAGTCATCGTCATGATCAGGCTTCCTGAGATCAGTGTGCGGAAAAGATTTCCCTTATGCACCGCAACAGCGATCGCAATAAAAAAGCTGATTGAAATCCGGCACCGATCATCAGGCCGGAGCGGATCGCCTTGCCTGGTTTTACCCCAAAACACAGGCCCAGAAAGACAACTGTCAGTGGAAGGAGTGACGAAGCCCCATATTGTTGATGACATCTACTGCCTTCTCCAGTAAATTCACCTTGTTCAAACCTCCCTGATCATTTCTTTAATACTTCCAGCATCTTTGCTTCTGTCGCTTCCTCTCCAATCCCGGAAATAAAAGCCATTCCATTCACATAAGGGATCCCATAATCCCTCTTGATCCTGGATGTGGTGACGATCAGATCTGTTCCTTCCAGATTTGATTCGATCTCCGAGATACGGATCTGGCAGATTTCCACATCGATCCCGTTTTTTTGCATAATTCTACGATTTTATTCGCTGCTATGGTGGAAGTTGCCACTGCGCCTCCACATGCCGCGATCACTTTTTTCTTTAACATGTTTTTTCTCTTTTCTGTATTGCTGTTCTGATCTCTTCTTTGTTCGTTGCTTCCAGCAGTCCCTTAAGGATCTGTTCGTCTTTGATCATATCCAAAATCTGCAGAAGGCGGTCGATGTGTTTGTCCTTTCCTGCAACCGTGAACATGATCACGATCTTCACCGGGACCTGACAGTCATCTTCTCCCATTGCATCAAATGCGATCGGCTGATCCAGCACCGCGATCGAGATTCCTTCTTTTTTGACATGTTCCGCGTCTGTGTGCGGGATCGCGACTCCGATCCCGTCCACGTCCAGTCCTGTCGGGTAGTCTTTTTCCCGCTCAAGAAGAGCCTCTGTAAACCCTTCTTCTCCGTATCCTTCCTGAATCATGGCATCTCCCATGATCTGCAGCACTTCTTTGTTGTCGGCTGCTTTCAGATTCAGAAAAATCAATGTATCTTTTAACTCTTTCCAGATCATTTTATCCCTGCTTTCTGTTCTCGTATTGTCAGATGATTTCCGCCGCCTCTTCTGCTGTCTGGCATTCCCTGAGTGCCTGCAGGAATCCCGGATCTTTCGGAAAGAAGAATCTCTCAGGAAACATTCGTGTGCATGCTCCTGCTCATAAAGGATCTTTCCAAGAAGGGCATTGCGTTCTTCTTTGGATAGTTTATAATCGTAGAAATCCTTTTCATCGAGGCTTTCCAGAATCTCTGCAAAATCACTTTCACGCAGGACTTTACCTCCTCTTCCCAGTTTCAGATTCGCGAGTCCCTGTTCGGTCAGAAGATCATTGATCGCATTCAGGTCATTTCGGACGGTCCGCTGGGAGATCTGGAATTCCTCTGCCAGCTCTGTGAGGCTTATTTCCTGTTCTGTTTTGCTCAATTTCCGGATCATGGAAACAATTCTTTTGTTCATACGATGTTCTTCCTGTATTTTTTTATTTACATGGTTTTCTTTCTATGGAGCAGTTATTTATAGTTTTCTATGTATGCCAGGATCTGCTCCGGATCGTCCATGAATGCACAAAGTTCCATATTGGAAGCATCCATAAATTTCTCGTCTGCGGTATGCTGAAGAAGCGCCTTCATTCCATCGTAATAGCCGTTGATATTGTAAAGGACGATCGGACGGTCCAGCCTGTGCAGACTTTTGAGTGTCAGGATCTCAAAAAACTCTTCATAAGTTCCGATCCCGCCTGGTGTTACAATCGTTGCATCTGAGCGTTCCTCAAGGAGTTTCTTGCGCTCGCGCATGGTTTCTGTAAAAATGAATTCGCTGCAGTTCTCATACAAAACTCCCGGCTTGTCGAAGAAACGTGGAGCAATGCCGAGAATATAACCGTCTTCGGAATCAACGCCTCTGGCTGCTGCTCCCATCATTCCGGTCGCTCCGCCGCCAAACACAAGACCATGTCCCCTCTTTGCCATCATTTTGCCAAGTTCTTCTGTTTTTTCATAATAGATCTGCTCCAGTTCTGCACTGGAGGCTCCGTAAATGCATATGTTCATAATTTACTCCAATCCCGCGAAAAATAACTCGTAAAAATCATCCTCACCTTCCAGCATCGGAGAATTTTCCCCGCCGCCATTGGTGCTTCTGCGCATGGTGGCATAAAATTCTTCTCCAGCTGTGATGAGGTCCATGTCGTAGATCTCATACCCCAGTTCCCTGCATTTCTGGCAGAATGCGCTGAGAGGCTGTGGGGCTTTGCGTGTTTCCAAAAGCTCGGCTCGAAGGTTTTCGTTGCGGCGGGCTTTGCTTTTTAGTTCGTCTAGCATTTCTGTAATTTCCATGAAGTTTCCTCCTTTGATCAATGGATGTGCCACAGCACTTCCTTTATATGCAATACAAATGCGAAATGCAGACATACACCAGCGTATATGTCTGCACTACTTTTCTGATTCTGTGGTGTTGTCTGAATATAAGATACCACATCTTCCTTATGTAATTCAATAACTTTCAGAACAACACACATCCCGTATAAGTAATCGTTCTTGGTCCATAGTAATATTTCAGATCATTATCCCGGCATACCTGCGTCACAAACAATCCGTAAGCTTCCATGGAAGAAATCGTTTTTTCCGGGAAACGACAAGGTTCCGGATATGCACATTTTGGGCAGATCCTGCAGCCTCCTGCTCCCAGCATCAGCATGTCAGGAAATACTTTCATCATCTGCTCCCGCAGAATTTTCAGATATTCTGTATGTAGCTGCTCTGTCTCTCTGTATATTCTGGTATCAATATCCCGCCGCAGCACACCAGTCGTCTGCACCAGAATACCTCTTTTATAAGCACGCATCCTGCTTTCGCATTCATCCAAAGTTCCACAGGCAGGCGGACAGGTCCAGTTGTGATTGTACGCATGACACTTATCTTCTGCACATGTCTCACGCACCAATGGCATTACCTTCAAAGTCTCCGGATTCAATACACCAGCTTCTGAAAATCCGATTTCTTTTGCTGTCCTTATCCATTTTTCTGTAATTTCGTCATCTGTCATCATCTGTTATCACACCTCCGAAAATGCCATCTGCTTCGCAAAAGTTCTCTGGAATTGTGGCAGACTTGCCAGATCCAGCGGTTCAATTTTTTGCACCAGTTTGCCGGTCAGTGCAAACAACTTCTGGTCCATGGTAATCTGACGGCATCCCATTCCGGCAGCATTGCCACCAGCGATCACTTTAGACAGCAGCGGCTCTGGTATCAGGCCGATTCTTGCCGCACTTTTTGCATTCATATATGTGCCAAATGCGCCACACAGGATCACCCGGTCAACCTGCTCGTAAGTGATCTCAAGTTCTTCCATCATCAGTTCAATCCCCGCTGCAATGGCTCCTTTCGCCATCTGCACTTCCCTGATATCCTCTTGTGTCAGAGAAATCTGGTCTGTAACTGCATAGATCCGATTCTTCTCATCCCCATAATATGCTTTCTGAATCCTTCCCCTGCGGTTAAGGATTCCAATATCCAGCATCACAGCAATCGCGTCGATCAGGCCTGAACCACAAAGTCCCTGAACTTCCACATCCGGTACAGAAGATCCTTTTTTCAAAGTTTCTCTCCAGCCTATCACGGAACTGCATACCGTGTCATCTTCCATCCAGATATGATCAACTGCACCGGGACCGCCTCTCATACCACAACTGATCCGTCCTCCCTCAAGAGCAGGACCTGCTGCGGTAGAACAGGCTACCATTCGATCTTTATTTCCCAGAACCATTTCTCCGTTGGTTCCAATGTCGATCATCAGTGTGATCTTATCCTCTTTATACATTCCCGTGGACAATACACAGCCCATGGTATCTGCGCCGATAAAGCCCGCTATATCCGGAACCGTCAGTAACACCCCGCCTGTCATATCTATAAAATAGTCAGAAAGCTTTTCTCTGACCGTTTTTTTGATTGCCGGTGCAAACGGAGGATGTGTCAGATTTTCCGGATCGATCTTCAGAAAGATCTGCTGCATGGCCGGATTGCCGACAATCGCCATCGTTCCGATTTTCTCCGGTGCTTTCTTGTATTTTCTACAGAGAGTATGAACAAGATCTTCAATTCCTCGTCGGATCTTCTGGCACTGTACATCCAGCTCTCCACTTTCTGCCGCCTGGATTCTGGATATTACATCAGCTCCATAAGGATACTGAGGATTCAGCATGCTCTCCGACCCAAGGATACTGCCGCTTTTTCCATCCAGCAAATATGCTACAACTGTGGTTGTACCAATATCCACACTGATATGACAGTCACCCTCTTTCACCGGAAATACTGCAAATTCTGACTCCATTCCATTTGCAAGGATTCCAGTACTCTTTGGTGCTTCCGGCAGAATAATGGTCACATCCTCTTCCACCTGATACTGGCATGCCAGTACTTCCTGTTTTCCCACCCTGACTTTACATTTTCCACAAAGTCCATGACCGCCACATGGTGCATCTAACAAGAGGCCGGCACTTCTGCCAGCCTCTTGAATGGACGTACCTGCGGAAACTTTTACAGAAACATGATCTGGTAAAAATACAATTTCCGGCATATGTCCTCCTTTTTCTTATTTAAAGATTCCCTTTCTGAATGCCCTGTTATATTTGCGTCCTCCCTTATCCCTCTGGGATAAAGCTTCCGCTGCATAGAGCGTTCCCATCATAAAGGAACTACATGGGTCCATGATTGCGGAATCCAGTCCAGCTTCCACCGCAACAGTCATACATCCTGCATTGACATATTTTCTTGCAGGCATGTTAAAGCTGACATTAGACAATGCTCCTGTCACTTTTACCTCCGGTGCGATCTCATGGATCTTTTTGATACAAAATGCAAAATCATCCATAGAAGTCGGTGCGGTTGCAAGTGCCATTACGCAGGGATCAATATGTAAATTCGACAGCTTCACACCAAAATGATCTGCTTTGTCGATGATGCTTTTTGCGATCTCTAACTTCTTATCCGGCTGCATGGGAATGCCCTGCTTGTCACAGGTCAGCCCGATCACATTCCAGTCAGTTCCTGCGATCAGCGGAAACAATGTCTCACATTTGGTTCCTTCTTCATTGACAGAATTGACCATACCCGGACGTTTCAGACGCCCCTCTTCAATGATACGTTTCAGCAGAAGCGGATTCGGACTGTCAATGCTGATAGGAAGATCTGTGACATCCTGGATCAGGTCGATCAGCCATACCATCGTATCATATTCTATTTCCGGTGCAGTGCTTGGCGCACAGTCAATATAATCTGCTCCTGCCGCTGCCTGTGCAGCTACACGCTCCTGGATCAGTTCTTCATTGTGATCTTCAATGGCCTGTTTGATCGAAGGTATCGCACCATTGATCTTTTCACCTATAATAATCATACTGCTGTCTCACCTCTATTATTTCTTATGCTGCACTTGCCCAGTTTGCACATACCTGGACAGTCTTCTGCGGACTGTATGCCCATTCGTCTGCTCCCAGTGCCTTGCAGGCCTCTTCACTTACCGGGTTTCCTCCAATAATGATCTTCACATCATCACGCATACCTGCGTCTGCAAATGCGTTGATGGTATTTTTCATGGAATCCAGTGCCAGTGTCAGCACACCTGACAATGCGATGATCTTGATATTTTCCTGTTTTGCAACTTCTACTACCTTTTCAGGCGGAACATCGATTCCCAGATCGATAACTTCAAATCCACCAGCTTCCAGCATGGCCTTTACAATATTCTTACCAATGTCATGAAGGTCATCTTTAACGGTGCAGAGGATCATTCGTCCCAGTTTTTTGTGATCTGCACCAGCCAGTGCCGGTTTAATGATATCCATGGCTTCTACCATGATCTCACCTGCGTAGATCAGGTCACCTACGAAGTACTCACCTTTTTCAAACAGGTCGCCTACTGTAGCCATTCCCTTCTGGCATGCTTCCAGTGCTTCTTTGACACCTTCTCCATTGTTATCCATAACTTCTTTCATCATATCAAGGACGGTATCCTCATCAAGATCGGCCATGGCCTGTTCTAATTCTTTATAATCCATACTGATTCTCCTCTTCATCTACAGATCTGACAATTCTGCTTTTTATAAATACAAAAGTTCCCAGGTATAAGTTCCCATCAGCCAGAAGCGGAGTTCTTTTGGAAGCTCCCACTCTTCATCAGCAAGAAGTTCATTTACGATATCCTGTAAATATTCCTGATTGGTCTGTTCTTTTTTCTCTTCACTCATGACGAACCTCCTTATTTCTGTGTCCTGCTCAGTGAATACTCATGAGCAAAATTATAGGCATCGATCAGATTCTGATTTACATCGCCCGGTGCGATCCATGCTTTGTCTGTACAGAACAGGAAACCGTCACCTGGCTGACATGCATCAATAATCTTCTTTACATCGTCTTTGATCTTTTCTGGACTGTCAGTTCTGATGGAAGCCATCTTCAGACCTCCCTCAATGATCTGGTAATCACCAAGCACTTCTTTTGCCTTGATGATATCATCATCATCAATATGAAGGATACAGCTGTCCTTCGGCACTTCCTTGAAGCATTCCCATACATTCTCCCAGCGGCCTTCCAGCATGATCCATACTTTGGTTCCGGCTGCTGCTGCACGCTCGATCCAGAATTTCTCATATGGCCAGTAGATCTCGTAGAACTGCTTCGGGCTTAAATAAGGTGCAATATGTGTCATGTGGCATGCATACGGGAACGGTGCCGGTGTGCCCTGAAGTTTCGGCAGGTTATAAGTCTCCCACAGTCTGTCACAGGCAGCCTTTACTTTGTCAGGCTGGCGGCGAAGATCTGTCAGTGTTCCCTTGAATCCACGTAAATAATCAAATAAAGTGTCTACTGGATTTGAAAATACATCCGCGAAATTACAAATTCCAGTAATACCATATTTTTCTGCCAGAACCTTATCTGTCATCCCAAACAGAACGCCCATGGCATAAGCTTTGTCCGCAGCAATAGCTTTGATCGTCTTTTTCGCATACTCGCGATCTTCAAACAGTTTTGGATATTTTCTTGGGAGAAGTACATTTGCAACAAATCCAAATGGATCTTCGATCAGCTGATCGTACTCTCCGCGCTCCATCTGTGGCATCTGTACATGTTCCGGAGTGACTCCATCCGGTCCGAATTTGTTCTGTACCGGTTCGATGATATCGGAAATAGCTGGTGTAAACAGAGTTCCTGAAAATGTATTCGCATCTCCCCACATAACTTCAAATACATCTGTCATGGCCTTAACATATGCATTTGCATCACCGATCACATCGGTCACTTTCTGTCCTGTCCAGGCAACTTCCGCGCAGCTGGAAGCCAGCATTGTCGGAATATAATCAGCCCCCTGCCGATTCAGTGCCTTCATCAGATTGCTTTTTTTCTGTTCAAGTAAATTTTTCTCTGGCATTTCGCACCTCCGTAATAGAAACACCTTTCTCTTTGCTACACCTATATTTTATGTAACTTGCATATTTTTTTCAAGGATGTTAAGATAATTTCATCATTTTTGAACAATAGCAGAAACTGTTCAAATTTTATTTATCGTTAAATTGGAGGGATTTGAATTGGCAGACAAAAAATACGAAACGGGGATCGAAACCCGAAAATTAATCCTTGCCGAATGCAGAAAATTATTTCTGGATAAGGGATTTCATGAAACCAGCTATAATGATATCTGCAAAGCGGCCCATGTGAACCGTGGATCGATCTACTATCACTTCAAGCAGAAAGATATGATCCGCTATGAAATATTGTGGGAAATCTACACAGACAACAAAAGATTCGCAGAACAATATACTTCTGTTTCATCGCATCAGTATGTCTTTGCCCTGTATCTGATGTGGCGGCAGATCCTGACGGATCCGAAGCTTGGACGCTTTCTGACGGACTATTACACGGACTATCCCGTCTATGTGCCCCAGAAAGATCTTCCTGTTTTTATTACAACGCTTTACCGAAACAGCTTTGATGAGATTCTTCCCATTTCGGATGTGGATGATTTCACCATGGCATCTATGTATGGTTACATTGGTGTGATCTCCCAAATGGTTAAAGCCGCGCCTGAACGTTTTTCACTCAATACCCTGTTCTGGCAGGTTTTGCAGTGCTGCTTCCATATCCTGTGCATTCCTGAAGAAAAAACCAGGGAGCTTTGTGTGGATCTGGAACGATGTATCACGAAATTCTGTAATGAAAAAACATCTGCATAAAAATCGAGCAATGTGCATTTTCTGCACATTGCTCAATCTGTAAAAACCTGTTTATCCCTAACTTCTTTCTCAATTCTGTGGTACTGTCTGGATGTACGATACCACATCTTCCCGGTACAATTCAAGAAGCGCCTTTTTCTTTGCGCTGACTGCAAAGCCATGGATCTTCAGGCCGTTTTTCTTTACATAATCGATCATATCCTGATATCTGTTCGGGGAATCTGTTGTCTGTCCCATCATCGAAAGGATCTCGTCATGATCTCGGATGTAAGAAAGCATACTGATAAAATGAGTCTGCATGGTTTCTTCGTCATTTGCCTCTGCCACATGACTAAGGTCTGAATTATCCAGAAGAGACAGGTACGGATATTTCTCTCTGTCCCAGCTGATACTCATTCCGGATGGCAGTGGACAGAAACCAATGTCTGGCTCTACGAGGTAGCCATCTTCGTCTTCTGTATGGACCGCACACCAGAGGGCTCCCCATTCCAGTTCTTTCTGATCTGAAAGCTTCTGAAACCACTCGATAAAATCCTTGTAATCCATGATATCATTAATGGAAACGTAAGCGAGATACCAGTCGTTGTCATTATATCCTGCGATTTCTTCTTTGGAGTACTGAATACTTTCCTGTTTCCGGGCCTCTGTGTCCATTTTTGTTTCTTTGCCATTTTCGTCAACTTCCCACACCGCCCATGCATCCTCGTCTCCCGGAAGGTAGAACTGCATGATCGGACGACTCAGGATATTGTTATCATAGAGAGTAAGTTTTCCCCGCACCAGACGTCCGCTGACAGAAGTAGATCTTCCGGTCCAGCTGGTGGTCTGTGGAATAACGATATCGTATTCGCCGTAACCTCTCGGTACGGCATTGACCTGATCCCGGTGATTGCCTGGCAGAAACAGTTCGGAATAAACAGATAGATCCAGCTCCATTCGGGTCGTGATCATGTCCTCGTACTTTCCTGCAATTTCGTTTGGATCGTAATAAAATTTTGACACCGCCTTTGGTAAAATAAACGCCGCACACAAAACAACTGCGAGGACTGCTGCTCCTACTGCCAGTCCCATTTTGATAAAGGCTCTGCGGATAGAATGCTGGATTTCTTTTATGAATTGTCTGTTGAACTCATCCTCCTGTTGATCTCGGGAGTCCCCGGCAGACTTACTTTTTTCTATTATCTGATTCTTTGATTGTTTTTCTACGTTGTCCTCTGCCTTATTGTCTTGTCGTTCTGTCAGCTGATTTTTGTCATTCGAATCATCGAAACATTCCTGCCCGCTCTCCAGATCAGAGAAATCTGGTATTGCTCCTTCTTCATAGAGAAATTCACTGATTGCATCCTGTTTTTCGATTTCCGCTTCTATCTGTTTTTTTGTGCTGTCTTCCAGTTTCCCTTGCTTATATAATTTCAATAATTCACGATATGTCATTTGACGCCCTCCTTTTCCAGATATTTTTTCAGTTCTTTCTTTGCCCTGTATGCCAACACGCGTACATTTTCCGGCGTAATATGTAAAACTGCCGCGATCTCTTTCTGCGACATTCCGCCAAAATACTGCATTTGGATAATTTCCCGTTTCTTTATCTCCAATCTGCGGATTGCACGATAAAGGGCTCGCCGGTTTTCTTCTTCGAGGATTTTTTCAAGCAGATCCTCGTCTGTTTTTCTCTCCGGGTAATCCTCCTGTTTCTCCATAAGAATTTCCCTTGAATTCTTTTTCCATTGATTATAAAAAAGATTTCGCGCCACCATATAAAGCCATGCCCGCATGTTCGCGTGTCCGTCCGGCAGTGCCAGCAGTGCTTTGAGAAACGTCTCATGCAGCAGGTCTTCCGCCAGATGCCTGTCTCCGCAGAGAGAATACAGATACAGGTAAAGTTCTTTATGATAAAGACCGTAAAGTTTTAATAAGATTTCATTATCCACATCTGCATTCCCCCTCCCCGGATTTTTTTCTCTTTCACCAATATAACATCTGAATGTGGAAAATGTTACAAAAAAAAATCTGTGTATATCCTGTTACTGTTCACAGCAACTATATCCTCATTCCATTTACGAATCGCTTTTTTCTTTACATCTTTCGGCGGCTGTTATAAGATTAATATAGTATTTATGCCGCGGTGGAAGGCGGCGGAATGGAGAGTTTTATGTCCGATTATTTTATAACACAAATCGCCGCATCAGATAAACGCGGCAACCGCCTGGTGGATGAACTGCTTACGTCGGAAGGGATCCGCAGAGATGGAAATCTGGATTATACCTGTGGGATGTATGATGATGAAATGAATCTGATCGCAACAGGAAGCTGTTTTGGAAATACGCTTCGGTGTATGGCGGTCAGCCATGAACACCAGGGCGAGGGACTGATGAATTCGATCGTCAGTCATCTGATCGAGCTGCAGTTTTCCAGAGGAAATACACATCTGTTTCTTTATACGAAATGCGATTCTGCCAGATTTTTCGGCGATCTTGGCTTTTATGAGATTGCACGGATCAATGGACAGATTGTCTTTATGGAAAATAAGCGTACCGGTTTTTCCGGTTATCTGAATACTCTGGAAAAACAGAAAGAAGATGCACCACGGGTGGCTGCTCTTGTGATGAACGCCAATCCTTTTACCCTCGGTCATCAATATCTGGTGGAAAAAGCTGCCGCCGAAAATGATATTCTTCATTTGTTTATTGTCAGCGAAGATGCCAGCCTGGTTCCTTTTGCGGTGCGTAAGAAGCTGGTCATGGAAGGCACTGCTCGTCTTACAAATATCCGTTATCATGACAGCGGCCCGTACATCATCAGCAATGCGACTTTTCCAAGTTATTTCCAGAAGGATGAAAAGGCTGTGATCGAAAGCCATGCCATGCTGGATCTGACTGTTTTCACTAAGATCGCAGCTGCGCTTGGAATCAACCGACGCTATGTTGGCGAGGAACCGACAAGCCTTGTCACTGGCATCTACAACCAGATCATGTCCGAGAAACTGCTGGAAAACGGAATTGAATGTATCATTGTTCCACGTAAGGAAAATGATGGAAAAGCTATCAGTGCCTCCATGGTACGTCAGGCTTTGAAGGAAGAAAACTGGGAACTTCTCAGGGAACTTGTCCCTGAGACAACCCTGGATTATTTCCAAAGCCCGGAAGCCCAGCCGATACTTGAGAAAATTTGTACCGCTGAAAATGTGATTCACTATTGATTTAGAACAGATGGAAAAAATGCTTCATCTCATAAGAGTTTGGGCTGAAAATTAAATTTATTTAGTGAAAGGATTTTCAAGATATGCAAGGTCAGGAAGTTACCATTACCGATATGATGTTCTGCCGTGACAGGCGTGTGCAGATCCAGAATGAATTTATAGAAAAATATCAGAAGCCTGTAATTTCTTTTTGTATGAATATTCCGGGGCCGATCAAGACGACGCCTCTGATCCGAAAGGGATTTGAAGCAGGAAAAGATGCTTTATTGCATGCTCTTTCTGCGGCAAATATGGAGGTACTTGAATCTCGTGTTTTTCATGATATTACAGGAGATGAGATGTTGCTCTGTGTTGATGCTCCTGCGAAAAAAATTAAGGATCTCACTCAGCAGATTGAGGAGAGTCATCCTTATGGACGTTTGTTTGATATGGATGTGATCGGGACAGATGGGATGAAACTTTCCCGGCCTTCCTATCGAAAATGTCTGATCTGCGATTGTCAGGCGCAGGAGTGTGCGCGGGCGCGGAGGCATAGCATTTCTGAGATGCAAGATAAAATCGAGGAAATCCTGGGGACTTCCCATGAACCCTTCAATTTAGATTGACATTTTTTAGCAGGGAAATTTCCCTGGGGGCGTTTGTTTATATTGGGATATAAGAAAACCGTCAAGGGACTTGGCCAGTCCCCTGACAACCCCTGGGCTAAATGTCTGACTGAAATTTTGTCTTGTGTAGTGCCCTTTGAAAAATTCTCCTGGTGTTTCAGGTCGGAAGGCTTTCGTATGAATGGGGCTCAGACTTGCGCTGGTGCTCCCTGAGTCTTAGTTTTCTTAAGCTATAGATTTCGTGACATAAAAATAACAGGATATCTTCTCTTTCGCATGGAGAAGATATCCTGTTATTTTATCATACTACTAGCCCGTCGACATCACGCCTTCGGCGTGCTCGCGGGAACCACAGCTATCTCGAGTTCAAATTACCGCGCCTTTCGCGCCAGCGAAACAGCCCTAAACAGTTGGCGTTAACACTGTTCTGTCTTGATGAACCAAGCGTGGCCAAAAAGGGGGTGTCTGAGGGGGACATTCGGCCTTCGCAACTTTGAGATAGTCCCCCTCAGGGTTTTCAGTTGCCAAACTGGCGGGCAATTGGGCAGTCCCCAAGAAGCTTATTTAGCTTCTTCCGATTCTTCTTCCTCAGGTGTTACAGTTTCCGGAACAGCTCCGTTGTGGACAGCTACAACGGTCAATACAACAGCTTCCGGATCATCTTTGATATCAATATCTTTATCCTTTGCAAGGCTCAGGTCTTTGACACGGATGGTATCGCCAACTTTGAGTCCGGCTACATCTACTTCTACTTTGTCAACCAGTGCTGACGGATAAGCTCTGTAGTTTACCTCTTCCATGTTCTCCTGAAGAACACCCTCTGCTACTTTGTCGTGGTTTACGATCACGATTTCAGCAACGGAATGTACTTTTTCATTGCTTACCAGTGCCTGGAAATCAATCTCATCTACTCTGCCTGCCAGTGGGTTGAAGTCAACCTCTTTGATCAGTGCATCGTATGTCTGACCTTCTACATCCAGCATAACCTGGCTTCCTTTGTGGTCAGTCTTTAACAGTTTGTCAACCTCGGTCTTCAGCATTTTTACTGGAATGGAACCTTCAATCTCACGACCAAATACATTACCTGTAACGTATCCTTCTCTTCTCAGTCTTTTTGCCTTAACGTCCATGCTTCTTTTTTCAGCTTTTAAAGTATTCATTTGTCTTTTCCTCCAAAAATCTGATGCTTAGCAGCCTTCAACTTTGTTTTGTGAAAGGAGGTTTTGTTAAGTTCTGTTTACTTTTTACGGTTAGAAGTATAGCACCGAGTGCCAAAACAGATTAACCAAATATTATCTTATTTAGCTCTTATTTTTGTTAATATTTTAAAATTGTATACACGGGCATGAATTCTCTGACTTTTTTATTACTAATATCGAACTTCCGTCTATGGAAGTCTGTTTTTTAACATGCTATAATATATAAAGATTTATTAGGATGAGGTAACCAAAAATGTATCATGACTTGACCGAGGGGAAAATCTCCCGCTCGCTGCTGCTGTTTGCGCTGCCGATGATGGCTGGCAATCTTCTGCAGCAGTTCTATAATATTGCGGATACGCTGATCGTCGGGCGTGTGCTTGGAAGCAATGCGCTGGCGGCGGTGGGATCTGCTTATACTCTGATGACTTTTCTGACTTCTATCTTTCTGGGACTCAGTATGGGATCGGGGGCTCTTTTTTCTATTTATAAGGGAAAAAACGATCAGGATTCTCTGCGCAGTGCGATCGTACATGCTTTTGCACTGATCATGGCTGTCACAGTGCTTTTGAATGTCCTGGTGTACATAGGAATTGATCCGATTCTGCATTTCCTGCGTGTACCTGACGAGGTATGGGATGGCATGAAAGCTTATCTGCTTGTGATATTTGCGGGTATCATTGCCACTTCACTGTACAATTACTTTTCCTGTCTGCTCCGTGCACTTGGGAATTCCACGATTCCGCTTGTATTTCTTGCGGTCTCTGCTGTCCTGAATATCGGACTGGATCTTTTGTTCGTGGCTGTACTCCCATGGGGTATCCGTGGTGCCGCACTGGCAACGGTGATCGCACAGTATGTTTCAGGCATCGGCATTACGCTCTATGTACTGCTGAAATGCCGTGATCTGCTGCCTTCCGGAAAAGACCTTCATTTCAACCGTCAGATTCTTGATGAGATTGGGAACCTGTCTTCCATAACCTGCATCCAGCAGTCTGTCATGAACTTTGGTATCCTGATGGTGCAGGGACTGGTAAATAGCTTCGGACCGGTCATTATGGCTGCTTTTGCTGCTGCTGTCAAGATTGATACGTTTGCATATCTTCCGGTACAGGATTTCGGTAATGCATATTCTACCTTTATCGCACAGAATTACGGTGCAGGCAAAAAAGAGCGAATCCGCAGGGGAACGAAAGAATCATTCCTGATCAGTTTTCTTTTCTGTATTGTGATCTCGGCGGTGGTATGTATTTTTGCCGCACCGCTGATGCGGATCTTTGTCAGTGCGAAAGAAACTGCAGTTATTGCTTCCGGTGTGCGTTATCTCCGGATCGAGGGGGCTTTTTACTGCGGAATCGGCTGTCTGTTTTTGCTGTATGGTTACTATCGTGCAGTCAAGAAACCGGGCATGTCCGTCATCCTGACTGTGATATCTCTCGGAACACGTGTAGCTCTGGCGTATATCCTGTCGGCATATATCGGAGAAACCGGTATCTGGATAGCGATCCCGATCGGATGGGTGTTTGCCGATATTACCGGACTCGCTTATATGAAATTTCAAGAAAAATAGTCACCTCTGGCAACTCCATACAGATACAAAAACAAAAGAGTGCAGTTCCCGTTAAACAAACTACAGGGCTACACTCTTTTCTTAGTTACATCGTCATACTTATTTCACTTTTCTCAATCCTGAAGACTTTCATTGATTCTTGTAAGATCCTTCTCAAGTTTCTTTAATATTCTGATTTCACGGTACTGTAATTACTGGAAAAATCGCTTCAGACACGAAGCTTCTAAGACTGTCCCTGCAGGCATCAGAGCTACTTTTATACTATCATTCCTACATATACAACAGGCAGGAATGAGTTTTTTCCACTCGTCCCTGCCTGTTATCATTCTCTTATTTTACTTACTTTTCTTTCGCTTTTTTATCTGCCAGAATCTCCTCTGCCATTTCCACCTCTGTTTTTTCATCCTTCGGAAGAACGATATTCAGGATGATTGCGAATAACGCTGCCGGAACAATACCGGAGCCGCCGAAGATCAGGTTGATGCTCTCCGGAAGCTGTGCAAGAACTGCGGAGTTGGAACCGAGTCCGTATCCAACGCCAAGCGCAACCGAAACGATCGTTACATTTCTCGGTGACATAGGCCATTTGGTGATAAGCTGGATTCCGCTGACTACGATGGAGGAAAACATCATGACAGCAGCTCCTCCCAGAACGCTCTGCGGCATGATAGAGATCAGTGCTGCAAGTTTCGGAAACAGTCCGCATGCGATCAGGAAGATTCCACCGATTCCAATGCTGTAACGGTTTACGACTTTGTTCATTGCGACCAGGCCTACATTCTGGCTGAAAGATGTGTTCGGAAGGACACCTAACAAAGCTGCGAAAGAAGATCCCAGTCCGTCACACATAACACCACCGGAAAGTTCTTTGTCCGTAGCCTCTCTTCCAAGACCACCCTCTGTGATACCGGAAATATCACCTACTGTTTCTACTGCTGTAACTACAAACATAATACAGATCGGAACGATTGCCTTCGCGTCAAATACCCATTTGACCGGCATGATCTTCGGAACTGCAAACCAGGATGCGTCTGCCACCTTGCTCCAGTTCACTACCCAGGCCTTTGTTGCCTCTACTGTGGCACCCGTTTCATCCACATAGGTAAATGTTGTCGGAAGGATCATTGCCATGATCGATACCAGGATATATCCGGCAATAATACCGATCAGAATAGAGGAAAAACTGGTAAATCCTTTTGTTCCATGTTTCAGTGCAATGATCACGACCAAAACAAAAGTACCTACAAACAGATTTTCCAGAGAGCCATAATCTGCTGCTGAACTTCCGCCTCCGAAAGATCCGATACCAACAGAGATCAGTGAAAGTCCAATAGACAGTACCACTGTACCGGTAACAACTGCAGGGAAAAATTTGCGGAGTGGTTTCAGAAATCCACCAAGTACTGTTTCAAACAGACCTCCTATAAAACATGCCGCCAGGACTGCTCCATATCCTGCAACCCCACTCCCCATTGTGATTGCAACACTTCTGCAGACACCGATGAAACCGGAACTCGTTCCCATGACGATTGGTAGTTTTCCGCCGATCGGTCCGATCGTGTATACCTGGATCAGTGTTACGATTCCTGCAACCAGCATGGCATTCTGAAGGAGTGCCACCTGAATACTGCTTCCTGATTCAATGCCGCACACTCCTGTAATGATCAGAAGTGGAGTCAGGTTGCCGACAAACATTGCAAGTACATGCTGCAGTCCAAGTGGAATCGCCAGTTTCAGCGGGGGCTTTCCATCAAGATCATATGGCGTTGCCACGTTTTTTTCTTTTGTTTCCATATTCTTTCCTCTCTTTCTCTTTTTACCGAGCCAAATAAAAAAGGAAACAGCAAGTATCTTCGCCTTCGAAGTCATCTGCTATTTCCTTTATATGTGCAGTTTATGCACAAAATTTTCTCTCGATGCATTTATTTATTATAACAATTTTTTTGTATCTGTCAATTTCTTTTTGCAGGTATTTTCTTTGTACTTGATTTTGTACATTTATCTTTCTGTACTTAATAATACTCATGGTCAATCTGTATCACCGCGAAATATTTGCTTCCCGGCAGGCCATGTATCTGTTCTTTCAGCCGGTTCATGATCTCATTGTCGGTCAAGGAAGTTTTTCTTGGCACTTCCACATCGAAGATCAGGTTGGTTCTGGTCGGACCTTTGACCATGCGGAAGTCGTGCATGCTAAAGTTTTCATCCAGAGACTGTACCATCTCTTCCACTTTCTCCTTCATTTCCAGAACTTCCTTATCGTCTGTCACGATCGGATCCATGTGGATCGTTGCGGAACAGTTCAGTTTTTCCTGAAGTTCATGTTCGATATGGTCGATCTGCTCGTGGATGTCCTGAATATCTCCGTCCACAGCAACCTCCGCGTGGAGCGAGATCATTCTTCGTCCCGGACCGTAATCATGGACAATCAGATCGTGCACACCATAGACCAGTGAATGTCCCAGAACGATCTCCCGGATTTCATCAATAAACTCCTTCTTCGGCGGCTGTCCAATAAGAAGGTCTATGGTCTCTTTCAGTGTAGAACCACCTGTATAAACGATAAAGATACCGACCAGGATACCAAACCAGCCATCCAGGATCAGTCCTGTATATTTACTGATCACGGTTGCGATCAGAACCAGTGTCGTCGCAACAGTATCGCTCAAACTGTCCACTGATGTCGCTTTCATCGCTGCACTGTCAAGCTTTTTGCTCAGGGAACGATTGTAATAAAACATATAGACTTTCACAAGGATTGACGCAAGCAGGATTCCCAAGACCAATGCACTGCTCTCGATCGGTTCCGGATCACGCAGTTTCCCGAACGATGACCAGATCAGCTCAAATCCCATAACCAGGATCGCAACAGAGACCAGCAGCCCCGAAATATACTCCATCCTTCCATGTCCAAACGGATGCTCCGGATCCGGTGCCTGACCGGAAAGCCGGAATCCGATCAATGTGATGATCGATGAACCCGCATCGGACAGGTTGTTAAATGCATCCGCCGTGATCGCGATCGATCCGCTGAGCGTTCCTGCGATCCATTTTCCAAGAAACAGCAGGATATTCAGTCCGATTCCCACTGCCCCGCTCAAAACTCCATATGCCTGACGGACCGCCGGTGAATCATAATTCCGCCTGTCCTTAATAAAAAGTGATGCCAAAAACGTGATCATTCCTATTCCTCCCAAAATTTTACACGTGAATCAACAGCATTCCCTCGATAATAGCACACTCCTATGCAAAAATCCAGAATAATTTGTAATCAATCTGGAAAATTTTTTCTGAAAATGATATAGTTTTATTAATGATGCTTTTTATCAAGGAGAAAAAATCGAATGAAAAATCTTAAAAATATAGCAATGCTCATAGATGCCGACAACACCCAGCTGTCCAAGCTGGAATCTGTCATACAGGAAATCTCTGCCAACGGCCGTATCGTCGTAAAGCGTGCGTACGGCAACTGGCGCAAAGGTTCCCTTAAGAACTGGGAGAATGAACTGAAACGCCTCGCGATCAAGGCAGAACAGCAATTTGACTACGTTGCGGGCAAAAACGCCACCGACATGGCTCTCGTGATCGACACTCTCGATCTTCTGCACAGCGGGATCTACGATGCATTTGTCATCGTTGCCAGTGACAGTGATTACACGCCTCTTGCGATCAAACTCCACGAGTCCGGAGTCTACGTCATGGGTGTCGGCGAGAAGAAGACGCCAGAACCGTTCCGAAATGCCTGTGATGAATTTGTATATCTCGAAAATCTGAGCAAAGATTCAGACACCCCTGAGCAACAGCCTGCCCCGGTTTCTTCCCGAAAGGCGAAAAACCGCAGGCGCAGCCAGGAAAGTGCAGAAGAACGCCGCAAAGCAAAAGAATTAAAAGAAATCCACAAACTGCTCCACATCGCCTGGGACAAGTACCAGGATGACGACCGCTATGTCAATGTCAGCTCCGCAGGCCAGTATATCAAGCGTGCAAAGCCGGATTTCGATGCCCGCACCTACGGTTTCCTCAAACTGCCGGATCTGATCGAAGCTTATCCAAATAAATATGCAATGAAACGTTACCCCGGCAAAGGAACGGTAACGATCATTGCATACAAATGTATTTGATTATTTAATTCTGTTTGTTCTGAGAACATAATATCTTCGGAAAATTGATAAGATCGTCCACACGATACAAATCCCACCCGCGATGGACAATGCATACTGAAGTGTCAGACTGCCATAGTGTGACACTTCTTCTGTATTTCCCTGCACTGCTGCACTCATCGTGTAGTACAGCGTACTTCCCGGAATCAGCGGCACAACTGACGGAATCAAAAACAGCGGGACCGGAGCTCTCTTTCTGGCTGCAAGAAAATCCGCATAGACTGCTGACAGTGCCGAAGCCACCAGTCCGGAAATAAAGATCTGTCCGCCGCTGAAATACATTGCCAGAAGATATCCTCCCCAGCAGATAACACCTCCCAGAGATGCCGATACCCACAATGACTGTCTCAGCCGGAACAGCATGGCAAATCCCAGAGAACCGACAAACGCCATAACCAACTGCAATATCACATCTTTCATACTCTCACCATCCAAATCGCTGCCATAAATCCACAGGCAAGGGCTCCCGCCCACAGAATACTCTCGATCAGTCTCATCAGTCCGGAGATCGTATCTCCCATCAACATGTCTCTGATGGAGTTTGTCGCCGGAATTCCCGGGATCAGAAGCATGATATCCCCGATCATGATCTTGTCCATGTTCAAAACCGGCAGGACTTTGACCGTCAGGCAGATCACTGTTCCCACAACAAAAGAACAGAACAGGTTAAACATGATCGTATTTGCAAAAAATTTCGTCGCTTTTTGCTGTATAAAGCAGATCAGGACAGCCACCAGTGCCGCCACAACTCCATCTGCAAATGTCCCGCCAAAAAACACAGCAAAACTGCCTGCTGCCAGGATACTTCCCATATAAAGATCCCATCGTCCCCTCGGCTCTGCGATCTCCTGAAGCCGCCGCTGAAACTGGTCCAGCGGAATGGGGTTGATACAGCAGTTCCTGCTGAGTGCATTGAGCTGTTCCAGTGCAGTAAAATCCGTACTGCCCGTATAATTCACTCTTCTGGTGTGTGTAAGCAGTTCCCCGTCTGTTCTTTCCATTGTGATCACAATGCTCGATGTGATCACGAATACGTTCATTTTGGCAGCGCCATATGCACGCCCGATCCTCTGCAATGTATCTTCTACACGGTTGATCTCCGCCCCCGAAGCCAGTAGCATCTCTCCCATATCCAGAAGCAGATGCAAAAGCCGGTTCTCGTCGTATTTTGCCGTTTCCATCTTCATTCCATCCCTGATCTACGATATTATATACCATCAGCAGACAAAAATATCCACTGCACACATTATCTAACATATGCAGTGGATTTGCAATCTGTTTTTATTTTATCAGCCGATCAAATCGTTCATATCCTCCTCCACAGAACGGATTCCGGCGATCCCGAAATTATCCACAAGGATCTTCGCAACATTCGGGGAAAGGAAGGCCGGAAGGGTTGGTCCGAGGTGGATATTTTTGACTCCGAGGGAAAGAAGTGCCAGGAGCACGATCACGGCTTTCTGCTCATACCAGGCGATATTGTATACGATCGGAAGTTCATTGATATCTTCCAGCTCAAAGATTTCCTTGAGTTTCAGGGCAATGACTGCCAGGGAATAGGAATCGTTGCACTGTCCTGCATCAAGGACTCTCGGGATTCCGTTGATATCGCCAAGGTTCAGTTTGTTATACTTATATTTCGCACAGCCTGCAGTCAGGATCACCGTATCTTTCGGCAGGGCTTTTGCAAAATCTGTGTAGTAATTTCTTGTATTTGCACGTCCGTCACAACCTGCCATCACGACAAATTTGCGGATCGCGCCGGACTTGACTGCTTCCACGATCTGATCTGCCAGTGCAAATACCTGTGCGTGTGCAAAACCTCCGATGATCTCGCCGCTCTCAATTTCCTGCGGCGGTGCACATTTTTTCGCATGTTCGATCACTGCGGAAAAATCTTTTTCTTCGCCTTCTGCACCTGGGATATGTTTACAGCCCGGATATCTCACCGCACCGGTTGTATAAATGCGGTCTTTGTAGCTGTCCTTCGGTGGAACGATGCAGTTTGTTGTCATCACGATCGGGCCGTGGAAACTCTCAAACTCTTCTTTCTGTTTCCACCATGCATTTCCGTAATTTCCTACAAAATTCGGATATTTTTTGAATGCAGGATAATAATGCGCAGGGAGCATTTCTGAATGTGTGTAGACATCCACGCCCGTTCCCTGTGTCTGCTCCAGAAGCATTTCCAGATCACGGAGATCATGTCCGGAGATCAGAATTCCCGGATTGTTCCTGACACCGATGTTTACTTTGGTGATCTCCGGATTTCCGTAAGTTTCTGTATTTGCCTTATCGAGCAGAGCCATCACCTGAACGCCGTACTTGCCGGTTTCCAGCGTAAGGGCTGTAAGGTCTTCGGCTGTAAGTGAATCGTCCAGCGTTGCGGCAAGTGCTCTCTGCAGAAATGCATCCAGTTCCTCGTCATTATGCAGCAGCGCAAACGCATGCTTTTCATAGGCGGCAAGACCTTTTAATCCATAAGTGATAAGTTCCCGCAAACTTCGGATGTCCTCATTTTCTGTGGAAAGGATCCCAACTTCAGCCGCTTTTTTGTCAAACTCTGTCTCTGTGCCATTCCAGACCGCCGCCTGTGGAAGCTGCTCTCTATTCGCTGTTTCTGTAAGTAACTTTTCCTTTATATCCAGAGTTTCCCTGATACGTTCTACGATAGTTTCTCTGTCAAAATTTACATTCGTAATTGTTGTAAAAAGATTCATCACAACGAGATGATTGATCATGTCATCGATCTCTTTTCCTTCGTTACGAAGTTCTGTCGTGACCGCACAAAGCCCCTTTGTCACATAGATCAGAAGATCCTGCATTGCAGCAACTTCCGGTTTCTTTCCACAGACGCCGGATTTCGTACATCCTGTGCAGCCTGCTGTTTCCTGACACTGAAAACAAAACATTTTATTTTCCATGGTATGACCCTCCTTGTAGTCGATATATACATTTTCTTCACAAATCAAGAATAATATACCTGCCGCCACAAATATGTGGTTATAACCACGTAAATATAAAATTATACAAAAGAAAAAGACGGATATTTAAAACCGTCTTTTTTCTATCCATAACTTTTATTTTCAGTCAAAAAACTGAATTCCCATCAACGTCAGTCCATGCGCCGGTGCTGTCGGTCCGGATACGGATCTGTCGCATGCATCCAGAATCTTCTTTACACGCTCCGGCGGATACTGACCGTTTCCTACCTGAATCAGAGTTCCTGCGATGATACGCACCATATTGTAGAGGAATCCCTCTCCTCTGACCTGAATCGTGACGATATCTCCGTCTCTCCAGATATCAATCCCTGTCAGTGTGCGGACTGTTGATTTGACCTGCGCTCCTGTTCCACAGAAGCTGGCAAAATCATGCCGTCCGATCAGATATGAAGTTGCCTCTCGCATCTTGTCCACATCCAGTTTGTAGTGGTAGAAATAAGAGTACAGCCTCTCTGTCGGCACCGGGAATTTCCTGTTGAGGATGCGGTATTCGTAAGTTTTCTCACTGTCGCAGTAACGTGGGTGAAAATCCGGATCCACTTCCTCGGACAGCTGAATCCTGATATCGTCCGGAAGACGCTGATTCAGCGCATAGGAGATCTTTTCGCCCGGAATACGTGTGTTGGTGTCAAAAACTGCCACATTTCCAAGTGCATGCACACCGGCATCCGTACGGCTTGCGCCCATGATCTCGATCTTCTCTCCGAGAAGTTCTGTGAGTGTATCGTTCAGAACACCCTGGATCGTGACTCCGTTCGGCTGGATCTGCCAGCCACTGTAATTCGTTCCATCATATGCAACTACAAGTCCAATTCGCTTCACCTTATCACCATCCCATCACACGGAATCCAATCGCAACGGCAAGGTATACGAACAATACCAGATATGCGACGTGGTCCCTCTTTGCATAGTGAAGTGGCTTCATCTGTGTACGATGATCGCCTCCATGGTAACATCTCGCTTCCATCGCCATTGCCAGATCATTGGCACGGCGGAATGCTGAGATAAACAGCGGGACAAGAAGCGGAACCATGTTTTTGACCTTCTGGATCATGTTTCCATTCTCGAAGTCGGCACCTCTGGCGATCTGCGCTTTCATGATCTTATCCGTTTCTTCCAGAAGGATCGGGATAAAACGCAGCGCGATCGACATCATCATTGCGATCTCATGTACCGGAACATGGATCTTGTTCAACGGACGCAGGCTTTTTTCCAGACCATCAGTGAGCTGATTTGGTGTTGTTGTCAGCGTCATAAGTGAAGATCCGATCACCAGATAGATCAGTCGGATTGCCATGCGGACTGCCATGGAGATTCCTTCTTTGGTGATGGTGAAGATTCCGATCTTCCAGAGCACTTCACCCGGTGTCAGAAGGATATTGAACACCATCGTGATCAGAAGGATCATGAAGATCGCTTTGAGTCCCTTAAAGATAAACTTCACCGGAACCTGAGAGATCGTGATCATCCCTGCCAGGAATAACGTTGCAACGGCATATCCTGCCACGCTGTGGAACAGGAATACGGAAATAATGAAGATCAGCGTTCCAAATAACTTGGTTCTCGGGTCCATTCTGTGGATCACAGATTTCGCCGGATAGTACTGACCGATCGTAATATCTCTAATCATTCTGAGCTCCTCCTTTCAGTAAAGGGGAGTTCATTTTCCGAAGAGCATTCAGGATATCCTGCTTCGCCTCTTCTACCGTTGTATCAGAAGGGTCGACATTGAGTCCTTTTTCCTTAAGGGCATGCATGATATAGGTGATCTGCGGGGCAGCCAGTCCCATCGGTTCCATCTCTTTGTAATGAGCAAAAACCTTCTTTGGTGTGTCATCAAAGGCGATCTGTCCATGATTGACCACGATCAGACGCTCCGCATATTTGGCTACATCTTCCATGCTATGAGAAACCAGAACAATGGTAATCCCACGAACTTTGTGAAGTTCTGCGATCTGATCAAGGATCTCATCTCTTCCCTTCGGATCAAGACCTGCGGTCGGCTCATCCAGAATCAGGATCTTCGGGTTCATTGCAAGTACACCTGCAATGGCCACTCGCTTCTTCTGACCACCAGAAAGTTCAAATGGTGATTTGTCAAAGTTTTCTTCTTTGAAGCCTACATGATGAAGTGCCTTGCGTGCTTCTTCCTCAGCCTGTTCTCTGGTCATTCCCTGGTTCATCGGTCCAAAACACACATCTGAAAGCACATCGCTCTCAAACAACTGATGTTCCGGATACTGAAAGACCAGTCCTACTTCGCTGCGAAGTTTCCTGCGGTCGTATTTCTCCGCCCAGACATCCTCTCCATTGTAGGAAACGGTTCCTGATGTCGGCTGAATCAGTGCATTAAAATGCTGGATCAGTGTAGACTTTCCGCTTCCGGTGTGTCCGATCACACCGATAAACTGTCCGTCCGGGATTTCCAGATTGATATCCTTAAGTGCGTGGATCTGATAGGAAGTTCCCGGGCTGTATGTGTATGTTACGTTTTTTAATTCTATTGACATAAGGCATTTACCAGCTCTTCCGTAGTAAGGATTCCATCCGGAATGTCTACTCCGGACTGTTTGAGTTCATGCGCCAGCAGAGTTACCTGCGGTACATCAAGACGGTATTTCTTGAGAGTTTCCACCTGGGAAAAAATTTCCCGCGGAGTTCCCTCCATAACTACATGACCGCCATCCATAACGATGACATGGTCTGCATCGATCACTTCTTCCATGTAATGCGTGATCAGAACTACCGTAACATTTTCCTGCTTATTCAGCTGATGAACAGCTGCGAGTACTTCCTTACGGCCGCTCGGGTCCAGCATGGCTGTCGGCTCATCCAGGACAATGCATTTCGGACGCATCGCCATGACTCCTGCGATAGCAACTCGCTGCTTCTGACCTCCGGAAAGTTTATTCGGAGAGTGATGTCTGTACGCTGTCATGCCGGTCTTCTCAAGACTTTCGTTGACACGCTTCCAGATATCCTCGGTCGGAACTCCCATGTTTTCGGGTCCGAATCCGACATCCTCCTCCACAACAGTTCCGATGATCTGGTTATCCGGATTCTGGAATACCATTCCTGCCTTCTGACGCACCTTCCATAATTCCGGCTCCTCAGAAGTATTGATCCCGTCGATCCAGATTGTTCCATCAGACGGCAGAAGCAGTGCATTGATGTGTTTGGCAAAGGTAGACTTACCGGAGCCATTATGTCCCAGGATCGCTACAAACTGTCCTTCCTTGATATCAATATCCACACCATCCACAGCTCTCTGTGTTTCCTGAACGTTGCCGTCCTCATCATATTTCAAGTAATCGAATGCAAGTTTTACTGCTTTGATGATTCCCATCTCTTATAGTCCTTTCAGGCTTCTTCTGCAGGTGTCTGACCGGTCAGAGAATCGATCAGTTCCCATATTTCATCTCTTCCCTGCTTTGTTTCTGCGGAATACGGAATGATCTTCGTTCCCTTGGTAAGCTTAAGTTCTTCACGGATAACTTTGAGACATCTCTGAACCTGGCTTCTCTTGATCTTGTCAAGCTTGGTCGCTATGATGATCGGTTCATATCCATTGTGCAGGATCCATTCATACATCTGGCAGTCATTCGCAGATGGTTTGTGGCGGATATCGATAAGAAGGAACACTGCCTTGAGATCCTTGGAAGTATGCAGATAACGCTCGATCATCTTTCCCCATTTTTCTTTCTCGGCAGGTGTGACCTTGGCATATCCATATCCCGGAAGATCCACCAGAAACATCTCGTCATTGATCTTATAAAAGTTGATCGTCTGTGTCTTACCCGGCTGGGCACTGGTGCGTGCCAGTGCCTTGCGGTTCATAAGACCATTGATCAGAGAAGATTTTCCTACATTTGATTTTCCTGCAAAAGCTACCTCCGGCATTCCTGTATCAGGAAGTGTGCTGGTAACTCCGCAGACAATATCCAAAACTGCATTTTTAATAATCATAAATTCCTCTTTATTTCACCAGTGCTTCGTGAAGCACTTCCTTCATATTATCTACATAGGAAATTTTGAGGCCGTCCAGGATCTCTGCATCGATCTCCTGAATATCCTGCTTATTTTCCCTCGGAACAAGTACCTGTTTGATACGGGCGTATTTCGCTGCAAGAAGTTTCTCCTTGAGACCGCCGATCGGCAGAACCCTGCCGCGGAGAGTGATCTCTCCTGTCATGGCTACATCTGCGCGCACTTCCTTACCAATGATCGCAGAAAGCATCGCTGTCGCCATGGTGATACCCGCAGACGGACCATCCTTCGGGACAGCTCCCTCCGGGATATGTACGTGAATGTCATTTTCCTGGAAAAATTCCGGTTTAATGTCGTACTGGTCTGCAACAGAACGGATATAAGAAATACCAGCCATTGCGGATTCCTTCATGACATCTCCAAGCTGACCGGTCAGTACCAGTTCACCCTTGCCAGGCATGACATTTACCTCGATCTGAAGTGTATCGCCGCCAACCTGTGTCCAGGCAAGTCCTCTTGCGATTCCTACTTCGTCCTTCTTGTTTGCCATCAGATAACTGTATGTGGATTTGCCGAGGAATTTGTCAAGATTCTTCGTATTGACAACAACTTTGTCCGCACCGTTCTCCATGAGTTCACGGGCTGCCTTACGGCAGATCTGACCGATCTTGCGCTCAAGTCCTCGTACTCCTGCCTCTCTGGTGTAGAGAGTGATCATTTTGCGAAGTGCGGCCGGCTGTATGGTCAGCTTGCCTTTCGGGATACCGTTTACTTCAAGCTGCTTCGGGATCAGATGTTCCTTCGCGATATGTTCCTTCTCATTCTCGGTATAGCCTGAGATCTCGATCACTTCCATACGGTCCAGAAGCGGTCTCGGGATTCCCTGGATATCATTTGCAGTCGCAATAAAAAGTACCTCGGAGAGATCCTGCGGAACCTCTACATAATGGTCATTGAAGTGGCTGTTCTGCTCCGGATCCAGAACTTCAAGCAGTGCAGAGGAAGTATCTCCCTTGTAATCGCTGCTTGTCTTGTCGATCTCGTCAAGGAGCATCAGAGGATTGCTGACGCCCGCCTGCTGCAAGGCAACAGTGATGCGTCCCGGCATTGCCCCTACATAAGTCTTACGATGTCCACGGATCTCAGCTTCGTCACGAACGCCGCCAAGACAGATACGGACATATTTCTTGTGAAGTGCCTCTGCCACAGAATGGGCAATGGAGGTCTTACCAGTTCCAGGAGGTCCCACAAGACAGAGGATCGGACTCTTGCCGCCGGAAGTCAGTTTACGCACGGAAAGAAATTCCATGATACGCTCCTTGACTTCTTTGAGGCCGTAATGTCCCTCCTCCAGGATCTTCCATGCTTCTGCAAGATCCATGGAATCCTCGGATTTCTTATCCCACGGAAGATCCAGCAGTGTTTCGATATAGGTGCTAAGCACACTGCTCTCAGCTGCACTGCTGTTCATGCTCTTGAAACGGTCGATCTCCTTGCTGATCTTATCCTTGACTTCTTTTGAAGCCTGGAGTTTCTCAAGTTTCTCGCGGTATTCCTGTGCTGTGTCAGCAGTGTTGTCCTCGCCAAGCTCTTCACGGATCAGTTTGAGCTGTTCTCTCAGAATATATTCTCTCTGGTTCTTGTCTACGCGGGCTTTGAGTTTGTGCTGGAGATCATGTCCGATCTGAAGCACTTCGATCTCATTGTTCAGGATCGCTGCAAGAACTTCATACTGTTCTTCCAGTGTCACTGCCTCCAGGATCTTCTGCTGATTCTGGTAGGTGATCTGGATGTTCACAGATACCTGTGAGATCAGTTCTTCCAGATTCTGGATGTTCATGATCTTGGCAGCAAGATCTTTGCTGATCCTGCCGCTCTCGATACAGTATCTCTGAAACAGTTCACGGATGCTTCTGTACATTGCCTCTCTCAGAGACTTCGCATAATGGGCTCCATCTGCCTCAAATCCTGCGGTCTCTGCCATGAGGAATGGTTCCTCCTGTTCCAGTCCGATGAGTTCTGCGCGTTCCACGCCCTCGACCAGAACACGGAGCAGATCATGTGGTAATTTAACTACCTGTTTGATATATGCAACTGTACCAACCTTGTACAGATCTGTGATTCCCGGTGTTTCCATTTCCGGATCTTTCTGTGTGACCAGAAAGATCTTCTCATCCTGAAGCATGGCAGCTTCAATTGCCTTCATAGAGCGTTCTCTGCTTACATCAAAATGAACGATCATATCCGGCAGGATCGTCGTTCCTCGAAGTGCGATCGCAGGAAGAATGCTAATTGGCTGTTTCATGTTTCTTCAGTCCCTTCTTTAGGCCGTTTCCGGCTTGCCTTTCTTTCTTGAACGGGAAGTTTTCTTAAGCTCCGGTGCCGGTGCTTCGCCATGGATGACTTCCGGCTCTGCTGTTCCTTCTACGGCATCCTTTGTGAGAATGCATTTCTGGATCGTCTTATCAGAAGGTGTGCGGTACATAAGATCCATAAGAGATTTCTCCATGATAGATCTGAGTCCTCTGGCTCCTGTCTTACGTTCCAGAGATTTACGTGCAACTGCTTCCAGTGCTTCATCCTGGAATTCCAGTTCTACGCCGTCCAGCTCAAACAGCTTGTGATACTGTCTGGTCAGTGCGTTCTTTGGCTCCTTGAGGATACGGATCAGTGCTTCCTCATCCAGTCCGTCAAGAGTTACAACGATCGGAACTCGTCCGATGAATTCCGGGATAAGACCAAATTTGACAAAATCTTCCGGCATGACATCCTTGAGGATCTCACCGATGTTTCTCTCTTTCTTGACCTCTACTTCTGCACCAAAACCGATAGACTTCGTGTTCTGTCTTGCCTCGATCGCTTTCTCAATCCCGTCAAAAGCACCGCCGCAGATAAACAGGATATTTGTCGTATCGATCTGAAGGAATTCCTGATGCGGGTGCTTACGACCTCCCTGCGGCGGTACGTTTGCAACGGTTCCCTCGAGGATCTTCAGAAGTGCCTGCTGAACGCCCTCACCGGATACATCACGGGTGATGGATGCGTTTTCGGATTTTCTGGTGATCTTGTCGATCTCATCAATATAGATGATTCCGTACTGTGCACGTTCAATGTCATAGTCTGCTGCCTGGATCAGTTTCAGAAGGATATTCTCCACATCCTCACCGACATAACCGGCCTCTGTCAGTGTTGTAGCGTCTGCGATAGCAAACGGCACATTCAGAAGACGGGCAAGTGTCTGTGCAAGCAGAGTTTTACCGGAACCGGTCGGTCCAAGCATCAGGATGTTGCTCTTCTGTAATTCCACATCCAGGTTTCTGGATGCTGTGATTCTCTTGTAATGGTTATAGACAGCTACGGAAAGTGCTTTCTTTGCCTCATCCTGTCCAATAACGTAGTCATCCAGAATCTTATGGATTTCTTCTGGCTTTAACAGATTGATGTCTGTATCATAGATATCTTCCTGGTCGTAATCTCCCAGTTCCTCTTCCATAATCTCTGAGCAGATACCTATACACTCATCACAAATAAAAACTCCCTCCGGACCTGCGATCAGCTTGCGGACCTGGTCTTCAGATTTGTGACAAAAAGAGCATCTGACTTTTCTATCTCTTATTTTTTCTGCCATAGATAGTTCTCGTTTCCTTTCCGTTTGTTATGGCACAAAAGGAACCCCCTGAAAAGAGGTTCCTTTCGTCTGCTTTATTTATGCTCGACAACACCATCGATCAGTCCGTATGCCTTTGCTTCTTCAGCAGTCATATAATTGTCGCGGTCTGTGTCTTTTTCCACTACTTCATAAGGCTGTCCTGTGTTTTCTGCCAGGATCTCATTCAGTGTACGCTTGGTCTGTGCGATATGGTCTGCAACGATCTGGATCTCGGTTGCCTGACCCTGTGCACCGCCTGACGGCTGATGGATCATAATGGTAGAATGCGGCAGGGCAAATCTCTTACCCTTGGTTCCTCCTGCCAGAAGGAAAGCTCCCATGCTGGCTGCCATTCCAAGACAAATGGTAGATACATCACATTTGATGTACTTCATTGTGTCGTAGATCGCCATACCAGCGGTTACAGATCCTCCCGGACTGTTGATATATAATTGAATGTCTTTACCAGGATCCTCTGCTTCGAGGAACAGAAGCTGTGCCACGATAATGCTGGCACTTACATCATTTACTTCTTCTCCAAGAAAGATGATACGGTCTTTCAGAAGACGGGAGTAAATGTCGTAACTTCTTTCGCCTCTGCTTGTCTGCTCAATGACATAAGGTACTAAACTCATATAATATGCCTCCATTCGTCGCCTGACTGTGGATCATAATGTCTGCTTAGGCTTCTTTTGCCTCGTCAGCTACGAGAGTTACGGCTTTCTGTACAGCCATATCTTTCTTCATCTGCTCTAATTCGCGGTCGCCAAGCAGTTCTTTGATCTTGTCAGCTTCCATCTTGTATGCTTCAGCCATTTTGCTGATCTCTTCGTCAACTTCTTCCTGAGTCGGCTGAATGTTTTCAACTTCTGCGATCTTCTCAAGAACCAGTCTTGTCTGGATTCTCTTGAGAGCCTGTGGTTTCATTTCTTCCTGCATCTTCTCAGCTGTCATTCCTGTGAACTGGAAGTACTGCTCCATGGTAAGTCCCTGAGACTGCATTCTTCTTGCGAAGTCATCCAGCATCTGACGTGTCTGAGTAGCTACCATTGCATCCGGGATCTCCATCTCTGCGTTCTCGATTGCTTTGTCTACTGCTGCGTTTTCTTTTGCTGCACGAGCTTCTTTTTCTTTCTTTTCTGTCAGGTTCTTCTTGATGTCTTCTTTGTACTCTGCAAGAGTATCGAACTCAGAAGCGTCCTGTGCAAAATCATCATCCAGTTCCGGAAGTTCTTTTGCTTCTACTTTCTTAACGTCACACTGGAATACAGCTTCTTTGCCAGCCAGTTCTTTTGCCTGGTATTCTTCCGGGAATGTAACCTTAACTTCTACGTGGTCTCCGGCTTTAGATCCAACGAGCTGATCTTCGAATCCCGGGATGAAAGATCCGGAACCAAGTGTCAGCGGGTAGTCTGTTCCTTTGCCGCCTTCGAATGCTTCCCCGTCAACAAATCCTTCGAAGTCGATTGTTGTGATGTCGCCATTCTCTGCTCCACGGTCTTCTACTGTAACTGTTCTGGAGTTTTTCTCCTGCTCTTTCTTCAGTTCAGCTTCAACGTCCTCGTCTGTTACTTCTGTCTCAGACTTCGGAACCTCTACTCCTTTGTACTCACCAAGAGTAACTTCCGGTTTAACAGCTACTTCTGCTGTGAAGATGAAAGCTTTTCCTGGCTCAGCCTGTGTTACAGCGATCTCCGGCTGGGATACGATCTCAAGCTCGCACTCCTCAACTGCTTTGCTGTAGTGCTCCGGGATCAGAGCGTTTGCAGCGTCCTCAAGGAAGATTCCCTTGCCGTACATCTGCTCGATCATTTTTCTTGGTGCTTTTCCTTTACGGAATCCTGGAAGAGAGATTCTTCCTTTTGCTTTCTGGTATGCAGCCTGCATAGCTTTCTCTAAATCTTCAGCGGAAACCTCGATTGTAAGTTTCGCCATGTTCTTTTCCAGTTTTTCAACCTGTAAACTCATGTTTTTTGTTCCTCCTTAATTTTCAGATATAAGCTCTGAATATTCTATCTATTGCTTATCCCTGTCTGCGGATAATGCGTACAGGTAGCTGTATCCCGATATCAAGAGATACAATTACAGTCATTATCGTAGTATAGCACAACAGGTATAAAAACGCCAGTATTTTTTGTAGAAAACTCCTGTTTTTGCCTTATTTCCGGGAATATACCACGGATTCTGCGATCTCATCCGCCTTTTCTTCACCGAGAAGCTGTCCGATCAGGCTTAATGCGAAGTCCACAGCGGTTCCAAGTCCGCGGCTGGTCGTCACATTGCCATCAACTACAACACTCTCATAAGACGGCTCTGCGCCGGTAAGCCCCTCCATGCAGGACGGATATGCAGTTGCCTTTCTTCCTTCAAGGAATCCAAGAGATGCCAGAACAGTCGGTGCCGCACAGATTGCCGCTACTTTACCGCTCTTTCCGTAGAAATCTCTCAGAAGGTCACAGAGCGGCTGATACTCTCCCAGATACTTCGTTCCCGGCATTCCTCCCGGAAGGACGAGCATGTCTGCATCTGAAAAATCAGTTCCCGTAAATACTCTGTCGGTCTTCATCATGATCCCATGGGATGTTGTGATCTCATTGCTCTCTTTGATGGAAACAGTTTCTATGTCGATCCCTGCACGGCGCATCAGGTCTACTACGGTCAGGCCTTCGATATCTTCAAATCCGTCTGCAAGAAAAATATAAACTTTTTTGCTCATAAAAAACCTCCCTGTTTCGTATCTGTTTTATTTTTCCCATTTGTTTAGTATAGCATTTATCAGGAAAAAGGGATATACTAAATCTACGAAATCTAATGAAATTTTTTCCCTGTAATTCAGAATGCAAAGGAGTATGCACATGGAAATCGAAAGAAAATTCCTCATAAAAAAAGAACAGCTTCCAAAAGATCTCGCAAACTGTTCTTTCCATAAAATCGAGCAGGGTTATCTCTGCACTGATCCTGTCGTCCGCATCCGCAGGCAGGACGATGAATATTACCTGACTTATAAATCAAAAGGACTCCTGTCCAGAGAGGAATACAATCTCCCTCTGACCCAGGAATCCTATGAGCATCTCAAGCCAAAAGCCGACGGCATCGTCATTTCCAAGACCCGTTATCTGATCCCGGAAAAGGATGGCCTGACGATCGAACTTGATGTCTTCCACGAAGACTATGACGGACTTCTTCTTGCCGAAGTTGAATTCGAATCCGAAGAACAGGCAAATACCTATATCCCTCCGGAATGGTTCGGAGAAGATGTCACTTATTCTTCTGCTTATCACAACAGCACTTTAAGCAAAGGCAGAAATTAAACCTCGTGTTTTTCTTCCTTACATTTCTTAAACGGTGAATGTGACATGTCGCTGTCCTCTGTCATCAGGAACTTCCTGATTGCAAAGAGGATGGCGATGGCAATGACTCCGATCAGTGTCTGTGTTGGTGCCATATGCTCAACAACCATCTGTCTGGCTGTTGCAAACATCAGCACTTCTACAACTGTCTGCGCGGAGTGGCGGCAGAGCATCTTTACAAACTCCACACCTACGACCAGCGACAGAGCGTTTGCCAGAAACTTTGTAAAAAAGTCAATATCCATTTCCATAAGCGAAGTCTCTGTGATCGCATAGATCAGCCGGATGCCGGCCAGTGCGATCACGATCAGAATGACGATAGAAAGCACGATCTCTGTATAGCGGGCAACATTGTAGATCCCCTCGTTGAAGTGCTTCCGTATCTTGTGATTTACCTCCTTGTGCATAAACCCTCCCTAATCTGAAACCCTGTTATTTACTGCTTCTTTAGCTTATCATGGGGAGATATGCGCTGTCATGTCCTTTTATTCGTACATTTATTTTTTCTTTCTGCGTCTGTGGATGTGGATCTCCGGAACAGCCAGGTTTTCTGTATCAACTCTGTAAATCAAAGAAAATTAATAAAAAATGTGATCGTAAGGCTGTTGATAAAGTCCGCAAACAAACTTCCGATCAGCGGGATCAGAAGATACGCCTTTACAGACGGCTCATATTTGTCGCAGATCGCCTGCATATTTGCCATGGCATTCGGTGTCGCACCCATACCAAATCCGCAGGTTCCCGCAGACAGGACCGCCGCTATGATCTTTTTGATTTTTTTGCCTTTTACAATATTTTCTCCATTTAGAATACCTTGGTAGTCCACTTGCTCATATCCCAGACTTCATTTACCACATCCTGGTAAAACTCCGGTTCATGGCAGATCAGAAGGATACTTCCTCTGTACTCTTTGAGGGCACTCTTTAATGCCTCTTTGGCATCTACGTCCAGATGGTTGGTCGGCTCGTCAAGAAGCAGAACATTGGTGTCGCGGTTTACAAGTTTGCAGAGACGGACTTTTGCCTGCTCGCCACCACTTAAGACACGGACCTGACTCTCGATATGCTTCGTTGTAAGACCACATTTTGCAAGAGCTGAACGGATTTCATACTGTGTGTAGGACGGAAATTCCTGCCATAATTCTTCGATGCAGGTCGTCTTGTTGTCACCCTTTACTTCCTGTTCAAAATATCCAAGCTGGAGGTTTTCTCCTCGCTCGCAGTTTCCCTTGAGGGACGGGATCAGTCCAAGGATGCTCTTGAGCAGGGTTGTTTTGCCGATTCCGTTTGTTCCGACCAGTGCGATCTTCTGTCCTCGTTCCATCGTGAAGTTCAGTGGTTTGGAAAGTGGCTCATCATAACCGATCACGAGGTCATGTGTTTCAAAAAGCATTTTGCCCGGTGTGCGTCCATAACGGAAATGGAACTCCGGCTTCGGTTTCTCTGCTGCCAGCTCGATCACATCCATCTTGTCCAGTTTCTTCTGACGGGACATTGCCATGTTTCTGGTTGACACACGGGCTTTGTTTCTCGCAACGAAGTCCTTGAGTTCGCTGATCTCCTGCTGCTGGCGGCGGTAAGCTGCCTCAAGCTGTGCTTTCTTCACTGCGTAGACTTCCTGGAAATGATCGTAATCACCCACATAGCGGTTCAGCTCCTGATTTTCCATATGGTAGATGATATTGACTACATCATTCAGGAACGGGATATCATGAGAGATCAGGATAAAAGCATTCTCGTAATCAAGAAGATAACGTTTGAGCCATGCGATATGTTCTTCATCGAGATAGTTGGTCGGTTCGTCAAGAAGCAGGATGTCCGGTTTCTCCAGAAGGAGTTTGCCGAGAAGCACCTTCGTTCTCTGACCGCCGCTTAAGTCTGTTACATCGCGGTCAAGTCCCAGATCCAGAAGCCCCAGTGCTCTTGCAACTTCTTCTACCTTGGAATCAATGACATAAAAATCATGCAGAGTCAGCTCGTCCTGGATCGTTCCCAGTTCTTCCATCAGTGTGTTCATCTCTTCTTCGTCTGCGCTCCCCAGAAGATCGCAGATCTCATTCATCCGCTGTTCTTTCTGAAGCAGCGGGTCAAAAGCAGATTTCAGCACTTCCTGGATCGTCATGCCTTTTTCGAGGACGGCGTGCTGGTCAAGATAGCCTGCGTGGACGTTTTTTGCCCATTCTACCTTGCCTTCATCCGGCATCAGTTTCCCTGTGACAATGCTCATGAAAGTAGACTTGCCTTCTCCGTTCGCTCCAACAAGTCCGATATGTTCTCCTTTGAGAAGTCTAAAAGAAACATCTGAAAAAATAGCTCTGTCGCCAAAGCCATGTGTCAGATGCTCAACGTTTAATATGCTCATAAATTTCTCCTTTTTGTAATGATGGTTTTATTATATCTGACATCTGAAAGGGATTTCAACCTGTTTTGCATATATGGACAAAAAAACGACCGTACACATAATGTGTACAGCCGTTTCTTTTAAGATTGATATTTGGAAATCAGTCTGTTTCGTTGAATACTGATTTGTCGAGAGCGCCGTTCTGGTGTGCGACGATCGTTGTGCAGACAGCGTCACCTGTGATGTTGACTGCTGTTCTTGTCATATCGAGGATACGGTCGATACCCATGATCAGACCGATTGCCTCTACCGGAAGTCCAACAGAGTTGAATACCATGGTCAGGGTTACAAGACCGACACTCGGTACACCTGCGGTACCTACGGAAGCAAGTGTCGCTGTTCCGATAACGGTCACGTAATCCATCGGGCTTAAGTGGATGCCAAATGCCTGTGCCGCAAAAACTACTGCAACACCCTGCATGATGGAAGTACCATCCATGTTGATGGTCGCACCAAGCGGAATGGTGAAGGAAGAAATCTTCTTGGATACACCAACCTTCTTGGAAAGGGTATCAATAGACATCGGAATGGTCGCATTGGATGTAGCGGTTGAGAATGCGAATGCCATAACCGGGAAAAATTTCTTGATGAAACGGATCGGATTCAGACCTGTAAAGATCTTGAGCAGGATCTGATATACACCGAAGCACTGGATCGCCAGGGCAAGCAGTACGCCGATCATATACTTCGCCAGCGGAATGAATGCGCTGAAACCGATGTTCGCAAAAGTACGGCTGATCAGGCAGAAAACTCCGATCGGCGCAAGGCTCATGATCATCATGGTCATTTCCATCATAATGTCATTGAACTGGCTGAAAAAGTTTGCTACTGTCTCTGCACGCTCTCCCATCTTTGCAAGGATCACACCGACGATCAGGGCAAATACGATAACCTGAAGCATGGTTCCGCTTGCCAGAGAATTGATCGGGTTGTCCGGAATGATGTTGAGGATAGTATCCGTAAGGGAAGTTGCCTCCATGGTTTCTACAGACGCTGCTGAACTCTGGATTGCGCTCATATCAAGTCCGACACCTGGATTAATCAGGTTTCCGACGCCAAGTGCAACGCAAACTGCCAGTGCAGTGGTTGCAAGATAAAAAGCCAGGGTTCTCACACCTACGGTTCCGAGTTTCTTGGTATCCCCGATCGCCATGCTTCCGCAGATCAGAGAGCAGAATACCAGCGGTACAACAAGCATCTTCATCAGACGGATGAATCCCTGTCCGATGACATAAAGGATACCTTCAATAATTACATCTTTCTTAAAGCTGCTGTCCGGAACCAGATAGCAGAGAATGATACCAAGAATCGCACCTGCGATCAGGGCGATGAAAATCTTGGTCGTCAGACCGATTGCTTTTTTGTTCGGAGTTTTTGCTTTTGTGTTTTTTTCTTTCATCTTAGTCCTCCGTTCTTTCATCCATGTATTCTTTCAGAGATTCTTTCCAGTCTGGCATGTCATACATCTCAATGATACGAAGGATAAAATTGTCCAGAACTGCATATGGCGGTCTGACAGAAGAAAGATCTGACTGCTCTGTCGGAACAGATTTCAGTTCGATATTCTTGCCGGCAAGCCGTAAGATCTCCTGTGCGAATTCATAACGGTTGCAAACGCCGCTGCAGGTCACATGATAAGTTCCATATTCATTTGTGCTGATCAGATACAGGATCATTCTTGCAAGATCCTTCGCGCTGGTCGGAGAACCGAACTGGTCAGATGCAACGGAAAGAGATTTTCCGGTCTCTGCTGCCTCCAGAACACGGTTTACAAAGTTGCGTCCACCCTGTCCGTATACCCAGTTACTGCGGATGATAAAGTGCTTGTGAGTAAATTCTTTGACGTAATACTCGCCGGCTCTCTTAGATCTGCCGTAAACAGTCAGCGGATTGGTGTCATCAAATTCTGTGTAAGGTTTCTTGCTCTGTCCGTCAAATACATCATCTGTGGAAAGCTGAACGATCTTGGAACCACATTTGCGGGCAACAATGCTTAAGTTTCTTGCGCCAAGGGCATTGACACGGTATGCATGTTCCGGATTTTTTTCGCACTCATCGGTATCTGTAATACCGGTACAGTTAATGATCACATCCGGACGATTGACGGTACCAAAGTTGATCACTTCATCCGTATCGGTGATGTCCAGTTCATCAAGGTCTGTGTTCAGAGCCTCGATCTCCATCGGGTCAAGTACATCATTCAATGCACGGCCGATCTGTCCACTTGCACCTGCAATCCATACTTTTAACATCTCTACTACCTCCTCAAAACAAAATACGGCACTGATTCAGATCAAATCAGCGCCGTTTCAATCTATGTCGTTAAATATTTTAACAATTTTGTATATTTATGTCAAGGAAAAGTGCATGTTGTCTGTTGTTTTTGCATACTTATGCGGTTTTTATATTGTATTTTTTCAGATAATGCTGAGATAATTTCCAAGAGCAGTTGCATCTGTTCGGAAGTTCTTATATGCTAAAAGAAACAGCCCCGTCGGGGCTCTAACTTAATCAAGGAGGATTTTTTATGGCAAAGATCGACCATGCCGCGATTCGTACAAGTTCCTACGAAGACGCCCAGAAATTTTTTGAAGATGTATTTGATATGCATATGTGGAGAGAAATCGGAGAAAAGCCATCTCGCAAATGCTGGTTCCGCGAGGGTATCCAGCTCTGCGAGATGGAAAATATCAATATCACTGCCGAAAACGGCTATGATCATATTTCTATCGCCGTTGATTCTGTAGAAGAAACAATGGAAAAGATCAAAGCTTATCCTTTGACTCCGATCAACGATCACTGGTTCTCTCTTCCTGATGGAACGAAGATCGAACTGAAACTTCTGGAAAACTGGAAAGTGAACGACTGATATTATTTCAGCAGACCTTCAACAACTTTTTCCAGTTCATCACGGATCTTGATGTGCTGTGGACAGACTTTTGCACAGTAGTTGCAGGTTGTACATGGGATCAGCGGGATCTTCTTTAATTCTTCCTGCGCTTTGTCGAGGGTTTCTTTTTCTTTCTCGGAAAGTCCGTCAAATGTCTTCATGTAGGAAAGGTTGTCCTGCATCTGTTCTACGTTACTCATTCCGGAAAGTACTGTGATCACGCCTTCCAGGTTTGCAGCAAAACGAACTGCCCAGGATGCCGGGGATGCGTCTGGTTCTGCGTCTTTGAGGATCTTTTCTACGCTTTCCGGCGGGGGTTGCAAGCATACCGCCCTTGACTGGTTCCATGATGATGACCAGTTTGCCGTGCTTACGTGCAACCTCATAGCATGCTCTTGACTGGACTGCCGGGTTTTCCCAGTCTGCGTAGTTGATCTGGAGCTGGACGAATTCCATCTCAGGGTGTGCAGTCAGGATCGCTTCCAGTTCTTCCGGTGTGGAGTGGAAGGAGAAGCCTACATGTTTGATCAGACCCTGGACCTTTTTCTCCTGGACCCAGCTCCAGAGATCAAAGTTATCAAAATACTGTGTTCTCATCTCGCCGAGATTGTGCAGCAGTTGACACTCCCCACAGCTAAAGCAGGGGGATTCTTGCTTCTACCACTACTGCATTGGTGAATACCTTACGGTACTGCAATGTCTTACACAGTGTCCACAAGCTGGATTATACTG
>OBAG01000058.1_pt1 | contig 142608 bp, 115 predicted proteins | sample 1517701 | NCBI WGS metagenome assembly OBAG01 (sample SAMN04571702, study PRJEB22368) | human gut metagenome | biome: human gut; material: stool | host: Homo sapiens | place: Luxembourg | collected 2012-09-07 | reverse complement strand
TGAAGAATCTTAAGAAGAATACTTCTTACAAGTTCAGGATCAGAGCTTACAAGACAATAGGCAAGGCTACGCAGTACAGCTCGTGGAGCGGTACGCTGACAGTCAGGACGAAGAAGTAAGCAATAAAAATCCAATAGCTATAACGGGCATCGGTGTGAAAATCGATGCCTGTTTTTTATGGTGCGTGAGGTATGTGGCAAGCGGTGTTTACGGGAATGGAAATAATCGGTGTTGCGGTATGCTTTAGGTTAGTGAAAATTTACATTATTCGTGCGGTTGCAACGGCTATTTTGAATATTTTCTGAAAATTAATCGCAAAAGTCTTAACATTTGCTGTGATTTGTGCTATACTTAAAACATGGTATACTCTGTAACCGGAGAATATATCGTTACCTTAAACGGTAATAATAAAGTAAACGACACACCTTAAAAGGACGTAAATATGAGCAAAAACAAAACTCAGTATCTTAATGCCGACACAGAGCTTGAAGAGCTTCCTGCCGGCACTAAGACAAAGAAAAAGAAAAATAAGCCCAATAAAGCGGCAAATACCGTAAAGCATGTATTCGGCGTTATAGGAACTACGCTTCTAAGCTTGTTTATGATAGTTATCATTACCTGCTGTATAGTAGCGGTAACGCTGACGGTTTACATCATGCAGTTTGCGGACAGCGCATTTGATGTCGACCTTAAAAATGTTGACCTGAGCTACACAAGTTTTCTGTATGCAAAGAACAGCGCAGGCGAACAGGTTGAGATAAAACGTCTGTCAGGCGACGAAAACCGTATCTGGGTAGACATGGAGCAGATACCGAAGCATACCCAGGACGCATTCACGGCAGTAGAGGACAAGCGTTTCTATGAGCATGACGGCGTTGACTGGAAGAGAACGGTGCGTGTAACCGTATCGACCCTGTTCAACGGCTACGGCGAGGGCGGCTCGACCATAACACAGCAGCTTGTAAAGAATATCACGGGTGATGACAGGGTAACTCCCGAGCGTAAGATAAGAGAGATATTCAGAGCGCTGAACCTTGAACAGCAGTACACAAAGATTGATATACTCGAGGCATATCTGAACCGTGTTCCGCTGGGCGGTACGGTTTACGGCGTCGGATCGGCGGCTTACTATTATTTCGGTAAGACGGTTGATCAGCTGACTATAGCGGAAAGTGCGATACTTGCCGGTATGACACGTTCTCCGAGCGTACTGAACCCGTATGCAAATCTTCAGAGGTCGAAGGAACGACAGCTGTATGCACTTAAATGTATGTATGATCAGGGTCTTATCACAACCGATGAATATGAAGCGGCAAAGGTAGAACAGGTAAAGTTCAGACTTATCGTTGAGGGCGACGCTTACGGCTATAAGGATCCCAGATATGATGAGTATTACGGAAACAATGCAAATCAGGACGACAACAGCGATCAGTATGACGATAACGATACTTATGAGGCTTACCGTTGGAACGAGTACGAGATATCGCAGAACTGGTATGTTGACGCAGCTATAGAACAGGTTATCGAGGATATAGGAAAAGCCAAGGGTATGACTTACTCCGAGGCAAAGACGGATCTTTACAAGGGCGGCTACAAGATATATCTCAATATGGATATGGATATCCAGGATAAACTTGAAACGTTTTTCAAGGATCCGAACAACTTCTTCTACAGCTATGATAAGACAGCAATAGAGGAAAACTGTGCGCAGGCGGCATTTGTGCTTACCGACTACAGGGGCAATGTTGTAGCGCTAGCCGGCGGTATCGGTGATAAGCCCGGTGACGGCTGTTTCAACAGAGCAACACAGGCTATATTGCCTATCGGTTCTACTATGAAACCTATCTCGGTTTACGGTCAGGCGATAGACAAGGATATCATCAGCTATTCGTCAATGATATTCGACAGATGTATCACGCTTCCGGACGGTTCAAGCTGGCCCAGTAACTTTGAGGGCGACTATGGCTCAGGAGGATATATACCTGCGTGGTACGCAGTGCAGCAGTCTAAGAATACAACCGCTGTTAGAATGGCTCAGGTGCTTGGTATTGATACCTGTTTCAACTTCCTTACGGACAAGCTTAATGTAACAACGCTTGATTATACTAATGATAAGGCTTATTCACCCATTGCACTTGGACAGCTTACGCAGGGCATGACGCTGCTTGAGCTTGCCGGTGCATATCAGATATTCGGCTCAGGCGGTATGTATTATACTCCCAAGCTCTACAACCTTATCACAGACTACAACGATAATGTGGTTATCGAGCAGGAACCGCTCGGTGACAGGGTAATGGACAGTGACAGCGCTTATATTACTAACAGACTGCTCAAGGCGGTTACCGATACAACCAACGGTTCAGGTCGTTATGCGAAGATTGACGGAATAGAGGTTGTCGGCAAGACAGGTACTTCAAACGATGAACGTGTACTTGCGTTCGCAGGACTTACAGCCGACTACTGTGGTGTTATAAGACTTGGATTTGACGATAACAAGAACATCGGCACAACGAATTATATTTATCTTGCACAGGTATGGCATAACTTTATGGTGAACGTTGTGAACGAGGATTCCACAAAGACCTTTGCAAAGGATTCAAACGTAGTCGAAAAGAAATACTGTACCGAAACAGGACTTCTTGCAACGTCCAAATGCAAGAATACCGCTGTGGGTTATTACAAGGCGGATACGCTGCCCAAGACCTGCGATTCCACGCATAAAGACGGCGAGTATGTAAAAAAGCACGGCGGTGAAACACTGCTTGTACCCGAATGGTATACAAAGCAGGACGATAACACGAGCGATACAAGCAGTACAAGCTCGAACCGATAAAGAACAACAGATGACAGCGGCTCTACAAAAGCCGCTGTTTTGATGAAAGGATATTTTATGACATTCAGACTTACGGCACCCTGCCACTTCGGACTTGAAAAGACGCTATCGTTTGAGGTGCGTAAAATAGGCGGAGAGGATATAGCGGTATCGGACGGACGTGTTACGTTCACGGGTGACGAACGTGTGCTTATAAGAGCAAATATGTGCCTGTCGACCGCAGAGCGTGTGGGAATACTGCTCTCCGAGTTCAAGGCAAGGACTTTTGAAGAACTGTTTCAGGGAGTAAAGGCTATTCCGATTGAAAAGTATGTAGGCAAGTTTGACAAGTTTCCGATAAAGGGGTTCAGCTTAAATTCAAAGCTGACAAGCGTTCCTGCCTGCCAGAAGATAATCAAGAAGGCTATGGTCGAGCGAATGAAGAGCGTTTACAAAATCGGCTATTTTCAGGAAACTGAGGCGCTGTTCCAGTTCCGCTTCTCGATAATGAAGGATAACGTTACAATTACGCTTGATACATCGGGCGAGGGCCTGCATAAGAGGGGCTACCGTCGTTTCTCAAATGCCGCACCTATAAAGGAAACACTCGCGGCGGGAATCGCCGACCTTGCAAGGATAAGAGACAACGATATTGTCTGCGACCCGTTCTGCGGAAGCGGAACACTGCTTATCGAAAGCGCACTCAAGGCGCTGAATATTCCGCCTTGCCTTGACAGGGAATTTACCGCTATGCAGTGGGAGTTCCTGCCTAAAGAGATGTGGGACGAGGAAAGAGAAGCGCTCAGAGCGAACATCAGAAAGCCTGAAAATTTCAAGCTGTACGGCTTTGATATAGATCCCGAAGCCGTGAGACTTACCCGTGACAACGCATTAAAGGCGGGCGTTGGTGAATATATTGAGGTTAAGCAGCGTGATGTTGCGGATTTTACATATCCGGAGGGCTGTACCGCCTTGCTTTGCAATCCACCTTATGGCGAGCGTATGCTTGACGAAGAACAGGCGCACGAGTTGTATAAGGAGATGGGCAAAAGATTGCTCCCGACAGACGGCAGGAGATTATTTGTAATTACTCCCGACGGGGAGTTTGAGGAACTGTTCGGAAAGAAAGCGGACAAGAACAGAAAGCTGTATAACGGTATGCTTATGTGCAGACTGTACAGCTATTTCAAAGGTTGATAGAAAAATGATGGCGGATATAGCGTTATATATCCGCTTTTGCTTTGTGCAACAGCAAAAAACTGTAAACTAAAACGTGTAAAAATTTACATTCATTTTGTGTAATGTCACAAAAAACTCTGTCGTAAAAGCTAAAAATAGGTATTATTGTTGACTTTATCGCCGAAATAATGTAAAATTAACAAGTAAGGATTAACAACGAAGGAGTGGATCTCTGTGGAGAACGTATTTTTTGCACGTCAGCCCATACTCGATGTGAATAACAATACATACGGGTATGAACTGCTTTACAGAAATCAGCCCGGAGTCAACGCATATACGGGAAACAACGGTGATGTGAGCACCGCAGACGTTATCAATAACGCATTCTTTGTCGATAACATAACAAGCGTCCTCGGCGGAAAGAAAGCGTTTGTCAATTTCACGGGCAACCTCATAAAAAGAGGTGTGCCTAAGATGATCTCAAGCGATATACTCGTAGTTGAGCTGCTGGAAAGCGTCATGGCAGACGCAGAAATAATAAGGCGCTGTATAGAGCTTAAAAAGATGGGGTATATCCTTGCTCTTGACGACTACGAATACGGCGAGAACACAAAGGCATTGTTTGAACTTGCGGATATAGTAAAGCTTGACTTCCACACCTCACGGGAAGCAGTGGAACGCACAGCGGAAAAGTGTATTACATATAATAAGATAATGCTTGCCGAAAAGGTAGAAACACAGCTTGAGGTGGAATATGCCAAAAGGCTCGGCTGTACATATATGCAGGGTTACTTCTTTGCAAAGCCTCTGCTTGTGACGCACAGAACAAACACGCCAATGGCAAAGACATTTCTGCATATACTCGGACTTGTTTATTCGCCTGAGCCTGACTATGAGGAGATAGCGGCAGTAATTTCGACAGACGTTGTGCTGACGATAAGACTGCTGAGGCTTATAAACGTAATGTACGGCAATACGGGCAACAAGATATCTACCATTCATCAGGCGCTTGTTCTGCTTGGTTTTGAAAAGCTCAAGGAATGGATATATCTTGTCGGACTTCAGCGTTTGCAGAAAGATACTCCCGACGAGCTGATACTGCTTGCACTGTTCAGGGCAAAATTCTGCGAGAGCATCTCAAAGGTAATGCCGGGTCAGTATATTCACAGAAAAGAAATGTATCTGATGGGACTTATGTCGATCGTTGCAGGTACTACGGATGAACGCGATATCGGAAACGTAATGAAAGAACTGCCTGTAACCGATGAGATAAAGAACGGTCTGCTCGGTGCGGACGGACTTTTCGGAGATGTGTTCAGGCTGGTAGTGGATTATGAACACGCAAACTGGGATAAAGTCGAGGAGTTTGTAAAGAAATACAACGTTGACGCACAACAGCTTGCGAACGAATATGTACAGTGCGTCAGATTCATGCAACAATTTTATATAGGGTGAAACGCAGATTATCTATTTTTACAATACAAAAAACTTTTCTATAACGGAGTGATAACATGGCTGAAAATAAATGCGCCGCAAGACTTGAGCCTTCAAGCAGGGATATGAGCGAGCTGAAAAACCGCTTCAAGCCGGGTTATGACTGGGAAGCGATATGCTCTACCATGCTTGAACATCTTATGTGCGGAGTTGCTATATATGAGCTTTGCCCCGACAGAGTAAGGTCGCTTTATTTCAACAAGAAATATTATGAGATGGTGGGCTATACCGAAGAGCAGTATGAACAATATGCAGACAGCGTTACCTCGTCGCTTTACGGAGATTCGGCAGAGATGATTTTTGAAAAAGCCGGACGCTCGGTAAAGACCGGAGAAACCTTTTATGCGGAATGTAAGGGCAGACGCTTTGACGGCAGTGATATATGGGTGCTTGTCAAAGCAAAGCTGGTTGATTTTATAGAAAGCGAACATCCTGTATTTCTTGCAATAGTGCAGGATATAACCAACAGAAAGCAGGCAGAATATGAAAACGCGGTAAATCTTGAGCGTTATCGTATACTTGAGGCGACTTCAAATGCAGTCACATTTGAATATGATATTCCCGATGATATAATGACGTTTTCGTACAGCGGAGGTAGGGCGGATTCGGCAAACCGCTCTATAAGCAACTATGCGGAGGTTTCAAAACGCACAAAGATTGTATATCCGGATGATGCGGCAAAGTTCTATGCGGCGCTGAAAAAAGCGGGCAAAAAGCCTGTAAGCTGTATGACGCTCGATTACAGATCCACGATAATAGATCAGAACAGCTACCGCTGGGTAAGGACGTGTTATTCAAGTGTAGCTGATGCCAGCGGAAAGGTAATAAAAGTTCTCGGAAGAACACAGGATATAGACGATGAAAAGCGTGAGCATCAGAGAATGACTCAGCTTGTCGAAATCGACAGTACAACGGGGCTCCTCAATAAGCTTGCAACAACAAATCACATACAGCGGCTTATCGGTGAAAAGACCAGTGCTAAGAGTTTCTTTATAATGATCGATATTGACGATTTCAAGGCTTTCAACGATACTTACGGACACAGTTTCGGCGACGAGGTGCTGAGAGCTGTCGGCAAGACGCTTTCGACAAAATTTCGCAATAACATTATAGGAAGATTCGGCGGCGATGAGTTCATTGTTTTTGCGAGAGCTGTCAGCGAGTCGGTTGTCGTGGATAAATTCGAGGATTTTCTGAAGATAGTCGGCGCAACGGAAATAGGCGGAAAGCAGTACGAGATAAAGTGCAGTATCGGTATTGCCTGGAGCGATAGAAGCGATATTGATTATTCACGGTATTTTGACGAATCCGATGAACAGCTCTATAAGGCTAAAAAGGCGGGAAAATGCCGTATATGTCATAAGAAAATTGATTAAAATTACCGAAAACAGCGAAAAACGGCTTGTTTACGGTAAAATATCGTAATTTTGCTTGACAAAGGGCATAATCTGTGATATACTTACTTAAAGTAGAATATGGTAGGCTAAAGACTGAGTTCATCTCGGTCTTTAGCTTATATATAGGGCTTTTTACGGCTCTTGTCTGAAAGGAGGCTTTCAAAGTGCCGAAAGAAAAAGGCGGCAAGAAAAATCAGGCTGAAACGGTCGAGCGGCTTACCGAGCAGAAAGTTCTGCCGATAATCGAGAGATACGGCTATGAGCTGTGGGACGTTATCTTTGAAAAAGAAGGTGCGATGTGGTATCTCAAGGTGCTGTTTGACAAAGTGGACGGCGGTATAGACGATGCCGAGTGCGAGGAGATAACAGAACCGCTGAACAAGGCAGTCGACACACTGCCGTGTATCGACCTTGTAGATGTGTTCGAGGTGGGCTCACCCGGACTTGACAGACAGCTGAGAAAGCCTTTCCACTTTGTGAAGATGAAGGGTGAACGCATTAAGGTAACAGTGCGTGACGAAAACGGCAAGACGGCTTATTATGCAGGCGTTCTTGCAGACTATGATGAAAATTCGGGCGAATTTACTCTACAGACAGATGACGGCGATATGAGGTTCAATGCCGCAAAGTGCAGAAGAATAGCCCTTGACGCATAAAAATAATTAACGGAGGAATTATTAAAAATGGCTAACAGCAACACAACGGAGCTTTTTGAGGCTCTGACATTGCTTGCAAAGGAAAAAGGGATCGATCCCGCTGTACTTATAGATAAGATACAGACGGCGCTTGTTATTGCAATCAAGAAGGAATATCCCAGAAGTGAGAATATCAAGTTTGATATCGACATCGAAAAAGGCAAGTTTGACGTGGCTATCCAGAAGGAAGTTGCCGCAGAGGTCGAGGACGATGCAAACCAGATCTCGATGGAAGAGGCAAAGACCCACACCCGCAGAAAGCTGGATTACGGCGATATAGTAGCGATAAAGCTGGATACGCAGCATTTTGGCAGAATTGCCGCACAGACGGCAAAGCAGGTCATAAAGCAGGGACTTAAGGAGATAGAGCGTGAACAGCTCGTTGCACAGTGGGGCGGACTTCAGGATGAAGCGGTTACTGTCACTGTACTCAAGACAGAGCCCAGAACAGGCAACGCAACGGTAAACCTCAACGGTAACGAAGTGCCGCTGTTCAGAAGCGAACAGATACCCGGCGAAGTACTTAAGCCCGGCGATATGGTAAAGGTTTATGTTTCCGGCGTTTCTGCAACGGATCACAGACCTACACTCAAGATCTCAAGAGTAAATAAGGAGCTTGTTAAGCGCCTGTTTGAGAGCGAAGTACCCGAAATATATGACGGTACTGTTGAGATAAAGGCTATCAGCCGTGAAGCGGGTTCACGTTCAAAGATTGCAGTTATCAGCAACAACCCCGATGTTGACGCACTCGGCGCCTGCATAGGACCCGGCAGACAGCGTATCAGCAAGGTATGTGCCGAGCTTGGCGGAGAGAAGATGGATGTTGTATTCTACAGCGAAAAGCCTGAGGAATTCATTGCACAGGCGCTCAAGCCCAGTGATGTTATCAGAGTGGAGATACCCGACCCCGAGGTTAAGGCATGCACGGCTATAGTTCCCGATAATCAGCTTTCGCTTGCTATCGGCAACAAGGGTCAGAATGCAAAGCTTGCCGCAAAGCTCACCGGCTTCAAGATAGATATACGTCCCGAAAGCGGTTTCTATGAGGGAATAGAGAGCAAGCAGGAAAAGGCTGAGGAAGAGGAAGCTTCCGCAGAGGAATAATTCATTTTCCGTGAAAGGATGAGTCGCTTTGGCAGTAAAAAAGACACCAATGAGAAAATGTGCAGGCTGTGACGAAATGAAAGACAAGAAACAGCTTGTCAGAGTAGTTCATACGCCGGAGGGAGAATTTATGCTCGATTTTACGGGCAAGAAATCAGGACGCGGTGTATATGTCTGCAAGAGCCGCAGCTGTCTTGAGGCGGCACAGAAGAAAAGAGGGCTTGAACGTTCTCTTAAATGCGCCGTACCGCAGGAGATATATCTTGAACTGCTGAAAAGTATTGAAGAAAGCGATGGTGAGTAACGGCAATGAATTTTCTCAGTACGCTCGGACTTTGCAGAAAGTCGGGAAAGCTCATACACGGTTTCGACCCTGTATGCGATGAACTTAAAAACCCGAAATCAAAGATAGCCGGCGTGGTTATCGCAAAGGACGTATCGGAAAAAACGCAGAAGGAAATGCGCTTTTTCTGCGATAAGTACGAAACAATGCTTTATGTGTGCGAAAATACGATGGACGAGATCAAAAACGTTATCGGAAAGCGCACAGGAGTACTTGCCGTTCTCGATGAGGGCTTATACCAAAGCCTTACAGGGAAATAAGCGGTAGATCCGATTTATATATACAATTTTAAATTTGACCAAAAAGGGGATCAGTGAATGGATAAAAAATATCGTGTAAACGATCTGGCAAAAGACCTTAATGTTTCGACAAACGACATTACAGAAGTTGTACAGGAATATTTCGGCGTACAGAAGAAATCTCAGGCTTCGCTTTCCGAAGAAGAGCTTTCTGTTGTACTTGAAAAATATTCGCAGGGCAACCAGGTGAACAATTTCAATTCTTATTTTGCGTCGGCAAGCAAGCCCAAGACTGAAAAGAAGGAAGAAAAGCCTGTAAAGAAGGTCGAAAAGAAATCCGAGCCTAAGAAGGAAGCGGCAAAGGCTGATGATAAGACAGTAAAAACAGAAAAAGCCGAAGCAGCACAGGCTAAGCCCGCAGAAGTAAAGGCAGAGCCTAAGGCTGAGGCAAAGGCAGAAGTCAAGGCTGAGGCAAAGGCGGAAGTCAAGGCTGAGGCAAAGTCCGAAATAAAGGCAGAGCCCAAGGCCGAAACAAAGCCTGAAGCAAAGAACGACAAGCCTGCCGACAGAAAGCCCGCAAATGACCGTAACGACAGAAAGCCTTACGGCGACCGCAACAATAATCGCAGTGACAACCGTAGCGACAGACCGCAGGGCGACAGAAAGCCTTACGGCGACAGAAACGGTGATCGCAGCGGTAACCGTAATGACAGACAGTTCGGCGACAGGAAGCCTTACGGTGACAGAAACAACGACCGCAGCGACAGACAGTTCGGCGACCGTAACAATGACAGAAGAAACGATAACAGAAACGGTTACCAGGGCAGAAACGACCGCAGAGATTCAAAGCCTGCACAGCAGACCGCTCCTGCACAGCCGGTTATCGACCTTGCAAATATCAAGACGAACGCACCTCCGACAAAGCACGTCAAGGGTGAAGCTGTACAGAGAGGCGAGCAGGTCACAAAGCACGTTGATACAAGAGGAAGCTATGTAAACCTTGATAAGTACAATGAGAAGTACGAAACAATTGCGTCTACAGAGGGCGGAAACAGAAGACAGAACGACGCTTACACAAAGAAGCAGAAGATAAGCCAGAAGTCCCAGAAGGGCAAACAGCAGTTCAGCAAGAAGAAGGAAACCGAGGCTCAGAAGCTGAAGCGTCTTGAGCTTGAAAAGGCAAGAAAGAAACAGCTTGAGATCCAGGTTCCAGATGAGATAGTCGTATCTGAGCTTGCGTCACGTCTTAAGGTTACAGCCGCAGACGTTATAAAGAAGCTGTTCAGTCTGGGCGTAATGGTTACGATAAACCAGTCCGTAGACTATGATACGGCTTGTATCGTAGCCGAAGAGTTCGGCGCAAAGGTAACCAAGGAAGTAGTAGTTTCTATCGAAGAACGTCTGTTTGAAGAAGTTGAAGATACAGACGAGAACTTACAGCCTCGTTCACCTGTCGTTGTTGTTATGGGACATGTTGACCATGGTAAAACATCGCTTCTTGACAGAATAAGAAACGCAAACGTTACCGCAGGCGAGGCAGGCGGTATCACACAGCACATCGGTGCTTACAGAGTAAAGGCAGGCGGCAGGGATATCACATTCCTTGATACACCCGGACACGAAGCGTTTACCGCTATGCGTGCAAGAGGTGCGCTTGCTACAGATATTGCAATACTCGTTGTTGCGGCTGATGACGGTATCATGCCTCAGACGGTTGAAGCAATCAACCACGCAAAAGCGGCAAATCTTTCGATCATCGTTGCAATAAACAAGATGGATAAACCGGCGGCTAACCCCGATAAGGTAAAGCAGGAGCTTACCGAGCACGGTCTTGTATGCGAAGAGTGGGGCGGCGATGTTATCTGCGTTCCCGTATCTGCAAAAACGGGCGAGGGTATAGACGAACTGCTTGAAATGGTCAACCTCACGGCAGATGTCCTTGAACTTAAGGCTAACCCCGACAGACTTGCAAAGGGCGTTGTTATCGAGGCGAGAATCGATAAGGGCAGAGGTCCTATCGCTACTGTTCTTGTACAGACAGGTACGCTCCATACAGGCGATACAATAATCGCAGGTACTGCTGTAGGACGTGTCCGTGTAATGCGTGACGACAAGGGCAGAACCGTAAAGGAAGCCGGTCCTTCTGTTCCCGTTGAAATCATGGGTCTTGCGGAAGTGCCGAGCGCAGGCGACGATTTTGCGGCTGTTGAAGATGAAAAGCTTGCACGAGAGCTTGTTGAAAAGAGAAAGTTCGACGCTAAGGAAGAACAGTTCAAGCTCTATAAGAAGGTCAGCCTTGATAATCTGTTCTCACAGATCGAAGAAGGTTCAATGAAGAAGCTCCCCATCATAGTAAAGGCAGACGTACAGGGTTCTGTAGAAGCTGTTTCACAGTCACTGTCAAAGCTTTCAAACGAGGAAGTAAAGGTAGAAGTAATTCACGGTGCGGTAGGTGCCGTAACAGAAAGCGATGTTATGCTTGCAAAGGCATCCGGCGCTATCATAGTAGGCTTTAACGTAAGACCTCATCCTGCTGCCGCCGAGAATGCAAAGCGTGACGGCGTTGATATAAGACTGTACAGAGTAATCTATGATGCGATAGAAGAAATGCAGACAGCCATGAAAGGTATGCTTGCTCCCAAGTACAGAGAAGTTGATACGGGCCGTGTAGAAGTAAGACAGGTAATGAAGCTGTCGAGCGTCGGCATAGTAGCAGGTTCTTATGTTCTTGACGGTAAGGTACAGAGAAACGGCGAGGTAAGAGTTGTCCGTGACGGCATAATCGTTGCTGTTGACAAGATAGCAGGCTTACGTCGTTTCAAGGACGATGTGAAGGAAGTAGCCGCAGGCTACGAGTGCGGTATCACGCTTGAAAAGTTCACCGACATCAAGGAAGGCGATATCTTTGAAGCGTTTGTTACCGAGGAGTACAGAGATTAATGGCAAATTTCAATACAGCAAGACTTGCCGAGGATATAAAGCGTGAAATTTCCACAGCTATGCGTGATATAAAGGACAGCGCCGTAGCAAAGGCAATGGTCGGCGTATCACGCTGTGAGCTGACAAGCGATTTATCCTACTGCAAGGTTTATATCACGACGCTTGCGGGCGGTGAGACAACAAAGACTGTTGCCGAGCATCTTAAAAAGGCTGAGGGCTTTTTCAAGAGAAGAATAAACGAGCGTGTGAAGATGCGTAAGCTCCCTCAGCTGATATTTGTTCCGGATAACTCTATGGATTATTATGAGCATATCAGCGAGGTAATAAGTAAACTGCCAAAGCCCGCCGACACCGGTGATAACGGCGACGACGAAAGGTAAGGTCAATGATAACAGACGTAAAAAAAGCGGCAGAGATACTGAAAAACAATGATGATTTTCTGATACTGTCACACGCAAACCCCGATGGCGATACTCTGGGCTGTTCATACGGACTTTGCGGTATGCTTCAGAAGATGGGCAAACGTGCAAAGGTTATGTGTGCGGACGAGATAGCGCCCCGTATGGAGTATCTGCGTGATACGGTAATACAGCAGAGCTTTGAAGAAAAGACTGTAGTCAGCGTTGACGTTGCCGACAGAAAACTGCTCGGCGACCTTGACGCAGTATACGGTGACAGGATTTTCCTTGCGATAGACCACCACGAGAGCAGGCAGGAGTTTGCTGAGTATACTCTTGTCGATCCTGACGCAGCTGCGGCTTGCGAGCTTATTTTTCAGATAGCGGAAGAAATGAACGCACAGCTTGACGGAGAAATAGCGTCCTGCCTTTATACGGGACTTGCCACCGACACGGGCTGCTTCAAATATTCCAACACTACAGGAAAAACACATATGATCGCCGCAAAGCTGATGGCTTATGACTTTGACGTAGCGGATATCAACTACAGGCTGTTTGATATGAAGTCAAAGGGCAGGCTGGAGCTTGAGCAGGCAATAACACAGGGTATGGAATTTTTCTGTGATGATAAGATAGCCGTAGTGTGGCTTACAAGCGAGCTTATGGATCGCTTTGCGGGCAGAGTCGACAGCGAAGATTTCAACGGACTTGCAAGTCTGCCAAGACAGGTCGAGGGCGTAATACTGGGCGCTACCGTAAAGCAGAAAGGTCCGACAACATTCAAGGTTTCAGTCAGAACGGCAGAGCCGATAAATGCAGGCAGTGTATGCGCCTTGTTCGGCGGCGGCGGTCACGCAAGAGCGGCAGGCTGTTCAATCGAGGGTAGTATGGAGTTTGTAAGAGCAAAGCTGCTCCCCGTATTTGAAAAGGCGCTGAAAGCGAATGAATGAAATAAATACGATAAACGGCGTAATCTGTATCAATAAACCGCAGGATTTCACCTCGTTTGACGTCGTGGCAATAATGAGAAGAGCCGCAGGAACACGAAAGATCGGTCACGGCGGTACGCTCGATCCTATGGCGACAGGCGTTCTGCCGATATATATCGGCAGAGCGGCAAAGACAGCTGACCTGAATCCGGTCAGCGACAAGAAATACCGTGCAACGTTCAGGCTCGGAGTAACTACCGATACCGAGGACGTATGGGGCAAGGTGCTGACTGAGGACGAAAAGCCGGTGACGCTTGCGGAAATCACCGATGCGGTAAAGGCTATGCAGGGCGATATAATGCAGATGCCGCCGATGTATTCTGCGGTGAAGATAAACGGCAAACGGCTTTATGATCTTGCAAGGCAGGGCATTGAGGTCGAGCGTGCCGCCCGTCCCGTTACTGTCTATTCGATAGAATTATCTGATTATGACAGGCAAAACAGGACAGGTACTCTTGATATCCATTGCTCAAAGGGAACTTATATCCGCACGATTATAAGCGATATAGGAAAGAAGCTCGGCACGGGTGCAATAATGACATCGCTGTGTCGTACAATGGCGGCAGGGTTTACCCTTTCAGACTGTCATGATATTGAGAAACTGCGGAATATGCTGCCTGAGGACACAGCAAAGCTTGTATTGCCGACAGAGCGTGTTTTCTCGTGCTATGATGAAGTAAGCCTTGACGATGCACAGAAAAAGCTGTTCATGAACGGTATGATACTTGACTGCGGCAGAATGGGCATATCATATCCCGCAGACACTCGTTTACGTCTTAAGCACGGCGATACATTCATCGGTGTTGCAAAGGTAAACGAAGAGAACGGACTTAAAAGCGTCTATCTCAACATAATATCCTGATTTTTCCCATATAATGCGGGACACGGAGGTTTTTTCTTGATCGACATTACTGAAAATATAATACCTATCCCGCCGACAGCAACGGCGCTCGGTTTCTTTGACGGCTTACATTCAGGTCATATGAAGGTCGTTGAGGAATGCTTCAGGCATGACGGACTTTGTCCGGCAATGTTCACATTTCACAGCGATACTGCACTGCCGAAAAGGGAAAAGATAGAAAATCTGCTTACAAACGATATGAAACTTGAAAAACTCGATGAGGCGGGTGTGAAATACATCTACTCTCCCGATTTCAATTCGGTGTGCGACTATACCGCACGGGACTTTATAGAAAAAGTTCTTGTGAGGATAATGAACGCAAAAGTCGTTGTATGCGGTTTTGATTTCAGGCTCGGCACAGGCGGCGGAAGCAATGCGGACGAGCTTAAAGAACTGTGCCGTGAATACGGTATAGAGGTCGTCATAATACCGCCGTTCAGTCTTGACGGCTGTGTTGTACATTCAACGGCGATCAAAAATCTGATAAAATCGGGTGAAATCGCAAGGGCAAACAAGCTTCTCGGTTATAACTTTTCGATTGAGGGCAAGGTCATAGAGGGCAACCGCATAGGACGGACTATCGGCAGCCCGACTATAAATCAGCTTTTCCCCGATAATATAGTCATGCCGAAGTTCGGCGTATACAAGAGCGTGACTTATCTTGACGGCAGGACTATGCCGTCCGTTACCAATGTTGGCGTAAAACCAACTGTCGGATACAAGGACAGTCCGCTTGCGGAAACACATATAATGGACTATGACGGTGACCTTTACGGCAGGACACTGCGGGTATCACTGCTTGATTTTATCCGTCCGGAAAGACGATTTGAAAGCGTGGACGAGCTTAAAAACCAGCTTGACCGGGATAAAATGACGGCAAAGCGATAATTACACCGTACTGTCACACAGGTTTCACCTGTACAAGTTAAAATTATAGCAGATGCGTGCAGGGCAGTGTGCCTTGCAGGATACTTCATTTTAAGGAGCAGAAAATGATAGAAGTAAAGAATCTGACTAAGCGTTACGGCTCTAAAACAGCGGTCAGCAACATTTCTTTCACTGCCGAAGAAAGCGAGATACTCGGCTTTCTCGGACCTAACGGTGCAGGAAAATCAACTACTATGAATATCCTTACCGGTTACCTTTCCTCAACCGAAGGCGAGGCAAAGATAAACGGTATAGACATTCTTGAAGAGCCTGTAAAAGCTAAGCAAATGATAGGTTATCTTCCCGAACAGCCTCCGTTATATCTTGATATGACGGTAATGGAATACCTTAAGTTCGTATACGGACTGAAAAAGTGCAAGTTGCCGATCAACTCTCATTTAAAGGAGATCTGCAACCTTGTAAAGATAACCGATGTCAAGGATCGTGTTATCAAGAATCTTTCAAAGGGATACAAACAGCGTGTAGGTCTTGCACAGGCACTTGTCGGAAATCCCCCCGTGCTAATACTTGACGAGCCTACGGTCGGACTTGACCCCAAGCAGATAATCGAGATAAGAGCTCTTATAAAGAAGCTCGGCAAGAATCATACGGTTATCCTCTCAAGTCACATACTCCCCGAGATACAGGCGGTATGCGATAAGATAGTTATCATCAACAGAGGCAAGGTCGTTGCTAACGACAGCGCAGACAACCTTGCAAGAAATATGTCCGCAGACCACAAGCTTGTTATACGTTGCGAGGGCGCTCCCGCTGACGTAAAGAAGCTCCTTTCATCTATTCCCGGTATGGACGAGGTATTTGTCAACAGGGAGAATGTTGAAGAGGGCGTCAGTGAGTACTTCTTAAACGCAAAGCCCGGTACGGATATCCGCCGTGAGGTTTCAAAGCGTCTTGCGTCAAGAAACTACGCACTGCTTATGATGAAGTCGAGCGAGCTTACTCTTGAAGAGGTATTCCTCAAGATTACTACAGGCGATATATACGGTAACGTGGCAGACAGCATTGACAAGCTGAAGCTTACAAAGTGACCGGAAAGGCGGAATAAGAATGTTTGCAATATTTAAAAGAGAATTCAGAGCATATTTCACATCGCCGCTCGGCTATGTGTTCCTTGCTATTTTCTACGCATTTTCAGGACTGTTCTTCTATATATTTGCTCTGTCTGTAGGCTCAACGGATATATCGAGCGTATTCCTGATGATGTTCATGGTACTTATGGTTTTCGTTCCTCTGCTTACGATGCGACTTTTGTCGGAAGATAAAAAGCAGAAGACCGACCAGCTTACCCTGACGGCTCCCGTAAGTCTTTTATCGATCGTAATGGGCAAGTTTCTTGCCGCATATGCGATTTTTGCGATAGGCGTAGCGGTCATGCCCGTATACGGCTTTGTAATGTCGACATTTGCCAAGGTTTCATGGCTTCCCATCTGGGGCAACACGGTAGGACTATTACTGCTCGGCGGTATATTTGTTTCTATCGGTCTGTTCGTGTCATCGCTTACGGAAAACCAGATGATAGCGGCAATAGGCAGTTTCTTTATCAATCTTATGATACTGCTTATGAACACACTTACAAGCGCACTTCCCACAGGATTTTTACAGGACGTGCTTTCGAGCATTTCGGTATATTCGAGATACTCGCAGATAACAAACGGAATATTCAGTCTTTCAAGCCTGATATTCTTTGTCAGCGTTATCTTCATTTTCCTGTTCTTAACCGTAAGAGTGCTTGAAAAGCGCCGCTGGGCATAAGTGACTACAACAAAGGAGAAAACGCATGAGTAAAATAAACGAAGAGGCTGAGGTAAAGCAGACAGTGGCAGGCAGCAAGAACGAAGCCGCCAAAGCCGAAACCGAAAGCACCAAAGCAAAGAAATCTCATAAAAATCCGTTTAAGAACAAGAAGCTGAAGTACGGTGGACTGTCGATACTTTTCACAGTCATCTTCATAGTTGCCGTAGTTCTTGTAAACGTGATAATTACACTGCTCGGCGACAGATTCATGCCGGCGGCTGACCTTACCGACTCAGGTCTTTACAGCATTGAGCAGTCGACGGTAGATTATCTCAAAACCGTAACAGACGAGGTCACGATTACGGTAACAAGCGAGGAATCCGCATTTACGGGCGGAAGTTCTTACTATTATCAGACAAACGAGATACTGAAGAAGATCGCAGCGGCAAATTCAAATATCACATTACAGTATGTCGATGTAGTATCAAACCCCGGCTTTATAGCAAACTATACAGAAACCATAACCTCAAACGAGATCATGGTTGAGAGCAAGGCTACAAAGCGTGTAAAGGTCCTGACATATGAGGACTTCCTCAGCATAACCTATAATGAACAGTATCTCAACTATTACGGCGTGAAACAGCCCGAAAAGGTTGAAGCAAATGCAGAGCAGGCTGTAGTATCCGCTATTATGAACGTTACCGATACAGATCCCGTAAAGGTTGCGGTTTTAACGGGCTACGGAGAAACAGAGAATACTGTTTTACAGAATCTGCTCAAGACAAACAGCTATGTTATCGAATCGGTGAACATTACGCTTACCGACAAGATAAGCGAGGACTACGATTTTGTATTTATGTTCGGTCCCGACAAGGACTATTCTGTCGCAGATATAAACAAGCTCGACACATGGCTTGACAACAGCGGTAAATTCGGTAAGAACCTTGTTTATGTAAACAACCCCAAGCTCGGTGATTCGCCGAATCTTGACGGCCTGCTTGACCAGTGGGGTCTGAAGGTTGAAAAGGGAATCACTTACCAGACGGATGAAAACTACACATACAGCGGTATGAACACATATCAGGTACTGTCTGTACCGGATACCGATTTCAGCAAATTCACAAACAGTTCGCCTGTTCACGGCTATAATATGAGTGCTGTAACATCAAAGTGGGAGGATCAGAGCGGTAACGGTAATATCTCTATCCAGTCGCTCCTCAAAACATATGATGGTGCGGTTATCAAGCCTCAGGACAGCGGCGACAACTGGACGCCCGAAAGCGATGCAAAAAGAACACAGTATTCTGTTATTATGCAGGCTGTAAAGACAAGATTTGAGGGTACAACACCGTTCTCAAGCCGTATAGTGGCAATAGGCGGTATGGAGTTCCTCAACACCTCATTCTTACAGACAGCGTCTGTAAACAACTCACAGCTTATAATGAACATATTCAATGTAAGCTGTAATAAGGAAGAGGGTATTACGCTCACTCCCAAGTCTTACGATACAACGACCTTTGAGATAACAGACGCTCAGAAGAACGGTCTTGTTGTAGGATTTGTAATTGTTCTGCCCGTACTTCTGATAGTATTCGGTATAATCATCTGGGTAAGACGTCTGCATAAGTAAGCGAAAGGTCAGAAATGAAGAAAAACACAAAGATAATTCTCGGTTCGGTGATCGGTCTGGCAGTACTCGGTGCGGCAACGCTTGCGCTTGTGCTGACACAGCCGAAGGACGATACTGCCGATTCAGGCACGTCAAGCGACACCTCGGTCAGCATAACCGATTACGAAACCGACGATATTTCAACGCTCACGATAAGCAACGAGAGCGGTGAATATACGATAAACCGTTTAGGTAAGGAAAAGTGGGGAATAGATTCTATCCCCGAGGCGCTTGCAAACAGCAGTTCATATTCAAATGCAATGAGCAGTGCAGGCGGTATGAGCGCAAAGCAGGTAGTTGAAGAAGACGCAGCCGACCTTGCAAAGTACGGCTTTGACAAGCCTACAGCGACAATAAAGATGACGTTCAAGGACAATAAGGCTGATGATATAACCTGTCTTGTCGGCATCAAGTACGAGGGCGAAAACTCATGGTATGTCAAGACCGATAAGAGCAATACGGTATACCTTGTGTCAAATTCGGGTGTAAGCTTTGCTATGAATGATGAGCTGTCCTATGTCAACAAGTCAACGCTGGTAGCGTCTTACGACTCTGAAAACGACACCGTAAACAGAGTGCGTGTCGAGCGCAAGGATCTTGAAAAGGATATAGTTCTTGACAAGCTGCCAGAGGAAACCGAAAAGGAGTTCTCGTCTACCTATGTAGCGTATGAAATGTCCAGCCACAACGGCATACTTGCCGATGATGAGCTTGACAAGAAAGTGATTTACGGTCTGTTCGGAATATCGGCTTCAGATGTGTTTGCCGTATCTCCCACAGACGAGCAGAAAAAGCAGGCGGGTCTTGATGATCCCGACTGCACCGTTACTATGGTAAGCAACGAGGAAACCGTTACCAAGCTCACTTTAGGCTCTGCTGTCTACACTGTTACAAAGAACGATGAAACAGGCGAAGAGATAAAGACGATAACGGGCTACTACGGTATGCTCTCAGGCAAGGATGCAATATATGTGTTCTCGCCCGATGATCTGCCGTGGCTTACCGCAACACCCGAAAATATGCTTTATAAGCTGTTCCTTACACCTTATATCTATTATCTTGACGGTGTAAAAATCTATGACAGCGACAGAAAGGCATATGATTTCACTATTACGGGCGACGCTGACAAGTCGAGCTTCACATACGAAGGTAAGGAGGTAGATTCAGCCAAGTTCAAGGCATTCTATCAGTATCTGCTGTCGGCATACGCAGAGCAGATATATCTTGACGACCTGACAGACGATAACAAGTTCATAGCCGGTATCACATATGATCACCGTGAAGAGGGTAAGGAAAACGATGTAGTCGAGTTCTATTCGAGTGAGAGCGACAGAACCTGCATTATAGTTGTAAACGGCGATGTACGTTACAAGGTAAGACAGGTATACGCTACAAGACTTCTTGAAAATCTGAACGCACTTCTCTCGGGCGGAGAGATAGTATCAGAGTTCTGATGCCGCAGGGCATTTATAATTGATATGTGACGACAGGGGGCGGATCTTAAATTTTGCACGGGATCTGTCCGTCACATACTGACCGTTAGTGCGACGGTGGAGGTTATTATGACAGAGCAGGAATTTTTCACCTACAAAGGTCTTCCTCTGGTAAGGAAAGACAACACCATCTATTATGGCAATATGTCCGATAAGTACGTTGCAATGCTGACTGTATTATCCACGCACAAGGTCAAGGATCTTGAAATAGCAGACAAGACAAGGGTACAGCTTATGAACACAGATCCGACTGTTCCCGCTACAGAGATAATCGCAAAGACAAGCGAAAGAGGCAGTCTTTATGAGGCTCTCGACGTCGCAAGCATCTGGCTTTCAAAGAATAACTAAAAATCAACTCCGTTGTACTTAGTACAGCGGAGTTGATTTTTGCTTGTAGAAAAAGTCTGTTTTTTATAAAATAGAGCAAATTCTCCATCCCTAACCCCAAACCCCTTCCCCGTGGTGAAGGGCTGTGTATGCTTGGTTGGCTTTGCGTCCTTGCAAAGCCCTTGGGCATACACGCCCGGCGTCCGTGCCGGGGCTGAGTGTGGGGCTACCGCCCCTAGACCCTGCAAGGATGCTTGCAGTCAGCCACACAAAGCCACTGCACGATGCAGTGGCACAAATGGCTGACGACCTGTACGGGGGCTTCGCCCCTGCGACCCCATTTCAATATTTACAAGAGGTTTATCGACAGACTGAAATCAACTCCGTTGTACTTAGTGTAGCGGAGTTGATTTTTTGCAGTAAAATACCCCGTGCTTGTTGCACGGGGTATTTGTATTCTCGTTATTATCAATTACTTGAGCAGTATGATCTTACCGATAAGGGGAAGCTCCTTAGCCTGTCCCTGTGCGGAATTGATGATACCCATGATCATAAGTACGAGTTCAAATATATATACGGCAATACCTAAGATAGGACCTAAAACCCAGCCTACAAAAGGAATTATAGTGATAATACCTGTTACTACAGAAGCGGCTAAACCGAGCAGGAAGAGCACAAGACCCTGATTTGTATGGAAACGTGCAAATCTTGAGTTGGGGCAGGCAAGCAGAGGGATAAGGAAGAGTATTCCTATGTATGCCAGTACAGACATACCCTTGTTTGCTGTTATGTCCTGAGGATCAAACTGCGCTGTTGAGTCAGCTGTATTCATCATATTATTCACAAAAGACTGTGCGTTCTGCTGTGTGCCGCCAACGGGCGCACCGCAGTTAGGGCAGATGTTTGCTCCATCGGGGAGCTGATTTCCGCATTTGTTGCAAAAAGCCATAAATGTTAACCTCCGAAAAACCATTTCAAATAATCCACGGCAGAATTGCCGTTAGTTAAATTATAAAACAATTTTAGAGAAAAGTCAACTAATTTCTTGTTTGTTAAGTAAATTTTAGAAATTTTATGAATGTGTGTTAACATTTCAACTGTAAACCGGAAAATACAACTGCTTTTCAGCAGATAAAAACCTTGCATTCCGCTTAAATGTGTGATAGAATAAAATTATTGTAAAAGCGGCAGTCCCAATATGCCGCTCACCAATTACAAAATAAATGCAAGGAGGAAAGGTCAGCCGTTTATGCGGCGGCAGACCGATATATAAATATGAACGCATTTTCATACAGAGTACAGACATTGCAGCCATCAGCAATAAGAGAGATACTCAAATTTACGGCAGATCCCGAGGTAATCAGCTTTGCAGCGGGCAATCCCGCTCCCGAGGCTTTCCCCACTGAAGAGATCGCTCACATAACAAACGAAATACTTACAACCACGCCCATAGACGCCCTTCAGTATTCTATCACAGAGGGATATACGCCCCTTCGTAACTGGATAAAGGACGACCTTAAGAAAAAAGGTATGTTTGATGAGAACGAAGAAGATGTAGTAATCACATCGGGCGCACAGCAGGCGATAGAAGTAGTCACCAAGGAGATATGCAACGAGGGTGACGTAATTATCTGCGAAGCACCTACGTTCATCGGCTCGCTGAACGCATTCCGTTCCTATAATGCTAAGCTTGTAGGCGTTGAGATGGAAGATGACGGAATAAACATTGAAAAGCTTGAAGCCGCTCTTGAAAAGTACCAGAGAACAGCTTTCATCTACCTTATTCCTAATTTCCAGAATCCTACCGGTAAGACTATGAGCCTTGAAAAGCGCAAGAAGGTGCTTGAGCTGGCTCAGAAGTATAACGTATATATACTTGAAGACAATCCTTACGGCGATCTGCGCTACCTCGGCGAAGACGTACCTACAATAAAGTCGCTTGACAAGACGGGTCATGTTCTCTATGCCGGAACATTCTCAAAGACGCTTGCACCCGGTCTGCGTGTGGGATACCTCTGCGCACCAAAGAACGTAATCGCAAAGGCAGTAGTCTGCATGCAGGTTTCAACCGTTCACACCTCTATCCTGCCGCAGATGATCGCTTATAAGTTCGTTACCGAGAATAACTTTGAAGAGCATCTTGAAAAGCTGAGAGCCATCTACAAGCACAAGTCGGATCTTATGCTTACAAACCTCAAGATGAAGATGCCAAAGTCCATCAAGTTCACAGAGCCGGAGGGCGGTCTGTTCATCTGGGGTACTCTGCCTGACGGTGATATGCCTTACTTCTGCAAGAAGGCTGTACAGAACAAGGTGGCTGTAGTTCCCGGCAATGCATTCTTAACGGATGAAAATGCTCCTTGTCTGTCATTCAGACTTAACTATTCCACTCCCACAGATGAACAGATCGAAAAGGGTGTAGATATACTCGCTGAAGTAGCAAAGACAATGTACAGATAAGTACATAAAAGTACTATCAGTAAATGTAACCGACATACAAGGAAAACAGGAACGGAATAATAAAAATATTATCCACAACGGACAAATCCGCAAAGGGGTAACTATGCCCTTTGCGCATAGCTGTCAGAAGAAAATTCTAAGACGGAAGCCTGTAGCAAGCCTTGTACTGTCGGTTAACTTTTTTGTTGATCCGATGGTTTGCCTGAATGCGGGTTTGCGTAACGTTTGAAATACATAAAGAGATATTATTGCTGCACGCACGGCAGGTAACCGGTAAGTCGCTCGAATGCCGTATCTTTTTGTGTTTTGCAAGACCGCTTTTACGGTCGGAAAGAAACGGTGAATGAATGAAGTATTTTGATAAGCTGCCTGCCGCTGTGCAGGCAGCTTTTTCTGTCAGGGCGGTCGATACGGATAAGCTGTTATACTGCGTAAAAGCAGATATGGACGGCGAGGGGTGTTATTATGACACCTACATTACGTTTGATAACAAAACGCTTTATCTGTTATCCGGCTATGACAGACTTGTAAAGAATAAAAAGACGTTTGACACACAGTTCGATTTCAAGGATTTCAGCGAATATCCTATGGAGGAGATTGAAAAACTGTATGTTGACCGCTATCAGTTTACGGCAAGGCTGATGGCTAAGATGACGGACGGTACGGAAAAACAGCTTGCGATGTTTTCGGGAGGGTTTTCCGAAAAATTCGAGCAGTTCTGCCGCCGTTATGAAACAATCAAAAAGGGCGAAACGCCCGACGATTCCGCACTTGACGACAAGACGCTGTATTGTCCGAAGTGCAACAGAAAATATCCCGACCCGAACAGAGCCTTCTGCCCGTACTGCACAAAGCGTACATGGGTGTTCAAGCGACTGCTCGGTATGTTCGGTGATTACAAAAAGCAGATAGCGGTGATACTTGCTTTGATAGCGGTATCGGTGGCACTGGGGCTTATAGCTCCGTACTTCGGCACAAAGATGCTGTACGATGATGTTCTGACCGAGGGCGGAAGCCTGCATGGACAGATACTGTTCGTGATACTCGTTATGGTGGCATTCTCACTGCTGTCTACGGGATTTTCGATGATCTACGGTGTTATTATAAGCAGGATAACACCGCAGGTAATACATAAGCTGAGGACGGATATTTTTGCTTCTATGCAGAAGCTGTCGCTGTCATTCTTCACAACAAAGCAGACAGGCTCGCTTATGGGCAGGGTAGACCGTGACAGCTTTGACGTGTACGGATTTTTTGTTGATATAGTTCCGCAGTTTATTGCGAATATGATAAAGATAGCAGGACTTGTCGTGCTTATGCTTATGGTAAACCCGATAATATCGCTGTCGATGTTCCTTGCGGTGTTCTTTGTACTGTTGTGCGAGGTGCTTTGGCTGAGAGGTCAGAGAAGGCACTGGAGAAACCGTGATATTGCAAGACGAGGTGTTACGTCTACCTTGTCGGACGCACTGAACGGACACAGGGTAGTAAAGGCGTTTTCCCGTGAGGAACAGGAAATATCCCGTTTTGGCAGGAAGAATGATAATCTTTATTCGGCTGAATACGCAAGGGATAAGAGAAGCGCTCATTTCTTCCCCGTGCAGCACGGAATATATGCCGTTTTCAGCGGCGTTATATACTGTCTTGGCGTTGCTCTTGTGCTGATGGGCAACCTTCAGCTCGGCGGACTCACGCTGCTCATAAACTATTTCGGCGTAATATGGGATCCGATATTCTTCTTTATGTATATGGGCAACGACTGGGCAAGGTGTACCGATGCCGCAGGCAGAATGTTTGAGATACTCGACAGCGAGCCTACAGTGAAGCCGCCCGCTGAACCTGCCGTTATACCGGACGGTGTTTTAAAGGGCGATATTTGTTTCAGAGATGTAACGTTTGAATACGAGGCAGGCAGACCGGTGCTTAAAAATATGTCGTTTGCTACCGAGGCAGGCAGATTTACCGGTATTGTCGGCAAGACGGGTGCGGGAAAATCAACTATCATCAATCTCATATCAAGAATGTACGATGTAACATCGGGCGAGATAACGATAGACGGGATACCCGTAAAGAAGATACCGTTTGACGTTCTCAGAAAGAATATCGGCGTTGTGTCACAGGAAACATATCTGTTTATGGGAACTGTCGCAGACAATATCCGTTACGCAAGACCCGATGCGACAATGGAAGAAGTGATACAAGCGGCAAAAAGCGCAAATGCTCACGATTTTATAATGAAGCTCCCCGAAGGGTACGATACCGTAACGGGAAGCGGCGGTGTAAGCCTGTCGGGCGGCGAAAAACAGCGTATATCAATAGCCCGTGCGCTGATACAGAAGCCGAATATACTTATACTTGACGAGGCCACGGCGGCTATGGATACCGCAACAGAACGTAAGATACAGAGTGCGATAGATAATCTCAAGAGCGGCAGAACGATAATAGCGATAGCACACCGCCTCTCAACGCTCCGTGACGCAGACAAGCTGTATGTTATCGAACACGGCGAGGTAAAGGAGAGCGGAACTCACGATGAGCTGATACGCACAAACGGAAAATACTTTGAGCTGTATAAGCTGCAAAGCGAGTCGCTGAAATCTGTCGGACTTGACTAATGCAGAAAGGAGCGCTTATGAAACAGAATACAACTGCAATTTATGATGTGGATACGCTTAACATTCTTTCACCCGATAAAATCGGGCTTACCGAAACCGAAAGCGGCTATCTTGAGTTTTCATATGACGGCAGGGATTATGAAAAGGTCGACCTTACAAGGCTTGTACCGTTCAACGATGAAAACAGGTATATAAGCGTAAGCTATAAGAATGAGGAAGACGAGTGGAAAGAGATAGGCGTTATAAAGGATCTTGATGACCTGTCGGCTGATATCAGAAAGACAGCCGATGATTATCTCAAGCTCAAATACTACATTCCAGAGATAAAGAAGATCCACAGGATAACGGATAATCAGATGGGGTATCTTTTCCTTGAAGCCGATACTACGGCAGGCGAAAAGAAAATAGCCGTGTATGACTGGTGGCATAATTTCAGAGTGATACACGGAAAGATGCTTGCCGTGACGGACGCAGACGGAAACCGCTACAGCGTACCTGATGTTGACAGGCTGGACAAGGCAAGCATAAAAAAGCTCCAGCTGTTCATCTGATACCGCATTTACTGATTTTACAGAAAGGAGCGGGTATAAATGAATTTGAAACTGTCAGTACCGAAAGGCGTGGATATTGACAGCGTGAGCTTTTCCCTGCCGTTTGACATAGACAAAAAGGCTAAAAACGCAAACGGGCATCTTACCGCCACAAAGGACAAGCTCACGGTATATTATGACGATAAAGCGGTACGGGAGTTTGCCGTATCGGAAATAAGCAAGATAACGGTAGAACAGCTTATCGGCTGTTCGATGCTGTGCGTAAGGGATATGCACGGCAGGGACATATGCGTCTGTCAGTTCTCACAGAAGTATTATATGCGCTATGCGGAGCTTGCAAAGATATATGAGCATTACATCGCTACGGGCGAATTTACCGAGCATACGGACGCAGATGAGCCGAGCTGTCCTAAATGCGGAGCGGCACTCAGAGGCAGCAGTAAATGTATGTTCTGCGATGCGAAAAAGGGTGTGTTTTTAAAACTCGTAAAAAGGCTTGCGCCGTACAAGGTGCAGTTTGGCTTGTCGCTTTTCGCAACATTTGTGCTGTATGCTTTTGACGTTATCAATCCGCTGTTCCAGCGTATACTGGTAGACGACCTTATAGTGCCGAATAACAGCGACTGGGGACTTTTCTGGAAGATAACGCTGTGCATTCTTGTACTTAACCTGTCCTCTATGGGATTCAGGCTGCTGCAGGAGGTGTGCAACTATAAAATATCAACGGCATACGGCAGGGATCTGCGCCGTGATATTTTCAACAAGACCCAGCAGCTGTCTATGAGCAATGTCGCAAAACGAACTCCGGGCGAGCTTATCAATCGTGTATCGGGCGATGCGGCAACATTGCAGGATTTTATGACAAGGCAGGGCAAGGATATGATTTTTCAGACGACCGCACTTGTTGCGCTTCTGATAATTATGTTCATCACAAACTGGAAGCTGGCGATAGTAATTACCGTTCCGTTACCGCTTGCGGCTTTCCTTTCGGTAAAGTCGTTCAATGCGATAAGCGTAAGGTACGGCAGAGTGTGGCGCTTCCAGTGCCGTGCAAGCGAGCTTCTGCACGATGTTCTGCACGGTATAAGGGTAGTAAAGAACTACGGCAACGAGGACAGAGAGATAGAAGCGTACAGAAATGCGTCTGCGAAATGGGCTGACTCAGTGAAGAAAGCCGATATACTCTGGTATATGGTACAGCCGCCTATCCGTTACATATTCAGCATAGGAGAGTTCTGTGCACTGTTCTTCGGCGGCAGTATGATACTTGGCAGAGAGATGCAGCTAGGTGAGCTGATACAGTTCACAACCTATGTCGCTATGCTCTACGGTCCTATCCAGTGGCTTACAAGCCTGCCCAGAGTGCTTGCACAGGCGAGAGTAAGCGCAGGAAAGGTGTTCGAGATACTTGAAGAGAATAATGATATAAGCGACACCGAGAACGCTGTCAGCCTTGATATAAAGGGCGATATCGAGTTTAAAAACGTATATTTCGGCTACAAGGCGTATAATCCGGTGCTGAAAGACGTTTCGTTCAGCATAAAGCAAGGCGAGATGATAGGCATAGTCGGACATTCCGGTGTCGGCAAATCCACGCTTATAAACCTTGTTATGAGGCTTTATGACGCAACATCGGGTCAGGTGCTGATAGACGGCACGGACGTGCGTGACATATCGCAGAATTCATTGCGTTCACAGGTCGGAGTTGTATTACAGGAAACGTATCTTTTCAACGGTACGGTGCTTGACAATATCCGTTATGCAAAGCCTGATGCAACCTTTGAGGAAATAGTGAACGCCGCAAAGACGGCAAACTGCCACGATTTCATCACCCGTATGCCTGACGGCTACAATACCGTTGTAGGAGAACGTGGCTACAATCTTTCGGGCGGCGAACGTCAGCGAATAGCGATTGCAAGAGCGATTCTGCACGACCCGAAGATACTTATACTTGACGAAGCTACCGCATCGCTTGACACGCAAACCGAAAAGCAGATACAGGACGCTCTCGACAGGCTGATAAAGGGCAGAACGACAATAGCGATAGCTCACAGGCTGTCAACGCTTGCAAATGCCGACAGGCTTATAGTGCTTAAAAAGGGCAGAGTAGCCGAAATCGGTACTCATACCGAGCTTTTACAAAGCAAGGGTGTATATTATGAGCTTGTTATGGCACAGAAGCAGACTGCAAGGCTGAGGAAGAGTGAAACTGCGGCGCTTGCTACTGTCTGATAATAAACTCAATTATTAAGAACAATGTCTCCCGTATTTAATACAGTCAGAACCCTCTGCGGATAAACCGCAGAGGGTTCTGTTCATTTACTTTCCGTTTCATGCATTATCATTCCGACTACCTGTTCGGCTGTCGTATTCACACAGTCTATCGTTATATCAGCGTAACGGTTGTAATACACCTCACGTTCGGCGATTATCTCCGCTACCGTTTCACCCGGACGGCAGGCTATACCTCTCGTCTTTATATTCGTAAGACGGCGGATAAGCTCCTGCTCGTCAACTCTGAGATATACGCAGATGCCGTTTTCTTTGAGATGTGCCATACCTGCGGCTGAAAATACGGCTGAACCGCCCGTTGCGATTATTGCCTTTTTATCGTTTATTGACAGCAGTGCCTGTTCTTCCGCCTGCTTGAAGCCGTCAAGTCCACGCTCGTCGATTATGTTCTGGAGCTTTTTTCTCTGCTGTTTCTGGATCACAAGATCTGCGTCAACAAAGTCGTAACCCATTGATTTTGCAAGGAGTACGCCGACAGTGCTTTTTCCTGCGCCGGGCATTCCGATAAGAATTATGTTTTTCATTTTTGTGTCCTTCTCTTTTGTTCTTTGTGTCAGCCGTTATCTGCTGTCATTACTTTTTCATAGTAGTACCAGTTATCGCCGAGCGATGAAGTTTCGTTGTCGGAAATATCCTTTGCAGAATAGATAAGCTGTTTTGTATTGCCGGTGTTGAAGCTGAAATACACTGCATTATCCTGCTTTTCTATGCCGTAACAGTAAGTATGGCACAATACATCAAGTTCCTCCGTCAGCTTATCATAAAGCGGCTCGCCGTTTTCATCAGCCTTTATGACCGATTTTTCAAAAAGTCCGCCGTGAGCGGCTGTAATCTTATACTCGGTAATATCTGTACCTTTGCTTATAATGCTGTCAAGTATCGCTGAATATTTCGACTTTACCTGAAGTATCTCACGCTTTTCGCACTCGGTGATACCTGCTCTCAGACAAATATCTCTCAGAAAGAACGAGCCTATAAGCAGTGCGAACACACCGACAATTATAACGGCTGTAATTATTTTACGCTTGACGCTTTTCTTCTCAGCCATTCATTTCACCGTCCTCAGTTTCTGTCTTTTTATCCTTATCGCCGTCAACCGACTGCATTGCCGCCAGTGTATCGCCAAGCATTGCAATCGGTCCGCCGTACTTATCAATGCCGCTTACACGGAAATTAGGCTTGTCTGTAGCAATGTTCAGCATCATAGCCTTGCCGAATTTTCCGCCGACAGCCGAAACACGTTCCATCGTTTTCTTATCGGTCTTTTCGGGATAGAATATCATGATATCACCGCTCTGGATTATTTCGGTCAGGTGCATCTTCTGAGCAATTCTTCTCAGCTTTGCAACCTCAATAAGTCCCTCGACCGCTCTTGGCACATCGCCGTAACGGTCGATAAGCTCATCGGTCACATCATAAGCGTCCTCGTCATTTTCTATCATCGCTATCTTCCTGTAACAATCAACACGCTGTGCCTGATTTGAGATATATTTTTCAGGGATAAACGCATCAATTCTTATATCAATAAGACACTCCGGAGTAATTTCGGGGGCTTTGCCCTGCTGTTCGAGAATAGCCTCATTGAGCAGTTTTATATACATATCATAGCCGACAGACGCAAGATGGCCCGACTGGCTCTGACCGAGTACCGAGCCTGCACCTCTTATTTCGAGGTCCTTCATAGCAATTCTGAAGCCCGAACCGAAGCGGGTAAACTCTCTTATTGCGTCAAGTCGCTTGGTGGCAATCTCGCTGAGCACCTTGCCACGTCTGAATGTGAAATATGCGTATGCGCGGCGGTTTGTACGTCCTACACGGCCTCTGAGCTGGTGGAGCTGGGCAAGTCCCATACAATCCGCATTCTCAATGATAAGCGTGTTGCAGTTAGGTACATCTACACCTGTTTCGATAAGCGTTGTGCAGACAAGCACATCTATTTCGCCCTCGATAAGCCTTCTCCATACATCAAGAAGCTCTTCCTCGCTCATTCTTCCGTGTGCTATTCCGATATTTGCTTCGGGTACCATAGAATGAATATCTGCGGCACAGGAATATATGCTTTCAATGCGGTTGTGGACATAGTAAACCTGACCGTTGCGGCGAAGCTCCTTATTTATCGCCTGTGCTATAACTCCTCTGTCATGCTCGACAACGTATGTGGTTATCGGGTGACGGTCACCGGGCGGAGTTTCAATGACACTCATATCCCTTATTCCAGACATTGCCATATTTAGCGTTCTGGGAATGGGGGTTGCAGATAACGTCAGAACATCTACGTTTGTGAACGCTTCTTTCAGCTTTTCCTTGTCGTTTACGCCGAAACGCTGTTCTTCGTCTATTATGACAAGTCCGAGATCCTTGAACTTAACATCGTCCTGAACAAGCCTGTGTGTGCCTACTACAAGGTCAAGTTCGCCCTCTTCGAGCTTTTTCAGGATTGCTTTCTGCTCCTTTGCTGTGCGGAAACGTGACAACAGCTCAACTCTTATATCAAAGCCCTCCATACGTTTTAAAACCGTCTGGTAGTGCTGCCACGCAAGAACGGTAGTCGGCACAAGTATAGCGCACTGCTTACCGTCACCTATACACTTGAATGCGGCACGGAGTGCGACCTCCGTCTTTCCGAATCCTACATCTCCGCAGAGAAGCCTCTCCATAGGGGCAGTACGCATCATATCGTGCTTTATTTCCTCTATACAGCGAAGCTGATCGTCCGTTTCAACATAGCTGAAATGATCCTCGAATATATGCTGCTGTTCGGTATCTGGGGAGAATGCAAAGCCTTTCGCTTTCATACGGCGAGAATACAGCTCGATAAGCTCCTTCGCCATCTCCTGTGTTGCCGCTTTTGCCTTTGTTTTCGCCTTTTTCCAGGTATCTGTGCCGAGCTTGTTCAGCCTTATCGTATCCGCATCTCCGCTTCCGATATAACGTGAAATGAGGTCAAGCTGGGTAACGGGAACGTAAAGCACATCCGTACCTGCGTATTTTATCTTGATATAGTCTTTTGAGATCTTGTCGGCGGTAAGCTTCTGAACGCCCTCGAATACGCCTATACCGTATGAGCCGTGTACAACAAGATCGCCCTGTGCTATATCGCTGAGCGAACGTATCTGTGCGCCCTTTTTGAATTTCTTCTTAGGTGCGGAGGTTTTTGACGATGATGCGCTGGTACGGGTGAGTACGGCTATTTTTTCTTCCGGATATTCAAAGCCTGCCGATAATATTCCCTCGACTACCGTAATCCTGCCGAGATAGAATTTCTTCGGGTTTTTGGCGTAATCAGCCTGGTATCCGCTGTCACGCAGGTCGTCCGCCAGTATCTTTGCCGCTTTGTCCGTACCGCCGAATATGATGCATGTATAGCCGTTTTTCTTATAGTTGTCAAGTTCCTCGCACAGTGTTTTATACTCTCCGCTCCATGCGGAAAGCTGTATCGAATCCACCTTCAGAATATCACCGAGGTCAATTCCGCTGCCTCTTATGAACGTATCCATATAAAGCCGCACATTATTCTTTACCGTGTTCTGATATTCCGCTTTACTCATCAGGTACCTGTCAAGTCCCTTGCACAGAACTCCGTCCTCGGTAAGCAGCTTTAGATCCTCAAGGTGAGCCGAAATAACTCCCTTTGCCGCCTCTGCCGCAGTAAATGATTCGCTGACTATAAGAGTGGACGCATAATCAAAAATACTGCCCGGCTCTTTATAGCAAAGCGGAAAATAGCGGTTAAGACAGCATACGGAAATACCGTCACGCAGTCTTGCTATATCACGCCTTATACGCTTTGCCGCTTCATCGTTCTTCTTTTTGTTCTTTTCGGTTTTTTCGAGAAGCGTCTGCAGCGTCCCCGAAAGAACGCCCTCCTCGAAAATCGTTTCTCCGCAGGGTGTTATGCTGACACTCTTTACCGTATCTATTCTTCTTTGCGTATCAAGGTCGAATGACGCAACCGTGTCGATCTCATCGCCCCACAACTCTATTCTGACAGGATAATCACTGCTGACGGGGTAAATGTCGGCAAGCGAGCCTCTGAACGAGAATTGTCCCTTACCCTCTATCATATCACAGCGTGTATAGCCTGCGCTGACAAGCGTCTTTGCAAGCTCGTCAAGCTTTATCTCATCGCCTGCTTTAAGCGTAACAGTGTGCTTCTCCAGTACGTCTTTCGGAACGGTAAGCTGTACCGCCGCTTCGGACGAAGATATTATCAGTCTTGCCTTGCCCGAAAGCGCCGCAGACAGCGTTTCGATACGCTTATGCTCGTACTCCTGCGACTGTGCCTCAGTATCGGCAAGGGTCAGATCCGACGCAGGAAACTGATATGCGGCGGTATCACCGCACATCGTGTTTATATCCTCTGTAAGCTTTGCCGCAGATGCCTCGCTCTCGGTTATGACAAGTGTCGGAGAGGGAATCTTTTCATAGCATAAAGACGCTAAGAAGTGCGCCTTGTGTATATGCGAAAGCCCCGTCACCAACAAGGGGACGGGTTCATCGCTTAAAATATGAGTGACTGACTTTTTGTACTCGGTCAGCGTGTCAGCCATATTTTTAAGAAGTTCCATATTGTCTGTCTTTCTGTAGCTTTAAGGGTTATTCTTACGAACTGTATTTATTCATTGCCATGTCTATTTTGCCCGCAACTATGAGCCTTGCGGCTTCGGCGGCATTGTCGAGCGCTTTTTCAAGGTTTTCGCCGTCTTCCTTTTTGAAACCGGACAGTACCCAGTCGGCAAGCGGGAAATCAGGGTGCGGCTTTGCGCCTACACCTATCTTTATGCGGGGAAAAGCATCGCTGTTTGTGAGAAGGATTATGCTCTTTATACCGTTATGACCGCCGTCACTGCCTTTTCTGCGTATCCTTGTTCTGCCGACATCAAGCGAAATATCATCGTACATCACAAGTATATTCTGAGGGGGGATCTTATAGAAGCTCATAGCCTCGCTTACCGCCTCGCCGCTGTTGTTCATAAATGTTGACGGTTTCATTAAAAGGCAGTGCTTGCCCTCAATGGTGCAATCGGCTATCAGCGACTTGAATTTCAGCTTTTTTACCTGTACTCCGAGTTTTTCGGCAAGCGTATCTATCGCCATAAAGCCTGCGTTATGCCTTGTATTCTCATACTGTGTACCGGGGTTTCCCAGTCCCACTATGAGATATTCGACAGCGCCCTGCGGTGCAGGCTCTCTGCCTGCGGCTATCTTATCAAATATATCGGATAATGACATTTTTACTTGTCCTTTGCTTTTACTGTTATCGCAGGCTTTCTGAGATAAGCTGTTGCGAGCTTATTCATAAGTCTGGCAGATTTTTTATTTGCGGGCTTTTTCATTCTCCACGTCCAGTTTCCTCCGACAGTCGAGGGAACATTCATACGTCCCCTGCCGTCAATGCCGAGAATGTCCTGCATCGGAATTATCGCAAGTGCGGCAGGGCTTGCATAAACGCTTCTCATGAAGCTGACATTCTTATGCTCCAGAAAATTTGCGTTTATGTAGCTCTTTGCCATCTTTGCGGCTTTCGCATCTGCTGATTTAAGCCAGCCCATTATAGTATCGTTGTCGTGAGTGCCTGTATACGCAACGCAGTTGTTTACATAGTTATGGCACAGATGGATATTATCATTGCCTTCGTTGTTGAATCCGAACTGTAAAACTCTCATACCGGGGAAGCCCGTATCGCTGAGAAGCTTTTTAACGCTGTCGAATATGTCGCCCAGATCCTCCGCTATGATATTGACATCGCCCAGCTTTTCCCTGACCGTGTTGAACAGCTTCATACCGGGGCCTTTTTTCCACTCGCCGTATTCGGCTGTTGTTGCGTCCGCAGGAATAGCGTAATAGGTGTCAAACGCACGGAAGTGGTCAATTCTTACCATATCAAACAGCTTCATTGCGTGGTCTATCCTTGACAGCCACCAGTTATAGCCGTCACGCTCCATAGCGTCCCAGTCATACAGCGGATTTCCCCACAGCTGTCCTGTAGGTGAGAAATAATCGGGCGGTACTCCTGCAACAAGAGTGGGTCTTAGTGAAATATCTATCGTGAACAGCTTCGGGTTTACCCACACGTCCGCACTGTCCATTGCGGCATATATCGGAATGTCGCCTATTATAGATATGCCGTTCTTGTTGGCATATGCTTTCAGCTTGTTCCACTGGGTAAAGAACATATACTGTACGAAACGGTGAAATTTGATTTCTTCGATATGTTCTTCCTTGAATGTGGCAAGCACTTCTGGCTTTCTGAAACGGAAATCCTTATCCCAGGTAAGCCACGAACGCAGTTCGTTATGCTGTTTTATCGCCATAAAAAGCGCATAGTCTTCAAGCCACCAGCCCTGCTCCTGCACAAACGCAAGATAAGCGACATCTTCCTTGAAAGAGAAGAATGCCTTGTGTAAAAGCTCGTTTTTCTGTGCTATTACCTTTTCATAGTCGACCGCAGAAGGATCCTCGCCGTATTCTCTGCCCTTTATATCATCGGGTATAAGAAGCCCCAGCTCTACAAGCTCCCATAAATCTATAAGAAGAGGATTGCCGGCGAATGCAGACGGCGACTGATAGGGAGAATCCGCATAACCCGTCGGGTGTATCGGCAGTACCTGCCAGTATTTCTGTCCTGCCGCTTTAAGCCAGTTGACAAATTCAAACGCCGGTCTTCCGAGCGTTCCGATGCCCTCGTTTGCAGGAAGGCTTGTTATATGGAGTAATACTCCGCTGCTGCGTTTAAGTTCCATAATATCGCCTTTCGGATTTCAATCTTACTTTTCGTCGTTCATGCTTGTTCTGAACGGAGCAACTGGGATGCCGTTCTTGCCGTACAGCGTTACATCGCCGTAATTTGTCCAGAGGTAACGTACATATGCAGGCTTCTTTACTTCGTCAGCGTAGACGCTTATCGTTCCGTCCTCGTCAATAACGGCGCAGGCAGGCTTGTATTCTTTATCTGTGCCTGCAACCTCAAAGCCGGTTATACCGTTGTCGCCCTTTATATCAAAGCCGCTCTCTGCGTGGTCAAAGCTGATAACTGCTCTGTCGCCTGTTACGGTCATGTCCTTGTAAATAGGACCAAATGCCTCTGTTTCGCTGTCGCCGTAAACGTGGTGCATAGCTTGCAGGTACAGTCTGTGACCTACGGGTACCTTGTTCTTGGGATGTATCTCATTGAATTCTCCGCAGTCAAGGATAACCGCAATACCCGTATTCTTTACCGTCTTGAAGGTACGCATCTGCGCCTCCCTGATTAGGCACCAGTGCTTCCAGTCGGGGTCGGCTTTATAACGGTGCATCGGGAGCTGTACAAACATAAACGGAAGCTCGTCATCGCCCCAATCATCTCTCCAGAGCTGAATAAGCGCCTTGAACAGCTTGAAATAAGTTTTCGGTCTGTTGTCGTCTGTTTCGCCCTGATAATAGATAACGCCCTTGATAGTATACGGGCATACACGCTTTACCATACTGTCATAAAGCGCTGTTGCGTGGAAGGGGTTTAAAGGCGTCATAGGACCGGGGTACTTGCTGACGCCGCAGTAAGCCTGACACTCGTCCCACGTTCCGTCGGGATGTGCGCTGTAGAACTCTACCGACTTCTTCTGCCACTCTTCCTCATACTTAACATAGTCAAGGTATTCCTTGTCCATTTCTTCTCTTGACCTGCCTGCTACGGCATTGTCGAAATCATCAAGGTATGCCTTAAGGTCTGTATCCTTTTCGAGAGATTCACGGCTCATCCAGTAGCTTGCGCTTGTACCGCCCCAGTTACAGCCGATTATTCCGACAGTAACGCCAAGCCTTGCGGCAAGCTCCTTTGCGTAGAAATACGCAACTGCGCTCCATGCTCTTGCACTTTCGCTGCCAAAACAGCTCCAGCCTGTGTTTTCTTCGTCACGGAAGAACTTTTCGTCCATGTTGCAGTTCTTCTGTGTGTAGTAATAGCGGACGTTTTCGGTCTTATCGTTTGCAAGAAAGTCCTTGCCGCCCGTGCAGTTCTGTAGCTCAAGCTCCATATTGCTCTGACCGCCTGCAAGCCATACCTCGCCAATCATGACGTTACCGAATACGATAGTTTCGTCGCCGTTGCTTATCTTCATCTCGTAAGGACCGCCTGCTTTCATCGCAGGAAGTGTAACGCACCATTTTTCATCGGCAACCTGAGTTACGGCAGTGTTTCCGCATATGGAAACTATTACGCTTTCGCCGTCCTTACCTGTACCGAATACTCTTACGTTCTTTTCTCTCTGGAGAACCATATTGCTGCTGAATACCGCAGCCGCTTTGAATTTAGCCATTGTTTTTCCTTTCGTCTGATATTCCGGGCTTTCTTCTTGTGTTTCTTCTTGTTGCGGGTCTTTTGTCCGTTCTGCCTGCTTTGTCAGGTGCAGCAGGCAAGGGTGGCTTATCCTTTATAAGAGAAGCGTAGAGCTCCTCATCTTTTTCATCGGACAGCGCATACCGTTTTACCCATTGGTATTCTCTGTCCGCTTTTTTTTCAAATCTGACCGTAACTTTTATCGAATGTTTGGCGCAGTGCATGACCGCCATATAGTTCATAGGTCTGAGCCACACGAGCTTACCTTTCAGCGTAGCCGGTTTTCCGCATATAGGGCAGATGTACCGGTTAAGCGGAGATAATCTCGGAACACTGTTCATGCGTGCGGTCTTCACCGTTCCGTAAGATGTCTGACATATGCTCATGAACGGATTTGTATGCGCATAGTCAACTTTTCTCTGCCACTCGATCTCGCTGGGTATATCGTTTATTTTAGTAAGGACAAGCGCTGTGTAGTATGCGTCGTTTATCGCACTGTGATAATCAAGCTCCTGCTGTACACCGGTGATCTCAACCGCCGACTGAAGCGTTATCTGCGGGCGGTCGATATTATATTGCCTTGTCATGAGCGGCTGAAGGTTGAACCAACCGGGAAGCCAGCTTACGTCATAGTTATAAAACAGGCACTGACCGCGCAGTGTCGGTATATCATCCGGACCCCATGTTGCTATAATGCTGTCCCCGAAACTTTCGCACCACTGTCTGAAACGTTCCATGACAATTATTAAATCATCAGCGTCCTTAAGGTCGTTCTTGGTTATGCCTGTGAGCTTCTTTATCCTGCCTTTAAGCTCGGTATAATATCTCGGCTTAACATACTCGGAAAAAAAGCTTTCGCTTATCTTTCCGTCTGTAACAGCAACGGCGCCTATCTGTATTATTTCAACCTGTAATACCTTTGTGCCGGCTATCCGCGTCTTTTCTCGGCATACAGGCTGACTCCACTCCATATCGAGTACAATATATGTCACCCGTGCGCCTCCCCTCTGTCTTTATAATAACACTCAAAGCCCCGCATTGCTCTTGCGGGGCATATGTGCTTATATTGCGACTTCTATTTTTTCGTTGAAGTCGTGATATTTATAGTCTTTCAGTGTAAAGCTGTTCTTTGTAAACTTGTAGAAATCGGTTATATCCTCGACAATCATTTCGGGTGCGGGATAAGGCTCTTTTTCGATAATGCGTTTTACTGCGTCGATATGTCTGTCATAGATATGTGCGTCGGCTATGACGTGCACAAGCTCGCCCGCCTTAAGTCCTGACGCTTTTGCAAACATTATCAGCAGTGCGGCGTACTGGCATACGTTCCAGTTGTTCGCAGTCAGCATATCCTGTGAACGCTGATTGAGAATAGCGTTCAGCGTATCTCCCGTCACGTTGAAGGTCATGCTGTATGCACACGGTGCAAGTCCCATTTCATGCAGATCCTTGTGGTTATACATATTCGTCATTATGCGGCGGCTTGCAGGGTTGTGCTTAAGGTCGTACAGCACTCTGTCCACCTGGTCGAACTCGCCCTCGGGATAGATGCTTTTCTGTCCGAGCTGCCAGCCGTAAGCCTTGCCTATAGTGCCGTTTTTGTCAGCCCATGAATCCCATATATGAGTGGAAAGATCCGCAACTCTATTGCTTTTTTTCTGATATATCCACAATATTTCTTCTATTGCGGAACGGTAGTAGATACGGCGGAGCGTCATTACCGGAAATTCTTCCTGTAAATTATAGCGGTTCACCACGCAGAACTTTTTTACTGTGTGCGCCGGTGTACCGTCCTCCCAGTGAGGTCTTACCTCGCTGTTTGTATCCCATGAGCCGTTTTCTATTATGTCACGGCAGTTTTCAATAAAAATTTTATCGGCTAAACTCATTATGATTCCTTAAATCTTTGATAACAGCTTTGTTGTCGAGAAGTCTATCTGGTCGAATGTACGGCTTTCAAACATATTAAGGCTGTCGATACCGCTCATATTGTAGATAGAAACACCTGCGCTTGAAGCGTATGTCTTTACGTTTTTAAGCAGTGTCTGCGCTTCCTCGGGATAATCGTACTTCTTCTCGTCATTTACAAGAGCCTCGTCATAGCTTGTTATCTGAGCATCGTAAATTCCGTCAAAGCCGTAGATGTATATTTCCGAGAAGCCCTCATACAAAGCAAGCTGTAAAGCAATATACAGATCATCGACACGTCTTAATGCCTCGCTGTGCTGTGTAGAGCCGAATGAGGGCAGCTGAGGGATAAAGCCGTTGCCCATTATATTGAAGTATGTGGGCTTCTTTGCAAACTTGTCTTCAAATACTGTAACATTGCTTGCAACAAAGCTGTCCATCGCCTCAATGTACTTACCGTTTCCGAGATAATGTTCGGCATTTGACAGTATATACTGTGTCGGGCGGAGCGGGGTCTTGCTGAAGAACTTGCATATGCCGTTGTAACTTATGCACTTTTCGTTGAACAGCAGATTCAGCTCATCAAGCTTTACGCCTTCTTTGTAGCCAACGATAAAGCAACGCTGACCACGGAACTTATCCTTGCATTCTTTAAGCTGTGCTTCGGTACGGCGCACGTCCTTTTCAAGTTTGTTCTGTGTGGATTTATCTGAAATGTTGAACTGCGAGCGTTTCATCTTCATATATGTGCCGAGGAAACCTACAGGCTGGTTTACAAGGCAGTAGTCACGCTCTGTAAAGCCGTACTGCTGTAAACGCTTTTCGATAGACTGTGCGCTTCCGACACGTCCTGTCATACCCTTGAGATATACCTCAAGCTCATCGTATGACGAAGAAACAAGGACATAATATGCCTTTGACATACCTTTAAGCTCTGTGATACTGCGCAGTGAATTGTCGCCCTTTACCAGTGTACGTTCATCGTTAGTCGCCATAAATGCAAGCTCAGGAACACGCACACCCTTTTTTCTGAGCTGACCGAGTACCTTTTTGAGTATCTCGGCGTTAACACCGCGTCCGTCGCCGAGTATGACCAGCTTGCGCTGACCGATTATCTCGATGTTCCTGATAATCTGCTTTTTATAGTTACCTGCCTTGAAGAACTTTGTAAGTTTGGCATTTGTAAGAGAATCGTATGTCATCATAACCGCTCACTTCTCCTTTTAAAATATATATTTCTCTGAATTTCCGCCCTTTAAAACGCTCAGCGATTAATCCTCGCTGAATATAGATCTATCAATCCTCGCTGAATATAGATCTATCAATCCTCGCTGAGTATGAACATATCATAAATAACCTTGATAGCCTTCTCAAAGTCAGCCTCGTGGATACCTACTATGATATTGAGCTCACTTGAACCCTGGTCGATCATCTTTATATTGATGTCTGCGTGCGATAAAGCTGCAAATATTCTTGTAGCAGTACCCTTTTTTGACTTCATACCACGACCAACGATAGCGATAAGTGCTAAGTCGTTTTCTATTTCAATATGGTTGGGGTCTGTAACCTCGCATATCTTTTCAACGATATCGGGGGTCTTGTCAACGTCCTTGCCGTCAACGATAATGCTCATTGTGTCGATGCCTGTGGGGATATGCTCAAAGCACATACCGTTAGCCTCAAGCACTGTAAGTATTCTGCGTAAGAAGCCTATCTCGCTGTTCATCTCGTCCTTTTCGATTGAGATAACGCTGAAGTGCTTTTTACCTGCTATACCTGTGATTATGTGCTGAGGAGGCTCGTTATCCTCTGCAACTATCATTGTGCCCTTTGCCGAAGGATCGTTTGTATTGCGGATATTTATCGGTATTTTTGCGCTTCTTACAGGGAAGATTGCGGCTTCGTGGAGTACCGACGCACCCATATAAGACAGCTCACGCAGTTCTTTATATGTGATAGACTCGATAACCTTAGGCTCGTCAACTATTCTGGGATCTGCGATAAGGAAGCCGTTTACGTCTGTCCAGTTCTCATAGATATCTGCGTTGATAGCCTTTGCAACGATAGAGCCGGTAACATCAGAACCGCCTCTTGAGAATGTGCGTACCGTGCCGTCGGGATTAGCACCGTAGAATCCGGGGATAACAGCGTGTGAAACACCATGCAGTACAGAAGCAAGGCAGGTATCTGTAAGCGTATCGTCAAACTTTCCGTCGGGACGGAAGAATACCACCTTTGCGGCATCTATAAATTCATATCCGAGGTAGTTTGCAAGAATGATACCGTTTAAGTATTCGCCACGGCTTGCGGCATAATCTCTGCCGGCTTTCTTGCGGAAGTTTTCAATTATTGTTTCGTACTCGTCATCAAGCGAAAGAGTAAGACCGAGGTCGCTTATAATTCCGTTGAAACGTTCTGCGATAGGCGCAAACTGGTTATATGCGTTCTTGCCCTCGTTTGTGACTGCGTCATAACACGCATAGAGCATATCCGTTACTTTTATATCGTCCTTGAAACGCTTGCCGGGTGCGCTGGGAACTACATATCTGCGTTCCTTGTCGCTTCTGATTATATCAGCTACCTTGCGGAACTGATTTGCATCGGCAAGTGAACTGCCGCCGAACTTGACTACCTTACTCATTTTTTAATTTCCTTTCTTGTATACCGTTTATGTCCCTTTTATGTTGATTTTTACGGATTTTATAGTATGGGACTATATTCTATAATATTTTACCACAGTAAAAAGCAAAAATCAATAGCACAGCCAAAAAAAGCGGTTATCTGAGCGGCAGACAGACATTGTTGAAAAGACAGCGCTTTTAATGTTGTCAATAAGGGGATAATATGGTATAATACTTGCATAGATTCATACGAAAATAAGTCGGATAATATCGGATTTCAATTTTAATGATAAGGAGTTAGTATGTCACATTACGATTATCTTATAGTCGGTGCGGGACTGTTCGGCTCAGTCTTTGCATACGAAGCAAACAAGAGAGGCAGGAAGTGTCTTGTTATCGACAAGCGCAGTCACGTTGCAGGCAATATTTACACCGAAAAGGTGGAAGATATCAACGTACACAAGTACGGTGCGCATATCTTCCATACTTCCGATAAGGCAATATGGGAATATGTAAATCAGTTTGCGGAGTTCAACAACTATATCAACTCTCCCGTTGCGTCATATAAGGACGAGCTTTATAACCTGCCGTTCAATATGAATACATTCAGCAGGATGTGGGGTATTAAAACTCCTGCTGAGGCTAAGGCAATAATTGCGAAGCAGATCAAAGACCTCGGCATAGCGGAGCCGAAAAACCTTGAGGAGCAGGCGCTGAAGCTTGTCGGAACAGATGTTTATGAAAAGCTCATCAAGGGTTATACCGAAAAGCAGTGGGGCAGACCTTGCACTGAGCTTCCTGCGTTTATAATAAAGCGTCTTCCGCTCAGATTTATCTATGACAATAACTATTTCAATGATCGCTATCAGGGAATCCCGATTGGCGGATATACTCAGATAATCGAAAAGATGCTCGCAGGTTCTGATGTAAAGACGGATACAGATTATTTCGAGTTCATAAATGAAAATCCCGACATAGCCGACAAGACTGTCTATACGGGTCAGATCGATGAGTTCTTCGGATTTGAATACGGTTCGCTTGAATACCGTTCTGTCCGTTTTGAAACCGAGATTCTTGACGAGGATAATTATCAGGGTAATGCGGTAGTAAACTATACCGACAGGGAAGTGCCGTATACGAGAATAATCGAGCATAAACACTTTGAGTTCGGCAAGCAGAAAAAGACGGTTATCAGCCGTGAATATTCCGCAGAGTGGAAGCCGGGCGTTGAGCCGTACTACCCTGTAAACAATGATAAGAACAATGCACTGTATGAGAAGTACAAGGCTCTCGCAGATACACGCAAGGACGTTATCTTCGGCGGCAGGCTGGGGCAGTACAAGTATTATGATATGGATAAGGTTATAATAGCGGCGCTTGACAGTGTTAAAAACGAATTCGGCGGATAAATCAGAGTGCGGCGGTTTCCCCATGGGCGACTGCCGCAAATTTTTATTGTCATAGGTATGATAATGTGCTATACTGTTTTTAACATAATTTGTGAAAGGCGGAACTGAAATGACGATACTTGTTACAGGCGGAGCGGGCTTTATCGGAAGTAATTTTGTATTCTATATGATGAAAAAGTATCCGGATTACCGCATTGTCTGCCTTGACAGCCTTACCTATGCAGGAAATATTAATACGTTGAAACCGATAATGGATTCGCCAAGGTTCAGATTTGTCAAAGCGGATATCACCGATACTGCAGCGGTAGACAAGGTGTTTTGCGAAGAAAAGCCCGATACGGTTGTAAATTTTGCTGCTGAGAGCCATGTAGACCGCTCCATAATTTCGCCGGCGTTATTTACATATACAAACACAATCGGCACTCAGGTGCTGGCAGATGTATGTATTAAACATAATACGCCGCATTTTCATCAGATATCTACCGATGAGGTTTATGGTGATACAGCAGCTGACAAAGGTGGTTGTTGCGCAGAAAATGCGCCGCTGAGCCCGTCAAATCCGTACTCTGCTTCAAAAGCTGCGGCTGATCTTCTGGTGCTGGCATATCATCGCACTTATGGACTGCCTGTGACCGTATCACGCTGTACTAATAATTACGGTCCGTATCAGCATACCGAAAAGCTGATACCGCTTATGACGGTGAATGCGCTTGACAATCTGCCTTTGCCTGTCTACGGCGATGGAAGCAACAAAAGAAACTGGCTGTATGTTGCGGATCATTGCAGTGCGGTCGATATGATAATACATCATGGTAAAAACGGTGAAATATACAATATAGGCGGTAGGGAAGATATGAGTAATATTGATACCGTAAAGCTGATACTTTCCATTCTCGGAAAGGACAACTCGCTCATAAGGTTTACTGCAGACAGAAAAGGCCACGACAGACGATACTGTATAGACAGTTCAAAGATCCGCAATGAGCTTGGCTGGAAACAGACAGTTGCATTTGATGACGGAATACGTCAGACTGTAGATTGGTATAAAGAAAACCGTAAATGGTGGAGCAACAGCATATAAAAACAGCGCACAGCGGATATATCGCTGTGTGCTGTCTTATACTGTGTTTACTATGCTATTTTCTTTTCGGTGCTGTATACTGTAACGCTTTCTTTCTTACCGTTTTTGTACTTAACAGTAAATACGGACTTAAGCCTGTATGTACCGCTTGTAAGATTTTTCATTTCATTGACAAGAGTTCCCGATGAAGTATCATAGTAAGTCATGTTCCATTCTCTTAAAGAATCCCAGAACCATAAGAATGAGAACTTTTCAAGAGTTGCGACAATAGTGATGTCCTTGATCGAAGAGTCGGTGCTGACAAATCTGCTGGTACAGGTAGCTTTGTTTGATGCTATTGTCAGGTAACTTGCTTTTGTCGCATTACTCAGATCATAAGTATCTGCAGCATCAGCCGATGCTGTGACGCAGATACCCATCATAATGCACACAACCAGAAGTACGGATAATAACTTTTTCATACGTTTTTTTCTCCTTAAATTTTAATATCAGAGAGTTACCCCTCTATAATAAGAACGTATGAAAAGCAAAAACCTTGCAATAAAATCAGAAAATTTTTATTATTCTACTTTTTTAACAAATTTCGATAGTTCGATTAGTTCGTTTTTACTAAATCCGGAGCCGACGATTTCTATTATTGACTCATCAAGTTCCCAGATGAGTACTTTTTCACGATTGTAGGTTTCAAAATAGATGGCATTTCTATTGTTGTCATCAAGCTTAACCGTTTCGGGATAAGTTATTGCGTTTTCCGTATTCAGCCGCACCGTTTCATACATACCCTTTACGGACTGCGAAAAGCATAGGTACTTTTCGTTTGCTTTATCGGAATAGAACATAGTATAAACAAATTCGTAATCGTCTACGACCTTTTTGGTGTATTGCGAATCATCCATAACCAGACGGTATTTTTCTGTAAGTACAAGCGGACTGTCTTCTATATTGCTTATTGTGAGCATAGAAAAAATATCGTACTGCTTTACAGTAAATGCTCCGAGATGTCTGGTTATAACCGTGATTCCGCCGGTGAGTACCGCCATGACAGCTACTATTATGGCGGCTATCAGCAAGCGGCGCTTTATGGTAACAGGTTTGTGTTGCCGCTTTGTTTTTTGAGTTTTCTCACTGTTTCTGATAAGCTTTGATATTCGTTTGTCAAGACGTCGGGGGACTTTATATTGCGGCAGTTTGTCGTAGGCTTGTATATCGGCACGAAGCTCCGCTTCAAGCGCCTGTGCTATTATGATGTCGTCAGTCATTGATATCTCCTTCCTGTTGCTTTTCTGACAGAATTTTTCTTGAACGTGAAACAGCAGAATATACAGCATCCTCGCTGACGCCGAGTATTTCGCAGATTTCACTTACTGAGTATTGTAAGACAAAATATAATGTTGATATATTTTTGAGTGCCGGTGAAAGTTTACTGATATTTTTTATAACCGTTTCAAAATCAAGTTTGGTTTCGGCTTCTTTGACCGTGTCCGAAAAATAACGCTCGTCGGTTTCATAATCGTTTTCAAAAGAACGATGATTATTCTTTCTTACAATGTCGTAGCACAGATTGCGTATTATGACGGTTATAAAGCTTTTGGTTTTATCCGGGTCTGTATTCTTGATTTTTGGCAGGTTATTGATTACACGCACGAACGTTTCGTGCACTGCGTCTTCCGCGTCCGGATAGTTGTGAAGAATAGACAGGCTCACACTGAACAGGTAAGCTTTATATTTTTTGTAAAGGTAGGCAACGAATTCTTTTTCGTCGTCGCTGTCAACCATTGCAAGATATGCACAAAGCAAAACCATCACCCCACTCAGCAACAATCCGTATAATATACTATAGTTTGTTTAATATCTATTTTATCAGCAGTTATAACGATTGTCAACATAAAATGACGGGAAGTTATAAGTTTTATCATAACAGTGCGGACAACGCAATAATTCTTTGAAAACAGCGGAAATATTTTGCCCCTCATATATAATAACGTTTGAAAAGCAAAAACCTTGCAATAAAATCGACATTTTTTTAAAAAAATTTTTCAGCCGCCCGAAAAACAGGCGGCTGAAAGGAAAAAATAGCATATTTAATGTTTTATTCTGAATTTTCAAGCTTATTTAAAGCTTTGGTATCTGTTCTGTCAGCACTGAACACATATCAAATACAATTTTCCGGATAAGACAGTCCGCCGTGTACTTGAACTGTTTGCTTATCAGCCAATACTGTAGGCTGTCTGTCGGAGCGCCGCAGATATTGATAAGACCTGCTTTCTTGCCATTTAACTGCATACCCTTGCAGCAGCGTTTGCATATAACCGTTTTCAAGCGGGAAGTCATTCTCCACCGGTATACCGGCGTTGCAAATATGATACCTACCTGCTTTTCCGGATACGCAAAACCGCCCTGTCCTTTCGGGCAGGGCGGCGTATCATACGTTATCCGTATTTATACTTTAATTACTTCTTGTCAGCGATAGCTGCCTGAGCTGCTGCAAGTCTTGCGATCGGTACACGGAAGGGTGAGCATGAAACATATGTCAGACCGATCTTGTGGCAGAACTCAACAGATGAGGGATCACCGCCGTGTTCGCCGCAGATACCGATGTGCATATCGGGACGTGTAGCCTTACCAAGCTTGATAGCCATTTCCATCAGCTTGCCAACGCCTGTCTGGTCGAGCTTAGCAAAGGGATCGTTCTCGAAGATCTTAGCGTCATAGTAAGCGTTAAGGAACTTGCCTGCGTCATCACGAGAGAAGCCGTATGTCATCTGTGTAAGGTCGTTAGTACCGAAGCAGAAGAACTCAGCTTCCTTAGCGATCTCGTCAGCTGTAAGTGCTGCTCTGGGGATCTCGATCATTGTACCAACTTCATACTTGAGGTCAGCGCCGGCTTCCTTGATAACAGCGTCAGCTGTTTCAACAACGAAGTTCTTAACGTACTTGAGCTCCTTAACATCGCCAACCAGAGGAATCATGATCTCAGGAACGATTGTCCAGTCGGGGTGATTCTTCTTAACGTTTAATGCAGCCTTGATAACAGCCTTAGTCTGCATCTTAGCGATTTCAGGATATGTTACTGCAAGACGGCATCCTCTGTGACCCATCATGGGGTTGAACTCGTGGAGAGATGCGATGATGTTCTTGATTGTTTCAACTGACTTGCCCTGAGCCTTAGCGAGAGCCTCGATGTCAGCTTCTTCTGTAGGAACGAATTCGTGCAGAGGAGGATCAAGGAATCTGATTGTTACGGGGCAACCTTCAAGTGCTTCGTAAAGAGCCTCGAAGTCAGCCTGCTGCATAGGTTCGATCTTAGCGAGTGCAGCTTCTCTTTCTTCAACTGTATCTGAGCAGATCATCTCACGGAAAGCGGCGATTCTGTCAGCTTCAAAGAACATATGCTCGGTACGGCAAAGACCGATACCTTCAGCGCCGAGTTCTCTTGCCTTCTTAGCGTCAGCGGGAGTATCAGCGTTTGTTCTTACCTTAAGAACTCTGTATTTGTCAGCCCAAGCCATGATTCTGCCGAATTCGCCTGCGATCTGAGCGTCAACAGTAGCGATAGCACCGTCATAGATGTTACCTGTTGTACCGTCGATAGAGATTACATCGCCTTCAACGAATGTCTTGCCGCCAAGCTCAAACTTCTTGTTAGCTTCATCCATATTGATTGCAGAGCAACCGGAAACGCAGCACTCACCCATACCACGAGCAACAACGGCTGCGTGTGATGTCATACCGCCGCGAACTGTCAGGATACCCTGAGCAGCCTTCATACCTGTAATATCCTCAGGTGATGTTTCAAGACGAACCAGAACTACCTTTTCGCCCTTATCAGCCCACTCTACAGCGTCTTCAGCTGTGAATACGATCTTACCGCAAGCAGCTCCGGGAGAAGCGCCGAGACCCTTACCGATAGGTGTAGCGGCCTTGAGTGCCTTTGCGTCGAACTGGGGGTGAAGAAGTGTATCAAGGTTACGGGGATCGATCATAGCAACAGCTTCTTCTTCTGTTCTCATGCCTTCGTCAACGAGGTCACAAGCGATCTTCAGAGCAGCCTGAGCTGTTCTCTTACCGTTTCTTGTCTGGAGCATATAGAGCTTACCGTGTTCAACTGTGAACTCCATATCCTGCATATCTCTGTAGTGGTCTTCAAGAGTCTTGCAAACTTCTGTGAACTCCTTGAAAGCCTCAGGGAACTTCTGTTCCATTTCCTGAATGTGCATAGGTGTACGAACACCTGCAACAACGTCTTCGCCCTGTGCGTTTGTTAAGAACTCACCGAACAGACCCTTAGCGCCTGTAGCAGGGTCACGAGTGAATGCAACACCTGTACCGCAGTCGTCACCCATGTTACCGAATGCCATAGACTGTACGTTTACGGCTGTACCCCATGAGTAAGGGATATCGTTGTCACGTCTGTATACGTTAGCTCTGGGGTTGTCCCATGAACGGAATACTGCCTTGATAGCGCCCATCAGCTGTTCCTTGGGATCAGAGGGGAAGTCTTCACCGATCTTAGCCTTATATTCAGCCTTGAACTGACCAGCAAGCTCCTTTAAGTCGTTAGCATCAAGCTCAACGTCCTGTGTAACGCCCTTTTCAGCCTTCATCTTGTCGATGAGTTCCTCGAAGTACTTCTTACCAACTTCCATAACGACGTCGGAGTACATCTGGATAAATCTTCTGTAGCAGTCCCAAGCCCATCTCTCGTTGCCTGACTTTTCAGCCATTACTGCAACAACGTCCTCGTTAAGGCCGAGGTTAAGGATTGTGTCCATCATACCGGGCATAGAAGCTCTTGCACCTGAACGTACAGATACGAGCAGGGGATTTTCCTTATCACCGAACTTCTTGCCTGTGATGCCTTCCATCTTTACGATGTATTCGTTGATTTCAGCCATGATCTCATCGTTGATCTTACGGCCGTCTTCGTAGTACTTTGTACAAGCCTCTGTTGAAATTGTGAAGCCCTGGGGTACGGGAAGACCAATGTTGGTCATTTCTGCAAGGTTTGCACCCTTACCGCCGAGAAGCTCTCTCATTGTAGCATTACCCTCTGAGAAGAGGTAGCAATACTTATGTGCCATTGGGGGGTTCCTCCTAAATTATTATTCCGGCCGTTTGTCTGAATTTTCCATCTCTGCCGCAACCGGCAGAATTACAGACTTCTCAGCCATACAATAAGTATTATAACAGATTTGATTCTACTTTTCCAGTGTTTTTTAAAATTTTTTTGTTTTTATGTACCGAAAATGAAGAAAAATTTTTGTAAATTTCGACTAATCCATTTGTTGCTGCCGCTCTGCATATTTTTCCTCTGTTAAATTCCCGCGTTTTTTCATCTTTTACTTGCAAATACCCCTTTATCTATGGTACAATAATAATATACTGCCGTAATAGCGAATTATCGCTTTACCATGATGAATTATAATTAAATTAAGGATGATTGAAATATGACCGGCGAACAGATAATGAAGGTTACGGGGATACTCCTCGAAAATCTTATCCCCACACTGAAAATTTTCGGCTTTACGCTGCTTTTTTCAATACCGCTCGGACTTGTCGTTGCGGCGCTGAAGATGTGCAGGTTCAAGCCAATATCGTGGCTTACAAATCTATACATACTCATAATGCGCGGAACACCGCTTATGCTCCAGATCATAGTTGTCTACTATGCACTGCCGTTTTTAAAGACGGCTACCAAAGGCTCGGGCGGATTCGTGGAAAGCCTGCTGAGCGGTGTCGATCCTGCCGCAGAGAGCTTTATGTTCACTATGGTAATTATCGCATTCGTGCTGAACTATGCGGCATATTTTGCCGAGATATTCAGAGGCGGCATAGAGTCTATACCGAGAGGTCAGTATGAAGCGGCGGCGGCTCTGGGAATGACAAAGGCACAGACGTTTTTCAGGATAATTCTCCCGCAGGTAATAAAGCGTATCGTTCCTGCGTCGTCAAACGAAGTAATTACGCTTGTAAAGGATACATCGCTTGCAAATGTCGTTGCTTACTCGGAAATAATGCTTGCGGCAAAACAGCAGATGATGAACTACAGCTCGCTCGTTCCGCTGTTTATTGCAGGTGTTTTCTATTTCGTTATGGCTACTGTGCTCACGGCACTGTTCGGCTTTATCGAAAAGAAACTGAACTACTACAGATAAGGAGCAGGCGGAATGTCAATACTCAGTGTAAAGAATCTATCAAAGAGCTTCGGAAAGCTCGAAGTTTTAAACGATATTTCATTCAATGTGGAGCAGGGCGAGGTAATATCTATAATAGGCCCGTCGGGAAGCGGAAAATCAACGCTCCTGCGCTGTATAAATCAGTTTGAAAAGATAGACAGCGGCGAGTGCGAGATATGCGGCATCACTATGACAAGAAACGATGAAAACGGCAAGGCGGTATATGCCGACAACAAAACGCTCCACGATATAAGGCTTAAAATCGGTCTTGTGTTCCAGAACTTCAACCTGTTTCCGCATATGTCGGTGCTGAAGAATATCACAGAGGCACCCGTCCATGTGTTAAAGCAGGATAAGATGCAGGCGGAACAGACGGCTATGGAGCTGCTCGGCAAAATGGGACTTGCGGATAAGGCAAACGAATACCCGTGCAATCTGTCGGGCGGTCAGCAGCAGCGTGTGTCTATCGCAAGAGCGCTTGCACTCAGTCCCGAGCTTCTTTTCTTTGATGAGCCGACATCTGCGCTCGACCCTGAGCTGACCGGCGAGATATTAAAGGTAATAAAGAGCCTTGCGGAAGAAAAGATGACTATGGTTATCGTAACTCACGAAATGCAGTTTGCAAGCGAGATCTCCGACCGTGTAATATTTATGGACGGCGGATATGTTATTGAGAACGGCACTCCCGACGAGGTATTCAACAACAGCCGGAACGAGCGTACACGTCAGTTCCTTGAAAGGTATCATTCCTGATATTACTTGACGATACCCGGCAATTATGATAAAATATCTGTTATACGTTTACGCACACAGCAATTATATGGAAGGAAACTAATATGAAGGTACTCCTGTTTTCAGAAGGTATGAACCTTATCAAAATATCCGGTCTTGGCAGAGCAATCATGCACCAGCAGAGAGCTATGGAGCTTAACGGCATAGAATATACGCTCGACCCTAAGGACAGCTACGATGTTGTTCACATAAACACGCTCGGACTTAAGTCAAAGCATCTTGCGAAAAAAGCAAAAAAGGCGGGCAAGAGAGTGGTGTACCACGCTCACTCAACGCAGGAGGACTTCCGTAATTCGTTCATCGGCTCTAATCTTATTTCGGGGCTTTTCAAGAAGTGGATATGCAGCTGCTACCGCAGGGGCGATGTTATAGTGACCCCGACCGAGTATTCAAAGTCGCTGATAAGAGGCTACGGACTGACCGCACCGATCTACGCCGTATCCAACGGTATTGACCTTGCGAGATATGAGCCTAAGGAAAACGACAGGGAGGCATTCCGCAAAAAGTTCGGTTTAAAGGACGATGACAAGGTCGTAATCTCCGTAGGACTTTACTTTGAGCGTAAGGGTCTTCTCGATTTTGTTCAGATGGCAAAGGATATGCCCGACTATAAGTTTATCTGGTTCGGCAAAACTCCGCTTTACAGCGTACCGCACAAGATAAGAAAGGCGGTAAAGACAAAGCTGCCGAATCTGACATTTGCTGGCTATGTACAGCCCGATGAGCTGAAACAGGCTTATGTCGGCTGTGACGTGTATATATTCCCTACCTTAGAGGAAACAGAGGGCATAGTGCTTCTTGAGGCGCTTGCGGCGAAGGCAAATGTTATTGTCCGTGACATACCGGTATTCGACTGGTTAAACGGCGGTACGGATTGCTATAAGGCAAAGGATAAGGACGAATTCGAGCGTATGATAAAGGAGATTTATGAGGGCAAGCTCCCGTCACTGCGTGAGAACGGACGCAAGGCTGTTGAAAATATGGATATAAAGAAGATCGGCGAAAAGCTGGTGAAGATTTATAACGGCACCGCCGAGGGCGGAGATTGATAAAAGCGCCAAGATACTCTATTGACATAAAAACGGACACTCTGGAAAGAGCGTCCGTTTTTTTATGCTATTTTTTAATATCAACAAAAACAAGCTCCGGTCGGTTGAATATCCTCGGTATCGCTATCAATGTCGACGGCTTCCAAAGCCCTCTGCTGACAATATGGGCGGTGTCGCCGTGCATATAAACGCCTGCCGTGTATTTTGGGAATACTCCCTGACCGGGTGCAAAAACGCCGTCAATAAGACCCGGTATTCTCCACTGACCGCCATGAGCGTGACCCGACAGAACTATATCGAAGTTTCCCTTTAAATATTCGTCTATCTGTTCGGGAAAGTGAGCAATCAGTATTCTTGTACGCTTGCTGTCTTTTTCCGAAGTCACGGCATCAAGCTGGTTTACAAGCTCGCCGTTTACCTCGTCATAGGTGTGAGCATCGTATATTCCGCAGATTTCGGTTTCGTTTCCGTTGATATTAATGACCGTACCGTTTCCTTCAAGCACGGTAACTCCGAAGTCCGACATCTGCTGTTTTATCCTTGCGCTGTCGCCCCTTGCATTTTCGTGGTTTCCGATAGTGTAGAAGCACGGATAACGCTTTACGAGATATTTTACAAGAATGTATGAGTTTTCGGGCAGGTCGTCCTGCGTTTTATCCGCAAGATCTCCGCCGAATACGACTATATCGGGTTTTGCACCGTCTATCGCATTTTTAAGCTCCGACTGATTTTTCCCGAAAAGGCTGTTGTGCAGATCCGAAACAAATGCAATGCGTACAGGCGATGATACTTTCCCACTTTTTATCTCGTAGGCTGTTGTCTGCAGCCGCATATCACAGGCGATAAGTCCTAAAGCGGCAAGAGCCGCTCCCGCAACGCCTGCGGCACAGCCTACAGCTATTCTTTTCTTTGTCTTTTTTGTGAGCGTAAAATCACCTCTTAATATCCGCCCGAGCCGTCAAGGCTGGGGTCATTCTCTATCCAGCTTTCAACATTGATGACCTTGTATTCGTTTGCTGAGGTGCGGATAAATACATCCTTGATACCTGCGTTTATTATAAGACGCTTACACATTGAGCAAGGCTCAACCTCTCCGCAGAGCGTGCCGCCTGAGGTCATATCGTGACAGGCAAGGAAAAGCGAAGAACCTATCATATCCGTCCTTGACGCACTGATTATACAGTTTGCCTCTGCGTGAACCGAGCGGCAAAGCTCGTAACGCTGACCTTTGGGAACATTCAGCTTCTCACGGGTGCATATTCCGAGGTCGGAACAGTTTTTAAGACCTCTCGGCGCACCGTTGTATCCTGTGGCAATTATCTCATCGTTATGTACAATTATTGCACCGAAATTCCTGCGCAGGCAGGTTCCCCGCTCACATACCGTTTCGGCTATGTCAAGGTAGTAATTTATCTTATCTCGTCTTTCCATAGTTCAGCCTTTCTGAAAACAGTTTTTCTTATACTGAGTTTAATATAACACAAATACTGCCCTTTTGTCAATCGAAAACAGCAGGTATAAATATGAAAAACCGCCGTGAAAAAATCACGGCGGTAAGCATTAATCTGTTTTCTTTGCGTCGGGGAGCATATACTTCTCACTGAAAACAGTGAACTTTCTGCGGAACTCCTCGTTGTTTGTAGCCTTGAGGTCGCTTATATAGCTATGTGTATCAAAGCTGTTGTCATGTATCTGTATCATACAGACTGCAATATTTGAGCAGTGGTCTGCCACTCTTTCGTAATTCGTGATAAGGTCGGTCAGCACAAAGCCCATTTCAATGGTGCATTTTCCCTTACGCAGACGCTTGACGTGTCTGTTTCTAATCTCGGTACGCAGGTTATCGATCACCTCTTCAAGCGGTTCTACCGACTTTGCCTGCTCAATATCTCCATGCTCGAACGCCGTAATGGCGGTATCGAGTATTTCGTTTAAAGCACCGTTGAAAATGTGTATTTCCTCAATAGCCTTCTTCGAGAACGAAAGACCCTTCGTATGCATTTCCTTTGCGCATTCACTAATATTGACAGCGTGATCCGATATACGCTCAAAGTCGCTTATGCAGTGCAGCAGCATATTTACCGTCTGGCTGTCGCCGGGTGTAAGGTTCTTGGAACCCAGCTGTAACAGGTAACTGCCGAGCTTGTCCTCATAGACATCGACTTTTTCCTCGTTCTCGTTTACTATTTCGACATCGCGATCGTTATATTTGGACATAAGCCCCATTGAGAGCTTCAATGTATCTCTTGCACAGTCTGCCATTCTGACAGCTATTGACTTGCACTGCTCCAGAGCAACTGAGGGAGTTGCAAGGAAACGGGGGTCAAGTATCTGGAACTCGTCTGTCGGAGCGTTATCGTCCTTCTTGTCACGCACTGAGATATATGCGAGCTTTTCAAGCAGCTTCATAAACGGCAGCCAGATTATCGTTGCAAATATGTTGAACACACTGTGCATTATCGCTATGCCTGCCTGGTTTGCAGACTGATCAAAGAACTCGAAGGGGAATATGGCGTTTATAATATAGAACAGTACCATAAATACTATAGTGCCGATTAGGTTGAAGTAAAGGTGAACAAGTGCGGCACGCTTTGCGTTCTTGTTTGCGCCGATCGCTGAAAGCAGTGCGGTAACGCAGGTACCAATATTCTGTCCCATTATTATCGGCAGAGCGGTGCTGTAAGTAACCGCTCCGGTAGCGCACATAGCCTGCAGAATGCCGACAGACGCAGATGAACTCTGGATAACGGCTGTAAGTATCGCACCTGCAATAACACCAAGTACGGGGTTTGAGAACATGGTGAGAATATGTGTGAACTGCTCATTGTCGGCAAGCGGAGCAACGGCATTGCTCATTGTTTCCATACCGAACATAAGTATTGCAAAACCCATAAGGATAGTACCTATATCCTTTTTCTTACTGGATTTTGACATCATTATAAAGAAAATGCCGATTATTGCAAGTATAGGCGTAAACGAAGAGGGCTTGAGCAGCTGCATGAATAAGCTGTCACCCTGTATTCCTGTGAGCGACAACAGCCATGAGGTCATTGTCGTACCTATATTGGCACCCATAATAACGCCGATGGCTTGTGACAGTTTCATAATGCCTGAGTTTACGAAACCGACTACCATTACGGTGGTTGCCGATGATGACTGGATTACTGCTGTGACTAAAGCTCCGAGCATGATGGCTTTGAACGGGTTGGAGGTCATTTTTTCGAGAATTCGCTCAAGGCGGCTTCCCGACAGCTTTTCAAGGCCCTGCCCCATTGCGTTCATACCGAACAGGAACAGCGCAAGTCCTCCGACCATAGTCAGAATGCCGAAAATATCCATAGTTTTCCTTTCCAGACTTGTCTTCTTTTGATTTTTTTGCTTTGCCGTTGGATATGCGGCAAGCGTTTTCTTTTGTTCTTATAGCGAATCCGTCTTACATTGCCGTTACATCTTTGTAACAGCGATATTATAGCCGGATTACAGCTTCTTTACTTAAAACACACAGACTTATCCCCGAGAATAAGGCTTTCGTCTTATACGGGGGTCCGCTTTATATCAGATTTTATATTACGGCAAGCGTGAATACTACTGTGCCGAACGTATATTCTACAGGTATTGTAAGCGTGAACTTCGATTTTATACCGTTTACAGCCGATGATGTGGCCGTTTCCTGCGGATTAAGACCTATTTCCTTGCCGGTAGTTTCGGAAATATTGACGTTATAAAGACCGTTGCTGAGGTTTAAGAATTCGCTGATAGCATCCTTTGCATAGTCCATATCGGTTATTTCTTCCTCTGCAAAACGGCTTGCAAATACTGCGGCCGCCTTGTTGTCGGCTGTTATAGCCGATACTGCGTTGAAATCGCCGCAAAGCTCCTGTATCACCGCCGTATCGTTGCTGTCTGTAACGGCTGACTGTAAGGGAGTGAAATCATCGCCAACAAAACGGATAAGATTCTTGAACAGAACATTTACATATTCAGAGCAATAATCCTTGTATTCGCCCTCGATAGCAAAGAAAGAAGAAATAACGTTTTCCGTCTTTTCGTTGTTTTCGTTGCTGAAGTCCTTGTCGGTAAGTCCGTTTTCTTTTTTGTAGTCGTTGAGAACGGTTTCGAATTCCTCGTTTGTAAGACAGCCCATATCAACTAGCGCCTGTCCGAGTAAAAGGCATCCGGTCTTCTGGCTTGAAAGAAGCTCTTCGACCTGCGCTTCGGTAAGATAGCCCATATCAACGGCAATATCGCCTATTCTCTTGTCTACCGTTGCCTGCTTCTTATGTACGGCGTCAACCTGCTTTGCTGTCATATAGCCTGCGTTGATGGCAAGTACGCCCAGCTTTACTCTTGTTGTGTCCTTCTTTTCGAGAGCAACACGGAGATTTGCGGGTGAAACGATTTTCCTGTTTAACAGATAGCTGCCGAAAAACTGTGTGAACATCGCTTAAGCCTCCTTCTTGAAATAGTTGTCGAGGAGCTTGTAAAGCTGTTCTTCGTCAACGGGTTTCTGTAAAAAGTCGTTAGCGCCGAGCTTGATAGCCTCGGAGAGATTGCCTACGGTGCCGACCGATGTAGCCATAATAACAACGGCGTCGGGCGAATTTGTCTTGATCAGCTTGAGTGCCTCAACTCCCGAAAGCTCAGGCATTACGATGTCCATAAAAGTAACATCGGGTACGATGTCTGCAAACTTTTCAACCGCCTGCGCACCGTCGCTTGCCTCGAAAATCTGAGTGAAGCCGTATGCGGTAAGAAGTTTTTTCATCTTGTTTCTGACCATCATTGAGTCATCGCATACAAGAACCTTTGCTTTTGAAATATTTTTTTCCATATTTCTTTTCCTTCCTGACCTCTGAATTTATATCATAATAATATTTACCCGTTTTAAACGCCGAACACGAACAGATAGCTCAGCGCAAACCATTCCCGTACCCAGTAAACAGGAACAAGATACCACGGCGTAGCGGCGCTGACGCATTTAACGTCATAGCCAAGGCTTTCGGCTTGCAATCTCGCCCGCCACTGATGAAAGCCGTCGGTCACGATAGCTATTCTTAGCGGCTTCTCACTGTCTTCAAGAATCTGTTTTGAAAACAGCAGGTTTTCGTAGGTGCTTGAAGACTTGTCCTCTTTTGTGATACGGCTTTCCGATATGCCGTCATTAACGAGTGCTTCATACATAGCCTCGGCCTCGCTGATATGCTCGTTATCGCCCTTACCGCCCGAAACGATGCAGTCGGCTTTAGTATCCGCCGACAGATAGCTGCAGGCTGCGTCAAGGCGGCGCCTGAGCATAAGGCTCGGGCCGTCACGTCTTACCTGACAGCCAAGCACTATTACCGTGCGTGAGCCGTCCTTTTCGGGTGCGTCGTTCATATTTGCAATCATAAAAGCCGAGAGCGTTATCGCATATACCGCAAGTACACCGTATATGATAAGCACGGCACGGAAGATATATCTCACCGCTTTTTTTGCGTTGCTGAACAGCTTCGGGGTGAATATGCCGAGAAGCACCGTTACACCGCCTATTACAAACCCGAAATAAGAGCCTGTGTTAAGCGTTCCGCTGAAAAGCGGTATTATGAACATTGTCAGCACTATCGCACCTGTGACAATGAGCGTATATGACAGTATCCTTACCGGTTTTGATGAGCAGTCCGATATTCTGACCATATCGCTTCTTACTTTGACAGGAGCTTCTTTACTCTCTGCATAGCTTCAACCGTGTTTTCGTGAGTGCCGAATGCAGTAAGTCTGAACCAGCCGTCGCCGTTCTTGCCGAAGCCTGCACCGGGAGTGCCGACAACCTCGGCTTCGTTCAGGAGCTTGTCGAAGAATGTCCAGCTGTCCATTCCGTCGGGGCATTTGAACCAGATGTACGGGCTGTTCTTGCCGCCTGTATACTTGATTCCAAGCTCGTCAAACGTTTCGCTCATAACCTTTGCGTTCTGCATATAGTAAGCTATTGTAGCTCTCGTCTGCTTGTAGCCTTCCTCTGTGAATACAGCCTCTGCGGCACGCTGAACGGGATAGGAAACACCGTTGAACTTGCTTCCCTGTCTTCTGCACCATAACTGCATAAAGCTGATTTCTTCACCGGTGGGAGTTTCAAGCATAAGTTCTTCGGGGATAACGGTATAACCGCATCTTGTACCGGTAAAGCCTGCTGTCTTGGAAAGCGAGCATATCTCTATAGCGCACTTTCTTGCTCCTTCTATCTGGAAGATCGAGCGGGGAAGTGTTTCGTCTGAGATAAACGCTTCATAAGCCGCATCAAAGATAATTACGGATTTATTCTTTATAGCATAGTCTACCCATACCTTGAGCTGTTCTTTTGTATAAACAGAGCCTGTGGGGTTGTTGGGTGAGCAAAGATAGATAAGACCGGGTTTCATGGATTCATCGGGCATAGCGGCAAATCCGTTGTCTTCCGTAGAGTTTACATAGTGAACTGTTCTTCCGCCCATTACGTTTGAGTCAACATATACAGGATATGCGGGGTCTGTTACGACAACGTCCTCGTTTTCGCTGAAGATGTCGCCGATGTTGCCGCAGTCGCTCTTTGCACCGTCGCTTATCAGCACCTCTTCGGGAGAAACGGTTACGCCGAAGCTCTTGTAGTAGCCTGCAACCGCTTCACGAAGGAAGTCGTAGCCCTTACCGCTGTCCTCGTAACCTCTGAATGTTTCCTTTACGCCCATTTCGTCAGCGGCCTTCTTCATAGCCGCAACTACAACGGGAGCCAAAGGCTGTGTAACGTCGCCTATACCCATCTTTATAATTTTATTATCGGGGTGAGCGGCAATGTACTCTCTTACTCTCTTGCCTATTTCGATAAAAAGATAGCTTTTCTTGAGATTTAAAAAGCCCGGATTCATCTTTGCCATTTGCGTTAAGTTTCCTTTCTTTCTGTAATCGGCGTGTCTTTATATCGACACAGATATACACAATATCATTATATCCGCTGTAACCTCAAAAGTCAAGAAATAACGGCACTTAAAACTATCCAAATAATAAGAGCGTTTTACGGTAATTTTACTCAAAATTCAGAAAATGCGGGCAGAACTACACTTATTTAATATAATTTCTGCGATACGTCTTGAAATTTCTGCGTAAATAGTGTATAATTTTGAATGTGTAACGTTCCAGAAAAGTTAATATTACGTTAATCGGAACGTGGCACAATTACAGTCAGAATCGGCATATAGCCGTATAAATTCCCGGAAGGAAAAGAACAGATGTTGCATATAGGACTTGACGTAGGTTCAACTACCGTTAAAATTGCGGTGCTGGACGATGGAAATAATGCCGTATACAAGAATTATCAGAGGCATTATTCGGATATAAAAAAGACAATTGCAGAGGTTCTCGGCGGATGCCTTGAAACCATAGACGAGAAGAATGTGACCGTTGCGGTAACAGGCTCGGGCGGTATCTCGGTATCGCACTGGCTCGGAATACCCTTTGTACAGGAGGTTTCCGCAGGAACAACGGCAATACAGACATTTATTCCTCAGACAGACGTAGCTATAGAGCTTGGCGGCGAGGACGCAAAGATTACATATCTCACAGGCGGTATCGAACAGCGTATGAACGGCTCGTGCGCAGGCGGTACAGGTGCGTTCATCGACCAGATGGCTTCGCTTCTGAATACCGATATAACAGGCATAAACGAACTTGCAAAGGACTACACGACTATATACCCCATTGCGTCACGCTGCGGTGTTTTTGCAAAGTCGGATATACAGCCGCTGCTTAATGACGGCGCTAAAAAGAGCGATGTTGCCGCATCAATATTCCAGTCGGTCGTAAACCAGACGATAAGCGGACTTGCCTGCGGCAAGCCGATAAGAGGACACGTTGCGTTCCTCGGCGGACCGCTTCACTATCTTTCGGAACTCAGAAAGCGTTTCATCGAAACGTTACAGCTTGACGATGAACATATAGTTTTTCCGCCCGATGCAAATCTGTTTGTCGCTATGGGCGCATCTCTTGCGGAAAACCGTGAGGAGCTTTCTGTGGACAAGCTGAGGGACGATCTTAAGGCGCTTGCTACTGTCGAGGTACACGAGGTAGAAAGACTTGCACCCCTGTTCAAAGACGAGCAGGAGCTTAAAGAATTCTGCGACAGACACGCAAAGGCGGTTATCCCCGTAAAAGAACTTTCTGAAGCCGAAGGTCCATGCTATCTTGGTATAGATGCAGGCTCTACCACAACAAAAGCTACTCTTATAAATAAAGACGGCGATATTCTCTATTCCCACTACGGAAACAATATGGGCGATCCGCTCAAATCCGTGATTGAGATAGTAAAAGACGTATATTCAAAAATGCCCGAAAAGGCATATATAGCAAAATCGACCGCTACAGGCTACGGCGAGCATCTCATAAAGGCGGCACTCGGCGTTGATTTCGGCGAGATCGAAACAATGGCGCACTACAAGGCCGCAGAGAAGATTCTGCCCGGTGTTGAGTTTATCCTCGACATAGGCGGTCAGGATATGAAGTGTATGCGTGTAAAGGACGGGGAAATAGAGAGCATACTTCTTAATGAGGCCTGCTCGTCCGGTTGCGGCTCGTTTATCCAGAACTTTGCAAATGCGCTCGGTATGCAGCCCGAAGAATTTGCTCAGATAGGCCTTTCCGCAAAAAGCCCCGTTGACCTTGGTTCACGCTGTACAGTATTTATGAACAGCCGTGTAAAGCAGGCTCAGAAGGAGGGCGCAAGCGTTGCGGATATATCCGCAGGACTTTCCTATTCTGTAGTAAAGAACGCTCTGTTCAAGGTTATCAAGATCCGTGACCCGAAGCAGATGGGCGAAAAGATAATAGTACAGGGCGGTACGTTCCTTAATAACTCGGTACTTCGTGCCTTTGAGCTTACCTGCGGACGTGAGGTAGTACGTCCGGATAAGGCAGGTCTTATGGGCGCATACGGAAGTGCGCTTGTCGCTCTGTCCCGTGACGACGGCAAGGGCAGTACGTTAGCTCCGCTTGAAAAGCTTGAAAACTTCACTATTCAGAAAACAACCGCACGCTGCGGCAGATGTTCAAATAACTGCCTGCTCACTATCAGTAAGTTTGCAGACGGAACAAGATACATAACGAACAACCGCTGTGAGCGTGGTGCAGGTCTCGGAAGCAAGAGCAAGGAGCTTTTACCCAACCTGTTCGATTATAAATACAAGAGATTGTTCGACTATGAGCCGCTCGACCCCGAAACAGCACCGAGAGGTGTAGTCGGAATTCCCCGTGTGCTCGGACTTTACGAGAACTATCCGTTCTGGTTCACGCTGTTCACAAAGCTTGGCTACAGCGTAAAGCTGTCACCTAAATCAAGCCGTGAGATATATGACAGAGGTATCGAAACGATGCCCTCAGAGTCGGTATGTTATCCCGCAAAGCTGTCACACGGACATATAATGTCGCTTCTTGACGAGGGTGTGAAGTTTATATTCTACCCTGCGCTTCCCTATGAAATGGATAACGGCGGAGGAGGAGATAACCATTATAACTGCCCCGTTGTCGCAACATACAGCGAGGTTATAAAGAACTCCGTACCCGAGCTTCGTGCAGATGATATAACGTTTATGAATCCGTTCCTGCCTATATATGACGAGGACAGAATGATTGAACGTCTTATCGAGGAGTTTATGCCGCTCGGTATAGGCGGTGCGGAAATAGGCGTTGCGCTCAAAGCCGCCTATGAGGAGGACAGACGCTTCAAGGATGATATACGCTCAAAGGGCGAAGAAGTGCTTAAGATGCTCAAGGAAAAGGGCAAGAAGGGCATCGTTCTTGCAGGCAGACCCTATCATGTAGACCCCGAAATAAACCATGGTATACCCGAAATGATAAACGGCTACGGCTTTGCTGTGCTTACAGAGGATAGTGTAGCGCATCTTGGCACTGTAGTACGTCCTATCCGTGTAGTAGACCAGTGGATGTACCACACAAGACTTTATGCGGCGGCTACGCTTGTAGGTCAGACACCGGAGCTTGAGCTTGTACAGCTTAACTCATTCGGCTGCGGACTTGACGCTATCACAACAGATGAGGTACAGGAAATTCTCCAGGGCTACGGCAGAATGTACACCGTACTGAAGATAGACGAGGTAAATAATCTCGGTGCGGCAAGAATAAGACTGCGTTCGCTTATTTCGGTAATGGAGGAGCGTGAAAGAAACGGCATAAAGCCTGTACCGAAGTACAAGGGTTATATCCGTCAGCCTCTGTTCACGAAGGAAATGAAGAAGGACTATACGATTATAGCTCCTCAGATGTCGCCGTATCATTTCGAACTGCTTGAACAGGCATTCCGCTACTCGGGATATAATGTTGAGATACAGAAGAACTATTCAAAGGAAGTAGTGGACGAGGGATTAAAGTACGTCAACAACGATGCCTGCTACCCTGCTATTATTACTATAGGTCAGCTTCTCTATGCGCTCAATCACGGCAAGTATGACAAGGACAAGGTAGCGGTGCTTATCACCCAGACGGGCGGTGCCTGCCGTGCCACAAACTATGTCGGTATGCTCAAAAAGGCACTGAAGGACGCAGGACTTGACAATGTTCCGCTGATTTCGCTGAACGTTGTCGGAATGGAGAAGAATCCCGGCTTCACGCTGACGCTTCCGCTGATATACCGTGCTTTCATATCGGTAATTTACGGAGACCTGCTCAGCCGTTGCGTATACCGTGTACGTCCTTATGAGGCTGAAAAGGGCGCAACGAACAAGATGTACGAGAAGTGGAACGAAAAGCTGAAGGGCGAGATAAAGAGCCTGTCGCTCGCACGTTTCAACAAGAATGTAAAGGCTATCGTTGCCGACTTTGATTCTATTCCCACGCTTGATATTGAAAAGCCCCGTGTCGGAATCGTCGGCGAGATACTTGTAAAATACCACCCTGCCGCAAACAACAACGTTGTAGAGCTTGTCGAGGCTGAGGGTGCAGAGGCTGTAGTACCCGACCTTATGGGATTCATCTACTTTATCTGTGACCACGCAAATTCACGCCACGAGCTGCTTACCGTTTCCGGTGCAAGATATAAGCTGAGCAATATGGCGATAAAGTTGATCGAATTTATGCAGAAGTCATATAAGGGAGCGATAGAAGGCACTAAGTTCGGCTCGTTTATGAAGATAAGCGATATGAGAAAGCTTGTCAAGGGCGTTGTATCGACAGGTAACATAGCAGGCGAGGGCTGGTTCCTGTCTGCTGAGATGATAGAGCTTATCCACAGCGGAGTAAACAATATAATCTGTATGCAGCCGTTTGCCTGCCTGCCCAACCACGTTACAGGCAAGGGAATAATCGGAGAACTGCGCAGACAGAACCCCGAGTCAAACATCATAGCCGTTGACTATGACCCCGGCGCATCGGAGGTAAATCAGGTCAACCGTATCAAGCTGATGCTGACGCAGGCATTCAGACAGATGCGTGAGAAGAAGCTCCCGACAGAAGAAAATATTGTCGCACCGGAAGCAAAGGTAAAAATCAACGATAAATATTCTGCACTTGATGTTTAAGTGCAGTTAATAACCTTGTGTTATTCTGTGAATGTAACATAAACCCGACAGAAGAAAGGCAAATATTATGGCAGAAATGAAATTCAGCACAAGCTCATCGGACACTAAGGAATTCAACGGGAAGAAAGCGGGAAAGATAGCTGTTATCGCTGTTATTGCGGTAGCACTGATTATAGTTTTGTTCAACTGCTTCTCGATAGTAAACGAAGGCTTTATCGGCGTAAAGTACACATTTGGAAAGATAACGCAGGACAATCTTGCACCCGGTCTTAACTTCTGCGTACCTTTTATTGAGGAGATAAGACAGGTCGATACAAGAGAGCAGATCTATTCGGTAACGGATGACGCTTATACAAGCGACACGCAGACGGTAGAGTCGTTACAGCTTAAGCTGAACTACAGATATGACAGCGCAAAGCTCTCCGATATAATAAGAAATGTCGGAATTGACAACGTAGAGTCAAAACTGCTTGTTCAGAACGTAGCGAAAATATCAAAGAATGAAATAGGTAAAGTAAAGGCGGAGGAGCTTGTACAGTCAAGAGCCGACGTTCAGCAGATCATACAGCAGGAGCTTACAAATACGCTTGCTCCCAGCGGAATAATCGTTGTTTCTTTTGCAATAGAGAACCTTGCGTTTGACGAAGCGTTTGAAACATCTATACAGGCTAAGGTTATAGCCGCACAGGACGCTCTCAAGATGGAGAACAAGACAAAGGAAAAAGAGGAAGAGGCAAAGCAGGTCGTTATCGCCGCACAGGCAAAGGCTGACAGCACAAAGCTCGAAGCGGACGCACAGGCTTACGCTATCCAGGCTGTACAAAAACAGCTTGAAACAAGCCCCAATTACATTGATTATATGAAGATAAACAACTGGAACGGTCAGTTACCTCAGATAATCGGTGACGGTGTAAATCCTTTCGTAAATCTTGACAGCAGTGCAAACAGCACAGAAAGCAAGAGCGACAAGAGCGACAGTACATCTAAGAGCAACTGACGGTTCAACAATGCGGAATAAGGAATTTTGAAATACGCCCGTAGGGCACACCACAATTATTCATTATTCATTTTTCATTTTTCATTAAAAAGTAAGGGGAGGGGAATACCCTCCCCGTTCTTGCCGTTTAAACGGCATAATATCAAGGGGTAATTATGGACTATTTAACACTGAAAAAACAGGTGCTGAATAAGTATTTCAGCCGTACAAACGATATGCAGAAAAAGGCGGTGTTCCGCATAAACGGAGCAGTGCTTATAGTGGCAGGTGCAGGAAGCGGTAAAACTACCGTGCTTTGTAACCGTATCGCAAATATGCTCCTTTTCGGTAATGCGTATAACAGCAATACCGTAAGAGAACTGTCCGATGATGATGTCACTTTTGCGCAGAGCTTTCTTGCAGGAGAAATTGACAACTTTGATGCGGCTGAGCGTCTTTCGGAGATTTTCGGCGAGGACAGAGTAAAGCCGTGGAACATACTTGCGGTGACCTTTACGAATAAGGCGGCGGCAGAGCTTAAAGAACGTCTTGAAAACATGGGCGCAGATGTTGACGGTATATGGGCGGCAACGTTCCACAGTGCCTGCGTCAGAATACTGCGACAGGATATAGAAGAACTGGGTATGGGCTATAAGTCCAACTTTACGATATATGATACAGACGATCAGCTTAAGGTTATCAAGACGGTAATGAAAGAGCACAATATTTCCGACAAGGCGGTAACTCCGAAGGCGGTGCAGAATTTAATATCACGCTCAAAGGATAAGCTGATAACTCCCGATAAGTTTTCGACAAAGGGAAAGAACGGCAGTGACGATTATCAGCTTTCTACCGCAAAGACTATCTATACCGACTATCAGGCAAGGCTTGAGGCGGCGAATGCGCTCGACTTTGACGATATAATAATGCTGACTGTAAGACTGTTTGCACAGTGTTCCGATGTTCTTTCGCACTGGCAGAACAGATTCAGATACATAATGGTTGACGAGTATCAGGATACCAATGCGGCACAGTATAAGCTGGTGTCACTGCTTGCCGAGGGCAGCAGGAACCTGTGCGTTGTCGGCGATGAGGATCAGAGTATCTATCGTTTCAGAGGCGCTACCATTGAGAATATCCTCTCGTTTGAGGAGCAGTTTGGCGCAGAGGTCATAAAGCTGGAGCAGAACTACCGTTCAACCGCTACTATACTTAAAGCGGCAAATGCGGTCATAGCGAACAATACTCAGCACAAGGACAAGAATCTGTGGTCAGATCTCGGTGACGGCGATAAGATAAGAATGGATCGCTTTTCTACCGAGCAGGAAGAGGCGATGTTTATAACAGAGCGTATTCTTGACGGAGTAAAGCAGGGGAAAAAGTATGCCGACCACGTTATACTCTACCGTAACAACGCCCAGTCAAGAACGGTCGAAACCACGCTTGCAAAGAGCGGCATACCTTATAAGATAATCGGCGGTGTGCGTTTCTATGAGCGTAAGGAAATAAAGGATATTATCGCTTATCTTTGCGTGCTTAACAATAATTATGATGAAGTGCGCTTCGGAAGAATCGTAAACGAGCCTGTAAGAGGAATAGGTGCGGCAACGCTTGACGAACTGAACCGTGTCGTATCGGGCATGGGAATATCCTATGTACAGGCGATGTGCGAGAGCGACAGCCTGCCGTCGCTTTCAAGAAAGGCAAAGGTGCTTGTTCCGCTCGGCGAAACGTTCAGCGAGCTTTCACAGCACACCGATGATATTTCAGACGGAAGTCTTATTGACGATATACTTGACCGTTTCGGCTACAGAGAAGCTATGCAAAGACAGGGACTTGAGGGCGAGGTCCGCCTTGAAAACATAAGCGAATTAAAGTCCAATATGATAACCTTTGCAAAGGAAAACGAGGGTGCGGGATTATCGGAATTTTTAGAGCAGGTAGCGCTTGTTTCCGATATGGACAGTTATGAAGCCGATGATGACAAGGCGGTGCTTATGACAATGCATTCCGCAAAGGGACTTGAATTTGATACCGTGTTTGTTGTAGGCGCAGAGGAAAATATCTTCCCCGGCTACCGTTCCCAGTTTGACCCGATGGAGATAGAGGAAGAAAGAAGACTTGCCTACGTTGCTATAACAAGAGCAAAGCGACATCTGTATTTTACCTGCGCAAAACAGCGTATGCTGTACGGTCAGACTATGAGGAACAAGGTCTCACGCTTTGTGGTCGAGATACCGTCACAGTATATGGCATATGATGATCATTCGGCTATAACGGCATCGGCGGCGGCAAGAAGTGCAGAGCAGATGAAGCCACGCACAGGATATCTGCAGCAACAACAGCAGTCATACCGCACAAAACAGCGTGAGATAGAAAAGCGAACCGAAAATGTAAGCTATGCACCGGGCGAGCGTGTTCATCACGGAGTTTTCGGCGATGGTACTATACTTTCGGCAAAGGCAATGGGCGGCGACTGGCTGTTAGAGATAGCCTTTGACGACAAGGGTACAAAGAAGGTAGCCGCAAAGTTTGCAAAAATGACGAAGATATAAGGAGCGTATATGAAGATAAAGGCTGTAATATTTGATATGGACGGGCTTATGCTCGATACCGAGAAGCTTCTGGTGAAATACTGGTGCGAAGCGGCAAACAAACTCGGATTTCCTATGGAGCGCAAGCACGCACTTGCGCTGAGGTCATTTTCAAGAAAGTTTGCAATACCGAAACTTAAAGAGTGGTTCGGTGAGGATTGCGACTATATGGCTATACATGATTTGCGTGTCAAGCTGATGAAGGAATACACGGACGTACATGGTATAGAGAAAAAGCAGGGACTTGACACTCTGCTTGACTATCTCACAACACACGGCTACAGGACAGCGGTCGCTACCGCTACCAATATTGAGCGTGCTGAGGAGTATCTTAAAAAGATAAGCGTATACGACAAGTTTGAAACGATAATCTGCGGCAATATGCTTGAAAACGGCAAGCCGTGCCCGGATATCTATCTTTATGCCTGCGAAAGGCTCGGACTTGAACCGTCACAGTGCATGGCGCTTGAGGACAGCCCGAACGGTGTAAAGTCTGCAAGCAGTGCAGGCTGCGTCACTGTAATGGTACCAGATCTTACTGAGCCTGAGGAAGAACAGCTCAAAGCCGTTTATGCGGTCGCACCGTCACTGGATAAAGTGATCGATGTGCTTGAAAGGGCAAAGGGAGAATAATAAAGACAAGCCGCCGTGATATGTCACGGCGGCTTCAGTTTGTTTGATAAACCCACGCACCGCAAAATGCCTTTGCAAAGCCTCAAAACGGCTCTGCAAAGGCATTTTTTCTTACTGCGTCAATCACCCGTCAAAGTACCTTTGTACGCTTATTGGGACGATTTTCTTGTCTGCGTGTGTTTCTCAACGTCTGCTTTAAACATTATACGGTAATTATCCCGTTTTTGATACACGTTTCAAGCATTAACCTTTTTGTCTGTCCGCTTGCTTCAAAATATACCGCACCTATGCCGAGCTTGTCAATGCTCCTGATAACGCCGTTTCCGAAAACGCTGTGATACAGCTTGTCGCCCTCTTTCGGCATAACGACTCTCTTTGATGGTACTGTATCCGTCTTTGCATGGTTATCGGTATTCAGCTTATCAAGCTCTTCCTTAGTAATATAATGTGCAGTCCTGTCACGGTCTTTCAGCATTTCTTCAAGCGTCTTGAGTTCGCTCCTGCCGTTTGCGTATCTGATATACAGCTTATCGTTGCAGTATGCTGTAATAAAGCCTTTCCCGTTTTTCCTGTCGCAGTATTCACGTTCCAGCATATCCCTTGCAAACAGCGAGAAGAAAATATCGTTGCTGTCGGTGTATTCGATTGGTATACTGCCATCGACCTCGGTCACAAACTCCGAGCTTTCACCGGTACACGAGAAAAGATACAGTTCCTTTTTTGCCCTTGTCATAGCCACATAGAACAGTCTGCGTTCTTCTTCATACTGCTTTACGTCTTCCTTGTCGTCAAGCTTGTCGGACGTAATTGACGGCAGAACATTGTCTATCACGTCAAGAAGGTAAACGCAGTCGTACTCCAGCCCTTTGCTTGAATGTATCGTAGACAGCGTGAAAAGGCTGTCAGGGTCATCGGTATGTGTTGCCATTATTTCGTTCAGTTCGTAAAGCCTTGAGATCATCTGTCTGCTGTCGCTCACATTTCTTGCAAGCAGGCGCAGTATGTCGTACTTTCCCGCATCCAGTCCGTTTTTATGCACATAATCGCTGTACTGCATTGAGCGCCATATGATGCTCAGCGTTTCCGATGCGCCTGCACTGCGCGCCTGAGCGGCGTATTCCGCTATACGTCTTATATTCTTCCGTGAACTGTCTGTCAGGTCTATACCGCCGCCGACGACAGGTTCGCCAGGTCCGAGCAATGCGTCGGTTATCGGTATATGCATTGCCGTACTGATACGGCAGGCAGTCTGTGCCGCCTGTTTGTTTATATACAGACCGATCTTATAGTATATCTGCATAAACTCGTCAACATTATAAGGGTCGTTTATGAAATTTATGATCGATACAATGTCAGTTACAGGCTTACTTGTAAAGAAAGTCTTTTCTCCGCCCTTAAGCCTGTAACCGATACCGCCCCGCTCCAGCATATCGACAAGCGCCACCGCACTGTCATTGTTACGGAACAGAGCTGCTGTCTGAATTTCGTTTCTCTTTGCAACTCCGCAAAGAAAGTCATACTGCGCCGCTCTGCCACGGCAGTGTACCGTTCTGACCGGCATACCGGCTTCATTCACTGCACAGATAGTCTTGTCACGGCGGAAACGGTTGCGCTTTACGAATGCGTTAGCTGCGCCGATTATCTCCGGCGTGGAGCGGAAATTCTGCTCCATAAAAAGCACCGTGGCGTTTTCATATGTCTTTTCAAAGTCGGTCAGTGCGTCGGGATAGGCACCCCTGAACGCATAGATGCTCTGGTCCTCATCGCCGACCATAAATATATTTCCGCTGTTTTTCGCAAGAAGCCTTATTATCTCATGCTGTATCCTGGAAGTGTCCTGCGCCTCATCAACGCATATATAGCGGAAACGTCCCTGATAATAATCCGCTATATCCGGGTATTTTGTAAGTATATCGAGCGCTGTCACCATCTGATCGTCATAGTCCATCAAGCCTCTGACCGCAAGCTCACTGCAATACTTCTTATAAATTTTAAGCGTATCTGCACCGCCGCAGTCAAGCTCCGATATCTGCTCATCTGTCAGCATCATATTCTTGGCGTATGTGATCATTGCACCGATATCATTTACCGCAGACGGGTCGGCAAACTCTCCTGTGATATCTTTGTATACATCGGATATGAGCCGCTTGCGGTCACCCTCACGACTCATAAGCTGAGGTACATTCTCTGCGCCGTATATACTGCCGTATCGTTCTGTAATCTTAGCAGACAAGCCGTTTATTGTGCGTATCTCAAGGCTGCCGGCATACTCGCTCCCGAAAGATTCCGAAAAGCGCTTCTTTAGCTCAAAGGTAGCGGCTCTGGTATAGGTCACAGCAAGAATTTGTGACGGCGCTATGCCACGGCAGTAAATCATATATCCGAGCCTGGTTATCAGCACGGTTGTCTTTCCGCTTCCGGGTACGGCAAGCAGGAGTACAGCTCCGTCGGTAGTCGTGACTGCCTGTTTCTGCTGTGTGCTCATATCAGAAATGTATCGTTGTTTGAATTCATTTTCGGTCATATACAGTCCTCCGTATGCCTTTAATTGTATCATATCTGTCGTCATACTGCAATATAAAAGGCTGAATGCGGCGCTTTTAATAATGCGGAATGTGAAAATTTCAGGAAAAGGCTTTTATTATCGGAAGTTTTGTGGTATGATAAATATATATGTACATTTTGAGGTGAAAAGATGAACGCACAGGAACTCGCCGCTTTGATAAAGCAGGCACAGACAGGCGACACAGATGGTTTTGCACAGCTGTATAAGGCTGTGTACAGACCTATATATAAAATAGCGCGTATGGCGATGAAAAGCGAGGACGCAGCTGTAGAGGCGGTACGGCTTACGGTGCTTGACAGCTTTGCGGCTCTGCCTACGGCGACACTCGGCACCACGGCACAGTTCATAGAGTGGCTTGTAAAGATACTTTGCACCAAGATAAGGCATCTTAACAAGTCAGGCGGCGGGCTTACCGAAAAGACGGACGGCGGCTCCGAGATAAGACAGGCTCTTGACGAACTGCCCGATATAGAGCGCCTTGTACTGAGCGTCAGTACGGTGTGCGGTTGCAGTGCCGAGAAAACCGCAAAGCTATGCGGATATACAGAGGAGACAGTAGGAGTGTGTCTTACCAATGCTGAGGTGACAATGAAAACACGACTGCTGTCGGGACAGAGCATCTGACGGAGGAAAGAATGGATAGTCTGGAACAAAAGATAAAAGAATATATGTCTTCCGTTGAGATACCCGACAGAGTAAAACCGGAAGAAATAAGGAAACTGCTCGAAGACAACGGAGATATGACTGCAGGCGTGTTCCTGCGTAAGCTCAAGGAGCTTAAAATAAGCGGCTCGGACTTTCTGGAGCTTCTTGGAAACAGCAAGATAGGAAATATGGAGTTCAGAAGAATTGAGGAAAACCCGCATCTCAAATTCGATGAGCTTTTACAGATACTGGATAACTCGGTGCTGACCGGCGACGACTATCGTATGATAATAGCGGTAGCTACCCAGCGCAAAGAGCTTGCAGAGCAGAGAAAGAGAAGAGAAGAAGAAACCCTGCGCAGAATGACTGAAGAGCTGACCGGCAGGAAAAATCAGCAGCAACCTGAAAAGCCGGAAGCCGATGATGAAAATCCGGACAATGTTGACGTTTCCGAAAATGAACAGCCTGTTGCAAAAACTGAAAATAATGCGGAAAGCGAAGAGAAAATAACTGACAGCGGCGAAAACGGTCTTGACGACGAAAGAACCGAAGCGGCAAAAGCGATGATTTCCCGTATGCAGGAACAACTCGATAAGTCGGATGATGTCGAAAATGTAGAAAACGACGATAATTATACAGATAGTAATAATAATTTGTCGGACAATGCGCCGTCAGAAACGGGTGATATTGTATCGGAAAAAGAAGTTCCGACCGATGAGGAAGCGCCGGACGACAGCGACGAAAAAAGCATAACGCAGGAATTTTCACTGCCTGAGCCTCCCGACGCCGAAAAGGTGGTAGAAGCAACTGAAGAGCCGGATGATTTTGACGGCGTTATATCCGATGATGAGAAAATAGCCGGCAATGCAAGGGACATCGGTTCAGCTATCGGTGAACTTATGAACGACAATGATGCAGACAGTTACGGAAACGACTATGATGTCAGTGATGATGAGCAGGACTGCATCAGACCCAGGCGTAGCAAAGGTTGTCTTATAACTGCATTTGTCGGTGCGGCTGTGCTTATATGCGGCGGTCTTACGCTTGATGTGCTACAGGCAAAGGGTATTATCCCCGAACTGATATACGATATACCGGAGAAGTTTGAACAGGACATTGACGGCTATCAGGCAATTGTTGAGCAGGGACGGGCGGCTGCAGACAAGATAAGCTATGAACTGCCGCAAGGTCTTGCGGCGGTACAGCACGAACGTTCATATCTGCCGAAAAATGTGTACGACGATAAATTGACATTGGCGGTAAGCGGTTCTGAGATACTCGGCGCAAAGGTAACTGACGGCAAGGTAAGCGACAACTTCAGCTTTGATACAGGGCTTGAAGGCGCAGGAATAGTGAAGTGCGGCGAATGTTTTGCAGTTATCGGAGGCAACAGTGATGGCAGCGGTACGGTAGTCAGGATCTATGACGAAAGTGGAATAATAAACGGAAATGCTGTCGATGAATATATACTTTCGGGAGAATATGTCGATTTCTATACAGATGGTAAAACTGCATATCTGGTTACTTACGACAAATTTGATATAATGAAAGCATCGCCCGAAAAGCTAACATCATTTGTTCCGTCGTACAAGCACGGCGACAAGACAACGGTGATACCTTTTGACAGGATATTCATACCGTTAAAAGTGAGCAGGACCATATACTATACGACGACCGCAATAGATGTTACCGGAAAGAACGACACAGTAGTGCGAAGTATACTTGTCGGAGATGCCGCCGGCTGCGATGTTTCGGATAACGGAATGTATGTTACCAACAGCATTATATATGACGATCAGTACTATTCAAATGTGTATTATGCTGCGTTTGACGAGTCGCTGAGCACACAGAGCATGGGCATTGCCGATATATTTATCAATCCCGGACTTGTTGATGCAATGAAACAGGGCTTTGCGGCTGTGGGCTTTATCAAAGGCGGAAAAGGAACAGACGGCTCTGAGTACAGTGCCGTTGCGACGTTCAGAACCACGCTTTCACATCTTGGCATCAATGAAATTACAAGCGGGGATCGCATTGAGTCGATAAGCGGCAAGGATAAAACGGTAACTGTTACCACAGGCGGCGACAAGCCTTATCAGTACAGCGTCAATGTGACTGACGGCGAAGAGGTGCAGAAGCCTGAGAGTACGAACAGCATTCAGATAAGCGACGGACTGACGGCAGAAGTTACACTTAAAGCTGACAAGGACGGCAATAGGACGGGTATTGTTCTCGCCGTTGGCGGTGACAAGAAGGCTGAGGTGACTATCACCGCAGAGAGCAGTACGCCCGGCGACTGGAACAAGTATCTGACAAGTCCCGTCTGCGATGACATTTCAAAGCTGGCATACGGCGAGAGCGGCGGAAAGACGATCATCGGAATACCGATAGTATATTTTGACGGTATCTCACAGGTAAGCCGCTGTAAGTTCTACAGCTATGCTGACGGAAAGCTGACGGCGCTTGGCGATATAACGCTGTACGATGAAAAATACGATACCCTTGATTGTGAGATAATCGGCGGTGACAAGCCGTATCTTCTTACAATGTGGGATAATCGCATAATAACCGCAAGTGCCGATAAAGTCAAGGTGATATCCGATACCAAGCTGAAAACGGTAGAAAAGAAGGACAACAATACCGAGAGCAAGAACGAAAGTCCGGCAGACAGTAAGGCTGAAAGTACCGCCGACAGCAAGACGGAAAGCAAAGAAAACAGCAAACCACAGGATGCGGAAGAAAGCAAAGGCGAGTAGTATGCACGAAAAGCTGATAACGGCGACAATCGGATATGACAAGGGTGACCCGAAGCGTATACAACACTTTATAAAGGTACACAGCTTTGCAAAGTTGATAGGGGTATGCGAGGGATTGCCCGATGACGCCATGAAGGTGCTTGAAGCTGCCGCTGTACTGCATGATATAGGTATACACGAGGGCGAAAGACTGTACGGAAGAAACGACGGTCAGATCCAGCAAGAGCTCGGACCGGGTATAGCCGCACGGATAATGGACGCTGTCGGCGGTTATGACGATGTGAAAGAGCGTGTTATGTATCTTATAGCTCACCATCATACCTACACCGGCATAGACAGCAAGGAGTTGCAGATACTTATTGAGGCTGACTTTATTGTAAACCTGTACGAGGACGGTGCATCGCCTGTTGCAGTGAAAAGTGCGTATGAAAGTATATTTGTTACCGAAAGCGGAAAGAGAGTGCTTAAAGACTGCTTTTGTATCAAATAACGGAAATCTGAACATATAAACGGATATATGAAAACAGCCGCCCCTGCGATTTTGTAGGGGCGGCTGTTTATATATGACCGGTACATTCAGTTACGGCAGGCGTTTTATACGGATATCTGTCTGATGTATTACACTCCGCCGTGAGTGCCGGGTTTGCCGAAAGTTTTTCTTTCGGAATTATTTGTTTCATGGTAAGGTACGCCGTCAGGATCGGGTACGGCATAAGGACAGATATTGCGGTATTCGTCTGCGGCAGTCCTGCTGCCGGGGTCTGACGGAATAAGTCCGGTGCAGTCGTTTGAAGAACAGCAACCGCAGAAATTATCAAGTATTATTTCTTCTGTTTCACTGCGTTCCTCCGGAGTTTCGGGAACAGGTTTTTTCATAAGTTCGTTTTGCTTTTTAGGATTTATTTTGTCCATAACAGTTCCTTTCAGAATAAAAAGTCGTTTGTGTTCATAAGCGGTATGAATAGTATGCGTAAAAATCCGCATCAATATTAAGACAGAAGTTATTAAAAACCCTAAAAAATGTAAACGCACAAATTTGTACGCAAAAATTAATAATAATTTGTGCAAATTTTAATCAAAAACCTCTTGACAAAGTCCAAAAAGTGTGATATATTGTGTTTAGCACTCAGAGAGGTAGAGTGCTAGCAAAGAAAATTATTGAGTGCTAACGAGCCGGAAACAGCGGAACGCCGCTGAAAGAAGGGGATAGAAACATGGAAAACCGTACACTCAGGATCCTTGAAGCGATCGTTGACGAATATATACGCACCGGTGAGGCGGTCGGCTCAAAGCTTATTGCCGAGAAGCTTGACAATGCGGTATCGAGCGCAACGATAAGAAATGAGATGGCGGCTCTTGAACAGCAGGGCTATCTTGAACATACGCATACCAGCTCGGGACGACTTCCGACATATCAAGGACTGAGGCTTTATATAGAAAAGGTAATGGCACCCGCACAGTTACCCAATGAAGAAAAAGAAAAGATTGACCGTATATTTGACGATATCGGCGGAGCCACCGATGACGAGATAATCGACAATGCGTCCAGGGCGCTTGCGGATATTACGAAATGTGCAATAGTTTCTACCAACACTGTAAACAAGTTTTCGGTCATAACAAAGGTAGACGTTATCCCCACAGGCAAAAGAATGTATGTTCTTCTTCTGATAACCTCCGAGGGCAATATCAGAAACAGGGTATGCAGGCTGAGCTTTGATCTTACAAACGAGCAGATGGATTTCTTCACGCAGTTTGTGAACGAGAACCTCAAAGGCGTAAACCTTGATGAGTTGTCCGATGAATATATAGATAAACTGACGCAGGCAATGGGCGGATATATGATGACGTTATCGCCGCTTCTCAAAGCGGTAGTCGATATATCGGCTGAAATGCAGCAGCAGGTAGAGTTCAGCGGAGAAAAGAATCTGCTGACCTGTTCTGATTTCTCGAACACTCAGATAGCAACGATACTTGACGGCAAGAACGAGCTTTGCAGCTGGCTTGACGATACGTTCTCAGGCATACAGATAAAGTTCGGAGCCGAAAGCGATACATTTGCCGTTACCAATTCCAGTCTGATAGCGGCAAGCTTCAACAAGGACGGACGAAAGGCAGGTTCTTTCGGAGTTATAGGTCCTGTAAGACTGGATTACAAGAAGCTGATCCCGTATATTGAATATTTCTCGTCAAAGGTCACCGATGCGTTATCGGGAGGCAATGACGAGGAGGAAGAAAAGAATGATGAAAAGGAGGCGGATTCAGTTTGAGTAAGAAAGAAAAGGAAACCAAGGAAGAAACTCAGCAGACCGCAGACACAGCCACTGAAGAAGTAGCTGAAAAGACCGGAGAGGTGACAGAAGAAAAGGCTGAAGCAAAAGCCGAAGAAATCAAGGTAGATCCAAAGGATCTTGAAATTGCCGACCTTAAGGATAAGTTACTGAGAACCATGGCGGAATTCGACAACTACAGAAAACGCACCGCCAAGGAAAGAATGGAGCTTTCTCCTGAGATAACGGCAAGAAACTTAACGGAGTTCTTACCCGTTATGGACAATCTCGACAGAGCGCTTGCGGCGGAGTGCAAAGACCCCGACTACAAGAAGGGCGTTGAGATGATACACGAGAGCTTTGTTACGGCTCTTCAGAACTTAGGCGTTGAGGTGATTGAATCGGACGGCGCACAGTTCAATCCTTCGTATCATCAGGCTGTACAGCAGGTTGAGGATGACAGCAAGGAAGAAGGCACTATAGCCGCCACATTCCAGAAAGGCTATAAGATCGGAGAAAAGGTTCTCCGTTTTGCGATGGTAGCAGTCGTAAAGTAAAAAGCAAGCAAATGGGCTTAAGCCCGAAGAATAAACGGTTCTGTAAGAACCTTACGGTAAGGAGATAATTATCATGGGAAAAATAATAGGTATTGACTTAGGTACAACAAATTCATGTGTAGCAGTTATCGAAGGCGGCGAGCCTACTGTTATCACAAACAGTGAGGGTTCAAGAACAACTCCTTCAGTTGTTGCTTTCACTAAGGACGGCGAGCGTCTTGTAGGTCAGCTCGCTAAGAACCAGGCAGTTACAAACCCCGACAGAACGGTCATTTCGATCAAGCGTCACATGGGCAGTGACTACAAGGTAGACATTGACGGCAAGAAGTACACACCTCAGGAGATTTCAGCTATGATTCTTCAGAAGCTGAAGACAGAGGCTGAGGGCTACCTCGGTGAAAAGGTAACAGATGCTGTTATCACCGTTCCCGCATACTTCACAGATTCACAGCGTCAGGCAACAAAGGACGCAGGTCAGATAGCAGGCCTTAACGTTCAGCGTATCATCAACGAGCCTACAGCCGCAGCTTTAGCTTACGGCATTGATAAGGAAAACGAGCAGAAGATAGTTGTATACGACCTCGGCGGCGGTACATTCGATGTATCCGTTATCGAAATAGGCGACGGCGTACAGGAGGTTCTTGCCACAGCAGGTAACAACCACTTAGGCGGCGATGACTTCGACCAGCGTCTTATCGACTACTTTGTAGCAGAATTCAAGAAGAGCGACGGTATCGACCTCAAGAACGATAAGTTTGCTATGCAGAGATTAAAGGACGAAGCAGAAAAGGCAAAGATTGCACTTTCAAACGCTCCTTCGGTAAACGTAAATATTCCTTATATCACAGCAGACGCTACAGGCCCCAAGCACTTAAATGTTCAGCTCACAAGAGCAAAGTTCAACGAGCTGACAGCCGACCTTGTTGAAGCAACAATGGGCCCCTTCAAGCAGGCAATCAGCGATTCCGGACTTTCAATGAACGAGATTGACAAGGTACTGTTAGTCGGCGGTTCTACAAGAATCCCCGCTGTACAGGAAGCCGTAAAGAAATATACAGGCAAGGAACCCTTCAAGGGAATCAACCCCGATGAGTGCGTTGCTATGGGTGCGGCTCTGCAGGGCGGCGTTCTCAACAAGGAAGTAACAGGTCTGTTACTGCTCGATGTAACTCCTCTGTCACTCGGTATCGAAACAGCAGGCGGTGTCTGCACAAGAATGATTGAGAGAAACAAGACCATTCCTACAAAGCACAGCCAGATATTCTCGACTTATTCGGATAACCAGCCCTCAGTTGATATAAACATCTTACAGGGTGAACGTGAATTTGCCAAGGATAACAAGTCTATCGGTACATTCAGACTTGATGGTATCGCTCCCGCTCCCCGTGGTATCCCTCAGATCGAAGTAACCTTCGATATAGATGCCAACGGTATCGTAAACGTATCCGCTAAGGATCTCGGTACAGGTAAGGAACAGCACATCAGTATCACAGCTTCAACAAACATGAGCAAGGACGATATCGATAAGGCTGTCAAGGAAGCTGAAGCATTCGCCGCTGAGGACAAGAAGAAGAAGGAAGAGGTTGAGGCTCGTAACGCCGCAGATCAGATGGTTTACCAGACTGAAAAGTCGATGAACGAATTCGGCGACAAGGTTACACAGGCTGATAAGGATTCTGTAAATCCCAAGCTCGACGCACTTAAGGAAGCTCTCAAGGGTACGGACGTTGAGGCTATCAAGAAGGCTCAGGAAGAGCTCCAGACAGCATTTTACGCAGTAGCTGAGAGAATATACAAGGAGCAGGGCGCTGCAGCACAGCAGGCTGAGGCTGCTCAGACAGACGTTCAGGGCGAAGGCACAAATGCCGCAGGCGGTTCGGATGATAATGTGGTTGACGCTGATTACACAGACGCTAACTAATCAATAACATTGCGTATGAGCCGGGAACTCTCGGCTCATATTGCTGATTTTGCAATACTTTAAAACACGGCAGATAATTCTGTCGGGAAGGTAAGATTATTATGGCAGAAAAAAGAGATTATTATGAAGTGCTCGGCTTGCAGAAAGGTGCGACCGATGATGAAATAAAGAAAGCCTACCGTAAGCTTGCCAAGCAGTATCACCCTGACCTCAATCCTGATAATCCTGAGGCTGAAGCCAAGTTCAAGGAGATAAACGAGGCAAACGACGTTCTCTCCGACCCGCAGAAGCGTGCCAAGTATGATCAGTTCGGTCATGCAGGTGTAGATCCGTCATACGGCGGCGGTGCAGGCGGATTCGGCGGCGGATTCGGCGGATTTTCCGGTGGATTCTCATCGGCGGACGGCATAGACCTCGGTGATATTTTCGATTCTATATTCGGCGGTGGCGGCGGACAGCGCTCCAACCCCAATGCGCCAAGACAAGGCTCAGATATAGCCATAAGCCTTGACATCAGCTTTATGGAAGCGTGCAAGGGTCTGTCGCACGAGGTTGAGATAAACCGTGCCGAAACCTGCGACAGCTGTCATGGCTCAGGCGCAAAGGCAGGCACAACTCCCAAAACCTGCCCCGACTGTCACGGAAGCGGTCAGGTAAGAGTACAGCAGAGAAGTATGTTCGGTATGATGTCCTCCACACGTCCGTGCTCACGTTGCAGCGGTAAGGGCAAGATAATAGAAACTCCCTGTCCCACCTGTAACGGTCAGGGCAGAGTACAGCGCCGTAAGAAAGTCGTTATCAATGTACCCGCAGGTATAGACAACGGTCAGACGCTCTGCGTAAGAGGAGAAGGTAACTGCGGTACAAACGGCGGTCCCAAGGGCGACCTTAATGTACGCATTACGGTACGCAAAGACCCGATATTTGAACGTAAGGGCTTCGATGTATGGTGCGAGATACCGATAACATATTCACAGGCGGTCCTCGGTGACGAGCTTACAGTGCCTACAATAGACGGCAACGTTAAGTACAGCATACCTGAGGGTACACAGCCGGGTACTGTTTTCAGGCTGAGAGGCAAGGGAATAAAGAGGCTACAGCGTGAAGGCAGGGGCGACCAGATGGTAAGGGTAGTTATCGAAGTACCCAAGAAGCTGAACAAGAAGCAGAATGACGCTTTGCTGAGCTTTGAAAAGGAGCTTACTCCGTCAAATTACGAGAAGCGCACAAGCTTCTTTGATAAGATAAAGAAGTTCGGCGACGATCTGAAAAAGAATTTCCAGTAATAAATACAGCTGTCATGCGGAAAGACGTGTGACAGCTTTTCTTTTGCTTGTTGACATCAAAGAGCAATAGTGATATAATCACGTTAGTTGATACTAACTTAATTGTGAGGGTATATCTATGAACAAGAAAAAGAAAATGATAATCTGCTTTGTGCTTGGAATGGTAGGATGTCTGTGCTTCGGCGGCGGTGATTGGCTGATGGTGTACGGCAATACGGCGCATACAGGTGAACTTTACTGGCTTACACAGGGCATAATCGGAATATCTCCGGTAAGAAACGCAATTGCTATGGCGCTTGCTTTTCCGGGTATAATCTGTTACGGAACAGGACTTTTCGCAATGGCAGGATTTATAAAGGATAGCAGGGATAGAAAGATATACCGGGTGCTGAACATATTCGGACTTACACCGTGGTTGTGCCTGCATATTTTTTACATATTATTACTTGCAATCTATGCCTATATGGGAAGCAACGGCTATCAGGGGGCAGATGAGATATGCCACGCTGTGTACTCCTCGCTGTCGTGGATAGTACCGCTTTCCGAAGCGTTTATGTTGCCGCCGTTTATCTATTATATGTATCTGCAACTCAAGAGAAAGACATATTTTTCAAGGCTCGGCGGATTTTTCGGTGCAAATGTATTGGTGAATTACGGTGTGCTGTACGTTGTTTCGCTTATTATGCCCGATATCCCCGCAAGGCTCGGTTTCAAAAACGGATTAATGAGCGAAAGTATGATAATACTTTTTGCAGTGCTTGTTATCTGCACGGTTAAAAATATACACGGTGTAGCGGATGAGGAAAAATTCACACTGATTCCGTAAATTAAAATTTTGCTTGCTTGTCATTTTCTTCCGGACACGGACATATAATTCTTCAGATGAAAAAGCGAGGAGGATCTATTATGTTCGTTATGACTATGACCAAGCGTAAGCTTATCCGTGCGGTCATGTTTGTTTTAGTGCTGGTTACAGGCATCGCTATAGGAGTATTCGCCATACTCTCGTCTATAGATACCGGTGCGGAAAACATAAAGCTGCCTATATACAACGTAAAGCGCACCGACAACAAAATCAGCATTACGTTTGACTGTGCGTGGGAAAACAGCAACACCGACAAGCTGATTTCAATACTTGCCGAAGCCGATGCGAAGGCTACATTCTTTGTTACGGGCGAATTTGCGGATAAGTATGCAGACGATATAAAGAAGCTCAGCGATGCAGGTCACGAGATAGCAAACCACAGCGACAAGCATCCGCATATCAAGGGTATGAACGTAAACAACCTTATATCAGATACGAAGGAATGCTCACGCAAGATAAAGATGATAACGGGCAATGCTCCCACGCTTTACCGTGCGCCCTACGGAGAATATGACGACAAGGCGGTAACTACGCTTTTCGGAATGGGAATGAGCGTCATTCAGTGGAACAAGGACAGCATCGACTGGGATAAGCCGACCCCCGAAACAATAATCGAGCGTACAACAAAGAATATTTCGGGCGGATCGATATTGCTTTTCCATAACGACCTTGAAAACACGACTCAGGCACTGCCGACAGTGCTTAAAAGTCTTAAGGAACAAGGCTTTGAACTTTGCACCGTGAGCGAACTTTTGCTTGAGGGAGATTATACTATCGACTCAAACGGAACTATGATGCCGAAAAGCAAGGCGACGGTAAATCAGATAGTTTTCAGTGATAATTACGATGCAAATCTGGCTTTTGAAACGCTTGCCGAAAAGCTGAGCATAAGCGATATAAACGCTTTGCAGAGCAAGGACGTTTCGATGGAAACCGCCCGTAAATTAGCGTCATATCTTACGCAAGAGCAGATAACGGCACTGAAGGCACTGCCCGAAGAGAGCCTTTACAATGGCTTTGAAAAGCTGAAAGAGGCTGTATATGCCCGTGAAAACGCCGTTCCGGGAAGCTCGACCGAGCCGATAATCAAAGACTGAAAAATAATATTTCACCGCACGGTAAAAACGCTGTGCGGTATTATTTTTGCGTCACAGTTGACCGACAGTTAAAAATCGTGTAATATAATATAAGAAAATTATATCGGAGGAATTTTAATATGAAAGCCTTACTGATAGTAAATCCCGTTTCGGGAAAGAAAAGAATAACGGGCGAGCTTGTAGAGATAATCAGCCGTCTTGAAAAGGGCGGCTATATAACCACCGTACACGTTACCGAAAGACGAGGCGACGCTACCGAAACCGCAAGAATCCACGGCGGCGAATATGATGTGATTGTCTGCTGCGGCGGCGACGGTACGCTCAGCGAAACGGTAAACGGAATGATAGTGGGCGGTCATAAGACTAAGATTGGCTATATACCGTCAGGTACAACCAACGACTTTGCTAACGGTATAGGTCTGTCGTCCGATGTCATAAAGGCGGCGGACGATATAGTTTACGGCAAGCCCAAAGCCTTTGACATAGGCAGATTCAACGAGCGTGAGTTTATGTATATCGCATCATTCGGCGCATTTACGCAAAGCTCTTACGGTACGCCGCAGAACCTGAAAAACACATTCGGGCATTTTGCGTATATCTTAAGCGGAATAAAGGAGCTTGCCGAGATAAAGCCGTATCATATGAGCGTTTACGATGCGGAGGGAATACTGCATGAGGGGGACTATATCTTCGGTGCGGCCTGCAACGCAACCTCTGTCGGCGGAATAATCAAGCTTGACAAGAATCTTGTGGATCTGAGCGACGGCGTGTTTGAGGTAATGCTTGTGCGCTGTCCGAAAACGCCTGTGCAGATAAGCCTTATGGCTAAGGCTCTGCTGAATGGTAATTATGATAACGAATTTCTCGATTTTTTCCATACAAAACGACTTGACGTCCGGTGTGACGAGACTCTGCCGTGGTCGCTTGACGGTGAAGAGGCAGACGGCGGGAACGATACTCAGATTGAGGTACTTCACGAAGCGGCAAATATTATTCTGCCGCCCGACAGCGGAGCTGTGACGATATGATAAGATATATACACGAGCCGACCGACCTACAGTGCGGTCAGGCTGTGCTTGCAATGGTGCTCGGAAAGACGGTAGAAGAGATAGTGACATTTCTTGGCAATGACCGTGAAACCACCCTTGCCGAGATGAAAAGAACGTTCAGAGAGCACGGCGTTCATATATCGGATGAACGTATAGCGGTACAGAAAAAGGAGCAGCTGCCTCCGCTTTGCCTGCTCAGCCTTGAAACACCACGTTGCTGGCATTGGTCGCTGTACGCAGACGGCACATTCTACGATCCCGAACACGGTGTCATGAGTGATTTTCCCAGTGCAAACAGGAAATATTATTGGAAGCTGGAAAAGCAGTCCGTTTTATAGGACACAACCTCTGTTATAATATAAACATAACGAGGGAGCAAAAAGCTCCGGACAATAATCACATTCTTTCGTTTTGCGGTCATTGGCTACGGTGACTGCAAATCAAAAACTATCATCAGTCCTTTTTATAGGACAGCGAAGATGTTAAAATATAATCATAACGAAGGAGCAGATGCTCCGATATACATTGTATATCATCCTTTCCAAACGGCGGTCTGCAAAATACAGACTGCCAACCGAAATTTACAGTCCGCTGCGGCGGATATGAACGTTAAAGGCTGATGGCCTGACAACCCATCGTGAAAGGTCTTTATCTGTTCACTGTTTACATAGTTCTGTGCTGTTTTCCTCTTTTTTCGGCACAGAGGTATTCTCCTTTTTAACTTCCCGTATCATATCATCATATCATACGGATAGTATGAATACGGGAACGGAAAATCTGCCATCCGGATAAGTTCCTGATGAGCGTTTTCAATAGATTTTTTCATAGTTTTTCATGTTTTGTATTCCTTTTTTTATGAATTTTGGTGAACAGGCTTACCCTTACCGGTAAGCTTGTTTATCTTTGCCGAAAGGTAAGTGATTGTCCTTTTTATGGTACAGAGTGTATGCTATACTACAGTTGACACATAAGAAAAGCCTTTCTTTTGTGTTTTCCTTATTTCCTTATTCTGAAATGACAGTCTGCTGTTTTATACAGTGGGCTGTCATTGTTTTTAATATAATATAAGATGAGCGTTTTGTGATATCCGGGCTAAAGTCTTGATTATTACGACAAATTGTGCTATACTAAATTCGATTATAAACTACTTCCGCTCAAAAGCGGTTTCAAGGATGTGTCGTATTGAACAAGGATAAAGAAAAATACAAACGTACCGCTCTTATAGTAGACGCTCTGGTACTTCTTACATGGGAAACCTCCACCTTCGGCATTATATGGCTGAATTACTATAACAGCGAGATGGCTTTCAGCTTCTTTAGAAAAGGAAACTGGCTGTTATTCGGATTGTACTTTGCAATTCTTTATGTTTTCTCGAGAATATACAAAGGACTTAAGATCGGCTCACATAAAACAACGGATATAATAGTGTCGCAAATCCTTGCTACACTTTGCACAAACTTCATAACCTATATCCAGATATGCCTGATATCACGCTCTATGCTTGACCCGCGACCGCTTCTTGTCGGCACGCTGTATCAGGCGGTGGTCATAGCTTTGTGGGCGTTTATAAGCGGAAAGATATTCCGTGCCTTATACCCTGCAAAGAACGTGATAATGATATACGGACTTGAGCAGCCTGCAAGAATGCTTGTTGAAAAAATGAGCAAGCGTTATGACAAATACAATATTACCCGAATGATAAATGTATCCGAGGGACTTGAAAAGATAATTTCCGAGATACCCAACTATGACGGCGTGGTTATCTGCGATACCCCTAACGAGATAAGGAACGATATATTGAAGTTCTGCTTCAAGACATCAATAAGAACCTATCTTGTGCCGAAAATCAGCGATATAATCGTAAGAGGCGGAGATAATATGGAGCTGTTCGACACGCCGCTTATTATCTCGAAAAATTACGGACTGGGTATAGAACAGCGTTTCTTCAAGCGTTGCTTTGACATTCTCCTGTCCTCGATAGGTATTATTATTGCTTCTCCGTTTATGCTGATAACAGCTATTGCTATAAAGCTGTGCGATCATGGTCCGGTGCTGTATAAGCAGGTGCGCCTTACCAAGGACGGTAAAGAATTCAAACTTTTGAAATTCAGGAGCATGGTTGTAAATGCCGAGAGCGACGGTGTGGCACGACTTGCAAGCGATGGCGACAAGCGAGTGACCCCTGTCGGAAAGTTCATAAGAAAAGTAAGACTTGACGAGCTTCCGCAGTTGTTCAATATCTTCAAGGGCGATATGTCGGTCGTAGGACCCCGTCCGGAGCGTCCCGAGATCAGCCGTGAGTACGAAAAGGAAATGCCGGAGTTTGCATTCCGCCTTAAAGTCAAGGCGGGACTTACCGGTAATGCACAGGTTGTCGGCAAGTATAATACAACCCCTTACGATAAGCTGAAGCTTGATCTTATGTATATTGAAAAATATACGCTTGCTAAGGATATTCTGCTTATACTTAAAACCGTCAAGATTATCTTTATGCCTGAAGAAAGCACAGAGGGCATAAAGGAAGGATATATAACTCCCCTCCAAAAAGGTGAGGATACGCAAAGCAAGGAAGGAAATGACAACAATGGAAACGTTCAGTAATCTTATCGACCTCGATTCATATTCACCCGATGAGTGGAATATGATAGTTGAACTGGCACAGCAGATTCAGAAGAACCCCGCACTTTACCGTTCAAGATGCAGCGGAAAGATAATGGGTACTCTGTTCTATGAGCCGTCAACAAGAACGCAGATGAGTTTTCAGACTGCAATGCTGAGGCTCGGCGGCACGATAATAGGATTTGATAATCCGTCAACATCCTCTGTTTCCAAAGGCGAAAATATCAAGGATACAACGAAAATAGTCAGCAGCTATGCCGATATTCTTGTAATGAGAAATCCATACGAGGGCAGTGCAAAAGCGGCGGCGCTCACAGCCGATTGCCCTGTTGTAAATGCAGGCGACGGCGGACATCTGCACCCTACACAGACGCTTACCGATATGCTGACGCTGAAAAACGAAAAGGGCAGGCTTGACCACTTGAAGATAGGTCTATGCGGCGATCTTCGTTACGGAAGGACGGTACACTCACAGCTGAAGGCGCTGTCGCGCTATGAGGGCAACGAGTTCATACTTATATCAACACCCGAGCTTGCTCTGCCGTCATATATCAAGGACGTGCTTAACGCAAGAGGCTGTACTTATAAGGAGATATATTCTCTTGACGAGGCGATAACGGGCGAATCGCTCGATATGCTCTATATGACAAGAATACAGAAGGAGCGTTTTTCAAGCGAGGAAGAATACAACAGGCAGAAGGATGTATTCCGCCTTGATACCGAAAAAATGAAGAAAGCGCCAAAGAATATGATAGTAATGCATCCGCTCCCCAGAGTAGACGAGATAGCGATGGACGTGGACGACGATCCGAGAGCAATGTATTTTACTCAGGCAAAGAACGGAATGTTCGTGCGTATGGCACTTATAATATCCGTGCTTGAGGGCAGGCTCGGTGCACCTAAGCTGCTTACAGGCACGATAAAGAACGATGTTGAATGCACAAACCCCAAGTGCATCACAAAGACCGAGCATTATCTTCCACACAGCTTCAAGGTACAGGGCGATATATGCGAATGTGAATATTGTGATGAGCGTATTCTGCTCGACTAAGCAAGAGGAAATATATGATGGATTTTTCAACCAGAAAGAGAATTGTTATAAAGGTAGGCACAAGCACGCTTGCCCATAACACAGGCAATCTTAATATAAGACGTGTTTCAAAGCTGATAGAGGTGATGTCGGATATCAAGAACTCCGGCAAGGATGTGATATTTGTTACATCGGGCGCACAGGGAGTAGGTGCGGCAAAGGCAGGACTTCACTCAAAGCCTACCGAAATGCCGAAAAAGCAGGCTTGCGCCGCTATAGGTCAGTGCGAGCTTATGCACATTTATGACCGTGAATTTGCAAACTATAATCACACGGTAGCGCAGGTGCTTCTTACCCGTGACGTTATCAGCAACAAGACAAGAAAAGAGAACGTTATAAACACGTTCAATACGCTCCTTGATATGGGAATAGTGCCTATAATCAATGCTAACGATACCGTTTCGATAAAGGAACTTGACTTTGACGAGAACGATACGCTGTCGGCTATAGTTGCGGCACTGTGCGGTGCCGATCTGCTAGTGATTCTTACCGATGTTGACGGACTGTATGATAAGAACCCTAAACTTCCAGGTGCAAAGCTAATTCCTGAGGTAAAGCAGATAACAAGCGAGATGATAAGCTCGGCAAAGGACAAGGGCAGTGAGTTTGCAAGCGGCGGCATGATAACAAAGCTCGAGGCGGCTACTATCGCAAAGGAACACGGCATACCGACTGTAATAATAAACGGTCAGCGTCCCGAGATACTTTACGATTTGTTTGAGAATAAGGCTGTCTGCACAGTATTCACCGCAGATGAGGACTGAAAGGAAAAATATGAGCTACATAGACGAACTCGGAAAAAAGGCAAAATCGGCGGCTAAAAACTCAGCTATGCTGTCGCAGTCGCTTAAAAACGATATACTCGCCACTATCGCCGTAATGCTTGAAAACGGCAGAGATGAAATAAAAAAGGCAAACGAGCTTGATATAACTGCGGCGCATGAAAACAATATGGCGGCGGCAATGGTAGACCGTCTTACCCTTACCGACGCAAGAATTGACGGTATGGCTGAGGGCGTAAGACAGGTTGCGGCATTGCCCGACCCTGTAGGAAAAATTCTCGGCGGAAACACTCTGCCTAACGGGCTTACCGTAATAAAGAAATCCGTACCGCTCGGCGTTATCGGAATTATTTTCGAGTCACGCCCCAATGTTACGGTAGACGCAGGATGCCTTTGCCTTAAAGCCGGCAATACTGTAATTCTGCGTGGCGGCAGTGATGCTATAAATTCAAACAAGTGCCTTGTCGGTATTATGAGAGCGGCGGCTGAAAAGCACGGCGTCAATCCTGACATTGTACAGCTTGTAGAGGACACCTCAAGAGATACCGCAACAGAGCTTATGAAAGCAAACGAATATGTTGACGTGCTTATCCCAAGAGGCGGCGGCGGACTTATAAACGCCGTAATAAAGAATGCTACCGTACCCGTAATACAGACCGGAGAGGGCAACTGCCACGTTTATGTTGACCGCTTCGCCGATATTGATATGGCAGTGGATATAGTAGACAACGCAAAGACACAGCGTCCGTCTGTATGCAACGCCATCGAAAACGTACTTGTGCATAAGAGTATTGCGGAGGGCTTTTTGAAAAAGCTCGCAGAAAGGTGGAACGGAAAGGTGACATTTGTAGGCGACGAAGCAAGCAGTGCATATATCACGCTTGAAAAGATAGCCGATGACGAAGATTACCGCAGGGAGTTCCTTGACCTTAAGATCGCTGTAAAGATCATTGATGATATAGACGAAGCTATAGCTCATATCAACCGCTTCGGTACAGGCCACAGCGAGTGTATAGTGACCGAGTATCTGCGTAATGCCGAGAAATTCCAGCGTGAAGTCGATGCGGCGGCTGTATATGTAAATGCCAGCACACGCTTTACGGACGGCTTTGAATTCGGACTGGGAGCAGAGATAGGAATATCAACACAGAAGCTCCATGTACGAGGACCTATGGGCCTTGAGGCTCTGACAACGTTCAAATATCTTGTCAACGGAAACGGTCAGACAAGAGGCTAGGAGGAACGCTTATAAATGGCAAAAAAGAGGAATAAAAACAAAAATCATATAGAGGCAAAGAGTGAGAACAAGGTTCTGCACGGGCTTGCGGGTTCGCTTGAAGAGGCGTTTTCCGAAGATGTAAGCGAAATAGAGCAGGATGAGGTCATCGTTGTCGATGTACCCGAACGCAAGCATAAGGGCATTGCAAAGAAGGTTGCCTATTTCCTTGTCGGACTGCTGGTTATTGTATTTGCGGTCGTTGGCGTTGTCAACACCGTGATAGCGGCAAGCGGTGCGATAAACCGAATAGCAAATCAGACAGACCTCAAGGAAGAGTTTGCACTCTATCTCTATCCTATAGTAGCGACCGACCCACCCAGCTTTGAGGACGCGTCAACGCTTACACAGTCTACCATAATCAAGGCGGCTGTATCGAGAATACTGCTCACCGGCGATACTTCAAACTATGAGACTGACACGGGTGTAATGTATATCCCCGAATTTGATGTTGAAACAGCGGCAAAAAATATCTTCGGCAACAGTATAGAGGTTACACATCAGACGGTAGGTCATGTTCAGGATCTGGCAACATATAATTCCGAGAAGAAGGTTTATATTGTGGCTGATACAAACCGTGTGCCGAACTACTATCCGCAGGTTTCAAAGATAGAAAATGTCGGTGAAACATACACGCTGACGGTTGACTATTATCCGCCTACGGTTTCTATCCCCGGGCTTGTGACAGAGCACGTTTCAAGTAAGTCTATGACCTATGTGATCACAAAGAGCGGAGATAAGAAAACTATTGCTTCTATCGCACTTGATAAGGTATCAAGGGAAGACGGCTAAGCGGGATATAGGTTGACTTTTATGCGGCAGTTTTTGAATTATGGTAATCGTCGCTGAAAACAGTTTCTGTGCTGACAAGGTGTTAATAATTTTGTTAGTATATCGGTGCAACTGCACTGTCACAGACTATAAAAAGAACGCTACTATCCTGAGATATCTGAACTAAAATGGGACTAAGTGAGCGTCAGCGACCCGCTTATACAAACTTTTCAAATCCGGTCGTTTGTGTTTCTTATTGCCAACACCCTTAGCGGGGTAAGGGTATGAGTAAGGAAAGAGGAAGTCAAGAGGGAGAAAACCTAAGGGACAGGGATAGGGGCTGCTAAGTCCCTCTCCCTGATCCCTTTGGTTGTCTTCCTCTTTCATAGCAGTAAGTGTATTAATTTGAATAGCGAAACCGAGAAGTGCTGTCCGACAAATAGCACTATCGGTAGCTTGCTATCGTAGCCAAAGCTGAATGATATAACAGAAGTATATCAAATTAAAGACTTTTCCTACGCTCCGCCAAGATGTAATCTTGCATAATTTTCCCTTACCTCTTTTGTAACAAATAACGATTATTTAAAACCCTCCTGTCATTCGCTTGACAAAGAGGGTTTTTCCGTATATAATCAATTTAGCCGTTTAAAGCAACGTAACTTGAAAGTGATAACACTTTAAACGGTCATATTTATTTTATCTTATTTGTAAGGGGACAGAAAATGATATTAGCGATACTCATTCTGTACATTCTGTCGGTAGTCGGCATAGGCATATACTGCCGTAAAAAGACTTCCACAGTTAATGATTTCGTACTCGGAGGCAGAAGCGTAGGACCGTGGTTCACGGCTTTTGCATACGGTACATCTTATTTTTCGGCTGTTATCTTTGTCGGCTATGCAGGCAAATTCGGCTGGAACTTCGGACTTGCTTCAACCTGGATAGGCATAGGAAACGCAATACTCGGCTCGCTTCTGCCGTGGCTTATCTTAGGCAGACGAACAAGAGTAATGTCAAAGCATCTTGAATCAGCCACAATGCCGGAATTTTTCGGCAGACGCTTCAACAGCAAGGCTATGAAGATAATCTCGGCGATAATCGTGTTCGTATTCCTTATCCCGTACACAGCCAGCGTTTATAACGGCCTGTCAAGACTGTTCGGAATGGCGTTCAATATTGATTATTCGTTCTGCGTTATCGGTATGGCGGTAATTACCGCAGTATACGTTATTGTCGGCGGCTATAAGGCAACGGCACTCAACGACTTCGTGCAGGGAATTATAATGCTTGTCGGCATAGTTGCGGTAATTGCGGCTACGCTTGCCTCAAAGGGCGGTTTCAGCGAGGCTGTGAATCAGCTGTCGCATATCAGCACGGAGGGTACGGCTTCTCCCGGTCTCAACGGCGGATTTGTTTCGTTCTTCGGACCCGACCCGATAAACCTGCTCGGCGTAATTATACTCACATCGCTCGGAACATGGGGACTTCCTCAGATGGTACATAAGTTCTATACGATAAAGGACGAGCGTTCTATCAGAACAGGCACGATAGTATCAACTGTCTTTGCACTTGTCGTTGCCGGCGGAAGCTACTTCCTCGGCGGCTTCGGCAGAATATTCGTATCTGATGAGGAGCTTACGCAGATAGGCTCGGACGGAATTATCCCTAAAATGCTCGAATCGCTCCCCGAAATACTTATCGGTATTGTTGTCATCCTCGTTCTTTCTGCGTCAATGTCAACGCTGTCATCGCTTGTGCTTACATCAAGCTCAACGCTGACGCTTGATCTTATAAATCCGCTTTGCAAGAATAAGCTCGACGAAAAGAAGTCGCTTATAGTAATGCGTGCATTTATTGCTATCTTCCTTGCAATATCGGTAATAATCGCCCTCAACAAGAACGCTCTTATCTCCGACCTTATGGGCTATTCGTGGGGTGCGCTTGCAGGTGCGTTCTTAGCGCCGTTTATGTACGGGCTTTTCTGGAAGGGCGTTACCAAGATAAGCGTATATGTAAGCTTTGCTGTCGGCGTTCTCGGCACTGTACTGCATATGATAATCAAGCCTACAGGCACGATACTCGGATTCAATGTTGCATCTCCCGTAAACTTCGGTATGTTCCTTATGGTCGCAGGACTTATAATCGTACCGCTAGTAAGCCTTGTCACTCCTAAGATGAAAAAGCTTGAGCTTGACGAGATATTCGCCTGCTACAAGCAGAAGGCTGAGGTAGAGGTAACAGACGCCATACCCGATGCCGAAAAGCTGAAATAAACACGGCATTAACATTCACCGCAGTGGAAACACTGCGGTGTTTTTGCGTTTGTGGTTGCACTGTCGGGGCAGTTATGGTAAAATGTAAGTACAAAATAATACGGGAGGCAGTTATGAATAATATTGATAAGCTCACGCAAAAAATATTCAGCAAATTCAATGACGATTCGTTATTCTATTGCAATATATATCTGACCGGAACGGAAGAAAACAATGCGGTTGTTCTCTTTGATATGGTAGGTTTCATTTTAAAGGTTTGCCTTGACAAAGTTAAAACCGAATATACAATGCCTGAAGACAGCTATGTACTTGTTTATGAGATGTGCATTGATGAAAATGAAAATGTGATTCATTTCTCAGTATGGAGCGAAGAACGAGGTGAAGAAGATTTAGAACTGAAGTTTGATCGGGCAAATGCGGAAATGATGCCGTGCAGGAAAACATATAACACCGATGGCGTATGGGATATAGTAGTTTGTATGGCGGCAGATATATACGGCAGATACAGTTTTGATGAAACTTTTATCAGCGAAGCTGAGCGTGATTACCTACCGCTTGTACTTGAACTTATGGAAATTACAGACAGCTCTAAAGCAAAACCTGAATTACCGGTTCTTACAGCTTATGCCGAAAAGTACGGCTTGAATGAGTTTACCGCAATCATCTTAAAGAATGTCAGACGTGCTAAAACAGGAATTTCAAATAAACGTTTCAGCGGGCTTGATGATATGAAATATGAACCGCTCTGGCGTGAACTGTATATGATTTTTTGGAGGCTTTGCAAGGATTATCCCACTATATCGGAAATCATCGGACTTGAACCCGAAAACATTCGTATAAGAAAAAATATCACCGATACGCTTTATAAAGCCGGCTATGAGGGCGTTTATCCCGATTTCAGAAAAACTGGTGAACTTAAAGGCGTACATCTTACCCAAAGTCATGATAAGGCGTATTTGGTCGGTTGTGAGAAGAATGTCCTTTATATGGTACACTGCGATGAAATGTGCTCCGACGGAGAGCTGATAATCATATTCAGGAGCGGAACTATTGTGATGAAAGATGGCTTTGACTATAGTAATGTCGATATTTATTCAAGTATGTTCCGCAATGGCGGTTATCATATTTCAAACAGTTTTTCGTGCTGCGCAGAAAACGAGGATATTTCACAAGCCGCCGAAATAGCCGTAAAGAGAGCAGAACTGAAAAAGCTTACACGAAAGGAATGTAAAGCGGCTGACGTTGATAAGAATCTTTTGTCGTTCCTTCCTGTCGGAATGCTGATGGGTCTGTTATTCGGCGTTTTCTTGGCGCTCGGTATGATGATTGTTTCGTTCCTGTTTGAAATGTTTGTCGGGAGCAATGCCGTTGAGGCGTTACAAGTGATAGTTGACAGTAGGTGGCTCTGTGCGTTCGGAGCATCCGGACTTGCGTTCGGGCTTGCGATGACGGTCATAATGTATATGGCAGGAAGAAAATAAGAGGTATAAATTATGCTTACTATGAGAAAAGGCTTTTCGATTTCCTTTGCCGATAAGCTCAGCGAAGGGTATAAAACGGACGGAAAATTCTTCACCGCAAACGTATCGGCACAAAAAACTCTGCCCTTGCTTGAAAATTTCATAAAACTGCACGAAGATGAAAAGCTGTTTTTTATTCTGGAGCTTCCCACTTCCAAAACCGCTGAGCCTAAGGACGAAAACGGGAATATCATCGCTTTCCACAAGGATATTTATTATCTTGACGATTGCACCTCCGCTATGATAAGAGATGTGCTGGATATTGTCGGGAAATTACTTCTCGATGACGGAATATCACAGTTCGGCGTCGGCTCGCATATCACTAATGATGAAATGATGATCTGCAAGTACAACATTGTCAATCTGTACCGTAACGATGAGCAAAGTACCCTTTATGACGGATTTTTTGAAAAATACAGCATAAATAAGACTGACAACCTCGTCACCGCATCGGATATGCTCTCTTCCGCAACTCCCGGCGAATGCACAAGATGCGAACAGGACGGCAGGACAGTTTATGATATACCGCCCGTATTCGCAGAGCTTGGAATGTATATGGCGAAAAGATGCGAGGAATAAGAATATTCACAGCGTGATATAAAAAAGCATATAATACTAAAAAAGCGGCAGAATGTACGGTGGCTCTGCCCATGAATTGCCGTACATGGCTTTACCTGCCGCTTTTTTGACTGCAAAAAGCAGTACAGGCAGTCATTATACGCAAATATTGCGAGAAAACTCCGCATTAGTTGCAGAAAAGCGTAGTGATTCCTCAGATAAAGGCTGATTTTGCATAATTAATGCCGCAAAATGCAGTATGACGGATAATATCATTCATACGTCAAAACGGTACAAAACACCGCAAATTTGATGATATCTGACGATTTCAAGAAGATTTGAGCGTTATAAATACCACTTAAGCCTTAAAAGAGACAGCATATATGCATAAGTGTAGCACAAAAAATTCACGCTATTGTTATGCATATTTCACAAAATGCAAGAATAAAATAAAAATCTTGCAAAAAAGCGTTGACAAAACACCCCGCCGTCAGTATAATAATACTTGTAAGCAACGGAGCTACACGAACAACAAAAGTTCGTGCGGCTCCTTTTGTTTTAAGTGAGATTGCAAAAGTTCTGCAAAATCTTGCAAAGGCGCAGAGGGGTGCAGATAGAATTTTTTCAGACTCACTTAAAGAAAAAGCGGCTATGCCGCAGTCAGAAAATTACCTATTGAAAGGGGCGGTTATCAATGGATTTCTTATCCACGCTAACTCTTGCTGCCGAGTCGGCAGACAAAATTCAGGAAACCGTTAACGCTACGATGTTCAACGTCGGCGACGGCAACGGTATATGGTACCTTATCGGTGCCGCATTGGTATTCTTTATGCAGTGCGGTTTCGCAATGGTTGAAACAGGTTTCACCAGAGCAAAGAATGCCGGCAACATTATAATGAAAAACTTAATGGACTTCTGCCTCGGTACGATCGCATTCGTACTTCTCGGCTTCGGTCTGATGCTTGGCGAAGATACATTCTTCGGACTTATCGGTGTTCCGAATCTTGACGTTCTTACTCAGCTTTCAGACTTCAACAGATGTGCAGAGTTCGTATTCAACTTAGTATTCTGTGCTACTGCCGCAACGATTGTTTCAGGTGCTATGGCAGAGCGTACAAAGTTCATCAGCTACTGCATCTACTCATTCGTTATCAGCCTTGTTGTTTATCCTATCGAGGCTCACTGGATCTGGGGCGGCGGCTGGCTCGCACAGCTCGGCTTCGTTGACTTTGCCGGTTCAACTGCAATACATATGGTCGGCGGTCTTACGGCTCTTATCGGTGCCGCAATGGTCGGACCCCGTATCGGCAAGTTCAGCAAGGACGGTAAGCCCAGAGCTATCTTAGGTCACTCTATTCCTCTCGGCGCACTCGGTGTATTCATCCTCTGGTTCGGTTGGTACGGATTCAACGGTGCCGCAGCTTCCAACGTAGATTACCTCGCAGATATATTCCTTACCACAACAATTGCTCCCGCAGTTGCAACGGTAGTAACGATGATTTTCACTTGGCTTAAAAACGGCAAGCCCGATGTTTCGATGTGCCTTAACGCATCGCTCGCAGGTCTTGTAGCTATCACAGCTCCCTGTGCAGATACAGACGCACTCGGCGCAACGATAATCGGTATTGTTTCAGGTTTACTGGTTTGCTTCGGTGTTTGGCTGCTCGACTACAAGCTAAAAATTGATGACCCTGTCGGCGCAGTGGCAGTACACTTCTTCAACGGTGTATGGGGCTCTATCGCAGTAGGCTTATTCGCAACAGGTAAAGGTCAGAACGGCATCACGGGTCTGTTCTACGGCGGCGGATTTAAACAGCTTGGCATACAGGCACTCGGCGTAGTTGCTGTTTGTGCATTCGCAGCAGTAACGATGTTCCTGACATTCTATATCTTAAAGCACACGATCGGTCTGAGAGCTTCAAGAGAAGAAGAGCTCAAGGGTCTTGATACAACAGAACACGGTCTGCCCAGCTCCTATGCAGATTTCGTTATCGCAGGCGACAGCGTATACAGCGGTTCTTCCGCAGAAGATACTGCAGTTGTTACTACGGCTGCTCCTGTTGAAACCTCTGTACCCGTACAGCACGTTTCAAAGGCAAGGGCTCCTATCAGCGACAGCGATGTAAAGATGACAAAGGTAGACATTATCGCAAACCAGGAGAAGTTTGAAGTTCTCAAGCACGCACTTTCATCTATCGGTATCACCGGTATGACAGTATCTCATGTAATGGGCTGCGGTATGCAGAAGGGTTCAACTGAGTTCTATCGTGGCGTTCCCGTAGACGCAAGACTTCTTCCTAAGATGAAGGTCGAGATCGTAGTTTGCAAGGTTCCTGTTGAAAAGGTCGTAGAGGTTGCCAAGAACGCACTCTATACCGGTAAGATAGGCGACGGTAAGATTTTCGTATACGACGTTGAAAACGTAATCAAGGTTCGTACAGGCGAAGAGGCTTACGAGGCTCTGCAGGATAACGATTAACGGTAATTCAGAATTTAACATTGGTTCTTCCTTGAATGTTTTGCACCGTCCTTTTTATAAGGGCGGTGCATTTTTGCGTTAAACACTTGCTTTTTTCCCCGAAATGTAGGATAATATACTATAGATATTTCAGACTGTGGAAAAATCTCTATCGTTATCAAAAAATGGGGTTGAGGGGCGTAGCCCCCGTACAGGTCGTCAGCCATTTGTGCCACTGCATCGTGCAGTGGCTTTGTGTGGCTGACTGCAAGCATCCTTGCTTGGTCTAGGGGCGGTAGCCCCAGTAATATAGCCCCTTCCCAGGGGGAAGGGGTTTGGGGATTCGGCAAGGATGCCGAGATAGAACGCCCAAAGGCTTTGCAGGACGCAAAGCCCACAAAGCGTTCTTATAGGGATAGAGAATTTGTTCTATTCTTTTAAATAACAGACTTTTTCTACAAGCTGTAATATACTATAGATATTTATGCCCGCCGGCAAATAAGAAACAAGAGGTATTACTATGCAATTCAGACAGGTAGATGTATATACTAAAAGTGAAGCGATACAGGTGCTTGTAATGCGCCTGTCCGAGCTTGGACTTAACGGATTTATAATTCACGATCCCGCCGATTTTGAGGAGTTCCTCGAAAACAAGGAATATAACTGGGATTATGTAGACGACAGCCTTATGGGACTTAAAACCGTAGAACCGCACATAACCTGCTATGTGCAGGATAATGAGCAGGGTGCGGAAATGCTCTCTGCGCTCAGTGGAACTCTTGACGAGCTTAAGGCAAACGACAAGGATGATTTTTACGGAAGCCTTGACGTAGAGATAGACTGCGTGCGTGAAGAGGACTGGGCGAATAACTGGAAGCAGTACTACAAACCTTTTACAGTAGGCGAAAAGCTGATAGTTAAGCCCAGCTGGGAGAATGTCAGCAATACGGACGGCAGAAAGATACTTGAAATAGATCCTGCCTCATCGTTCGGTACTGGTCAGCACCACACAACACGTCTTGTAATGGAACTGCTCGAAAAGCAGATACACGAGGGCGACAGAATGCTTGACCTTGGTACAGGCAGTGGTATACTGTCCATCGCAGGACTTCTGCTCGGTGCAAAACAGGCGGTAATGGTGGATATATTTGAAAATTCCGTCCGCACTGCAAAGGAAAATACCGAAAAGAACGGCTTCGGCAGTGATATGGTTTCGGCTTATGTCGGAAATATCAGCGACGACGAACCGCTCAGAGAGAAGATAGGCGCAGGTTTCGATATAATTACGGCTAATATCGTTGCCGATGTTATTATATCAATGTCGCCTTACTTCAGCGGTTTTTTAAAGAAGAACGGCAAGCTTATTGTGTCAGGCATCATTACAGAAAGACTTGACGAGGTTCTGTCGGCACTTAAAGAAAACAATATCAGGGTAGAAAGCATATCGGAAAAAGAGGGCTGGAACGCAATCCTCTGCACCTGCAATCCGTAACAGAATAAACATCTGCACCATATAATGAGATAAACTTTAAAAGGAGTGAAATCTTATGAGTGGTGCATACATAATGCTTTTCGCCATGATTTTTCTCGGAATTATGGGCGCTGTAAATGTCGTGCTGTTTATCGGCAGTCTTGGTACGCCTCACGCACCGCCTGTCTTTGTTACACCGGACGGCTGTGACGATGTTGAGGGAAAGGTCAGAACTGCCCTTAAAACCACTGACGGCAGGGTCGTAATAAATGTCAGCAAAGAATTACTGAGCGACAGCGAGTTCGCCGTCATATGCCGTAATCTTACTGCCGACTGTCCGAGAGTAACTGTAAGAGTGGAAGAGAAAAAACAGATATAGATATTTATAGAACGGGAGGCTGTCTATTGGATAATCAGAAAGTCGATATTTCTGTTGAGCTGAGCGGCTCTGTGGAGGACGTTATATATAAAAATGCCGATAACGGCTATACTGTTATAAATCTAGGCTGTGACGACGGGCTTATCCCGGTAGTCGGAACGCTGGGTGATGTAAACGAGGGTGAACGGCTTAATCTCCGCGGCGGCTGGATCACAAGCCAGAAGTACGGCAGACAGTTCAAGGCGGCAATGTGTGAGCGCTCTATGCCGCAGACGGAAACCGAGATAGCGGCATACCTCGGCTCAGGCGTTATAAAAGGGCTTGGTCCTGCTATAGCAAAACGCATAGTAAAAGCGTTCGGAACAGAGGCGCTTGATATAATCGACAATGACTGTATGAAGCTCACGGCGATAAACGGCATATCCTCGGATAAGGCTCTTTACATATCGAATGAATATCACAAGATAACAGGTGTAAACGAGGTCATAAAGTTTCTCGGCGAATATAATTTCGGCCCTGCACACGCAATAAGCGTATGGTCGGCATTTGAACACGACAGCATAAAGCAGATAAAGACAAATCCGTATATACTCTGCACAAGCGGAATTGATATAGATTTCCGTTCGGTCGACCGTATGGCGGCAGATCTCGGCTTTGATGCGGAGAACAGCGATCGTGTACGGGCAGGAATAGTGTACGTCCTGCACGAAAATGCAAACGCAGGTCACACCTGCCTGCCGACTGAAAAGCTTCGTGAATCGGTATGCGATAACCTCGGGATTGAGCGCAGACAGTTTGAATCCTGCCTTGACGACTGTGAGGAGAAGGACTGGGTAGTAAGAATAACGCTCGGAAAGCGTGAGTTTGTGTATCTCCCCGAATACTACCTTGCGGAAACCTATATTGCAAAAAAACTTGCCTTTATGCTGAGAACCTCTGCACAGTACGAAAAGGATTATTCCGATGAAATAAGAGGAGTTGAGTTTTCGGAGAATATACAGTACGAGGATCTTCAGCGTGCCGCTATAAGCGCCTGCCTTACAGGTTCGGTGTTTATACTGACGGGCGGTCCCGGTACAGGAAAAACTACAACTCTTAACGGCGTTATCAAGATATTAAAGGCACACAAGAAGCGTATTCTCCTATGTGCGCCGACAGGCAGGGCGGCAAAGCGTATGTCTGACCTTACGGGCGAGCCTGCAAGGACTATACATCGCCTGCTTGAAGTTGATTATACTGCAAAGGGCGAGCTGAAATTCAAGCGCAACGAAACAAATCCGCTCCCTGCCGATGTTGTAATAGCCGATGAGATGTCGATGGTTGACGCGCTTCTTATGTGTTCGCTTGTAAGAGCAATCAAGCCATCGTCAAAGTTTATTATGGTCGGCGACTCAAACCAGCTTCCATCCGTAGGCGCAGGAAACGTGCTGAAGGATCTTATAGCGTCGCACTATATTCCGTCAGTGGAGCTTAAAGAGATATTCAGGCAGGCGGCGCAGAGCCTTATAGTAACAAATGCCCACAGGATAGTAAAGGGCGAATTCCCGGTGCTTGACGACAGGCAGAACGACTTTTTCTTTATGAACAAGCCGAATGAGAGCGAGATAGCGGGGCTTGTGATACAGCTTACAAAACAGCGACTTCCGGATACCTACGGGTTTTCGCCGATAGACGACATTCAGGTGCTTTGTCCTACAAAAATGGGTGCGGCAGGAACAAGAGAGCTTAACAAACAGCTTCAGCTTGCGCTCAATCCCCCGTCCCAGAACAAAGCGGAGCTTAAATTCTTTGATGTTATATTCCGCACGGGCGACAAGGTAATGCAGACAAAGAATGACTATGATGTTCTGTGGACGAAAAACAATGAAAAGGGCAGCGGAATTTTCAACGGCGATATCGGAATAATCCGTGCGGTTGACCGCTTTTCTCAGAATGTGACGATAGACTTTGAGGGAAGAATGGCAATATACACCTCCGAAATGCTACGAAAGCTCGAACACGCCTATGCTATCACTATACATAAGAGTCAGGGCAGCGAGTATGACGCCGTGATCATCCCGATAACAGGCTTTACGCAGAATCTGCTGTACAGAAACCTGCTCTACACAGGTGTTACCAGAGCAAAGAAGATGATAATCGTCATCGGAACAAAACAGCTGGTAAAGACTATGGTCGACAACGACAGGAAGATGCTCCGCTATTCGCTGTTAAGACCTCTGCTTGAGATAGAAATGAACCGCAAGGATACGCAGGAAGAGGAAAGTACAGACGACAGCGAAGAAGTCTGATAAAATAAAAACAGCCGATGTGATAATACGCATCGGCTGTAACTGTATCCGGTATCAGGAAACGTATTCTGTTTTTACGGTGAGGTCGGAATTTGTGGGGTTCGGTACGGGATCGATTATGTTGTCGACATATGTAACGCCGTATACCAGATAATCCATAGTAAGTATCTGCATATCGTCAAGCGTTGCGCCTGCGCCCACTCTTGCAAGTCCGTCCTTGTCGCGGATCTCACCCTCGAATATCTTTGCCTTGCCCTTCTTTACATAGTCATAAAGCGTGTCCGCTATTGTGATCGTTTCTTTCTTGCAGGTTGATGAATAAGGAGTCAGCTTTACAAAAGCCTCACTGAAGCCTCCGATATAGTCCTCAGCCATGAAGTTGTCGCTTATGCAGGTTCTTACAGTATCCGTGATATAGGTTGCCCAGTTCAGATAATAACCGACAAGTCCGTATTTCGGAGCCGAATAAGCCATATCGCTTGTAAAGCCGATTGACTTCATACCGATTGAATCGCAGTAGTACATACAGTAATCATCTGACTGATAGGAGAAGATCACATCGCAACCTCTGTTTTCGAGTGTGTTGACAGCCGATTCTGTCTGCGCCTTTGTTTCGGCATAGATTATCTCAACATCGGTTTCACGCTCTTTGTAAATCTGCTGAATGCCGAGTATGAACGCATTTATAACACCGTTTGAGCTGTACATAAGATCGTCTGCCACAATGCCTATCTTATGCGACGATGAATTCCACGCAGCCACAGTGCCGCAGATGAACGACGGCTGATAGAGCTTAGGACGGAATGTCGTAAGGTTTGTGAGCGATGCCGTGCCGCCGTAGCTTAATATGTATACTTCTTTATCTTTCTTTGCGTAACTGAGAGCGGAGTTTGCAAAAACGTGGGAAGCGGAAACAATGATACTGCAACCCTCGTTCTTCAGCGCCTTTACGGCGTTTTCAAACTGCGATACCGCAACGCCGTCAACATAGCACGTTTCAAGTCCGAGAGCCGTTTCTATATCCTTACGGCTTTTTTCAAACATATACGTCATATTGTCGTGGGAAACTTCTTCATTATAGACGTAGCCGACCTTTGCCGATGTGTCAACGACATAGTTCGGGACGGAAGAATCGTCCGAAGAGCTTGCATTGTCGCCTGAGCAGGCGCATAACGTCAGCACTGCCGCCATTGAGAGCGCAAGCAACTTTATGTAAATGGAAATTTTTTTCAATGTAGTGTACCTCCGGTGAATTTCTGCTGGTCGCTATGCCTCCTGACACAGCTTCCTCATCATATTCGTTATAAGTATAACACATTTTCACAGAAAATTCACCCTCTTTTTAAAAAAATGTTTTGATTTTTTTCAAATTTGTGATATACTTATATAGTCACGGCAGTACGTTATGCAATTTACACAAATATCCTACTGCACAAATTAAGGAAGGACCGTATAAAAATGAAGAAAAGAACAGCGGCTGTAGCCGCAATGCTTGCCTGCACTATGATGTTTTCGGGCTGTAGCGACAGTATTCTCACGTCGTCTGGCACAGACAGTACAACAAGCACGGAAAACATATGGACGGCAAACGATGATGACGTGGTAGCCTGGACTACAGTTGATTCGTTATCGGCAGAGGACAAGGAATATTATCAGGTAAAATTCAAGGATTTCTATTCCGAATATGCGTTTACGATCGCCAATTACGGACTTGACGAAACAAATTCGGCTTATGCCTCATACGCACAGTATTACAGAAAAAATATCATAGATATGCTGACTAACGAAAAGCTTATAATGAAAAAAGCAAGCGAACTTGGTTTTGATCAGCTTTCTGAAGAAGAGATGAAGACGGTTGAGGAAACTTACCTCAAGAATCTCAACAGCTGGTATGCGTCCTATGAAACAAAGGCAAAGGAAGCGCTCGGTCTGAGCACCGATAAAACCTCGGGCGCAGAGGACAGCGCAAATGACGAAAAGATACTCGAAAAGGAAAAAGAGCTTTTCAATGAGTATATTTCAGGCTTCGGACTTTCGGAAGAAACGTTCCTCAAGTGGCAGACAAATACTGCAATACAGAAAAAGGTCAACGATTATCTTGTAAAGGATATAACCGTTTCCGATTCTGAGGTTGAGGATTATGTAACAAAGCTTACAAAAGAAGCAAAGGAAACTTATAAAAAGAGCGTTTCACAGTATGCATCGGATTCCGAATATCAGAAGGTATGGATACCCGACGACGCAAGAAGAATAAAATATATAGTTGTTTCTATCCCCTCGTCGGATTACGCTGAGATAAACGCCGCAAGAAATGAGAGCGGCGCAGATGACGCCGAGATTGACAAGATGCGTGACGAAAAGCTTGCCGAGATAAAGAGCAAGGCTGAAACAGCACTTGAAAAGGCTACAGCCGACGGTGCTGATTTTGACGCTGTTATCAAGGAATACAGCAGTGCGTACAGCGAAGATACGGCAGGACAGACAACGCTTGTTCTCAACAACAAGAACGGACTTTCCGAGGCACTTTACAACGGCGTGTTTGATCTGAAAAAACCAGGTGATGTAAGCGGACTTATCCCGACAGACGGCGGATACTATATCGTCAAGTATGAAAGCAAGGCAACGGTTACTGACAAAGAAATCAAGGAATACAAGGCTACAGTCAAGGAACAGCTGCTTTCGTCACGTCAGAACGACACAACGAACAGCGCTATTGAAGAATGGCGCAAAGCAGTCGGATATGAATATGACTATGATAAGCTGAATATCACCAAGGAAGAGGATACTTCATCGGATTCTTCGCAGTCTTCGGACAGCCCGGCAGATTCAAAGGCTGAAAGCGAGATATCTTCCGGAACAGCTTCCGATACCACAACATCGGAATAAAACAAATAAACAAAAACCGCCCCGACCGAGGGCGGTTTTTTAAAGGGAGAAATTATATGCCTTTATGTACATTGTGTCCGAGAAACTGCCGTGTCGACCGCAGTAAGACAACGGGAGTATGCTCTGTAAAAGGGCTAAGATTAGCCAAAGCTTCGCTCCATTTCGGAGAAGAGCCGTGCATATCGGGAACGGACGGTAAGGGAGCGGGAACTATATTCTTTTCGGGCTGTTCGCTGAAATGTATATTCTGTCAGAATATGCCGATAAGCCGTGACGGGTACGGCAAGGAAATATCACCTGAACGATTGGGTGAGATTATGCTTGAACTCCAGGAAAAGGGCGCTCATAATATCGATCTTGTGACCCCGACGCATTATGCCGATGTTATAGCGGGCGTTCTTGAAAAAATCAGACCGCAGCTTGAAATTCCGGTTGTATATAACTGCGGCGGATATGAAAAGGTTGAAACGCTGAAAATGCTTGACGGTCTTATTGATATCTATCTGCCGGATTTCAAGTATGCCTCGCCGGATCTTGCCGGTGAGTATTCCTCCGCTCCGGATTATCCGGATACAGCGGCTAAGGCGGTCGCCGAAATGTACCGCCAGACGGGAAATGTCAGGTTCGATGAGGACGGACTGATGAAAAAGGGCGTTCTTGTGCGTCATCTTGTGCTTCCCGGTTGCCGTCACGACAGTATGAAAGTGCTTGATATACTTAAAGCCACAGTGCCGGTCGGCGATATCCGCATAAGCCTTATGCGGCAGTACACACCTTGCGGAAAAGCTCTTGAGATAAAGAATCTTTCAAGAAAACTGACAACATTCGAGTATAATTCAGTTACAGACTATGCTGCCCGGCTTGGCTTTGACGGATATACGCAGGAAAAGGATAGTGCAACGTTTGAATATACTCCGGAATGGGATCTTGAGGGCGTCTGAACGATTGCGGTATATAGCAATCCCGCCGGCTGTTATTGCATTCGGCGGGATTTTTGCGCCTGTATTACGTTGTAAAGTAGTTTATTTCCTGCGTTTGCCGGAAACAGCAAGCACAGCGGCGGTAAGTGCAACTATCATAACAGTAGGTACTGCAACCGGCATACCTGAATCGGGATTCTTTACAGCACCCGAACTTTCGCCGGGAACTGCCGTTGACGGAGCGTCGGTTGCGGCAGGAGCTGTGGTTTCTGTTGTTGTATCGGTTTCTGACGGTAGTGTGGTTGAAGGCGTTTTTACAGGGATAGTCGCAGTTTCTTCTTCTCCGCATACCGAGCAGGTGCGCTTCATAATGCCTTCTTCGGTAAATGTTGCGTCCTTTTCTGTTGTCCATTCGCCATAGCTGTGACCGGTAGCCGCTATGGCTTCGGTTACATATTCTGCGCCGCGCAGATATGTTATTGAACCGTCGTTTTCGCAGGTCGGCTCTGTCTTAGCTGTGTAAAGGCGCATTCTTTTCTGACCGTACGGGTCTGCGTATGCGCTGTCTGCCGTTATATTTCCGCCGAGACAGTCGGTGATGTAGGTAATAAGAGCTTCATAGTCGAGTACGGTTTCATCTTTTACTATTTTGCAGTTTTCAAGCATTGTAAATCCGCCGCCGCAGGACTTGAGAAGGTAATTGTGGGATGCGACCGTGTAAATCCTGTCCGGGTCGATCGGCTCGCCGCCTACCATGACATTGTTTACTCTTCTTTTGCCGTCTACCTTGACAAAAAGTTTATTTTCATCTGTTACTACGGGCGATGGTATAGTCGTGTCAACGTCAAAGGTTATACCTGCAACGTGCTGAAAACCGCCGGATTCGTACGAAAGATCGCCTGCATACTCTACAGACATTTCCAGCATATCAAGTATTGTCTGACCGCTGAGCTCAGCGGTGCAAAGAAGATTTCCGAACGGGTGTGCTGATATGAGGTCGCCGACCGTTATATCGCCCTTTGTGATATCGGCTCTCAGTCCGCCGCCGTTGATAAAAGCAATATCGGCGTCCATAACGTTAAGATACGCATCGGCACAGAAGTCGCCGAGGTTTGTTTCCTGCTGACGTACAAGGCGGTTGCCTGTTGCGGGATCGTTCATACATAAAGTCACGTCAGACTTTGCAACTGTTTTTCCTGAGGCTTCGTTTATGTTGTCGGAAATACTGCTTATATATGACAGCGTTTCGGAATCCTGCTCAGGGCAGTGCGCTCTGTCTTCCATTATAACAGCGGATATTTCCGATGCGGCAGAATCGTTTTCGTATTCTTCGATATAAAGCTTGCCGAAGTGTTCAAATTTTGAACCTGTCGAAACGGAAACGACCCCTTTTCCGTCCTTATCCGTATATTTGTCAGTGATCATATATGTGTGCGAGTGGCCGTCAATATATCCGTCAAGACCTGATACGTTTGCTATTATCTCGCCTGTTGTCCAGGGCGTGCTTGAAGGGTCGATACCGGTATGGGCAACCGCTATTACAATATCCGCACCTGCGGCTTTTGCGTCGTCTATCGTGTCCTGAACACGCTTGTAAAGTTCTTTTCCGTTATCGCCGCCGCAGAAGCTGTATATATCATTGCCGTTTTCATCCTTGAAATAGTTCGGATTTGACATACTATAGGCTTCGGGAGTGGTTATTCCGATAAAAGCGATATTCGTGTTGAATTTTTTTATCATCTTGTATGGCATAAATACAGTCTTGCCTGTCCTGAGATCTATAAAATTACAGCAGACATAATCGTATGACACGCTGTTTGCTATCTCAAGAAAACGTTCAACGCCGAAGTCGAACTCATGGTTTCCGGGGACTGCAACGTCATAACCCATCTTTTCCATTATTTCTGCCGCCCACATACCTTTTGACAGGGCGCCTATTATCCCGCCCTGGATAGAATCGCCTGCGTCTACAAGTATAGTTTCGTTGTTTTCGTCGTTTTGATTGCTTTTGATATCTGCGGCAAGCGAGGCATAGCCGATCGCAGTATCCGTCTGCTCGTAGGCGTTATGTACGTCGTTTGTAAAATATACGATAATGTCTTTTTCCGTGTCTTCATCGTAATAATCCTCTGCAAAAGCGGTAATTCCCGCTGTCAGAAACAGAATCGAAGTCAGCAACAAGGATGTTGCTTTTTTAAACAGCTTCATTGTATTCTCCTTTGATCTATTTTGCTTAATTTATTTTACTGATGGTATTTTATCACATTTTTTCGCATTTCGCAACCTTCAAAAAACATTTATTGCTTCACAATAGTATATTTTTCAGTCGGCGGATTCTTACGTTTTGTAAAAACTCTTGACAATTGTTCTGTTTTGAACTATAATAGAATTGTTCAAAATAGAACTAAAGAGGTGCGATATGACGCTTAATAAATTCTGGGAGTTTTTGCTGAGCTTTGAGAACGAATACTGTAAATACAGAAAACGGATAATGAACAGATATTCATTGACTGCAGCGGAAACCGACATACTTATGTTTCTTGCAAATAATCCTTGTTATGATACAGCCGCCGAGGTTTCAAAGATACGACATATACCGAAGTCGCAGGTTTCACTGTCTGTAAAGTCGCTGTGTGAAAAGGGAATGCTTGAAAGCAGTCATACGCCCGGCAACAGAAAAAGCATACATCTTGTTGTAACAGACAAGGCAGAGCCTGTTGTGAGATACGGCAGAAAAGTTCAGACGGAGTTTTCAAAAGTGATATTTGACGGTTTTACCAAAGAAGAAACAGATGAATTTGAAAAGCTTCATATGAAGATGGCTGATAACATAGAAAAAGTACAGAGCCAAAAGCAGAAGAAAAGGAGTGATTGAAATGGAAACTGTATTGACTGTCCTGGTATGTCTTTTTGCGGGACTGGGCGCAGGTCTTGGCACGGGTTTTGCCGGAATGAGCGCCGCCGCCGTAATTACACCGCTTCTTGTTACGTTTCTTGGTATGGAACCGTATACGGCGGTAGGAATTGCGCTTGCGTCTGATGTTCTTGCAAGTGCGGTATCGGCATATACATACGGCAAAAACAAGAACCTCGATGTGAAAAACGGCATTGTCATGATGGTAACGGTGCTTGTGTTCACTGTAGTCGGAAGTTATATATCAAGCCTTGTGCCATCTGTCGCTATGGGAAATTTTTCGGTATTCATGACGCTGATACTCGGTATTAAGTTCATAGTGAAGCCGGTAATGACTACTAAAGAGGATATGGCGGTCGTATCGGCAAAGTCACGGATCGTGAAATCGGTGATATGCGGCGCTGTGGTAGGGTTTATCTGCGGATTTATCGGTGCCGGCGGCGGTATGATGATGTTGCTTCTTCTCACAAGCGTTATGGGATATGAGCTGAAAACAGCGGTAGGTACAAGCGTATTTATTATGACGTTCACGGCGCTTACGGGTTCGGTATCGCACTTTGCAATAGGCGGACTGCCGGAAGTGTTACCGTTTGTCCTGTGTATTGTGTTTACGCTGATATTCGCAAGAATAGCCGCAAAGATAGCGAACAAGTCAAGCGCAAAGACGCTTAACCGTGTAACAGGTATTATACTTGTTATTCTGGGCGTGGTCGTGCTCGGCTTTTCATTTATAAAATAAACGGATAAGCTGACAGCCGCAGATTTTAACTGCGGCTGTCTGCTTATTCTGCACTTAGTTCTGTGTTGCTTGCTGTTTCGTTTGCCTTTACGGCTTTCTTTTCTTTGAATATAAGACCGAATATCGTTCTTACAACAGGTCCTGCAAAAAAGAGCTGCCAGCACAGAGCCATAGGGAAGTTTATAGCTGTTGTCTGTAACCATACGGCTATTATTTCACTGCCTGCATTTTTGAACAGCAGAGTAGCGGCAAGGCTCATAAGCGGACACATGAAGATAACGGATATAACCGATATTCCGAGAACTATGAAGAATGGATTGTCGCGTTCGGGATCCACTATTCTGAAAGTCTTGTATTTGGCTATCTTGCCGACTATGAAAAAGTCAAGCACAAAAGCGATCGGTCCCATTATTGCAAGCTCCCTGAAAGCAAGCAGAAAGACCTCGTTTGTCATACCGCCGATGTTCAGCGCTATGTTGTAGCATATCATGGCGTACACCATAAAGAACACCATAATGATTGTGAATGCTATTTCCTGAAATAAGTTTTTGGGCATAAAAAATCCTCCTGATAATAACGATTTATTGTGTTGTTCGTTATCATCCGGAGGATGTGCGTTTCCAATTAGACCAATATTTAATTTACAATAATATTCTAACATAATTGCAGTTTCAGGTCAATTGGAGAGAAAAACGAAAATTATCAATAGAAAATGTTAATTTTAAGCATTCTGACTATTTGCTTATTTGTCGTTATAGCCGATGATCCTGATCAGCCTTATGTCGGTATAGCCGTATGCGCTCATCGGGTAGTCCACTCTGTCGGTGGTGTTGCTGTTGATGAGAAGATCGATAACGTTGCCGTTGTCATCATATATTACCTTTGTTACTATTACGCTGTGGTGCGCCCAGCCGTCAACTACATACTGAATCACATCGCCTGGCTGTGCGGAGAAAATATTACCGTCTGTTTCGGCTACGATGCCCTTGCCCGTATTTTTGTTGCAGTATTCGTAAAAATATTCCGTGCCCGACCATGAGCCTGACCTGCCTGTCGGTGATTCGGAAAGGTCGCCTTCATCGTCAAACCATTTCCACTGCTGGTCGCCGCTCCAGTCCATCGGTATTCCGGATGCGAAAAGCGCCTGCGAAACATAGTTCTGGCAGTTGCCGCCGTATACCGCATAGTCGCTGTAAGCAGGGTTTCTTATTACCTTTTCGCTGTCGACCCATTTATATGAATAAGCAACGGCTTTGTCACGGTCATATTTGTGCTTTGCGGTTTTTGTGGTTTTGAAGCTGTCGGGGCTTGCGTTATAGTCTGAAAGCATCTGTTCCTGCTCGGCGATGTTGGTTCCTGCCTCGGATTTGAGCGTTTTCAGAATGTCCGAATACATTTTATCGCAGTCGGTATTGTCGGGTATCTTCATATCTTTCAGATAATATTCATCAAAGTCGTAACCGAGATAATTCATTACACGCTCTTCGATAAGCAGATTTACATCTGTGTCTTCCGCAAGAATGTCGAACCTGTATTTTCCGTCCGTGCCCTTTGAAACCTGCGCTTCAACTTCCATGCCGCAGGACATAGCCGGGGTATCGCATATTGCAAACGAAACCTTTTCGCTTATCGTGTAATTAATTGTGTAAATGCCTTTCTTTACCGTTGCGCTTTCAACGTTTATTGCAAAGGAGGCTTCATCATAGCTTAAATCTGCACTGTGGCTCTGCCTTTCGTATATCAGGTATTGCAATGATGTGTTGCAGAAACCTGCGTACAGCTCGCCGTATGTACTGTCGGTGTTGAAATACTGCGACAGCGATTTATATTCAAGCTCGCCCGTGTACTCGTACTTATCCGAGGTGTAATCAAGCAGTAATTGCCTTATTTCATCGGGGAGTTTTACGCCGTCGTCTGTAGTTACTTCTCCGCTGACAAGGGCTATTTTTTGGGGCTCTGCCGTGTCGGTAGCGGGTATTGCTTCAGCTTCGGAGGATGAGCTTTCGCTCTCCTGTGCCGATGAGTTTTCACCTTCGTTATTCTGCTTGACAAAACCGAGCAGAGCAAGAAATGCGCCTATTACCACTGCCGCCGAGATGCCTATCACAGCAAGCTTTTTCAGCTTTGTGTTTCTGCGTCTGTATCGTCTTTTTCTGTACAATGTATATTCTCCGTTTCTGTTCTTCCGTCACATTTATTATATCCTTTGAAACGCAGGTTTGCAATAGCAGCATCTCCGTTTTTAATATGATACATCTGCAACCTTAAACAAACCTTAGCCCTGCCTGCTCTGATATTTGTCAAAGTGCATAGGTATAAACTGCGTTTTGATGAACTATGCACAAAAAGCACGATATTTAATTGACTTTGATATGCAATTGTGATAAAATCAATAGTATAAACAGCAGAATAACGTTTTGCTGTCTTAAAATTGCATATTACATAAAACAGGAGCAGACAAATGAATTACTGGAACAAAGAAATTGAATGTGCGCCGAGAAGCGAGATAGAGGCGTTACAATCCTACAGACTTTCACGCACAATAAGACGTGTATATGAAAATGTTGCACCTTATCGTAAGAAGATGGACGAGGCAGGGGTAAGACCCGAGGATATAAAGTCGATCGCAGACTTAACAAAGCTTCCGTTCACAACAAAGCAGGATCTGAGAAACAACTATCCTTACGGTATGTTTGCTGTACCCAGCTCCGAGGTCGTAAGAATACACGCTTCATCGGGAACAACAGGTAAGCAGACGGTTGTCGGCTATACGGCTCACGATATTGACGTGTGGGCTGAATGCGCCGCAAGAGCGCTTACCAATATCGGCGGAACAAAGGACGATTATGTTCAGGTCTGCTACGGTTACGGATTGTTCACAGGCGGTCTTGGTATGCACTACGGTACAGAAAAGCTCGGTGCTACCGTTATTCCCGCATCGGCAGGAAACAGCCTGCGTCAGCTTGAAATGTTCAGGGATTTCGGTACTTCTATAATCTGTATGACCCCTTCATACGCTATAAGCCTTATAGAGCTTATGCACGAAAAGGGCTTCAAGAAGGAGGACTTCAATCTTAAGGCAGGTCTGTTCGGTGCTGAGCCGTGGACAGAGGAAATGAGAAAACAAATTGAGGACGGACTCGGAATCAATGCCTACGACATCTATGGACTGTCGGAAGTAATGGGTCCCAGCGTGTCTGCCGAATGTCAATATAAATGCGGTATGCACATCTGCGAGGATCACTTCATAGCAGAGGTCATCGACCCCGATACGCTTGAGGTATTACCCGCAGGTCAGCAGGGCGAGCTTGTATTCACCTGCATAACTAAGGAAGCGTTACCGCTGATAAGATACAGGACAAGAGATATAGCTACTCTTGTTTACGATAAGTGCGAGTGCGGAAGAACCCATGTAAGGATGCTGAAACCCCAGGGCAGAACAGACGATATGCTTATCATCAGAGGCGTCAACGTATTCCCGTCACAGATCGAATCGGCGCTGCTGTCGGTTGACGAAAAGGCTACCAACTACATGCTGGTCGTTGACAGAGTGAATAATCTTGATACACTTGAAATTCAGCTTGAAACACGTCCCGATATGTTCGGCGACGGTGTAAAGACGCTTGAAAACTACACAAAAAGGGTAAAGACGGCGATAGATTCCGCTATCGGCGTAGGTATAAACGTAAAACTGCTTGAACCGAAGACGCTTGCACGCTCAATGGGCAAGGCTGTAAGAGTTCAGGATAACAGGGCTATAAAGAACAAGTTTGAAAAGAAATAATTCAGAGGAGGTACAGTATGTATATTGATCAGATTTCGGTTTTCGTTGAAAACAAGACAGGCAGACTCGCAGGTATCATGGAGGTACTTAATAAGGCGGGCATCGACATAAGAGCAATGACTATCGCAGATACGGCTGACTTTGGCATTCTGCGTATGATAGTTGACGATACTGACAAGGCTATCGAAGCACTTAAGGCAGACGGCTGTACAGCGGCTGTTACAAAGGTCATCGCATTCACTATTCCTGATGTTTCGGGAGCGTTATATAACGTTATGGGCAAGATAAACGCCTGCGGAATAAACGTTGAATATATGTACTCGGTAATGGGTAAGGTGGCAGGCAGAGCGGATATCGTTATCCGTGTTGAAGATGTTGAAAAGGCATCAAAGGTGCTTATCGACAACGGCGTGACGCTTATCGAAAAGAAGGATCTCTGCAAGTAAGCGATAAGCAGAATATTTTCCGCTCCGGTGCGTATTGTCCGGGGCGGATTTTTGTATGCGGCATAACAGCAGACAATTATGCCATGCGTTACGGCAAAAACTGTCATATAAATTTTACATTTCCGCTATTGACAAAAGTATATAGCTGTGCTATACTCAAGCCATAGGAAATGGTAGTTACCGCTGACGGATAACCGTGAATCAACACGGGTGCGGTAATAGCCTGCCCGCCTAATCAAGCGGACACCTTATGCCGACCGTCTGGGCAGTCCGAATAGGGCTGCTTTTTGTTTTGTAACGGAAAAATATTCCGATGAAAAGCAGCAAACGTGCATTGCGGTCAATCCGCAGGAAGGAAAGGTAAAACTATGGAAAACACAACCAATCTCAGCGTTCGCTTCAAGGGTTACTGGGACGGATTCAAGCCCGGTGAATGGCAGGAGGGTATCAATACCCGTGACTTTATAATGACAAACTTCACACCGTACTCAGGCGGTCCGGAATTTTTATGCGGTCCTACCGAGCGCACAAAAGCGCTTAATGCAAAACTTGGCGAGCTTTTCAAAAAAGAACGTGAAAACGGCGGCGTACTGGATATAAACACTGAGGTGGTATCATCTCTTTGTAACTATCCTGCGGCATATCTTGACAAGGAAAACGAGCTTATCGTTGGCTATCAGACAGACGCTCCGCTTCGCAGAGGCGTAAATCCTTTCGGCGGTATCAGAATGGCAAGAGGTGCGTGTGAGGCTTACGGCTACAAGCTGTCGCAGAGCGTTGAAGAACACTTCGAGTACCGTACAACACATAATGACGGCGTATTCAGAGTTTATACAGACGAGATGAAGCTCGCACGTCATATAGGCATTATAACAGGTCTGCCCGACGCATACGGCAGAGGAAGAATAATCGGCGACTACCGCAGAGTAGCGCTTTACGGTGTCGACTATCTTATAGAGCAGAAACAGCTTGACAAGAAAAAGGTCGGCGAAAATATAATGGACGTAGATACGATCCGTCTTTCCGAGGAGCTTTTCCAGCAGATTAGCTTCCTGAAGAAGATGAAGGAAATGGCGGCTATGTACGGCTATGACATCAGTATGCCCGCAAGAAACACGAGAGAGGCTATCCAGTGGACATACTTTGCCTATCTTGCGTCCATCAAGGAGCAGAACGGTGCGGCAATGTCGCTCGGCAGAACATCGACCTTCTTTGATATTTACGTTGAGCGTGATATGAAAAGAGGCATTCTTACAGAAGAACAGGCTCAGGAGCTTATAGACGACTTTGTAATGAAGCTCCGCAGTGCAAGACATCTGCGTACTCCCGAATATAACGAGCTTTTCGGCGGCGACCCGATGTGGATAACAGAGAGCGTCGGCGGTGTGAACAACAGCGGTGTTCCTCTTGTCACAAAGGGCAGTTACAGAATGCTGAACACCCTTTATAACCTCGGTTCTTCACCCGAACCCAACCTTACTATCCTGTGGTCGGAAAGACTGCCTGAACCTTTCAAGAAGTTCTGCGCAAAGCTGTCTATCGACACAGATTCAATCCAGTACGAGAATGACGACCTTATGCGTATGGAATACGGCGATGATTACGCTATCGCTTGCTGTGTATCGGCTATGAAGGTCGGCAAGCAGATGCAGTTCTTCGGTGCAAGATTCAACCTGCCTAAACTGTTGCTCCTCGCTATAAACGGCGGCTACGATAATGTTACGGGAATGAAGATAGGTCCTCAGATGGAGCCTTTACAGGGCGACAAGCTTGACTATTATGAGGTAAGAGGCAGACTTGACGTTTACCGTGAATGGCTTTGCAAGCTGTATGTGAATACAATGAACGTTATCCACTATATGCACGACAAGTACGCTTACGAAAAGACGCAGATGGCTCTGCACGATACAGACGTTGACAGAATGATGGCATTCGGCATTGCGGGACTGTCTGTAATGGCTGACTCGCTCAGTGCTATAAAATATGCCGATGTAAAGCCTATCCGTGACGAAAACGGTTATATAGTTGACTTTGACACAAAGGGCGACTTTCCGAAGTTCGGCAATGATGACAACAGAGTAGATAAAATAGCTCAGAACATAATTCAGAGAGTGTCCACCGAGCTTCGTAAGAATCCGACCTACAGAAACGCTCGTCATACCCTTTCGGCGCTTACAATCACATCAAACGTGGTATACGGCAAGAAAACGGGCTCAACCCCCGACGGAAGAAAGAAGGGCGAACCTTTTGCACCCGGCGCAAACCCTATGCACAACCGTGAAACAAACGGCGCTATCGCATCGCTGAACTCGGTTTCAAAGCTCCAGTACGATTACTGCCGTGACGGTATTTCAAATACATTCTCTATAGTTCCGGACGCGCTCGGAAAGACGGACGAGCAGAGAGTGGCAAATCTTGTAACGGTGCTTGACGGTTACTTCTCAAATTACGCACATCACCTCAACGTAAATGTTCTTAATAAGGAAACGCTTATTGAGGCTTATGAGAATCCTGAGGCATATCCTAACCTTACTATCCGTGTATCAGGCTATGCTGTCAACTTCCACAAGCTGACAAAGGAACAGCAGAGAGAGGTTATCAGCAGAACGTTCCACACGGTAATGTAATATGGAGTGCAGATACAGCGCAATACAGACGCTCGGCACGCTTGACGGTCCGGGAGTGCGGTTTGTATTGTTCCTGCAGGGTTGTCCTCTTCGCTGCGGATATTGTCACAATCCCGAAACGAGAGATGCAAACGGCGGAAAAACAGCCACCGTCAAAGATGTAATGCAAAAGGTGCTGAGATGCCGTAATTATTTCGGTAAGGACGGCGGTGTCACGGTATCGGGCGGAGAGCCGCTCATGCAGGCAAAATTCGTAACCGAGCTTTTTAAGGAATGCAAAAGGCAGGGGATAAACACCTGCCTTGATACATCGGGCTGTATAATGAACGATGACGTTACGGAGCTTCTCAAGGTAACCGACCTTTGTATGCTTGACATAAAGATGACAAATGACGAGGACTACAGAAAGCATATCGGTTGCTCCCTTGACGCACCGCTGAAATTTCTTGACAAGCTGACCGAAATGAACGTTGAAACGTGGATAAGACAGGTGACGGTATGCGGCGTAAATGACGATGATACGAATATCAAAAGGCTTAATGATATAGCAAATAAGCACGAAAATGTCACTTTTGCGGAGCTTCTCCCGTTCAGAAAACTGTGCAAGACGAAATATGACGATATGGGCATTGAGTTCCCGTTTGATTGTTATCCCGAAACATCGCAGAATGTTATTGATAGGCTTAAGCCTGAACTGGACAAATTCAAATTCTGAGTGTTGCCGCTTATGAACAAGCCGTCTTTCTGATAAAGAAAGATGGCTCAGTCTGTCGAAAAACCTCTATCGTTATCAAAAAATGGGGTTTGGGGCGTAGCCCCAAGCGGGGTGAGGGCGGCAGCCCCACACTCAGCCCCGGCATGGATGCCGGGCGTGTATGCCCAAAGGCTCTGCACGATGCAGAGCCAACAAAGCATACACAGCCCTTCACCACGGGGAAGGGGTTTGGGAATAGGGATAAAGAATTCGCACTACTTTATAAAAAAGCAGACTTTTTCTACAAGCTGAGCCGTCTTTCTGATAAAGAAAGATGGCTTATTTTAGAAAAATTTCCCCTCTTTGCCCGTTTTGTATTGACTTTTTCACGTCAATATAGTAAAATCAAAATAGTATGTATAATTGATTGAAGTATACGATTTGCAAAAGGGGGCTGTGTATATGAGTAAAACCGTGCTGTTTGTTGCATCGGTGACTAAAAAGCATATTCTTCAGTTCCATTTGCCGTATATGAAATGGTTTAAAGATCACGGATATAAAGTCCATGTATGTGCCGGAGATGACTTTGAACCGGATGAACCTAAAAATGTTCCGTATTGTGATAAATACTACATAGTGCCTTTTTATCGTTCTCCTTTTGCGACGCAGAACTATCGCTCGTATAAGGAATTGCGCAAGCTGATAGAAGAAAACGAGTATGAGCTTGTTCATTGTCATACACCGGTTGCGGCGGCAATTGCACGCTATGCGTTCAGGACGGCAAGGAAAAAGCAAGGCACAACAGTACTGTATACGGCGCATGGGTTCCATTTCTATAAAGGCGCTCCAAAGATAAGCAGGCTTTACTATGCCGCAGAGAAGGCGCTTATAAGGTATACTGACGGAATAATTACGATAAATGAGGAAGACTATCTGGCGGCAAAGAAAATGTGCCGAGGCAGGAAATGCAGGATATTCAAGATCCCCGGTATCGGCATTGATTTAAAACGGGTCAGAGATACTATAAGAACGAGAGAAGATATAAGGGAAGCATTCGGAATACCAAACGATGCTTTTCTTGTAATGTCAAATTCGGAAATAAATGAAAATAAGAATGTAGAGTGCTCGATAACCGCAGTCGCCGCCAATAAAGGCGTGTATATGCTGATATGCGGTACAGGTAAAAATATGGACAAGTGCAGGTCACTTGTAAAAGAGCTCGGCTGTGAGGACAGGATAATATTCGCAGGTTACCGATATGACGCCAAGGAACTTCTTCACGGAGCAGACGCATTCATATTCCCGAGCCGCCGTGAAGGTCTGGGACTTGCGGCAATCGAAGCTATGGCAGTGGGTCTGCCGCTTATCGTTTCAGACAACAGGGGAACAAGGGAATATGCTGTAAACGCTGAAAATGCAATTGTATGTGAGTATAACAATATCTCACAGTTCATAAACGCAGTACAGCTTTTAAGTTCAGATACGGAGCTTTGCAGAAAACTCGGTGAAAACGGATACCGCACGGCGGAAAAATACAGTCTTGAGAATGCTTTGGTCTGTATGGCGGATATATATCGCAGTTATATTGATATTCCTGCGGACAGTAAAACGGAAGTGTTATCAGGTGAAGATAAAAAAGTATAAAAATATACTCGGCGATTGTCCCGGGCTGCTTGCGGCGGCAGATAAAACCGCAATGAAAAGTGAAGGTAAATTAGCACAGGCAACGGCATATGTCACAGCACCTGTGCTGTTTTGCTATGTCGGCTATGTTATAGAAAGCGCCGTAAAGCTGGGAATTCAGCGAATATATTTTCTTGCCCGTGACGGATATATACTGAAAAGCATTGCAGATGTGATAATAAAAAAGCGAGAGCTCGATATTGATACGCACTATCTTTATGTTTCACGCTATGCGCTGAGAAATGCGTTATATTATAAATGCAATTCGGTGCAGGCTTTTGAAAATGCAGGTTTTTTCGGTCACTGTGCCGTGCAGAGCGCAGAAAACACACTCAAAAGAGCGGGACTTGAAGAATGTCAACGTGTAGAGGTTTACCAAAAAATCGGATTTACCGATGATGAAAAAAAGATATTAAATGACGCCGAATATAATGATTTCTGCGCTCTTCTGAAAAATGACAAAGAATTATTTTCGGATATAAAAAATCGCTCTGAGAACAATTATAAAAATATCATTGAATATTTCAACAGGAACGGTCTGTTTGAGGATGGAAAAATTGCGCTTGTCGACAGCGGGTGGCTTGGCTCTGTGCAGAAAACGCTGACGGAGCTTATCAAGGATAAAACAGACACAGACAGGATAACCGGATATTATTTCGGATTATACAGAGAAAAGAATGATAAATACAATTCGTTTCTGTTTGATATTTCAGATGCTCATAAGTATGTGCCGACGTTCTGCAATAATCTTTTTGAATGCTTCTGCTCTGCACCTCACGGAATGACAACAGGCTACAGTATCACGGATAACGGCATACAGCCGATAATGGCTGAAGCGAACAGCTTTATAGTCGAAGCCGCATCGATCCAGACGGATGTTGCTGTGAAGTTTGCGGGATATGCCTGCGAAAATCCGGTTGATATTTCCGTGAAAGAACTTAAAAAGCTTTCGGCAAGGCTTTTGAAAGCGCTGATGTATAAGCCTGACAGGGAAGAAGCTGAGATATTCGGTGCGTTTCCGTTCTGCGACGACGCTACCGAAATAACGGTACAACCATTGGCGTGTGACAGCGGAAAAAGCATAAGAAATGTTCTTTTTCTGAAAAGAATATTGAGAAAAAGAAAAGGTCAGAGCATATATCCGGACAAGGGAATGTTCTGGCTTTACGGAAGTGTGATTTTTAGTGCCTGTAAGCCTGCGTGGGTTTACCGGATCAGCGTCAGACTATGGGAAAAACTGAGGTTGCTCAGAGAAAAGAGGAAACTATGCCGTTGATTTCCGTGATAATGGGTGTGTATAACAGCGATCCCGAAAAACTTAAAGCCGCTGTGGAATCTGTTCTTACTCAATCCGTAAGCGATATTGAGCTTATAATATGCAACGACGGCTCTGATAACGGTACTGATAAGGTGTTGGAAGGCATTCCGGACAATAGGCTGAAAATTATTACATTCACTGAAAACCGTGGGCTGGCAATGGCACTCAACGCCTGCATAGAAGCTGCGACAGGTAAGTATATAGCAAGGCAGGACGATGATGATTTAAGCCTGGACGGACGTTTTGAAAAAGAATCGGATTACCTTGAAAAAAATCCCGATATAGCCTTTGTAGGTACTGCGTGTGAACTTTACTCCGAAACAGACGGTGTTTACGGCGAATGGATAATGCCGGAAAGTATAGATAAAAACAGTTTTCTTTTTAATTCTCCGTTTATTCACGGAAGCGTAATGTTCAGAAGCATGGTGCTTAAACGCCATAAATACAGAAAGCTGGGTAACAATTACAAATATGAGGATTACGACCTTTTCATGCGTCTGTGCTCTTACGGTTACAAATCGGCTAATCTGAGCGAAAAGCTGTATCGCTTTCATTATGACAAAGCAACAAGAGGCGTATCCGGCTCAATGCGATACGATGAATACAAAGTGCGCATGGATGGCTTTAAAAAACTCGGTTTGATGCCCAGAGGCTTTTTTTATGCAATTAAACCTTTGATACTTGGTATTATCCCAAATAAAGCTATAATCAAAATTAAAGAAAAAACAAAGAAACTCTGAAACCTGTAAACAAATAGAAAATATTGACGCATTTTGCCCAACCGACTTTACTGCTATATTTTTTCTTTGTAGCAATTGCACATTGTAATATGATATGAAATGTGGTAAAATAAAGTGATATTTCTGAATTGCCAATAACTATGTTAATCTGATAAATTATTTAGGGAGTTGAAATTAAATTTGAACGATAAATTTGATATTGATGATATACTTGCTGAATTTGATGACGATAAGAAGAAAAGCGTCAATAACGAAAAAAACGGGAAAGAAACAAATGCTACGCCTGCGACTTCAGGTAAAAATCCCGGTGCTACAATGATCCTTCGTTCGATAGACGAGAAGAAGAAAGCTGAAGCGGCTAATCGGACTAGTCAGAAAAGCGCCGATACAAAAGAAATTCCTAAGCAAAGCATAAAGCATATGAAAGCGGATATCGGTGATAAATACAAGCCTCATAATACCGAAATAAAGCCGGAAAGCCAAACATCGGTAAAAAACGGGCAAACCGATAAGAGCAAAATTGCGTACAAACGCTTGTCGGATTTTGAGGAAGAAAAAACGGCTCAGCCAAAGGCAAAGCAGGCTGCTGATTCTTCGTCAAATCATACTGTCAATACTCGTTCAAAAGCTAAGCCGAATAAAAATACCTCCAAACATTCAGCGGCAAAAGCGGATTCTGAGCCTGATAAAATAACGGCACATACAGGCGGAAACAAAAAAGCGAAAAGCAATAACCGCAAAAAAGATAAAATCAACGTTTCGATAAATACTTCAGCCAATATGTCTTTTATCGAAAAGATAAAACAGTACAGATTTCTTTTCGAGGAGCTTACCAAAAGAGATTTCAAGAAGAAATACAAGAGGACTTTGCTCGGCGTGCTATGGAGCGTAATTTCTCCGTTTGTGACATTTCTGGTTCAGTATTTCGTATTCGGCTATATTTTCCGCAGGCATGACACACAGTTTGTAATATATCTTCTCAGCGGTACGCTTATGTTCAACTTTTTCACCAATGCGACGACTGCCGGTATGTTTTCGATGTACTCAAACGGCGGTATATTGTCGAAAGTGAATGTTCCGAAATCGTTGTTTGTCCTGTCGTCAAACTCTGCGGCGATATTCAACTTTATGCTGACGCTTGTTATATATTTCGGGTTTATGGTGTTCTGTCATGTGAGCTTCGGCATTCACCTTCTGATGATGATATTCCCGATACTGTGCCTTATTATTTTCAATATCGGAATGAGCTATATTCTGTCTTCTCTGTTCGTGTTCTTCAGGGATATGCAGTATCTGTATCAGATTTTTACTATGCTTCTGATGTATATGTCTGCTATTTTCTACGAAATTGACCGTTTCCCGGAAAATCTGCGTTTTGTATTCGATATCAACCCGATTTATCATTTTATAACCTATATCAGACAGCTGGTTATCTATGCTACGGTACCTGATTTTACCAATCACATAATATGCCTTGCCTTTGCATTCGGTATGCTTGCGATCGGCTATTTCGTACACAGAAAAACAGAGCAGAAATTTGTTTATTACTATTGATATGAGGGTTACAGATGGTTATTGATGTTAAAAATGTAACGGTGCAATATACGTTGAGCAACTTCAGGGAGATAGGTCTTAAAGAGTATCTTATAAAAAAAGTAAAGAGAGAGATAAAGACCGAACATTTCACGGCAGTAGACAATGTGTCATTCAGCCTGGAAGAAGGAGACTTTCTCGGAATAATCGGAACTAACGGTGCCGGTAAATCAACACTTCTGAAAGTAATATCCGGTATAATGAAGCCTGCAAGGGGAAGTGTAACGGTAAACGGAAAGATCGCGGCGCTGCTTGAGCTTGGCTCGGGATTTGACGGCGACCTTACGCTCAATGAAAATATATATCTCAGAGGAGCAATGCTCGGATACACCAAAGAATTTGTTACAGAGAAATACAAGGAAATACTCGAATATGCAGAACTGACCGAATTTGAGAACAGAGCCTTCAAGCAGTTGTCCTCGGGTATGAAGTCACGACTTGCTTTTGCAATATCCTGCCTTATGGAGCCTGAGATACTTATACTTGACGAGGTGCTTTCTGTCGGCGATGCGGCGTTCAGGGCGAAGAGTGAGGCGACTATGATGAATATAATCAAGAACGGTTGCTGTACGCTTTTTGTTTCGCATTCGCTTCCGCAGGTAAGAAGACTGTGTAACAAGGTACTGTGGCTTGACAAAGGCAAGCAGATAGCGTTCGGCGATGTGAATACAGTCTGTGATAAGTACGAAAGATACATTCAGACTGTCACGAATATGCAGAAGATACAGTAATTGCTGAGAGGTAATATGGCTATATATCTCATAGATTTTGAAAATGTGCATTCGGACGGGCTGAAAGGGATAGAAAAGCTTGAACGCAATGACGAATGCTACATTTTTTACAGTGAGCACGCAGGTGTGCTGACTTTCAATATGCACAAGAAGATCACAGAGAGCCGTGCTAAGATATATTATGTTGAGGCGCAGGTCGGTATGAAGAACGCACTTGATTTTCAGCTTGTATCATATCTCGGCTATATGCTGAGAGAAAAGCCTGAGGCGGCATATTGTCTTATTTCAAACGACAAGGCGTTTGAGCTGGTGTCAAAGTTCTGGCAGGCTAAGGGCGTGAATGTTACTTCTGCGGTGTCGCTTGACAGGGCGGCAGATGCGGCGCATTACAGTAAAATCAGTGCAGAGCTTGAAAAACTGCTTGCCGACCGCAGCGAACGTGAATTTGTTGAAAAGTGTATAAACGAGCTCTCTACAAAGTCCGGTATCAACAACCGTATAGTCAAGAAATACGGAACTACACGGGCAGGAGAAATATATAAGCTGATAAAGCCGCTGTTGTCTGATAAGAAGGGCGATATGCGGAAGTGATAATACAGAATATGAAACGGCGTTCATTGCGATTTGCAATGAACGCCGTTTTGGTAATACGAATATTTATCAATCCTGATACTGTGATGTTATACCGAAATACTCTTCAAGGGAAAGTCCGCTTTCAGTTACCTTTGTAGCAAGATCAACGCCGATATATCTGACGTGCCACGGCTCATACATATAGCCTGTTGAGCTGTCCTTGCCCTTGGGGTAACGGATAATGAAGCCGTACTTGTAGCAATTCTTCTCTAGCCATTGACCTGCAGGGTCATACTGGAAGTCCTGTTCAAGCGAGTTTAAGTCAAAGGTGTAGCCGGTCTGGTGGTCTGAGTGTCCGGGTCGTGAGGAATATGTATCTGCGGCATCTCTGCCGTCCTGTGCAACATAACGGTTGTAAATTACTTCCTGGTCGTCGTAAGAACGGTAGCTTGATAAAATCCACAGTGAAATTCCTTCCGAAGCCGCCGCCGCCTGCATATCGTAGAATGCATCCATAGCTTCCGGTTGTACACCGGGATTGTAACTTCTGGGCAAAGTATAGGTCTTGTTTGCTATCATTACTCCGTCAAAGTAGGTTATGCCGTCTATCACTTCCTTTTTGTGCGAGCCTGTATACTCCGGCGTCGGAGCAGGCTTTGAAGAAGCGGGCGGATCGGTTTCGGTATCCGGTACAGGTTCTGTAGCGGATGTTTCGGGAACGGTCGTCTGATCTGTTATAACGTATGAATCTATGACAGTCACCTCCATAGTAGCCACAAGGCGGTAGTCGTTTTCGTAATATGCCTCTATAGTACAGCTACCTGCGCTCTTTGCGGTTATAACGCCCTCATTTGTGACAGACGCTATTGTTGCGTCACTGGTATAGTATATGGCACCTGTGTAGGTAATATCCTCCGGAGTGAAACGGAGAACGGAATTATAGACTTCTCCCTTTTCGAGAGTCACGCTCTCCTTTTCAAATTTCATCGATTCGGGAAGCTCAAGACCATTGACGGTGACGGCAATATCCTTTGAAAGCCCTGTTACGGAATCTGTTACCGTCACGGTCGTTTCGCCGCTGTTTACGCCTTTGATCGTTCCGTTGTTGTCAACGGAAGCGACCTCGTTGTCCGCACTCTTCCAGCTGAGCTTTACATTCTTTGCGTCGGCAGGTGCGACCTTGGCCTCGACCTTCTGTTCTTCTCCGCCGTCAAGCGATAAAGCCGCAAGCGAAACGTCAAGTGATTCTATAATATCCTTTTTGACATTAACGGTTATCGTGTCTGAAAGATCGCCGCTTGATACGGTTATTTCGGTTTTTCCGTTTTTGACTGCGGTTACTTTACCTTCAAGTGAAACTGTCGCTATTGACGTATCGGCGCTGATATATGACAGTGCATATTCTGTACCGGCAGGTTCTGTCTTGATCTTAAGCTGTTGAGAGTGACCTGCACGCAGAGTGATCTCATCGCCGTTTATGATATCAAGGTTTGTGATGCTGTTACCGTTATTGCCTGCAAAGATAAGCGCTACAAGTATGGCGCAGGCAACTATCAGCAGTCCGATACCGCTGTATATCATGACGTTTGCTATCATACGGTTACGTTTTCTTTTGCTGATATTTTCCGGAGAGGACCTTTTTACAGCATTTTCTACAGCCTCTTTGGTGATAACCGGTTTTTCTGTTTCTCCGAATGTATCGGAATGGATAATATCCTCTTCTTTTCTGTTTTCAAAAAGTGCTTTTATATCATCTATACTGCTGGTTTCAAATTTTTTATCAGAGTTCATTTTCTTTCCTTTCAGGCAGTGCACGCAAGTATTTGTCGGGTATGTATAAGGTATGCAAAAATACGTTGCCGTTTTGCGGTAATTAATGTAATTATATCATAATTGTGCGGCATTTGCAAGTGCTGCCGATGTTGACAAAATCGGGCAGTTGTTGTACAATTATTACAGTATAAATATGACCCTTTTCATTATCGGAGGAAATATGAAATACAGAAGAATAACCGCCGCACTGTTTGCTGTGCTGATCGGAACGGTAATTGCCGGATGTTCCGAAGAAAGCCATATAATTACGCAACATACCTCACGTTCGGATTACAACGGCAATTCCACGCCGTACTCAACGGACGACAGTCTTACAAAAGATGATATAACGCTTACTGTCTGGGAATCAAAGGACGGTCCCGATGAGTGGATAAAAGAAGCGGGCGAGAGCTTCAATGCGCTTTATCCCAATATTCATATAGAATATGTCAACGTTGAGCTTAAAGATGCTGCAAGTGAAATTGCCAACGAGAACAGTACTGTAAAAAAGCCCGATGTTTTTGCCGCACCCGGCGATATGACGGGCGAATTTGTCGAGAATCAGCTGATACTTCCGACAGGGGATACCAATGTTGTCAACACAACTGCGCTGGCGCTTGCAAGAGAGGCTACGGTTTATAATGACGTGATGTACGGATATCCCGTAGCGTGTGAAACATATGCTCTTTTCTATAATAAGAAATTTGTTGAAGAGAAGGATATACCTTCAACGTGGGAAAGTCTTATCACCTGGAGCGATGCTTTTAACAAGCTCTATCCCGGCAAATACGGATTTGTTTTCCATACCGATACGGTATACTATATATCTATGCTTATGAGTATGGATAAAAACAGGCTTATGCTCGATGATAACTACGGACTTCTCAATTCAAAAGCAAGCTACGGACTTACTCTGTTAAAGCAGATGCAGGATATATTTCCTAAGGATATAACGGATTACAGTTATGATGAATGCGACGAACTGTTTTTAAACAGTAATGCCGCTTTGACAGTAAACGGTCCGTGGTTTGTGACAAAGGCTGACGCAGCGGGTATTGATTACGGAATAGTACCGTTGCCCGGCTTTGATAACGGCAGCAACACATATTCAATTGCAGGCGTAAGAACGATGTTTGTCTATTCCAAGGGCGAGCATACCGCAGAAGCAGACGCATTTGCAAAATATCTTCTCAGCGATGATATGCAGAGCCTGAGAACAAAGATAACCGGAACGCTCCCTGCAATAAATATTGACGTGAACGAAAAGCTAAATGGGTTTGTCGACCAGCTTGAATATTCATATAGCATACCCAACAGAGCTGAGATGATGAGATTCTGGAAGTTCGGCGAGCATATTACCGCCGATATCTATGGCGAAAAGGAAATATCACAGGAACTTAAAGACTATGTGAGATATATCGACAATACCGATACACAGACAGAAAACAGCAGCAACGATATTTCAGAAAACAGCACGACACAAAACGAATAATTACGGAAGGACAACTCATATATGTCAAAGCCCGAAGAGTATACTTCACTTGAAAATATTACCGATGTGACGACCGGACTTACCGCAGAGCAGGTAAACGAGCGTATCTCCTGCGGTAAGGTCAACGGCGATTTCAATATACCGAGCAAATCGGTAAAGCAGATATTCAAGGATAACTGTCTTACATTCTTCAACCTTATCAACATAATACTGGCGGCTTTTGTTGTTGCGGTAGGCTCATTCAAGAACTGCCTGTTCTTAGGTGTTATCATATGCAACACGGCAATAGGTATATTCCAGGAAATACGCTCAAAAAGAGCCATCGACAAGCTGGCTCTTATTTCTGCGCCTAAAGCGGATGTGCTGAGAAACGGCGAAACACAGACGATAGCCGTAAAGGATATTGTTCTTGACGATATAATGATTCTGTCGGCAGGCAGACAGGTCTGCTCGGACTGCATAGCGGTAGAGGGCGACTGCGAGGTAAACGAGAGCCTTATAACAGGCGAAAGCGACCCTATTGTAAAGCACAAGGGCGATGAGATACTGTCCGGCTCGTTTCTGATAAGCGGCAATGCAAAGGCGCAGGTTATCCGCATAGGCGCAGACAATTACGCCAATAAGATAACAAGCGGCGCAAAATATATCAAGAAGAATAACTCAAAGATGCTCGCAAGCATAAACTATATATTGAAGATGATTTCCGTATGTATTATACCGATGATACTGCTGATGTTCGGCAAGGAAATGCTTCTTGCACACAACACGTTCACCGATGCCGTTGTAAACACGGTGTCGGCTATAATCGGCATGATACCGGAGGGCCTTGTGCTTATGGCAAGTATGGTGCTTGCGGTAAGCGTTATCAGACTTGCAACGAACAAAACGCTTGCGCAGGATCTGTACTGTGTGGAAACCCTTGCAAGAGTTGACGTTCTCTGCCTTGATAAAACGGGTACGATAACCGAGGGCAGAATGGAGGTATCCGACGTTATCTCTCTTGACGGCAACGATCACGAAAAAGCTCTTTGCGAGATGATATATGCGCTCGGCGATAATAACCCCACTGCGCTTGCCGTAATGGACAGATACAAAAAAGACGGCTCTTTGCCAAGCCGTGAATGGTCGGCAAAGACGGCGATACATTTTTCAAGTGCGAAAAAGTGGAGCCTTGCGGCTTTTGAGGATAAAGGAACATATATTCTCGGTGCGGCTGAATTTATCCTGGGCGACGCTATGACAGACGCTCTGAGAGAACAGATAAAGACGCTGTCGGAGGGCGGATACAGAGTTGTATTGTTTGCGCACAGCGACAATATGCCTCCCGAAGTTGAGGGCGGCGCATTGCCCGAAAATATAACTCCGGTTGCACTTGTAAGAATCACCGACTGCATAAGAAAAGAAGCCCCTGCAACGCTGAAATATTTTGCGGAGCAGGACGTTGACATAAGAATTATTTCGGGCGACAGCCCCGTTACCGTTTCGGGAGTAGCACAGCGTGCAGGGCTTGAGCATTATGAAAATTACGTTGACGCATCGACATTAACAACCGATGAAGAACTGTGGGAGGCGGCTGACAAATATAAGATATTCGGCCGTGTAACGCCGTATCAGAAGCTGGAGCTTGTAAAGGCGCTGAAAGCCAAAGGGCATACGGTTGCGATGACAGGCGACGGTGTAAACGATGTCCTTGCACTGAAAGAATCCGACTGCTCTATAGCAATGCAATCGGGAAGCGATGCTGCAAGAAATGTATCGAATATCGTTCTTCTCGACAGCAATTTTGCGTCAATGCCTAAGATAGTAGGCGAGGGCAGACGCTCTATAAACAATGTCGAGCGTTCGAGCGTGCTGTTTCTTTATAAAACCGTATACTCGTTTTTAGCGGCGCTTATGTTCTGCTTTGTGCCTATGGGCTATCCCCTTCAGGCAATACAGCTTACGCAGATTAATATGTTTACAAACGGCATACCCTCGTTCTTACTTGCTATGGAGCCTAACTTCAAGCGTGTAAAGGGCAAATTTATAGAAAACGTCCTGCCGAAATCCATAATGCACGGACTGCTGATAACGTTCAATTTTGTCGGAATAGTGCTTATGCGATATATTTCGGGCTGGATGAACATAATTCCCAGAGAAACCTTTGATTACAGCATTGAAACAATGTCAACTATATGCATAGGATTTGCGGCGTTCGTGATACTGTTCAAGGTTTGTATGCCCTTCAAGCCGTGGAAAATAGGTCTGTTTGTTTTCCTGATAGGCGGATTTACGGCTGATATATTCATATTGCGTGATTTCCTGCTTGATTTAAAGCCAATGCGCATTGAAATGGTAATAATGACAGGAATCCTTATGGGCGTAACGATTGTTCTTGCGGCGCTGTCATCTGTATTCGAGCGGCATATAACCGATAATCTGCTTGCATTCCAGATATACTGGAAAAACGTTTTTGTCAAGATATCCGCAAAGAGAAGAGCAAGAAAGGAAAGCAAGAATGCCTGAAACTATTGTTGAGATATTCAGCGACGGAGCGTGCAGCGGCAATCCGGGTCCCGGAGGGTACGGTGCGATTCTCCGTTGGAACGGAAAAGAAAAGGAACTGAGCGGCGGCGAAAAGCATACCACCAATAACCGTATGGAGCTTACCGGAGTTATCGAGGCGCTGACGGCACTGAAATATCCGTGCAAGGTGATACTTACCACCGACAGTAAATATGTTGTGGATTCGGTCACAAAGGGTTGGGTCAACGGCTGGAAACGCAGAGGGTGGAAAAAATCCGACAATACGCCTGCGCTGAATGTCGATCTGTGGGAGCGGCTGCTTATGCTGCTCGATACGCACGATGTGGAATTCCGTTGGATAAAAGGCCACGCAGGACACCCCGAAAACGAACGTTGCGACAGGCTCGCAGTAAAAATGCGTGATTACTACAGCGCATTATAATTAGCCGAAAAGAAGGCGTTTTTATGAAAAATGAGATTAAAGAATATAAGGAATATATAAAACAGCAGGCGGCAGACCCTGACGTTGACAAGAAAGCGCTTGCACAGCAGCTTCTTGTCAGGATAGGCTTCTATCAGCACGAAAGGCTTATCCACCTTATAGTAACGATGAGCTTTGCGATATTCTTCCTGCTGTCGCTGATACTGGTGTCGATAAATGTTTACTTTCTTGCATTGTCGGTGCTGCTGCTTGTACTTCTTGTTCCGTACATAGCACACTATTATTTTCTTGAAAATTCAACGCAGGAGCTTTATAAAGTGTATTACTCGCTTATTTCGGGGCAATAATTCTTGCAGACGAAAAATAGTTGTAATTGTTTAAGCAAAAATCACACAAAACCGTGAATTTATTTCCAAGTTTCGTTTAATCCTACAAAATTATCTTGCAAATATGGATTTTTTCGGCTTTCTGTAGTATAATTATAGCATTAATCTGCCGAATCAGTCGCATTATGTTTGTTTTTCAGTGTAACAAGAGGGGTGAGCCGATGAAAAAAGATATATTTTCAATTCCGAACATACTGAGCTTTGTGCGAATATTGCTTATCCCGATATTTGTATGGTTATATGTCACCGCAGGCACGAGCGGAGAGTATTATCTTGCCGCCGCAGTTGTCGTAGCGTCGGGAATTACCGATTTCCTTGACGGACAGATAGCACGGCGATGCAATATGATAACCGAGTTCGGCAAATTCCTCGATCCGCTTGCCGATAAGCTGACGCAGGGAACGCTGTTCCTTTGCATAGCGATAAATTATCCGCTGATGTGGATACTGCTTGCTATATGGCTTTTAAAGGACGGCTTTATGGCAATCATGGGACTTGTGCTTTTAAAGACAAAGCAGACAAAGCTTGACGGCGCACGTTGGTACGGAAAGGTCTGCACGGCTATTATCTATATCGCAGTACTGGCTCTGCTTTTCTTCCCCGGAGTATTCCCGGAGGGTTCGCCTGCATCATCCTTACTCATTCTTATCTGTATAGGCGTAATGCTTCTTTCCGGTATTCTTTATTCGGTAGCACTTATAAAGATGTGGCTTCACAATGAAACGATAGCCAAAGAGGACAGGAAGAAGTTCAGGGAGATAGCTAAGGAAAGCACCCACGAGCATAGTGATATAAAGAGTGAATAAGAAGATGACCTACAGGTGAGCCTGTAGGTCGTTTTTGTTTTCAGCGGTGTTGGATATGTCTTTTATGCTCTGATAATTTAATAAAAGATTACACGCTTTGCCAAGCACTGATTTTAGCTCCCTTTACACAAGGGAGCTAAATTGTGATACTTCTGTTTTTTATATCTATACAACATTCTCAATTTCGTTTTCTACTATGTTGAAGCGCTTGAACTCCGGTATGGATTCATCAAAACTTTTTATTAATATGCTTTCGTCGCCCGAAAGACTGTACATTGCCATTATTCCCGAGGGATAAAGCACTTTGTCGAGCTTGCCCGTTCTCAGCTTATCATATCCGTTATAAAGCGGGATATCGTTCTTGCGGCTGAGGTAATCGATCATAGCAAGCAGGTAAAGACATTCGGCGTACCACTTACGTTCGTACAGCTTGCTTACTTCGTCACTGCACAGCATATCACGGATAAAGGAAAGCTCGCCCTTGTCTTTTACAAGGTGGCAGATGTTGCTTTTGAATATTTCAAACGAGCTTCTTTCCATGTGGTTTTCCTCCGTTTCGCTGTTTTTCTGATTTTAGCACAGTATTTTTATGCTGTCAAGAAGACTTTTTCCAATCATAGCAATTACAGGCTTATGAAAATGCCGTTTATTATTTCGTTGCGTTGAATTATGCTGTTTTTTATGTTATTATAAGGTAGACGGTTTTAATGCGGTCAATTGACGTTATAGGTTCAATTAATGCCGGAATTTTTTCTGTGTACTATAACAATACAATGATAACGTCAACGCCGAATTTAAATATTTGAACATAAGGGATTGAAAAAAATGACAGAAATTTCGGAGAAATTAAAATGACTGAATTAAGTATTAAAGATTATATTCGCAACGGGCTTTTCTTTGAAGCGCAAAGCGTGGCGTTGGATTTTGTTTCATTTCTTGAAGAAAAAGGCGTAGACTTTTACAAGGACAACTGCGATTGTTGGAAAGATAAAATCTACTATCAGTGTAAATTCAACAATTGTTGTGTATGCTTTATTTCAATCAAAGACCCCGATGAGCCGCAAGATCTATGGACTGTATGGTCTGATGATATAAAATCGGAATGGCTTGATAAATGTGATGTTGATGATGAAATAAAAAAGCTTGCGTGGAAGTATGTAGATAACTGCGGTCATTGCGGCTCATGCAAAGGCGGACGTCGTAAAGTCATTTTCGGACGGGAGTTTGAAGCTGTCTGCGGTTGTACATTCAGGGTCGATAATCCGACTATTGAAGATCTACCGTTTCTGAAGGAAATAATCAGGCTGTGCATAATAAACTTTGAAAAGGAAACAAAACAGTGAATATCAGAACTTTGAACACAGGCGAATTAAATCTGCTGTTTCAGCTCTTTGACTACAACGATCCCGATGAAATGATAGCAGAAAATACAGTAGATATTAACGAGAGAAAAATCGATATATTCGGCTTGTTCCAAGAGGACAGACTGATAGGAGAGATACGCGCCGCTTATGTCCATAACGATGAAAGGCATGCCGTAAGAAATAAGCGTGTTTATCTCTTTGCTTTCCGTATTCATAAGGATTTTCAAGGCAGGGGATACGGACAATTTTTGTTGAAAGAGGTAATTTCCACGCTTATGCAAAAAGGTTATTCTGAATTTACGATCGGTGTCGAAGATGATAACGAAACGGCTGTACACATATATTCAAAGCTCGGATTTACGCAGTTGATCGGTAAAATCAGCGAGGAATATCAGGGGGATAGTTATGAATATGGGTTGCATCTGAGAGCGTGAGGAGTAAATATGCTCCGATTTACGGACAGATCTGATATTATTGAAAACGACAGGCTCTTTTCCGGACAGGAGATGTTCGGAAAAGAGCTTTTATATTTTGAATATCTCACTTAAAATTTACCCGATGTGAACAAATCTTTGTTGAGTTTTGATATATACAAATTTCTCTTTCGGGTATAGAATATAAAGGTTGCTGTTTGTCCGCAGGACAAAGGAACAGAAAGAGGGAGAGAAATGATAAAGCGTTATTTCAAACGTTTAAAGACAGAATTCAAAGGCTATAATGCAGGAAAATTCGGAAAAGATGTGCTTGCCGGTATCACAGTAGCGGCTGTGGCACTTCCGCTTGCGCTTGCATTCGGTATATCGAGCGGTGCGACTGCCGCCGCAGGACTTATCACGGCACTTATCGCAGGTGTTGTAATAGGACTGCTTTCGGGTGCGTCATACCAGATTTCAGGACCTACGGGTGCTATGGCGGCTATCCTTTGCTCGCTTGTGGCCACATATCAGATACAGGGTGTGTTCATTGCCTGCTTTATGTCGGGTGCTATACTTCTGCTGTGCGGAATATTCAAGCTCGGCGGACTGGTACAGTTTATACCCACGCCTGTTATTACAGGCTTTACATCGGGTATAGCAATAATAATCGCATTCGGTCAGATAAACAACCTTACGGGACTTAAATGCGAGGGTGCTTCTACTATAGATAAAATAGTAAGCTACTTCAACACGCCTCAGACGCTGAATTTCGAGGCAATAGCAATCGGCGTATGCGTTATAGTGTTTATGCTTATTTATCCCAAAAAGCTCAATGCTATCATCCCGTCGTCGCTTATGTCTATTATAATAGCAACGGCACTGAACTTCATATTCAATTTCAATGTCGGCATTGTAGGCGAGATACCGCAGACGCTTCTGCTTAACGACAGGCTTGATATTACGGCGATAGATTTTGACACGGTCAAGAATCTTATATTCCCTGCAATCAGTATTGCGGCACTCGGACTTATCGAGAGCCTTTTGTGCGGTGCGAGCGCAGGCAGAATGAAGAATGAAAAGCTTGACAGCGATCAGGAGCTTGTAGCACAGGGCATAGGCAATATGCTGATACCCTTTTTCGGCGGTGTGCCTGCGACAGCGGCAATAGCAAGAACGAGCGTTGCCATAAAGAGCGGCGCACAGACAAGAATTGCAGGTGTAATACATTCACTGGTGCTTTTAGCGTCAATGTTCCTGCTCGGAGGCGTAATGTCAAAGATACCTATGGCGGCGCTTGCAGGCGTACTTATCGTAACTGCGTGGAGAATGAACGAGTTTGCGGTAATAAAGGACATTTTCGGCAGAAAAATAAAGACAGCAATGTTCCAGTATCTTATTACAATGGCGGCAACGGTTATATTCGACCTCACTGTCGCAATTATAATCGGTATACTTTTCTCGGTCATCATGTTCGTGCTTAAGGTTTCGGATATGACGGTAAACGTTGCGGATGTTGACCCTGCTAAGATAGATATAGCCGACAAGGACGGAAAACTCTGCGGCACAAAGGTCGTATATGTCACAGGTCCGCTTTACTTCGGAACATCAAACAAGCTGTCGGAGAAGCTGTCACATCTTGAGGTCGATGACGGCGGAAAGCTGATATTCTCAATGCGTGGCGTGCCTATAGCGGATATTTCAGGTGTACAGGCTATGAAGGAGCTTTGCGACAGCCTTTCCGCAAGGAAGATAGAAATATACTTCTCGTGCGTACAGCCTGCCGTTGACGAAATGTTCCACCGTTGTGGCCTTATCGAAACCTACGGCGAGGAGCGTTTCTTCTGGAGTACCGACAAGGCGATGAAATTCATTGCAGGCGAAACCGCAAACGTCTGCCCCGTTTGCTCCGCAAACACATCAAATACAGCCGTAACCGCAGAAACGGCAAGCATATAAATCTAAAACAAAAATCAGCCCGCAGGAAGATAAAACTCCTGCGGGCTGTTACTTTATGCTAAGCGCCTCTGTTGTTGCCTTGTGACATTACGATAAAGCTTACTATTATCGTAATTATCAGAACGAGTAATCCAAGCAGCTGATTTTCAATAAAACAAACCGTCAGCGCAACACCGCCGATTAAAATAGCAATTCCGAAAAGGAGCCACAAGCATTTTACCGCTTCACTGCGTGTATCGGTATTGTCATAGTGACGATAAATCCCCCTGCGATTATTCTGCGCAGGCGACTGTTCGTTTTTCTTGCTGTCCTCGATTATATGATGAACAAGCCCGAAGGTTACAAAGTCGTCGAAGGTATCGTGCTTACCGTTTCCGTTCCAGTCAAACATAATAGCGCTCCCTTCGCATCTATTCAAATATTCCTTTAAAAGATTCTGTTATCGATTTACGCACTACAGAGTAATTTTCTTTATTGATGCGACCTATTCTGACAATAAGCTGTGCCTGATTGATAGTGGTTATCTGTTCCATAAGTACTATACTGTCGAACATGAGCCCGCATTTACTGTTTAGATTAAAGTGGACCGGGAGCTGTTTTTTATATCGTGCCGTAAGCGGAGCAACGATAGTCGTTGTGCTGAAATGATTGCCGATATTGTTCTGTATTATAAGTACCGGTCTTATTCCGTATTCGATACTTCCTGTTTTTTCGCCAAGGTCTGCGAGCCATATCTCGCCTTGAAATGCTTTTCCGCTGACATTCTGTACAGTTGTTGCGGAAGCATTATCGGTGTAATTACACGTCATATTTAATTCCTTTCTCAACTGAATTGCTGTAAACATATAATAGTTTCGTTTTTAGTAGCGGTATACCGGTGTTAAGCTGTTGAGTCCGTATCCTACACTAAATCTGATTAGCTATTGTAATTATTTTAGCATAGGGAGTGTACGATAAAAAGGACAAACTAAATTTGAACAAGGATGACAATCTGTATTTGATATTAAATTAGTATAGTAAACTGCCGATTAATGAATATATGATTACAAATATAAGCATTTCTGTTTACTTTTATGTCGAAATATGATATAATCACCGCAGGGACGGTGATACAATTGGACAGAAACATTAAGCCAAAGAAAACAGCTGATGAGTTGGTAAATAAGTTGCAAAACGAAAAAGGCATAACATTTAATATAATAGATAAAAATACGGCTGTTGATTATTTCAGAGATATCAACAATTATCTTCGCACCGCCTCATATAGAAAAAATTATGAAAAACATCAAAGCGGCGAGGATAAAGGGAAATATATAAAACTTGATTTTGCATATCTTACAGAACTTTCTTCAATAGATATGCACCTGAGAAAAGTAGCTTTTCATATGTGTGTTGATATCGAACACGCTATAAAGACAAAATTGATTACAACAATAGAAAATAATCCGGATGAAAACGGATACGATATAGTAGATCTGTTCTTTCAAAAATTTTCTGATGTATTGGATAGTATCGAAGGAAAGGCTGATTCTATATTCACAGGCGGCTTAATTGACAAATATTTTTCTTTGTGCTATGTATTTGACAAATCACAGACACCTACATTTTTAAAAACCCGAATCAGCAGATATGATTGTCCTGTCTGGGTGCTTGTAGAAATAATATCGTTTGGCGATTTGTTGAAACTTGTTTCACTTTATAACGAACAGTATCCTTTATATAAGGTTAACGTTCCGTCAAACAGCATTTTAAAAGCTGTAAAAAGTCTAAGAAATGCTTGTGCACACAATAACTGCCTGCTGAATAATATGAATGTAGGAACAACTAAGCCTTCTGCTGAAATAACACAGTTTGTAGCAAAAATTAAGACTATAGGCAAGGAAGAGCGAAATAAAAAACTTTCCTGTCGTCCTATGTTTGAACTGGTATGTATGCTTAAAGCATATGATGAAGTTGTTTCAAAAAATGTAAAAAAGCATGGTTTTGATAGTATATCGGAATTTGTGGATAATATATTATTAAATCATGAAGATTACTTTGATACAAATATCGTGGTAAAAACTTCTTTCGATTTTTTTAAAAAAGTTGTTGACAATTTCAAATAAAACGAGTATAATATTACTGATATCAAAAAGCGTAAGCTTTTGTAAGGGTGGCGTTGCTGACGTTGCCCTTATTTTGTTTTATTAAGTAAATTTATAATTTTGTGCGTTCTCCTCGTAAGGCTGACAACAAAAAACAAGCACCGCAATCAAATACGGTTGATTGCGATGCAGTTTTTTGGCACGCCTGATGCGATTCGAACGCACGACACATAGCGTCGGAGGCTATTGCTCTATCCAGCTGAGCTACAGGCGTAAATATAAAGGGCTGACGTAAATCAGCCCTATTATTATAACACGATTTTAATGTTTCGTCAACATTATGAAAGAGAAATCACTTTAAAAGCGATTCGGTAGCCGCAATCTTTACTGCAACGCAGAATACTTCCATAGCCTTTGCAAGCTCTGCTTCGGTAGGATATGTCGGAGCGATACGGATATTGTTGTCGTGAGGATCCTTGCCGTAAGGATAAGTTGCACCTGCGCCTGTCAGAACAACTCCTGCCTGCTTACAAAGCTCAACAGTACGCTTTGCTGTGCCGTCAAGACCGTTGAATGAGATGAAATAACCGCCGTTGGGCTTGTGCCATGAGCCGAAGCCTGTGGGAGCAATCTCCTTGTCGAGCATATCAAGAACAATCTTGAACTTAGGCTCGATTAGAGCTCTGTGCTTCTTCATATGCTCCTTTATGCCGTCAAAATCCTTGAAGAAACGAGCGTGTCTTAACTGGTTGAGCTTATCGTAGCCGATAGTCTGGAATGTCATCTGGCTCTTGATAAACTTGATGTTTTCCGCACTCGCACCGATGAATGCAAGACCGCCGCCGGGGAATGAAATCTTCGATGTGGACGCAAACATAAATACCATATCCTGCTTGCCTGTCTTTTTTGCTTCTTCAAGAAGGTTCAGCAGAGTGTCAGGAGTATCTGTAAGGTGATGAACGCAGTAAGCGTTATCCCAGAATATTCTGAAATCCTTTGCTTTAGGCGAAAGGTTAGCAAAACGCTTTACCGTTTCGTCCGAGCAGGTGATGCCTTCAGGATTGCTGTACATAGGTACGCACCAGATACCCTTGATAAGCTCATCTTCGCTTACCAGCTTTTCTACAACGTCCATATCGGGACCGTCGGGGGTATAAGGTACTGTAATCATCTCAATGCCGAGGCTCTGGCAGATAGCAAAATGTCTGTCGTAACCGGGAGCGGGGCAGAGGAACTTCACCTTTTCGTTCTTTCCCCAGGGCTTGTCACCGCCGAGAACGCCGAGCAGCATCGCTCTTGCCATTGTATCATACATAAGCTGAAGGCTTGAGTTACCGCCGATGATTATTTCATCGTGAGCAACACCGAGCATAGGCATACAAAGTCTTTTTGCTTCTTCTATACCGTCAAGCACACCGTAGTTACGGCAGTCAACACCGGTTTCCGACATATAATCACCGTCAAGACAATGCGTCAGCATATCAAGTGATAAATCAAGCTGTGCGGGAGAGGGCTTGCCTCTTGACATATCCAGCTTAAGACCCTGCTTGCAAAGCTCGTCATACTGCTTTTTAGCTTCTTCATTCAGCTTTATCAGTTCATTCTTTTCCATTATCGCAAACTCCTTATAATAAAGAATTTTAACGCAGTTTTTCACTGCACCCATGTTTTAATTATAATGCAAATGAAGCCGTTTTGCAAGCGTTTTTTCGTTTTCTTGCAAAGAATTATGCAATTTCGTCAAAAAAACGTTGCACAGTAACATAATTATGGCGATTAGCAACTATAAAATATCCATTAAATGTTTAATCTGTGCAACTCGTAATTTTAATTTTTGCATTAACCGGCAAATGCGGCTGTTACAACGCCGTTGTTGTTTGTGAATGTAATGTCGGTGCTCACCGTCTGCTCGTCAAGTCCCGATAAATTCAGCGGAACACTGCAGCGTACATTATATGTCCATTCAAAAGTAAGTGTAGTGCTTGTCTTGCCGTCAAGAAAAGCAAGGCTCATATCAAAATCTGTGCTGTCGCTGAGAAGAGCCGTTGCGGATAACGCATCGTCATATATTACGGGAAGAGTAACATTCTGACGTGTAAGCTCAGTAGGCATTATGTTCCGCAAGGATATTATCTTTGAGTTTCCGTCCGTATATATATTAAGCGTAAGGTCGGCACAGTAGAAGCCTACCTGCTTCTGATTATCGAGCGGTATATCCTCCGCATAACCCTGCACGGCGAAATAACCCGTTCCGTAGTCCGACAAAGCTATGTTGAATGTGGGGTGGAATACGGGCGTTCCCTTTGCAAGAATTGCGTCATAAGCCGTCAATGCGCCTTCTACGCCGTCCTGCACATCAAGCAGGGCAGTGTCGACCTCTGCCTTATCAAGCCCCGAATAATAGCTTGCCGAAACGGCAAAATTTGAGCCGTCACTTATAATTTCCCTGCTGCTGCCGGCGTACACGGGAGTTGTGCGTGTAAGCAGCATATACAACAAAAGCCCTATTCCTGCGGTAACAAGCACAAGCAGGATAACAAGTACGATTTTTTTCATTCATTTCCCTTTCAGACATAGTTTTATATGCAGTAAAGATTCATATCCCATGCAGGAATATACGGGTGCTGCCTTAAATACAGCTTGTATGACGGATTCAGCTCCGCTACCTTTATGGGCAGGGCAAACATATCCTCGGTGCGATGATAGAGCGAAACTAGCAGCTTCGGCTTGTCACGCTTTATTACTGTCTTACTGCCGTCAAGAGCCTCGCTTTCGCTGCCCTCAACATCATATTTTATATAGGTTATACGCTCGTCCTTTACAAAGCTGTCAAGACTGCGCATTTCTATCTCCTTTATCCGTGACGGATTGACAGGCTTACCTTTTTCATAGGGGATAAGCGATGAATTTCTTCCGCCCTTTGATATGAACTCGCAGACCGTATCACAGCTCCACGCACCCGCATTCACCGTTCTGAAGTCATAAGGGCTCAGCTTGTAGTGTATGCGTTTCATCTTTGCGTAATTCTTCCCGTCAGGTTCCATCGCAAAAATCTTGTTGAACTGTCCGCCCGTCACTTCCAGGAACTCGGTTATCGTGTCGCCGTTGTATGCGCCGAGATCCGCATAGGTTTCGTTGCCGCCGAGCGAAAGTATCTCATATCCTTCCGCTTTATCCGTCTGATTGCGTAAAAGCGGCTGTATTCTTCCCGTTATACGATATTCAAGCCAGCCGTCGAAAACCTGTTTTGATTTCTCGTCCGCAAGCATCGAGTAAACTCTTTCAAGCTCGGCTATGTGCTCCTTGGCATATTCTTTTGTGAATAATCCTCCGCCTATTACCGGGACATCGGGAGCGTATAATTCGTGCCTGTCCGAAATGGCAATGATACGCTGTATCACCTCGTCAATATGAGTGCCGAAAGCAACGAGTATGATACAGTCACCGAACTGCCGTTCAATATCGGACAGCTTTTTCACCTCAAAGCCTGCAAAGCTGTGACCTCTAACAAAGTCGTCGCTTGCCATGAATCCCGATATTTTTACATTCTTCAAGGAGCATACATCGAGTATTTTCTGTGCGCCGTCACCCATACCGTATATTATTATCGGCTTTGAGGTTTCAGCCAGATGATTCCACAGAGAAACTGCGCCTGTTATATCGTACATTTGAACATTCCTTTTCCGTGATTATTCGACCGTTACCGATTTTGCAAGGTTTCTCGGATGGTCAACATCAAAGTTTTTGAGCGCCGCAGTATAATATGCGATAAGCTGTAACGGTACTACAGCCACAAGCGGCATAAGAAGATCTCTTGCAAGAGGAAGTGTAACGGGATAATCAACATCGTTTTCGTCAAACTTCATATCTTCGCTGTAGACCATTATTACAGTTGCACCTCTTGTTTTGACTTCCTTTATGTTGCTCATAGTTTTTTCATAAAGAGCGTGCTGTGTTGCAACTGCGATGACCGGCATACCGTCTTCGATAAGCGAAATAGTGCCGTGCTTGAGCTCGCCTGCGGCATAGCTTTCCGAGTGAATATAAGAAATCTCCTTGAGCTTGAGGCTTCCCTCCATACTGAGCGCATAGTCAAGACCTCTGCCTATATAGAGCAGGCTGTCCGCGCTCATAAGCTTTGACGCAACCTTTTGATACTGCGCCTGATCGTCAACGCACTTCTGTACCTTTGACGGAATTCCGGAAAGCTCGGATATAAGCTGTCTGCATTCTGCTTCATCTATGACATTCCTTGCGTATGCTACGCGGAAAGCAAGAAGATACATAAAAGCTGTCTGCACCATATACGCCTTTGTGGAGCATACCGATATTTCGGGACCTGCAAGGGTGTACATTACCATCTTTGCTTCTCTTGCTATTGACGAGCCTACCACGTTTACTATCGCAAGCGTATCCGCGCCGATAGAATTTGCAAGCTTCAGAGCGGCAAGAGTATCTGCCGTTTCACCGGACTGCGAGATAATAACTACAAGATCGTCCGGTGCAAGCAGAGGATCGCGATAACGGAATTCGGACGCAATATCCACGACAACGGGAGTGCGTGCCAGCTTTTCTATAACGTATTTTCCTACCATGCCTGCGTGCATTGCAGAGCCACAGCCTACTATATAAATGTGATGATAATTTCTCAGCTTCTCATCTGTAAGTCCGCACTCGGAGAAGTCAGGCATACCGCCCTTGATACGGGGATTGATAGTCTTTTTCAGAGCATCGGGCTGTTCGCATATCTCCTTGAGCATAAAATGAGCATAACCGCCCTTTTCAGCCGCCGAAACATCCCATGTAGCAACCTGTAATTCCTTTTCGATGACATTCTTGTGCATATCGTAGAACACAACGCCGTCAGCTGTTATATCCGCAACCTCTCCCGGCTCAAGCAGATAGTATTCTCTTGTATATTCGATTATAGCGGTAACATCGGACGCAATAAACATTTCGCCCTTTCCCTTGCCGACTATCAGAGGACTTTCTTTTCTTGCCGCAAATATGCGGTTTTTATGTTCTCTGAACATTATGCCGAGTGAATACGCACCCTCGATATCGGCGATTGTCTTTATTATAGTATCAACAGGATCACCGTTGTAATTATAGTCGAGGAGCTTTGCAACAGCTTCTGTGTCTGTCTGGCTTTCAAAGCCGTAGCCCTTTGATATAAGAAAATCCTTGAGCTTGCGGTAGTTTTCGATTATACCGTTATGAACGATGGATACTCTGCCGTTTCCTATAGGGTGGGAGTTGATGTCGCTGGGTTCTCCGTGCGTTGCCCAGCGTGTATGACCTATACCTGCCGTAGCTGTGAAATGAGGCTCGTGTGACAGCTTTTCGATAAGTCCGTCCTTGAGCTTGCCCTTTGCCTTGACGGTTTTTATCCTGTCGCCCTCAAACACGGCTATACCTGCCGAGTCATAACCTCTGTATTCGAGCTTTGTGAGCGAGTTTACAAGTATTGCGGTGCATTCTTTTGCACCGACATATCCTACTATTCCACACATAATCTTGTTCCGCCTTTCATAAACCGGAGTCGGTATATCCGAGATATACGCTATAAATATAATATTCTGATTTTTCTTCAATAAGTACAAAGCCGTCAGCTTATACAAAACACAGTATAACACATTTACAGCCAAAAGGCAAGCGTAGCGTTGCAATTGATGTTGACATGGCAGACAGTTCATGTTAAAATAAAGTAACACAAACAGTTGGATTTGTGAGGAATAATTTTATAAAAAAGAGCGTGAATGTTCTTTTGGGAGGAAAAGCTATGCTGAATTCACATACAGAATACATATTGGAATATCTGTCGGACAAGATGCTGGTCACGACGGTTATGTTCTGGGTCGCTATAGCCATAGCAGTTACATCAATAGTATGTTTTGTTCTTGCACCGATTTACAGTAAGGGTAAACACGATGGTGTCAAGATCCTTGCTCAGATAATATCGATAATTGATTTTGTCGGCGGTATAGGCTCTATACTTGTTTTTGTTGTTGTTTCTGTGCTTTCACTGCTTACGTCGGCAGGCGCTTTTGCTGACGCTTCATTTTCAGTGCAGGAAACTCTGCTTGCAATTCTACTGACACCGATAAGGTTCGGTATGCCGCTTGACAGCTTTGCTTCGGGCGATCTGTCGGCAGGTATGATAATACTTTTCTATGGACTTTATTTTGGCGTTGCGGGTCTGCTCGGCATTATCGCATTTGTTGTCAGCAGTTCTGCAAGAGGTAAGTATAACGGCGCAAACGGAAAAATAAGAGGTGCGGCGGTTCCTCAGGGCATGCCACAGTATAATCTCTATCAGCCTTACGGTCAGCCGAATATTCAGCAGGGCTACCCTCAGCAGTACGGACAGAATGCTCAGCAGGGTTATCCTCAGCAGTATCAGCAGAATGTTCCGCAGGGTTATCCTCGGCAGTATCAGCAGAATGTTCCGCAGGGTTATCCTCAGCAGTATCAGCAGAATGTTCAGCAGGGCTACCCTCAGCAGTATCAGCAGAATGCTCAATATCAGAGCACTTCCGGAGAAACAACGGTTCTTACACCGGAAATGCTTGCGCATCCGGTCGCTCCCGTACCTGTAATGAATTCACAGCCTGTGCTCGGTTATGCAGAGTCTGTGCCTGAGGCCGCACAGCAGGAGGCGTCCGCAGAGCCTGTGTCTGAGGTCGCACAGCAGGAGGCGTTCACAGAGCCTGTGTCTGAGGCTGCACAGCAGGAGGCGTTCACAGAGCCTGTGCCTGAGGTCGCACAGCAGGAGGCGTCCGCAGAGCCTGCGCCTGAGGTCGCACAGCAGGAGGCGTTCACAGAGCCTGCACCTGAGGTCGCACAGCAGGAGGCGTTCACAGAGCCTGTGCCTGAGGTCGCACAGCAGGAGGCATTCACAGAGCCCACAAATGAAACTGCACAGCAGGAGACGCCCGTTAAGCCTGCAAATGAAACTACACAGCCCGGAACTCCAGCCGAACCTGAACCGGCAGGCTTTTGCGTCAATTGCGGCAATGCGCTTTCGCAGGGCGCAATATTCTGCTCCAACTGCGGTTACAGGGTAAACAACGCTCCTGCGGCATTCTGCACAGGTTGCGGAGCAAAGCTTCCCGACGGTGCGTTGTTCTGCACGACTTGCGGCAAGAAAAGAAATATATAAACACGATTAAGATATAAAAATGAGCCGTTTTCAGACGGCTCATTTCAGTCTGTAGAAAAACCTACATAACTTTTAAAAATGGGGTCGCAGGGGCGTAGCCCCCGTACAGGTCGTCAGCCATTTGTGCCACTGCATCGTGCAGTGGCTTTGTGTGGCTGACTGCAAGCATCCTTGCTTGGTCTAGGGGCGGTAGCCCCAGTAAAATCCCACTTTCCCGGGGAAAGGGGGCAGGGGGATAGGGGTAGTGAGTTAGAAGTTTGTTTCAAAAACATACTTTTCTACAATCTGCTATGAGCCGTTTTCAGACGGCTCATTTTTATTGTAGCTTTAGCAAAAATAAACCACCGCTTGAAGCGGTGGAATAAAAGACTTTA